>JACCDM010811837.1_pt1 | contig 410562 bp, 390 predicted proteins | sample 7445851 | NCBI WGS metagenome assembly JACCDM01 (sample SAMN15323438, study PRJNA562643) | freshwater metagenome | isolation source: river surface water | place: USA:Blue River Watershed | collected 2017-08-16
GAAAACGGTAAAGTATATACCGTGAAAATTTGGAGAGATGAAGATAACCCGGACCGATTAAATGTGAGAGGGTACATAGGTATCTTTTTCAGAACCCAACAATGGGTAAAATATGAGGATTAAAAAACATTTTTGGTTTCAGTTTGTTTTATTTTTGTAAAACAAATTGAAACTGAAATGAAATATTTATTTTTCCTAACATTTATAGGCGTTCTATTCGCCACCTCTGCACAAAATGGTACTATTGAGGGGGTAGTTCTGAATGAAGTAAATAATCAACCTGTTCCATTTGCTAAAGTTCAGTTAGTGAACGAAAACAAAGGTGCAATCACCGATGATCAGGGATTTTTTAAAATTGGTAACCTACTGCCCAATCAATATGCTGTTAAAATTACTTCTCCTGAGTTCAAAGAAAAAATCATCTCAGAAATCGAAGTTACCAATGCGCGAGTAGAGCGATTGACCATTTATTTAGAATATTTAGTAGTGGATAAAGAAGAGGTCAAAGTTGTTGCAAGTCCTTTTAAAAAATCCACAGAATCTCCAGTTTCTTTGAAAACCCTCAGTGCTTCTGAGATTGAGCGTTTGCCAGGAGCTAATCGCGATGTAAGTAAAGTATTGCAAAGTTTACCCGGTGTTGCTTCACGTGCCACTTTTCGGAATGATATCATTATTCGTGGAGGATCCCCTGGAGAAAATAAATTCTATTTAGATGGTATAGAAGTACCTAACATCAATCACTTTGCAACACAAGGATCTAGTGGTGGACCTGTAGGATTGCTGAATGTCAACTTTATTAGGGAAGTTGATTTTTACTCAGGTGCATTTCCATCCAATAAAGCTAATGGTTTGTCTTCTGTGATTTCGTTCAAACAAAAAGAAGGGAATAAAGACGGATTGATCACTAATTTTGCACTCGGCTCTTCAGATGTTGCCTTGACGTTTGATGGACCTTTAGGGAAGAAAGCAGATTTTATTTTTTCAGTTAGAAGATCTTATCTTCAATTTTTATTTGCAGCCCTAAAACTTCCGTTTTTACCCACTTACAATGATGCACAATTTAAATTTAATGTAGATATCAATAAAAAAAATAAAATTTCATTTATTGGTTTAGGTGCATTGGATCAATTTGCTTTGAATGAAAAAGTAAATAATGGCATTAAAGATAGCTCAAGAATCGAGTACAATAATTATATCCTTGGAAATATACCTGTCCAAAATCAATGGAATTATACCATCGGTGTGAATTGGTTGCATTACACGAAAAAAGGGTATCAGAATTTTATTTTAAGTCGCAATATGTTGAACAATACCGCAGAAAAGTACAAATCCAATATAGTGGCCGATTCAAATAAAATTTTAGATTATCAATCTTTTGAAGCTGAGAATAAATTTAGATTTGAAAATACGATGTTTCTGGGTGGATTCAAATGGATGGTGGGCTTTGGCTACGAATATGCAAGGTACCATAACGAAACATTTAATAAGATTTTTAGTCAAGGAAATTTAATTACCATCGACTTCTCTTCAGATTTATTCCTTTCTAAATACGCTGTTTTTTCGCAGTTAAGTAAGGGTTTTTTCAACGAACGACTTAATCTTTCATTAGGGATTCGAAGTGATATTGCAGATTATTCAAAATATACCTTAAATCCATTAGATCAATTGTCGCCTATGTTTTCGTTGAACTATAAATTAACCGAACGTTGGTCGATCAATGGAAATGTTTCAAGGTTTCATCAATTACCGGCTTATACAATCTTAGGATATCAAGATGCCGCAGGGGAATTTGCGAATAAGAATAACAAGGTCAAATACATACAGGCAGATCATTATGTAGTAGGTGTTTCGTATTTGTCAAAGTTTCAATCCCGTTTTTCTTTAGAAGGCTTTTTCAAGAAATACAATCGTTATCCTTTCTCCTTGAAGGATTCTATTTCCTTAGCGAATATTGGTTCTGATTTCGGTGTGGTAGGTAATGAGGCGGTCACTTCGATCGGTAAAGGAAGATCTTATGGTTTAGAATTTTTATACCAGCAGAAATTAATTAAAGGATTCTATGCTTTATTAGCCTACACGTATGTGGTTTCTGAATTTGAAGATAAAAACAATCGACTGATTCCTTCTTCCTGGGATAATAGACATATTGTATCCTTGACCGGAGGTAAACGCTTTAAAAAAGGATGGGAACTTGGCTTTCGATGGTCTTTTTCAAGTGGATCACCATATACACCTTATGATGTTGCTACTTCCAGCTTAAAACAAGTTTGGGACGTGAATGGAAGAGGTGTTTTGGATTATAATCAATTAAATGGACAAAGAGAATCTAATTTTCACCAATTGAATGTCCGCGTAGACAAACGCTTTTACTTGAAGAAATTCTCTTTGGATTTTTATCTTGACATTCAAAATCTATATGCGTACAAAACGGCGGTGTCACCCATATTATTAGTGGAGAAAGATGCACAAGGTAATCCGATAACAGATCCGAATGACCTCAACAGATATAAAACGAAGTTAATTAATAACACTTCTGGGATTGTACAACCTACTTTGGGAATTATTGTTGAATTTGTCTACAAGAAAAAAGTTAAATAAAACTGAATTCAACACGTCGGTTTTGCTGCTTTCCTTGAGGCGTATCGTTGGTGTCAATGGGTGAAGTTTCCCCTTTGAATTCAATCACCATTTTGTCTTTGGATAGTCCTTGCGATTCGAAAAATTGCTCGATGGATTTGGCGCGTTCCTTCGATAAATTAAGATTGTATTCATCGTTTCCATCACCATCGGTATGCCCTGTGATTTTTATTCTTAAATCGGAATGACCATCTATAATTTTAGCCATTTTCATCAAATAGGGTTTAAATTCGTCTAAAATGATGGATTCATCTGAGTTGAAATAGATGGTTTTGAATTGAAAGTTTTTTCTTTCCTCCTCGATTTTCATCGGGGCATAATAACCTTTCTGATAGTTTAGAAGGGCTTTATTGAGCCATGTGCTGTGATTGATTTTTTCCTTTGAAATTGTACCTTCTGATTTGAATAAAACTATTTTGAGTGTCGGTTCTTTACAATTAGTTGATGTCCAATTTCCAATGAAATAGCCCGTACTATCTTGGTAATTCAAAACGCTTTGGTGAAAACAATATTTTAACCCTTTTTCCGCTTTTCCACCTATATTTCCAAATTGGGTGATGTCCATTTGGTTGTTTTTAATTTGACCTTTGATTTTTTTCATCAAATAGGCAGTTGAATTGGGAATTTCTTCTCTGGATTCTCCTTGAATAGTGCCTTGTGTAATTTTAAAATCTAGATAAATGACCGTTGGATTTTGATTTTTTTGATTCACAATAAATCCTTTCCAAAGCCCATCCAACTTAGTTTGCGCATAGGAAAATTGAGTGCATAATATAACAAGAAGTAGATAAATCAATTGTCGCATATGGAGTTAATCGTAAAAGAAGTAAAATTGTTGCCTTTTGGAGTATAAATCGAACACTTTTAAGCATTAAATGTTATATTTATTAAAAAAAGATATGAAAAAAATAATTTTTGGAGTACTTGGACTAATGTTAATGGCAATGAATGGAGATTCAAAAACGGTATACGATTACCAAGTGAAAGACATCAACAATAAGACTTTTTCTTTTGCTGATTTGAAAGGGAAAAAAATTATGATTGTAAATACAGCATCTAAATGTGGGTTGACCCCGCAATATGAAGGTTTAGAGGCATTGTATCAAAAGTATAAAAATCAAAATTTTGTAATTGTTGGTTTCCCTGCTAATGATTTTATGAGTCAAGAACCTGGAACTAATGAAGAGATTGCTTCTTTTTGTGCGAAAAATTATGGTGTAAGTTTTCCGATGATGTCAAAAATTTCTGTTAAAGGAAAGGATATGGCGCCTATTTACCATTATTTAACCGAAAAATCGTTAAACGGTTTGGAGGATAGCAAAGTAAAATGGAATTTTCAAAAATACCTAATTGGTGAAAATGGTAAATTGGAAAAGGTTATTCCTCCCACCACCGAACCAATGGATGATGAAATTGTAAAATGGATTGAAGGTAAGAAATAATACTTACAATAAACTATAGGAAAAAGCTTGATTTTTATCAGGCTTTTTTTGAGCTTTTCAAATAGTTGTGCATTTCTGTATGAAGAAACATAAATTGTCAAGGAAAGCAACGATGATAAACAAAAAAACCTCTTGATTTCAAGAGGTTTTTTTTTGTGATCCCGTTTGGATTCGAACCAAAGACCTACTGCTTAGAAGGCAGTTGCTCTATCCAGCTGAGCTACGGGACCAAATATCTTTAACAAGCAACACGTTAGTTGCTCTATCCTCCCGAAAGCTATCGGGAGAGCTACGGGACCAGAGAAAGCGAAGCTTTCGAAGACTGAGGTTTCTCCTGGAAAGGAGAATAAACCGAAGGACCCGCGAAGCTTTCGAAGACTGAGGTTTCTCCTGGAGAGGAGAATAAACCGGAGGACCCGCGAAGCTTTCGAAGACTTTGATTTTCCTTAAAAATGAATCAACAAAAGGAACTTCAAAGCATTCGTTTAATTGGTATTGCTTGTATTGCTGTCAATTATCTAACAACTCGTTTGCTGTTATCATTTAAATAAAAAAGGGGATGATAAATCATCCCCTTAGTCGGGGCGGCAGGATTCGAACCTGCGACCTCCTGGTCCCAAACCAGGCGCGATGACCGGACTACGCTACGCCCCGAATATCTTTTGCTGGTATTTCAACTTTTCATCTAACCGTTGTTAGAATTGGAGTGCAAAAATAGCTTTATTTTTCTTTAAAACCAAATAAAAACTTAATATTTGGAAAGGAATTTTTTAAGCTGTTGGAAATGAATCTTTTAATTAACTAGATCGAGATGACTTTCAGAAGTATTCGTTTTGTTAACGGATGAACTTTCTTGTGGTTTCTCAACCCTTTATTTACATTTCAATGCGGAGAGAGCGGGATTCGAACCCGCGGTACGGTTACCCGTACGTCAGTTTAGCAAACTGGTGGTTTTAGCCACTCACCCATCTCTCCAAGGTGTTCAAAGAACTAGGTCGCAAAAATAATAATTTCCTTTGTTATACAAAGCTTTTTTTTGAAAATTTATGAGTAGAAATAAAATAAAACTGTTCTCCACAATTGCAATAAGCTTAACAATAGGAAAAATCGACCTTGATTCTTGTATTTTTCCATTTTAATTAATTGATAACCAGATGTTATCCAGAAAATTGATTGAAAAAGAGGAAAATGAAAATAGTCAGTTATAAGAATTACAAATGGAGTTAGAATTGAAAAAAATAGAAAGAATTTATTTTGATTTTTGACATAATGGACAATAAAATAGCTTGAAATAGCTAGGAAAGCTAGTATTTTAAATACATCTAAGAGTGAAGAATTGAAAATCGACTCCAATGTATGGTAATCCAGGAATAATTCATAAAGAATAGGTGAGGAGAGGAGTTGAAAAAAAGCAAAAAGGAATAAAGTGCCATTCGATGCCCGCATTTCTTTTGTATGGACCCAAATTTGAATCGAAAAAATGAAAAGAATTGGTTCGTTCAGCTGGAAGGGATAAATAAAAGCTCCTTTTTCAATGAGATTGAAAAGCGAGAGCATAAAAATAATGGCAAAGGATAAAAATATAAATCTGGAATGTTTATCCATTTAAAGCTTCATAAATGTAATCGAAAGTACTTAAAATTTCAGGTTTTCCATCCACAATCGCAATATCGTGCTCAAAATGGGCACTCGGTAAACCATCGCCAGTAATTATTGTCCAATTATCTTCTGCTTGAATGACTTTCTCCGTTCCTAAATTGATCATCGGTTCAATGGCAATGGTTAATCCATTTTGAATTTTCTTTCCTCGTCCTCTTCTACCATAATTGGGTACTTGAGGTTCTTCGTGTAACGATCTCCCCAAACCGTGACCAACAAGGTCTCTCACTACACCATATCCATGCTTTTCAGCATGTTGTTGAATCGCCCAACCAATGTCCTCTATGCGATTACTCGTGGTGGCTTGTTCAATTCCTATATATAAACATTCTTTGGTGACATCCAATAATTTTTGAATTTTCGGATCGATCTGTCCAACCGCAAAGGTGTAAGCATGGTCTCCAAAATATCCTTCAAATATTGCACCGCAATCTACCGAAATAATGTCTCCTTCTTTTAATTTTCTTTTGGAGGGTATGCCGTGAACAACTTGTTCGTTAATCGATATGCAAAGTGTGTTCGGGAAATCGTACATCCCTTTAAAACCGGGCAATGCGTTTTGTGAACGGATATAATCTTCTGCCAAGGCATCCAAATACAAGGTATCTACTCCAGGTTTTATTTCAGCAGCAATTTTACCAAGTGTTCTGCTGACAATTTGCGCTGCTTCACGCATAATTTCAATTTCTGCAGGAGTTTTATAGATGATCATATCTCGATTAAATAATTTCACGGGTGCAAAGATACAATTAAATTGAAGGAAACAAAAAAAACCGCCCTGATCGAGGACGGTTTTCTAATTTATTTTTTGGAATTATGCCAATACTGCTTTCACTTTGTCTGCAGCTTCCTGCAACAAAACAGCTGATTGTACATTTAATCCTGATTCGTCGATTAATTTTTTCGCTTCTTCAGCATTTGTCCCTTGTAATCTCACGATGATTGGAACTGGAATAGATCCCATGTTGTTGTATGCGTCAACAACACCTTGAGCAACACGATCACATCGTACAATTCCACCAAAAATATTGATTAAAATGGCTTTTACATTTGGATCTTTCAAGATAATATTGAATGCTTTCTCTACACGCTCTGCATTTGCAGTACCTCCAACGTCTAAGAAGTTAGCAGGCTCACCTCCTGAGTATTTAATAATATCCATCGTAGCCATTGCAAGACCAGCTCCGTTTACCATACAACCAACGTTACCGTCTAATTTCACGAAATTTAATCCCGCTTCACCAGCCTCTACTTCTGTTGGATCTTCCTCAGTAGTATCACGCATTGCTAAATAGTCTGGGTGACGGAATAAACCGTTTCCATCTAGAGTAACTTTTGCATCTACAGCAATAATTTTATTATCTGAAGTCTTTAAAACTGGATTGATTTCAAACATTGAAGCATCGATTCCAACATAAGCGTTATATAAAGAAACGACAAACTTTGTCATTTGCTTGAAAGCTTCTCCAGAAAGGCCTAAATTGAAAGCGATTTTTCTAGCTTGGAAACCTTGGATACCAACTCTAGGATCAATTTGTTCTTTGAAAATTAATTCTGGAGTGTGCTCTGCAACGTGTTCAATGTCCATTCCACCTTCTGTAGAGTAGATGATCACATTTCTTCCATTTTCACGGTCTAATAAAACCGACATATAAAATTCAGATGGGTCTGATTCACCTGGGTAATAAACATCTTGAGCGATTAACACTTTGTTTACTTTTTTACCTTTTCCGTTGGTTTGCAAAGTAACTAAATGTCCACCTAAAATGCCTTTCACTTTATCTTCAACTTCGTTGATGCCTTTTGCTAAAACAACACCATTAGATCCTGTTTCTTCAACTTTTCCTTTACCACGACCACCTGCATGGATTTGAGCTTTCACTACATACCAACTAGTACCAGTTTGCTCGGTTAACTTCTTAGCAGCTTCAACTGCATCTTCCACTTTATCGACTACTATTCCTTCTTGAACGGCAACTCCGTAAGTTTTTAGTATTGATTTCCCTTGATATTCGTGTAAATTCATGTTTTCAATTTTGAGTTGTAAAAGTAATTTTTTAATTATTATTATTCAAGTGATTCTGAAAAAAAATTAATTCATCAATTTCCAAGAACTTTTGATTGGTCTTGAACTGAATTCTTTTTTATCACGATTTTTAATATCCTTCCAAATTTGATTTAAACCATGTTGCAAAGCCTCTTTTTCTTCTTCCATGGCTGAGTAAACAATTTTTGGATCTTGGAAGTAATGTTTCACAAAATTGGTGTCAAAATCTCCACTTTGAAAAGCAGGATGTTTCATGACATATTTACCAAAATCTAGGGTAGTTTTTAATCCTGCAATTTGGTATTGATCAATCGCCTTAATCATAAGTTGGATTGCTTCATCCCGTGTGCTTCCCCAAGTTACTAATTTTGCAATCATAGGATCGTAAAAAATGGGAATGTCCATTCCTTCCAAGAAAGCATCGTCAACTCGTATATTTTTACCGGAAGGGATGCGATATCTTTTTAAATTTCCAATGTCTGGTGTAAAACCATTTAAAGTATCTTCTGCGTATACTCGAACTTCAATAGCATGGCCGTTGATGCTTAATTCAGATTGCGATTTCGGTAATTTTTCTCCTCTCGCAACTCTAACTTGCCACTCGACTAAATCAAGTCCTGTAATTTCTTCTGTTACTGGATGTTCTACCTGAAGCCTAGTGTTCATTTCTAAGAAATAAAAATCGAGATTAGCATCAATCAAGAATTCCACAGTACCTGCACCTTCGTAATTACAAGCTTTGCAAACGGCAACTGCAGCTTCTCCCATCCTTTTTCTCAATTCATCGGTTAAGATAGGACTTGGCGCCTCTTCAATGACTTTTTGATGTCTACGTTGAATTGAACATTCACGATCAAACAAATACACTGTATTTCCAAAGGAGTCTGCAAAGACTTGAATTTCAATATGACGTGGTTTGGTGACGAATTTTTCGATGAAAACAGCATCATCACCGAAGGAAGATCTCGCTTCATTTTGAGCCATGCGCATCTGTTCGATAAAATCTTCTGATTTTTCTACTAAACGCATTCCTTTTCCACCACCACCTGCAGAAGCTTTTATTAAAATTGGATAACCCACTTCTTCCGCAATTTTGATAGCCTCTTGCACGTCTGTAATCGCGGTGTCAACTCCAGGAACTAGGGGTACTTGATACGATTTTACAGCTTGCTTCGCTGAAAGTTTGTCGCCCATGATTTCCATGGATTCTGGAGATGGACCGATGAGTTTTATTCCTGCTTCTTTTACTTTTCTTGCAAAAGCAGCATTTTCAGATAGGAATCCGTATCCAGGATGGATGCCGTCAACGCCTAATCTCTTGCAATGTTCTAAAATTAAGTCTTGTTTTAAATAGCTTTCTGAAGAGGGACTTGCTCCTAGGTATACAGCCTCATCAGCTTCAAGTACATGTGGGGCAAATTCATCCGCATCGGAATAAACGGCCACTGTGCTAATTTGCATTTTTTTTAATGTTCGGATGATTCTTCTTGCTATCTCACCTCGATTTGCAATTAATACTTTTTGCATGTTTAATTAAGTTTCTTTGAGTGGGATAAAATTAAGGAAATTTACGAAACTAAAGTAGATTATTCTTCATTATTTGGAAGTGCAATGGGATTGGTTTCGTTTTTGATGGGAACCGGTGTTTCTTTCTTTTTCTTTTTATTCGGGAACCTTTTTTTACCTGCTGGTCTGAATACATCCAAGACATATTGCACCATTTTAAAATGTCCCCAATCGTTAAAGTCTTCTTGATATTGGATACCTACACCTTGCGTAAACATTCCTTGATTGGCATTTTGAACTGTGTTTTGATTTGATTTATTGTACACGTGTGTTCTGAATGATCCATCTTCATTCAATAAATATTCAATGGATACATCTCCAATTAAATTGTTTTTACTGGAAGAATTTGTGTTTTCTACTCCAACACCCACATTCGCAGATAGGATCAGTCGATCGTTTAAAACGCCTTTTGAAATTCCAAACTCAAAGGTTTTATCACCTGTTTGATTGTTGGCATTCATATTGACATTCATCTTGTAATCTTTCGAAACTTCGTTCAATAAGGCATTGATTTGGTTGTTGACAATATCCAGAGCTGAATTGGTTCCAGAGTTTACGGACCCTTTAAGCGGTTGGAATCTTCCCCAAATGAGTAAGGAGAAAAATTGTCGATTTTGTTCATCTCGATCAGAGTTAACCCGGTTGATCAAAGCGCGTTCGGATTCGTTCGCATTGGGAGATTGGATATCAAATGAGATAGTTGGTTTCATCAAGTCATCGTTCAAAACGACATAACTTCTTACTTCATGGGTTATTTTTTTACCATTTGAAAATTGATCCGGTGAGATGTCTTCAATGGAACAAATCGTTGGGAAATAAGCTTTTAAATCCAGTTTAGCATGAAGTGGGTCCCCAGTCCAATTGATGGATCCACCCGGTTCGATGGTTAGGTTTTTAGAATATGGGGACAATACAAAACGATAAGTTCCTTTTTGAACTTTATACATACCGTTCATTTCTACGTCACCCGTATTGTTTAATTTGATGTTCACAGCTCCTGTCCCTGAAGCTACATTGATTTGATCTCCAGTTTGATCATTGAAAATGACATTTAATTTAGTGTCCTGCGTGATGTCGAAATTCAAATCCAAATTTACACCGGTGAGATTGATTTTCTTGGTCGCGCTCAAGTTAGAGGTGTCATTGGATTTAAAATGTATGAAACTGTTTTCTTCTTCCAATTCTTTACTCCCATATAATGGAATGGTAATTTCAGTACCTTTTTTGGATTTTAAATTAACTTCTACGTTCAGGTTGTTCGCGTAACCGGAAAGGTTGACATCTCCCGTGACATAACCTTTTCCATAATAAATTTCATCCTCCTTATATTTGGTGTTTAATGCAAGGAATTTATCTAAAGGTACTTTTTTACCTTTTTTCAGATAATGATAATTATCTTCAAGATTTAGATTTAACTCAAAGTTCCAATTTTCAAAATGATCGTGGTTAATGGCACCAACTACAGACCCTGTGTTACCCTCTTCGTCTGATAGGGGAAGATGATTGAACATAAAACCATTCTCATTAGAAATGATTTTACCGTCGATTTTATAGCTGGCTCCAAACATTTCTACCTTAGCGCCAGCGTTGGAAAGATTTAATTCTCCATGTAATTCAGGTTTTTCAAGTGTGCCTTTTACCGCAAGCTTACCATCTAATTTTCCTTGAATTTTTGAAAGTACTTTTTCATCAACAAACGCATTGGCTACAGCAATGTCGGTATGATTGAAGTTGAGAAATAGGGCTAGTTTGTCGCTTGTTTTCTTGGTGAAGTATGCGCCTTCGAAGTCAAAGGTTTGCTGTCCCAAGTATTCTAAGTCGCCATTGAGAATAACCGATTTTGCATCTTCATTCCAATCTGTAAATAATTTGACATCACCGACTAATTGATCGTCTATCACCAAACTGTCGACCATAAAATCCGAGGTGAAATCCAAATCGCTATATGGGTTAGAAATTTGCCCCCAACCGTTTAAATTTCCATCGAGTTTGTTTTGTAAACCTAAGAATTGTGAAAGTTCATGTAGATTAATTTCCACTAAATCAAAGTTCATTTTATCTTTTCGATTTTCAGTTAAACGACCATTTGCGGTAATACTTTGCTGTTTGTTGCGCATTGAAAAGTGGGCGATGTCTAATTGGTTGGGTTTGAATTCAATCGTGCTTTCTGGTGCAATATCCCATTTGATTTCTTTTAAGGACAAGTGTGACTTTAAGGTTTTTATTTTGAAGTTTTTAGGGCCTAAAACGGCAGTTTCCCAACTTAAATGGGTGTTGTTAGCAGTTCCCGGATTCCAGGTGACATCGGAAAGCAATACATCTTCATCTCCTTCGATTAACACGTTCAGTTGGTCAACGTTAATGGAGTCATTCAATTGTGCATGATTACTTTTTAAAGAGGTAAACGATTCATCTCGTGAAATTTTTTGATGGATTTGAAGCTCTTGGAGGAACATGTTTTGGTAACTTATTTTCGGACATTCTAAATCAAGATTAAAATCTCGTTTTTTTGAAGAAAAAGTCCCGTTCAAATAAGTGTTTGGAGCGATGAAAAGATTGGGTTCAAATAAGTGTAAAAACGAATTGACGTCGTATAAATTAAAGTCAAAATCAAACTGATTGTTTTTTTTGATTTTACTACTATTAATCAAATTCGTAGTAATTCCAGGAATAATGATTTCATAGGTGTGAAGTAATTCATCCAAGATGGTTTCAAAATTAATTTTACCTTCCATATTTGCATCTAGAAGATCGCTTCTTACCTGGTAATTTGAAGTTTGGTTTAGCTGCTCAGCGAATAAATCAAATCGTTGAATGAGGAGTTGTTTGTTATTTTTTACTAATTCACTCTGATAAAGCGAAATGTTTCCGACTAAACTGTCTTTAAAATTCCCCTTCAGGTCCATGCTGAGTTTACTTTTTAGCACCAAAGAACTGTCGTTGATCAAATGGGTTTTTCCCAAGTCGATTTGTTGGATTTCTGAGGAAGCAATGATGCGTATATCTTCCGAAAAATCGACATTTCCTTCATAATTAAACTTCGCATTTTTGTCTTTGACAGACAATTTACCGAATACATTTTCATCCTTGAGATTTCCATCAAGAATATCAATGTTTTTATAAGCATAATGATTGAATTCGAATTCATTTAGGTGACCCTTAAAGTTCTCTAATGCATAATCTTCAGCGCCTATTTTAGCACTTAAAGAGATGATACCTGAAGTTCTACCTAAACTTTTTGTTTCAACAAGATTGCCTAAGTCGAGTTGGTCTATTCGTATGAAAGGTAATGAGTCTGTTCTCTGCTTGAATTCATATTGGTTGGATTCACTTAAATAATGAGATTGAATGGGTTGTAAAACACTTAACTGTCCGACGTTGGTTTCGATAGTGGGGAAGGAGGCTACAAAGCTATTGACATCTCCTTTGATATAACTGTTTTTTAAGGTGACGTATTTCAATCTTTTTAGATGCTCATCCAGAACAATATGTCGTTGACCAGTTCTTTCAGGAAGATTCAATGCTTCTACATCTTGTAAATCAATTCGAGCGTAGTTAATTTTTTCAACAAAACTTGAAGCGTCAAGATCTCTAAAGTCAGGAAGGTTGATGTCCCCTTTGATGAGGGTTCCTTTTCCAGTTTTTAAGTCTAATTGGTTGATTTGTAAATTTTTAACGTATTCTCTAACTTCAGCAGAAATATATACATCTTGATTTAACCCCTTCAAAACAGGAGCGAAGTAGGTAATGTCTTGCAGGTTTACTTTACTTTCTGCCACATCGCAATCCATCCTAACCTGATCTTCAAAGTCATTAAAATCGTTGAGTGTTCGCATGATGAATTTGAACTTAGGAATGGAAACAATGGATCGTTCAGTTTTAAATTGAAGATTTTTTAAGCGCAAGCCGCCATCAAATACTTTTGCTAAGGTAGAGAACTCTTGTAATTTAATTCCGCATTTCTCTTCCGCTTGAAGTTTTCTTATTGCGGCTGTAATAACACCATCTTCTATGGTGATATTTTGGGCGAATAAATTGACGTTTTTAAAATCGAGGTAATCGTAATCCATTCCATAGGTGTTATGGCCTTTACGATTATCAGAATATTGAAAGCGGATATCTCTTAAATCCAATTCCTTGATAATGATTTTGGGTGGTTTTGTTTTCTTGGAAGTGCTTTTTCCTGAGTCAAAATAATCTTCAATAAAAGCATAGTTGTATGCTCCAGTCGTTTTATCGCGATTTAATTTAACAGTTACCTTTTCCAATTGCACTTCTTCGATTTGAATCAAATCTTGATTTAGCGGAAGCCCATCTATGGAAATGAATAACTCGTGAATGTAGGCTAAGGTATCTTTGTTTTTGTCAATGACTAATACATCATTTAAAGCCACTTCATCAAAGAAAATAATGGAAACTTTTCCAATTTCAAATTTAGTATCTAATTCACTTGAAAGAAAGGCTGTAGCTTGTTTTGCGAAAAAAGTTTGAAAATAAGGCGAACGAATCATGAACGCAAAAACTAAGAACAGAATAAAGGTCCATTCAAAGGTAATGCTGATTGCACGTGTTATTATTTTCAGTAATTTTATCATTTTAAAATACAAATCTACACAAGTTGAATCAAAAAGACATCATTATACTTGGAATTGAGTCCTCATGTGACGATACCTCTGCAGCTGTGATCAAAAATAGTGCAATTTTATCAAACATTATTGCAACGCAAAAAATTCATGAGGAATTTGGTGGTGTAGTACCCGAATTGGCTAGTCGTGCACATCAACAAAATATTATTCCTGTTGTAGAGGCTGCCATTCAAAAGGCGGGAATAACCCTGCAAGATTTGGATGCCATTGCTTTTACCTCTGGTCCGGGTTTAATGGGATCCTTGGTTGTTGGAACTTCCTTTGCAAAGTCATTAGGTTTTTCACTGGATATTCCGATTATACAAGTTAATCACATGAAAGGACATATATTAGCACATTTCATAGATGGACAATACGACAAAAAGCCTTCCTTTCCTTTTTTATGTTTAACAGTTTCAGGGGGGCATACCCAACTCGTTATTGTTGAGGACTATTTAAAAATGAACATCATCGGATCTACCATTGATGATGCTGCAGGCGAAGCGTTTGATAAATCGGCTAAAATACTTGGTTTTCCCTATCCCGGAGGACCGCTTATCGATAAATATTCAAAAGAGGGAAATCCAAATGCTTTTTCATTTGCAAAACCTAGACTTGAAGCCTATGATTTTTCATTTAGTGGATTAAAAACTTCCATATTATATTTTCTACAAAAGGAAATCAAGAAGGATCCAAATTTCACTCAAGCTAATTTAGCTGATTTATGTGCATCCATTCAAAAATCGATTTTAGATGTGCTTTTTGATAAGTTAAAGAAAGCAGCAAAGTCCTTTGGAATTAATGAGATTGTCATTGCAGGTGGGGTCTCTGCGAATTCTGGATTACGAAATGGATTAACCGAATTAGGAAAAGCCAATCAGTGGAATGTGTACATTCCTAAAATGGAATATTGTACCGATAATGCTGCCATGATTGCAATAACGGGATATTACATGTATCAAAAAGGTCAATTTTCAACTATGGATGTAGTTGCTAACCCGAGATTAAAGATGAATGTCGATTAATATTCATTAAAAATCAGCTTACTTTCATTGAAACCCTTATTTTGTTCATTTACGTATGTTAGTATGTGTGTTTTTACTTACATTGTCAATGAAAGAAACGCATATGAAACTACAGGATCAATTAAATTCTTCTCAAAAGAATTCTAAGAAAAATCCTAGCCATATCGACTTAACTCTAAAACTGAAAATAGAACAACTTAATTATTTGTGCGAACAACACAAAGAAGTTAAAGTGGTTTTTTCATTAAATGATTTGGATTTTCAATCTAAAGGACAAATTTTAGCGTGTGGAAGTAAATTCCTTTGTATGAATAATGGGGAATGGATTGAAATCAACCACATAAAATCCATTCATGAAATTTAAGGTAGGAATTCAAGGATAATGTAATTCAAGTTACACCGTTTTTTAAAAATTTAGATTATTTTTGGAAAACATGAAAAATTACATTATTCTTCTTCTTGTTATATGGTGTTCTGCTTCAGTGAGGGCTCAAGGCTCTGTAGACTGGAACGTTTTTTACCAACCTGATTCATCACGCTTAGTGTTTGAAGCCAAAGTAGCAGATGGATGGCATTTGTACAGTCAGTTTACCCCGAGCGATGTCGGACCTATACCCACGACTTTTTCTTTTGTTCCAAATGAACAAATTGAATTGCTTAATGGGGTTGTTGAACCTACTCCTATCAAAAAATACGAAGAGGTGTTTGAAGCTGATTTAAGTTATTTTATCCAAACGGTGCAATTTTTTCAAAACATCAAAGCAAAAAAATCGACTCAAATAGAAGGTGTCATAACCTATATGATTTGTAACGATTCACAATGCTTACCCCCAACTGATTACCCTTTTATTGTTTTAATACCCTAATTTATATTGTATGAAATTTAGTTTCCTTTTCATTGTTCTATTTTTTTCCAATCTTATCTTCGCGCAAGGTGGTGATTGGACCGATAAAATTTCATGGTCATTTAAAGTTGAAAAAATTGATGAGTCGAGTGCTTTTATCGTGGCGACTGCCAAATTGAAAGACGGATGGCATGTTTTTTCAGTAAATCATGATCCAGCTAAGGCTGATTTAACGGGTTTTCCTACAAAATTCACTTTTCCAAACTCTAAGGATTTTAGCTTAGTCGGAAAATTGATGGATGGTATTAAGCCTCATAAAGTCGTAGATGAATTGGGGACATCGCTGTATTTTGAAAAACTAGCTGTTTACAAGCAAAAAATTAAAGTGCTAACCGATAAACCGTTTCAAATTAGTTTTGATTATGGATTTCAAATTTGTGATATCAATGGTTGTATTTTTCCACCTGATCAAACAGTAACGGTAAAATTCACAGGGTTTAAAGGGGGTTCTACAGAAAAAGCGGAAGTTGAAAAAGAAGCAGTACCTCAAGATGAGGTGAGTAGCTCAAATTCTCCAGCATCAAATGTCGCACCTGCTGCGAACACGATCACAAAAAAAACAAGAAAATTGAGTCCACAAAAAAAGGATGATGATTCCAATGTTAGCTTGTGGTTTATTTTCTTTAATGGTTTTGGTTGGGGATTTGTTGCTTTATTAACTCCATGTGTTTTCCCAATGATTCCGATGACAGTTTCCTTTTTTACCAAACAGTCTAAATCAAGATCAAAAGGAATCATCAATGCCTTGATCTACGGACTTTCAATTATTGTCATCTATGTTGGTTTGGGCTTAATCATCACCGCAATTATGGGGCCTGCAGGTTTAAATGAGTTATCTACCAATGTATGGATGAATTTACTTTTCTTTTTAGTGTTCATGGTTTTTGCATTTTCATTTTTGGGAGCTTTCGAAATCAGAATGCCTGCCAAATGGGTGAATAATGCAGATTCAAAGGCAGACAAAGGTGGATTGATAGGAATCTTTTTTATGGCGTTTACCTTAGCACTGGTATCGTTCTCATGTACCGGTCCTATCATCGGTTCCTCATTGGTGCAAGCGGCTAGTTCAGGATCTATTTTAGGACCTGCAGTTATTATGGCTGGATTTTCAACAGCGTTAGCTTTGCCGTTTACTTTATTTGCTATTTTCCCAGGTTGGTTAAACTCCATGCCGCAATCTGGAGGTTGGTTAAACTCTGTGAAAGTGGTCTTAGGCTTATTAGAGATTGCCTTGGCGATGAAATTCTTAAGCATGGTTGATTTGGCTTACCACTGGAATTTTTTAACTCGTGAAATTTTCGTCGCGATGTGGTTTGTCATCTTCTTGGTCATGGGAATTTATTTACTTGGTAAAATTAAATTTTCGCACGATTCACCCGTTGAACGCCTATCGGTTACTCGATTTATGTTTGCTTTTTTAGCCTTGACTTTTGCCATTTATTTATTGCCAGGAATGTGGGGTGCTCCTTTATCGATGATTGATGGTGTAGCTCCACCAAGGACACATTCTGAAGATAACTTTCGTTTTGTAAGAGGAAATGGAAGCGAGGGGTCAACAGCTTCGATGGATCCAACTTTTGAAAAATACAGATCTTTTATGCATGAAGTAGGTGATGGTTCTATTCTTGTTTTTCATGACTTGGAAAAAGGAAAAGCGTATGCGAAAGAAGTGAATAAACCTATTTTATTGGATTTTACAGGACATGCTTGTGCCAATTGTCGTAAAACAGAGTCTACGGTTTGGACCAATGACGAAATTCGACCATTGTTACAAAATGAATTAGTTATCGTATCCTTATATTGTGATGATCGTGAATTATTACCTAAAGAAGAATGGCATTTTTCTAAACAGTTACAAGGAATGGTCAAAAATGTAGGTAATAAGTGGTCGGAGTATCAAATCAGTAAGTACGGACAAGTTTCTCAGCCGCTTTATGTTTTACAAGATTTAGAAGGTAATGACTTGACGGATGCGATTGGGTATACACCAGATATTGCAGCTTATCGTACTTTTTTACAAGATGGAATTACTTTATTTAAGACTGAAAAATAAAGATTATTATTTTACACAAAAAAACCGAAGTGATTGCTTCGGTTTTTTTATTTGAATAAGTTGATTAATAGTTTACCGTAATGAAACCGTGTTTTGTTTCTGATTGTCCACTTGCATATTCAATGTTTAACTTGTAGTAATAAACTCCCGGATCGACCAATTTTCCATGAGATTTTCCTTGCCAATCGGATGTTAATCCATCATAAGTTTCAATTAAATTACCCCAACGATTAAAAATAGTCACTTCTAATTTATTTAAACAAACACTACTGATCGTCCATGCATCATTGATGTGATCATTGTTTGGGGTAATGATGTTTGGAATAAAAATGGATTCGATTCCATCTAATTGATTGATAGTAATGTTGGTGGTTTGAGTACAATTAAGTTGGTCAATCACCCCGATAGTGTAGTTTCCAGCACCTAATGAAAGGTATGGATTAACAGAATTTAGGGTGTCTACAAAATAGGTGTAACCAGGTGTTCCACCGTTGGCGTTAATGATGACAGCTCCTTGTTTACCACAATTTGCATCGGTAATTGAAGGTGTTAATTGGATTTCAGTTGGTGTTCCAATGCTAACAATCGTGTCTTGAGAACAATTCGTTGCATCCGTGATTTGCACCGTATAGGATCCACTCGATAAGTTAGTTTGTGAAGCTCCGTTTAAGTTTCCTGGATTCCATATGTATGTAACAGGATTCGTAGCACCATTGACAGAAACACTTGCTGAACCATCGTTTCCGTTGAAACAACTTACCGGTGAAATGTTACCTAATTGAATCGTGAAACCACCTATGCTCCCTACTTGAAAGTTGAAAGTTTTGCTGCATGCTGCATTGTCAATAATTTGCACTTGGTAAGTTCCGTTCGGTAAATTTGATATAGCGCTTGTTGTTAAACCTCCTGGCGTCCATAAAAAACTGTAAGGTCCATTTCCCCCTGTTGGATTCAAGCTAATTTGACCATTTTGTTGACCACAATTTTCAGCCGTTATGAGTTCATTGGCTAAAATTTCTGAGGGTTCGGTGATGGTGACATCAATACCAATTGAACAATTGTTGTTGTCTGTAACGGTACAGGTGTAAGTACCTGCCGTTAAATTGTTAGCCGTTAAGGTATTGGAAGAATTATTGGTCCAAGAAATGGTGTAAGGATTTGCTCCACCTGTGGCTGTTATAGTAGCTGAACCGTTATTGCCTCCAAAGCAACTTACTTGGGTTGAATTCGCTATACTTAGTGTAGGGCCACCATTTGAATTGACCGATACGTTTTTGGTAAGCGAACACCCATGGTTATCTGTGATGATACATGAATATGAGCCGCTTGCTAAATTGGATGCAGTTGCACTTGTTCCTCCAGACGGATTCCATTGATAAGTATATGGAGAGGTTCCTCCTGATGGGGAAACACTTGCGCTTCCATTAGCAATACCACAAGATGCATTTGAAGAACTAGTAGTTGCCGTTAAAGCATTTGGTTGGGTGATGTTGATATTTGTTGATCCTGTGCATCCATTTGCATCTGTTGCAGTTATGGTGTATGCTTGTGCTGTTAAACTAGATTGAGTAGTTCCTGAAAGATTTCCGGGTTGCCAAGTGTATGAATAATTTGCTGTTCCTCCAGAGGCAGATACAGTTGCAGCACCGTTATTTCCACCATTACAAGAAACCATCGTAACATTTGAAGACGCTATAGTGATGGTAGGACAAGGGGTATTGTTGCAAAGAGCGATTGTGTTTGGGTCAAAGGTGTAAGTTGTTCCTGCTCCATCTGTAATTTGAATTTGATTGGCACCTCCTGGAATCGTTACATTTGAACCGGATGCGAAATTAGCCCAACCTGTGGTGGATAATGTGCAAGGTAAAGTCGCGCCTACACAACCAACGATAGGGAAGACAGTCCCTCCGCAGGCAACACAATCATTGGATTGAACTGTGGTGGTACCCCAATTTGCCCAAGAATAAGTTGGTACGCCGTTTGAAACGGTAAAAGAGCCATTACTTTCCTTACATACATTCAAACTTTGACAGGGTGAAACGGTAATGTTGAGGGTGGTTACATATCCGCAGGTTGCCGTAAAAGTTATGGTATGGGTTCCAACTCCTGCTGTAGTTGGATTAAATATACCTGTGCTCGGATTAACACCATTCCCAGACCAAGTTCCAGTGATGTTTATCGAACAATTCCCCATGCCAGGACTCGCAGTTAAAGTAGCAGGGGTGTCATTAATACATAAATTATTAGGACCTTGAATTTCGGCGTAACAACATGGATTCGCGACGATGCTAACGTCATCAATAAAATAATAGGCAAAATAATTTCCAAATCCATTACCACTCGCACTTACATGATTCGTTGCATTATCATCGTGAAAATTTCCAATCATAAAATACTGTTCTCCGCCGGTTGCGGTATAGTTCCATTGAAGTCTAACCCAATTCATCGTATCATTTAACACACCACAAGTGTTTTCTAATTGAGGGGTGACGTTAATTAAGGAGCCTTGCGTACATGCATTTCTAAGGTATTGGGAATTTGAGAAATAAACACCAATGTTTTCTACCGCATAAGGACATCCATCTGCTAAACTGACATACATGGAAACACAATAAGTTTGTCCAGCTGTTAAAGGTGAAGAGGTATGACCTTGTATATATTCACGATAATGATCTGAAAATCCAAAAGGAGCTGAGTAAGCAATTAGACCGGCATGTCGAGTACCTGTTCTAGAGTATTGCCAACCAATCCCAAACTGTGTAGCATCAGGCATAGTTGTTGCGGCAATATTACATGCAGAAAACAAATCAGGAGAAGAACAACTGTCACCCGGAATGTTTGAATTGGCATTGTCCCAGGAAGGATTAAGGTCTTGCCGGAATCCTTCACCACCAAAATTAGCACAGTTTGTATTGGTGATTTCAAAACTAGGATTAACAACGAGATTTTGTGCATAAAAAGCAAAGCTCATAGCACTTAAGCAAAGTGTAATAATTCGTTTCATTTTGTTTTGTTTAAATTTCCAGGAAGCTGGGGGAGGTAGGATGGGTAAATTTAAAAAATTATATTAAAAAATTGGTTTTTTTCATGTTGAAATATGTAAATTTTTCTATCAAACGATTTTTTTAATCGATAGGATTAATTTTTTACTCGATTAAAATAATATTTCTATATTTGCACCCGAAACAAAACTGAAACGATGAAAAAGTTCTTAAAATACTTTTTTCTTTGCTTGATAATTGGCGTAATTACTCTCTTATCATACGTAAAATTTTATTTACCTAACGTAGGTAATCCAGAACTTATTAAGCTCCAATCAAATTCAAAAATGATTGAACGTGGACGTTATTTAGCCATGCATGTTACGGTTTGTATCGATTGCCACTCAAAAAGAGATTGGTCTAAATTTTCTGGTCCGATTGTTCCTGGAACAGAAGGACAAGGTGGAGAGGTTTTTGATCAAAAATTTGGATTTCCTGGTAAATTTATCGCTAAAAATATCACTCCCTATCATTTGAATCAATGGACCGATGGAGAAATTTTAAGAGCCATTTCATCTGGTGTGACCAAAGAAGGAAATGCAATTTTTCCTGTAATGCCTCATAAAAGTTATGGTAAAATGGATAAACAAGATTTGTTGTCGATCATTGCTTTTCTAAGAACCCTTCCTTCCATTAAAAAGGACAACCCGGCTTCAGAGGCAGATTTTCCAATGAATTTTATTGTCAATACCATTCCTCAAAAAGCTAATTATTCAAAAATTCCTAGTAAATCAAATAAATATGCCTACGGAGCTTATTTATTCAATGCAGCTTCTTGTGGGGATTGTCATACAAAACAAGAAAAGGGAGCACCTATTGAAGGAATGGAATTGGCCGGTGGATTTGAGTTTCCTTTGCCGAGTGGCGGTGTGGTGAGGTCTGCAAATATTACTTCGGATAAAACTACAGGAATTGGTAATTGGACAGAAGAAGCTTTTGTTAACCGATTTAAAATGCATGCCGAAGTAGGGAATCAATCGGTTCCTGTAAAAAAGGGCGAGTTTAATTCTGTGATGCCTTGGGAAATGTATGCAGGTATGACCGAAGAGGATTTAAGTGCCATTTTTACGTACCTTAAAAAGACAAAAGCGATTAAAAACGAGGTGATTAAATTTTCCAAATAAAATTACCTACTACTAAAAGAAAGCCAGTTACCCAGTTGTAATTGGCTTTTTTTTGTTTGATAACAACTTGAGACGACTCATTTTTTCTTTTTATCTTTACCATATGAGTGAATTTTTAGCAACACCAATTGAATTTTTAAAAGGAGTCGGTCCTCAAAAAGCGGAGTTGCTAAAAAAAGAATTAAACATCTTTTCATACCAAGATTTACTCCTTCATTTTCCATTTCGGTATATCGATCGTTCCTTTTACCATCAAGTGGCGGACCTTCCTTATGTAAATACCTACACGCAATTAAAAGGAAGAATAGTCCAGTTGCAAGAAACAGGAATTGGTAGATCCAAAAAATTGATTGCAAAATTTCAGGATGCGACAGGAGTGATTGATTTGATTTGGTTTCAGAATTTTCAATGGATCAAATCGAATCTAAAAATACATCAAGAATATCAAATATTCGGAAGACCTAAGATTTACGGAAATACTTGGAATATTCCACATCCAGAAATGATGGAATTTAGTTCAGTAAAAATCATAGAAGGTTTTCAACCTGTTTACCATAGTACTGAAAAACTAGGTACTGTAGGCCTACATTCCAAAGGAATTGAAAAAATTGTAAGGCAATTAATTGAGCAAATTTCAGGAAAGATCCGTGAGAATTTACCCCAATATATTTTAAATCATCATCAGTTGATGAGCAAGGAGCGGGCGCTAATTAAGGTGCATTATCCATTGAATGAGCAAGATATACAGCAGAGCACCTTTCGCTTAAAGTTTGAAGAATTGTTTTATCTACAAACCGAGTTGTTACTTCGTAAACAAATTACCGCAACTAAATCCATAGGAGGAGTTTTTAAATCGGTGGGTAATCATTTTCTTTCCTTTTATGAACACCATTTACCTTTTGAATTAACAGGTGCACAAAAAAGAGTATTGAAAGATATCCGGAAAGATGTGCATTCGGGGCATCAAATGAATCGCTTGATACAGGGTGATGTAGGAAGCGGAAAAACATTAGTTGCTCTATTAACAATGCTTCTTGCATTAGATAATGGATGTCAGGCAGCTATGATGGCACCCACTGAAATCTTGGCCACTCAACATTATGTGACCATTAAAGAATTTCTAAAAGATCTTCCGATTGAGGTTGCTTTATTGACAGGATCAACCCGTGTAAAAGCAAGGAGGATTTTACACGAAGGATTACAGAATGGAAAAGTGCAAATTTTAATAGGGACCCATGCATTGATTGAAGATACCGTACAATTTCAAAATTTGGGAATGGTGATCATCGATGAACAGCATCGCTTCGGTGTTGCTCAAAGGGCAAAATTAAGATCCAAAAACACTATAGCGCCTCATATTTTAATCATGACCGCAACACCAATTCCTAGAACATTAGCCATGACATTTTACGGCGATTTAGATGTTTCTACCATTGATGAATTGCCGCCCGGAAGAAAACCCATTACGACAATCCATCGATTTGAGTCGCATCGTTTGCGCTTATTTGGATTTATGAAAGAAGAGATTGCCAAAGGACGACAAATTTATGTGGTGTACCCCTTAATTCAAGAATCTGAAAAATTAGATTACAACAATTTGATGCAAGGCTATGAAGCCATTTCTAGAGCCTTTCCAATGCCAACCTATCAAATCAGTATGGTTCACGGGAAATTAAAACCGGAGGATAAGGAATTTGAAATGCAACGCTTTGTTAAAGGGGAAACGCAAATTATGGTCGCTACAACGGTGATTGAGGTTGGGGTAAATGTTCCCAATGCTTCAGTGATGATCATTGAAAGTGCAGAACGCTTTGGTTTGTCACAATTACATCAGCTTAGAGGCAGGGTAGGTAGAGGAGCAGAAAAATCCTATTGTATTTTAATGACAGGAGATAAATTATCCAAAGAGTCTCAACTTCGCATGGAAACGATGGTGGAAACCAACGATGGTTTTAAGATAGCTGAGGTAGACTTAAAATTAAGGGGGCCTGGAGATATCATGGGCACTCAACAATCCGGTGATCTTAATCTAAAAATTGCCGACCTATCCAAAGATGGACAAATCGTAATGATGGCACGAGATTTAGCGCGACAAATTCTTGCGAAAGATCCTTCCCTAACCGCAGATGAAAACCAAATTCTAAGGCACGAAATGATTAATGTGCTCAACTCCAAACCCAATTGGGGAAGTATCGGTTAATTTCCCTTTGTTTCTCCTGCTAAATTGATTATCTTTGCGGTAAATTTTTTTAATTATGATTTCGGTTAACAATCTATCCCTTCAATTTGGGAAACGTGTATTATTTGATGAGGTGAATGTGAAATTTGTAAATGGTAACTGCTATGGGGTTATTGGTGCAAATGGAGCAGGAAAGTCAACGTTTTTAAAAATATTGACAGGAGAACAGGATCCTACAACAGGTAGAGTAGAGTTGGAACCGGGGAAAAGAATGGCCGTTTTAAACCAAAATCACTTTGCATTTGATGAAATTCAAGTGCTACAAACTGTGATTATGGGGCACAAACGCCTTTACGAAATCATGGTGGAAAAAGATGCTTTGTATGCCAAGCCAGATTTTTCAGATGACGATGGAATGAGGACTGCTGAATTGGAAAGCGAATTCGCTGATTTAGAAGGTTGGAATGCTGAAACAGATGCTGCTTCCTTGTTATCCAATCTTGGAATTGAAGAATCAAAGCATTACTTGTTAATGAAAGATTTATCGAACGATTTAAAGGTACGTGTTTTATTAGCGCAAGCGTTGTTTGGTAATCCAGATGTGTTGGTGTTGGATGAGCCTACCAATGACTTGGATTTAAAAACCATTTCTTGGTTAGAAGATTTCTTATTGGATTTTAAAAATACCGTAATCGTTGTATCGCATGACCGTCACTTTTTAGATACGGTTTGTACACACATTTGTGACATCGATTTTAGCAAAATCAACTTGTTTACTGGAAATTATTCGTTCTGGTATCAATCGTCTCAATTAGCAGCAAGACAAAGAGCGGATAAAAACAAAAAAGCAGAAGAAAAGAAAAAAGAATTACAAGATTTTATTTCCCGTTTTTCTGCCAATGCTTCCAAGTCGAAACAGGCTACGAGTAGACGTAAAATGTTGGATAACTTGGATATTGCCGAAATTCAACCTTCTAGTCGAAAATATCCTGGGATAACTTTCCACCAAGAAAGAGACGCTGGAAATCAAATTTTATCGATTGAAAATTTAAGCGCTTCTTTGGAAGGAAAAAAATTGTTTTCAGATGTCAATATTACCGTGAATAAAGGCGATAAAATTGCTTTCATTTCCAAAAATTCATTGGCATTAACTGCATTTTTCCAAATATTAAATGGAAATCAAAAAGCAGATTCAGGAGAATATAATTTTGGTACTACAATTACCACAGCTTATTTACCTAATGACAATCATGCCTATTTTCAAGATAAAATTTCATTGTTGGATTGGTTACGTCAGTATGCTCAAACCGATGAGGAAAAAGAAGAGGTATATTTACGAACCTTCTTAGGCCGAATGTTATTTACAGGTGAAGAAGCAATGAAACATGCATGTGTATTATCCGGAGGGGAAAAAGTGAGATGTATGTTGTCCAAAATGATGTTTGCAAAAGCGAATTTATTAATGATGGATGAGCCAACCAATCACTTAGATTTGGAATCGATTACAGCCTTAAATAACGGAATGAAAGAGTTTCAAGGAACATTAATGTTTACCTCTCATGACCACGAGTTGGTCAATACGGTTGCTAATCGCATCATTGAATTAACACCGAATGGAATTATTGATAAAATGATGCCCTATGATGCTTATTTAGAAGATGCGAAAATTACGGCATTGCAAGAAGAATTATATGCTTAAAACATGTTGAAGAAAGTCAGCTTTCCTTTAAGACATCGATTCTTAAATTTTTTATTGAATCAAGATATTAAAGGAGTTCGATTTTTAGCGGATAAATTACCCAAAATACTTTTGCCTCATCCTTCAAAGGTGGGGCATTGTCTTTTAACCTTGCCTAATGGTTTAATTTTAGAGATTGATCCCTCGATAGATTTAGGGGTAGAGGAGGCACTCTTTTTACGCGGAAGTTATGAAAATGGAGTACTTGATTTTTTAGCAAAAACATTAAACAATCAATCCGTATTTTTAGATATAGGTGCAAATATTGGTTTAATGAGTCTTTGGGTTGCCAAATGTCATGCTAATGCCACTATTCATGCTTTTGAAGCCAATCCATCGACGGTTGAAATTTTGAATCGAAATATTCAATTAAACAAGTTCAATCAGATTCAAGTCCACAGTGGAGCGTTGGGAGCTGAGTATGGAACCGGTGAAATTTATGATAATTGGGAAATTAATCGAGGAGGTGCTTCTATGGTGGTCAAAAGCGAGCAGGCGAAATCATTTGAAATTGCAATTACACCACTTGATGCCTTCCATTTAGCGCCTACGGTGATTAAAATGGATGTGGAAGGTTATGAGTTGGAAGTGCTCAAAGGCGCCGTGCAGACCATCAAGAATTATTTACCCATCATACTATTTGAAATTCTCGATTTTAAGCGAACCTCTGAGAATAGTGTAGGATCAGGAGAGGAAGTGGTTGCTTTTATTAGATCCTTGGGTGATTATCAATTTTTTCGATTTAAAAAGGGTTCGCATCGTAAATCTAAATTGGTACCTATTTTAAACGATGAAGAATTTCCAAACCACGATAATGTGGTAGCTATACCGCAAAAAAAAGAGCCCCATTAGGAGCTCTTTTTTTATTTTAATTTGGTGACATGACCTGTATAAATGCGATGTTCATCGGTATAAAGGGATTTAAGTCCAATTTTCCAGGTGTATACACCTTCTTGAACGGATTTTCCGTTGTAGGTTCCATCCCAACCATAATCTAGATCGTGCGATTCAAATATGAGTTCCCCCCAACGATTAAAAATAAAGAAATCGTAGTTCTGAAGGTCAACGAGTGAAATCACTGGCTTAAACTCATTATTGTACTCATCCCCGTCTGGAGTAAAGGTGTTTGGAACATAAATAATAAACTCATCACGGACTTCTACGAATTTACATATTGTATCCGCACATGTAGGATCGTTAAAGGCCATCAAGCAGACTTCATAGTGTCCAGTATCAATTGGTAAATCTAAGCTGATATTCTCCAAATTGGAAGTGTAGGTAAAGTTTGGACCTGAAACCGTCCATTCGTAGTTACTTGCTCCTACAGACAAATTGATACTTTGTGACTCGTGATCGGGAATGACCATTGAACCCGGACTCATCGAGAAGTTTGCATAAGGTGCGCTACTCGGATTGATGGTAACGGACAAACTTGCATTGCAATTGGATAAAACATCAGTCACATTGACAAGGTAGTTTCCGCTATTTAAGTTACTTAAATCTTCGGCCTGTTGCCCATTTGACCATATGTAAGTGTAATTTCCACTACCGGTTAATACGGTTAAATCGATTGAACCATTTGGTAATCCGCAATTCGTTGGGATCACAATTGAACTCAAGGTGATGGCAGGGTGAACAGTAATGTCCACACTTTGAACGGTAAAACAAGTTGGATCATTGGCATCCTCTAAGCGAATAAAATAAGTACCTGAAGTGGCAACGTTAGTTGAAGCTAAAGCATTCGTTCCTGCAGTAGCATCTGCATTGGTCGCATGGTACGAAGTAATATTTGCACCTACACCACTCACGGTTGTTGTTAAATTGATGGTTGCAGGGTTACATACCGCAGCAGGATTCGTTACCGTAAAGGTAGGAGGTGTACATGAAGAACAATCATTTGCCGTCACATTTAGCGTTGATGTAGCAGGACAAGCTCCATTTGTTGCGTATTGAACGGTATAACTTGCAGTAGCCGTTGCATTGGAAATGACACCAGTAGTTGGATCGATACTAGAGCCATCTCCCGGTGTTGGATTGAAACTGAAAGTCCCTCCTGGTGTTACAATTCCTGTTGGACCATTGACTTGATCGTGACAGAAATCTGCAAAAGCGAAAGTAGCATCTTCAACTGCATTGATGGTTACATCCACACTTTGAACCGTAAAACATGTTGGATCATTGGCATCCTCTACGCGAATAAAATAAGTACCTGAAGTGGCAACGTTAGTTGAAGCTAAAGCATTCGTTCCAGCAGTAGCATCTGCATTGGTCGCATGGTATGAAGCAATATTTGCACCTACACCACTCACGGTTGTTGTTAAATCGATCGTTGCAGGGTTACAAACTGCAGCAGGATTCGTGACTGTAAAGGTTGGAGGAGTGCAAGAAGAACAATCATTTGCCGTTACACTTTGCGTTGATGTAGCAGGACAAGCTCCATTTGTTGCGTATTGAACGGTATAACTTGCAGTAGCCGTTGCATTGGAAATGACACCATTAGTTGGATCGATACTAGCGCCATCTCCCGGTGTTGGATTGAAACTGAAAGTCCCTCCTGGAGTTACAATTCCTGTTGGACCATTGACTTGATCGTGACAGAAATCTGCAAAAGCGAAAGTTGCGTCGTCGATAACAGGAGCAGTTAAAGTTGCAACATCAGTGCTTGAACATCCACTTCCAGGGATTCCAGGAATTGAAATGGTAAAATCATCAAACCACATGGAGTATTGTGCTGCTCCACCAGAAAGAATAGAAAATGTATGATTTCCTGCGGTCATAATGGTAGTAAAACAATATTGCGTCCATCCAGTATTTGCAGGAACATTAGTCACAGGGCTAACAGCAACACCATCAATGCCGAATTTAAAATTGCAATTTGCAGTGTTTTGACCTGATGCGCTAGCACCCTGTGGACCCGCATAATAAACGCATATTTCAACGGTTTCACCGCCCGCAAAATTGATACTTTGAGATGTGATGTTATCCGCTCCAGCGTAAAAATAAACGTAGCCTGATCCAGAATTTGCACCCAATGAATTTGTATAATTATTTGCGTCAGAAACACATCCAGTATTTCCCACTACGTAAACAGGATCAATCCCATCATAGACAATCCCTGCATCATTGTTACAAACATAATCTGTTGGACAATTACATCCGCCAGTAATACCATTTTCAAAACTAGTATTTGTATTTAATATGGTATTGGTTGTTGTGCTGTTCGCGTCGGTAACTTCAACTGAATAATTACCTGCACATAAACCTGTAATGATGCTAGAATTTGTGCCTACAGGGTTTCCAGCATTGTCAAACCATTGGTATGAATAAGGAGGTGTACCACCTGATACTTGAGCTTCCAAAGATCCATCACATAACCCAGTACAACTTGGATTTGTTTCAATAATATTATCAATTGTAGGACCACCTACAGCTAAAACCGTTGTGTTCTGGTTAGCAATACAACCGTTATTATCAACAACCTGAATAGGGTAATTTCCACTATTCAAATTGGTGAAGTCGCCATTGGTTTGAAAGCTTATGCCGTTGTCGATAGAGTAGGAATAGTTTGGTGTTCCGTTACTAGCAACAATTGAAATTTGGCCATCTACAGCTCCACAGTTTTCTCCAATAGTCGTTATATTTAATACCAATGAAGTAGAAGTGACATTTTGCGTACTGGAAGTTGGACAGCTACCGCTTGTTGTATATTGAACGGTATATGTATTATTAGTTGCATTACTAATGGATCCTGTAGCACTATTAATGGAAGCTCCATCAGTAGGAGCCGGATTAAAACTAAAAGTACCACCTGGTGTAAAAATTCCTGTTGGTCCATTTGCTGCTGATGCACAGAAATTAGCAAAAGAAAAAGTTGAATTTGCTAGAGGAGTAGCAGTAACGGTTATGGATTGCACGGAAAAACAAGTTGGATCAGTTGGATCTTCAACCCGAACAAAGTATGTCCCCGCGGTACTTACCACTGTGCTCGCCATTGGATTTACATCGCCTGTAGCATCTGCATTGGTTAAATGGTAGGTCACAATATTTGCCCCTGTACCTGAAACGGCACTTGTTAAATTATATGTCCCCGGTAAACAAAATGCAGGGGGATTGGTAACGGTGAAAGTAGGAGGGATGCATCCACCACAAGGATCAACTGTTATGGTAACGTTTTCAGTATGTGTCGGACAACCCGGAGTTCCATTGTCCAAGGTTAAAGTATACGTTGTCGTGTTGGTTGGACAAGCAGTGGTATTTACTGTATTTGTTGAAGAAAGTCCTGCGGTTGGTGACCATGTTGCGTTTACTGGTTGGTAGATTGGCGGATCATTAAAAGTAATTGACCACCCTGTTAATGTACCTGCTCCTATACCAATACCCGGCGAACTAAAGGTTAAAGTCCAAACACCATTTGGATTACATCCATTCAAACCTGAAAAAGGTTCATTTGGATTCCAGGTTCCACCATTTGGGAAAGTTCCTCCAAATGCTGATCCACCTATAGGTACAAAAACTGTGTTATTGTAATTTCCATTTGCAACACCAGATGGAACTAAAATTATATCACAACCACCAGGCGCAGTTAAAGTTACTGTAAATCCATTGGTATTCAAATTACAAGTTGCTAAATTATTAATTTGAGTTCCATTACAATTGCATGTTCCAAATGTGGGTGGAATTATGGTTATTATTGGGCCATTACAAATCCAAGAACCAGAAAAGTTAAATCCATTTATTGTAACATTGTCAATTAATCCATTTGTAATATTATTAGTGTTTATTCCTTGAACATTTATATTAACTGATGCATTCCCCAACAAAACTAAATCAAATTCATTGTTTTCATAGGTTTCTAACCCGCCTGGGTCATCAACAATTTGTGCTGAACCTGTAATATTTGAGCAGTTGCCAACGCACACTGTTGTTGGATTAGCTACCACATTTACATCGTAAACAGGTGGAATTACAGTGATGGTAATATTAGAAGTACACACTGCCCCTGTACCTGTAGTGATTTGAGCCGTATAGGTAGTGGTGGTAGTTGGGGTTACCGCATTTGGATTTACACCTCCTGGATTTCCAACTCCATAACTGTATCCATCATGCAACCATTCGATTTCTGCATTGATGTCATTTTGGAAAATCTGTACGTTATCGATTCCCCAATGGTCATAATCTGCACCTGAATCTGCAATTTGATGCCATCTAAACATGGTATTACTGGTAATAGCACCTGCTGGTATCGTAAAACACCAATTGTTCCAATTGGTTAATTGGGGGTCGTTTCCTCCATTGGGATCGAAATAATGAATATCAACCCATGTCGCTCCTCCATCTGTAGAATATTGCAAGTAAACACCCTCATCTGGCTCATCTGGTCCCTCACATGGTGCATTATTACCTTGTTCAGCAAATAATAAATCAAAACATATCGATACACCTGCAGTAGCACCTGTTAAATTGTAAGATTGTGACGTTAAGGTTCTTGGAACAGAAGTATTGTTATCCATCCAAGCATAAGTTGTACCATCAGGACCACTTCCAGCGCATGGTGGATTGTTGAAATTTACAGCTCCTGGTGTAGTTCCCCATCCAGGTCCAAAACTTCCAGAATTGAAATTCTCATTCAAAATGACAGATCCTGTGCTGGATCCGAAGGCAGACAAATTAGCGCTTTCCCCACATGTAATGGTCATTTGTGAAGCTGAAGTGTTTATTTCGCATTGTGAAAAATAATTTACGGATAAACTCAAGCTTAAGAAGACGATTATATTCTTCATAATACCATGGTATTTTTGATTTGAAAATACACCAATTCAGTTTTGATGGTCTGTTTGTGGTCTTTGGAAAAAATGTAGAAGGTTTTATCCCTATTGTTTTGATTCGCTGTTTTTATTTCTTGAGGCGACAATGAAATTTTAAAACGATTTGCATCGGAGGTATAAGTCTTATTGTTGTAAACTAGTTCCCTTGAAAATTCGATTTGTAAAGCATTTGTCGTTTTATTTTCGAAGGAAAACTCTATTCGTTCGTGCCAGATACCATCTGCATCATTCCGATAATCTTTTTTTTGTGCAGAGATTTTGATGAATTCATTTTCTAAAACGATAAAGTTTTCATCCAATCTTAATGGATTGATTTCAAAATAGGGAGATGTTAAATCTTGTGCTTGAGAGGTTGTATTCGCAGCTAGAAATAGAATACTCAATAGGAATGAGTATAGCATAGTAAAGTTTCGTTTCATCTATATATTTTTTTAAATATTAGATTCAATTGTAAAGTTCGGCCCTAAAATACGTAATTTATTTCAATTAATAGTAAAAAAAAGCGCAAGATGTCCTCCAGCGCTTTTAAATGTATTTATTATAAATATGCTAAAGAACCCCTAATGCAATTTTCATACGGATGATTCTTTTAGCCGATGCATCTACTTTTTTCTTGAAATTAACATCGTTTTTGTACTTCAACAGGATTTCTGAATGGGCTTTTCCTGCATCAAGTGGCATTAAAACAATATCACAACCTGCATCTATCGCTTTGCTATTTGCGTTTTTGATGAAACTTACTCCGCCCATGTTCATGGCATCCGTAACCACCAATCCCTTGAATTGAAGGCTGTCGCGCAGTAAGTGGGTAACAATTTCTGGAGAAAGGGTAGAGGGCATTCCTTTGGTATCGAAACGTGGGTTGTTTTTTACCGCAATGTGAGCTACCATAATGGAAAGCACTCCGTTTTCAATCAATGTAGGATAATTCTTGATTTCTTTCATTTCACCATCAATCATTTGAAGACTTTTATGGGTGTCACCACTCACTAATCCATGACCTGGGAAATGTTTCGCCGTAGCAATGATATTATTCATTTGTGTGGTTTGAATAAATTCATTCGACCAAGGGATAATATTCGCTGGAACAGCTCCAAAACTTCTAAATCCAACAGTCGTATTAGGCGACATGTCCACTACAGGTGAAAAATTATAATTAATTCCAATGGCTTTTAACTCATCTGAAATGATTTGAGCAACTTCTTTTACTTCATTGATATCTTTCAATTCATTCGCTTTTTTAACCTTTTTAGATCCAATGATTTTTCGATTGACCAATGATGGCTCAGCATCAGCAGAATATAAAAATGCCAGATTTCCGATGGAGTCATTCAATTGATTAAACTGGGTTATCCATTTTTTGAATTCCTCTTTGGTGCCATTTAACATTAATACACCACCAATTTGTCTGTTTTTAATGTGTTTAATTATTGTAGAAGGTGTTTGTCCTAGTCTACCGACAGCAGGCATAATCAATTGGGCTACAATTGCAGTATCATCCAAGGCCTTAAAAACGTTTTCAACTTGTGTGTCTAAATTTTTATTTTCACCTAAATAATCCGTTAATGTGAAGTTGGTATCCACTTCTGGAATCTCTATTTTTTTTACAACTGTTGCTTTAGATTCACTTTTTTCTTGAGCACAAGCTGTAAATAAAACAGCTAATGAAATGATAAACAGGTAGCTCCCTTTCATGGATTAAAAATTTTATGATAATACGCTCCAAAATTAATGTTTTTAAACCCATTTTTCGAACGGAAAACGGATGTTTTATAAACAATTCCTTTGTGAATAGTAAATTCGTACCCCATGATTGGTTTTTCTTCCTTTTTATTGGTAATTAATCCCAGTGATCCAAAACGAAGATCGTAAAAATAGGCCCGGTTTCCTTTCGATTCCATACTGTAATATCCATTTGAAATGTGTTTCAACGTACTGGTGTAATTTTTTCCTTTCCATTTTAATTCATTTAGAATATGATGATTTTTAGGAAATGTGTCTATATCTTGTCGATGAAAGTCGTAAAATAAAGATTTATACCCAACGTAGTAGTGATCTTGGTCTTCGGTGAGCATCATCCAATAAAAACTGGTCAAAGGCATCGGGGTAACCATGGTGTTTTCACCTTGAATTCCAGCACCTTTAAAATATTGATGGGAATGGCTCAAAATAAAAAGCTTGATGATGACTCCCCATAACAAATAGGCACTGGAATAAATGAGTCCAATTCGGTTTAATCGTTGGCGCCAGCGATGATCCCTTTTGAAGAATAAGGCGATAAGTAGTAAGAGACCAAAAGGAATGGTGTACAAAGGATCGATGACAAAAACCGTGTTGAAGGTGATGCGTAAATCAAATGGCCATAGAAAAGATGTGCCATAATTGGTGAACATATCCAAAATAGGGTGGGTGACGATACCCAAAAAAAACAATTTTACCCAGAGCGAATATTCATTTTTTCTTTGATAAAGTCGATAGGCCAACCAGGCAAAAATAGGACTGAACAAAATCGCAAAAACGAGGGAGTGTGAAAATCCGCGGTGGACTAATGCAGCATCAATAGGGTGATAGAAAAAACGCATAAATACGTCCAAATCTGGTATAGTTCCCGCAATTGCTCCCCAAAAAGGTGCTCTATTTCCCATTTTTTTTCCAGCAACGGCCTCGCCTACAGCAGCACCTAGTATAATTTGAGTAAGTGAATCCATTTCTTATTTTTTTTGAAAATTACTCAAAATATATTATTTTCAATTCACATTTGAACCACTATGCACAATACCTCCATAAAGTTTTGGGCGGAAGATGACCGTCCGAGAGAAAAATTTGCCTTAAAAGGTCGCTCAAGTTTATCTAATGCTGAATTATTGGCCATTATCATCAATACGGGGCAACAAGATATTTCTGCCCTCGAAATTGCTCAAAACATCCTACAAGATGTACAACAGGATTTTAACTTGTTAGCCAAAAAATCCGTCGCGGATTTAATGAAATATAAAGGTATTGGGAATGCGAAAGCCATCACTTTAGCAACCGTTTTTGAAATCGCAAGAAGAAAAGAATCAACCGAGCAATTAAAACAGCCGGTCATTACCAAAGCGAATGATGTTTATGTCTTATTGAAGCCGTTTTTAGCGGATCTCTGTCATGAAGAGTTTTATGTCGTTTTTCTCAGTCGAAAAAATGCTGTAATAGGACTAGAGCAAATCTCAAAAGGAGGATTATCAGGCACAATTGCTGATGGGAAAATTATTTTTAAAAGAGCCATCGAAACGAATGCTAGTAGTATCATTCTTGCCCATAATCATCCCTCGGGGAATCTTAATCCATCCGAGCAAGACAAACTTTTAACGAAAAATTTGTGTCAATTTGGGAAATTTATTGATTTACCGGTACTAGATCACCTAATATTTACGGATAATGGTTATTTTAGCTTTTCAGAAAAAAGTTTGATCTAAATTACATGAAAAAAATAATTACGATTATCGGCGCACGTCCACAAATCATAAAATCTTCCGCAATAAGTAGAGCCATCAGAAATCATTACAGTAACCAATTGGAGGAGATCATTGTGCATACAGGTCAACATTATGATGAAAATATGTCTAAGGTGTTTTTCGAAGAAATGGAAATCCCTCAGCCTAAATATAACCTGCAAGTAGGTAGTGGAAATCATGGAGAGCAGACTGCAAAAATGATCGAAGGCATTGAGAAAATCATTTTAACTGAAAATCCAGACGCTTTGTTGGTTTATGGCGATACCAATTCAACTGTAGCAGGTGCATTGGCTGCATCTAAATTACATGTCCCGGTTGTGCATGTGGAGGCAGGCTTACGCAGTTTTCAAAAAAGAATGCCTGAGGAAATTAATCGCATCATGTGTGACCATGTTTCTACTTTATTGTTTACACCTACTGAAATTGGATTGAAAAATTTGGAAAAAGAGGGTTTTTCCTTGTTGCCTGCTGAACATTCCACCATTGATCATCCTCAAGTTTTTCATTGTGGTGATGTTATGTACGATAACAGTTTGTATTTCTCGAGTGTTTCCGATGAAAAAGCAACGGTTCTTCAAAATCAAGATTGGAAATCCAATTATGCGTTAATTACCATACATCGTGATCATAATACCGATCAAAAAGAAAATTTAAATGCGATTTTCAAAGCTTTTTCCCAGTTGTTGGATGAAATCGATTTGCATTTTGTTTTTCCAGTGCATCCAAGAACAAAAAAGAAGATGGCGGAATTATTGGATCAAGATACTTTAACACAAATTCAACAGCATACTAGGTTTCACTTCATCGAACCCGTAGGTTTTTTAGATATGATCGCCTTAGAAAAAAATGCAAAATTGGTATTGACAGATTCAGGAGGAGTTCAAAAAGAATCTTACTTCTTTCAAAAACCATGTGTCATTTTTAGGGAAGAAACGGAATGGCTTGAAATAGTTGAAAATGGGAATGCAACTTTAGTGGGTGCTCATTTTGATCGCATCATCTCTGAAACTAAGCGTCTATTGAGTAAAACGGATTATACCCATCCCAATTTTTATGGTGATGGAAAAGCTGCAGAATTTATTTGTGCCTGCATACTAGACAAAATGTAATGAATGGTGATTGTATTTGTAGAACATATTACAGAAAGGTTAGGGTATACACTTGAATTTGTTTTTAAGGACAGAGGCATTTTATATACCGTAACCAATGATGTAAAAGTTTTCGAGCTGTCGAAGGAGTTTAAATTGAATTATTCAAATGTAGAAATTCAATCGAACCTGCAGATCCAACCTGCGAACCTTTTGTTTGACGAGGAAATTTTGCCCTACGGAATTACCAAAGGACTATTTTTTAGAGAGGAATGTATCGCTTTTAATTACAAGATCGATCCTTTAGCTTCTATTTTTTATGTGCTCTCAAGAATGGAGGAGTACATCGTTAAAAACAGAGATCAACACGACCGCTTTATCGCTAAAGAAAGTATTCTCTATCGTTTTGAATGGATGGAGAAATTAGTTTGTGAACGGTGGTCTATGGATTTGATTGCGAAAATGCAGCAACATGGGTTTAACGAAACAGTAAATTCTATTCCACTTAAAATAATTCCTTCATTTGACATAGACAATGCCTACGCCTTTTTACATAAAGGTTTGATCAGAAGGTGGGGAGCTATCGTTAAAGACTTTTTGGGAAGAAAATGGAAGCGGATGAATGAACGAAACCGCGTGTTACTAGGCTTAAAAAAAGATCCCTACGATACTTTCGAACAAATATTAAAGCTCTCTAATGATTTTGATGAGATTTTAGTCTTTTGGCTTTTAGGAGATTACGCCAAATACGATAGAAGTGTTCATCATAAAAAGAAAGCACAGCGAAATTTAATTCGCCAAGTCAATGAAAGTGCAGTTTTAGGGATACATCCAAGTTATAAATCAAATTCATACGAGTACTTTTTTTATGTCGAAAAAGAGCGCTTAGAACACATTTTAAATGCACCCATTATCCATTCTAGGCAACATTTTTTGATGTTGAAATTTCCTAATACCTATCGAACTTTATTGGAAATGGGAATTAGACACGATTACACGCTGGGTTTTGCTGAAGAATTGGGATTTAGAGCAGGAACAGTAAGACCTTTTAAATGGTTCGATTTATTGCGTAACGAAACAACTGATTTGGTCATTCATCCTTTTTCCTATATGGATGGGACTTTAAATGATTATTTACATTTAAATCCCGATGAAGCGATTCAAAAAATAAAGGATCTTTTTACAGAAGTTAGTCAATTTGGAGGTGATTTTATTTTCATTTGGCACAACGAAACCATTGGGAATTATGGAAGATGGGAGCATTGGCAAAAAGTTTTTCAGGAAACCATTCAATTAAAACGTAAACATGAGCATTAAGAAAGTATTGATTACCGGTGTTGTATTTATTTTTTTAGCAATCTTATTAGGGGCTTTTGGTGCGCATACCTTAAAAAGTAAACTTGAAGCAAGTGCATTGGCAAGTTTTGAAGTCGGCGTGCGGTTTCAAATGTTTCAAGGAATTGGCTTACTTTGCTTAGCGATTATTCAAAAGGTATTCGAAATCGATTTTAAGCGAACACTGATGCTTCAAGTAATTGGAACCGTATTATTTTCTTTTTCCATTTATCTTTTAGCCTTGAAAGACTTGATTGGCATAAAACTAGCTTTTTTAGGTCCTGTAACGCCTATTGGAGGTTCAATGATGCTGATCGCATGGCTATTAGCAATTAAAGCTATTTGGAAGTGGAAAGCATGATGAAGGTAACCTTTTTAGGTACAGGTACTTCTCAAGGAGTTCCGGTGATCGCTTGTGATTGCATGACTTGTCAATCTGAGGATTCTAGAGACAAGCGTTTACGTGCTTCCATTCATCTTCAAATGAATGATTTGAGCGTAGTGATTGATACTGGACCAGATTTTCGTCAACAAATGTTAAGACAAAACATTAAGCAGTTAGATGCTATTCTGTTTACCCATGAACATAAGGACCATATTGCTGGTTTGGATGATGTTCGAGCTTTCAACTTTAAACAGAACAAGTCCATGCCGATTTTTTGTGCTGCACCGGTTGAAGAGGCATTGAAGCGTGAATTTCATTATGTGTTTTCAGGTTCGAATTATCCTGGGATTCCTAAGTTGACGATTCATTCCATTCAAAACAAAGCGTTTGAATTGGAAAATATTGAAATTATTCCTGTTCAAGTCATGCACTATAAAATGCCAGTATTTGGCTTTAGAATTGGTGATTTTGCCTATATAACCGATGCAAAAACCATTTCGGAGGAAGAGTTGCAAAAATTATCAGGCGTTAAAACATTGATTGTTAATGCCTTGCATTTGAAGGAGCACATTTCTCATTTTAATTTGCAAGAAGCATTAGATTTTATCCAAAAAATTAATCCTGAAAGGGCGTATTTGACCCATATCTCTCATCTTTTCGGTAAACATGAAGATATCTTAAAGATGTTGCCTGAGCGCGTCTACCCAAGTTACGATGGACTCGAAATTCTTGTGCATTGATTTTTGTTATAATTAAGTATAAAATCCTACATTTGTAAAAAATTGAATTATGTCGAATAACTTATTAAAAGGAAAACGAGGAATCATCTTTGGTGCATTGAATGAAAATTCGATTGCATGGAAAGTAGCTGAAAGAGCTCATGAAGAAGGAGCTACTTTTGTATTAACAAATGCTCCAATTGCAATGCGCATGGGAGAAATTAATGCATTGGCTGAAAAAACGGGTTGTAAAGTTATTCCTGCTGATGCTACGAAAGTTGAAGATTTAGAAAACTTAGTAGTGCAAGCACAAGAAATCTTAGGAGGAAAAATTGATTTTGTTTTACATTCAATAGGAATGTCTGTGAACGTTCGTAAAGGAAAGCATTACACAGAGAACGATTATAATTACTACAATACCGCAATGGATGTGTCCGCTATTTCTTTGCATAAAACATTAGCAACTTTAATGAAGCATGATGCATTGAATGAGTGGGGTAGTGTAGTTGCATTGACTTACATTGCGGCACAACGTATTTTCCCAGACTATAATGACATGGCAGATGCTAAATCATTGTTAGAATCTATTTCAAGATCGTTTGGTTACCATTATGGAATAAAGAAAAAAGTTCGTGTAAATACGATTTCACAATCCCCAACTCCTACCACAGCAGGTCAAGGAATTAAAGGGTTTACAGAATTTATTAATTTCTCCGAACAAATGTCACCATTAGGAAATGCGCCTGCAATTGCTTGTGCTGATTATTGTGTATCCATGTTCTCTGATTTAACGAGATATGTAACGATGCAAAACTTGTTTCACGATGGAGGGTTCAGTAACACCGGTGTGACTCAACAAGTGATTGATAAATTTGGAAACGAATAATCCAACAAAGGATATAAAAAAAAGGGAGTTTAAAACTCCCTTTTTTTATTTGATTTGAAATGAAAACATTTTTTGATCGCCAATAAATCCTTCGAGTTGATCGCCAATCTGGATCGGGCCAACTCCTTCAGGTGTTCCAGTAAAGATTAAATCACCTGTTTTTAAGGTGAAAAATTGCGAAACATATGCAATGATTTGGTCAATATGAAAAATCATATCTGACGAATTTCCGCGTTGTACCACTTCTCCATTTTTTTGTAGAGAAAAGGATAAATTATTTAAATCAAGATCAGCAACAGGTAAAAACAAATCAGACATAGGAGCACTATGTTCAAAAGCTTTGGCTTTCTCCCAAGGCATTCCCTTTTGCTTGCATTCTTCCTGTAAATCTCTTGCGGTAAAATCGATGCCGAGCGAAATACTGGAGTAATATTTTGGTGCAAATGCTTCTTTGATGTGTTTACCAATTTTATCGATGCGAATTACTAATTCACATTCGTAATGTATTTCCTTGGTAAAAGAAGGGTAATAAAAATCACCTCCATTTTTTAATAAAGCAACATCGGGTTTTAAAAAGAAAATTGGTTCTTGAGGGACAGGATTGTTTAATTCCTTAGCATGATTTGCATAATTTCTACCAATGCATATTATTTTCATGATTTCTTGAATTTGTTCTGTAATAGGTTTAATTTACTTTCTAGATCGAGGTGATCATCTGATTTGGCTTTTGCTTTGATTTCTTCCATCGCTATACGCAAGCAGTTTTTGGTATACAAGGGGAAATCAGCATCTAGCATCCAACCGTAATATCCTGGTTCAATCTTCATGACTTCTTGAATGGTTTTTCCTCGATGTTTTCCAAAATTATAGATTACCTCGTTTCGATCATTTTTTACTAATCTTCCTGCCAAATCCACCATTTTTTGATTGGATGCATTGGAAAATTTAGACAAAAATGAAACGGAATTTTCTAAATCCTTGTATTTGTTGATTTGAGATTCGAGAACTTCTAATGTAGCTTGAGTATCGTACAGGGCGCTATGCGCATTTGCAAGGTCTTTTTCGCAATAGAATTTATAAGCTGCTACAAGCGTTCTTTGCTCCATCTTATGAAAAATATTCTGTACATCGATAAATTCACGATTACTGACATCCAAAAACAAATCGTTGCGCATTAATTCTTCGATCAAAACCGGAATATCAAATCGATTTGAATTGAATCCTGCTAAATCAGCATCTCCTATAAATTCGATAATCTCATCTCCAATTTCCTTTAATGTAGGACAATCTTGTACATCCTTATCCCAAATTCCATGTATTTCACTTGATTCTTTTGGAATAGGCATCAAGGGATTAACACGTTTACAGTACTCAATTTTTTCACCATTGGGCATGAGCTTAATCATAGCGATTTCGACAATGCGATCTTTTGTAATATTGATGCCAGTTGTTTCCAAATCAAAAACAATCAATGGACGGGATAATTGTATATTCATATTCAAAGATAAAAAAAAAGGTCTGATAACATCAGACCTTTTAAGAATTGAAAAAGTTATTATTCTGTTTTTAACCCAACAAATTGGTATGGGTGATATTTCTCTTGATTTTTAGCGTCTTTATCGTATTCTGGACCATCAACTATCGCAGATACAATAACAACGTTTACTTTACCATTGTATTTTTGGTTGAAATAATTCGTAAGGTCATATTTCATGTTTTCGGCTCTCAATTGCGTTAATTTCTCATTCGTTTCATATGTTTTTGTTGGAACGGTTGAAGCCGAAGAGTAAATGTTGATGGTAATTTTTTCTCTACCGTCATTCAATTGTTTTTCAATTTCAGTTACGAAATCTTTAAGCTCACCATCTTTGGTTAAAGACATTTTGTTTTTGTTGTAAGCGAAGTAATGCATAAACTCAAGGTTTTTGTATTCTTTTGCTACTACTGTTTCAACCTCTTGTGTTTCTTCAACAGGAGTTAAATCTCCAGTTTTAGGATCTAACATTAACTCTTTGTGAATTTCTTGGTAATTTGAATCGCATTTTGTTTCAAACCCATCGGTATATAATTCACGGTTATCTTTAATGTTTACGTAAACTAATTTATAAGTTTTACACGGAGTTAAACCAGTCATGAAAACGCCATCTTTTAAACGAGGGAAGATTTGTTTCGTTTTTTGCGCTTCGTCGCAATTTGTACAAATCAATTTAACATTTACAGCTAAATCCTCTGGAATTGGAGATCCGTCTGTCGTTTTAATTTTCCCTTTCAACACAGCAAGGTTTTTAACGCCTAAGAATTCATTTTGAATTTCATAAATATCTTTTTCACCATAACCGTCTTCTCTTTCAGAAGTGATGAACCCCATTAAACCATCAGTTGTAGTCGTGTAGAAACCGTCGTCGTTAGTTGAGTTGATGGGATATCCAATGTTTTTCCCTGGACCCCAATTTCCATTTTCGTCCATATCAGAATACATAATATCAAATCCTCCCATTGATGCAGGTCCATTGGTTGCATAATAAAGACGTTTGTTATCGACAGAAACAAAAGGTGCATCCTCATCACGATCTGTGTTGATGACACTTAAATTTTGCGGTTCTGTCCAACTTCCGTCATTATTTCTTTTTAGCATATAAATATCTCTGCGTCCTTTTCCACCAGGTCTATTAGAAGTAATGAACATCAAGGTTCCATCGTGAGACATACTTGCGTGCGATTCCCAATATTCCGTGTTGATATTATTGAATTCAAGTTTAATGATTTCGTTAAATTTATTGGTGTGGAAGTCCGTTTTATAAATATCCCCGTAACCAGATGAATCTTTGTAAATATAGATAGTTCTTTCATCTGTACTTACTGCACAACATGCTTCGTTAGTTGAGTTGTGACAAAAAGGTAATCGTTCTGGCTTTGTCCAATTTCCTTCATCATCTAAATGACTCACGTAAACATCTTCAGGAAACTGATTCAATCTTGGATCTAAGAAAGGATGTGTAGAACTATCGGCCCATTCTCTCCTAGAAGTAAAATATAAGGCAGAACCGTCAAGAGCGATAACCGGTGAGTACTCTGGTTTATCTGTATTAATCACCGAACCAATATTTTTCACTTTAGCTTCAACAGGGGATGCGATTAAGGATTTGGCATTATTACACTGAATAATATTCATTTTTGCATCAGCAACTAATGAAGAACTCTTAATCGAACTATTGATGAATTTGTTGTATTGCTCAATAGCTTTATCTATTTCTTGATTTCTGTGATAAGCCACCGCTAGATAATAAATGGCATCAATTGGCGCAGATTTTTCATTAATCGAGATAGCATCCCAATTTTTTGTTACATCTTTTACGGCAATTTCTAAACATTTAATTGCTTTTTTATATTCATTTCTTACAAATAGACAAGCGAAACCTTTACGATAGTTGTAATTACAAGATTCTGGCTTTAAGCTTAATAATTTGTCTGCTAAAATCTCTGATTGATAGTAATATTCAGACTCGAGCATTTCTGTATTTTTAACAATCAAATCCTTTTCTGATGCAGTTTTTGCAAAGCTTATTGCTTGAACCTCAGTCATCTGAGCGTAAAAAAGCGCGGGAATTAAAAAAACAAAAAATAGTAAAATTTTACTCATTTTCATAACTAGTGGGTTAAATAAAGTATGTTTAAATCAGGATAAAGTTATAATTAATTTTCAATTTAAAAAAAATATTAAATTATTATTTCACTTTTAACTCAATGAATTGGAAAGGATTATACTTTTCTTCATTTAAAAAATCCTTATTGTATTCAGGTCCGTCAACTTTTACTGAATTAATAACCACCTTTACATCTTTGTTTTTAAAGTGCTTTTCTAATTCCTCTTTAATCTTATCCGCTCTCGTTTGAGCCAAGATATCATTCGTTTTGAAGGTTTTTGTTGGTACATTGGATGCAGATGAGTTAATTTCGATCGTAATATCTTTTCTACCCGCTGCTAATTGCTCGTCAATTTTAGATACAAAACCTTTTAATTCACCGGATTGAGTCGTCAATTTATGTTTATTGTAGCCATACATGTGTTTTAAGTATGGATTCTCGTAAACTGGCTCCGGTTTCACTTCGTTGGCAACAATATTTTCGTTCTCTTGATTTAAGATGATTTCCTTATACACATTTTCTGCTTTTTGATCACAGTTTGTTTTAAATGTACTGGTGTATAAAACTTTTGTTGCATCAAGTGAATCTAATAAGTCTAAGCGATACGTTTGACAATCCTCTAATGGGTTCATAAAGGCAGCGTCACGATCTCTGTATGACATGGTAACCTTGTTAGGAATACAATCCTCACATGTTAATACCAATTTTAAATTCTCTGGTACTTTTTGATCTTCGTTTTTAAAGCGAATGACCCCTGATAAATAAATCACATTGCTTGGTTGCTTGAAGTGAATTTGGTATATGTCTTTTTCACCTAAACCATTTTTTCTAAATGAAGAAAGGTAAGCTGTTTCGCCATTCGCTGTAGTAGTGTAAAATACATCGTCTCCTGTTGAATTAATCGGATACCCCATGTTTTTCGGCGTACCTGTTGCAGTTAGGTTTTCTAAATCAATGGAGAATATATCGAATTCTCCAATACTTTTAGGTCCATTTGATGAGAAATACAATGTTTTGTTATCCACTGAAATAAATGGAGATTCTTCATCCCATTCTGTATTTACATTTGGCCCCATGTTAATTGGTTCAGACCATTTACCAGCTTGATCTTTTTTAATGTAATAGATATCTCTTCCTCCTAGACCACCTTTACGATTAGAGGTGAAGAAAATAGTGTTTCCATCTGAACTTACGGCACAATGAGTTTCCCAAAAAGGGGTATTGATTCCTTTGTGATCCAATGGTTTAAGTTCCATGTAATGATGATTTTCCATCTCAGACAAATAAATATCTCCACTTCCTTCAGTATCCTTATAGGTATAGATTTTTTTCTCATCATTAGAAACGTAAACAGTAGCTTCGTTGATTTTTGCTGTACAAAACTCTAATTTTTCTGGCTCAGACCATTTCTTTTGATCTTTGGTGTACGAAACGTAAATATCTTCTGGCCAATGGTTGTACATTGGATCTTTAAAAGGATCTGATGAATTGTCTTTCCATTGTCTTCTAGAGGTATAGAATAACGCAGTTCCATCCCATGAAATTACTGGCGCGTATTCTGGAGTTCCCGCATTTATTTTTGTTCCTAAATTCTTAACTAAAGCGTCTGTAGGATTAGGAATGATAGTTTTTGCTTCGTTACACTGTAAAATACGCAATTTCGCTTGAGGAATTTTTTCAGATTTTGGATTACTTGCTAAAATGAATTTGTTGTAGTGTTCAATTGCTTTATCCAATTGCTCATCTAAATGATAACATCTTGCCATGTGGTAAAAAACATCTGGAGGACAGCTTGTTTCTTTGGCTGAATACATGTCGAAATTTTTATCGATATCTGTCGCTGCAATTTCAAAATGTTTTAATGCTTCCGTGAACTCCCATCGAGAATCCAACATAATGAACCCTTTTCGGTAATGATAGTTCGGGCTATTTGGTTTCATTTCTAGAAGTTTATCAACAATGAGTTCAGAGAAATAATAATAATTCTCTTGTAACATTCTGGATGATTCAACCACCAATTGTTGTTCATCTGCATCAGCGATAAGTGCACGAACTTCAGGTTCTGTATATTGCGCAACAATCTGATTGCTTGTAACAAAAAGGATAGCAAAGTATTTTAGTAGTTTCATTTTATTTGGTTTTTTGATCTTTTAAATTTCTCGGTTAACGTCAAATTGTTCTAGGTAATCTGCGACTCTTCTTACAAATTGGCCGCCTAATGATCCATCTACTACACGGTGGTCGTATGAGTGAGACAAGAACATTTTGTGACGGATCGCAATCATATCTCCTTCAGGTGTTTCCACCACAGCAGGCATTTTTCGAATAGCACCTACAGCAAGAATGGCAACTTGAGGCTGGCTGATAATCGGTGTACCCATCACATTACCAAATGAACCTACGTTCGTAATGGTATAAGTTCCTCCTTGAATTTCGTCTGGTGCGAGTTTACCTGCTCTAGCTCTTTTCGCTAAGTCATTTACTTTTTTAGTAATCCCCACTAAATTCAATTGGTCAGCATTCTTGATTACAGGAACAATTAAGTTTCCATCCGGTAAAGCAGCAGCCATACCTATATTGATGTCATTTTTCTTGATGATGTAATCTCCTTCCACAGAAATATTAATCATTGGGAAATCTTTAATGGCTTTGGTGATCGCTTCAATGAAAATAGGAGTGAAGGTAATTTTTTCGCCTTCTCTCTTTTCAAAAGCTCCTTTAACACGATCTCTCCATCTCACGATATTGGTCACATCTGCCTCTACATAAGAAGTTACGTGAGGGGAAGTTTGTTTTGATTCCACCATATATTTTGAAATCAATTTACGCATACGATCCATTTCAATGATCTCTACGTTACCTCCAAACTTAGACGCATCTGGTTTTCCAGCTTTAACCTCAGTTGGTGCTGGAGTAGAAGTGTTTTGAACTGGTGCAGCTGGCATTGGAGTAGCTGGTGTCGTCGCTTGAGCTTCTACTTTTGCTACGATTTTACCTGATTTCTTCGCTTCAACAAACTGTATGATATCTGCTTTAGTTACTCTACCTCCTTGACCTGTTCCTTGGATTTGATCCAATTCTTGGTTAGAAATTCCTTCTTTCGAAGCGATACTTCTAACAAGTGGAGAATAAAATTTAGATTGTGCAGTATCATTTGAAGTAACTACTGTTTGAATCGTTTCTTGAATCGTTTGTTCAATATGTTCAGCCGCTTTTTCAACTACCGGTTCAGCTGCAGCCACTGGAGCGCTTCCATCTGTTGAAATAATAGCGATGACATCACCTACTTGGGCAACTTGGTCTTTTTCAAATAAAATTTGCACAAGAGTACCTTCTCCCTCAGATGGTAACTCGTTATCTACTTTATCGGTAGCAACTTCTACTAAGGGTTCATCCATTGCAACGTGATCACCAACATTTTTTAACCAATTAGTAATGGTTGCTTCTGTAACGCTTTCCCCCATTTTTGGGAGTCTAATCTCAATTTGTGCCATTTTTTGAACTTAATTTGTATGCAAAAATAATCTAAAAATCTTTTAAAACAAGTGATAGCCTATTTTCTATCAAGTTTCGTGTATCCTTTTAAAAGGATTTTAAAGTCTTTTAGTAAATTGTAATCTCTTGCATAAATGATATTCATTTTATCAATGATTTGTTCATCGTAAAAGGGGAGTAGGTCCATGGGATTTAAAATTCCTTTTTTGATGACTGGTAATCCATGGTGATTCTCCATGTGATGAAATCCAATCAACGATTTTTGATTTTTAATGACCGCAAATAAATTACGATACAGTTGTGGTTTATTTTTAATCTTGAGCAGATAAATGGGGGAACAAATCAATAAGAATAAGGCAGCAGACACATCGAAAACACGCTTATTAGTTTGGTTTTCTTTTTTTGTGATGGCATTAATTTGCATCACGTAAAGATCTCCTGCTGTATCAATCGAATTACTTCCAATTAAAAAATCGGTATCGGGTTGGGCAATTTTAAAATCAACATCAGGTAATTCCAACTTCGACATAAAATTGATGATTTCTGAAGAAGTGAAATCTTTTGCGCAGAAAATAAGTTCGTTGATTTTGTGGATGAAAACAATTTGATCGAGTTGGGAGACGTCTCCAAGGTGACTCAAGTGCGTGTCTTTATTCAGCGCGATATATTCGATGCTTTCAATAAAAGGTTGAGATTGAGTCAAAATATTTGAAATTCGACTAAACTCGAGTTCACTTCCAATAATTGCATATCGTTTTTGTTTGATTTTGTTCAGTGTGAATCGCTTGCCGATTGCAAAATGTAAAAATATTCTCGAAATTATAAAGTACAAACTGATCCAACTTGCCCCTAGGAGAATAAATAACCTTGAAAATTGAAAGTTTTTGGGTAGTAGCGCATAGAAGGCTAAAATTACGAACGTGCCAAGGAGTATTCCGATCATTAATTTCTTCCAAGATATTGGGTTTTTAAATGCACCGACTACTAAAAGTCCTAATGTCCAGACGGTTAAATATACGGGAATCAAATGATTAATGATGGCTTCAGGAAAAGCGATATTTGCCCGTTCCCATTGTTCGGTCAGTGCGAACAAACCAAAATATAAAATGGTGAGATCAATTAAAGGTAAAAATACTTGCTTCAGAATCCGTGAACCGATGGCTAGCGATGCCCTTAGATAGATGGCCAAATGAATGAAAAACGAAAATAGTTTTGCGTTCTTTTGTGAAAAATGCTTTTGTGCGAAAATGACCATCGCTTTGTAAAACACAAATACGTAATTCACCGAACTTTTTTTGGTGCTTTCCCCTTTGTAATGAATGATTTGAGTTTTTGGAAAGTAAAAGTTTTTATAGCCTCCCAATTGAATGCGGTAGGAAAGATCAATGTCTTCTCCATACATGAAAAAGGCTTCATCTAGCAAGCCTACTTGGTCTAATGCACTTGAACGCATCATCATAAATGCGCCACTGAGAATGTCGATTTCATGGGTTTCAAATTCCGACAAATGTCCCAAATGATATTGTCCAAATTTTTTCGATTTTGGAAATAATTTCGATAACCCAAAAATTTTATAAAAGGCTACACTTGGTGTTGGTAAACCTCGCTTTGATTCAGGCAAAAAGACCCCTTTTCCATCAATCATGCGTACCCCTAATCCACCTGCTTCTGGATGTTCGTCCATAAAATCGATGGTCTTTGCAAAGGTGTCTTCCTCGACTAGCGTGTCCGGGTTAAGTAAAAGGACATACTTCGCATCAGATATACGTATGGCTTGATTATTCGCTTTTGAAAAACCAACATTTTCCTTGTTTGCGATCACATTCACCATTGGGAATTTAGTTTGCACCATTTCCACGGATTCATCAATGGAATTGTTATCTACCACATAAACTTCAATGGCTAAATTTTTACTCGCTTTGACAACAGAGTTTAAACATTGTTCAAGAAAAAATGCCACATTATAATTTACAATAATGACACTTAGTTGGTATGTATAGTTTTTTTCGCTCAACATTAACCAATTGCAATACAAGAAATTTCAATGGGCACATCTAAAGGTAGTTTAGAAACTTGAACTGTCTCTCTAGCCGGATAAACCCCCTTGAAATAACTTCCGTAGATTTCATTTACTTTGGCGAAATCATTCAAATCTTTTAAGAAAATACTGCATTTAACCACATCGTTCAACTCCATATTAGCAGCTTGAAGCAGGGATTGAATATTTTTCATCACTTGATGGGTAGCTTCTTCGATTGATCCAATTTGTAATGTTCCACTTTCTGGATTTAGCGGAATTTGTCCACTCACAAAAAGTTGATTTCCTTTACGGATAGCTTGACTATATGGTCCAATTGGAGCTGGTGCACCTTTTATTTGAATCGCTTCTTTCATTTATTTTTGATTTCTATTTTACACTAATGTTTTTTATACATTTGCAATGCTAACAAAAATAATAATATATCTTGAAAGTTTGCATAGTTGATTTTTATGATTCGTTCACCTATAACCTTCAGCATTATATTGAAGCGCTTGGGCATGAAGTTGATGTGTGGTATGATCACGAGGTTGATATCGACGCTTTAGCTACTTATGATGCGATTATTTTATCTCCTGGTCCTGGAATTCCCAGGGAACGCCTATCGATTACTCCAATTTTAAAACACTATGGGGGTTCGAAGAGGATTTTGGGTGTTTGTTTAGGTATGCAGGGTTTAGTTGAGTTTTTTGGTGGCTCCATTTACAATTTAGAAAAGGTTCGACATGGAATGCAAGTTGATGTGCATTTACAGCAAGATAAAATTTGGGAAGGTTTACCTTCTACTATTCAGGTGGGTTTATACCACAGTTGGGCTTGTGCTCTTCAATCGAATAGTCCATTAATCCAAATTGCCGAGGATGCGGAAGGGGTTTGCATGGCCGTACGACATGTCAATGGATTAATCTATGGAGTTCAATTTCACCCTGAATCAATTTTAACCCCATTGGGTAAAGAAATATTGCAAAATTTTTTACGTTAACTTTTTAGGTGTTTGATTTTTAATCATCAAATTACTTTTAACTTTGACTTAAACTTTAAATCATGAAACGCTCGCAGCACATTCTTTTGATGTTCTCTTTTATCACATTCGGTTTTCTTGCTCAACCCTTGCAAATTAAAAATAATTCTGGGGGGTTAATTTCCCTAGGAGCAAGAAGTACCATGAGTGCATTTAATCACGGTGATTTTGCTAATCAAGGATTTGGCTTGGGAGGACAATTTCGTATTCAATTGGCTAAACGACTAAATACTGATTGGTTTGCAGATTATATTACAGGAAATTCTGAAGATCATATTTCTAGAACAGATGGCCATATTGGTTGGAGTGTTTTGTATTACTTGACGAAAAATGAAACTGCAACGATTCGTCCTTATGTATTAATGGGTCATTGTTTTGATTACACACGCATGGTGGATGATTTTGATCACTCAAATTACATGGAACGATGGAGTTCTGCAGTTCAAGGTGGTGCAGGTATGCATTGGAATCTCACTCCTCGATTAGATTTGTCATTTGTAGCTCAATATATGTTTCATTTGGGAAATGATGTGCATGGAGAACGACACGAAACAGGAGTTGTTGAATTTCACAAAGAGAAAGGCGGAGCAAGTTTGGAAGGACATTTATTGTTTCATGTAAGTATAAATTATAAAATTGCTGATTTATGGCATTGAAAAAGTGGTTCATTGTAATGGTTGGGATTTTATCCCTTAGCACATCCTTGGCTCAAGAGGAGATCTATGCGCGTAATGGGTTGTTAAAAGCGACTGCTACTATCGCTCCTTCAACAATGCTTAATCGCAAGTTGAATAATGTTTATTTATCCGGTTTTGCGGAGTATTTTTTTGAAGATCATTTGAGTGTAAGAGGTGATATTTTATGGTACGTCGATGGTTTGGATCAACAACCTAAATTTTACCAACAAAATACCGCGCTGTATTTTGGTTTGTTTTACCATCCGAATCGCAGAAAGAATTTAGACCCGTATATCGGTTTTGAGCCTGGAATGATGATCAGTAGATTAAACTTGAAAGATGCACAGAATAACGCTCTTGGTTTTCAGGCAATACCATCTGTTTCTCTCCATTCAGGGTTGACCTTTTATGTTTGGAAATACTTTAATTTTTATTTAGACATCCAATACATTCACGGTAATGCGATCAATTTACCAATCAAAAATGGTCGAACAGATGAATTTATTTTTTCAGCGGGATTAGGCTTTCAATTGAATTGTAAAAAATAGATTGACTCAATTTTCAGCAGTTTTTAATTCCTTCAGAGATAAATAAATCATAATCCCTAAAGTCATAAACCGAAAAATATTGACGGATAATGAGCCTGTTACATTTGTGGAAATGGCACTAAAATCCCATGCTAAGTCCATAAAAGCGTGGAGGAAAATAAGTACCCATAAATTTTTGAAAGCCATATAAAACCATGAAAACCCTACGCTTGCGAAACTAGTAAATATAAAGATCAATCCAATTTCGATGGTACTTTCCGCTTGATAGATGTGTCCCAAACCGAAAAAGAAAGCAGGAATCATAGCGGCATAGATAAACTTCCAGCCTGCATAAAAATAAAGAAGACCGAATAAAATCCCTCGGTAAAGGAACTCCTCATAAAATCCTGCTAATAGGTCACGATGCAAAATCTTACTTGAAATGGTGTATTCAAAATCATTCATGTAACCATATCCTAACCACATGGGTAGGGTGGTAATTGCGCCGATGACAAGTCCCTTTTGTAAACCTTTATGGAGTTTTAAATATTGCCAAAACATGCTTTTGTAAAAGGATATCCCTAGCAATATATAGAGGGTTAATTGACTATATACTACGATGTTATTTGCAAAGTTAGGATCAAGATTAATCCAGTTTTCTTTTCCAAAAATCAAATAGGCATAAAAATATTTGATATTTTTCACCAATAAAAAAGCACCTATAATAGGTAGGCCCTTAAGTATTTTTTGCTTCAATAGTTAATCGTTTAAAGTAAAATGTTTTTTACAGTTTAAACAATAATAAGCATTTTTTCGTTGCAATTTAAAGAAAGATAGAAAAATCTGAACGGGAGAAAAAATTAAATCTGAAATGGAATTAATGGATTTTTCTTGCCTCATTAAGTTGGTACTAGAACAAGTTGGACAGCTAATTTCCGTATGATTTTCATCATATAACTTGATATTTTGCCATTCTTGATAAAGAAACAAAGCTCTTTCAAACTCGTTTGCTTTTACTTTTACTTTGATTCCTCCAACCGCAATGTTATAGAGTGGGTTGGTTGAGACGGTATGTTCATCATAAAGAAAAGATGGGATATCGAAACTGGATAAATGGTGCTGTAATAAATGGGCGTCTATGCTGTTGTCGAAGGCCGCTATTTGGATGAATTCCGACATTACAAAATCCCTTTACTAGCTAAATAAGCATCCAAAGCTTCTACATCAGCATACAACACTTCTCTTGCTTTTGAACCTTGAAACGGTCCGATGATGTTCATGCCTTCCAACTGATCCACAATACGCCCAGCTCGGTTATAGCCTAATTTTAACTTTCGTTGCAATAAACTCGCTGATCCCTGTTGGTTGATGACCACAATTCTTGCTGCATCTGCAAACATCGGATCAATTTCATTCATGTCTATATCTCCAGCATCAGCATTTTCACCAATAAATTCAGGTAATAACATGGCATCTGGATAAGCGCGTTGTTCACCAATGAAATTACAGATATCTTCTACTTCTGAAGTGTCTACAAATCCACATTGAAGACGTTTAATGTCTGATCCTGTGGAGATTAACATGTCACCTCGTCCAATTAATTGATCTGCGCCAGAAGCATCGAGAATCGTTCGAGAATCAATTTTGGACAATACTCTAAAGGCAATTCGAGCAGGGAAGTTCGCTTTAATCATACCGGTAATGACATTCACCGATGGGCGTTGAGTTGCTACAATTAAATGGATACCGACGGCACGAGCAAGTTGGGCTATTCGCGCAATTGGATGCTCTACTTCTTTTCCTGCAGTCATGATTAAATCTGCAAACTCATCAATAAGTACCACAATATAAGGCATGTAACGATGTCCTTTTTCTGGATTTAATTTTCTTAAAATGAACTTTGCGTTGTATTCTTTTATGGTTCGAACTTGTGCGTTTTTCAATAATTCATAGCGTTCATCCATTTCAATACATAAACTATTGAGGGTGTTCACCACCTTAGAGGTATCTGTAATAATGGCATCTTCTTCGCCCGGTAATTTCGCTAAAAAATGGCGTTCAATCTTATTGTATAGCGTAAGTTCAACCTTCTTGGGATCGACCAATACAAACTTGATTTGAGCCGGGTGCATTTTGTATAAAATCGAAATCAGAATGGCATTTAAACCGACAGATTTTCCTTGTCCTGTTGCACCTGCGACAAGTAAGTGGGGCATTTTAGTTAAATCGAAGGTAAAGGTTTCATTGGTAATGGTTTTCCCCATTACAATTGGAATCTCCGCATCTGAATTTTGGAATTTCTCAGAAGCGATAAGGGATCGCATACTCACCATTTCTGGATTGGAATTCGGTACCTCGATACCAATCGTTCCTTTTCCAGGTATTGGAGCAATGATCCGTATTCCAAGCGCGGATAAACTCAACGCTATGTCATCTTCAAGGTTTTTGATTTTAGAGATACGGACCCCAGGAGCTGGTACAATTTCGTACAGGGTAACTGTAGGTCCTACGGTCGCTTTGATTTTAGCAATATCGATTTTATAGTGGGATAAAGTTTCTACAATTTTGTTTTTGTTGTCCTCTAATTCTTGTTTATTTACTTGAACCCCGTTTGAACCATATTCTTTCAATAATTCAATTCCCGGAAGTACATAACTCGATAAATCTAATTTAGGGTCGTAATTACCAAATTCTTTGACCGCATCATTTTCCTCATCCTCTTCTGTAGATTCGGGTATTTTTTGAAGAATAGGCTCTTCAATTTCTTGTGCAATTTCAATCTCAAAACCATCTTCCAAGGCAATATCTTCCTTGGGTTTTTTCATGAGGATTTCTAATTCTGAATCTTCGAAAACCTCCTCATCATCCTCATCAAAATGAACCGTTTCTGAAATGATTTCCTCTTGAATTTCTTCGTCTTTGATCGTGTTTATCGTGTGAAAATCATTGACTACTAACTTGTTATCGGCTTGAATTTCTCCCATATCTTCGCGAACATCTTCCATGGTTTTTAAGAAGAATCGTTTAAATAAGGCGATGTAATTAGTATTAAACAATACAATGGATACGATGTAAAAAAGAGCAATCAAAAACACAAATGCGCCAAAATTCCCCAAGCTTAGCATGAGCCATTGGTTGATGAAATAACCAAATGTCCCACCTAAATAATTGATGGAATTTGAGAAGAAGCCTAGGAATAACGAAATCCACAAGCCTAATAAAATGGTAGTTTTAAAGGTTTTAGCCAGCGATAATAATGCAACGTTAAATAAAACTTTGACCCCAATTAAAAAGGTTAAGAAACAGATTCCAAAAGAAGCTATTCCAAACCATCGGTATATGAATAAATGTGAAATCCAAGCACCAAACTTACCGAGCCAGTTTTCTGCTTCTTGTGGATTTTCTTCAAATAAATAGGTGAAAAGTGATTTGTCTAATACTTGATCTTGGTCAATCGTCCAAGTAAATAAATAGGAAATACAAGCTAAAAAGGTATAGCCCGAAAACAAAATTAGCAGAAATCCTACAGAGGATTTAAACTTTTTCTTATCGAATCGTTCAGATAATTTTTGGGTAATCTTCGAGAAAGCAGCAGGGTCCTCTGTTTTTTCTTTTTTGGATTTTGATTTTTTCGGCTGAGCTTGTTGGTCAGGCTGTGTTGCCTCATCCATTAAATTTTCCTTAGCGATGTATTCGTTTTTTGCCATTTAAATCAAATTATACAACGAATTTACAACATTATTACACCTTTAAAACGACGAACTTGAATAAGTTTACACACACGAATGTTTATAGTTAGTCTTTCGGTACGACTTGATTTTCAGGAACCATTTCTTTTAAAAAATTTTCAAAACTTACTTTTTTGTAATCCTCTGGGAGTCCGAATGTTTCTTTCTTCGGAATGAAATCTTCTCTTTTGATTAAAGAATATTTAAAAATTCCATCCGGTGAAGCCAAATAATAAACGTAGGGTAAACCTGGAAAATCTAGAAATGCATTGATGTATTTTGGACTCAACGTTGGATCGTATAAAAATGTCAATGGTGTTTTGAAATTGGCATTTTCTACGGCTAATCGCTTTAATTTGTAAGATAAATAGCGCTGACGTTTTTTTAATTTTTTATAGGTGTATTTGGGTGTGTAAGCCACTGAATCTTGATTTTTCGGTGCATTATGATTGGTTTGGATAGCGAAATTTCCTTTGGGGGTTTGAAGCAGTAAATACGATTTATTCAATAAGGTATGTAGAATAAGCGATTGAGCACCAAGTTGAGATGTTGTATTGTCAATTCTTACAATAGTGTCATTGGTATAAACGGTCATGATACTTGTAGGGAATTGACTTCGTAAATTGGTATCTTGAATTTCAATTTGATAAATCAGTTTGCCTTGAAATGCTTGTTTTTTCTGACCAAAAAAGAAAAAAGGAAGAGCAAATGTAAATGTCAATAAGAGTTGTTTCATCATGGTTAAACTGATTTTTTAGTGTGAAAGATCATCGCTGCTGCTCCTAAAACGGCTGCATTTTTGTCTTGAAGAGCGGATATTCTGATTTCTACTTTGTCCTTGAAAATAGTTAACATATTTTGTTCCATATGTTGTTTTACTTTTAGTTGAAATGCTTTTCCAGCATTGGCAACACCTCCAAATAAAACAAAGGCTTTTGGGCTTGAAAAACAGGTGAAATCAGCAAGTGCATTTCCTAATATTTTAGCCGTATAATCCACAATTTCTAACGCAAAAGGATCTCCTTTGTCCGCGTAATCAAAAACGTCTTTGGAATTTGGATTTGAAAGTTGTAGTAATGCCGAAGTGGATCGGTTGGGTGAATTTAACTCGTTGATGCTTCGGGTCACTCCTGTTGCTGAAACATAGGTTTCCAAACATCCTTTTCGTCCACATCCACAGATACGTCCATCGGCGATAACCCGAATGTGCCCGTATTCTCCTGCAAATCCATCATGTCCGTACACCAATTCTCCATGGACAATTACGCCACTTCCTAATCCTGTTCCGAGGGTCATGGTTACGAAATCTTTTAAATCTTGTGCATTTCCAAAAAGCATCTCACCTAAAGCAGCAGCGTTTGCATCGTTGGTGATTTTACAAGGAAGATTAAATACAGACTCGGTAATCGCTTGTAAATGAATGGTATCATGCCAAGGAAGGTTAGGGGCATGCTCGATTGTTCCTGTAAAATGATTACCATTTGGAGCGCCTATGCCAATGCCAATCAAATGCTCGTATTGATTCAAAATTTCAGGATCGTTTTTGATGCTTTGAATAAGATCAGACATGGTTTCAAAGGATTTTGTTTTTATGCTGTGCTCATAGTACAACTCCCCTAAAACATCGACAAGTCCATATACAGTATTTGTACCACCAATATCTATTCCTAAAACTAAATTTTTCATGTTAAGAAGTTAAATTCCATTCTGCATAAAACGCTTTCAGAAAATCTTCCAAAATTATGGTTCTTTTTCTGGCTAATTTTTTCGCAGCATTTGTGTGCATTCTGCTTTCTAAAGTTAATAATTTTTCATAGAAATGATTGATGGTATGGCTTTTATCCTTTGCATATTCTTCAAAAGTCTGATGATTTTTTGGTGGGATGTTGGGGTCGTATAAAACTCGATTATTCGCCCCTCCATAGGCGAAGGCACGCGCAATTCCGATTGCACCAATGGCATCTAGTCGATCTGCATCTTGAACTATTTTTGATTCTAAGCAAGAGTTTTGATCCGGAACTCCTTTTCCTTTAAACGAAATTTCATCAATGATTCCTGCCACTTTTTCAATTATTGCAGTCGAATAGGAAAATTGGGTTAATAGTTCAGTGGCTTTGTTACGGCCATCATTTAAAATCCCTCCATTTAATTTGTGATCTGAAATATCGTGTAATAAAGCAACAAGATGGATGATTTCTCTGTCACCACCTTCCATTTCTTGAAGGTATAAACCGTTTTGAATCACCCGTTGAATGTGGAACCAATCATGACCTGAATGTTCATGTTCAAATTGTCGTTTTACATATTCGAGTAAAGCGTTATTCATCTTCTTCTCCATTGATTAATTCCATTTTCTTGATCTTACCATCTTTCATGGTTGCGAATAAATGATTTGATGAAGTGGTTAAGCTGAAAAAATAGCCGTTCGCAAATGGGTACCAACTTTCTCCTCCATCGGGTGAAAAATCAATACCGTTCGGCCCACAAGCATAAAAAACACCTTGACTATAAGTTACACAGGATTGGTAACCTCTGGGCAACCTTTTACCATCGGGACGAAACCACGATTCACCACCGTCTTGAGTGTAAAAAACACAATTCAAATTTAATCCTGGATTTTTATAATCTCCGCCCACAACGATGCCCTCTAATTCATTTTTAAAGCAAATGGAAGCTGCCCCATTTCCGTTTCCAGCAAAAAAAGGTAAGGAAAGGCTTGTCCAATTTTGACCTAGGTTGGTGGATTTGAAAAATCTACTTTTCCAACCACCTGTTACAAAAACGAAGGTGGAATCGTTTAACACTTGGACATTTGTTCCGCTTGCTGAATAACCAATTTCATCAGTGATAGGCGATACGTTTCCTTTGCATTTTTCCCAATGATTACCGCAATCGATGCTGTAAAATAAACTAAAAGTAGTGTCAACGGGGTCACCCATCATGAAGCCCACCTCATGATAAAAATCCATGCCATTGAGGAAAACATGTTTCCAAGCAGGGTACTCAATTATCTTCGCTTTAAATTCTTGATCAAATTGTACAATTTTTCCTGTTTTACCACTTTGCATGCCGTAAAGGTAGTTACCACAACGTTCCACATCGCGCAATTCTGTCAAGTCAAATTTTCGAGTAAGGTTGACGGATTTACTTAAGGGAAGTGAATAGGAGACTAAAGATCCGTCTGCATTTCCAGTGTATATGGTATCATTGTCGAATAAAATGGATCGCGAATAAGTGTCTTCAAAAACATAAGAAAACGCTTTGACAAGATTGTTTTTTTCCACTTGTTTTCGACTTATTTTCTTGAAGTTTTGACCGAAACATACGGAAGATAAGTACACAAAAGCAATTATTTTAACTCCGGTATTTAGAGGTGAATTTTTCATATTGTACTTGTTTAAGTTCAACTAAATCCTGAGGAATTTCTCTTTTCCATCGCTTGTGAGACCAAAGCCAATAGGGTGGTGATTTCACGATGCTTTGTTCCAATAAATGGGTGTGTGCCTCTGTAAGAGTTCCCCATTCCATTGTTTTAGGTTGATCGGTAATTAACTGAAGTTCCATTTCATAGTAGCCCACTTTTTTTTGACTAATTTCAAAATAGACCACTGAAAAATCAAATTCATTCGCAATTTGTTCAGTTCCGAATTGAACGGCTGTTAGTTGATTTAAAAACTCCATCCAATAACTTTTGCGCGCATCACCTGGCGATTGATCACCAAGAACAAGAAGGGCGATTGGTGTACCTTGGTGTTTCAAGATTTCTTTTTTGAAGTTTTTAGCGTGAACCACACTCATTCCAAATCTAGAACGACGTTCATTTAATTTTTTATCCCAAAATTTACTGGTTAATGGCATTCCAATTCCCATGGCTTGATGTGGGAATAAAAAGTTTTGAGCTGTAATCAACCATTCCCAATTATTGAAATGGCCTGAAACCAAAATCACGTTGCGTTGCTCTTGGTATAATCGTTCCATTAATTCTGGATTTTTGACGATTAACCTTTGCTTTAATTCTTTTTTTGAAATGGTGATGTTTTTAATACCTTCTATTAAAAGTCGACTAAAATGCCTGTAAAATGCCCGTTGTATTTTTTTTAGCTCAATATCCGATTTTTCTGGAAAAGATTTTTCAAGATTTTGTCGAATTACTTTTTTCCGGTATGGAATAACCGTCAATAAAAGCAGGAAAAACAAATCAGAAAATCGATAACTGATCATCAAGGGTAATTTTGATAATGGAAGTACAAAAAGGTAATAAATTAGCTTATCCATTTTTAATATTTGTTTGCCCAAAGGGATTTCATGATTTCGGCGATTTCTACTTCTTTTTTACTGCTTCCCGGCTGGTAGAAATGGAATTCATTCAATTCAATCGGTAGGTAGTTTTGAGGTATGAAATTCCCCTGTGCATCATGCGGGTATTGGTATTCTTCTCCGTAACCAAGTTCCTTCATCAATTTGGTTGGTGCATTTCTCAAATGAATAGGAACGGGAAGATTTCCGGTTTGTTTGACAATTTCTTGCGCCCGATTTATAGCCATATATGCTGCATTTCCTTTCGGAGAAGAAGCTAAATAAATGGTGCATTGAGAAAGTATTATTCTTGATTCTGGCCAGCCAATGGTTTGAATAGCTTGAGCACAATTGTTTGCAATTAAAAGCGCATTTGGGTTTGCTAATCCAATATCTTCTGAGGCACAAATGAGTAACCTTCGAGCGATGAATTTAGGATCTTCACCCCCTTCAATCATTCGTGCTAACCAATAAACCGATGCGTTTACATCAGAACCTCTAATCGATTTAATAAAGGCGGAAACGATGTCGTAGTGCTGTTCACCGGATTTATCATACAAGGCCAAGTTTTCTTGAGCAATACTTAAAACTAAATCATTAGTAATGATTACTTCTTGACTTTGCATATTACAAACCAATTCCAGTAAATTGAGCAATTTTCGGGCATCACCGCCTGAAATCCGAAATAAAGCCTCTTTTTCTTTTACAGTTATCTTCTTTTGTTGAAGTACAGGGTCTTTTTGAATGGCAAGCTGAATGATTTGATTTAATTCGTCAACCGTATGGTGTTTTAAAGTGTAAATCTGACACCTAGATAAAAGTGCTGATATGACTTCAAATGAAGGATTCTCCGTAGTGGCACCGATTAGGGTAATCGTCCCTTTTTCCACTGCGCCAAGTAGGGAGTCCTGCTGCGATTTTGAAAATCGGTGAATTTCATCAATGAACACAATGGCTCCTCCTTGATGAAAGAGATTATTTTGTTCTACCTTTTGTATGATTTCGCGCACATCCTTCACACCAGAAGAAATCGCAGAAAGGGTATAAAATGGTTTTTTTAAGTGTTTAGCAATTAAAAGTGCTAATGTAGTCTTACCAACACCGGGTGGTCCCCAAAAGATTAAAGAGGGGATATAATTTGCCGATAAGTATTGTTGAATGGGTGCATTATTTTTCAATAAATGTTCCTGACCGATGTATTCACCTATCGTTTGAGGTCGCATTCTCTCTGCTAATGGAACTTGTGCTTGATTCATTGGTTCCAAAAATAAGGCTTTTTTTATATATTTCGATGGAAATCGTTCGCTAATTGTAGGATGGATTTAAGGGGAAATTTATCATCCGTTTGAATTTATCTCCTTGTAATTCCATCGCATATTTCCAAAAGTCTTCAATTTTAGGATTGAAGAAACTCTCAATTGGGATGTTCTCACATACGATCCATGCATTTTCATCAATTTCCTCCTGCAATTGGTTTTTAGACCATCCCGAATAGCCTAAAAAATAACGAACAGTGTACGGATCTTTTTGAATTTGATACCTTTCTTTTAACTCTTTGAAATTCCCTCCAAAAAATAGATTTTCATTTAGGTATTTTGAATCAGATAAAATAGGGCTTTCTCGATGAATGATGAACAGATTGCTTTTTTCCATTGGACCACCGATGCTAATCGGAAGACTGTGCAACGGTAATTCAGGATCGATTTGTTTTAAACTTTCGGAAATGGTGTTATTTACAACAAAACCGAGTGTTCCACTTTCGTCATGTTGAACAATTAAAATAACAGATCGAGTGAAATAATCTTCTTCAAGTAAAGGATTTGAAATCAATACTTTTCCTTTAGAGAGTGAGACGGAATTTTTAAAAGTAAAATCCATAAAAGTGAAATAGTTCATCCAATATAAATGAATTTTTCGAGAAATAAAAATAAAGTTTTAACTATAGGAAAACGGGTGGTTTTCTTAAATCAATTTTCACATCTTTGAAAAGAGCCGAGGTGTTTCTTAGGCTGAACAAAAAGCTCTTGTTTCCTCCAATGGGAGTCCACATAAACGATAAATTCCAACAATGTAAATCGCGGTTGATGGTAAAACGGGCATTCGAAATATTTACCTTATTTAAGTCGAAGTATATGGTACTGGCAACTTTCCATCGTTTGGTGACACTAATATCTCCATCCATCGAAAGCGTTTGTAAATAGTTGTATTGTTTTTGATTAAATACGGTTTTATTGGTGTTTAAATCAAAATTTAAGATGTGTGAAAAACTTACTTTCCAAGGAATATCAAAGTCTACAAGATATTCCGGATGTAAACTGTAGTAATTAAAATCAGCATTCCATTGTTGTCCAAGAATCTCTTTTTTCTCTTCGAGGACTTCCTGACTTTTTTTGGAGGTTAAAATAAGGGTGGTTGCAAAAGAGTGTCTTAAAAATCGGCCTAGTTTTTTGTTACTTTGGATGGCATAACTACTGACCGTTTGATTGGTCGAATCTTTCCAACCATAAGGACTAAAAGTTGAATTGGCTACAAAATTCACCCATGGAAAGGGACTGATTCTTAGGTTTAGACTAAGGTCAGATAATTTCATGGAGTCTCTGGCGAAATCATAAAATCCTGTAATGGAGAATTGATCGATGATGCGCGTTTTTTTGTATCCTGTTAGTGTGTCTTTTTCTGATTTTCTTTTGATTTCAAACGTATTGTTGATTCCAAACGTCATTTGAGAACTTGTGACATAATTCCCCACTTGATAAATACTTTGCTCAAATCGAGAGTAATTGATCATGCTTTTATTTACACCTACGGAATCACTCAAATAATCGTTCAATTTTGGTGCGTATCTGAACCCAATTGAAGGGGTGAGAAGGTGCCTCATAATAGGCTTGTTTTTTCCTACGAATCGGTAGTAATTGTACAAAATGGTGGTGGCGCTAACATTCAAACTTAACTCATGACCCATAGCAAAATCTCTTAAGGTATCTGTTTTGGTGGTGTTATTGACCGCATCATACGATTTTCGAGTTTGTTGAAAGTTCATTTTGTTCCCGTAAGATAGGGAAGGGTTAATTTTTACCGAGTTTTTAAGTAAAGCAATGGTGGTTTGAAAGGTTGCATTTTGCTGAATACCGTTGAAAAATTTATTTCCAATCTCATCGAATCGACCATCGTTGATCAAGGTGTCTTTAAAAGTGCTTCTGTTTTGTCCTTCTAGATTGTAGGTGACCCCAAATTGCTTGAGAGCCCTAGCTAAAGAAGTGTTTTTTCGAATGCTATTTTTAAAGGGGAAAATTCGCGTAACGTTGACATTGACAACCGGGCTGACAAGGGATACATTTTTAGTTTGTGAATTTTGTCTTACCGACAATTTACTACCCATCGTTATCGGTTTCCCGGGAAAAAAACGGTTTAGGGTAATATCTGATGAAAACGTATTGTTGAAGTATTGACTGTTATTGGGGTTTAAATTGTTTTTAGATTGGTTGTCTGAAATGAAATTGACATTTGATCCAAAATTCCAATAAGGGTTTGCTTTGGGGTCTTGCTTGTGTTGCCAAATAAAGGTTAATTTGTTGGCTTTTGCATTGGTTGGAAATCCTTCTCTGAATTGTTGATAGGAAATGTTTGTATTCCCTCGAAAACCATAAATTTTGGCATAATCCAAATTGTTGCCCACACCCCAACTTCCTCGAGATAAAAGGGTTGTAGTTACGGTGGTTTGAAAACGATTGTTGATCGGAATATAATAACCTAAATCTTGAAAACCAAATCCATAAACAGAGGAAGGGATAATTTCAGGAAATAGGAGTCCGTGTGTCCTTTTTTTCTGTTGTGGAATCACCATGAATGGAAGTCCAATCGGTGAAGGCACGCCACTGATCCATAAGTTCATCGGTCCAGAGACAATTCTTTTTTCGGGAATTAAAATGGCTTTAGATAGTTGTAAATGGTAATGAGGATCTGGTAAGTCGCATGTAGTAAATCGACCTCTTTTAAAGTGGATTTCATCATTTGGATGTTTTTTGGCCACATCCATGTATAAAAACCCCTCTTGCTGCTTGATTTCAACTTCTTGGATATAGCCTTTTTTTGTTTGAAGGTTGTAGCGAATAGCTCCTGCTTTAATTTCTTCGCTACCATCTTTAAAAACTGGAAAATCAATCCGATTACTGTCTTTATCGTAACTGTATCGGGCGTAAATTTCATTTTTTTCCAAATCCATCATTAAATAGCCTGCTTTCATCTCGATGCCTTGATGCACAATTTGTGCTTTTCCAAACAAATGTATTTTACGTTCTTTTAAGTCTGAAAAAATTGAATCTTGAGCACTGTAGATGATTTTATCAGTAAGGGTAGAATCGTTGAGGTACAAAGTATCTAATTTATTTTGAGACCACGAGTTGAGACTGAACATTATTAACAATGCTTGGAAGAAAACTCTAAAGATGGTACTGTTTTTGATCAAAATAAGTTACTTACTTTTGTTGTTAGAAATACAATGGATTGCAAAACTATCAAAAATCCTCTTTAAAATGGTAAAAACAAAATTTTATAACATTTTTTTAAGCTTACTGATTTTTTCTTTTTTGAGTTCAAATTTTGTATTTTCTCAAAGTTCGGAAAATGTTCAACGCATGAAAACTGTCGTGATTGATGCCGGTCACGGTGGGAAAGATCCGGGTTGTCACGGAGCTTCAGCGCATGAAAAAACCGTTTGTTTAGCCATGGCCTTGAAGTTGGGTGATAAAATTAAGAAGCAATACCCTGATATTCAAGTGGTATATACTCGAAGTACCGATGTGTTTGTGGAGTTGGACGAACGTGCCAATATTGCCAACAAAAACAAAGCCGATTTATTCATTTGTATCCACGCAAACTCAGCAAGTCCTTCTGCTAACGGTACGGAAACATTCGTTTTGGGGTTGCATCGTACCGAATCACAGCAAAAAGTAGCTGAAAGGGAAAATGCGACCATCTATTTGGAGGATGATAAAGGATTGAAGTACAAAGATTTTCAAATGACTCCCGATGCGATTATTGCTAGACAAATTCAATTGGCGGTTTTTTTGAATCATTCCATCAATTTCGCAGATAAACTGCAAAAAGAATTCAAGAAAATCGGACGAAATGATCGCGGCGTAAAACAAGCAGGATTTTTAGTGTTGTACAAAACCACAATGCCTAGCGTGTTGATTGAAACTGGATTTTTGACTAATCCTTCTGAGGAGAAATTTTTAGCCGATGCGGAAGGTCAAGAAAAAATGGCTTCTGCCATGTTCACGGCGTTCGAAAATTACAAGAAAGAGTACGAAGGAGGAAATGTGAAAGAAACCGCAGTGCAAGACCAAAAGAAAAACGAAAACTCAGATCCAAAAGACGATGTTATTTTCAAGGTTCAGATTGAAACATCTGATAAAAAAATCCCACTCAATTCTGCACGATTTAAGGGGGAGGTAGTAGAGGAGTATCAGCAAGATAACCTTTACAAATACACATCTGGATCTTTTGTCAATGATTTTGATGCCGCCAATAATTTGAAAAACGAATTAAGAAAAAAAGGTTTTGAATATGCTTTCGTTGTTGTTTTTCTCAACGGAGAACGTATTAATTTAGAAAAAGGAATTAAATTAGCAAAAAAATAAAGTTTTGAAAATTTCTAAAGAGTTAAAAACTGGAGTAATCGCTGTATTCGCTATCGCTCTTTTCATTTCAGGTGTAAATTTCCTCAAAGGCAATAGTTTTTTTGGTGGCGATGATGTTTATTATGCCTATTTCCCAAATTCCGGCGGTATTGCACCGGCTAATAATGTGCTTGTGAATGGCGTAATTGTTGGGAAAATCGTTAGTGTTAATTTGACTCATAACAAAGATTCCTTAAAAAGAGTTTTGGTGACCTTTAATATTCAAACGGATGATTTTCAAATACCAAAAGGTTCGAAATTGGAAGTAGGTTCGGTAGATTTATTAGGTAAAGGAATGATGATTCAAATGAATCCTGACCTTACCAAAGGATTTTACAAACCAGGTGATTATATTCAAGGAATCACCATGATTGATATGTTGACACAAGCAAAGACTTACGTTGATCCAGTGGTTTCAAAATTCCAAAATTTAATGACTTCTGTCGATAAAGTAGTGAACTCTGTTTCTGCATTTTGGGATACAACGGCAACTTCTGAAATCGAAGGAAGCTTGAAAGAACTAAAAACGGCTATTCATAAATTGGGGCATGTCGCTCAAACCGTGGATGGATTAGTTGAAACTGAAAAAGTGAAATTAGGACATATCCTTTCAAATGTGGAGAGTATTACCCTAAACTTAAAGAAAAGCAACGATCAAATTGCTGCTATTTTAGGCAATGCAAAGAAAATCACGGATGATTTAGTCACGGCAGATTTTAAAACGGTGATTGGCGATGCTCAAAAAACCATTCAATCCTTAAATGCTACGTTAGAGAAGGCAAATAAAGGGGAGGGAACTTTGGGTAAATTGTTGTCAGATGAAAAATTATACAATGAATTGGTGAATACCAACAAATCACTTCAAAATTTAGTGGATGATATTCAAGTGCATCCTGAACGATATATTCATTTTTCCGTGATGGGCGCAAAATCTAAAGGTGTACCATTGAGTCCAAGTGAAGAGAAAAAACTAAAGAAAATTTTAGATTCAATACCAAATTAATTTTATGATGTCGTCTATTGTTTTTATTGTATTATGTCTAGTAGGATTCGGATTTGCAACCTGGAACTTTTTAAAGATTAGACAAAACGTTTTATTAGGTCAAGAGATTGATCGTAATGGAGACGCTTCTGCAAGATGGAAAAATATGCTTTTGGTCGCTTTTGGGCAAAAGAAAATGTTTTCAAGACCTATTCCGGCTTTGTTGCACTTTGCCCTATATGCCGCTTTTGTCATTACCCAAATTGAACTCATTGAAATTATTGTGGACGGAGTGACAGGAAGTCATCGTTTTTTCCAAAATGCTTTGGGAAGTTTTTACACCTTTTTAATTTCTTTTATTGAATTTCTATCTGTTGCTGCCTTAATTGGAACAATCGCATTTTTGGCGCGAAGAAATCTTTTGAAATTACCCAGATTAACCATGAAAGAATTAGCGGGATGGCCAAAGCAAGATGCTAACTTAATTTTAATCATGGAAATTGTTTTGGTAACTTTTATTTTCATGATGAATGGAGCAGATGAGGCGAGTTTAAATTTAACGTCCAATGCATCGAATGGCTTCTTGATTTCACAATTTGTTGGTCCGTTATTTTTTGGTGGAATTTCCGCAACAGAAACGCTACATTTCATTGAGCAAATAGGTTGGTGGGGACACATCATTATGGTATTTGCCTTTTTGAACTATCTACCTTATTCTAAACATTTGCATATCATTCTTGCTTTTCCGAATACCTTTTATGCGAATTTAAATCCTAAAGGGCAATTTACGAATTTGGAATCGGTAACGAACGAAGTTAAATTGATGTTGGATCCAAATGCTGATCCTTATGCTGCTGCACCGGAAGGGGCTGTTCCTCAGCGATTTGGAGCCAAAGATGTGAATGATTTAACATGGAAAAACTTATTAGATGCCTACTCATGTACTGAATGTGGACGTTGCACCTCTTCTTGTCCAGCTAACATCACCGGAAAATTATTATCTCCAAGAAAAATCATGATGGCTACCCGCGATCGATTGGAAGAATATGGTGCAGGTGTTCGAAAAAATGGTAAGGATTTTCAAGATGGAAAAAGTTTATTGGGCGATTACATCACCGAGGAAGAAATTTGGGCATGTACTTCATGTAATGCTTGTGTTCAAGAATGCCCAATCAATATAGATCCTCTTTCAATCATTGTTGATTTAAGGAGATATTCAGTAATGGAAGAATCAAAAATGCCGGTGGAATTGACCGGGATGCTAACCAATATTGAGAATAATGGTGCTCCTTGGCAATTTTCGCCTAATGATCGTTTAAATTGGAAAGATGAGTAAGAATTTTGAATTTGAGTTGCAGGAATTGGTGGAGAATGGAAAACATCTTTCTCCCGTTTTACCCGAGCATATTAAAAATTATTTGATTGATATTGACGGTACCGTTTGTGATGATATTCCCAATGAAGAACCTGAACGAATGGCTACTGCTGCCTTATATCCCGATGCACTAGAAACCGTTAATAAGTGGTTTGATGAAGGACATGTAATCACGTTTTTTACTTCTAGAGTGGAAGAACATCGTGAAGTTACCGAAAAATGGTTACAAGAAAACGGTTTCAAATATCATGGGTTACTGATGGGGAAACCACGTGGTGGTAATTATCATTGGATTGACAACCATATCGTTAGAGCGACAAGATATGAAGGGAAATTCAATGATATGGTTGAGAAAAATGTTAACATACAAGTTTTTGGATAAGTTATGAGTTTACACGTACCAACAATGGCTGAAAAGCTAGCGCAAGGAGAGAATCCAGACCTTTTATTTTGGGTGGGTTGTTCTGGTAGTTTTGACGATCGAGCTAAAAAAATCACCAAAGCATTGGTTAAAATTTTAAATCATTGTCAAGTTAATTTTGCGGTATTAGGGACAGAAGAATCTTGTTCTGGAGATCCTGCAAAAAGAGCTGGAAATGAATTCACATTTCAGATGCAAGCCATGATGAATATCCAAGTGCTTAATGGCTACGAAGTGAAAAAAATTGTAACTGCATGCCCTCATTGTTTTAATACGCTTAAAAATGAATACCCAGAATTGGGTGGTAATTATGAAGTAATTCATCATACTCAATTAATTCAGGATCTTATCAATACAGGAAAATTGGCATTGGAAGGTGGAGCGACATTTAAAGGTAAAAAAATCACTTTTCATGATCCTTGCTACCTAGGTAGAGCAAATGATGTTTATGAAGCTCCTAGAGAATTAATTGAAAAATTAGATGCTGAATTGGTGGAGATGAAACGATGCAAAACGACAGGTTTATGTTGTGGAGCAGGTGGAGCTCAAATGTTCAAGGAAGCAGAAAAAGGAAATAAAGAAATTAATATTGAACGTACTGAGGATGCTATTGAAACGCATGCAGAAATCATTGCTACCGGTTGTCCTTTTTGTAATACGATGATGACGGATGGAGTGAAAAACTTCAATAAAGAAGCGGAGATTCAAGTATTAGATGTTGCCGAATTAATTGCGAATGCCGCAGACTTATAACATGATGTTTGAACCCTTTTCTGACAATAGTAAAGTTTGGATTTTTTCAGGAAATAAATTCTTGAATGAAGATCAAAAAAAATATTTGCAATATTCTTTATCCCAGTTTCTTCCTCAATGGTCGGCCCATGGCACTTCGTTGAAGAGTGATTTTCATGTAATTGGTGATCATATTTTGGTCGTGGTTGCAGATGAAGATGTGGCAGAGGCTTCAGGATGTTCCATCGATTCCTTGGTGAGAAAAATTAAAGAAATCGGAAATGAAATTCATGTTGATTTTTTTAATCGGTTACTCGTTTCCATTGAAAAAGAGGGGGAATGGAAAAAGGTACAATACCATGATTTAAGTAATTACCTAGGTTGGTCACAATTGTCTTTGCACATCACCTCATTAAAAGATTTTAGAACAGGATTTACGGAAGTAATTTCGTAGGTTTAAATTGAATCGGAAAGCGATACCCAACGGCCAATTTAATGGAATGGTAAAAGAATCGGAATTTAAAATTATCGTACACGATGGATTTGTTGTTAAATTGACTTTCCAACATGGCGAAAAAATTCTCTTTAGTGTATCCTCCAATTATTTTAATGTCATACCGGGCAACAAAACCTGATTGAGCAATGGGTGTACCGTCGAAATCATACGTTTTGATTTGTGTCATAGCTCCTAATCCGAACATGGCGCCAAATTGCCAGTTTTTAATTCGATTAACATAAGCAACACCAGGAATTGCTCCAAGATCGAAACCTGCAATAGCGGTAGAAGAAGTTTTTGAATTGGTGCTGTCAATAAAAAGATTCGGAATGATTGGTTCCCTTTCATTGTTTACTCCATAAAAATTCAAAGAGGCTTTCAAATACCAGGTAAGGATCGGTTTTTCATAATAGCCATTTCTCCCTCTAAAATATTGCATCCGAAATCCTTTGTTCGGAAAGTACCACATATTGATTCCGGAATAATTCAATTGCGTCTTTTCTCGGATTAAATTCGTATTCCCTTTGAACGTGGAATCGTTCCAGTTTTTTGCATTTAAAATGGCATAGCCTGTTGAGGTCATGGCGTCGATATCCCAAAACGTCTTTTTAAAGGTAAAATCAACGCCTAAGTCGACAAATTTAGACTTGCCAAATTTTTCTTCCGATTTGATATTGAAAGGCAAAGAAAAACTCAAACGAAACGATACCCAACTGTAACTGGCTCCAAAACCAACGATGGGTTTAAAATTGTTTTTGTATTGAAGCTTGTTGATTTCTTTAGAAAAAGGATAGTAAAAAGTGAAAGGAGCACTACGATATCCTACATCTACATAGGAAACTAAGCATTTTTTAAATGTTTTGTAGGGCAAAGTATCACCTTGGGAAAAGGAATGAAAGGTGACTATTAGAAAGCAAATGAGGAAAGTTTTCAATCCAATTGTTTTGAACAAAAGTACGATTTTTTAATTTTTAGAGTTTGAAATTTGTCGAATTTTCTTTTTATTTTTGTTTATGCTAAAGAAGCTTTATAAATACATACTTAATACTTTACCTCGACCAGTATTAATCCGATTAAGTTATCCTTTCAAATTAGTCGCACCGATTCTTTACAAAGGAGATCAAGTTACTTGTCCCGTTTGTGAGAAATCTTTCTCGAAATTTTTGTCATACGGTTCAGATGTTGCCCATCGCGAAAATGTGCTTTGTCCCTATGATTTAACCCTAGAGCGTCACCGCTTGATGTGGTTGTATTTGAAAGATCATTCTGATTTCTTCACGAAACCGAATTTGGAGGTATTGCACATTGCACCAGAACAGTGTTTTCATCAACGGTTTAAAAAACAGTCGAATTTAAAGTATTTGACGGGTGATTTGGTTTCGCCCATCGCCGATTTACATTTCGATTTGCATCAAATACCGCTTGAAAATGATCGTTTTGATGTGGTGTTTTGTAATCACGTTTTAGAACACGTAGATGATGCCATGCAATGTATGAAAGAATTGTATCGTGTGATGAAACCTGGAGGATTCGGAATAATGCAGGTTCCTCAAGATTTTTCTCGTGAATTGACCTATGAAGATCCAAGTATTGTTTCCCCTGAGGATCGAGAAAAGCATTTTTGGCAAAAAGACCATGTGCGTTTATTTGGTCGTGATTACCCTCAATGGCTTGAAAGAGCTGGTTTTGAGGTTTTTGCCTTCGAAAAGGAAAAACATTACGATGTTCATTTATTAGCAAAATATCGTTTACATCCCGAAGATGTTTTATATATTGCACGAAAAAAATAACGAGTCATGATCATGAAGCAATTATTTACAGTTCTATTTTTTTTGATTGTTGTGCATTTCACACAAGCTCAAAAAAACATCTTTTTATCTATTGCACCCAAATTTTTGTCGAATGATTTTGTGCCGGACCAAATTTATACCAGCGCATCAGGTGATAAGGTTGCTTTTCAACATTTCAATTATTACGTAAGTCACTTGACTTTATATCATGATGGAGGACAAACCCTCTCATTGGCAGATACCGTTTTTATCCTAAAACCTGATCATACGGTACTTTATCTTGGTCAACATGCGGTAATTCAAATTGATTCCATTCAGTTTGGTGCTGGTGTGGCTCCTGAATTCAATACCCAAAGTGGGAGTCTTGCTCAAGATATTTCTACTTATGATGCAAATCACCCGCTAAGTTTTCAATCTCCTTCCATGTATTGGGGATGGTCATCCGGTTATATGCACATGGTAGTAGGAGGTAAGGTTGACGCCAATAACGATCAAAATCCAGAAACTGTATTTGAAGTACATTCCTTAGGAAATGCAAATTTTCATGAAGTGAAATTAAATACGCACCACGACCTTTCCAATCCCAATCAAATTGATTTGCAATTAGAATGTAATTTGGATCAATGGATTAAAGGAGTTAACCTAAAAACGGTAGGCGTTGCGCATGGTGAGACAGGAATTAATGCGCAAGTCATGAACAATCCATTAAACTTTGCTGTCTTCACGCAACCTGTAACGGCTTCTCTTGATCATTTGAATGTAGACCATCATCTAACTTTTCAAAAAATAAATCAAGAGGTGGTTATTACTTTTGACCAAGTTCCTGCGAATAGCAGTTGGAATATCGTCAATTTGAATGGACAGCAATTGGGTCATTTCGTTAACCCAAATAAGTCCGGAGCATTCAAAATTAATCACACCAAAAATGAATTATGGATCGTTACCATTCATAATACTGAAGGGAAAATGATTTATACAAAAAAAATTCTTTTATAAACGATGAAGGAATTTTTATTCGTTGGTTTACTTTTCGTTTTCTTGTGTTCAAAATGTAAAGTTTCCACCTTCGAATCACAAGATTTTGGATGGAAAAATATTCCAAAGGATAATGAAATGACGGCTGAAAAAATTGCACTTGGAAGAAAGCTTTTTTTTGATAAACGTCTTTCTATTGATAATTCAATCTCATGTGCATCTTGTCATCAGCCTCGTTTAGCGTTTACCGATGGACTCAAAACCAGTAGTGGAGTTTATCATCAGAAAACTACCCGTAATGCCCCGTCCTTGTTAAATTGTGTTTATTTACCAACGGTTATGTTTGATGCCCATTTAAAAACATTAGAATTACAGGTTATTGTCCCCATTCAAGAACCTACTGAAATGGGAATAGAAATGGGAGCGTTAATTCAAAAATTAAGAAAGGTTACAGAATATCAGCAAGCTGCCAAGGCGATTTTTAACCGCGACTTTGACCCATGGGTTCTTACCAGAAGTATTTCAGCCTTTGAAAGATCTTTGATTTCACAGAATAGCCGTTATGATCAATATATAAATGGAAAAAAGAATGCGCTAGATCGGGAAGAACTGCGTGGATTAAACCTTTTTAGGGGGAAAGCCAATTGTTTTAGCTGTCACCCAGCTCCGCATTTCACCACGTATCAAGCTGAGAATAATGGACTTTACCTGGATTATGGAGAAGATAAAGGTCGATACCGAATTACAGGTGATTCGTCAAGCATTGGTAAATTTAAAATTCCATCGTTAAGAAATGTCGCGCTGACTGCACCTTATATGCACGATGGAAGTATCGAAAGTTTAGACGCTGTTGTTGAACATTACAATCAAGGGGCAAAACCCCATTTTAATAAGCATGGAAAACTAGTAAAATTAAATTTAACCGATCGAGAAAAAAAATACCTTGTAAAATTTTTAAAGACCTTGACTGATACAACTTATTTATCCCAATTTCAAGATGTGGACAATAAATAGATTTTTTTTATCGTTTTTATGTAACGAAATGAGTTCCTATAGTTATAGGGATGTAATAGTCTGCAAGCTATTGTAAATTTCGCAAGGAATTAAGAACATTTTTTTATGGGTTTGAACACAGGATATCACCAATCAAAGTCTTCCATCGAAGAAGAACTGGAATGGGTAAATCGTTCAAAGATTGATTCTGAAGCATTCGGTTTTTTGTATAAAAAATACCATGAACAAATATTTCGTTACATCAATCTTCGAATGAATGACGAAGAATTGTCTTTTGATGTAACTGCGCAAGTGTTTATTAAAGCCTTGCAAAATATCCAGAAATATGAATTTCGAGGATTGCCTTTTTCATCTTGGCTTTATCGCATTGCTAAAAGTGAGTTATATCAAGCATTTAGAGATCAAAAAGCACAACGAACAGTTAGCATTGAAACTATGCATGTCGAGTTATTCTTAGAAGATTTTGTGGAAGATTTTTCGGATGATTACAAACAAATTTTGTTAGCATCAATATCTGAATTAAAGGAAGGAGATGTCGCATTGATTGAGTTGCGTTTTTTTGAAAAACGATCGTTCAAAGAAATTGGTGAAATTCTTGAAATTGCTGAGAATACGGCAAAGGTGAAGTGTTTTAGAGCTGTAGAAAAATTAAAAGATTTATTTTTTATGAAAAAAGAAAGATTACACGAATAATGAAAAAAATACAAGTACTACTCGACAGAAAACAAATGTCTTCAGAAGAGATTTTACAGCGTCAGAATTTTAATGAAATTTTGGTAAAGTCGAAAATGAAACAACCTGCTATTTCGTTCAAAAAAATTATTTTTTACGGTGCAACAGGACTCAGCGCAGTTGCAGTTCTGATTGCGTTGATTTCATCTAATCAAACGAAACAGCATGCTGTTCAACCTTTGAAATCATCCAAAAAGATAGAAACGATTGCCAAGCCTATTTTGGAAAGTCAACACCAAATAAATATTTCTCAGGAACCTAAAATGGTTCAAAAGGTTGATGTTCAGAACGCATCACATGAAAAAATTAAAAAAACACCAACTAGTCAATCTGTTGTAGTTGCCGATGTAGTAATGGATGAGGAACCTGATTTTATTTTACCAGAAAGCAAAGGTGTTCCAAGTCAAAAATTATATTTTCCAATTATTTCTGGAAAAAAAGAAGGGCGTTTAACGAAAGCAGATCTCGAACATTCGGCAAAAATTGAAAGTGAACCCCAAATTCAAGTTTCTAGTTTTGAGATTACCTATATCAAAAACAGAAAAGAAGTTCAAGAAAGGATAGAGGGAAGTGAAATTCCTAATGCAATTTTAATTGAAATTTTTAAGTCGAATTCCCAAGAATTATTTTTTACAAAAATCCAAGGTTTTGATGTAAATCATAAAAAAGTGTCGATAGAACCCTTGCATTTAATGTTCAATAAACAATAAAAATCTATCAAAAAATTTTGTGGTTCAATTCTTTTAACTATTTTTGAATGATGATTTAACTTAATCACTAAAAAAAACAATACATAAAATGAAGTATATTTATAGTATTTTATTTGTGACTTTAGCTGCTACTACTTATGCTCAGCACACAAATTTCAATTCGCAGAGAAACTGGTCTTTGAATAAAAAAGAGATTATTTTCGGTCTTGGGGTTACTCAGTTTACTGGAGATTTAGGAGGATTAAACAAAATTGGTACTGATTATCAGTTGGTCGATATTGATATGCCCGTAACTAAAATGGGAGGAATTATTGGTTATCGTTACCGTTTTCATCCTTATTGGGCAACAACTACCACATTATCAGGTGGTATGTTATCTGGAGATGATGCACTTACGAAAGAAGTGATTAGAAATAGTCGAAATTTAAGCTTTAAATCTATCTTCTTAGAATTAAACCAACGCTTAGAGTTCATTTTATTTGCTAAAGAAAAATTTGGTGCGCGTTACAAACTCCCAGGGATGAAAGGAATGAAGAACAAAAATACCCAGTTCTATGTATTCGGTGGTATTGGGGTAATGTATTTCAATCCTAAGGCGCAAAATGCAAGTGGTAAGTATGTGGCTTTACGTCCATTGAAAACTGAAGGTCAAGGTATGGAAGGTGGTCCTAAAGCATATTTACCGGTTACCTTAACAATTCCTTTCGGTTTAGGTTATCGTTTTGGAATTGGTAGAATGTGGAGAATGGGAATTGAAGCTACGTATGTTAAAACTTTTTCAGATTATATTGATGATGTTTCTGGTACGTACTACGATCCTAATAAACTAGGAGCTCCTGGTTCAGATGCTTATTATTTATCTAATCCTTCTCAAGTAAATCAACAATGGTTTTCTCCAGGGTCTCAAAGAGGTGATAAACAAAAAGATGCATACTACACGGTAAATATTATGGCTTATCGCAACATTACCTACAAAGATTATGCTTCAAGAAGAAAATCTTACCACTGGAAAACAGGAAGATACAAGTTCTAAAGTAATAAATTTATTAAATAAACGAGGTGGCTATTTGTCACCTCGTTTTGCTTATATACCTTTGTGTTAAAATAAATTTCATGTATAAAATTATCAGAAGTATATTGTTTTTTTTCGATCCGGAAAAAGTACATTATTTCACTATGAATACGTTACATTTTTTTTTAAAAATTCCAGGTATTCGTCAGTTAATCATTCAAAGTTTTAAGGTTGAACATCCTTCTTTAAAAAGAGAGGTTTTTGGAATAACTTTTAAGAATCCAGTCGGATTAGCAGCTGGGTTTGACAAAAATGCAACCATGTTTCATGATTTAGATCAATTGGGATTTGGTTTTATTGAAATTGGAACGATAACACCCATAGGACAATCGGGAAATGACAAGCCAAGGTTATTTCGATTAAAAGAAGATGAAGCTATTTTAAATCGAATGGGGTTTAACAATGATGGAGTTGATTTAGCGATTGATCGCTTAAAACATAAACCAAAAGATTTGATTATTGGGGGAAACATCGGTAAAAATAAGGTAACGCCAAATGAAAAGGCTAAAGATGATTACTTGATTTGTTTCAAGGCACTTTATCCGTATGTCGATTATTTTGTAGTTAATGTTTCTTCCCCAAACACCCCTAATTTGCGTGATTTACAAGAAAAAGAACCGTTAAAAGAATTACTATTCTCTCTTAAAGAGGCAAATGCTAAAATGGAAAAGGCAAAGCCTATTTTGTTGAAAATAGCTCCAGATTTAACGGACTCGCAATTGGATGATATTATTGAAATTGTAGGAGACACCCAAATCGAAGGGATTATTGCGACAAATACGACCATTTCAAGAGCAAACTTAAAAACAGATCCGAATATCGTTGAACAAATAGGTGCTGGAGGTGTGTCAGGTAAACCATTAACAAAGCGATCTACAGAAGTAATTCGTTACTTACACACTAAATCGAATGGTGCATTTCCAATCATTGGTGTTGGTGGAATACACTCCGCAAAAGATGCCCAAGAAAAATTAGAAGCTGGTGCTAGTCTCATTCAACTATACTCTGGATTTATTTATGAAGGTCCGGGCTTAATCAAACGTATCAATAAATCATTAATCAAGTAAATATGACCGATTCTATTCATATCGTGGAATGTCCGCGTGATGCGATGCAAGGGATGAAAGATTTTGTACCTACGGAATTGAAGATCGATTACCTTAATCGTTTATTGCAATGTGATTTCGATACCCTAGATTTTGGTTCTTTTGTTTCTCCAAAAGCAATTCCACAGATGAAAGATACCGCTGAGGTGCTAAAAGGGCTGAATTTGAATACTAAAACCAAATTGTTAGCGATTATTGCTAATGAACGGGGTGCTGAAGATGCTGCTTCTTTTGAAGAAATTACCTATTTGGGTTATCCTTTTTCTATTTCTGAAGAATTTCAAAAAAGAAATACCAACGCTTCCATTGAGGATTCGTTGCATCGGGTGGAAACCATTAAAAATAGTGCCTTCAAAAACAAGAAGGAAATGGTCCTGTATTTATCCATGGGTTTTGGAAATCCTTATGGTGAAAAATGGAATCCGGAATTGGTTTATCATTGGAGTGAACGTTTACATCAAGAATTTGAAATTGATATTTTAGCACTTTCTGATACGATTGGTTGTGCAACGCCTGACATAGTGCAACAATTGTTTGTAGATTTAATTCCAGCATTGCCTCATGTGACTTTTGGAGCACACCTTCATACCACTATCGAAAATGCAAAACCCATTTTAGAAGCTGCAATCAAAGGTGGTTGTAAACGATTTGATGGAGCAGTTAAAGGTTTTGGAGGTTGTCCAATGGCTAAAGATGATTTGACGGGTAATATGCCTACAGAAATTATTTTGAATTATTTGAACGATCATCAACTTATGCATCAGGTTCAAATGGACAAATTTAATAGTGCTTATGATTTTTCTGCTCAAATATTCCATTAACCTGTAACAATTCAATCCTTTAACGTTTTATGGCTATGCAAAAGCTTATTTCTTTTTTTTCGATTCTTGTATTCATAGTAGCTTGTGAATCCGAGCATACAGATGCTCCTAAAAAAACACAAGAGGTGGTTTATCCTATGTTAGATATTGAAACCTTGTTTGAAAAGAATCAACAATTTTCCAGCAATACGATGACTGATTTGTTGAAGGAATTGAAGATTTGTAATATGGCTCAAAAGGATGAAAATGATTTTATGAATCCAGCATGTTCTCCCTTTTATTTTAAATTTTTCATTTTTAACGATCAATTGCCTTTAGAAAATTCGTTTTTACTTCAAATAAAATCTAAGACAAATGGTTTTCCCTTAAGAAGGTTGTTGGTTTTTCAAAGAGAAAGAGGTGAATTGGTCAAAGTCAATGGTTTTGTAGCTAATTTGATCGGTGTTCAGCAGACAAAAAATAATTATTACGATTTATTGCTTCGATTCAATGGAAAGGAGGAAGGTGAAACCATTTTCTACAATTGTGTATTTAAATGGAAGAACAAAAAATATGAATTTGAGTATGTGCGAGATATCGAAGGTGATAATTGGGGTGGACCTGTGAAACTTAAAGACCGCGACTCTGTTTCCAAATTAATCTACCAAGAATTGAATGATAACAAGATGTTTTTCTGATGCAGTACCTAAAATTTATCCTTTTCGTTTTTATCTTCCTTGTTATTCATGCTTGTCAAACAGATGTGAAGCGCATTCCAGCATCTGTCGAATCTTTACTCACGGATGGAAACAGCAAAGTTTGGATGATTGATCGGGTTCAAATTGCTGGAAAAAATCAAACGGTAAAAGATCCAAAAAATAAAGATTTACTAATTTTTTATGCCAGTGGACATTTTGTCCTGCAAAATTTTAAAAATTTTGGAGCTCAACTTCCCACCAAAGGTAGGTATGCTCTTGATGATCAATCGCGAACTCTGAAATTGATCTTTCAAGATCAAATTTGGGTGTTTCAAATTCAACCCCTTTCGAAATCAAAGGTGCTTTTTAAGCCATTAAAAGATTCTGATGTGCCGTATGAATTTTTAATTATACCTTTTCCGGAATTAAATTAAACAATTCCATCTTTTAAGCGTTTTAGCTTAAATTAGACGTATGAAATTCATTCCCTACCTGTTCATTTTTTTTGGTGTTTTTTCGGCATGTAGTCAGAAAAATGAACCTGTAAAAGTTCAATTAGCTGACACGATCTGGAAACAAAAATTATCTCCTGAAGCTTATTATGTGTTAAGAGAAAAAGGAACGGAGAAGCCTTATTCAGGAAAGTTTTTATTTCATAAAGAAAATGGTTACTATACCTGTGCAGGCTGCGGAAACCGTTTGTTTGAAAGCAATGCAAAGTTCGATAGCCATTGTGGTTGGCCAAGTTTTGATGAACAAATTAGCGCTTCAAGTATTCGCACCCAAACCGATCGTTCTCTGGGTATGGTTCGAACGGAAATAACCTGTGCAAACTGTGGGGGACATCTTGGGCATCTTTTTGATGATGGACCTACAGAAACGGGAAAAAGATATTGCGTCAATTCACTCTCATTGCAGTTTGAGCCGATGAATGAATCCCATTTAGACACTTTAATTCTCGGAGGGGGATGCTTCTGGTGTATAGAATCTGTGTTTGACGAGGTGAAAGGGGTGAAGGAAGCAACATCTGGTTATGCAGGTGGAGAAGCTGATCAGGTTTCTTATGAGGAGGTGTGTTCGGGTAAAACCAAGTTTATTGAAGTGGTTTCTGTGGTTTTTGATTCGACCCAAATAAGTACGCTTGAATTGCTGAAAATATTCTTCACCATACACGATCCAACTACTTTAAATTGTCAAGGAGCTGATGTAGGGTATCAATATAAGTCTGCTATTTTTTATAAAAATGATTCTCAGAAGAAACTGGCTGTTGCTTGTATTCAAAAACTAACTCATGATCAGGTATTCGATCGGCCGATTGTAACGGAATTATTTCCATTCGACCATCTTGTACCGGCTGAAGAATATCATCAAGATTATTTTGAGAAAAATCCTAATAATGCTTATTGCAAGGCGGTTATACAACCAAAACGCGACAAGTTTGAAAAATCATTTAAAGAATTAAAAAAATAGTTATATTTGTCTTGTTTAAAATTATTCTAAATAAGAGTGAGAGTTGTATTAGCCGATAGTAATGATTTAATGCGCTTGGGATTAAGAACCATCTTATCGTCCTTGCCTAATCTTTCTGTAGTTGCGGAAGTAAAGAATAATACCGATTTACTCGAAACCATTACTTCCTTTGATGTCAACTTAATTTTAATCGATTACACTTCAACGGGTTTTGACATTGATGTAATTCCAAAAATGATCCAGAAAAAACCGAGTCTGAAAGTCTTGGCTGTTACGCCAGAACAATCGGCTCAAACTTTGGTAGATGCTTTAAGAAGTGGAGTTCAGAGTTATGTAAAAAAAGATTGTGATTTAGGTGAAATTGTGGATGCAGTTAAGGAAACCGGAAAAGGGAAAAAGTTTTTTTGCGGTCAAATTTTAGAAACTATTCAAAAGGCCAATATTGATGTCAATGACATGGATTTTGATGGATTTACATGTGAACCGGTTATTTTATCTGAACGCGAGTCGGAAATTATCATTCTCATTGCGGAAGGTTATACTAATAATCAAATTGCCGAAAAATTATTTCTAAGTAACCACACCATTAATACCCATCGTAAGAATATAATGGCTAAACTGGGCGTGAAAAATACCGCTGGTATTGTCATGTATGCTGTGAAAACCAACTTAGTTTCTCCCAATAAATTCTTATTCGCTGCAGAAAATTAAATATGCATTGAACCTTTTGATCGAAAAGATGTACTATCTTTAGTAAGCGGTCAAAAGAAATATGAAATTATTGCACATCATCATACTTATACTTATTGTTTCTCGAATGGATTTTGGGATTAGCCAAACGGTGGTTCCAAAAGAAGAAAACAATGCCATTCCTCAAAAAAACATCAGTAATTCTAAAGAAGAAACGATTCGAGAGGAGAGTTTGGAAGAAAAAAAACTAGAAGCTCCGGTCAGTAAGAAAGCGAAGTCGAGTGCTTATCGTACGGATGTAGAAAGTAAAGATCAAAATTTAAAGGTAAAAGAACAGCAAGCTACTCAGTTTTCCAATTTGAAAAAAAATGTTCAGTACAAGAGAATTCAAAAGAATCCGACACCAGAAGAGCAAAAACAATTGAATGAGGTGGTTGATTATTATGGGACTAATTTCCCTAATTCCTTTGAGTACCATTATTTTAAATTTGCTGCTTCATCCTATGATTTGAAAGAAATGGGACATTTATTAGAAGCGGAAAAATTAAAACCGAATAATGTTGATGTCCACAAGATGTTAGTGGCATGCTATTATTTAAAAAATGATACGATCGCTTTAAAAAAACACCTTAAAATTCTTAAGGAATCTAATGTAATCCAAGCCGATCTTATCGATTATGCTTCAGATATGTTAACATCAAGCACTAAAAATGCATTTTTATTCACTCATGGATTTGATGATTCTTATGCCATCTTGTACCAACAACAGATCAACGGTTACCGAAAAGATGTGCAATTGGTTTCGCTTGATTTTTTGCAGTCAGAAAGCCAGAAGCTCATTTTAAAGACAAAGGGCTTGAAACTTCCTGAATCGCTAGTGGTCGACACCGCTTACTTTAAAAAGTTGCTTGAAATGAACCCGCAAAACAATTGGAACATTTCTCTCACCATTCCTAAAGAGTATTTGCTGGGCGTTAAAAATCAGTTGTATGTACATGGCTTGGTTTTTGTTTATTCCAATCTTAAAATGGAGAATAATTTTTTCATGAATGATTATTTATGGCATGAGCAATTGAATAAAAAAGTGATTTACAGTTATCAATCCGATAAAGCTAAATTGCTTTCTTCCAATTACCTTCCGATGTGTTTACTCATGAAAAAAGTATATGTTCAGAAAGGGGATGTGGATCAAATCCAACAATTGGACGATACCATCAATCGAATTTCCATACAGAGTCAAAAAAAGAAAGAGGTTAATGCGCTGAATCATAAAAATTGATGCAACTATTTAAAACGAAATACAACGAATTGAGCGATGAATTGCTTTTTGACAAAATGAGTCAAGGTAATTCCAAAGCATTTGACGAATTGTATTCTCGTTATGCTCAAATGTTGATCCGGTATTTTTATCGCATGATCCGCAGAGATAAAGAAAAGGCCGAAGATTTTGTACACGATATTTTCACTAAATTGATTCAAAAACCAGAATTATTTGATTCGTCGAGGTCCTTTAAAACTTGGATTTTTTCAGTCGCGAATAACATGTGTAAAAACGAGTATAAAAAATTGGAAGTGCGGAAAAATATTCATTCAGCCGATGACTCATGGTTAAGTGTCCAAGATGATCAAACGAATGTTTTTCACGAGGTACACGATCAATTATTTAAAGAGGCCTACGACTCAGCTATTGAGCAATTGGAATTGAAGCACAAGGAAGTTTTCGAGATGCGCCATATGGACGGTTTAGCCATCAAGGAAATTGCAGAAATTTTACAAATCAACGAGGGGACCATCAAATCAAGATTGTTTTATGCGACCAAGCACCTCGCCAATCATTTAAAAGAATTTAACCCATTAATCGAAGTTTAAGATGAAAGATCAACATATTGAATGGATTAAAAATAGTACATATGATTCATTAAGTGTAGCCCAAAAGGTTGAACTTAGTGAGGTCTGTGCCACGAAAGAGGAGTTTATGCATCTAAAATGGGTGTTTAATTCCATGGCGAAGCTAGATGAAGATAGCAAGCCTAGTGAAAGTTTGAAAATGAACTTAAATCAAGTTTTTCAAGAAAAACACCAGGCTAGAAATGGTTTTAGTTTGAACAGTACATTTTTGTTTTTATTACCCAAAGAAAAGAAAATGTACCAACAACCACTCTATCAAATGGCGGCGGTTGGTTTGTTATTATTTGGGCTGTATTTTGTATTGAACCAAACTCCAAGAATGGCAAAGCCAGCTGTTCAAATGGCAAAAAATGAGAAGATAAGTCCAAGTCAAAAAATGAATGATACTTCATCATTCAAGATAGAGCAAAATCAAACTGAATTATCTTCAAGTTCGAATACCTTGCCGGAAAATGACGAGCTTTACTTGCCGAGTATCGCATTAGCGGAACAAGATGAGGGAGCTGAAGATCGAATGTTGACAGCATCTTCTCCATCTAATGTGGCTCAAGGAATACTGGCTTCTCAATCGATAGCCTCAGATTTTAATCACGTTGATGGGATTTACAAAGCTGAAGAAGCAATTCAATATGCTTATTCTATGGGTGAAGATGAGGGCTTGTTTGAAGTGTTGACGGCTAGTTTTTAAGTTGGTTGACATAGAATTCTACCGCTTTTCGAACTGAACCTTCTTGAATCAATAAACTTTTGGCTTCTTCATAACTGATTGGTAGTTCTTGCAAAATCATGCGTACTCCTCTGTCAATTAATTTATCATTTGATAATTGCATATCGACCATTTTGTTGCCTTTTACACGCCCAAGACGTATCATAAGGGTAGAGGAAATCATATTTAATACCAATTTTTGTGCGGTTCCAGACTTCATTCGGGTTGAACCGGTAATAAATTCTGGACCTACCATGGGAGTGATTGGAAATTTAGCCATTTGAGATAGGGGAGAACCTGGGTTACATGAAATTCCAGCAGTCAAAATTCCTTTTTGGTTGGCCGTTTCAATAGCGCCAAGCACATAGGGAGTAGAGCCAGAAGCAGCAATTCCAACTAAGGTGTCATTTTCATTGATTTGATAAGCTTCTAAATCCTTCCAAGCTTGCTCTTTGTCGTCTTCAGCAAATTCAACAGCTTTTCGAATGGCATGATCGCCACCGGCAATAATTCCCACCACAATACCATGTGGAATGCCAAAGGTAGGCGGACATTCACTAGCGTCTACTATACCTAAACGTCCACTGGTACCCGCTCCGATGTAAAATAAACGACCTCCGGCTTTCATTTTGGGTAGACAAGCATCTATAAATTTTTCAATGTTCGGAATTTCTTTTTCAACAGCCACAGCCACAGTTTGATCCTCTCTATTGATGTTGGTCAACAGATCCAGGGTGGACATTTGATCGAGATCATTGAAATTGGAACTAGATTCGGTAATTCTTTCCATCTTACAATAAAAAAGCTTTGGATTGACTTTCATTCAAATCAACTTGAACGCGTTCTTTAAGGGTGGTAGACAAGCCAATACCCACAAAATCAGCCTTTATGGGATAACGACGGTGTGTGCGATCTACAAGAGCAACAGTTTTAATCGCTTTTGTGGGACTTTGTAGCAAACGATTTAAAGCATACTGCATCGTTTTTCCAGAGTTCAAGACGTCATCAATTAAAATGATGAAGCCGTTTTTCATTTTCTGTTCATCTGTTTCTAACAGAATAGGGTGAGCCCAAGGTTCCTCTTTATTGATTAAAATTTCAAAAGCTATAATCTCAAGGTCAGAAATTTGTTCTAAAATCAGTTTGAATTTTTTCGCCAGTTCAAAACCATTTCCGGTTATACCCGCCAAATAAATGGTTTTTTCTTCAAAGCAATTTTCATGAATTTGATGCGCTAATCGTGTGATTTTTTGTTGAATTTCTAAATGACTTAATATTTGATTTTGCATGTCTTGAAGTTTTTACAAAAATATAGTTTTTTTATTCAGGCAACGAATTGAAATTTGTTCTCGCCCATTCATTCGACTTATCTAAGGTTAAAATACGAAGGTAATAGCGTTTTGCTTGAACGAAATTGTTTGAAATATGAGCTTTATAGGCCAAGGCACTTAATTCATCGATTTCAATTAAAATTAAATTTTTATTGGCAACACTATTTTTCGGATTAATGGCTAATGCTTTTTTATAATAGTAACTGGCTTTTGCATATTGATTTTTATCGTGATAGGTAATCCCCTTTTTACAGTTGTAATCAGAACTCCATGGATTGTAAAATAAACCGATAAACGATAGCGAAAGCGTGACAAGTAATAAACTTCCCGTAATAGCCTTCAAGGTGTTTTTAAAATACAATCCAAAAACAGTTCCCCATAAAAAACCCGAGGCAATCGATTCAAAACCGAAATTTCCCCCAAAGTAATTGTTGGCCACAATAAAATAAATGACTAAAGCAGTCATTAAAAAAAACAGAACTTGTTTAGCAACCACTAACGCATGATTGTCCTTAGGAGAACGAAGAAGTAAATATCCGAAAAAAGCATAGTTAACCCCTGTCATGCCTAATCCAGCATCATCGGTTAAGGCCAATTGCACACTCGAGGTGATGAAACTCGCAAGAAGACCGAAGATGAAAAATTGAAAATGGGATATACGTTGTTCCAAATAAGTGCCAAAAAGAATTAGTCCGATCATATTAAACAACAAATGATAGGTGTTTTCGTGCAAAAATGAGTTGGTAATTACACCCCAAAATTGTCCGCCATAGATGTCGATGGCTGAAGGAGCACCAAATAAGGCCCAAGTATCAGAGTCAATTCCATCTGCATCTTGAGTATATTGATTCATCCAATAGTATAGGGTGATCGCAATAATCGTAAGTAAAAAGGTAATGATAGGAAACTTAAACTGATATACTTTTAGAGGCTTGGTATACATACTGAATCAAAATCTAAAGTGAAATTACAATATATTTTTTAATCCTTTTACAACTTTGAAAAAATGTTAATAAATCCTAGAAGAAGGTTTGTGTACTTTCCTTAAATTACCTAAATTTGTGCTCAATTTGTCGAATAGTATTCAAAATTGAAATAAAAGCGCAAAATGCCAAAAAATAATGCCATCAAATCCGTTTTAATTATAGGAAGCGGTCCAATTGTTATCGGTCAAGCATGTGAGTTTGACTATTCAGGTTCTCAAGCAGCAAGATCTTTAAGAGAGGAAGGAATTGAAGTTACTTTGATTAACTCGAATCCAGCAACCATTATGACGGATAAAGTCGTGGCGGATAACGTTTACTTACAACCACTTGAGCCTGAAAGCATTATTCAAATTCTTAAGAATCATAAAATTGATGCGGTTTTACCAACAATGGGTGGACAAACAGCCTTGAATTTAGCGATCAAATGCGATGAATTAGGTATTTGGGAAGAGTATGGGGTTCAAATGGTTGGGGTTGATATTGCTGCGATTGAAATTACAGAAAACCGTGAAGCCTTTAGAAATTTAATGGGTGAAATTGGTGTCGGTATGGCTCCACAAACAACGGCAAAATCCTTTTTGGAAGGGAAAGAAGTAGCGCAAGAATTTGGTTTCCCTTTGTGTATTCGACCTTCTTATACCTTGGGTGGAGCTGGAGCATCAATTGTTCACGACCCTGAAGAGTTTGATAGTTTATTAGAGCGTGGCTTGCAATTGTCGCCGATTCATGAGGTAATGATTGATAAAGCCTTAATGGGATGGAAAGAATACGAGTTGGAATTGTTACGCGATGCAAACGATAATGTGGTCATCATCTGTTCAATTGAAAACTTCGATCCAATTGGAGTACATACAGGAGATTCAATCACGGTGGCTCCAGCAATGACTTTATCCGATACCACATTCCAAAAAATGAGGGACATGTCTATCAAAATGATGCGTTCTATTGGAAATTTTGCGGGAGGATGTAACGTGCAATTTGCCGTTTCACCAGATGAAAAGGAAGATATTATCGCTATTGAAATCAATCCACGTGTGTCAAGATCTTCTGCTTTAGCGTCAAAAGCAACCGGTTATCCGATTGCAAAAATTGCTGCGAAATTGGCTATTGGTTACCATTTGGATGAATTAAAAAATCAAATTACAAAAACTACTTCAGCGTTATTTGAACCTACGTTGGACTATGTAATTGTTAAAATACCACGTTGGAATTTCAATAAATTTCCAGGCACTAACCGCGAGTTAGGTCTTCAAATGAAATCTGTTGGAGAGGTCATGGGAATTGGTCGTTCTTTCCAAGAAGCACTTCAAAAAGCTTGTCAATCCTTAGAAATCAATCGAAATGGTTTAGGAGCTGATGGAAAAGAATTAACCAGTCAAAATGAAATCTTACACAGTTTAGAGCACCCAAGTTGGAATCGTCTATTTCATATTTACGATGCTATTAAATTGGGTATTCCTTTCAAAACCATTCAGGAAAAAACGAAAATTGATTTCTGGTTCTTAAAACAAATTGAGGATTTAATTAAGCTAGAGCGAAAAATCGAAAAATACCACCTTGATACTTTGCCAAAGGACTTGTTGTTCGAAGCCAAACAAAAAGGTTATGCGGATCGACAAATAGCTCATTTATTGCGTTGTTTAGAATCTGAAGTGTTTGCTAAACGACAAGCATTGAACATCAACCGCGTATTTAAATTGGTGGATACTTGTGCTGCAGAATTTGAAGCACAAACACCTTATTATTACTCCACTTATGAAGAGGAGAATGAAAGTGTGGTGACAGACAAGAAGAAAATTGTTGTTTTGGGTTCAGGTCCTAATCGTATTGGTCAAGGAATTGAGTTCGATTATTCTTGTGTGCACGGGGTATTGGCTGCTAAGGAAATGGGTTATGAAACCATCATGATCAATTGTAATCCTGAAACGGTTTCTACGGATTTCGATACTGCTGATAAATTATACTTTGAGCCAGTTTTCTGGGAACATATTTACGAAATTATTCGTCACGAGAAGCCTGAGGGAGTCATCGTTCAATTAGGTGGTCAAACTGCATTAAAATTAGCTGAGAAATTAGAGCGTTATGGCATTAAAATTATCGGGACCAGTTTTGAAGCACTTGATTTAGCAGAAGATCGTGGTCGTTTCTCTAAAGTGTTGGAGAAAAATAACATTCCATTCCCGAAATATGGGGTAGTGGAAAGCGCTGAACAAGCATTAGTACTTGCTGAAGACTTAGGTTTTCCATTATTAGTTCGTCCTTCTTATGTATTGGGTGGACAAAAAATGAAAATTGTCATTAATAAAGAAGAATTGGAGCACCATGTTGTGGATATTATCAACGAAATGGGTGCAAATCAAATTTTATTAGATCACTTTATTGGTGGAGCAATTGAGGCTGAGGCTGATGCTATTTGTGATGGTGAGAATGTTTACATCATCGGAATCATGCAGCATATTGAACCGGCGGGTATTCACTCTGGAGATTCATACGCTGTTTTACCTCCTTATAATTTAGGTGATTTTGTCTTGCAACAAATTGAGGATATCACCAAAAAAATTGCTATTGAATTAAAAACAGTTGGATTGATAAACATTCAGTTTGCGATCAAAGACGATAAGGTATATGTGATTGAAGCCAATCCGAGAGCATCCAGAACAGTTCCTTTCATTGCAAAAGCATACGATGAACCGTATGTGAATTATGCAACAAAAGTTATGTTAGGGGCTAAATTGACTGATTTTAATTTCAACCCAAGAAAAGAAGGGTATGCGATAAAAATTCCGGTATTCTCTTATGAGAAATTCCCAGATGTGAAAAAGGAATTAGGTCCTGAAATGAAATCTACCGGTGAAGCCATTCGATTTATTAAAAATTTAAAAGACCCATTCTTTACGAAAATATATTCGGAAAGAAATATGCATTTATCGAAATAATGGTAGTAGAAGCTAGCATTACCGGTCTTTTTAGAACCATATTGATTATCATAGGCGCAATATTCGTATTGCGCTTTTTAGGTCAATTAATGCAGGCTAAACGCAATTTAGAAGCTGAAAAGGCACTAGCTAAAAAACAAAATGATCTCGCAAAAGAACGGAATCAAAAATTGCGCAATTTTGGAAAAACAACCTTGATTTCCAAAAAATCAAAATCCAGAAAAGCCAATCTTGATGAGTCTGATATCGAGGATGCAGAATTTGAAGAGATTTGATTTGTTTTTAAAACGAAATGATTAATTTCATCCATCAATAAGTAACCATCGATTAAAACGATTTCTATGATACAAGCATTTTTTAAGAAAAATTGGATTCATTTTGCAGTTTTTGCAGCAATTTTCATCATTGCAGCAGCGTATTTTAAACCTCAATTGGATGGTTATGGTTTGAAGCAACATGATGTTGAACAATGGAGAGGTGCAAGTCATGAAACCGATCGATATCGAGAAATTTCGGGAAAAGAACCACTTTGGACAGGAACTGTTTTTGGCGGGATGCCTGCTACACAGATTTCTACGGTGTATACAGGGAATCACATTAAAAAAATCTCAAATTTTTATTTTAAACATGTACCCAATCCACTTGGTTTATTACTGTTGCATTTAATCGGTTTTTATATCTTAGCCCTATTCCTAAGAATTAATCCTATTGTAGGTTTGATAGGGGCAATTGCTTTTAGTTTTGCGAGTTATGAAATCATCATTATTCAAGCAGGACATTTAACGAAATCAATGGCAACTGCATTTTTACCAGCTGTCTTAGGAGCCTTTATTTACGCTTATCGAACCAATCGAATTTGGGGGATTTTACTTTCAGGATTATTCATGGCTTTTGAATTGGCGATGAATCACGTTCAAGTAACGTATTACTTCATATTCGTTTTACTTTTCTTAGGAATTTATTTCTTATATGATGCTGTTGTCAAGAAACAGTTAAAATCCTTTTTCATTACTTCAGCTGGTCTAATTGGTATTTACTTGTTGGCTTTTGCGATCAATTATGGGAATATTGCCCTCACAACGGATTATGCTAAAAGTACCATTCGTGGTGGAAATGACATCAATATCAATCCAGATGGATCAGCGGCAAAAAATCAATCTGCTGGTCTTGATCGCGATTATATTACTCAGTGGTCTTATGGCATCGGCGAAACATTTACTTTACTATCTCCAAATGTGAAAGGAGGTGGTTCTTTTGCAATTGGTGGAAGTCAGTTTGAACCCATCTTGGAAAATGCTGAATTAGGTATGGAAGAAAAAAACCAGCTTAAAAATTATCCAGCTTATTGGGGGGAACAACCATTTACTTCAGGACCAGTGTATATTGGTGCGGTTGTATTATTACTTGCCTTTTTGGGATTAATCTTCTTGAAAGGAAAAATGAAATGGTTTCTATTTGCAGTTACCCTATTAGCAATTGCACTTTCATGGGGTAAAAATTATATGGGCTTAACCAATTTTTTCATAGATTACATCCCTGGCTACAACAAATTTAGAACGGTAACGATTATTCTTGTATTGGTTGAACTAATTGTTCCTTTTTTGGGCGTATTGTTCTTGGATCAATTGATCAAAAACCGTGAGGAAATCCAAGCGAAGAAAAAACAATTGTTGATTGGAGTAGCAGCTTTCTTTGTCTTTGTTTTCTTGATAAAAATAATTGGATTGGGAGATGGTTACACTTCTCAAGGTGATCAAGATCAAATGGCAAATGTTGAATCGGGTATTCTAAACCAAATCAAGGGAATGGATCCGGCAGTCTTAATGAGTCAATACCAATTGGATGTCAATAATCCTCAGCAATTAAACGAGTTTGTTTCCAAACAAGCTGAACCTTATTATAAAAATTTCGAATCATTGAAGGTGGTAAGAGAGGCAATCTACAACGATAGTATGAATAGAACCCTCTTGTTTATCTTCTTTGCTGGGTTGTTGGTTTTGGTATTTGTCTACACGCAAATTCCAGTGGTTGTGCTCACTGGAGGTATGTTATTGCTTACGATGATGGATGTAATTCCCGTGGCTTATCAATACCTTGGAGCTCAAGAAAATGGAAATAAATTAAAATATTGGGAAGAAATCGGGATAGCGACTTATCCGATATCATCAAGCGCTGCTGATGAGCAAATACTGAAAAATGAAATCATGAAAAATCCTTCGCTTCAAGCTGTTGTAGATCGTGGCGAGAGAGAAGGAAAAATGAAAGCAGATGAATTAGGATTTACTGGTCAGGCTAAGCGCAATGTGATTGATGCTTATCGTTTTTCTGCACTAGGTTTTGCAACAAATTACCGCGTTTTTGATTTGAATGGTGGTTTTTCAAGTAATCGTGCGTCTTATTTGCATAAATCTCTTGGGGGGTATCATGGTGCTAAATTGCGTAATATCAACAATTTATACGATTTTCATCTTTCTAAAATGAATAATAAAGTATACGACATGTTAAATGTTCAGTACTTTATACAAAAAGATGAACAAGGGGTTGAATTTGCCAATCCAAATGCTACGGCTTTAGGAAATGCATGGTTTGTATCGAAAATTGCAACGTATGCAACTCCAAATGATGAAATCAGAGCATTGGGCAATCAATTTGACATCGAAAATGTTGGCCAAGGTCAATTGATCGTTAATGGATCTAACGCTTCTCAAGCAACAGTTTATGGTAGTGAAAAGATTCAATATGTTTTCGGACAAAAAGACACATTATCCGTTCCGATGAGTAATGGATTACGACAAGGTATGGAGGCTGTTATGGTTATGGATGCAAATGGGAAGACTAATCTAGTTCCCTTATCGACCTTAGAATTAGATACAGCGAAATCATTTTTATCGTTGGTGAAAATGAAAGTAGTACATGAGTTTCAACCCAAAACGGAAGCGGTCATGTTGAAATCTGAAGCAGCTAAATTAAAGAAACAACAATTTTCTGGGGAAGGAAACATTTCGATGAAATCGTATGCTCCCAATGCGATAAAATATGTTTCGAATTCTAACGAAGATCAATTTGCCGTGTTCTCAGAAATTTATTATCCAAATGGTTGGAAAGCATTTGTTGACGGTAAAGAGGTTGAAATAAGAAAAGTGAACTATTTATTGCGAGGGATAGAAATTCCAAAAGGTAAACATGAAGTGGAAATGATTTTTGATCTTCCAAAATACCATACGGCTAATACCCTTGCTTCGATCAGTTCAATTTTATTATTGCTTGCCATAGGAGGTATGTTGGTTTATTCTTTCAAGAAAAGAAATAGTCAAGCATAAGACAAGAATTGATTGGCTATTTTTTCTTTTTCATGCATTAAAAGGGTAAATTGCATGGTGGTAATCATAAATGGATGAAGAATTATGCATAAAAAACCTACTTTAGTGATTGGGGCATCTACCAATCCCGATCGTTATGCTTATAAGGCGGTCGAAAAATTAATTGAAAAGCAACAACCTGTTTATGCGGAAGGATTAAAAGTTGGTCAAATTCAAGGGGTTACGATTTCAAATCAACGATTGAATTATCCTGATATTGATACCATTACGCTTTACGTAGGTCCACAAAATCAACCCAATTGGTACGATTACATCCTTCAATTAAAACCGAAGCGCATCATTTTTAATCCGGGAACAGAAAACGACACCCTGAAAACGTTGGCTGAAGAACAAGGAATTGAAACCATTGAGGCTTGTACATTGGTACTTTTATCGATTGGGAATTATTAAATTTTCATGCTTCATGAAAGTTTTAAGAAAAATTAAGAGCTCATGAAATCAATAAAGCAATAATATTTCGTTAATTTGTTTTATGACCAAAGGTTTTATCTTTCTTTTATTTTTTCTGATGACAATTACTGTCCAAGCTCAAAAATGCGACCAAGTTTTATTTTTTGGTCGGGTGAAAGATACCTTAAGACCCCAACATTTCTACAACTTAATGTTAGTTAATAAATCGACAGGTAGAGGGGTTTTTGGACAACCGGATGGTTCATTTTCTGTTTATGTAAAACCTTACGATACCATACTCATTTCGGTAAAACAATATCCTATTCAATCTTGGGTTATCAAGCCCGATACGAATTGCCAAATGAGACGTTTAATTTACATTGAGGGTGCAGTTCAAGAAATTCAACAAGTGTATGTCAGGCCGTTAAAATCTTTAAATCAAATTAAGGAAGAACGAGAGGCGCTTGCCTTAAGAGAAACACGCATGGTTTCTGGTATTGAAATGATGCAAAGTCCAATTACGGCTTTGTACCAAACGTTTTCTAAAAAGGAAAAAGCAAAAAGATGGATTGCCGAACAAGAATACAAGGACAACCAACGAATGATTGTGAAAGAGTTGATTCGTACTTATGTGGCATACGATGTCATTCAATTGACAGAGGAAGAATTCGATAGTTTTATATCCTTTTTGAACTTGGACGAGAACTTTTTGAAAACTGCCACTGAAATGGAATTGATCACTTTTATCAAAGATAAATTTGAACACTTTAAAAGTTTTAACCGAATGGATTTAGCGGAAGTTGGGGTGTGGCGCGCTTATCTTCTCACCGACAAACAAGTAGCCATTGAAGAACTGTTAAAGCATTGTGTTGCTCATAAAATGATTGATCTTCCGGAACAAGAATACACCTATTTTGCAGATTACTTGGGTTTTGAAAGTTTGTATTTGAAAAATACTCCTGATGTCGATATTTATACCCAAGTGATCTTAAAATACAAGAGTTATTTTGTAAAATATCACTTAGATGTAGAAAAAATACGCGCTGATTACCACATTTCAGAGGATGATATGGAAGATTGGCGATGGGAGCTTAAAGTCCGAAAAAGTTTTAAAAAAGCAAAAAAATCATTATTTCGCCTCATGAATGAAAAGGGAGTGATTTATGTTGATGAAGCTGAATTTGAGCGATTTTCTAATTTCTTGAATTTGAAAGAACCGTTTCTGTTAGAAAGTTCAACCAAAGAAATCATTGCATTTTATCATAAAAAGTACCTGAAATACGTCGATTTTACGAGTCCGAAAGATTAATTATTTTTTGTGGTACTTTACTTGCATTCCGTAGGTGAAATTTCGCAGGACTTGGTCCTTACACAAACGATAATGGGGATGATCGGTTTTTCTAAAAAATGCACTTAACTCATGTCTACTCAAATGAAAACCGACCAGGTTTAAAATGGCAAGGATATCATCGTCTTTTAATTGTAGCGCAATTTTTAATTTCCTGAGGATAATGTTGTTGGTTAATCTTTTCTCTACCACTGGTTCTTGCCCTTCTTGTCTTCCTCGTTGATGAATGATGAAACCATTTAAAAATATGGCAAGAAATTTATCATTGATTAATGCAAAATCGGCATCGTCCTCTTTTTTGAGCCAATTGCTGATTTCGGCGCGACTTACCGTGTAACCTGTGAGTGCAAACATGGAGATCATCTGATCATCGCTAAAATCAAAGGTGTAGCGGATTCGTCTTAAAACATCATTGTAAATCATAGATTCGAATTTATACTCCAAATTGTTGAAGGTGGTGATCTAAATGTTTGAAGAATAGGTTGTTCCATTCTTTACTGGTTAATTTTCCAAATGAAGCCGATTCCTTGCCTTCAAAATAGGCTGGTCCTTTTTCAAGGGTTTTTAACATAAAATCGATCAATCGTTGTTTTTCAAATGCAAATTCATGCGGCTTGCTGATTTTAAATGCAGAAGATGTTGGACTGTTTTTTTTATAAGATTTTTCAGAAACAATCATCGGTTTGATCAATTTTTTTAAAAGAAATTTTTTAATAAAATTGGATTTAGGAGGAGTTTCTTGAAAGGCCATCTCATAAGCGACATTCAGATGGGCTAACATTTGATCTACCGACATTTTCCCCCATGTACCTTGGCTATTTGGACTTAATTTTTCGATACGATCAAAAATTTCTTTTAAATCGTTAGCGTCAAAAACATTTTTCATGATTCTTTTTAGGTAAAGATAATGATTTAGAAGGAGGGAGGTGCCACTTCAAAATGATTCATCACATCTTTTATAAAATCTTCAAATACAAGATTTGTTTGATGTTCAAATTTTAAATAAACAGCAGTTGTTTTACTTAATTCATTTGGGAATGAAATACGTCTAGATAATCCGCTGGCTGCAGCATCTAATCCAGAAAGCAAGGGATATTGATTGATCCATCGGTATTCGATGATTTTATCCATTAAAAACAGATAGTTGGGGTGAAGGTGATCTTGGTATGGTAGAGCACTCTGGTAAAAATTGGATAAAAATGTATTTAGTTCCGTAGGATGATACTGATTCCAGTTTTTTGCCAACAAATGATCGAAAATTAAATCGATCGCGATACCACTTACTTTCGGTAAATCACCTTGAATGGTCCTTTTTAATTCCAATACGGTTGGGTGTCGATCAATAAAATCATCTATCGAACGATGTAATTTTACCCCTTGTTGTAAGATTTCAGGTAGATGCGTATAGTCCATTCCTCGTACAAAATCGCCATTTAAATTGGCATGCATGAGCGCGTGATCGTTATTAGATAGGAAAAGGTGGCCGAGGAAATTCATGGTAAAAAAAAATCCCGATTTTCACGGGATTTATTACTTTTAATATTCGTCTTCGTTGAATAAAAAATCTTCTCTAGAAGGATAATCAGGCCAAATTTCTTCAATATTTTCATAAATATCACCTTCATCTTCTAAATCCTGTAGGTTTTCAACCACCTCCAATGGTGCACCTGTACGAATAGCAAAATCAATTAATTCCTCTTTTGCTGCTGGCCAAGGGGCGTCCTCTAAATAAGATGCGAGTTCTAATGTCCAATACATAATCCTTAATTATTAAATCGTTTAATTTGCGCAAAAATAGATTTTATTTTAAATATACCAAATCTTTTGAGCGTTATTTTACCATAATTTTAAATGAGCTAATGTTTTGGTTTCCAAGGCGACTCTTCGACTGCTAAATCCATGGCAATTTTTCTTCCAAGCACAAAGAAATAATCCGATAATCGATTCACATATTGTAGAAAAATGGGTTGCATGGTAATCGTTTCTTGCAATTGGGTGATTTTTCGTTCAGCTCGTCTACAAACCGTTCTACAGACATGTGCATACGATACAGTTGGATGTCCACCAGGCAAAACAAAGGATTTCATGGGTGGTAATTTTTCGTCCATTGCATCCATCCAAATTTCAAGTTGTTCAATATCTGAAGAGTGCATTGGAGGTAACTCCATTTTCGATTTTGATGCATCATTGGCTAAATGGGAACCCATAGTAAAAAGTCGGTCTTGAATTTCAAGCAATTGTGATGTATAACGCTCGTCGGAAAGATGATCCCTTAGCAAACCAGTAAAGGCATTAAGTTCATCGATGGTTCCGTATGCTTCAATTCGAATGTGAGATTTAGAGACTCTAGTGCCACCAATTAATCCTGTTTTACCTTGATCTCCTTTTTTAGTGTAAATTTTCATGTTCACTTTTCATTAGTTGCAATTCGTTAATTCGCTGTTGTTTTTGACTCTCGCGTAAATTTCGAGAGGTGTCGGTATAATATTGATGTATTTCTGTTAAATACGTTAATTGGATATCGATCCATTCTAAATCCGTATAAAAAATCTGGTTATTTTCCATTTCTTTTCTCAAACTCTTAGAGGTTACCCAATAATCCTCTCTCCCTAAATAGTCCAAATCTGCATCACACATGATCATTTCCAATTTTGTTTTGGGTTCAACGGTGTGTTTTGTCGATTCCACAATTTTGGCGATCGTATCGATTTCCAAGGTCGAATAACCAAATTTGGGTAAATTGTTCCTCAACATTTGAACAGCGAAGTCTTCATTATGTTCATATTGTGCAATAAATCCTGAATCATGATACCAAATAGCGGTTCTTAATAATCGCGTTTCATATTCAGATATCCCTTCGAGTTTCGCAATTTGGATGGCTGACTTTTCAACAGATTTTGTATGGTTTACATCATGATAAATCAAGTTTTCAGGAAGCAAGGATTTGAGTCGATTTTCAATATCTTTTTTCATTTGATGAAAATCCATAGCGTTTAGACCACATAGTTCCCGTAATGTTCGAGATGCAGATGTATTTTTCGCCAATTGATATTCTTTTTTCAATTTTCCAAGTTGATGCAAATGCATTTCACCTCCTCGTTTATTGATGGCGACTGGTCCTTTATGTTCAATTTCAAAATAATCTTCAATTTGAGATTTTAACTCTTCCGTAATCGTAATTTCGCCTGGTAAACTGTTTTGTTCTGTTCTGGATGCGATGTTTACTGAATCTCCCCAAACGTCGTAACTTAATTTGTTTCGTCCAATGATTCCCGCTACGAGCGGTCCTGCATGAATTCCGATCCTAATTTCCCAAAAATCCTTGTTCATTGCTTTCGAAACTTCTTTGTCGGTTAACATGAGATTACGCATTTCATCCGCAGCTAAACACATACGGATGGCAGGATGGGGTAAGTTTTCGGTCACGCCTGCGATAGCCATGTAGGAATCGCCAATGGTTTTGATTTTTTCAATGTTAAAGCGATAGCATATTTCATCAAATTTATTGAAATAATATTCCAATTTTTCAAGCAATTCCATCGGGCGAAGATGTTTTGATTTTAAAGAAAAATCAACAAAATCGGTAAAGAGAATGATTCCGTTTTCAACGCGTTTTGGTTTTAATTTTCGGTTTTTATAAAACTCAGAAACTATGGTTTTTGGAAAAATATTATTAAGCAATTGATCAATTTCTTGATCCTTGAAATAAAGCGTTTTGTAGACTTCTATTTTTGCTTTTACTAAATTAGGATTGAAAGGCGTCGTTAAATAATCGACCGCTCCTTTGTGAAGTCCTTTTACAACATTTGCTCCTGCATTCGAATCTTTCGTCAAGGCAATTTTGTAAATCTTTTGGTAGGATTCAAACTCTTTTAAGGTTTGAAGAATCTCGATTCCTCCATTGTTCGGATCATCAATATTAACAATCACAATTCCAATCTCTCGAACTTTTAGAATATCAATAGCTTCAAAAATAGAATGTGCGGCAATTAAATTGTTTCCGTTTCCTGAAAGAATACTTTTCAGGCCCCGTTGATTTTTCAGGTCCTCATCAATAATCAATATGTTGATAAATGCTTCCAAGATTTAAGCCAGTTGATTAAGCCATTGATTTAATTCGTTTTCGTAACCATACAATTTGACGAGTTTGTAAATGATACGTTCTATGATTGAATCAGGACAAGATGCGCCTGAAGTTAAAATTATTTTCTTTCTTTTTTGCGTTGAGTCTAAGGAGCTGTTGACAAGTTCTTTGGTGTGAATATTGAAGGAGGAAATGGAAAAATCATCAGCGATATTCTCCTCTGTTCGGATGAAATAGGTCGTAAATTTTTCCTCCAGTATTTCAACCAAGTGTGAGGTATTTGAACTATTGTATCCACCCACAACTAAAGCAAAATCGGCGTCTTCTTTTAGTAAACTTAAGGTAGCTGATTGGTTGTCATTGGTTGCGTAACACAAGGTGTCTCTTGTATCGGCCATGTGTGTTTTCAGATTTCCCTCTCCATATCGAATTGCCAATGCTTGTCTAATTAAATCAGTAATAGCTTGTGTTTCAGTAGCTAACATCGTTGTTTGATTGACCACGCCAATGCGTTTCAAATCATGTTCGGGAGAAAAACCTTCGCTGTATTTTCCTTTGAAAAAATCTAAAATGAATTCTTCAGATTTTGTTCCTTGAATAAAATCAACAAGTAATTGTGCTTCCTCCATGTCTTTTACAATCAGACTAGGTCCTTTTTTACTGGCATGGGAAAAAGTGGCGCGGGTTTCTTCGTGATTGGCTTTTCCATGAATGATGACGGTGTGATCCGTTTCGTTCAGTTTTTCAGAACGATTCCAAACTTTTTCCACAAATGGACAAGTCGTGTTGTAGGTATCGATATCTACCCCAATTTCATGCAATTTGTTTTTAATTTCTAAGGTGGTGCCAAAAGCTGGTATGAGTACAATGTCGTCCTTGTTAATGGCCGACCAAGGAATAAGTTGCTTACCTTCCGTGTCTTGAATAAATTGGATGCCTGATGCCAAAAGATCTTCATTGACTTCAGGATTATGAATCATTTGGCTGAGCAAATAAATTTTTTTGTCGGGATGTTGTTGAATGGCTTTGTAGGCGATTTCAATTGCGTTTTCGACACCATAACAGAATCCAAAATGCCTGGACAAAATGATTTCAATTTGACCGATTTGAAATCGGGTAGGGCTAAAGTCTTTTTTTCTCGGATCTTCTAATTTACGTTGTGCTTTAAGTTTCTGAATTAAGGGAGATCGATAAAATGTTGGAATTTCAAATTGCTTCATCGTTGTGAATTATTACAATTCAAACATAACATTTTTTATTGAGAAAATGAGTGTGGAATTTAATTGAAAAGGGTTTGAAAGTAAAGATTTATAGATTGCATTGGTTTTTTGCACATCCCCAACCAAAAATAGCAGCCAGCACGAAATACAACCCAATGAAAAATCCTAACCATAAATGATCTAAAAAGGAGGTAACTAAAATGCTACCTCCAAGAAAAATATATAATATTCTTAATAAATGATGACTGCGAATCAAAACTAACGCATTTTACTTTGTAAACTTTGCCAACCGCCACCATTGTGCACCTCTTGGTATCCTTTCGATTTTAAAATTCCTTTCGCATTTGCGCTTCGTATTCCAGAAGCACAACAGGTAATGATGGTTTTGCTCTTGTCTAATTTGTTGAGATTTGCACTCAACTGATCTAACGGAATATTTAATGAACCTTTGATGTGTCCACCGGCATATTCTCCTTTCGTTCGCACATCTACGATAATTGCGCCTGATTTTACTAATGATTTGAAATCTACTTTAGGCCCCATTCCTAATAAGTTTTTAATTGCTTGAAACATGTGTTTATTTTTTAGATGAATCGAATAAATTGATGAATAAAACACCCATTAACAAACCGTATAACGTGGAGTTTATCGGTGATGATGTGATGCGACAGGTTCCATTTTCACAACCAACAAAATAGTAATAGGCATAACCTAAACTACTTCCAATAATTCCACCTAAAATATGCCATTTAAATGCTTTGATTTTATTCATAAGGTAAAGATACTTCGCGGGACACTATTGGAGCGTAACACAGGTTACACATTAATTTTTCAAATAGCGTTCCATGAGTAGGTAAACGCCGATAAAATACATAAAATCTTGAAAACCACCTTCGTAATTTTGAATGCTGAAATTTCCAAAAAATAAAATGACAAACAAGATTAAACTTCCCTGAAAAGCCCATTTCCCATATGATGGAGTACTTCCGTCTTTAAATTCCATTTTTAAAATAGAAATCAAAAAAAGCAATGCGATCAGGGATTCTAACGCCACGATGATCACATAAGCAACGACCATTCCATATGGAACCCAATCGATAGGACTACCTTTGAATTTCGTCAAAAACCACTCAGGGGGAAATGCATGGTTTAATTTAAAGATGGCCGGAATTCCTGTCAAGCATAGCATCAGGATACTGATCATTAATTTTTCAATTTTCATAGTGAATTATTTTAATGATGAAAGTCATATTTCTATTTTTCAAAAATAATTACTTTTAAGGTATGAATAAAATAATTGTTATAACCTCTTTCATTTTATTGGCATCGTGTAATTCAAATGATGCATTTATTAAGCCTTCCGTTGAAACCATTTCCGAATCTATTTATGCCTCGGGTACGGTAAAAGCTGCACAACAGTACGATGCCTACGCCATGATGAATGGGGTAGTTGACCAGTGGTTTGTATCGGAAGGAGATTGGGTTGAAGTGGGTACCCCCATTTTATCTATTACCAATGAAACGCAAAAATTAAATAAGGAAAATGCAGCGCTTTTGGCTTCTTACTCTGAAATTCAATCCAATAAAGGGAAAATTGCCGATGCGAAATTGAAGGTAGATTTAGCCAAAAACAAAATGCTGAATGATTCCCTGCTCTATTTTCGTCAGAAAAAACTATTTGAGCAAGAAATTGGGAGTCAAATTGACATGGAACAGCGCACATTAGCTTATGAAAATTCAAAATCCCTTTATTTTTCATCCAAAGTTAATTTAGCTGATTTAGAGCGTTTAGTTGCTTTTAACGCAGCGCAATCCAAGAAAAATCTTCAAATATCAAAACAAATAGAAAGTGATTACATCCTGAAAAGTAAATTGAAGGGAAAAGTCTTCGCCATTCATAAAAAACCTGGAGAGATTATCACGACCCAATTACCTGCGGCCATCATTGGTTCAGGTTCGGATTTTATACTGGAAATGCAGGTGGATGAAAACGACATTCTAAAAGTGAAAATCGGTAGTGAAGTTTCAGTCATCATGGATAGTTACAAGGGGAAAGAATTTGAAGCAAGAGTCAGTAAGGTAATTCCAATTATGAATGAAAAGACGAAAACTTTCAAAATTGAAGCAGTATTCCAAAAACTACCTGAAAACATTTATCCAAACCTTTCCTTTGAAGCAAATATCTTGTTGCGAAAGAAAGAGCATGCATTGGTTATTCCAAGATCGTACTTGTTGAATGGCTCATATGTGATGTTAAGTAGTGGAGAAAAAGTTAAGGTTAAAACCGGGTTGATGGATTATGAAAAAGTCGAAATTGTTTCTGGAATTAACAAGTCATCTGAACTAATCATGCCTGAAGAATGAAATTTAAATTGATTTTTGAAATTTCTAAATCGCTCTTGTTGGCTAGGTGGAAGCAAACGCTAGTTGCAGCTATTGGTGTGACGTTTAGTATCACGATGTTCATCAGTTTACTGGGTTTTATGAACGGGTTAAATGATTTACTCGACGGAATCATTTTAAATCGCACACCCCATATTCGCTTGTATAATGAAGTCAAGCCGACAGATATTCAGCCGATTCAGCGTAAAAAAAAATCTGCAAAAGGACATGATTTTATTCATTCGGTCAAACCAAAGAATGAATTTTTAAAAATTAAAAACTATACTCCAATACACGCGTCCTTGTTAAAGGATAAGCGTGTTTTAGGAGTTGCACCGAAAGTGACAGCTCAAGTATTTTATAACATTGGGTCAGTTGATATTCCAGGGGTCATCAATGGGGTCGATGTGGAAGCAGAGAATAAACTCTTTTTATTCCAAGATTATGTTCCTATTGGAAATACCGAGGCGTTGAAAAACACCCCCAATAGCATTATTCTGGGCATTGGTGTGGCTCAAAAAATGTTGGTCAATGTTGGGGATTTGATTCAAATCACCACTTCAAAAGGTGCTGTATTTCAGTTGAAGGTTGTAGGGCTATTTCAATCCGGATTGCAAGATATCGATAAAATGCAGAGTTATTGTTCCTTGCGTACAACCCAGAAAATCATAGGGGAGGCGAATGATTATGTGACTGATTTACAAGTGAAATTGACCAACATTGAATTGGCACCAGAAATCGCTAAGGAATATGCCGCCATTTATCAATGTGAAGCTGTTGATATTCAAACAGCTAATGCTCAATTTGAGACAGGAAGCGATGTTCGTTCCTTAATTTCATATGCGGTTGGGATTACCCTTTTAATCGTCGCAGGATTTGGGATTTATAATATTCTGAACATGATGATTTACGAGAAAATGGATTCGATTGCTATTTTGAAAGCAACTGGATTTTCAGGCAGGGATGTAAATTTCATCTTCATCACGATTGCATTGACCATCGGCGTTTTTGGAGGAGCCTTAGGATTGATCCTTGGTTTTTTAGTTTCGCTATTAATCGATAGCTTACCCTTTGTTACTGCGGCTTTACCGACGGTAAAAACCTTTCCAGTGAATTACAGTCCTATTTACTACATCATTGGCGGAATTTTTTCAATCATCACGACCTATTTTGCGGGGTACTTTCCATCCCAAAAAGCCAGTAAAATTGATCCGGTCGATATCATAAGAGGTAAATAATGAAAAAGACCATATTAGAAGCAAAGGACATTCAAAAGTTTTTTTACGACCCAGTAAAGATCCAAGTACTAAAAGATATTACGTTCAAAATAGAACAAGGTGAATTTATTTCAGTGATTGGAAAATCAGGTTGTGGAAAATCAACTTTGTTGTATATTTTATCGACTATGGATACCGACTATCAAGGCGAATTATGGATTGATGGTTTACGGATGAGTGGGAAAAAGGAGGCGGAATTAGCAAAAGTAAGAAATGAACACATCGGTTTCGTTTTTCAATTCCATTACCTCTTAAATGAATTCAGCGTCTTGAAAAACGTCATGCTTCCGGGCCTGAAATTAGGTAAAAAGAGTGCTGAAGAGTTGGAACATATCGCCTACGAAAAATTAAAGATTTTAGGAGTTCAGCAGGAAGCGTTAAAGAAACCCAATCAATTATCCGGTGGACAAAAGCAACGCGTTGCTATCGCTCGGGCATTGATCAATAATCCTTCAATCATCATGGGAGATGAGCCTACGGGAAATTTGGATAAAAAGAATAGTGAGATCGTGTTTGGAATTTTTCAAGAACTGTGTCAAGAATTTAATCAATCCCTTTTAATTGTTACCCATGACAACGATTTTGCAGCTAAAACAGATCGAATCATTGAGATGGAAGATGGAAGAATCATTAATGGAAATTAATTCCCTTTGATGATATTTAAACTTTTTGGATAAACCTTAATGTTGATTTCATTACGGACTTCAAAAGGTTCTCCGTCGTAATGTGCTATGTTATCTTTGAGAAAAAATTGAGCATTTTGAATGGAAATGATTTCCATAAATCGCGAACGATCCGCTTTTTTAGTGAAAAATTGAAATGCCAATTTTGGAGCATGCCAAATGCGAAAAGGTTTTAAAATGCACAATTCAATTTTACCATCTTCAATATTGGATTTTGGAGAGATGCAAAACCCATTACCAAATTCAGATGAATTCGCTAAGGAACACAACATCACGTGCTCAGTTCTTCTAATTCCATCAATTTCGAAACTTATTTCAATGGATTCAAATTTTTGAAATTCTTTGATGACCAACTTGATGTAACTCCAGAATCCTCTTGCATGATACTCGTCAAAACGCTTGGCTATTAAAGCGTCAAAACCGTAGCCTCCAGTCCCTAAAAAAGGTTTGTCATTTGCAAATACGGTATCCATACAAATGGATTCATATCGATTAATGCACTCAATCGCTTTGATTAAATCCATAGGAATTTTTAAATGTCTTGCTAGCCCATTCCCACTTCCAGCGGGTAAAATCGCCAATTTTGTTTTAGTACCGATGAGTGCAGTTCCCACTTCATGCACAGAACCATCTCCACCAACAGCACACACCACATCAAAACCTTCTAAGCTTGAATTGTATGCAATTCGTTTAGCATGCTTACGGTATTCCGTATAGATGATGTCGTATTCAAATTTTTCATGATCCAGGTATTGATCCACCAAATAAGGAATGTTATTTTTTCTTCCTACCCCAGAAATAGGGTTGACGATAAAACGAATTTTCTGTTTCATTTATAAGTAGTCTTATTCAGTGGTAAATCGTGATTGTATCTTTGAATGATGGCTTGAATTCTTTTGCTAGCCCATTTTTTTTCTTCTGGATAATACGTAAGAGAATCTTCATACTTGTTTTTTCTTGAACTAAAATTGTACAAATTTCGTGCCTTATCTTTTGAAAAAATATACATGTGTTCGTGTAAGAAATAATAGTAGGATCCTTCCATATAGGTAATGGCTTCACGCGGTTCTTTTGAAAAATAGGAATTTCCGAAGGCGTAGTATGGCGTTTCAATATCGAGAAGGTCTAATACCGTTGGAAGGATATCCATGTGCTGAAAAATGGTCGTTTCCATTTTTTTCGGTAATCTCCCTTGTGGGTCGTAAAATACCACCGGAATTTGATACAGAAAACGTTTTTGACTATACAATGCATTAGTACTAGACGGCGTGTGATCGGCCACTAAAATAAATAAGGTATTTGAATACCATGGCTGTTTTTTGGCTTCTTCGAAAAATTTTCGCAAGGCATAATCTCCATAACTAATCGACATGCAAATCGGATGTGGACCTTTTTTAAGGTGTTTGCGATGTCTTTCTGGTACATAGTATGGGTGATGTGATGAAAGTGTAAATAAAGTACTGAAAAAGGGCGTAGGAAGCTTTGTCATTTCCTTAGCAGCCCAAGGATTAAAATATTCATCGAGAATTCCCCAGGTTTTATCAAAATGTGCATCATTATGGTATTCAAATCTTCCCACATAATGATCAAAGCCCATATGGGCAGAAAATCCATTAAAACGCATCGAACCATTGGTAGCTCCATGATAAAAAGCACTCGAATAACCAAACTTTTTCAGAATACTCGGAATCGAATTGATTTGATTATTGGCATAATTGGAGGATATGTACGGATTATCCATTAAACTGGGTATCGAGGCAAGAATGGAAGGTACCGCCTCAATGGATTTTTTACCGTTCGAAATGCCGTATTTAAAGGACCAACCTTCTTGAATAATGGAATCGAAGAATGGGGTGTAGGTTTCTTTTTGATTGTAAGCACCTACATATTCATTTCCAAAACTTTCTAGCATAATCACAACAACATTGGTGTTTTTAGGAAGTATATGCTGAGGATGGGATTTTTTTTTGGGATTAAATAACTGATCTAATTCCTGTTCACTAAAGTAATTTTTTTCTTCCAAGCCTTGTTTTCCATACGATTTAAGCATGGTAAAAGGCGTGTTCAATACAAGTGTCGTGTTTTCTGGATTCGCATATTGGGATGCTTCAATGATTCCAATGGGTTTCAGTACAAGTCCACCCCTAGATATAAAAACCGTGAAACCAACGGTGATTACGAGCCAAGTTGTTTTTTTGAACCACGAAAAAGTAGTCTGTTTAATTTGAATTTTTCTCCAAATTTTAAAAAGTGCGAAAAGGAGCAAGCACCAAATTAAAATAATAAACCAAAAATCGGTAATGAATGAAGTTGCCAATTGACTAAAGTCATTTCCTGCGCCTAAAATAGCAAATAGATCGAACGTTGATCTTTTTCCGGTAAATTTAAAATATTCGATATCCATCAAGTTCAGCGCAAACATCAGCGCACTGATGAGGAAGTAATAGGAAGTTAGAATGAATTGGATGCCTTTTAAACTTTGAATTTTAGGTAATAATGAAATTGCGATAAAGGGAAGAAAGTAATAAGCAATTGTGATGCAATCAAACCAAATCCCCAGAATAAAATCTTGAATACTAATGTTGGGAAAGCTTTCTGCGTTGAATGCATAAAAAACGATTCTACAAATTGTCATGCCAATTAAAACAAGGCTTAATTGTTTTAAGAGGTATTTTACGTTTTCGTCAGCGAGACTCATTTTTTTCATGAATCAAAATTAGCCAAAAGAAATGAATGAAGAAAAAAAACCGTCACTTTCGCAACGGTTTTTATGTTATTTTAAATTGTCTGCTCTTTCTTTGGCATCCGCTAGAATTTTATCGGCTTTTTTGTTGGCCTCATCTTCTAATTTTTTAGCATTCACATCGGCCTCTTTTTTCAATTTATTGCCGGCTACTTCTGCTGTTTTTTTCTTTAACGGATTAGAACCTGCTTCTTTCATCAACTGATCTGCTTGTTTTTGAGCTTCAGCTCTGATTTGATCTCCAGCTTTTTTACCCTCTGCTTTCACTTTGTCCGCTTGTTTTCCCGCTTCGTCCATAATTTCTTGTTTCTTCTTTTGCAGGTCTTCTTTGGTTTCGTTGATTTTATTGTTAATAATGGCTTTTGCCGTATCCTTCACGGTTTCTTTCACATTATTAATCAATTGATCTTTAGAATTCCCAGTAGCCTCCATCACAGCTTTTTTCAAATCGGCATCAATTTTTGGATCGGTTACGGTACCCCCAATTAATGCAGTTAATGGAATAAAGTCAGGTAAACTTTTCACGTTTAACATCGGCGCAGCGGAGTTGATTTTCGAAATCGCTTGTTCTGCTGCTTTAATGATTGATGCAGGAATTTCTTCTTTTGGAATCATCATTTTTATTTTATAATCTATGTCTTGATTCAAAGAAGTAGATCCAGAAACGTTTGTTTTGATTTTTCCAAGATTTACGTTGAAAGGAGTCACAGAAACCTTTCCTTGCTCAATTTTAAATTTCGTTTTAAAATCTTGTAAGGTTTGGGAAGCTAACTTATTCATTTTTAGTGTTTCTGCCAACTTGTCAAGCGGTTTAAAACCAGAAACTGTAATTTGATCTGAGCTAATATCTCCCAATCCATTCAAAGAACTATAAATAGGTTCTAATGCCTTATTCAAAGAACTTGACATGTTGAAACTAGTATTGATTCGTCCTTTAGTCTTTTTAGCAATTGGCGCAAGTTTTCCAACTGTCATAAAGTTATCCGCCAATTGTTTCAATTCAATGTTTTTCAGGACATAGGAGAAGTTAATTTTTGGTTCGTGATGATTTTTGGTATCGTAACTACCATTCATGAGGATTGATCCTCCCATGGCATTGAAGTTTAAATCATTTAAAGCAGCAACTTCTTCTTTCATATTCACGGCGCCCGTTAAGTTTTGGACTTTTATACCGTTGTACTTAATATTATTCACTTTGGTAATTAATAGGAAGTCCACATTGTCTGGCACTAAAAAGGGTTCTGCTTCTTCAACCTCGGCAGGTGGAGTAGGTGTTGGTTCTTCAGTATTGGTCGGTGCAGGTAAATTCATCAGTTCATCCAAATCCAAATTATTGGAATTGAAATTAAATTTACCGGTTAATTTTTCATCTCTAAAGAAGTAAGCGATGTAGTTGTCAATTTTCCCGTCTACATTGAAATCTGAAACGCCTGTTTTTCCAACTAATTTTTCGAGACTCATCTCTTTAGGTGAAAATTTGAAGGTCATTTCATTGATAGAAACATTTTGATTTAATCCTGCAGATTTGTAATTCATGTCCATTAATTGTAACATTCCATTCGCGTCAAAATCTTCGTAGCGTCCTTGTTCAATAGTGCTTAATCGTCCGTTTAAGTTGATGTCGGCATTTAATTTCCCTTGGAAGCTTTCGTCTTTTTCTAAAGGCATTACTTTTCCAAGAGTTGCTAAATTCACTTTTGCCTTGATGTTCGATTTAATCAATGGGTCAGAAATTGGGTTTCTCATTTTTAAGAAGGCATCGATCGAATTTCCAACAAATTCTGCATGAAATTTACTTACATCGAGGGTCATTAAATCTAAATTTTCACCCCCTTTGAAGGTAGAACCCGCATTCACGTTAATATTTTGGAATGAACCTGGCATTCCTGCATATTTAATTTTTCCTTTTTCAATGGCCAATTTCACATCCCAAGCAGGCATTTTTTTATCATCCATTTCCCCTTTTACAAAGGCATTTAAAGCTAAGCTTCCATCGGCAATCATGGATTCATAGCCTGATTTATAGAAAGAGGGCACCAAGGATAACAATTCTTTAAAGGTGGCTTTAGAGGCATTGAATTTAATATCCATATTGGATGATTTTTCAAGCATCTCGTAAAATCCATCAATTGAAAAGGTCAGTGCATTTAATTTAATTTCATTCTCCTTTAGGGTGAATTTCGAGGTCTTTTCCGTGAATTCCATCAATAAATTAATGGTAGCATCCGTTTTTACCTCCGTTAAATAATTAAGTCCATCCATTTTATAAGTGATGGCGTCCATCGTTGTTTTTGTTTCAAAATCAATGATATCTGCCGTTAAATCGCCTTTACCTACATGGGTTAATTGCTGAATTTTGGCAAAAAGATTCCCTTGTTGGTCGTCGTATTGGATGTCCGCTTTCTCAATACTGTATTCCTTTAACGAAAGTTTGAATTTTGAAGGTTCTGAAATTTCTTCTTCGGTCTTAAGTGAATCAGGTTTAACGATGTCGAAATTGGCCTTGCCATCATCCATGATGCGTACATCGAATTTAGGCTCAATGATATGAACAGCTTCGATTTCTACTTGATCTCCACCCATCACACTCCAAAGGTTAACGTGTGCATTAATTTCTTTAATGTTCGCTAATTCTACCCCTTTGAATTGTTCTCTACCTGTAATTTTGGTATCGTTTAATTGTATGCTTAAATGAGGAAAAGTACTCAAGAAGGTCAAATCAAAACCACCCAATTCAACGTCTGCCAACAAAGATTTGTTAACTTCAGTAAGTACCATTTCTTTAATTTCATCTTTAAAAAAGATTGGAATGACAATAATTGCGATGAGTAATAATAGGAAGGTAATACCTGTCCATTTAAGGATTCGCTTTAAAATACTTTTCTTCTTTTTTTCTAGATTTGCCATAGTGTTTCCAATTTAAACGATATTTGTCAGTAAAAATAAAATAAAAAATGAAAATAGTAGGGCTTTTTATCTTGATGTTTATGAATAATCTTGCTTTGTCGCAGGTGATATCGGCTAATCCCAAAAAAGAGGTTTCGCCAGAGAAAGTAAAAAAAGTGAAATCCAATACTAAGGATTCCGTTGCCGTGATGGGAACTTCCTTGTATGTGAAAATAAATTTTTCAAATGCCTTTCGCACGTTGAAAGAAAATGGAGATTTGTATGGAGAACCTTTGGGCGAGCGAGCACATGAGCAATCTCTCAATCTTTTTTCCTATGGTTTTGGATTTCGAAATCAATTTCATAAACACTTGAGATGGGAAGCGGGATTTTCTTATTTTCAAAATGGAGAAAAATACCAATCCAATTTGCCTGATACTAGTTTTTCCTACGAGACGAAATACCGTTATCTCGGAATGCCGATTCAATTGAAGGTTGTATTTGGTCAGCGGTTGCGTTATACAATTGGTGGTGGTTTACAACCGGGCATGTTTATGCGTTACCTTCAAGAGAATACTTTTGAAAATAATCAAGGGAAAACTGAAACCAGTACGTTCAAAACCAAATCTGGATACAATACCATGGTCGTAAATGCGATCCTTTCACTTGGTTTAGAATATTCCTTCCATAAAAAGTGGTCGGTTTCCCTTGGTGCAGAGGCAAGATGGCAATTGAATTCTACTTATACCAAAACAGCAGCTTATCAACACAAAGCTTATGCTTATGGTGCGGATTTTGGATTAATTTATCACTTGAAATGATGCAGACAAAAATTAAAGAATTAATGTCCTTTTTCAACAGTTGGGCTCCTTTTGAGCACCAAGAAAAATGGGATAATAGTGGTTTGCAAATTGGTCAATTTGACGATTCAGTTAAGGCTTGTCTGATTTGCTTAGATGTCACCGAAGAAATTCTAGAGGAAGCCATTCAGAAAAAGGCGAATTTGATCATCAGTCATCACCCGCTTATTTTTGGAGCTATTAAATCGATTACGGGCAAAAATATGGTCGAACGCATCATTCAAAAAGCCATTTTAAATCAAATTAATATTATTTCGTTACATACCAATTTAGATCATCAATCGCATGGAGTAAATGCAGAAATTGGAAAACGGATTGGATTGAATAATCTTGAAATATTAAAACCGTTAGCAAATACCTTGATGCAGTTGACGTATTTTGTCACCGAAGATGTGCATGAAAGGGTGAAAGATGCGATTTTTAATGCTGGTGGGGGGATGATTGGGAATTACCGAGAATGTTCGTTTACCACCAAAGGAACAGGGACATACATGCCGATCGATGAAGCACAGCCGGTAGTTGGAGAATTAGATCAACGTTCAACAGTAGAGGAATTAGAAGTTAAGGTATTGGTGCACACCCATGTTTTAAATCAGGTCTTAGATGCACTTAAAACAAGCCATAAATACGAGGAAGTCGCTTATTTTCTGCAAGCACTTGATAATAAAAATCAATCCCTTGGAAGTGGCATGATTGGCGAACTGAAGGAAGCGATGCATGCCACTGAATTTTTGTCCCATCTGAAGTCTGTTTTTGGCTGTCAAGTGATCCGACATACTAAAATCAATTCATCAAAAATTAAGAAAGTCGCTTATTGTGGTGGTTCAGGTAGTTTTTTATTGCGTGAAGCTTTGGCTCAAAAAGCCGATATTTTTGTTACGGGAGATTATAAATACCACGATTTTTTTGATGCTGAAAACCGCATTATTATTGCAGATATTGGGCATTTTGAGAGCGAACAATTTACAATTAATTTAATTGGTGATGTTTTAACGAAAAATTTTTCTAATTTTGCAATTCATTTAACAGGAATAAACACAAATCCTATAAATTATTTTTAGCACATGGCAGCAACTGCGACTAAAAAAGACATATCTGTGGCGGACAAATTAGACGCCCTATATCAATTACAGAAAATTGACTCTGAAATTGATCGTATTCGAACTATTCGAGGGGAATTACCTTTAGAAGTTCAAGATTTAGAAGACGAGTTGTCAGGTCTTGGAACAAGAATCGCAAAAATTCAAGAAGAGATCAAAGAATTAGAGACGGAAATTCTAGAACGCAAAAATGCAACGAAAGACGCTGAACTAGCAATTTCTAAGTACAAAGAGCAGCAAAACAACGTGCGTAACAATCGTGAGTTCGAATCTTTAGCTAAGGAAATCGAATTTCAAGAGTTGGAAATTAAATTGCACGACAAGAAAAGTAAAGAGGCTAAATTTAAATTGACTTCTAAAAAAGAAGTTTTAGACGAAGCGAAAGAGCGTTTAGAATTCCGTCAAGTGGATTTAAATACGAAACAATCTCAATTGAACGAAATTGTTTCTGAAACGCAAAAAGACGAAGAGAAATTAATGGCTCAGTCTGAAAAAGCAAAGAAAAATATTGATGAGCGTTTGCTTGTCGCTTACGATCGTTTGAGAGAGAATGCTAAAAATGGTTTAGCAGTAGTTCCTGTAGATCGCGATGCTTGTGGAGGATGTTTTAATAAGATTCCACCTCAACGTCAATTAGATATTCAATCGAAAAGAAAAATCATTGTCTGTGAACATTGTGGAAGGGTTTTAGTACCAACACAAGAAGAACAATAAATATTTAAACCGCTTGAAAGAGCGGTTTTTTTAGCTTTACACTTCCATGAAATTTAAAGATTATCCAATTTCCAAATTACTCGTCGAGCAACTAGATGTTTTAGGTTATAAAAAGCCAACGGACATTCAGTTTAAGGCAATTAAACCCATCTTAGAAGGAGAGGATGTGATGGCTGTGGCTCAAACTGGAACAGGGAAAACTGCAGCCTTTGTAATTCCTGTTTTGGATAAAATTTTGAAAGAAAAAGAGAAAGGAAGAAAGGGGATTCAATGTTTGGTGATGGTTCCGACAAGAGAATTGGCTAAGCAGATTGCATCGGTTTTTAGAGATATTGGTGCAAAAACGAAAATCAAAACTTTTGGTTTGTTTGGAGGAGTAGAACAAGAACAGCAAATTCGAACCTTGGAGAATGGAATTGATGTACTCGTCACAACGCCAGGAAGGATGTTTGATTTGATCTCACAAGGTTTCATTGATGTAAGCTCGGCTAAATTTTTAGTCTTAGATGAAGCAGATTTGATGCTTGATTTAGGTTTTAATAAGGATATTCAAGATATCATTTTTCGTTTGCCTAAAAATCGACAAACATTATTTTTTACAGCAACTATAGATAAAAAGATAAAAAGTCTAGCCTATAAAATTGTCAGAAATGCCATTCGAATTCAGATTTCACCCAAGAATCCAGTAGCAAAAAACATTGATCATGCGGTGGCGTTTGTAGAAATGGACGATAAACGTTTCTTTCTTGAGAATTTGATCAAAGAATACCCTGATTTTCAGTTTATTGTTTTTGCAAGGACAAAAGTTCGTGTCGAGCGTGTGGTAGAAGCCATGAAAAGGGTAGGAGTTTCTTCAGAAGCTTTGCATGGTAGTGTGGAGCAAAAAGATCGATTTGCGATTTTAGACCGCTTTAGAAGTGGTGAAAATAAAGTCTTGATTACCACGGATGTAGCCTGCAGAGGTATTGATATTCCAACGGTAGATTATGTGGTGAATTACGATGTTCCCGATAATCCTGAAAATTATGTACACCGCTGCGGTCGAACAGGAAGAGGAAATAAGCACGGTCAGGCCATTTCATTTTGTTCACAAGAAGAAAAGGTACTAATTGAGGCGATTGAAACCTATACCGGAGACGAGATTGAACAGTACACCCTTACTTTGGAAGAGTATAAACAAATTTTAGCGGATTCGGAGGATATTACTTATAATTGGCAGAAACTTATCGATCAGTCCAATAAGGAGTTTGGAAAAGAAAACAAATGGTAAAACGATTTATTTTTGGTAAAACTGAACGATTCGTTCAATGTATAAATCCTCTACTTTTTTTCTTGCCCACGGCGTTTTTCTCAAAAACGTAAGACTGCTTTTAACACTAGGGTCGTATTGAAAACAACGGATTGGGATAATATCACCCATTCTTTCCCAGCCAATTTCCTCAACTAAAGCTTCTACTATTTTTTGCAAAGTTACACCATGTAATGGATCCATCTGATATTCTTTTTTGACAAAGATACTTTTATAATTGAAAAGATAAAAATTAGCTTGTAAATGGGTATAGTCAAAAAAAAAATGCATATTTGTTTAAATAATTTATCTAAACGATGGAAAACGACAAAAATCAAGAAATCTACTCTAAAGTGGTTCGTGCGGGAAAAAGAACCTATTTTTTCGATATTAAAGCTACCAAAGGAAACGACTATTACATTACCTTGACTGAAAGTAAAAAAACATATAGCGAGGATGGTCGAGAGAATTATCAAAAACATAAGATTTTTCTGTACAAAGAAGATTTTGAAAAATTTAGAGAAGGGATGCATGATGTTCTAGAGAAAATTGAAAGCTTAAAATCTGGTGAAGAGTTGAGTCCTGAGTATAATTCGTTAACTTTTGAAGAGTTATAATTTTTTGCTCTGATTTCTTTTTTTTGAACCAAATACTTTTAATAAATCGTTGATAAATTCCTTTCTTAAAAGTCGATTACAAGGAAAGGATTACGTATCTTTATCCTTCAAAATTCTATAATGGGAAAAATAATTGCAATAGCGAATCAAAAAGGAGGTGTTGGAAAAACGACAACTGCGATCAATTTAGGTGGTTGTTTGGGGGTGTTGGAGTATAAAACCTTAATCGTTGATGCTGATCCTCAAGCAAATGCTACATCTGGTGTTGGATTAGATCCTAAAAACACCCGAAATATTTACGATTGTTTAATCAATCAAGCACACCCATCCGAGGTGATTTTGAAAACCGATAACCCGAATCTAGATATTATTCCATCACACATTGATTTAGTTGGTGCCGAATTGGAAATGATCAATCTTCCTAATCGTGAGCAAATGCTTAAAATGGCTCTCAATAAAATTAAGGATGATTATGATTTTATCATTATTGATTGTTCGCCGTCTTTAGGTCTAATTACAGTCAATGCTTTAACTGCAGCGGATTCAGTAATTATTCCCGTACAGTGTGAGTTTTATTCGTTAGAAGGATTAGGTAAATTATTGAATACCATTAAAATCATTCAAACCCGCTTGAATCAAGAATTGGAAATAGAAGGTATTTTATTTACCATGTACGATACGAGACTTCGATTGGCAAATCAAGTGGTTGAAGAGGTGAAGACCCATTTTCAAGAGTTGGTGTTTGATACCTTGATTCATCGAAATACGAAATTGGGGGAGGCGCCTAGTCACGGTGAAACCATTGTCATGCACGATGCATCCAGTAAGGGGGCTATCAATTATTTGAATTTAACCCGTGAAATTTTACAAAAAAATAAATTAACTAAATTGACGAATGTAGGGTCATGAGTGAAAACAATACATCTCCAAAAAAACGATCAGCTTTAGGTAAAGGTTTGAGTGCTTTACTTGAAAGTTCAGCTACCGATATTACTTCAAAAGCATCAAACCCGGGTATGGTTGGATCTGTTTCGATGATTCCTATTGAAAGTATTGAGGCTAATCCGTTTAATCCAAGAACGCATTTTGAAAAAACGGCATTGGATGAATTGGCTCAATCCATTTCGATTCATGGGATTATACAGCCTTTAACCGTTCGAAAGTTAGGAAGAGATAATTACCAATTGATTTCCGGTGAACGAAGATTTAGAGCTTCTCAAATTGCTGGATTGAAAGAAGTACCAGCTTATATCAGAGTGGCAAATGACCAGACCATGCTTGAAATGGCGTTGGTTGAAAACATTCAGCGTGAGGATTTAAACGCGATTGAGGTAGCTTTGTCATACCAAAGATTAATTGAAGAGTGTACACTGACACAAGATCAATTGAGTCAAAAAATTGCAAAATCAAGATCAAGTATTACGAATCATTTAAGGTTACTAAAATTACCAGCAGATATTCAGGCAGCTGTTCGAGATAATATCATTTCAATGGGACATGCCAGAGCGCTTGTTTCAGCAGGTGATGAAGAAATGCAACTTTCTATTTTTAATCAAATTGTTGCACACACACTTTCCGTGAGAGAAACTGAAATGTTGATCAGAGACGGGGTTGTTCAAAGTAAAGCATCTGTAGTGTCTACGCCAAAAAAGGAGACGGTAATCGAGATTTCGAATAATCAGTATGTATTTAAAGAACATTTAGCGGATCGTCTTGCTGCTAAAGTGGATATCAAGAAAACTCCGCAAGGGAGTGGTAAAATTGTGGTTTCCTTTAATTCAGAAGTGGATCTTAACCGAATCATCGAGTTATTAAATAAATAATGCATTATCAAATTTTGATGTGGTTTTTGCTAGGCTTGAGCAGTGTTTTTTCACAGTCAAGTTTTGGTTTAAATCACGCTTATAAAAAATTTGATTACCAGACAGTTAAATCTAAAAAAGATAGCATCGAAAAGCCGCATTCGGTCACCAAAGCTATGCTTTTTTCTGCTGTGTTACCCGGTGCAGGACAGGTGTATAATCATACGGCCATGCTTAAAGGAAAAAGAAAAGCATTTTGGAAAGTGCCGTTGATTTATGCTGGATTGGGTGCGACCACCTATTTCATGATTAAGAACCAACAACAATCAGTTGGGTTTAAGCGAGAGTATCAAAATCGTCAAAATGGTGATTTACCCTCTGAAACCTATCAACAATATGATGACTTAGGTTTGTTGACCGCATATCAAAATCATTTAGCAAGAAGAGATCGTGCTATTTTAGGACTCGGTTTGGTATACTTGTTACAAGTGGCTGATGCTGGAATTGAAGCACATTTTGTTCGATTTGATATCAGTGAGGATTTAAGTTTACAAGTTCGACCCGTTATGATGAGTTTTCAGCATGTTGGGATTGGTCTTAAATTGGCATTTAAATAATTGAAAACGATGAAGATTGCACTTTTTGGATACGGAAAGATGGGTAAAGAAATTGAGTCTATTGCGATTCAAAGAGGACATGAAATAACACTCAAGGTGAATAGTGAAACCCAATTGTCCGAAATCTCTTTAGAGCAAGTCGATGTGGTAATTGAATTCACGAAACCATCTTTGGCATTGAATCACATTGAATTTTGTTTAAATTATTCGAAACCAATTGTTGTGGGAACGACAGGTTGGAATGAGTCCCTTTTACGAGTTGAGGACATGGTAGAAAAGAATTCGGGTAGTTTATTGCACGCTTCTAATTTTAGTGTTGGGGTGAATTTATTCTTTGAATTGAATAAACACCTAGCAAAACTGATGGGGAATCATTCGGATTATTCTGCTGCCATTCAAGAAATTCATCACCTTCAAAAGTTGGATGCACCGAGTGGTACAGCGATTACCCTAGCTGAAGGTATTTTGGAGAACCATTCCAATTATAACGATTGGAAATTAAAAGATCAAAATCCTCCTGCAGTACATCAATTGGAAATTGAAGCGGTAAGAACGCCAGATGTTCCTGGAACACACGTAGTATCGTACATTTCAGAAATTGATCAAATAGAAATTAAACATGTAGCCAATAATCGCAAAGGTTTTGCGTTAGGTGCAGTGTTGGCAGCAGAATTCCTGTTGCATAAAAAAGGAATGTACACCATGAAAGACGTTTTAAATTTTTAAGTTATGAGTTTTATTTATTTTTATTTATTAATCTTGGTTCATCCTTATTTGGCATTATGGCCTTTAAGTTTTAAAAAGATTGGAAGATCCTCTTGGGAAGCTTTGATTCCTTTATATAACTACTATGTAGCTTTTAAAGTATTTAATAAGAAGCCATTTTGGTCCCTCTTGTTGTTCATTCCAGGGATTCACTTGGTGATGTGGGCAGTTGTTAATACATCATTTGTACGTCGTTTTGGATTTTATTCTTTTGTAGATACCCTACAAGCCATTTTCTTTCCGTATGTCTTATTCTACAAGATTGCAAAAACAGAGCTTGAATTTGGTGGTGAAACGAATTGGGCAAATGCAAGAGAGACTGAAACAAGAAAATGGGCGGATCATATTGTATTGTTTTTATGCTTGCCTGTTATTGGTCATGCTCTAGCCCTAGGATTAGGAGCAGTAACACGCGAAAAACCAGGAAAAAAATCCAAAGTAAAGGAATGGGGAGATTCAATATTATTTGCCTTAGTTGCAGCAAGTATCATCAGAACTTATGTCTTTGAGCCGTTTCAGATTCCAACCGGATCCATGGAGAAGACTTTATTGGTAGGTGATTTTCTATTTGTCAATAAATTAGCTTATGGACCTAAAGTACCTGTGACACCATTGTCATATCCTTTAGTACACAATACAATTCCATGGGTGAATGTACCATCTTATACAACTTTTGAAAAGGGTACTTATACCCGCTTATTTGGTTTAGGGAAAATTCAACGAAATGATGTAGTTGTCTTTAACTATCCTTCGGGTGATACTGCGGTTTTCGATCCAAGAATGCCTGATGGGTTAATGGGACACGATTATCACGGAATTGTTATTAACGAGGCGCTTGGTATTTTTCATAATGATCCAGAGACTAAGAGAAAATATGCAATTGCAGAAAAATTTTATACCGATTCATTACGAAAAGTAAATGGCAACATAGAGTTAGCTTCAGAATTGGCTCAAAATTACATTTATAAGCAGTACGTTGATCAGATTGAATTGTATAAAAATAAGGCGCGTAAAATGTTGGCGGTGGATAAAATTGCGCATCAAAATGGTCAAATTATTTCTCATTTTGGAGTGATTTATCGTCCAGTCGACAAAAGAGAAAACTACATCAAGCGTTGTGTAGGCGTTCCAGGAGATTGGTTAGAAATTAAAAAATCCATTTTATACATCAATAACCAGCCTGCATTTGTTGCAGAGCATCAAAATTTGCGTTACAATGTTACCGGGTTCAATGCACCTTCTTCAGCAGTGATGACCGAAAAGTATGGTTTGGAAAGAGAACGTAACGATTATTATTTGGATGGAGATGTCATGAAAATGAATTTAACGAGAGGGCAACTTGTAGCTTTGAAAAAAGCTTATCCAGAGGCGAAATTTTCGATTGACACCATTCCTCAATATACTGATGATAAAAACTATTTACCAAAGCCTCAAGATTTAATTGAGAATTTAAATATGTTTCCGAAGGATCTATATGTCAATAATACGTTTACGGATTTCACAAAAATTCAAATACCATATAAAGGCAAAGTGGTGGATTTTACAAAAGAAAACATTGCTTGGTACCGAAGAATTATAACCGCTTATGAAGGACACACGCTTCAAGAACGCAAAGATGGTATCTACATTGATGGCAAGAAAACAAAAACGTACACGATTCAAATGAACTACTATTGGTTAATGGGAGATAATCGCTATAATTCAGCAGATTCAAGAGTTTGGGGATTTGTACCTGAAGACCATGTAGTAGGACGCGCTTCATTGGTGTGGTTTTCTAAAAGCCCATATCTTGGTGTGCGTTGGGAACGAATTTTTAAATTGATTCATTGATGACTGTTTTTCCAACGGCTTATTTTGGAAATGTCAACTATTACAAAGCTTGGGTTACTTGTGAATCGAAAAGCATAGAATCAAAAGCTTTTTTTGAAAAGCAAAGTTTGCGAACGCGCTGTGAGATTTTAGGACCAAATGGTGTTCAGCAATTATCGATTCCGGTTATTCGTCCAAATGGATCAAAAACACCTATGGATCAAGTGATTATAGCGAATGATACCCCTTGGCAAAAAGTACATTGGAAATCGATTGAAACAGCATATGCTTCAGCGGCTTTTTTCGAGGATTATGGAGATGAGGTTCGGAAATTAATTTTTCAAAAGGAGAATCATTTATTGAAATTCAACCAAAATATTCATGAAACTATCTTTGAATGGTTGGGTTTATCTTTCCAGATGGAATACAATGCTTTTTATGACAAGGATGCCTTAACGTATGTCTTTGGGAGTGAAACCATGAAACCTTATTTTCAATTGTTCCCTATAGAAGGCAGTTTTATTCCACATTTAAGTATTTTGGATTTGATTTTTGCAGAAGGACCGATGGCAAGAAAATGGCTTATGCCTTAAAAACTTAGGTTGATTGAAAATTATCTTTTAACTTTATCCTATGGAATGTAATATACATGTTTATTTGTTAAATCAACATTTTTCGGTTGAACACGCGGAGGCTCATCACGATGGAAAAGAGTCTGAAAACAATTTGAAATACGATTGGGAAGATGAATTTAAGATTACTTCTAAGGTGAATGCTGTAGAGGAACTACCCATGCAAACGTATCCCTTACAAGGTGTTTTAGATGATAAACCATTTTCATACGATATTCCAAATATGCGTTTATTCCAGATAACATCGGAAGATGCTCCCCCTGTTTTTGTCGGCTGTAGCGAAAGTATTTTGGATTCTTGCACCTTAACGAAAGGAGAGGAGGGGTATTTGATTCAAATCTATTTAAAAGATTATGAGCCTATGGCTAACCCAATTCCAGGTTTGTATATTGCTGCACAAGAATTTCCAAAACCGCTCGTTTTTTAATGATTTCACTCAAAAATATCCAGTTAAACCTAGAGGGAAAGCAAATCTTAAAAGGGATTTCATTTAAAATTAAAAAAGGGGAGGTGATTGCCATTATTGGAAAAAGTGGAGCAGGAAAAAGTTCACTTTTGAAAATTATGGGAGGTTATCTTCAACAATTTGAAGGACAAATTCGTTTTCAAAAACAAAATTATATAGGTCCAACAAATCGACTTCTACCTGGATTAGAGGATGTAAGTATTGTAAATCAGGACTTCACGATAGATCTATACCATACGGTGAGGGAAAATGTATTATTGAAAATGGAGCATTTACCCAAAGAAATCAGGGAGGCGTTTGCGGAAGAATTGTTGTTGCTATTGGAATTGAACGAAATTGCAGATCAACAAGCAATTAAATGCTCAGGAGGAGAACAACAGCGACTTTCCATCGCAAGAGCTTTGGCAAGTGAACCTCAAGTTTTACTTTTGGACGAATCAATGGTTCATTTAGATGGTTATTTGAGGAAAAAAATCATGGATTATATTTATCAATTGAATAAAATTCGAAAAACGACGTTGTGTTTTGTTTCTCATCAAATTGATGAAATTATTGCACATTCGGATCGAATTTTTTATTTGAAAGACGGAAAAATTGAAAAAAATCTTACTCCTCGAGAAATGTTTTATCAAATGGAGGATTTGTCCTTAGCCGCCTTATTTGGTCCTGTAAATCGTGTGAGGTTAAATAGTCGTTGGATTTATTTTAGACCCGATGAATACTGTTTTGAGGGTGTTGAATCCCAACGATTAAAGCTTGAATTCAAACGAGAAACATTTTATGGAGCATACCATCAATCAGAGTTTCTAGTTAATGGAAAAGAACGAATTTTGTTAAATAGCATAAAATCAATTGCACATGTCACAGACATCTACATCGAGAAAAAAAATGAAGCATTTAACAGGTAATGAAATCATTCTTTTACTTAAAGAATCTTTTGTTTCATTTATCGAAAAAAAAGCATTTTTTCACGGAGCATCTTTAGCGTATTACACCCTTTTTGCGCTTATTCCGTTGATTTATTTAACCGTTTCTTTTTTGGGACAAATTCTTGGCTCAAAGGTTATGATTGAAGTAATTGTTGAAATTTTAGAAAATCATGTGGGGATCAAAGATGTAGATTCGCTTTTCGGTTTTGTGCATACCCTTAATTTCAATCGCTCAAATTTTTACATGGAATTGATTGGGGTAATTACCTTTATGTTGTCCATCTCAGCAATTTTCGTGTCTCTTAAAACCAGTATTAATGAATTTTTCAGGGTTAATTATACCCCAACAAATGTAGCAAGAGGATTGCTTAGAAATGTACTTTTTCGCTTATTGTCCATTGGATTTATGATTGTTTTTAGTCTTCTATTTGTGGGTTTATATTTTCTCCAAATGTTGATGATGTCTTTGGGTGAAAAATTCCTGGGTAATCATGAAGTTTTGTATTGGTTCTTCCAATATTTTGTCGATCATGTGTTAGCGATCATCATTCTTTGGTTCATTTTTATTATCATTTTTAAATATATCCATGATTGCATTGTGCCTTGGCGAGTAGCTGTTTTTGGTGGATTATTTACCGCTATTCTATTATACGGAGGGCAATTGGCCATCAAATACTATTTAAGCAATCACTTTTTTGCGTCAAATGCAGGCTTAGCAGGCGGACTTTTAGTGATTTTAGCTTGGTTATTTTATTCCGCTCAGTTACTCTTTTTTGGAGCAAATTTGGCGTATATTTATTCCAAGGCGACGCATCAAAAAATTAAACACCGTTGATTGATTAAAATATAATCTAAAAAATGTTTAATATGTAAGAAATATTTTTTACCTTCGTTTAAAATAGTTCATCATGTCCATTGGAAATAATATTAAACAGCTTCGCAAACGATTGAAGAAATCCCAAGAGGAGGTTGCAAATGATTTAAATTTGACGCGTTCGTCTTACAGCGGTTATGAGAATGGGGTTGCTCAGCCTAATTTAGAGGTGATCATTCAGTTGAGTGATTATTTTCAGTTAACCATTGACAGTCTTTTAAAAAATGATTTTGAAAAATTTTCTGAAAAAGATTGGGAACTTCTGAATAAGCGTGAAAATGGGGATGTAAAAGGGACGAATTTACGAGTCTTAACCTCCATGGTGAATGAGGAAAATGAGGAATTAATCGAGTTGGTACCGTTGAAAGCCAGTGCAGGATATACGTCAAGCTATGCGGATCCTGATTACATTAAAGTACTTCCTACATTTACCTTACCCTTCTTGTCGAGAGATAAAAAATACCGATCTTTTCCGATTCAGGGTGATTCTATGCCTCCGGTAGTAGAGGGGTCTTTTGTCGTGGCAGAATACATTCAAAATTGGATGAGTATTCGTAATGGTACACCTTGTATTGTGGTGACAAAAGACGAAGGAATTGTTTTTAAAGTGGTGCATAATTTTATCGAAACGAATCAATGTTTTCAATTGTGTTCTACGAATACCTTTTACGAACCGTACATGGTGCATGTGAAAGATATTGTCGAAATGTGGAAGTTTGTCAATTATATTTCTCCGCAATTACCCGATGTTCAGATGGATACGAAAGAAATTTCTTCGACTTTAAAATCGCTGCAAAAAGAAGTTTATGCACTTAAAAACACGTGGACAAAATCCTAAGACAAACTGAAGAATTGACCTTCTTGTTTTTTAATTTGTTCACTCATCAATAGCTTTTGTAATGTTTGTTCAATAGCAATTTTAGGGAAGTGTTTTTGCATGGCTTCTAAGGTTAATTTATCTTCTTTTTTTAAGACAGCTAAAATCGCTGATTCTAAGTTGATATATGAATTGTCCGAAACGGAAGCTATACAAACATCGCATTTTTCACAAGGATCACTTTTTTGACCAAAATAGGCGATAATTTGTTGAGGTCTGCAAGTATTATTTTCTAGAAATCCGATCATGGAATCGAGTTTATCTTGCATCCGTTTTAATCGGTTTAAATATATTTTTTCTTGAATCACTAATTGATCATTCTGAGGTCTATCAATCAAAAATGTGATTTTTGGTAATTTGGATTTCCAATGGATATCAATCACTCCGTATTGTTCAAGAAATTCCAATTGTTTTTCAAGATTGGCTTCATTGATTTGCAATTGTTTTAAAATTGCAGCTTCGTTGATTTCAATAAAGTAATCGTAAATCCCCGGATAACTTCTTGATAAAGTCGATATTAAAGGGGATAAGTTAGGATGTTTGATCTGAAAATTGTACAAAACAGGATTTCCAATCAACATTTGAATTTTATGTTTGTATTGAATGCTTTCAGAAATTGAAAGGGTCTGATTCAATTGTAATATTTTCAATGCGGCATTCGTTACTTTCGGATCCAATTGAAAAGTGTGCATGAAATGATTCAGGTCCAAAGAAAATGTTTCTTGATTTCCTGAACCAAATGCGATTTTAAGGTAATTACATAATCCACGGTAGACTTTTAGAATTTCTTCTTTTGGAGGGAATTCATACTTGATTTTCAAGCGATGGTCTTCAATGTCTTTTTCTTGGTAAAACAAAATGGCTTCAGCTTCTAAACCATCTCTTCCTCCTCGTCCAGCTTCTTGGAAATATGCTTCCAATGAATTCGGAAATTCTGCATGTATGACAAACCGTACGTTAGGTTTATCGATACCCATTCCAAAGGCGTTTGTAGCGACCATGATTTCAATTTCACCGGACAACCAAGATTTTAGCATGATTTCGCGATCTTCCTTTGTCATACCACCATGATAGATGCCTACTTTAAATTTTAATTGATGCAAGTATTGGGTGATTTGCTTCACGCTTTTTCGAGTTTGCGCATAAATGATTCCGCATTGTCCTGTTTTTCCTTCTAAATATTGAACAATAGAGGTGGTTTTTTGATTGGATTTTTCAACCTGATAACTCAGATTTTTTCGCACAAAGGAAGCTTGATGTATTTTTGGTTTTTTAAGACCTAATTGAACTATAATATCATGTTGAACCTCTTGGGTTGCTGTTGCGGTTAAAGCCATCATGGGAACTTCCGGAAAAAAATTCCGAAGTTTGGCAATTTCTAAAAAAGCGGGTCTGAAATCATGACCCCATTCTGAAATACAATGTGCTTCATCTACTACAATCAAACCGATTTGCATTTGTTTAAATCGTTCTAAAAAGAGGGTGGATCCCAGTCGTTCTGGGGAAGTGTATAAAAATTTGATGTTGCCAAATTTGCAATTATCAAGTAAAACATCAATTTCTCGTAAACTCATCCCTGAAATGATTAATTCTGCTTGAATGCCGCGAGCTTTTAATTGATATACTTGGTCTTGCATCAAGGCAATTAAGGGAGAAACCACTAAGGTTAAACCTTCTCTAGCAATTCCAGGAACTTGAAAACAGATTGATTTTCCACCTCCAGTAGGTAGTAAAGCTAGGACATCAAAACCGTTAATAGCGTCATCGACAATATCTTCTTGCAGGGGACGAAATTGATCAAAACCCCAATGGTGCTTCAGAATTAATCTACTTTTTTCCATTCCATTACAAATATATAAAATCCCTTATGTTAATGAACTTCAAGTTTGCTAATAGTTTGCAGTTGTCTAGAAAATATGTATCTTCGTTACTCATTTTTAAAAATTATGATAACAGAAAACTTAACAATACAAATAACTAAAGTAAACGAATCAAAAATTACCCAAGTGGATTGGGAAAATCTACCCTTTGGAAGAGTCTTTTCTGATCATATTTTAATTATGGATTACATTGATGGTGCTTGGAAAACGCCAGAAATTGTTTCATTTGATAACTTAAGTTTACATCCTGCAACTTCTGCTTTACATTATGGTCAAGCTGTATTTGAGGGGATGAAAGCGAACCGTATGGTGGACGGTAAAATTTCAGTTTTCAGACCAGAAATGAATGCCGCTCGTTTTCGTGAATCATGTGCAAGAATGTGCATGGCAGAAATCGATGAAAAAGTGTTTGTATCCCTGCTTGTTCAATTTATTGAGATTGAAAAGGATTGGATTCCCCAAAAAGAAGGGTATTCCCTTTATTTGAGACCTTTTATGTTTGCTACAGATAGCTATATTGGTGTTAAACCTTCAGATTCCTATCGTTTTGCCATTTTTGCTTGTCCAGTTGGCGCATACTATACGGAACCTGTTAACGTAAAAATTGAAGAATCTTACACGCGTGCAGCGAACGGTGGCGTTGGAAGGGCAAAGGCGGCAGGGAATTATGCAGCAGCGCTATATCCGGCAAAACTAGCCCAATCTCAAGGGTTTCATCAGTTAATTTGGACAGATGCTATTTCCCATGAGTATATTGAAGAATCTGGAACGATGAATATCGTGTTTGTCATTAATGGTAAAATGATTTCCCCTTCAGAGGAAAGTGATACGATTTTAAGAGGGGTGACCAAACGCTCTGTATTAGAGATCGCTGAAAAGTGGGGAATTCCAGTAGAGGAGCGAAAAGTTTCTGTAAAAGAAGTGATTGAGGCAGCGAAAAATGGATCATTAGAAGATGCCTTTGGAGCGGGAACGGCAGCAACCATTGCACCAATTGCTAAAATTGGATTCCGTGATGAAGTCTTTCAATTGCCAGCTATTGAAACAAGAACCCTTTCAAACAAAATTAAAACGTATTTAGACCAAGTAAAATCAGGAGAAATTCAAGATGATAATAATTGGTGTTTGAAAATCAATTAATGAAAAGTCTCTTAGGAGACTTTTTTTATGGAAATTAATAAAATAAGCATCCTATAAGAAATAAAGACTTATGTTACTTCGCGTATTCCTAGTTAGTTTCTTTTACCTTCTCACATCTCATGCTTTTGCGCAAGAACAAGATTCATCGTTCTTCCGTTTTAAATTTATTGATGAAAACACCAAGGAAAAGGTCGGAAATGTCACGGTGACTTATTCGATAAAGGATTCAACCTATAAAGCTTTTTCTTCCATTTCTGGTGAATTTGATTTGTCAATCATCGTTCAAGAAAATATCAAGTTGGATTTTTCTCACGGATTGTATGAGCCCCAAACCTTTACCATCACTAAAAAGGGGAGGAGTGATATTCTAATTAAACTAAAACCGATCAAAATTCAAGATTTCAAAACCATTACCGTGAGTGCTCCTGGCAAAGTGGATACTGTTTTTAAATCAACACAAAACAGTGTTGCCGATTACGCCATTTTGGATGATGGAAGGTATTTTTTATTGGTGTATGCCAGAAACATGAAGTCAGGAACCACTTTATTGCTTTTTGATGGAGATCAATTATCCCAAGAAATAAAACTTCCGGAGCCAATTAAGTCTTTAAAAATGGACTTTAGAAAGCAAGTTTGCGCTATAGGAGAACAACATGTTTATGCCTTGAAACAGGTCAAACAAGATATTTTCATCAGTAAGTTGAATAGAGCTTATTTTAAGCAGTATGTCGAGCCCATCATTGATACAAACGATTCGAAATTGTTTTTTTCGAATTTCAACAAAGATTATCCTGCTTTTGATTATTTCAGTTACGACCAATTGGATAGTAGTTATACTAAAATCATGACCATTCAAGATGATTTGATGATGGAGTTATATCGATCAGAGTACAAATGGGCAGATGTTCGAACCAAATTGTGGGCTAAAGAAAAAGAGATAGAAACAGGAATAGATGCTGAGATTTGGGTTGGAGCACAGATTTTTACTCAATCCATTTATTACAAGCAGCTTTATGCTCCGTTTTTTCAAGTTCAGGATACCTTATACATATTTGATTATTACAAAGATCAACTGATAAGCTATACTAAAAATGGAGAGGTGTTGAATAGAGTTCAAATTTTTCATCATTACCACCCAAAAGAAACGGGTTGGAAAAAACAATTAATACAAGATCCTAAAACCCTCGAAGTATACGCGTATTTTGAGAAAAATGGATATGGTTTTGTTGCCAAAATCAATTTAAAAACAGGAGTAATCGAACAGAAATACCCTTTAAAGTTTCGATACGTTGAAAATGTTCAAGTAAATGGTGGACATGTCTATTACATTTACCGACCTTTTGAATCGCTGCAAAAAAAATACTTGTACAAAGAGAAACTTTAAATTCCTCTTCGCTTTCTTTCTTTGATGATTAACGATAATTCACGTCCAGTATGACCAGCAACGGAGGTGTTTTCATCAGCTCTCCTTAATAGGTAGGGTAGGACTTCATTCACAAGTCCGTAAGGAACATATTTCGCGACATTGTAATTTGCGTCGGCTAGATTATATGAAATGTGATCACTCATACCCAATAGTTGAGCGAAATAAATTCGCGAATCCGTTTTTGAAATTTGGTACTTATCGAGTAATGTTGTCAATAATAAAGAGCTGTCTTCATTGTGAGTTCCAGCGCATAAAGCCAAGTGATTTAATTCAGATAAGATAATTTCTAAAGCAAGATTAAAATCTCGATCAGTTGCTTCCTTATTGGGTTGAATAGGAGACGGGTACCCTTTTTCTTTGGCTCTTTCCCGCTCTTTTTCCATGTAAGCGCCCCTTACTAATTTGATACCGTAAAATAGTTGATGTTCTTTTGCTTGTTGAATTGCTTTGCGCAAAAAGTCAATACGATCATGACGATACATTTGTAGGGTGTTAAAAATGATCGCTTTCTCTTTGTTGTATTTTAACATCATTTCAAAAGCGATTTGGTCAATCGTATCTTGAATCCACGTCTCTTCTGCATCAATAAATAAGGGGACGTTCGATTCATAAGCTGCACGAGCAATTTGATCCACTCGGTGCATGATTTGTTTTAAATCGTATTGTTGTTCTTCGTTTAAAGTATTGAAATCTTGGTTGCAGTTTTCTAACTTTTTAAATTCAGCGATTCCTGTGATTTTAAAAACAGCAAATGGGATTTTCGGATTTCCTTTGGCCGCATGAACCGTAGAAATGATTTCTTTTACTGTATGGTCAAAATCTTCTGCGGTCGTTTTTCCTTCGACCGAATAATCTAAAATGGTTCCAATCCCATAGTTAGCCAATTCAATCGTTTTTTGGGTACATTCTTCAATAGTTTCACCACCACAAAATTGCTTAAATATGGTCGATTTGATAAGTCCTTTTATTGGTAAATGCATCTTAAGAGCAAATGGCGTAAATACCTTGCCTATTTTGACAATGGAAGGTTTTCCTACTAAATTAAAAAGCATGTGTGCTCTCTTTAAATCTTTGTCTGTCTTGCCTTTAAATGCAATCTCGGTGTTATCAAATGAAATCATAGGGTAAATTTATTTCTTTTGTGTCAAATTACAATAAGTTTTTATATATATTTAATCCAAATTATACAATATCAATGGCAGTTATACCAACGCAAGATTATCTTATTGAAATCTGTAGTTTACCCGATTCAGGTTTGAATGCATGGTTAAACGAAAATTGTTCAAATGCTAAAGTTGCCATTCTTGTTGATGAAAACACCCACGATTTCTGTTTGGAGTACTTATTAACCTCGTTCACTCTCTTAAGTGAAGCTGAAGTGTTTTTATTACCGGTGGGTGAAGAGAATAAAAACTTGGAGATTTGTACACAAATTTGGGGTGCTTTAAGCGAATATCAATTTGGCAGAAAGGATATCATCATCAACTTAGGGGGTGGAATGGTTTCCGATTTGGGGGGCTTTATCGCGTCAACCTATAAAAGAGGTTTGTCCTTTATTAATATTCCTACTTCCTTACTTGCCATGGTCGATGCATCTGTTGGAGGTAAAACAGGTGTAAATTTCAATCAATTGAAAAATTTAATCGGCACGTTTGCAAAGCCTAAAGCCGTTTTTATCGACCCTGCATTTATTACTACCTTGCCGATTGATGAGATTGTCAATGGCTATGCTGAAATGTTAAAGCATGGTTTGATTGATAGTGTGCAATATTGGGAAGAATTAAAAGATACCGAAGATTGGAATGTTCAAAAATTGAGTGTTTTAATTGAAAAATCTGTTCAAATTAAAAATACCATTGTTGAAGCTGATTTTTTAGAACAAGGTCTTCGTAAGAAATTAAATTTTGGACATACCTTAGGACATGGTATTGAAAGCTATTTCATGGATCAATCGTTTCAAATTAGCCATGGTGTAGCTGTAGCGTATGGGATCATCTGTGAAAATTACATTTCATTCAAGAAAGGTTTATTGTCGCTAAGGGAAATGCAAGAGATTGAAACAGTGATACTTTCGCACTATGCCCTAATTGATTTAAAGGATGCTGAAATTGAAGCCATCATTGAATTAATCAAAAATGACAAGAAGAACGAACAAAATACCATCTTATGTTGTTTACTTGAATCGATTGGTCAGGTGTTGATTGATCAAAAGATTACAGAACGAGAAATATTTGAGGCATTAACACATCTCAAAGACTTAAATTTTAATTTGAATTAATATGCTAGGAACAATTTTATTGTTGATTTTCACCCTGATTGTGGTGCCGTTATTTTCCTTTTTATTTGGAACACCTTTAACCTCCTTTCAATCGGAAATTTTGATGAGTGCGATTTGGGTAGTCGTTGGGGTTATTGCGTACACCTTTATCGTTGGTGAGTTATCGAAAAATAATTCTCAGGTCGACAAAATTTGGAGTATTGTTCCGATTGGATATACTTGGTATATGACGTATTTAGCAGGATTCAATGATCGTATGGTTTTAATGTCGATTTTAGCTACGATTTGGGGAGTACGATTAACCTATAACTTTGCCAGAAGAGGAGCTTATACATGGGATTTTTGGGCAGGTGAGGAAGATTACCGCTGGGAAATCTTAAGAAAAAAACCAGGTTTCAACAAGCCTTGGGTATGGTCATTATTTAACTTTTTTTTCATCTGTTTTTATCAAAATTCCTTGATTTTCTTGTTCACACTTCCTATTCTAACCGCAGCAACGGTAGGGAACAAGCCTCTTGGTTTTGGAGATTATTTTCTCGCTGCTTTGTTTATTGCTTTAGTGGTTATTGAATACATAGCTGACCAACAACAATACGATTATCAAAAAGAAAAGTATAGAAGAATCAATAACAATGAAGATCTTGGTGATTATCAAGACGGTTTTGTGGCTAAGGGTTTGTGGTCAATTGTTAGACACCCGAATTATGCGGCTGAACAGTCTATTTGGATTGTATTTTATTTTTTCAGTGTCCTTGCAACAGGTTCATGGTTGAATTGGTCCATTTCAGGAGCCTTGCTGCTAGTTGTTTTATTTAAAGGGAGTTCTGATTTTTCAGAAGAAATTTCAGCAGGTAAATATCCCAAATATAAAAACTATCAAGACAGCGTTCCTCGATTTATTCCTTTCACGAAGTTTAGTAAGAAGAATTAAGGGTAAAATTTATTCATCAACATATAATCGATGTTTCCAGTTTGTGAATGACAGGAAATACACGATTTACCCTTATCGATGGCGCTTGATGCCACAGTTCCATCAACATTGATGTAGCCCCAAACCCATCCGTTCGCATCAGCATAGGCATCATTTGATCGCTTTAAAAGAATCGCATAGCGATCTAATTTGGTTCCGTCATACAATTCCTTTACGACTAACGAGTTTTCAGGAAAGCTTGCCCCTTGAATAATTTTACCGTTTGCATCAAGCACAGATTGTGCAATTGAATTATATCTTGTTCGCAGTGCAGATTGAGGGTGTCCAGAACCACTACTTTTAGGTAAAAGACTGTTGTTGAATTTGTACCAAACGTTATTGTTTTGGTTCGTAGCGAGTGCGTAAAGTTCAGTGTCAATTTTATCAGGTGTTTTATCTTTTGAACAAGAAACGAGTTGTAAGCTTCCAGAAATGATCAATAAACAAATGATTAACTGCTGATTTTTAAGATTCAATAAACGCTGTTTGATTTGTTCCAATTTAGTGACAATTTCTTCAACACTTAGGTTGTTTTCTTCGGTAGATTCCATTTTGATTTGCTTTGATTTTAGCTCCTTTTTAGCTCCTTCTAGGGTATAGCCCTTTTCCTTGATTAGGGTATATATTTTGTTAAAGGTTTGAATGTCTTTGGGGGTAAAGAGCCGATTCCCACGATTGTTTTTTTTAAGTTTTAATTCCTTAAATTCAGACTCCCAAAATCTTATTAATGAGGGATTTACTTGGAATATTTTTGCTGTTTCTCCAATGGTGTAATATAGCTTTGTTAATGCTGGAAGTTCCATACTTTTAACTTATATTTAGAAAATAATAGAAAAAAAAATTCTATTTTCGCGTTGTAAAATTGTTTATTTGAAGGGAAAAATACACATAATATTTTTAGGGTTCATGGTTTTGATGCAAAAATTTTATGCACAAGACAGTACTTCTATCGTTTTAACTAACACTTCAATCGACACCTCCTTAATAGTTGTAAATAAAAAAGATAGCCTTAAAAACTCAAAAAAGGTAGATGAAATAATTTCTTTTGCGAAAACATTTATGGGTACTCCATATCGATATGCTGGATCCACACCTTCTGGATTTGATTGTTCTGGATTCGTGAGTTATGTTATGGGTAATTTTGGTTTTTCCTTAGTGCATTCCAGTTATGGCATGGCAGAGTTTGGAGAAACTGTTCGTTTGAATGATATTCGACCGGGTGATTTAATGTTTTTCAAAGGAAGTAATGTCAATTCAACACGCATTGGGCACGTTGCCTTGGTCGTAGAAGTAAAAGACAATGTCATTCGATTTATCCATTCCTCCAACGGAAAAGGTGTAGGAATTGATACGTTTAACGGTTCAAGGTATTATGTCCCCCGATTTGTTAAAGCCAAACGTTTGGATTACGGGGTTAAATCGAAGTGATGGAAAATTTAAACATCCCCCATGAGGCTAAATTAGCTAACAAAAAACAATGGCTTTTCATCATTTTAGCGGGACTATTCATCACCAATGCCATTACTGCAGAGTTAATCAGTAATAAATTAATCAAGATAGGTCCATTTTTAACGATCGTAGGAATTATTCCTTGGCCTTTTGTCTTTATCATTACAGATTTACTGAACGAGTTTTATGGAAAAAAAGCTGTTCAACGTTTATCTTGGATTACTGCAGGATTGATTCTCTATTGTTTTATTATCGTCGGCATTGCCTTAAATATACCAGCACAAGAAATTCCTGGCAGCAAGTTGGCTGATGACCATTCGTTTCAGTTGGTTTTTGGACAAGCACAAATGGTGATTGTAGGTAGTATTGTCGCTTTTTTAGTTTCGCAATTACTAGACGCGACGGTTTTTGATTGGTTGAAATCGAAAACAGGAAACCGATTGATTTGGTTGAGGTCAACAGGAAGTACTGTGTTTTCTCAATTGATCGATTCGTTTATTGTGATGTACATTGGTTTTGTACTTCCTGGAAGTATTTCGTTTTCAGATTTTCTTACAATTGCACCTACCAATTACTTACTTAAGTTGTTGGTAGCCATTTCGTTGACGCCTTTAATCTATGTTGGTCATCGATGGATTAGATCTTATCTAGCTGCTTAATTTTCGCTTTTTGATCTGGTATAAAATAAGGTAAACCAAAGCAATTAGGCAACTTAGCATTCCGATAAAAGTAGTTTGCCAGATGGAATTCAGTTGATTGTTGTAAATAAACATGGTACTGTAAGACCCAATCATGATGCCTAATTCTAAAGCAATAAACATGGTTCCAGATCCAACGCCACGTCGATCGATATCTGATAAATCTGCTGTCCAAGCGAATAGGGTTGGTGAACTCAATCCAGTTGCAACCCCAAAGACTATTGCGGCTAAAATAAAAGAATGAATATCTGTCGTAATGCCCACTAAGAGCATACTCAAGGCTAACATGCTTACAGAGATGATCATCATATTTGCTCTTCCAATTCGGTCTGAAATTCTCCCTGAAGCCAATCGAATGACAATGGTTGATAAAACATAGATTCCAAAGAAACTACCTTTATTTTCGATGCCGACAAAATGGGCTAAATCTGGAACAATGACAAAAACAATTCCTGAACAAATCGCTGTCAGAAACATGACTAATGCTGAGGGAATAACACTTGGTTCGATAATATCCTTCCATTTAATTTTCAACAAGGAAAATTTGAATGTTTGCGTTTGGGCTAAGGTTTCTTTCAGTCCCAATTGCAATACAATGGATATCACAGCAAAGGCAGTAGCAAAAAAGAATAAATTATTGAGTCCGAATTGGGAGGCAATCATGGAGCCTGCATACTGACCAAATCCAATTCCTAAGGAAATGAATACGCCCCAGATTCCCATTCCATATCCACGTTTGTTTTCGGGGAGAATATCCGTGACCAATGCTGTCGCTCCTGTGGGCAGAAATCCGGCTGCAAAACCATGTAAAAAACGAAGCGTTAAAAAGAAGTATACACTGAGAGAAAGCGGATAGAGTAGGGTAATCAAGATGGCAATTGCTCCGCCAAATAAGATGACTTTTTTACGACCAATAGTATCTGATAATTTACCTGAAAAAGGCCTTGAAATGGCCGCTGAAATGGTGAACAAAGTGATGATTAATCCTTTTGAATTTTCACCGCCAAGTTGGGTGATGAATTGGTTCAGTTCTGGAATAATTGCATTGAAACTTACCATAAAAAAGAAGAGTGAAAAGCTTAAAAGCCAAAAATTTTTAGGTAAATCTTTCATGTTCCAAAATTACGCTTAATTTTTCTTAACCTAATTAGAAATTCATTAAGTTTGAAGAAAAAATAATCATATGAAAGAGGCTACATTTGGTGCTGGATGTTTTTGGTGTATTGAAGCATGTTTTAAAGATTTAAAAGGTGTTATTTCTGTGGAGCCAGGTTATGCCGGTGGACATACCTTAAATCCCAGTTATGAGGAAGTATGTAAGGGAAATACAGGTCACGCAGAAGTAGCTAGAATTGTTTTCGATGAGGAAATAATACGTTTTGAAGAATTGCTTGAATTATTCTGGTTTGTGCATGATCCAACCCAATTGAATCGTCAAGGAAATGATATCGGTACGCAATACCGATCGGTGATTTTTTATCACGATGCAACCCAATTCGAGCAGGCAAGCTTTTACAAGCAAGAGTTAACCGATAAAGGCGTTTGGCCATTACCTGTGGTGACAGAAATTTGTCCAATTTCCAATTATTTTCCAGCGGAAGATTACCATAGAAATTATTTCGAATTGAATCCGCAGAATGCCTATTGTCAATCTGTCGTTCGACCGAAAGTTGAAAAATTTAAAAAAATATTTGCAGAAAAATTAAGATAAAAAAAAGAGGACCTTCAAGTCCTCTTCTTTTTTTATGGTAAAATTATTTTTTGGTTGCTTCTAAAGCCATACAAGCTTTTACTGCATTTTTCACATTGATTACTCCACCTGTGACAGATAATGTTCCAAAATCTACTAATTCTTCAGAACCCGGTTTTGTTTGTTGTGTTCCTTTATAAGAAACAGCAGAGCTTAACATGATATCTTTAATTTCCTTCATGGTTAATTGAGGGAAATAAGATTTCAACATCGCAGCAACTCCAGATACCATAGGAGCAGCCATAGAAGTACCTTGTAGCTTCATGTATTTGCTTTGTGGCACAGTGTTATAGATTTCAAAACCAGGAGCAAAAATATCAACTTTTGTTTGTCCGTAGTTAGAGAAACTTGCCGCTAAATTTCCTTTTGGATCTTTGGTAGATGCACCAATTGTCAAGAAATGATCAAATGCTTTAGTTTGAAAACTATACATTGATGTTGGGAAGTTGGGATCGGTATCCACATTAGCGTTGTCATTACCTGCAGCATGTACTAATAAAACACCTTTTGCATCCGCATAAGCAAACGCTTCATAAACTTCTTTTTGGTGTGGAGAGTAGCTCTTACCAAAAGACATGTTAATCACAGACGCACCGTTATCTACAGCATATCGAATAGCCAAAGCAATGTCTTTATCCGCCTCATCTCCATTTGGAACAGCACGTAAAACCATCAAAGAAACATTTTCAGCAACGCCGTCGCCACCTAAATTATTTCCTCTAACAGCACCAATGATTCCACCAACGTGAGTTCCGTGCAATGCATCTGGACCTTCTACATCATTATTTCCGTAATGAACATCTGTAAAATCATCTGGATTGTCTCCGATAAATTGACGGTCATCGTAGTTGATGTTGTAGTGGAAATCAATCATGTCTTGGATTTGCTTTTTTTGACCCGCGATTGCTTCTTCGCTAAGCTCACCGTTCAAAACAGCCATGGCTAAACCTTTAATTTGCTTGTCTTCATCCGATTGAGGTTTCCATTTAGAAACGTCTTTCAAGGTATATTTTCCTTTACCTAATTTACCTTCAATCATATTTGGAACTTGTGCAATGATCATTGGGAGCATATCCATTTGAGCGATATATCCTTGGTAGTTGGCAAGTTCTGTTTCAATTTCTTCTTTCAACTTAACATACAATTTGTAATCCTCCTGATCTGCAGCTTGAACGTCAGCCTCCTGAATTCCTTCAAACTTTGTAGTTAATTTGGCAAGAATTCTTGTTTTTTCTAGACGTGTTCCGTCTTGGTGTTCACCTTTTGCATTTCCTAAGAAATTCCAACCATGAATATCATCCACGTATCCATTTTGATCATCGTCAATTCCATTATTCGGTATTTCTTTGGTGTTTACCCAAATTTTCCCCTTCAAATCTTCATGCTCAATATCGATCCCAGAATCAATCACTGCAACAACTACATTCGTTGAAGATTTTTTCTTCAGCAGTTTATAGGCTTCTTCGGTTTGCATCCCTGAACCTTTCCCGTTGTACCAGTTTAAAATTTTTGAGTCAACTTTTTGACCATAAATAAGGTTGGTGATTCCAAAAGAGAAAATCGCTAAACCTAAAATGATTATTTTTTTCTTCATGTGTTACGTTTCTATAATTAGCATAAAAATTATGCCACAAAAATTATAAATAAAATTGAGAATCAAAGCCTTTTTTTGTATAATTCAATTATATTTACTTTCGATGGTTAATATTAATTATAAATGGCAATGATAAAATCACTTTTCCTATTCTTCTTTTTTGGGTTAACGGTATTTACTACTCAAGCTCAATTCAAATTTACGTTTGAAAAAGCGTTGAAAGAATCTCCAAATCAAATGATGCCTTTTTGCATCGATAATAACGCGGAAAACCTTGAGTTAATCCAACATGAGGGTTTAAGAGTTAAATATCAAACCAAGGATTGGTTGTTTGTGACTACAACGCCTCAATGGATTGCCAGTCAAGTGAAAGATGAAAAATTGAAGAAATTTCATTTCGAATATGCTCCAGGTGTTGCACTTGCAGATACAGCTATTGTATTAAATAAAGTGATTCAAGTTCATAATGGTATTGGTTTGGAATCGGGTTATTTAGGAGATGATGTGATTGTAGGCTATGTTGATCAAGGAATCGACTGGAATCATCCTGACTTCAAGGATGCAAATGGCAAAACACGTGTCATTCGCTATTGGGATCATAGTTTTACAGGTACTAGTAATAGTCCGTATGGATATGGATTAGTATGGGATAGTTCAGCAATCAATAACGGCACGTGTACCAGTATTGAAGAGGCCTCTGGACATGGATCAACCGTGACCGGTATGGGTTCTGGTAATGGTTTAGCCAATGGAAAGAATAAAGGAATGGCTCCAAATTCAAAAATTATTTCTATTGAAACGAATTTTTACTTGAATAACTGGACCTTAACGGTTGCAGATGCAATTGATTATGTTTTTAAAGTTGCAGATACCTTGGGTGTTCCTGCTGTGGTGAACTTAAGTGTAGGCTCTTACCTTGGAAGTCATGATGGGGACGATCCTGCTTCGCAAATAATTGAAGATTTGTTAGATGCAAAACCCGGACGAATTGTGGTAGGTGCAGCTGGGAACTCAGGTGCTCAAGGAAAATACCATTGTCAAAATACCATTACATCAGATACAAGTTTTGTTTGGTTTTTAAATAATTCAAATTCGAATGCAGCTTTCGGCCCTAATCACATTTACTTTGATTTATGGGCAGATACAGCTGACGCAAATTTTTCTTTCGCCTTTCAAGCCGACTTACCAGCACCTAATTATACTAAAAGAGGAAGAACGGCGTTTAAACCTGCTAAAACTTATGTGCCATACCCAATTCGAGATACCTTATATAATGATAATGGTGATCGGATAGCTACTATAGAACTTTACAATGAAATCGTAGGCGGTAATTATCATATGGAAGCTTACTTCAGTAATGTAGACTCAGTGAATTACTTATATCGCTTTATGACTACGGGATCTGGTAAATATGATTTATGGTCAGGAGCTTGGATGGGCTTAAACAGCATGGTGACTGCAATACCTTCTGTAATTAGTTACCCGGAAATTCAACATTATGCCATGCCCGATACCTTACAATCGATTGTATCTTCTTGGGCTTGCTCTGAAAAAGTCATTACCGTTGCGAATTACCGAAACAGATATGGATTTATTGACAAAGACATGAATCAGTATGGAAATACAGGAGCTTATTTACCTCAAATGTTGTCGCCAAACTCTTCAAAAGGTCCTTCCAGAAAAGGATTAGTAAAACCCGACTTAGCCTCCACAGGTGATGTTACCTTGGCAAGTGGTCCCTTTTTTATTCTAAATAACCCGGGCTACAATAGTGCTATTTCTGAGTTTGGATGGCATGTGTTAAATGGAGGTACTTCAATGGCAACTCCCGTGGTTTCGGGGTCTGCAGCTCTATTTCTTGATCGATGCCGTTTTGCAAATTGGCAGTCGTTTAAAACAGGTTTAATTGGCAGTTCGTTCAGTGATACGCATACCGGTGTTTTGCAGAATTACGCTTTTGGGAACGGGAAATTAGATGCACATCAATTGTTGCTCAATCAAAATTTGAATACGACGCTTCCAACCATCAATTTAGTTGGGAATGACTTAGTCGCAAGTTCAGGTAATTACTATGTCTGGACTTTAAACGGTCAAGAAATTCCTAATGCGCATGCTCAAACCTTGACACCAGTTGCCCCATATGGAGTTTATAGTGTTACGGTTGCAAATAGTGATGGTTGTCCGAGCACTTCGGCAAACTTTGAAGTGACTGCAAATTTAGATTTAATTGTTTATGAAAATATTAAGCTATTTCCTAATCCAGTGAGAGAAGAATTGAAAATTCAAACGGAAGCTAAAATTGTGCATGTAGTGATTACCGATGAGACAGGTAGGTCAGTAGATTTTGATCATTCCAATAAGTATAGTTTAGGCGTACAATCGCTTACTAAAGGAATGTACTTTATTAGTATTCTTACGGATCAAGGAATATTCAAATCAAAATTTATTAAATTATAAGTAGAATCTGAAAGTAATTTTATATTTTTGACTCGTAAAAATTAATTATGGAATTAACAGGCATCATTGCAATATCAGGTAAACCTGGTTTATTTAGAGTTATCGCTCAAGGAAAAAATAGTATTATCGTTGAATCATTAATGGATAAAAAACGCGTACCAGCATTTGCTAGCGATCGAATTTCAGCTTTGGAAGATATCAGTATCTATACCTATGACGAAGATGCACCGTTTAAAAATATTGTTAAATTGATTTTTGACAAAGAGGGAGGTAAAGAATGTCTATCTCATAAAGAGGATATTAAAAAATTAGAAAGTTATCTAGAATCCATTTTACCTAACTACGACAAAGAAAGAGTATACCAATCGGATGTGAAAAAAATATTTCAATGGTATAACTTATTGCACAAGGCAGGTTTGTTAAAAGCAGAGGAGGAGGTGAAAGAAACCAAATCTAAAAAGAAGGAGGAAACAGAGGATGCGAAATCCAGTAAACCCAAAGCGGCAGCAAAACCAAAAGCAGCAGGTGTAGAGAAAAAAGCAGCGAAACCAGCGGCAGCGAAAAAAGCTCCCACTACCACCAAAAGTGCCGGTAGAGGCAAATAATTGTTAAAGTCGGTTTATCCGACTTTTTTTTTGAAAACTACTTGATAAAAATCATGAAAATAGAAAAACCAATGAGGCAATTCATTGCCCAAGACTTAGTGATTAACCAATGGGAAGATATTGCTCCTTACTATGAGCAATTACTTCATCAAGAAATAAAGGATGTTCAAGGATTTGGCATTTGGCTTCAAAATCGCAGTGAGTTAGATGCATTTATTGAAGAGGATGCTGCTTGGAGATATATTAAAATGACAATTAATACCAAGGACGAGGCATTAACCCAAAGTTATCATTATTTCATTTCAGAAATTCAGCCTAAAATTGCTCCTTATGATGATTTGTTGAATCGTAAAATGGCTGAGACTCCCTTCTTTGAAGAATTGAAAAAGGAGGAAGCGTATCACATATATTTTCGATCCATTGAAACGTCTCTTGCGTTATTTCGAGAGGAAAATATTGCTCTAGAAGCGGAAATCAATGAATTGAGTCAGCAGTTTGGAGCCATTTCTGCAAAACAATCTATCGAGATGAATGGTGAGCAAATCACTATGCAAAAAGCAGGTGCCTTACTAAGAGAACCAGATGAATCACTTCGTAAGGAAGTGTATCAAAAAATGGCTGCTAGGAGATTGGCAGATAAAGAAGTGTTAGATGATCTTTATACTAAATTGATTGCTTTACGTCATCAGGTTGCGACAAATGCTGGTTTTGACAATTACAGGGATTACATGTTTCAAGCGATGGGAAGATTTGATTACCATAAGGAAGATTGTTTTGACTTTCACGCTGCAGTCAAATCTGAAATTGTCCCTATTGTTAAGGAGCTTCAATTGGATAAACTTAAGAAGTTAGGAAAACCGATGTTTAAGCCTTGGGATGCTGAAGTTGATCCTGAAGGTAAAGCACCTCTAAAGCCTTTTGTTAATGGTGAAGAGCTGCTAAAAGGAACCATCACTTGTTTTGAAAAAATTGATGCTTATTTTTCAGATTGTATTGCTACCATGGGAGAAATGGGACATTTAGATTTGGAATCTAAAGAGGGTAAAGCACCTGGGGGGTATAATTATCCATTATATGAAATTGGAGTGCCTTTCATTTTCATGAATGCGGTAGGAACCCAAAATGATTTAACCACCATGGTGCATGAAGGTGGGCATGCCATTCATTCTTTTTTATCTAGAGATTTAGAGCTAACGGCTTTTAAGAATCTTCCTTCAGAGGTAGCCGAGTTAGCTTCGATGTCGATGGAGTTATTGTCCATGAACGAATGGAATACCTTTTATCAAGATGAAAATGATCTGAAAAGAGCAAAAATGGATCAATTGGCTTCCATTTTGAAAATTTTACCTTGGATTGCGACAATCGATGAGTTTCAACATTGGGTTTATGAAAATCCAACACATTCTGTCGCTGAGAGACATCAAAAGTGGAAAGAAATAAATTCAGCATACAGCACAGGTTTAACCGATTGGGACGAATATGAAGCGATGCAATTGATTACTTGGCAACGTCAACTACATCTGTACGAAGTGCCTTTTTATTACATTGAATATGGTATTGCGCAATTAGGTGCACTTGGTGTTTGGAAAAATAGTTTAACCGATTACCCAAAAGCGATCGCCGATTATAAAGCTGCATTGGCATTAGGATATACGAAAAGTATACCAGAAATCTACAAAACGGCTGGAGTCTCCTTTGATTTTTCGAAAGCATACTTGAAAGATCTTGCCGATTTCGTAAGTGCTGAATTGGCTAAACTATATCATTGATTTTGAGTGCGTTTTGTAAATAAAATGCGCAAGGATTAAAAAAAGTAATTTTTATTTTTGAAAACCGATTTAAAGCAGTTATATTTGCACCCGTTAAACCAACAGGAATCTTTATTTGGTTTCAAAATGGCGAGGTAGCTCAGTTGGTTAGAGCGCAGGATTCATAACCCTGAGGTCGAGAGTTCAAATCTCTCTCTCGCTACAAAAAAATCCCAATATTACTATTGGGATTTTTTTATGCTTCTATTTTTTTTACGATTCAGATTGACTTTTATACAATTGGTAGTATTCCCCCTTCAACTGATAAAGTGTCTCATGGGTACCTTCCTCTTTCTTTTTTCCTCCTTCTAAGTACAAAATGAAATTCGCATTTCGAATGGTGGAAATTCGGTGACTGACGATGATACTTGAACAATCCAAGTCTTTAAAATTGTTTAAGATGATTTCTTCGGTTTCAGTATCCACCGCCGACAAACAATCGTCGATTAACAATAAATTAGGTTGTTTGATTAAAGCACGCGCTATACTGATTCGTTGTTTTTGTCCACCGCTTAAATTGACGCCTCGTTCTCCAAGTAAGGTGTCGTATCCTTCCGGAAATTCAATGATGTTGTGGTGAACATGAGCTTTCTTCGCATACGTTTCGATAACCGATTGACTAACTTCGTCTTGTAGTCCGAAAGAAATGTTGTTTTTAATCGTGTCCGAAAACAAGAAGACATCCTGCGGGATAATTCCGATGTGCTGGTAAAAAGCCTTTAAATCAATGTTTTTAAGCGGTACATCATCAATCAAAATCTCACCTTGATCTGGATCAATTTGTCTTAAAATAAGGGCTAAAAGGGTTGATTTTCCAGCTCCTGTTTTTCCTAAAACCGCTATGGTCTGATGAGGTTCTAATATAAATGAAAGTTGATCAATTGCTTTTATTCCAGTGTCTGGATAGGTGTAACTTACATGTTTAAATTCAATCTTCCCTTGGAATTCAATAGGTATAACTGTATCCGTTTGTATGCTGGTCTTTTCATTTAAAAATTCATTGATTCGTTTTTGCGATGCGCCTGCACGTTGAATAATTGAGGTTACCCAACCAATACTTGCAAAAGGCCAAGTAAGTTGGTTGACAAATAAAATCAAGGCAACTATTTCCCCTTCGGTAACTTTACCACTGTAAAACATCAATCCGCCAATATAAATCGACAATAACGTACTCATACCAATCAAGAATAAAATGGTAGGCATGAAAAAGGCGTTCACAAAAGCTAATTTTAGGGTTCTTTCTTTGTATGTTGAAGAAGCTTCCTCAAATTTATCTTCTACGATATGTTCTTTGTTGTGGGCTTTGAAAATGCGAATTCCAGCAAAAGTTTCTTGTGCTATGGATGTTAAATTGGATTGGGATTCTTGAACATGTTTACTGTATTTCCCCATTTTACTTGAAACTTTGTAAATCATAAAGGACATAATGGGCAAAGGTAGAAGTGCCATAAACGTTAAGAATCCGTTGATGTTCACCATTGCATTTACCACCATGATCGACATCACGATCAAGTTTATACTGTACATAATTCCCGGTCCTAGGTACATGCGTACTTGACTTACATCTTCTGAAATACGGTTCATTAAATCACCTGTGCGATTGCGTTTATAGAAACTAAAATCTAATCTTTCATATTGTTTAAAAATTTCATTTTTCAGATCAAACTCAATTAAGCGGGACATGATGATGATCGTTTGACGCATCAAGAATAAAAAGAATCCTTTCGTTAAGGAAAGCGCAATGTATATCATCGCCACCTTGGCAGAAAACCATAACGCGCCTTGAAGCGAATCTATTTTTACGGACTTGAAAGAATCCAACGTAGATTGGACAAATAAGGGCATTTTAACATTGAAGTAATTCGTAAGAACCGTAAATAAGATTCCTAAAATAAAACGCCATTTGTATTTTATAAAATATTTATTGAGGTAGCCTAATGACTTCATAGGTAAATTTTGTACTTTTGCATCCTAAATTGGATAATGTCAAAAATACGGATTCCATTTTAATTAATAATTAGTAAGTCAGATTTTATGTTTGAAGTAAAAAATATAGAGGATACCAATTTAATGGAAAATCCAGTGATTGCTCAAATGACAAAATACAATCATGAGCAATTGCTTTTTTGTAATGATAATGCTACTGGCCTAAAGGCGATAATTGCAGTACACAATACTGTGTTAGGTCCAGCCCTAGGTGGAACACGCATGTGGCCTTATGCGAATGAAGTGGAAGCATTAACAGACGTTTTACGATTGTCAAGAGGAATGACTTACAAGAACTCCATCTCTGGATTAAATTTAGGAGGTGGAAAAGCGGTGATTATTGGAGATGCAAGATCCATGAAATCAGAGGCTTTATTTCGTCGATTTGGAAAATTTGTGGAATCATTAGGAGGCAAGTACATTACTGCTGAAGATGTTGGGATTTCACCAATTGATATGACTTGGGTAAGTATGGAAACCAATCATGTGGTTGGCTTACCGGGAAAAAGCGGCGACCCTTCTCCAGTTACTGCTCATGGTGTTTATATGGGAATGAAGGCGGCTGCTAAAATTCAATTTGGTAGCGACTCGTTGACTGGTAAAAAAGTAGCAGTTCAAGGAGTTGGTCACGTTGGAGAGTATTTAGTGAAATCGCTTACCAAAGAAGGTGCAAAAGTTTTTGTAACCGATATACATGAACCCACATTAAAACACATTGCAAATACTTATCAAGCTGAAGTAGTTGGTTTGAATGAAATTTACGATGTAGACATGGATATTTATGCTCCGTGTGCATTAGGTGCAACTGTTAACGATGACACTTTAAATCGTTTGAAATGTTCGATTATTGCGGGTGCTGCAAATAATCAGTTGCAAAATGAAGTAGTTCATGGAAAATTGGTGATGGAGAAAGGGATGATTTATGCGCCTGATTTTGCATTAAATGCGGGAGGGGTGATCAATTGTTATTCTGAAGTGAAAGGTTTATCTGCTGAATGGGCAATGCAAAAAGCAGAAGAAATCTACGGTACGATTGAAAACATTGTGAAACGATCTCAAGCAGAACATATCCCAACCTATGCCATCGCAAATAAAATGGCTGAAGAAAGAATTGAATCAATCGGAAAAGTAAAATTACCCCTGTAAATGTTAAATAGAAGACATCTTAGAATTAAAGTGCTACAAGAATTGTACGCCTATTTTCAGTCAAATGAAGAAAATTATGTTCGAGTGGAAAAGGAGTTGATGCAATCTGTATCTAAAATTCAAGATTTATATTTATACTTGTTTTTGACTTTTTCTGAAATTAAATTTTTTGCCGAGCAAAGAATTGAAGAAAATAAAAAGAAAATCAGACCCTCTGCGGATGAATTGAATCCTAATTTGAAATGGATTGAGAACAGATTGGTCGAACAAATTGAAAACTCTAAGGAACTGCGAAGAATTTCTGAAGAGAAAAAAGTAAATTGGCAAGGTGACGAGCAAAAAGAGATGTTCCGAAAAATGTACTTACAAATTCGTGAAAGTGAAGTTTACTTCCAATTCATGAATAATGGCATTTCTAGTTATGAGGATGATAAAGAATTTTTGATTGCTTTGTTTAAAAATGATATCGCCAACTCTCCATTACTTTATCATTTCTTTGAAGAGAAAAGTATTCATTGGATGGACGATATCGATTTAGCTTGTGCTATGGTGATCAAAACCATTAAAGGAATGGAAGAAGGGGAATTGCTACAATTGATGCCTTTGTACAAGCCTGAAGATGATGAGCAAGAATTTATTCGAGAATTATTGCGTAAAACCATCTCCATGAATACAGAAAATGAAAAAATCATCGACGATTTAACCAAAAACTGGGAATTGGATCGTATCGCTAAAATGGATGTTCTGTTAATGAAAATGGCCATTACTGAATTACAATGTTTTCCAAGTATTCCGAATAAGGTTACCTTAAATGAATACATTGAAATATCTAAATTTTATTCTACACCAAAAAGTAATGGTTTTATTAATGGTGTTTTAGATAAAGCAATTGATTTGCTTACCAAAGAAGGGAAGATTAAGAAAAATGGAAGAGGTTTAATTAATTAATTTTATGAAACAGTTTTTATACTTAAGTATTTTCGCTAGTGTTTTGTTTTCATGTAATTCCAACGAATCGGTTGAGGTAGGAAATAAAACTACAATGGAAATTGAGCCTGAATTTAATGCAGGAGATGTTCAAAAAGGTGAAATCATTCATGCGACCTTTCATGTTAAAAATACGGGTAATTACCCTTTGGTCATTGCAAGTGTTCAAGGATCATGTTCATGTACTGTGGCTTCTAAACCCGATGAACCGATTCAACCGGGAGAAGAAACCATCATTAAGGCTGAAGTCAATACGGATAAAACTCCGTCTGGAGAAATTTCGAAACCAGTTACTTTGGTGGCCAATACAGAAAAATCTATCGTACAAGTCCTAATTAAGGCAAATGTTATAAATAAATAAATCCAATAAAATGCAACAACTAGTAATGTTGGTCATGATCATTGTAGTATTCTACTTTTTCATGATCCGTCCACAAATGAAGAAACAAAAAGAATTGAAAAAATTTAGAGAGAGTATCGCAGCTGGGCAAAAAGTCATCACCATCGGTGGTATTCACGGAAAAATTTTAGAAGTTAATGATTCAACCGTATTAATTTCTTCTGAAGGAAATAAATTAAGAATCGAAAAGTCAGCTATTGCTTCTTCATCTGAAGATCAATTAATGGCCTAGTCATATAGCCCATGAAAATGGGCTTTTTTTATGCGTTACGTTATTGTTTTCATAGTCGCTCTGGTTCTTTTTGCATGTCAGCAGGAATCCAAACAAGTTCAAAAAGAACTTGATCAGGATTCTATTGAAATAAAAGAAAGTAAAGAGGAAGTTATCGAAGCTCAAATTCAAGAAGCTGCCAAGAAGGATCATGCATCTATGGCGCCAAAGGATTTGAAAAAGGCAAATCGATTAATTGAAAAAAAATATGGTGAGCAATGGGATTTTTGTACCTGCGTTCAAAAAAACGATTCCATCAATAAAGCTTTTTCCAAATCCTCAATTCCCGATGCCGAGTTTGACCGTTTGCTTAAAAGGCTCGAAATTGTTGAAGATAAATGTCAGTCGTTTCGAATAGAAGATGCAAACAAGACACCGGAAGAACGTGCCATGCATGCAAAAAAAGTCAAAGATTGTTTGCGAAATTGACAACATTGAATTAATTTTAAATCATGTTGAGAAGAATTATTTCATATTCCTTATTAATTACGTTGTTGTTTTTATTGACTCCAAAGTCAATTTGGCATGACTGTTCTGATCAACATCAAGTCTCTGAACATGTTCAGGGTGAATTGCATTTTGAACAAGATCATTGTGCATTTTGCGATTTACATTTATGGGATTTCAATGCACAACTTCCTTTTAGATTTAAAATTCCTGCTAAAACGAAGATTCAGCATCCTGATTACCAAGTTGTATCCATTGATACAGTAGTTACTCCATTTTTTAGGTTACGAGCACCTCCCGTTTTAATTTCGTAAAATCAAGGTATTGATATAGAAGTCTTACGACTTTTAATAACGAAATTAAAAAATCACAATTATGAAGAATATTGTTTTTGGATGCCTAATGGTGTTCATTACATCATCCTACTTAGCCCAAACGATAAAGGGAAAAGTTGTTGATGTTGAAACGGGTAACCCTATCGTGAATGCTCAAATTACCATCGACGAGCTCGAGCTTCATACGGTTACCAATCAAAGTGGCGAGTTTGAGTTTAGTAAAGAAATTAAACCGAATTTAGATATACGTATATCCTCTAAAGGTTATGAAACCCAAACCTTAAAGCGAACGGGTGATGTATTACTCATTCAAATGCATCCATCTCACATCGAGATGGAAGAGGTAAAGGTTTCAGTGGTAAAACGATATATTGCTAAACCAACGCCTTATAGTGTCGAAGTCAAAAAGTTAGAGGATTTACAACAATTTTCCCCAACCAATTTAGGAGATGCCTTAACGAATTTTCGGGGAGTTTACAACGCATCAACAGGTAATGGTATCAGTAAACCGGTTGTTCGAGGACTTCAAGGAATTCGAATTGTTTCGATTTGGAATGGTGTTCGATTGGAAAATCAGCAATGGGGTGGAGATCATGGAATGGGTATAACAGATTTGGGAATTGGTTCTGTTGAGATTATAAAAGGTCCTGCTTCTCTATTGTATGGAGCAGACGCAATAGGCGGTGTGGTTTACTATAGAGATCAAGATTATGTTAAACAAAATAGTAGTGATGCGTATGTGAAAAGTCAATTTGAAAGTAATTCCATGGGTTTTTCAAATCAATTAGGGTACCGTATCGCGAAAAATAAAATACGGTTCAATGTTCATGTAGGTTACAACGATCATGCGGATTACCAATTACCAAATAAAAAGTATGCTGGAAACTCAAGATTTAAGGATTATATTGGAAAATTTTCTTTAGGATTCCATCATAAAAATTGGGTCATGCATCTTCGTTATGGTTTTAATTATACCCGAACAGGAATTCCCGGTCATTCCCACGATAGTATCCTACATCTAGAAGATTTTCAATATGCCGTGCAAAATCGTGATCAAACCATTCCTGCGCAAATTTTTCAAAATCATATGTTCAGCATAGAACAAAAATTATTTTTTGATCGTCACATTTGGACCTTAATTACAGCTAATACATACAATGCTCTAACTGAATATGAAGAAAAATTTACCATTCCTGGTATTGATATGGGTTTAAATAATTTACTTTTTACCTTGAAAGATGAATGGCGGATGAATGAAAAATGGACTTTAATTTCAGGTTTACAAGGGATGAATCAACATGCACGAAATTCTGCAAGGGCAAGTGAATCGTTGTTACCTAATTCTACCGTTTATGATTATGGGGTTTTTGCCAATCTATTGTATCAATATCGAAAGTGGTCAATCCAAATAGGAGGTAGATATGACTTTAGAGGTATTGAAACAAAATTAGAGCATGAAATATTGAACAAATGGTATCAGGGCTTCAATTATGCAGCAGGATTTGCTTATCAACACAAAAAATCAACTTACAAATTGAATTTATCGAGTGGATTTAGAATTCCTCATCTTTCTGAATTGTCGGCAAATGGGGTACATCATGGCTCATTGAGGTACGAAATTGGAAATTTGAATTTAAAACCGGAACGTTCGAATCAATTGGATGTTTCGTATAATTTGGCTTTGGAGCATTGGAATTTTGTGGTAAATCCGTTTGTGTCTTCCATGCAAAACTTTATTTATTTAAACCAATTGGATACGATTATAGAAGGCTACCAAGCTTTTCAATACCAACAAAAAAAGCAAGTATGGATGTATGGTGCTGATTTTGGGGTGCATGTTCACCCTCATTTTGCCCATTGGCTGCACTATGAAACGAATTTTAGTTACCTTCAAATGGAAAATGAAGGAACAGCTTTACCTTTCATTCCACAGCCAAGATGGACGCATGTGATAAAATTTGCTTGGGAATCATCAAAAAAACTAAGCTTTGAGCATATATCCTTACAATTTCAATATTTTTTGAATCAAACTAAGGTCGCTCCGCTCGAAACTTCTTCAGTTGATTATGGCCTTTTAAATATTTCAGCAGGCTTAAAATGGCATATTAAATATCCTATTTCAATTCAATTTGGGGTAAGGAATTTACTAAATACCCACTATGTTGATCATTTGTCACGATTAAAACCAATTGGTTTGAGTGGTCCAGGAATCAATTTTAATGTGGGTGTAAAATGGAATTTTGAAAAAATAAATAATAAATAATAAATAATATGAAAATGAAAACTATTTTATGGATGTTAGGATGGACAATATTATTTGCTTCATGTAAGAAAAATGAATGCCACGAATGCCATTACGATGGTCCTTCAGGGAAAGTAGAATTAGGGGAAAAGTGTGGGGATGATTTGGAAAATCTCGAGAAAAATGGCTATGCAACTGGCGGTGTACATTACGAAGTTCATTGTCACGAACATTAAATAAAAAAAGGCTCGAAAGAGCCTTTTTTTTATTCTGCATAAATCTTTTCGATTTCTTTTTGATATTTTTCGTGAATTTTTTTCCGTTTGAATTTTAAGGTTGGTGTTAATTCTCCTCCTTCAATGGAAAATTCTTTCGGAAGTAACTCAAACTTTTTGATTTGCTCCCAATTTCCAAATCCGGTATTAAATTTATCCACTTCCTCTTGAATTCTTTGGATTACATCGTTGTGTTGGATTAATTTTTCAATGGAGTCAATCCCGTTAATTTTCTTGCGTTTTGCCCATTCTGTAGCAAAGGCGAAATTAGGAACAATAAGTGCTGCAGGAAATTTTTGTCCTTCACCGATCACAATGATTTGTTCAATAAATCGAGATTCCTTAAACTTGTTTTCCATCACTTGAGGTACTATGTATTTTCCACCTGAAGTTTTAAAGATTTCTTTTTTTCGATCGGTAATTTTGAGGTAAATTTCCTCTTGAAATTCACCAATATCTCCGGTGTGAAACCAACCTTCTTCATCGATAGCTTCCTTGGTAGCTTCTGGCAAGTTGTAATACCCCATCATGACATTAGGACCTTTCACTAAGATTTCGCCATCTTCAGCAATTTTCACGCTAACTTCTTTAATCAATGGTCCAACAGTTCCTATTCGAGCCCGTCCATCTAAGCAGTTCACAGAAACTACAGGTGAGGTTTCCGTCAATCCATACCCCTCAAGAATAGGAACGCCAGCTGCCATAAAAATGCGTGCCAGTTTTGGTTGCAAAGCTGCACTTCCAGATGCAATCGCATTGACATTTCCACCTAGCGCTTCTTGCCATTTTGAGAAAATTAATTTTCGAGCGATTGCCAATTTAAAGTGGTACCATGCTGATTTACCTTTCACATCATAATCATCGCCGACGGCTACCGCCCAGAAAAACAAACTGCGTTTTATTCCTGTCAATTCATCCCCTTTAGCCATGATCTTATCATACACTTTCTCTAATAATCTCGGGACAGCACTAAAAACATGGGGTTTAACTTCTTTGATATTTTCCCCGATGGTATCCATAGATTCGGCAAAATAGATAGAACATCCCAAGTACATATATAGATAGTGTAGCATGCGCTCATACACATGGCATACCGGTAAAAAGGTCAAAATTCTTGAATTTTCATCGGCTGGGATTCGTTCCTGACATCCATCGACATTGGACAACAGGTTTTTATGAGATAGCATTACTCCTTTAGGATTTCCAGTGGTTCCGGAAGTGTAAATGATGGTTGCTAAATCTTCATACTTGATTTTTGATTTTCTAGCTTTTAGTTCCTCATTTAAGGATTGGACATCGTCATAAAAAATGGAATTCCAACTTTCACAACCCTCCACTACATCAAACGAAAATAATTCTGGGGTTACCTTTAATTCAGACTTTATCGAATTGATTTTATCGAAAAGTTCTTGATTGGCCAAGAATGCAAGTTTGATTGAAGCATCATTGAAGATGTAACGGTAATCTTGAGCTGAAATATTAGGGTATAAAGGGACCACAATGGCACCAATCTGCTGAATAGCAATATCCAAAATATTCCATTCAATGCGATTGGAGGAAACTAAAGCGATGTTGTCCCCTTCTTGGATTCCGTGTTTAATCAAAGATAGACTTAAATGATTGACTTTTTTGATAAAAGATTCCGTGGATACCTCATTCCATTTCCCTTCGTGTTTGGTAGAAAACATTACGGATTGGGGATATTTCTCCAATTGATAATAAGGAATATCAAATAAACGATGAATGGTTAGCATGTTGAACTGTTTTGATTTAAACGAATATAATCAAATTATTTAAATTTCTGTTCATTGAAAAGTGGAATATATTCATTGAAAGACCGCTTTTGATAGTTTGCACTAAATTAGGACTTGTTAAAATGAAACTTTATTGTAAAATTACGTTTGAATAAGTGTAGGTTAATCAATTAATTATAATGCTGGAACTATGTGGCGAATTAACAAAATTCTATTTTTCCTAACGCTTACCTTAAGTTTTGCTTCTCAGGCGCAAGACCCACAATTCACCCAGTTTTATGCAAATCCATTGTATTTAAATCCCGCTTTTGCTGGATCACATGGTTGTCCGAGGTTTGCGATTAATTATCGTAACCAATGGCCAAGCTTGTCTGGAAATTACGTAACTTACTCTGCTTCATACGACCAGTACTTTAAAAGTATCAATGGTGGTTTTGGCGTTTTAGCTACTCACGACCAACAAGGACAAGGTACAATTTACACTTCTATGTTAGGATTAATTTATTCCTACCACCTTAAAGTTAATCGAAAGTTTACGATGTTATTTGGCGCAAGAGCTGCTTGGTATCAAAAACATTTGGATTGGGATAAATTAACGTTTGGAGACATGATTGACCCAAGAAGAGGTTTTATCTATCAAACTGGAGATGTGCCTAGAGGAGGTAACAGAGGCTTTTTTGATGCTTCAGCAGGTTTGGTAGGATTCAGCAAACGTTTCTTTTTTGGTTTTGCAGCACATCATTTAAACATGCCCAATGAGTCTATGATTGTTGGTGAGTCAAGATTACCTATGCGTTTTACGGGTCACGTTGGTGCTGAAATTCCAATTGGAGGTAAATCACAATACTCAAACAATACTTCCATCATGCCGAACATCATTTACCAATACCAAAATGGTTTTCAAGAGTTAAGCATTGGAACGTATGTAAAATATGGCGTATTCCAAGCAGGAGCATGGTACCGTAACCGCGATGCTTTCATTGTTACCATCGGATTGAATACAGGTAAATTCAAAGTTGGTTATAGTTATGATGTAACCGTCTCGAAATTAAACAATGGAGTTTCAGGTGGATCACACGAAGTCTCGTTGGGAATCAATTTGAACTGTAAGAAAAAACCACAATCATTTAGAACGATTTCTTGTCCGTCATTTTAAACTTAAACTTAAACATAACGTCAAGATAGGAGAGAGGGTATTCCCTCTCTTTTTTATTCTACGTCATACAATATTTTTCCTTTAATGAAGGTTTTCAAGGCAAAATTCGGGGTGTAGTTTGTGTAATTTTTTACCGGTTTGTCAAAGATCACAAAGGTTGCTTCTTTTGATTTCTCTAATGAACCAAGTCTGCTTTCTTCAAATGCTGCGTAAGCAGGCCAAATGGTCATTCCTTTTATTGCATTTTCGAAGTCAAGTGCTTCGTTCGCGTAAAATCCATCTTTTGGTAAATTTTCCGTATTCTTTCTTTGAGTTGCAGCAAAAAGAGTAGCAAATGGATCCATCGCTTCGACCGGAAAATCGGTTCCTAAAGCAATCATTCCTGCGCTTTCTAGGATGGTTCGGTAGGCATAAGCACCCGCCATTCTTTTTGTTCCTATTCGTTCTTTTGCCCATCGTTGGTCGCTGACTGCGTGCGTTGGTTGAACAGATGGAAATACCCCATATTGACCGAATAACGCAATATCGGAAGGATCAATAACTTGAGCATGTTCTACTCTCCATCGATGATCTTTATTCAAATCAAAAACCGATTTACAAAGTTGCAATACTTCATGATTTGCAGCGTCACCTATCGCGTGAGTGTTCATTTGGTAACCAATTGATTCACATAAAAAGGCCATATTTTTGAATTCGTTCAAATCAAAGGTTACCAATCCTTGATGGCCATGACGGTCTGAATAACTTTCTTTTAGCCAAGCTCCCCGCGAACCAAGGGCTCCATCCAACATGATTTTAAAACTGCGAATGGAAAGATTTTTATGACGGTATGCGCCATTCTTTTTAGCGAAAGTGATATTCTCAGGACTGGCTTGTAACATGCCGTAAATATTGATGTGAAATACATTTTTGTCGATCCATTTCTTGAGTAATTGCACTTGTTGTTGTGTGATTCCAGCTTCATGAACATTGGTTATGCCGTAGGAAAGTAATTCATTTTGAATTTCCATCATGGTCTCTGTCATTTTTTCTTCCGAATGTTTGGGGATGAATTTCATGGCTAAATCAACTGCATGATCGATCAATATTCCAGTCGCCTTTCCATTTTTATGTTCGATTTCCCCTCCATCAATCTTGCTTTCTGGATTTAGTTTGGCTAATAAAAAATCATTGACTAATGCCGTATGTCCATCTGTTCGAATTAGAATGACAGGGATATTTGGAAAGAGTTGATTGATCGAACTGTTATCTGGGAAACTTTTTGAACCCCAATTGGCTTCATCCCAACCGCGTCCGACAAGCGCTTTATTAGGATTTTTAGAGTGTGCTTTTTGAAGTTGATACAAAATGGATTCCCAACTTTTTGCACCAAATAAATTCACTGATAACTTTTGTTCTAGGTAACTAAAAAGATGGGTGTGCGCATCTGTAAACCCAGGAAATACATCCTTTCCCTTTGCGTCAAATTCTTCGTCAGCCAAATATTTGTTTAAAATTTGTCTTTCTGGGCCGACTTCAATGATTTTTCCATCTCTAATGGCCATGGCATCAAATACATTTCCTTTTTCATCCATTGTGTGTATTCGAGCATTATGTATCACTAAATCCACCTTAATACCTTTCATACATGAGGTAAAGCTTAAAATGAGCAACAGGAAAAATAAAATTTTTTTCATTGGATTTTTTAGGTAAAAATACAAAAAATCAAACCGTTAAAACTCAAAATGAAATCCGATTTGTATTCTCAATCCTTGATTTGCAGCATATGCATAGGATGGATCGAAGCTAAGCGCATAAGGATTATTCGAATTCGATTGAATACTTCCATCGTTGTGAAAAACTACCTTTTTATCAAAAGGGTCCTCTGTACGCGCAATTAAAAAGGGGATGTTTTTTGTTGGGAGCCAATTTAACAGGTTTTTTACTCCGATAAATAATTTCCAATGTTCTTTTAACTTTTTGGAAATTTGCAAGTGGTGTAGACTGTACCATGGCGAATAACCTGGTCTAGGATCTAATTCAGAAGCCAAAGGTAATTTCATAGGAGAGTATAAGTTTCCAGTGTAATCAATCGTAAGTGACCAATGGGGAAAAGAATAGGAAATCGTCCAGGTAGCACTTAAATTTTCAGTTAAATAGGGAATGGTTTTTTGTTGTTTTGTAATGATTTCTTGATGAAGTAAGGTGCTTCCCAAATTGAGGGAAAGATTTTTGAATTTATAATCTAAACTTATGTTCAGGCCGTAATTTAATACGTATCCCTCACTATTTTGATAAAGAATTTTAGTGTAATCGGAATCGTAGTCAGGGATAATTTTATTGGTGAAATAATTGAAAAATGGACTTATTTCTATGGTTGTTTGATGTTCTTTTTTTACCATGATCTTCTCGTAATTTACATAAAAAGCATGTAGTCGTTCTGGCTTGATGTCAGGTGCAATTACTGTGGTCCTTCCTCCTGTTAAGGCAGCGTGATCTTCCGTAAAAATTTGAACAACGCGATAACCTGAGCCGTAATTAAGTCTCAAGGATTGGTGTTTTTTGAAATTCAGTTTCAATCCTAAACGAGGGGTGTGAATAAAACCATGGATGAGATGAAAATCGATTCGGTAACCGAGTAAGAGTTGGTGTTTCTCGTTCAATGAAATCGTGGTTTGATTGAAGTAACCAATAGGATGTTGCAAATCAGGTTGATTATACGCTGAAAGGGAGTCGAAATAATAGGTGCCAAAAGTATTATCGTCGTAATATTGAAAACGGTAGCTTAATCCCTGAAGCATTTCCCAACGTTCTCGCTTGAGCGTGTGATTGAACTGATTGAACTGAACAAGTTGTTGAGCGTGAAAAGGAGTGTTTCCATAAAACGAATTTTGTTGGTGGTAAGATAGAGAATGTGTAAAGGTTAAATGGTATTTTTTAGGAAATTGATAAGCTAAAAAATATTCACCTCTTGTCGTATAAATACTTTCACCATAGATAGAATCACCTCCTCTAAACTTTTGTTCCCAACGCACATCACCACCCCATCGGTCTTCATAATAAAATCGTGTTGCGAATGAAAGGGAGCTAGAATTATTAAAGGTTTTATACAATCGATTAAATAATGCAACCCGTTTTTGAAGCGTTAGGTCTGTAAACAAATCACGATTTTGATCAATGATTTCATTGAAATAATACCCATTAAATCCAGTTAATAATTGCCACTTTTTTTTTAAAGTTTTTGAGAACCCCAAATCTAGATTCCATTCGCGCTGACTGGTCAAGTAAGCATCAATACTCATTCTCTGTTTTTGAGGCGGCGTTTTTGTAATGACATTAATGACTCCTCCAATGGCTTCGCTACCATATTGGGTGGAAGCAGGACCTTTGATGATTTCTAATTTTTCAATTAAACTGGTTGGTATACCTGAAAGACCGTATACAGAAGATAAATTTCCAATTAAAGGGATGCCATCCATTAAAATCATGGTATAGGGTCCTTCCAAACCATTGATATGAATGTCGCCGGTATTACAAATATTACAATTGTTTTGAGCGCGTACCCCGTTAATTTGTGCAAGTGATTCGAACAGGTTGTTCTCTTTTTTTCGATCTAAGAAAGAAGCGTGATATACATCTATAGAAACGACATCATTCTTTTTTGATTTTTCATTTCCTTTGGCATGAATTTGAATTTCATCCAGTAATTTCGTTTTGGAATGGATTGTTTTGAAGACTTCACCCTTTTTTACCTCTTCAACAGTTGCCTCACTTATGATAATTTCACCTGTCCATAACATGATTTTAGTGCGACAAGGCAGTTTATCGTAGGTAAGTTCAATACTCCCATGATCATCGGTTTTACGCAGAAGGGAATCTGAACTTATTTTAACCATACATCCTTTTAATGCATCTCCTTGTTCATCCGTAAAGGTAATTTTTACTTGCTCCTGAGCGATGATTTGCCATGGAAATAAGAAAAAGTAAAACAGATAAATATATTTAAATTCAGTTGACATAATATTAAAAGTTAGACAAATCTAACTTTATTTTATTTAAAAAAAAATTATCTTTACCGAATGTTGTCACAAACAGAAGAAAATTATTTAAAACATTTGCTCCATTTTGGAATGCAAGAAGGTAATACGAAGGGTATTTCCTCTCGTCAATTGGCTGATAAACTGGAAGTCAAAGCCTCCTCTGTGAATGATATGCTCAAAAAGTTAAAGGAAAAGAATTTAGTTCAGTTTGAACCTTATGGAAAACTTTTTTTAACTAGAGAGGGAGAGCAAATGGCTGTGCAGATCATTAGAAAGCATCGATTGTGGGAGACTTTTTTAGTCAATAAATTAAAGTTCAATTGGGCAGATGTTCATGAGATCGCGGAACAATTAGAGCACATTCAATCTGTTCATCTTATGGATAAGTTAGATGAGTTTTTAGATTTTCCAACAGTTGATCCTCATGGCGATCCAATTCCAACGCGAGAAGGCTTATTTAAGGATGATCAACGGATTTCATTGGGAGAGGTAGAGCTGTATACACTTGTTAAAATAGTAGGTGTGAAAGAAGATTCTCCTTCTTTTTTAAATTATTTAGATAAATTAAAAATCCAAATTGGGGCTGTTATTGAATTATTAGCAAAAGAAGAATTTGATGAGAGTTATCAAATTAAACATGGGGAAAGGACCTTACATGTGAGTCAAAAATTTGTTGAAAATTTGTGGGTGATCCCAACTTCTCAAGGGTAATGTAACTTTTAAGTCTTGTTTACGTAATAAATTTAAGTAGGAGTTACGAAACAACAAGATTTAACAAAATGAAAAAAGCAATTGTTTTATTTACCGCTAATTTAATCGCACTTACTTCGTTTTCGAACGATAAAAAGATTTCCAACGAAGAATATGTAGGAAAATACAAAAACGTTGCAGTGCAGCATTTTTTAATTTATAAAATTCCAGCAAGCATAACGATGGCTCAAGCTATTTTAGAGTCGGGTAGTGGTAATTCCGTTTTAGCGCAAAAAGGAAACAATCATTTTGGAATTAAATGTCACGATTGGACGGGAGAAAAAATTTACATCGATGATGACCAAAAAGACGATTGTTTTCGTGTTTACGAATCTCCTGAGGCTTCGTATCAAGATCACAGTGTGTTTTTGACCAGTAAAAAACGTTATGCAAGTTTGTTTGAATTGCCAAAAACAGATTACAAGTCGTGGGCTAAAGGTTTAAAAGATGCGGGATACGCAACAAATCCGAAATATCCAAGTTTACTTATTGATCTAATTGAACGTTTGCATTTGGATGATTTGGATAAAATCAACTCCCTACAAGATGCGCCAAAAAACGAAGAGTTAGTTGCGGAATCTAACAATAAAAAAACAAAGGTTCAATTGACGAGTCGTTTAAACACCGCTTTAGTGCATCAGAATCAAGTAAAATACGTTGTGGCTCAAAAAGGCGATACGTATTATCAAATTGCAGAGCGTTTTGGGATGGCTTTATGGGAGTTGTACAAATACAATGATTTAGATGCACATCAAGATTGTTTAAAGGAAGGGGATGTGGTCTATGTGCAACCCAAACGAAATAAAGGATTGTCGGATTTTATTGTCCTAGATAAGGAGATGACATTGAACCAAGTTGCCCAACAGGAAGCGATTAAGGTGAAAAAATTAATGAGAAAAAATGATCTTCAAAATCCGAATAGCCTCTTGGCTAAAGGTACTAAATTGAAGCTTCGTTAAGAATAGCATTAATAGTTTGTTGTTGTTTGTTGAAAGCCATCTTTGATGGCTTTTCTTGTATTGCTAAGTTTTGAATATTTATTCTAAAATGAAATTGAATTAAAGTGTTTATTAAAGAAAATAAAACCGTAAAATTTTACATTATTTAAAACTTATTTTTTATTTTAGCAATTAAAGAATACCTTAAACTTATAACTAATCTTGCAATTTAGAAAGCATGAAGCCATCTGTCGAACTTTTTAAACTGATCAAATCCCTTACAAAATCGGAGAAACGTTTCTTTAAACTATCTTCCTCCTTGCAGTCTGGAGATAAAAACTACCTTAAAATATTTGATTTCATTGAGTCCAATGATAAATACGATGAGGAGGAACTCAAAGCATTCTTCAAGGATGAGACATTCATTAAACATCTCCCTTCTGAAAAGAATCATTTGTACAAGTTGATTTTAAAGAGTTTGCGCTCATTTTATGCTGAACAATCCATTAGTTCAATTTTGAAGCAAGAAATTAAAAATGTAGAAATTCTATACAATAAAGCCTTGTACAAGGAATGCAATAAGTTTTTGCTTCGAGCCAAAGAAATGGCAAAGGAAAATGAGCGTTTTTATTATTGGTATGAATTGATTGCTTGGGAAAAAAGACTGTTGGAAGAAGCTTATGAATCTGGTGATTTTCAAACCGATTTGGATGCCTTGATTGCTGAAGAAGAAATGGTTATTGAAAAGTTGAGGAATTTGGCTGAATACCAAGTGATTTATTCCAAAATCAATCTGGTTTTTAGAAGTAACGGTTTCGCTAAAAACGATGAAGAGCGTAAAGTAGTGAATGAAATTGCCGATTACCATCTCATTAAGGGAAAAAATACTGCAATCTCTTCGAAAGCAGCCAGCATGTGTTATTACATCAAAGGCCTTTGTGCGGCAGTAAATAGAGATTATGAAGATAGTTTTACGTTTTTCAACCGTACGCGAGAAATTTTAGATCGTAATCAAAAAATTAAAATAGATTCCGCACAGCGTTACGTTTTGACTTTGTCTCATCTGACGCGTTCTTACATTGAAAATAAAGAATGGACAAAAGCTACGGGGTTAATTAAGGAATTGAGGGAATTAGAAAATGAAAAAGGATTTAATTCTACCGATATCTCTTTGAAAATACAAACGAATGCCTTGATGTTGGAGTTTAAAATGCTTCATCTTCACGGTGAGTTTGCCAAAAGTGTAGCTCTGATTGCTCAAGTTGATGCGTTATATGAAAAGTTCGACGATAAAATAAATAAGGAACAAATCATACTGTTTAATTTCAATAAGGCCTATGCATATTTTGGTGTCGGACAGTACAAATTGGCTTTGAATTATTTGAATGAAATTTTAAATGATAATGAACAAAATTTAAGACAGGATATCTATTCCTATGCTCGATTGTTTAATCTAATCATTCATTTTGAATTAGAAAATTACGATTTTATCGAATACTTAATCAAATCCACGAGCAGGTATTTGAATAAGGTTGATCGGACTTCCGAGATTGAGTTGGCTTGTATTAAAAAGATTCGTAAGATGGCAAAAGTGAATACTTGGGGAGAACAATTGGTTTATATTGAGCAATTAAATGAACAAGTAGAGACTTCCCTGAAGGTGCATAATGAACGTGTCATCCTTGAGTATTTCGACATTGAGTCATGGGTTCAAAGTAAAATAAACAAGATCCCTTTTGCGAAAGTCGTACAGTCTAAAGTTTAATGTTTTTCTTTTCTGATTGTGATTAAATATGTAACTTCGCATCAAATAAAATCAAAATGTCGCAGAAGTATACAACACGTCAAGAGGATTATTCAAAATGGTATAATGAATTGGTTTACCGGGCTGATTTAGCTGAGCATTCAGATGTAAGAGGATGCATGGTAATTAAGCCTTATGGATTTGCTATATGGGAAAAAATGAAAGATATTCTCGATGCAAAATTCAAGGAAACAGGTCATTCAAACGCCTATTTTCCACTTTTTATTCCAAAATCATATTTGAGTAAAGAAGCAAATCATGTAGATGGTTTTGCTAAAGAGTGCGCTGTTGTTACCCATTATCGATTAAAAAACGATGAAAATGGGGGAGGAATCGTGGTTGATCCAACTGCAAAATTAGAAGAAGAACTCATTGTTCGCCCGACATCTGAAACGATCATTTGGAATTCATATAAAAATTGGATTCAATCGTATCGTGATTTACCTATTTTGATCAATCAATGGGCTAATGTCGTACGTTGGGAAATGAGAACGCGTTTATTTTTAAGGACTACCGAGTTCTTATGGCAAGAAGGACATACGGCTCACGCAACGAAACAAGAAGCGATTGAAGAGGCAGAATTGATGCTGAAAGTATATGCAGAATTTGCTGAAAAATACATGTCCATGCCGGTTATTCAAGGTAGAAAAAGTGAGAGCGAGCGTTTTGCGGGAGCTGATGATACTTTGTGTATTGAAGCCATGATGCAAGATGGAAAGGCGTTGCAAGCAGGTACTTCTCATTTTCTTGGGCAAAATTTTGCGAAAGCTTTCGAAGTGAAGTTTGCCGATAAAGAAGGGAAATTGGAACATGTTTGGGCTACCTCTTGGGGTGTTTCAACGCGTTTAATGGGGGCATTAATCATGACTCATTCGGATGATGAAGGTTTGGTTTTACCACCAGCTTTAGCGCCAATACAAGTAGTTGGTGTACCGATTTTCAGGACAGAAGATGATTTGAATCGTATTGCTGAGAAAATGCTGGAATTAGGCAAAAAGTTAAAAACGCTAGGTATTTCTTTTAAATTCGATGACGATGATCAGAAAAGACCGGGATGGAAATTTGCTGAATACGAAGCGAAAGGTGTACCTATTCGCTTGGCTATGGGACCAAGAGATTTGGAAAACGGACAAGTAGAATTGGCTCGTCGCGATTTAAAAACGAAAGAAACAGTGAATTGGGAAAATATCGATCAATACATTGTGAACTTATTAAGTGAAATTCAAGAAAATCTATACCAAAGAGCCTTGAATCACCGAAAAGAAAACACGTTTAAAGTGGATTCTTACGAAGAGTTTAAATCAAAAATTGATGCCGGTGGATTCTTTTTAGCGCACTGGGATGGAACTAGTGAGACTGAAGAAAAAATTAAAGAGGAAACACAAGCTACCATTCGTTGTGTTCCTTTTGATCAAGAAGAAGAGGAAGGCGTGTGTATGTATTCCGGAAAACCTTCAAAAGGAAGAGTTATATTTGCTAAAGCATATTAGTTGATGGCAATCCATGAGAACCGAAAAATATTGTTTGAATTACTAACGCAGAAAGCTGCCTTGAAGCAAGATATTGCGGCGGACGGATTAGCGCTTTTCAAAGAGTTCAAATCGGTTATTTCTGAAGAGATTGACAGCTTAGCTAAAAAAGTAAAAGATCCCAGAATTCGATTGTATACTGAAGTAAAGGGTGACTTTGAAATTTATGTTTATATTGGTTCAGATGTGCTGGTTTTTCATTTGCACAATAATGTGTTTTATTTGCCAGAGACAGATGGACTTTGGAATGTGCCTTATCTAAAGAATGATCCTAGTAAAGGTTATTTTAATTCGATTTACGTCTATAATTTCCTAGCAGAATCGATGATTCAAAATAGAGTTGAAGATTTAGGATATTTGATTGCAAGAATTTGCAGTAACCAAGATCGGCATTTTTTCACCGAAGGTAAGGGGACTTTTCAGTTTCAATTTAGAGACTTACAGTCTGCTACGCTTAAAAAGAAAGAGATTCAACTTATTGTGCAGACCGCATTTGCACAAGCCATCGACTTTGATTTATTGATACCTCCTTATGAAATGATGGAAGAATTAATGGTTGGTCAAATGTTACAGATAAGTGAGGATTTACAGTTGAAAACAGGTAAGCGACTGGGATTCAAGCGAAAAGAGGAAGAGGATGAAATATTTTAGAAAAAAATAGCTAATCTTTTTGCAATTAATTAAAAAGTAAGTATATTTGCACTCCCAAAATAAGAGGGAAATTGACATACGGCCCATTCGTCTAGTGGTTAGGACGCCAGGTTTTCATCCTGGAAACAGGAGTTCGATTCTCCTATGGGCTGCAGTTTTAAAAATTAAATATAACATAAAATGGCGAATCATAAGTCAGCACAAAAAAGAATTCGTTCTAACGAATCTAAAAGATTGAGAAATAAATACCAACATAAAACAACGCGTAACGCTGTACGTAAGTTGAGAGGTATTACCGATAAAAATGAGGCAAGTACGCTTTTAACATCTGTAATTTCCATGTTGGACAAATTAGCAAAAAGAAACATTATCCACAAAAACAAAGCTGCAAACTTAAAATCAGGTTTACAGTTGAAAGTGAATAGTTTATAATTTCTTTTTTATAACATTTTATTAGGGGCTTTTAGCCCCTTTTTTTTTAATTTAATCGCATGAAAAAGTTTTTTTTGTTTTTCTTTTTTCTTGTATGTATGATCTTGACCGTGAAAAGTCAAAATGCGATTCATTTTATTGTTCCTGACACGCTTCATTATTCTAAAACAAAAAACGCACCTCTTGATTCTGTTGATGTATTAAATGCGCTTCCTTCGAATACAATGCCCGGAGGAGGGTATAATTGGCAAGGAAATTTACTAGACGCTTCCCTTTTCTATGCCAACCATGGAATGCTTTATTCTAATCCAATTCAGAAAAAGAATCTAGTTTATTCTGGTTTACCTCACGTTGCTTTTGGATATGCATTTGGAAATAAAAGTATTCAAAATGTTTTTGCAGACTACCAACATGCGTTTACCAAACGATTACTTCTGAACATGTATTTTCGAAGAAATTCGGGAAGTGGTTACCTTCGAAATAATGCCTTCAGACATACCGCAGTTGAATTGCTTTTGAAAAGGTCGGGAAAACGCTATTCTTTTATGGTAGATGCCTCTTTTCATGGGGATGAATGGAATACGAATAAAGGGATCACCACAGATAGTTTGTTAGAAGTTTTCGATTTATCATTTCAACCTGTTCGAAGCGAATCTGCGAAAACGAAATACCAACATACCAAAATTCAGTACCAGCAGTATTTCAATTTTAAAAACGATTCCTTAAATCAATTCGGTTTAACTTCATGGCATCAGGTAAAAGTTCAAAATAGACGTTTTTCAGAGACCGATACTTTAGCGTTATTGTACCCATTGGTAAATTATGATTCGATACAAACGCGCGATCAATATCAATTTGGAGGTGTAAAAAATGGATTAGGAATTTATTTCACCTATAATAAGTGGGTATTTGAGGCGGGAAGCTATCTGCATACATGGAAGGTAGAGAACTTAAAATTTAGAAGCGATTCGCTTGAATCAAATGTTTATTTTTCCGCATGTTATAAGGTGAAGCATTTCTCATTTGGAGGTGATTTTAATGCAAATATTCAAGGAGCGGGACAGGGGACAAACTTGAATCTTGCGGCCGAGTATAAGTTGAACGATTGGAAATTCTCTGGATCTTGGAGCGCTCAGAAAATGCTTCCTGATTATTTTCAGCGTCAATATTATGGAAATAACATCCAATACCTTAATTCTGATTTACAGTTGCAAAATAGACAAAAAGCTGAACTTAAAGCAACGTATCGTTTCTTGGGTCAAGACGTAATCGTTTCAGCTAATTGGAATCGCTTAAAAGATAATTATTGGTACAAGAATCAAAATTGGTCGAATGACACCTTAAATTTTGTTCGCATTGCCTCCGTAGAGACCTTGTTAAAATTGAAATGGGGAATTATTAATTTCCACCCCTTGTATCGTTATACGTGGACAGACCCAGAAACATTCTATATTCCAAATCATCAAGTATTCGCTCGTTTATTTATCAAAGGAAGTTTGTTTAAAGCAAGAAAAATGAAGGCATATGTTGGATGTGATTTTCATTGGAGTAGTTCCTATCGCTTATTGAATTATCATGCTCAACTTAATGCTTTTTATCATGGAAATACATCCATCATTAATCCGGGATTACTAAATCTTCATGCTTTTTTAGGATTTCAGATTGAAACATTTAAATTTTATTTTCGATTCGAGAATTTAGGTTATTTGATGCAAAAGTCGTCAACATACGTGCTAGATAGAACGCCTATTCCATCTACTCATTTTCGATTTGGGATAACTTGGGATTTTTTCAATTGATTTGGTTCGTCATAAAAATTTAAAAGGAGTAAAAAATTACTCCTTTCAAATCTAACCTAACCTACCTTTTACAACTAAACCTGTACAAATTTATAGTAAAAAACACGTATTCAAAATAAAAACATGTTAAATAATTAACATGTTAATTAAATTACACAAATGTTTATTTTTGTTAATAATATAACATTTACAGGTTAATTTCGCTAAAATCCCAACCGAACTAATTGCTTGTTTGAAATAGATAAGTATATTTGTTTTAAAATTAATGAGAATGAAATTATTACAAGATAAAGTGGTATTAATTACAGGTGCTTCAAGAGGTATCGGTAAATCTATTGCTGAGGAATGTGTTAAACAAGGGGCGAAAGTAGCCTTTACTTATTTGTCCTCAGAAGAAAAGGCAAAAGCCTTGGAGGCAGAATTATCAGCGGATGGTGGAATCGCAAAAGGATTTAAATCGGATGCAGGTAAATTTGATGAAGCGCAAAAATTAGTAGATGATGTCGTGGAAGCGTTTGGTACAATTGATGTCTTAGTAAATAATGCCGGAATCACAAGAGATACGTTGTTGATGAGAATGTCTGAAGAGCAGTGGGATGAAGTTATCAATACCAACTTAAAATCGGCATTTAATTTAACAAAAGCGGTTCAAAAGCCCATGTTGAAAGCTAGAAGTGGTTCTATCATAAACATGTCTTCTGTGGTAGGGGTAAGCGGAAATGCTGGGCAATCCAACTACGCAGCTTCGAAAGCAGGGTTAATTGGTTTTACCAAATCAATCGCACAAGAATTAGGTTCTCGAAATATTCGATGCAACGCTATTGCTCCTGGTTTTATCGAGACTGAAATGACTGAAGTACTCGATCCAAAAGTAGTACAAGAATGGAGAAATTCAATTCCTTTAAAAAGAGGAGGTTCTCCAAAAGATGTGGCGAATGCTACTGTTTTCTTAGCTTCGGATATGTCAACGTATGTTACAGGACAAACACTACACGTTTGTGGTGGAATGTTAATGTAAATTATATAGTATTCATATTAAAAAGCCATTTATTCATTGAATTGTGGCTTTTTTTTAACGCATAAGGATGTTACAACGACCAAGAAGAAACCGAAAATCGCAAGCCATTCGTTCGATGGTAGAGGAGACAAAAATCGGTGCAGAACATTTAATTTATCCCATTTTCCTAAAGGATGGTAAAGGAATAAAGGAAGAAATTCATTCCTTACCTAAAAATTACCGATGGTCCATAGATCAACTGTTGCCTGAACTTGAGCAATGCATGAAACTTGGTATTTATACTTATGATCTTTTTCCTGCAGTGGATGAGGGTTTAAAAGACAAGATAGCTACGTACAGTTATGCAGAAGAAAATTTCTACTTGCATGCCATTCGTAAAATCAAAGAAACCTTTCCAGAATTGGTGTTGATGAGTGATGTGGCCATGGATCCATATTCCAGTGATGGGCATGATGGATTGGTTAAAAACGGACAAATCTTAAACGATGAAACTCTGCCGATTTTGAACAAAATGGCGGTAGCTCAAGCTCAAGCGGGGATTGACATCATCGGGCCTAGTGATATGATGGATGGTCGCGTGAAATCAATTCGTGAAGCCTTAGATCAACATCATTTTACCGATGTCAGTATCATGTCATATTCTGCAAAATATGCGAGTGCTTTCTATGGTCCTTTTAGAGATGCCTTAAATTCTGCGCCAAAATCGGGTGACAAAAAAACTTACCAAATGAATCCGGCCAATAAAAGAGAGGCATTAATTGAAGCACAATTGGATATGGAAGAAGGTGCTGATTTTCTCATGGTGAAGCCAGCTTTATGTTATTTAGATGTGATTCATCTGTTAAAAGAAAATTTTAACATTCCAATTACGGCCTATAATGTATCTGGAGAATGTGCAATGGTGTATGCCGCAGCAGAGAAAGGTTGGTTAAATTACGATCTTGCAATCAGTGAAATGTTATTGAGTATGAGAAGGGCAGGAGCCAATGCGATTTTAACTTATTTCGCAAAGGATTTTGCAACTTTACTAAAAAAATAGTCAATACCCATTCAGATGTTCGATTTTTATCCAGATAAACCCATTCTAGAAGAACCGCCTAAAAAGAAAAATGGATTTTTGATTACATTGGGATCTGTTTTACTGTTTATACTCACTTTTTCCATCGTATTTCCCCAGGAAATTAATTTTATTATTTTTCTCGTAGTCGTTTTATTGATTCACGAGTTGGGGCATTTTTTGATGATGAAACGATTTGGTTATCAACATGTACGCATGCTATTTGTCCCTCTGATGGGGGCTTTTGTTCAAGGGAAAAAGAAATCATATTCGCAACGAGAAAGTTTGTTGGTAGTAGGAGCCGGTCCGCTGCCTGGTGTTTTTATAGGGGTGGTCTTGCTTTATCTTGCTTATTATTTTGAAATCGGAAATCTCATTGAATTGTCTGCCTTATTCTTGTTTTTGAATATTTTGAATTTGTTTCCAATAGACCCCTTAGACGGAGGACAAATTTTCCGATTACTATTGTATCAGCGAAATGAGAAATTTTTAATGGTTTTCGCATTTGTTTCCTCGCTTATAATCATTCTGTCAGGTTTGTGGTTAGATAGTTTTTTAGTGATGGGATTCGGATTTTTTCTGGGAATAAGAGTGCGTAACATGCAGAAAAACTTAAGTGTACATGCCGATCTTAAAGAAGAAAATGTCAATTATTATTGTACGTATGAAGATCTATCGAATGAGGACTATGCTAAAATTCGCAAATTAGTCATTCAAAACTCTAAAGCCATTAGAACTATTCAAGAAGGAACGGGTGATGATGAGTTTGAACAAATAGTAGCTGGACAAGTAAATCAAGTTTTAGTTGAACCTTTAATTAAGGATGCTTCAATAATTTTTAAAGTATTTTTTATTTTTCTTTGGATTGCTGCTATTTTAAGTCCTTTAATCCTATTTTTAACCTTGAACTTAAAACAAATCGTTGATGTTGTTTCAGCCCAATGAAATTGTAGGTTATCTTCATGAAAAAGGGGAGGGTAAAGTAATTTCGTTTGACCCTAAAAAAGGTTATTTGATTCAAGATGAATTCGGATTTGAACGTTTCTGCCAGCCCGCAGATTTGATCAAAATTTATGGTAAAAACTATACGGTTGATGATGCACTTTTAGCAGAACATTCAAAAGTAAAAAATAGTCCAAAACAAAACATCAATCAAAACAAGGATAAAACCAATTTTTCGGATTGGGAAATTGACTTACATATTGAAAATTTAATTGAAAGTGAACGATTTTTATCCAATGCACAAATCTTGGATATTCAATTGAAGGCCTTTCAAGCTTTTTTACGGAAGGCTAAAATGAAAAAAATAAAAAAAATCATCGTGATTCATGGAGTCGGTGAAGGAGTGTTAAAAGAAGAGATAAGATCCTATTTAACGAAGCAAGATGTTACTCGCTTTTACGATGGTGATTATTCTAAATATGGATATGGCGCCACAGCCATCGAATTGTTTTAATTTGGCACTTCATTTGTAGTTAATAAATAAACCCTAAAATCAAACGTTATGAAATCAACTCAAAAAATTAATCTATTCTCGATAGTATTGTTATCGTGTTTAACCTTTAATGGAGTGCATGCTCAACAGGATACTTCAGCCCTTCAAGTTCGTTCAAAAAAAATGACTGAAAATTTGACGAATAAATTGCAGTTAACCAACGCGCAGCAAACTAATGTTGAAAAATGGAATGAAGAATTTATTTTAAAAGCAAAAACAATCAGACAAAATGATTCTATTTCTGCAGAACAAAAAGAGGTCATGTTACAGAAAGTTCGAGATGAGCGTATCGAAAGAGTGAGGACAGTTTTGACTCCGGAGCAAAAAAAGAAATTGGAGGAGATGATTCGCAATCAAGAAATCCGAAAAGATGAAGATGATGAAAGAGATGATCATGGAAAAGGCAAGCATCACGATAAAGATCATTCAAAAAAAGAGCATGAACATCACGACCATAAGTTTATGAAGCAAACGGAAATGATGCAGAAAAAATTGAAATTGACGAAGCCTCAACATGCGCAAGTTTTGCAAATAAATAAAGAAACGGATGACAAGTTAGAGTCGGTGAAAAAAGATAAGAGTATTAAAGGGGAAGAAAAAAAGAAAAAGGTAGAGGAAATTAAGAACCTTCGAATAACCAAAATAAAAGCCCTTCTTTCACCTGAACAATTAGTAAAATTCAATAAAATGCTAGAGAAAAAAGAGGATGAGCATCATCACGACAAAGACTAAAGATTAGTATATTAAAAGAAAAATCCACGAACAGTGGATTTTTTTTATTTCAGTTGTTCGTATATTTTTTAATTATTTGAATAATCGTGATTGAACTTTTGTATATTTGTTTCATCATATGGAAATATTTATTATTTTACTTTTAACCCTATTGAATGGGTTTTTCTCACTGTCCGAAATTGCTTTAGTTTCTGTTAAAAAGAATCGAATTGAACATTTAGCCTCAAAAGGTTCATCTAGAGCAAAAATTGTATTGAATTTACTCGAAAATCCAGAGAACTTTCTTTCCTCTGTGCAGGTAGGGATTACTTTGGTAGGAATTATTTCAGGTGCCTATGGTGGTGCTGCCTTAACAGATGATTTGGAATACATGTTGAGTCAGTTTTCGGTTTTCGGTAAATACACTCACGATGTTTCATTACTTCTTGTGATTGGTGGTATTACCTATTTCACTATTGTAATTGGAGAATTGGTGCCGAAAACAATTGCGATGAATAATGCTGAAAAAATAGCTTTGGTTTGTGTTCCAATCATCAAATATTTCACTTACGCAGTTTATCCATTTGTTAAATTATTATCCGTTTCCACGCATTTAATTCTCAAAGTTTTTGGAGTCAAGGAGAATGATAATGAACACATTAATGAAGAAGAGTTGAAATTTCTGTTAAGTAATGCAGGAAAATCAGGAGTTTTGGAAACTGAGGAAAGTCAGGTGCATCAAAACATTTTTTATTTTACTGATCAAACAGCTAAATCATTGATGACTCACAGTTCTGAGTTGGAATGGATCAATTACCAAGATGATAAGGCGGTCATTTTTGAACAACTGAAAGAAAGCGTACATTCTAAATTTGTGGTTAGTGATGGAACACTGGAGAAGGTAAAAGGAATCATTTCTATCAAAGATTTTTTCGAGAATTTTAATGACGAAAACTTTAAGTTAGACGACATCATAGAAGATCCAATTTATTTTATCCAAAACACTCCATCTTTTAAAGTATTAAATACCTTTAAAATAAAAAAACAGTACATCGGTATTGTCATTGATGAATTTGGTGGTGTTCTAGGTATCATTACACTTCATGATTTGATGGAGGCGATTATCGGGGATTTACCTGATGAGGATGAAGGAGATGAAATCAATATCATTCAACGCGATGATTTAAGCTATTTGATTGATGGTAAAACACTCATTTTCGAATTGAATCAATATTTTCAAAAAGAAATAATTGAGGATTCTATTGAACAATACACTACGATTGCAGGGTTTATGTTAAATCATTTGAAAACATTACCTAATCCTGGTGATCGCGTTGAACATGATGATTTTGTTTTTGAAATCATGGATATTGATGGGGTTCGTATTGATAAAATACTCATGACGAAAAATCTACAAGAGGAGGAATAGCAATGGATGCTAAAATTAGCATTTTAACTCCTTTTAAAAATGCATCCAAATTCATTTTGGAGACCGCCCATTCGATTCAATCTCAAACACATACCCATTGGGAATGGATTTTAATTAATGATCACAGTGACGAACACGAGGAGTCATTGCTGTTACCCTTGCTGACTGATCAAAGGATTAAACACTACCAGAATCCAGGACATGGAATAATAGATGCCTTGCGATTTGCGTTGGAGAAATCTACAGGTTTCTATGTCACACGAATGGATGCAGATGATATAATGCCTCCCAAAAAATTAGAACTGTTTTTAAACATGCTTTCACGTAATCATTGCGATGTGGTTACCGGAAAAGTAGCGTACTTTTCATCGTTACCTATTTCTGAAGGATATAAGAAATACGAAGCTTGGTTAAATGCTCAAGTGGAGCATCAAGATTTTTATACCGAAATTTATCGTGAATGCACTCTTGCATCTGGAAATTGGTTCATGAAGAAAGAAACCTTACTAAAAGTGGGTGGATTTGAAGATTTGGAATATCCGGAAGATTATGATTTGCTCTTTCGTTGGTACCAACACGATTTAAAAATTATAGGCATTGACCAAATTACTCATCTATGGAGAGAGCATCCCCAGCGAACCAGCAGAATTTCAGTCAATTATCAACAAAAGTCATTTTTTAACTTAAAATTACAACGGTTTTTGGATTTAGAATTTCAAAATGAATGCATCTATATATTTGGCGGTGGACAAAAAGGAAAATTAGCGTATCAATTTTTGACAAAGAAAAATATTCCTTGTCATTGGGTGGTTCATGAAATCCCAAATAAAAACCAGGTGCACTTCGAACACATCAATTGGGTTGAGGGTAGTTTTGCTTTAAATACTTCGTTGACCTCATCGGATTTGATGAAACATTATTTTAAACAAAAACAACTTCAATTTACTTGGATAAATTTATAAAATATGGAATACAAAATTTCTTTTAGCCCCAATGATTTTGGCTACAGACACATTAACCAACTCATTAGAAACGCAGAAAAAAGTATTGCGATTTGTGTATTCACCATTAGCGATGATCGAATCACAGATGTTATCAAGGATGCTTACGATCGAGGCGTTGAGGTAAGAATCATTACCGATAATGAAAAATTATGGGACTTAGGTTCCGATATTAAATCGTTAGCCAACCATGGAATTGAAATCAAAGTCGATGAAACCTAATTTCATATGCATCATAAATTTATGGTAGTCGATGAACACATGTTGTTAACTGGTTCTTACAATTGGACTAAAACTGCTGCGGAGAATAATCAAGAAAATTTATTATCCCTTTTGCATCCAGAAATTTGTCGACATTATATAGATGAATTTAATAGACTTTGGGATAAATTTAATTTTTTGGAGGACAAAATATATTAAAAATTATATTATTTTTGGGTAAGCTAAAACTTATAAAGATGACTAAACTATTTTATGTATTCGTGTTTTTTGCCGGATTTACACTTTCTGCACAGCAAAAAACAACGGTGAAATCGCCTAAAGGTCCATGGAAAATGGTCAATGAACAATCGATACCTAATTCAGGTACACGATACATTCAAGCCAAAGATTATTTAACCTTTAAATTGGATGTACTTTCCTTAAAATCCAAATTGGCTTCGGTCAAACGATTTGATGATCCACTTTATACTCCTGTTTTTATCGAGTTACCGAAACCGGATGGAGGTGTGGGGTATTATCAGGTTTATGAAAATGAAACCATGTCGATTGGTTTGGCTGAAAAATTTCCAGAAATTCGCGCGTACGATGGTATCGCTACAGATAATTCTGGAGAAGTGGTAAAATTTGATTTAACTCCACAGGGATTTCATGCTATGACTTTGGTTCCTGGAAAACCAACATTATTTATTGATCCGTATGCATTTGGTCCTGATATTGAACATTATATCGTCTATGCAAAAGACCAATATATTTCTACTAAAGAATTTAGTTGTGATGTAACTGAAAGTTTTGTAGATGCTTTAAATAAAGGAACCAATGTTCCTGTAAAGAGTTATGGTAATTGTACGAAAAGAACCTATCGATTAGCATTGTCTGCTACCGGTGAATACACCACTTTTCATGGTGGAACTGTGGCATTAGCTCAAGCAGCTCAAGTAACCACGATGAATAGAGTAAATGGTGTTTATATGCGAGATTTTGCGGTGACTATGAGTATCATAGCTAATAATAACCTAATCATTTACACGAATTCATCAACCGATCCTTTCTCCAATGGAAATCCAGGATCAATGATTACTCAAAATCAAAGTAATACCACTACGGTTATTGGCTCAGCGAATTATGATATTGGCCACGTTTTTGGTACCAATTCAGGAGGATTGGCTGGATTAGGAGTGGTATGTAATACTAACCAAAAAGCAAGAGGAGTGACGGGTTCAGGTGCTCCAATTGGAGATCCTTTTGATATTGATTATGTAGCGCACGAAATTGGTCACCAACATGGTGGAAATCATACTTTTGCAGGAAGTACAGGTTCTTGTGCAGGCGGAAATGCAAACTTAGCTACTGGTTATGAGCCAGGATCAGGTTCAACTATTATGGCTTACGCCGGTATTTGTTCGCCAAACGATATTCAACCGAACTCAGATGATCATTTTCATACGGGTACCTTTATTGAAGTTCACAATTTTCTGACAGGTGCAGGAAGCGGATGTGGGGTAGCTACTGCTATTTCAGCTCAATCAGCGCCTACGGTAACCGTTGCAGGAGGTTCTTATACCATCCCAATTAATACACCCTTCGCTTTAACAGCGTCTGCAACCGACCCAGATGGGGATGTCTTGACGTATTGTTGGGAACAAATGAATAACAATACAACGGTTAACGTACCAACGGCAACTCAAACTGCAGGTCCTAATTTTAGATCTAGAACTCCTAGTTTAAGTCCTACAAGGTATTTTCCTGCTTTGTCTTCTTTAACAGGAGGAGCTGCTAGTACTTTTGAAGTGTTGCCCTCTGTGAATAGAACCATGAGTTTTAAATGTTTAGTAAGGGATAATGAACTAGGTGGAGGTTGTAACGATGAAGCAACCGTAAGTATTACAACAACGACATCTGCTGGTCCATTCATTGTAAACTATCCAACAAATACAGGTATTACTTGGCCAGGAAATTCATCTCAAACGGTAACTTGGTCTGTAGCGAATACCAATGTAGCGCCAGTATCATGTGCTAACGTTGATATTTTAATTTCGACCAATGGTGGGGCAACTTTTACAAATATTGCTGATAACGTTCCTAATGACGGCTCTCAGGTGATTACGGTACCTAATACCGCAACAACCACTGCTATCATCATGGTAATTTGTGAAAATGGTACTTTCTTTGATGTTTCAAACAATGTGTTTGCGATTACTGCCGCAACAAATGATTATACCGTTTCTTTAAGTAATAACTCAATTTCTGCTTGTCAAGGCTCAAATGCAACCTATTCGGTGCAAGTTGGACAAATCGGTGCGTATTCCGATCCTGTAAATTTATCTGTAACAGGTAATCCGGTTGGAACAACTGTTAATTTTTCACCTAATCCTGTTATTCCAGGAAATACATCCACGTTGACTATTTCCAACACAGGTGGTGCTACACCAGGGGCTTACAACCTTACAATTACAGGAAATTCTACTTCTGGAACACATACCACTTCTGGTTCGTTATTGATATCTACTAATGGGGCCTCAGCTTCAACATTAACGAGTCCGGCTAATGGTGCTGCATCTGCACCTATCCAAACAGTATTAACTTGGTCAAATCCAGGAGCTGGCTTATTATTTGATGTAACTATTGCAACGGATGCATCATTTACAAACATCGTAGAAACTGCAACAGGTTTAACGACAACTACTTATACGGCACAGTTATTAAGTCCAGGTACTACCTATTATTGGAAGGTGTCGACTTATAATTCATGCACGTCTGCAGTTGTTTCTTCAGTATTTTCATATACGACTGCTTCTTGTGTAACTTTCAATTCAACGAATATTCCAGTTACAATTTCTGCATCTGGAACACCAACGGTAACATCTACCCTTAATATACCGACAAACGGCACCATAAACGATTTAAATGTGGTGAATTTAGATGGTACGCACACTTATATAAGTGATTTAACGGTAACCTTAACAAGTCCTACAGGAACTGTTGTTACATTATTCTCGAATGTTTGTACTTCTCAAGATAATTTTGATTTGAATTTTGATGATGAAGCTTCTACCTCAACATTACCATGTCCACCTATAGGAGGAGGAAATTACATTCCAACCGGTGCGCTAAGTGGTTTTGATGGTCAGAATATGGCAGGTAATTGGACATTAACCATTACAGATGCATTTAATCAAGATGGAGGAACCTTGAATTCTTGGGGATTACAAGTTTGTTATACCCCAATATGTTTAGCTCCAGATGCAGCGACTGTTTCTGGGACAAATGCAATATGTACTGGTAACTCTACAACATTATCAGTTGGAAATGCAAATTTAAATGATGCAACATCTTGGGAATGGTATACAGGGTCATGTGGTGGTACCTTAGTAGGTACAGGAACTTCTTTAACCGTTTCACCAACAACAACTACTGCATATTATGTTCGTGGAGTAGGAGGTTGTGTGACACCGGGAACTTGTGCTAGCTATACGGTTACGGTAAACAGTACCATTCCATCAACACCGAACGTTACAGTTGTTAACAATTGTGGTAACTCTGTATTGAGCACTTCAGGATCTTCACTATTGTGGTCAAATGGTGGGACAGGAAATAATATCACAGTAACATCTGCTGGTACCTACACGGTGACGCAAACGGTTGGTGGTTGTACTAGTTCAGCTGGATCAGGAGTGGCAGCTCCATTAACGGTGCCTACTGTAACCATGGCAGCACTGCAGCCAGTTTGTATCAATAGTCCGGCATTTGCGCTGACTGGTGGAAGTCCGGCAGGAGGAACTTACTCAGGAACTGGGGTTTCTGGAAATAATTTTAATCCTTCTGTTGCTGGATTCGGAACATTCTCCATAGTTTATACTTACACAGCATCAAATGGATGTTCTGCCTCCAACCAAACTATCATATCTGTTGGATGTGCTGGATTGGATGAAAATGCAAATTCAGACTTGATCATTTCTCCAAATCCAACATCAGGAACTTTTAAAATCGATGCAGGTGATCAAATGCTTCAAAACGTTACCATTTATGATCCAGCAGGAAGGTTAGTTCATTCAACGGAAACATTCAATCAAATAAATGTTTGTGAAGTGGATATGGCTGAATTTGCCGTTGGATTCTATCAAGTTATTGTTAGAACGGAGCAAAAAGTATACGTTACTCGCTTACTGTTGAATAAATAAAAACAATTAAACAAAGGTTAAAAAGGGAGCGTGTTTTCATGCTCCCTTTTTAGTTGAAAACAGAGAAAATGAGAAATAGACTTAAACATAATAAGGGTATATATGTTATTTAAATATGGAAACTGAAAAAGTGATAGAAGTGGAACATATCTCCAAAAGTTTTGGCCAATTTGAAGCGGTAAAAGATGTTTCTTTTACGGTTTCAAAAGGAGATGTTTTCGGATTTTTAGGTCCCAACGGTGCGGGAAAAAGTACAACCATAAGATGCTTGTTATCGTTAATAAAACCCGATTCAGGTAAAATTTCAATGTTCGGACAAAGTTTAGCGCAACAAAGAAAAGGGATACTAGCAAACATAGGAAGTATCATCGAAAAACCAGATTTTTACAAATACCTGAGTGCCCACAAAAACTTGGAAATTTTTGCAAGGATATCAGGTAAGCAAATTGGAAATAAAGAAATTGATCAAATGCTTGATTTTGTGGGTTTGTTGGATCGATCTAATCATAAGGTGAAAGGATTTTCTCACGGGATGAAGCAACGATTGGGTATTGCGCAAACACTCCTTCATAATCCTGAATTAATTATTTTGGATGAGCCTACAACGGGTCTAGATCCTCAAGGAATTATTGAAATTCGAAATTTAATTTTGAGGCTTAAAAACGAACAACACAAAACGATCTTACTTTCATCTCATCAACTTTCTGAAATCGAATTAATTGCCAATCGAATGGTGATTATTAATCAAGGTAGATCTATTGTTGAAGGTTCAGTCAAAGAATTATTAAATAGCGAAGAAATGATCGTTCGTTTTCAAGTAGATGATGCTCCAAAAGCTTCAGAAATTTTAAGAGAACGTTCAATAATTGTGGATTTAATAGATCAAATGTCGTTTGAAGTTTTATTAAATAAAAATCAGATCCCTCAAATTAATGAAATTTTGGTCAGTCATCAAATAGCTGTCCATGTGATAGAACCTAAAAGAAAATTAGAAGATTATTTCATCAAAACCATCCAAGCCTAATGTTATTGAAAAATACGTATAACGAATTATTGAAGATTGTTTCTAAACCGAGAAGTTACCTTGGTTTTGGAGCCTTAACGCTGTTAATTGGAATTATATTATTTGCCATGAAAGCAGATGGGAAAAATATTGTTTCCATGGTTACTGCTTCATTTGAACAAACCCTAGTTTTTAATGGTGATATCGTAAACGGTAATTTGGTGGCTTTCATCATTCTTCAAATGTTAATTGTCCATATTCCTTTATTGATTGCCTTGGTGACCGGGGATTTAATTTCAGGGGAAGCAGCAATGGGTACCATTCGTATGCTTGCCAGTAAGCCCATTACTCGATCTCAAATCGTTTTGTCAAAGTTTTTTGCCGGTGCAATTTATACCTTTCTTATTACCATTTGGATGGGATTTTTGGCACTCATTGTATCCCAATTTATCTTTGGAACAGGGGATCTTATCGTTTTGAATAGCGACGGATTGGTGATCATTCCGGAAGATGATGTCATGTGGCGATTTTTATTAGGTTTTTGTGTGGCTTTTCTATCCCTTTTAACCGTAGCAACGTTGTCGATATGTCTTTCTGCTTTTGCTGAAAATTCTATCGGTCCAATCGTAAGTACCATGTCGATTATCATAGTGTTTACCATCATTGGTACCCTTGAGGTGAGTGCCTTCGACGCAATCAAACCTTATTTATTTACCACGCACATGGTAGCTTGGAGAAGTTATTTTAGCGATCAAATTCCTTATGCGCAAATTTATTTCTCGATTTTTGTTTTAGTTGCACACATTGCCGTTTTATTATCGATTACACTTTTTAAGTTTAACAAAAAAGACATTACCTCCTAATGAAAAATTTATTATACCTTTTCTTACTTTTCTCGATGAGCCTACAAGCTCAGAAAGCAGAAGATTTAATTTCTAAAATTAATGCTAAATTCGAGACGATTAAAGACTACTCGGCAGATGCTTACATTAAAGCCGATATTCCCATGTTAAAGATTTTACCGAACACTGCGGTCATTTACTTCAAGAAAAAAGATAAGTTTAAGATTGAATCTAAAGGGATTACTGTCTTGCCCAAACAAGGTTTCACGGAATTAAATCATTTTTTAACTAAAAAGAATGATTATATCGCTGTGCTTGGTGATTCATTAGTGATTCGAGACCGAAAAACAGTATTGGTGAATATAATTCCAAATAATTCAGGTGGTGAAATGGTTTTAGCTAAAATTTGGATAGATGTCAAAGATTTTATCATCATGCGATCCCAAATAACCACCAAAAGTAACGGAACCATTTTGATCGATTATAGCTATGGGGATCAAATCAAGTATGATTTACCCAGTGAAGTGAAATTTGAAATTGACGTCAAAAAATTTAAAATACCTAAAAGTGTTTCCGGTGACATCAATTCGAAAAAGAAGGAAGATCCCAAAAAGAAAAATAAGACAAAAGGAACGATTACCATTTCTTTAAGTAATTACAAAATAAATACGGGACTAAAGGATAGTATTTTTACCGAAAAGAAATGAGATTAGAAAATTAATTATTACGGTCTAAATCAAACTGATTTTGATGGTCAAGAAAAAATGATTGACAATATTATTTCAATAGATAATCAAATTCAATGATCTAAATTGCTGAAATGTTATAATTCATTAGGGCAAGAGGTGATACCAAATACTAAAGGTTTAGTTATTTATTGTAATGAAGATGATAGTTCTGAGAAAAGATTCAATGAATATGAGCAAGCTTTGAATATGATTTAAAAAGGATGTCGTAAATGACATCCTTTTTTTTGTAATTAAAATAGTATGATGTTTATCAAATATTTAAATTAAAAAAGGGAAGCATAACTTCCCTTAGTGGAGTCGGAGGGGCTTACCGATGCTTATTTCTCTTGGAACAATTTCCTTTAACAGATACATCGGTATAAACTTCTCGCCCTTATAAATTAAAAAAGGGAAGTTAAACTTCCCTTAGTGGAGTCGGAGGGGCTTACCGATGCTTAATCTCAACAGAAAAAGTTCCTTGTAGGATACATCGGTATAAACTTCTCGCCCTTATAAAATAAAAAAGGGAAGTTAAACTTCCCTTAGTGGAGTCGGAGGGGCTTACCGATGCTTAATCTCAACAGAAAAAGTTCCTTGTACGGATACATCGGTATAAACTTCTCGCCCTTATAAAATAAAAAAGGGAAGTTAAACTTCCCTTAGTGGAGTCGGAGGGGCTCGAACCCTCGTCCAAACGACGAATTTTTAAGCTTTCTACATGCTTATTCTTTGGTTAATTTTCGAGATTAGCTAGGACAAAGACACCCAAAACTAAACCTTATCTTCTTTGATCTTATGCCTTCCACGAAGTAAGGTCGGCACCAGTTTATTAGAATGAACTCCCATATATCAAACTGAATAAACGACAGTTTTGACGGAAGTACTTGTCTGACCTACTATACTTCGGAGAGATTAAGCCAATTAACATTCAGTTAATTAAGCAGCAAGTGCGTATGACGTGTTGTCAATTATTGTTCGAGGCAAGATATTAAAGAGCATCACCTCAACGCTCTGCATGCTGACACCTAACTATTGCTATCGCTGTCAAATCCAAAAAACGACCCCGGTCTTTTGTATAACAAAGATACAGAATTTCTACATAGTAAAAAAATAACGAGGAATAAATCCTCGTTATTATTAATCTTCATCTTCTTCGTATTCTTCATCCCAATCTTCATCGTCCCATTCTTCATCGTCTAAATCTGCGGGTTTTCCGTATAGGAACTCAGAAGGATCAACATCCCAATCTTCGTCGTCGTCATCATCGAAAAAGCGGTTATTCTTTCCACTTTTTTTGTAAGCATCCATTTTGGTGCTTTTTTTACGACTATCGTTGCTATCTAAATCTTTCGGTTTTTCTTTCGATTTGTTGCGTTCAACAGGCTTAATAAAAGTTAACGGATCGATAATTGGGGTAGCATCATCAGCTCCTCTTCCTCTGAAGGGTAATTCTTCGTCTTGATCTTTCGATTTAAAATCGTTTGAAGGTCTTGGAGATGGTGTGAAACTTCGTTTTTCAAAATTTCCTGCAGGTTTTCGGTTATCGTTTGATCGTTGCTCTGCCTCTTTCACGGCGATTGGACGTCCATTGAATTTGAATCCATCCAGCGCTTCAATGGCCGCTTTCGCTTCCGCTTCATTCTGCATTTCAACAAAAGCAAAGCCTCTAGATTTTCCGGTTTCTCGATCAGTAGCTACGGTAGCTTTTAATACAGTTCCATAATTTTGGAACGTTTCCTTCAACTGTTCATTGGTAACATTGAAGTCTAATTTAGCAACAAAAATACTTGTCATAGACAATGTGGTAAACGAAATTCTTTTTTTTAATTAATTTATCTGATTCGAAAATATGAATTTTTTTTGAACTCGTGCATGAATTTGAATTAATTTTAAAGAAAAACAGAAAATTATGGTGGCGATTGTTCTTGGTGCAACAGGCTTAGTGGGAGAAAGTTTATTGAATTTATTACTCGAAAATGCAAGAGTTGATAAAATTATTTGTCTTTCCAGAAGGGAAATAGCCCCATTTCATGCCAAGATTGAAAACGTGATTGTGGACTTTTCAAAGCCATTTGATTTGCCAACTATAGAGCAAAATGCGTGTTTATTCATCACGTTTGGGACGACCATTAAAAAGGCAAAAACTCAAGCAAAACAGTATGAAATAGATGTCACTTATCCGAAGGAGGTGATGGAGAAAGCTAAACAGCAAGGGGTGGAGACTTGCGTGTTGGTTTCCTCCATCGGCGCAAATAAAAATGCTAAAATTTTCTATTCTCGGATCAAGGGAGAATTGGAGGAAATCGCAAAGGAACTTGATTTTACTTCACTGACCATTTTAAGGCCTTCTATGTTGGATGGCAATCGCAAAGAAAAACGAACAGGCGAAAAATTTGGATTGATTTTAGGACGCATACTTTCCTTTTTGTTAGGAAAATATAAACCCATCAAGGTACAAAAGGTTGCCCAAACCATGTTAGCTAAAGGAGTGGAAGCTAAACCTGGGATTCATATTTTAGAATCCAATCAGATTTAGGAATTAAAACCAAGTTTTACTTTTTTTCTTTTAAAATGTCGCGGATTTCCGTTAATAATTTTTCTTCTTTGGTAATGGTTTCTTTGACTTCTTTTTTAGCTTCTTCAGCTTTATTAAAGTTTAACTTATTGATGGTTTTGACCATTAAAAAGATGATGAATCCCGTCACCATAAAATTGATAACAGCCGCGATGAATTTCCCGTATTTAACTCCTTTCCAGGCTACTTTCTCTAATTCATTGATGTCTAAAGTTTGCATAACGGGTTGAAGAATCAGAGGGGTGATGATATCCGTAATCAGCGAATTTACAATGGCGCTAAAAGCCGCTCCAATGATTACCGCCACGGCTAAATCAATGACTGATCCTTTTGATATAAATTGTTTAAATTCTTTCCACATTTTTTTAAATTTTAAAAGGTTGTCTTTGTAGAATGGATCTTCCTAATGTCAATTCATCCGTATACTGTAACTCCGAGCCTACTGATACACCTCTGGAGATACTTGTGATTTTCAAGTTATGAAAATTTTGTAACTTTTTAAATAAAAAATAATTTGTGGTATCACCTTCCATAGTGGCAGATAGTGCAAAAATTACTTCTTCAATTTCTTCTTTTTCAGCTTTGTGAATTAAACTCTGGATGTTTAAATCATTCGGACCGATACCATCCATAGGTGAAATGATCCCTCCAAGCACATGATATACCCCCTGAAAGGAGTGTGTTGCTTCAATGGCCATCACATCCCTCACATCTTCAACAACGCAAATTAATTGATGGTTTCTTTTTGGATTGGAGCAAATTTGACAAATTTCTTGATCTGAAACATTTCCACAATTTTGACAATTCTTGACGAATAATTTCATTTCCAGTATCGAATGGCTGAAAAGTTTGATTTCATCCTCTGAACGATTCAGTAATTGCAATGCTAAGCGCAGTGCGGTGCGTTTTCCTATTCCAGGAAGACTGGCTAATTGCTCTACAGCTTGTTCAATATATTTGGAAGGAATATTCATAATTCAAAAATACATCATTTTCATTGTTTAGTTATTTTCTTTTCAAACTTAGTTTCCATAATGGTTTGTGAATTGCTTGAAAACCTTAACTTTGTTAAAGAATTTTAAGCATGTCGAAGAAAGAATTAAATATTAGAAATAAACGCGCTCGTTTTGAATACCACTTATTGGATGTGTTTGAGGCTGGTATGGTCCTTTCTGGTACTGAATTAAAAAGTATTCGTGCAGGGAAAGCATCGATTTTGGAAGCGTATTGCGTATTGCATCATCGTGAAATGTTTATCCGAAACATGCACATCACCGAATATGCCAATGGTTCATATAATAATCACAAACCAAAAGCGGATCGGAAACTTTTACTCAATCGAAAGGAAATAGATAAAATTGAAAAGTTTTTAAAAGTAAAAGGAAATACCATCATTCCACTGAAAATGTACTTGTCGGATAATGGATGGGTGAAAATTCAAATTGCTTGTGCTCAAGGTAAAAAACTTCACGATAAAAGACAAGACCTTAAAGAGAAGGATGATCGCCGAGAAATGGATCGTGCACTTAAAAAGTAATTATAACAATCCAAAAGAGATTAAATGTACCAAATGATTGTTGGAAATTAAAAATCCAACTAATATAAGCGGAGTTAGGTACAAGCTTAAATGATAAATCAACGTAAAGTATACGGTTTTTCTCTTGAAAAAATAGGTTAAAATCGGAAGACTTAAAAACAATAATAACGTATAAATTGCCCAATACCAGTTAAATTGAAGCGGGTAGAGGTATATTTCATCCCATTGATAACTGATGATTTTTTTGTTCAAATGAAAAATTGGCGTTTGTTCAATGTAAATATCGTTTTGATAAAGGTAGAGTCGTTGGTCAAAATCTTTTAAAAAGAACGTTTCTCCATTTTTGGTCCAAATTTTAGGAGTCTTGATTTCACCTCCTTCTAGGTGTTTTCTTTGATAATAAGCAATTTCATCTGGAACAAATCGACTAGGAAGGATCAAGTCAAGCACTAACATACTTAAAACAAAACTGGATAGATACATGAGATTTCGCATAAACTTCCATGGGGCTCCCGAGGTGAGCTTTGCAAAATAAGCTTCGGTTTCTTGTTGTTCCTTAATAAATTGCTCGTAGTAACGAAGTTTGGCATCCGACATTCGTTCTTTTGCTGTTTTTTCTTTACGTTGAGATTGAGAACGAGAACGAGACATCGAAGTTTGCGGTTCCAGTTTGCTTTTAGTTAAAACATCATAAGCGCGGGTAATTTGTATGAAATGTTCTTGTGCATCAGGAGCTTTGTTTTTATCCGGATGATAAAGCATCACCAATTTCCGATACTTTTTTCGAATATCTTCTTCCGTGGCACTTTCGTCCAGCCTAAATATGCTCAATGCTTTTTTACGATGCATCATTTTCTAAAGTTGCTAAGCGATTGATTTTTCCACTTGTGGTATAAACAAACCGATTGAAGTACATGATTTCCTTCGGAATCATATAACGATTTTCTAAATATCGAAAGGTATTTAAATCAAGATCAATTGGTTTTTCAGATTCAATGCATAATACCAGTTTTTCGCCCAATTTCACATCTGGAATTCCAGCTAAGAAAAAGGGTAGAGGAATATGTTTCGCTATTTTAGATTCTATATATTCGGGATGCAATTTAAAACCTCCAGAATTCACAACAAAATCATTTCGACCAAGCCATGTAAACCGATTGTCAGCATGAATTTGAACCATATCGTTGGTCTTTAATTGGTGAAGTCCCAATTCAGGGTAATTAACGATCAGGGTGCCTTGTTCACTTGAAGATACGCTGACTCCAGCTAAAGTGGTGTATTCATCACCTGCTTTCAAGAGATTTTTCAATGCAAAATGGGAAATGGTTTCGGTCATCCCAAAACTCTGAAAAGCATGAATATTTTCATTTCTAATCGCTTCAATAGATTTTTCAGATAGGGCTGCTCCGCCAATCAGTACGACGGGGATTTTTTGCAGAAGCGTTTTGTTCGAAGCTAAAAATTTGTCCAATTGCATCGGGACAATCGCTAAAAAGTCAGTTTGAATATGCATGTAATCAATTCCATTGGGTTCACATAGGTTTAAATGCAAATTTCCAATAATGGAACGAATGATCATCATTTTTCCGGCAATTGTCGATGGTGAAAGACATAAAGTAGCCTCTGCACCAGGTTTCAATTGGAAAAAGTCCAACGTTTTTTTTGCCGAGATGACCATGTGTTTTTTTTCAATTTGAATTTTTTTAGGTGCTCCAGTCGACCCGGAAGTGTAGGTTTCAATATACGAGCGTTGATCTTTCCAATCTTTCAAAAAAGAAAGAAAAAGCTGAAAATTCGCTTCTGAAATATCTTTTCTCGTATAATTTAGCAACATATCTTTTAACTAAAAAGTAACAAATTGATTGCAAAAAAAAAGCTAATTTAGTGAAATATAAAACGCAAATTATGAGAAATATACTAACAATCGCTTTAATTGCCTTTCTTGGGTTTTCATTTTTACCCAGCTCTAAACCTGATGCGGGTATTTCATTTGAAACCATTCCTTTGGCAAAGGCTATGAAAAAAGCTGAAAAATCTGGAAAATATATTTTTATCGATGCTTATACTTCCTGGTGTGGTCCTTGTAAAAGAATGGCTGCTACTTCCTTTAAGGATGCTGAGGTTGGTAAAATATTCAATGAGAAATTCATTAATTTGAAGATCGATTGTGAGAAAGATGAGGATGGACCAGAAATTTCACGTCTATACAAAATTAGAGCCTATCCAACTTTATTGGTCATCAATGGATCTGGCGAATTGGTGAAAGAAGTCATCGGCTTTCAAACTGCTGATCAATTGAAAAATCTCGCTAAAAGCTTATAGTTCTTTTAAAAAGAAAGTAAAAAGAGGTGGTTAATAAACCACCTCTTTTTGTTTAATCGCTTCAATAAACGGAGTTAGTTTTTCAATATTCACGTGATCCATGACAACGATTTTGTGCCAATTCACTTGATGGTGGTTGTCAGGAACCAAATGGAATTTTTTCGCAATTTCTTGTATTGAATTACTTGCATGAATCGTTACAATATTGGAGAAAGGATTGCGGTAATAACGAATATTCAATTCGTCCAAAGCATCACACAACCAATCGGTTCTTTTTTGTAAGACGAAAATTTTCTCAAACCAACCGTATGGTCCGTAGGTATTTAAAATCAACCAAACGGCAATGGCATTCGCTCCAGATCGACTACCAATCAAAGTAGCATCTTCTCCTTCTACATAAGATGCAGCAGAAGTGTTCGCGTATTTCATGAAATTTTTACGAATCAAGAAAATACCAGTTCCATAGGGTGCTTGAGCCATTTTATGGGCGTCTAATGTTACCGAATTGACTTCTGGGTTTGCAAAATTCAAATCGTTATCTTCGTTTGAAAAGGGGTAATAAAATCCACCATAAGCCCCGTCGACGTGTATTTTGTAGGGTACATTTTCAGATTTTAAAACTTCCAAATACACATCAATGGAATCGACAGATCCAAACATAGTGGTCATCATGTTACACACGACAATGAAATGATTTTTACCTTCATGAATTGCCTGTTTGATCGTTTCTGAGACTGAAGCGTTGGTGATCGCTCGATCTTCATTTACACGTGTTTTATAAATCGAAATCCCTAGAATTCCTGCGGCTTTGTCCATGGAATAATGGCTATCTTCAGAACAAATCAACGCAATCTGATCATTGTTGCATTGGGCAAATTGATTGAAATAGTTACGATAAATCCAAATCGCTTGAAAATTTGCTTCCGTTCCACCTGAGGCGATGTATCCATCAAAATCCTCATTTCCTCCTTTTAGGATATCTTTGGCGCAAATGTCGATGACTTCGCGCTCAATTTGATGCGTTCCCTTAAAGAAGCTTTCCGAATTCCCCGTCGTATGACAGCCAATGTGATTAGGATTGGCAACCAATGTCTTTAAAAAAGGAGCATTATGCAGACGTGTATCTTCTTGCGAAAAAACGCGTTCATCCAAATGAGAAGCGGGTACACCCAAAAGCACCTCATCTTTAAAATTTATATTTTCTGAAAGTTTTTGATCAATGTATTGATTCATTTCTTGTGAAGACCATTTTTTCCAAGTCATATGTTTTTGTATTAATGTTCTGCAAAATTACATGCAGAAGGCAAGAAGAAAAAAGGATTAAAATCAGTTTTTCTTAATTTTTTTGAATTTGTATTTTTTATTTTTAAAAGTGTAAATTTGCATCATGCAAGACGGTTATAAACACAAGGGACTACGTAAAAAGTTAATTCAAGAACTTAGAGAAAAAGGAATTCAAGATGAAAAAATCTTAGCTGCTTTTGATGCGGTACCTCGTCATTTCTTTTTAGACCTGGCATTTACAGAACAAGCTTATACGAACATGGCTTTTCAAATCGGAGCAGGGCAGACCATTTCTCATCCTTATACAGTTGCTTTTCAAACCGATTTATTGCAAGTGAGAAAAGGAGATAAAATTCTTGAAATAGGCACTGGTTCAGGATTTCAGACTTGTATATTATGCGCGTTGGGTGCCAAAGTTTTTTCCATCGAACGTCAGAAGGAACTTTTTCTCAAAGCTAAATCGATTATCCATCATTTTAATTTTAATCCAAAATTGGTTTTTGGGGATGGCTACAAAGGGCTGCCTAATTTTGCACCCTTCGATAAGGTCATCATTACATGTGGCGCCCCGGAAATACCTGAAGCTTTATTGAATCAGTTGAAAATAGGAGGGGTGATGGTTATTCCAATAGGTGAAGGAGAAAAACAATTGATGAAAAGAATCACCAAGGTGGCTGAACATGAATTTACCACTGAAGAATTTGGTGTTTTTAGTTTTGTTCCGATGTTAGAGAATAAAACCGGACATTAATTTAATTCATAAGCCCCAATGTCAGGTGGGTTATTTCTACCCATTCCTAAAATATCTAAACTAACAGAAGTGCTGAATCCAGCTGCATTAAGCGGAGAATTTGCTGGGAATTTGTAATTCGATTCTGAAATGTTGGTAAATAGTGGGTTTGCATTCCAAATGGTATTAAGAAAAATAGAACTCGTACTTGGCGAATCCATTTTAATGACATTGTTTTTCAAATTAAAGTTGAGCGTTACCCCACCTGTAGCAAGGGTGTCGAATGCAATTTCCCCAGACTGATTCCCATAGATTACCGAATTCGTAATCGATCCCTCATTGATCGAAGCGACCGTGGTAATTGAAGTGTTAGGGTTGTAATAAAAATTTGAAATACCCACGGCAGGAGTTTGGTTTGAGCCATTTTGATAACCTAACAGATGACAATGATTCATGTTAAAATCACCCCCTTCCAAAACGAATAAAGCATGATAACCATTTTTACTAATGATGCAGTTTTCAGCCTTAACTTTTGCCCCTGAGTAAATGAATAAACCATAACTCGCGCAATTTTCAATCTTACTGTTTGTTAAGGTAAGCGTGTATCCGGATTGAGATGCATCTCTGGAGTATAAATGAATTCCAGAAGTACCATTTTTTATGTTTACATAGTTCAATTGAGAAGGACGAGCCTCGTAGAAATAGATGCCATAATATTGACCTGTGACATCACTATACATGTTTTCTAAACGATCTCCCTGCAGGGTGATTTCATTGCCAAGTGAACCGTTCATGTTCAGTGTTCCTTTATAGTTAATCAATTGCGCATTTTTGTGAAGGTATATGTTCGTTCCTCCTGGGATAGTTAATGTTTGCGCAGAATCAACGGCAGCATAGCCATAGATGACATGAGGTTTGTCGTTTTGCCAAGTCCCTGAGTTAAGATCTTTATAATGAAAATAGGCATCTTGTCCCCATACTGCTAATTTAACATACTGATCTTTTCCATTGGTTCTAAATCGAATGGAATCTTCAATAATCAAGGGTAGCGTTCCGTTATTTACTTGTAAGGTAACGTCCACAAACACATACAACGAATCCTTTTTGTCGAGCACGGTTTCACCAAATTGAAGGCCACTTACTCCATCGACATTAATTCGAAAGGGCGAATTTGACCCACCCATTAATTGAATGGATTCGATTTTTATTTTCGCGTTTTGTATATTGTAGATTTTAAATTGTTTGGTGGTAGAGCCAATAGTGGTAAAAATTGTGTCAAATACTACCGTGTCGCTGGAGAAACTTAAGTTGCTGGTTGAGAAAAAATCCTTTTTTTTACAGCTCGTTTGGGATAAGCCAATGATCAGTAATGTCAACCAGAAAAATATGTGCTTTTTTTGAGTCAAAAATTCAATTTTAAGTACCAAAGATAACGAATGTTTAAGAAAGTTATTTTAATTTTGTAAAAAATTGAGCATATTTAAAAAAGATTACTTAAATTTGCACTCCAAATACAGAATAATAAGAATAATTACATAAAAATGAGAAAAGATATACACCCAGAAGATTACAGATTAGTTGTATTCAAAGATATGTCAAACGACTATGCTTTTTTGTGTCCTTCATGTGCAAACACATCAGATACAATTACTTGGGAAGATGGTAATGAATACCCTTTAGTTAAATTGGATATTTCACACAAATCTCATCCATTCTTTACTGGAATCGCTCAGTTCGTAGATACTGCTGGTCGTATCGATAAATTTAAAAACCGTTACGGAAAACACATGCAAAAATAATTTGCAGATAAACATATTAAAGCCTCCAATTTTGGGGGCTTTTTTTGTATTTTTATGTTCGATATGGTGTTATGAAAAAATTCTTAGTTGTTTTTTTCTTGTTTTTGATATGTCCTTTTCTGGGCAACGCACAAAGTAGATCGATGTCGAAAGCTTATGAAGCTTTGCGCATTTACAACTATTTTGAGGCAAAGCGTTTGTTTGAGAAAAAAATCAAAAAGGAACCCGTTTTAGCGAGTTATGGTTTGTCTGTCATCTATTTAAGAACAGATAATCCTTTTCATCAGTTAGATTCAGCATACAAGTACATATTATTGGCGGAGTCCAATTATCCAAAAGCGAGTGAAAAACAAATCCATGCGATGCAAAAATTGGGTGTGGATCAAGTTCAACTATTAAGTACGAAAATGGAGTTGAGTTCTCAATGGTATGTTACCCGTTGCGTTCCAAATTCAGTCGCCTCTTACCAATATTTTATGGATGCCAATCCTTGGGCTTATGAATATTCAAAAGCTGAACATATTCGTGATTCACTGGCTTTCGATTTGGTTAAACAAATTGATTCATCCAAATACTATTTAAATTACCTTCAAACCTATCCAAATAGTTACTTGAGTGCCACGGCGAAATCTTTTTACGATTTACTGTATTATCAAGAAAAAACTTCAAATGATTTGATTGAAGAATATGTAGAATATATCTGGGAATTACCTGAAGGGACCTACGCTGTGAATGCTGAAAAACGAATTTATGAATTGGCAACAGTCAATAACACGTTGAAGGAATATGAAGAGTTTTTAACCTTGTTTCCTAATAATCGATTTGGTTCTGATGCTTGGCGTAAACTCTACCAAATTTACATGGTTGATTATTCCGTAGAACGATTAGAATCGTTTAAGACAAAATACCCTAATTATCCCTTTTTCGAAGAATTAGAACAGGAGCAAGCCTTGGCAAAACAAGCATGGTACCCATTTAAAAAAGGAAATCTTTTTGGTTTTATGGATCAAGATGGTAGGGAGGTCGTTCCTGCTATTTATGAATCGGTCAATTTTTTCAAGGAGGGCTTGGCTTTAGTCATGTCTCGAAATAAATATGGTTACATCGATAAAAATAAATCGGTAATCATCCCATTTGTATATGATTCTGGAACCGATTTCGAAAATGGTAGAGCAATTGTTGAAAAGGATGGTAAATATGGATTAATCGACCGAAACGGAACTTTAATTATTGATGTCATAATGGAAGATTTGGGCGCTTTGTCCAATAATCGTTTTTTTGCTAAAAAAGACAGTTTGTATGGGTTTTATTCAAAAAATGGGGATTTAGCAATTCCTTTTCAGTACCAAGAAGCCTTTTCTTTTGGTCAATTGGCTATCGTTTCGAAACAGGATTATTTTGGAGCGATTGATACCAGTGGAAATCTAAAAGTTCCTTTCGATTATGAGAGTTTAACCAATTTTTCGAATAACCTTTTCATCTTTGAAAAAGAGGGGATGTATGGTTTGGTTTCATCATCGAATGAGATGGTTGTCCCGCCGAAATACGATTATATTGGAAGCCTTCATAGTAATCGAGCGATTGTCATTTTAAATGATAAATTGGGTTATATCGACGAAACGGGTTATGAAATTATTGCCTGTAAATACGAGAAGTTTGCGAATTATCCTTTGAACGGTCGCTTCTATGAATTGTATGCGAAAGTTAAATTCAAAGATAAATATGGAATCATTGATATTAATGGTAAATTAATTATCCCAACGACCTATACCGATTTAGGCAGACCGATTACGCCTGTATCTTTTAACAAAGGGAAGTTGTGGGGATATATCAATCTTCAAAATAAGGTAGTTCAAAAACCACTATATGAATATGCAGAGAGTTTTATCAACCAAACGGCGATTGTTTCATTGGCTGGCAAATATGGATTGATTAATCTGAAAAACGAAAAAATTATTCCTTTAGAATATGATAACGTACTTCGAATCGATACGGATTATTTTCAAGTGGAAAAAGAGGGTAAGTTTGGTATTTATTCCAGAGATGGACAAGTTTTGGCTGAATTAAAATACCAACAAATTCAAATGCTTGATAAAGATTTAGTAATTTTATATGCTGAAGATTCGGTAGAATATTTGTATCTTGAAGAAAGGAAGTGGGTGAAATTGAAAAATGAATGAATCGAATTGTAGATAAAATAGAAAAATATAAACATGCCATTATTGCTACCATAGGCGTATATGTCGTGCTTTTCATGTACCTACAAATGGATACCTACACGCAATTATACCCCATTGTTCCCTTCCATGAAGGTGCTTATGTGGAAGAACCTGAAGTAGAGGTAAAGCCTGAAAATATTGAGATTCCGGCTGATTTTGAGCAAGGTGAGGTGAAAAATATGGCGCGTGATGTCAACGATGATCGAAAAAAATCGAATCAAGACTATTACCAGAACAAAAGTGCGAAAGAAATTGAGGACGATATTCAACGCGATATTGAAGCGACGAAAGCCTCAACCGGTGGAGAGGAAAAGAGAAAGGCAATTTTAGAAGAAATGGCCAAACGCAAAGAAAATCAATCTAAAAATACCAATGAAGCTAAAGTTACCAAAACGCAAGGCGGAAATACAGCTTTTAAAGGAAATGTGATGGTGGATTGGTCTTTATCAGGTCGCGATCCTTTTCAAAAAAACAATTGGTGGGTCAGAAATCCAGGTTACACTTGCGGTTACGGTTCAAGTGGTAAGGTGACTGTGAAAATTAAAGTCAATAAAAACGGTACTGTAACAGATGCGGTTTATGATCCTTCTCGAACATCTGGAGCAAATGGTTGTATGATTGAACAAGCTGAAAATTATGCGAAAAAATCCAGGTTCGACTTTTCATCTAATGCCCCTGCCTCTCAAGAGGGTGTCATTGTTTATACCTTTGTATCTCAGTAATGAAAAATAGATTAAGAGCGTTGATGCCCAATTTTGCTTTGGGTTGGTATCGTAAATGGAAAAAGAAACGCGTCAATCAACAACTTCAACAACAAAAATCAAAAGGTGCGATTTGGTTGAAGAATGATTTCGTTACACAGTTAAAAAACATAGGTATTGCCGAAGGAGATGTGCTCCTCGTACATTCCAGTCTTTCTAAGATTGGTTATGTGGATGGTGGAGCGCAAACGATTATTGATGCGCTGCTTGAAGCTGTGGGTGAAAAGGGACACCTGCTCATGCCAAATTCTCCAAATGATAGTTTTCAATTGGATTATATTCAAAAAAATCCAGTTTTTGATGTACTTCATTCACCTTCGAAATTGGGTAAAATTACAGAAACATTTCGATTGATGCCTCAAGCAATGCGAAGTGAAAGTCCTACAGAGCCTGTATCGTGTATAGGACCCAATGCTGCGTATTTCGTTGGGACTCATTTCGGAAATGAAACCCCTTACAACCAAAATAGTCCCTTTTATAAAGTAGCGAAGGCGAAAGGAAAAATTCTTTACATTGGAGTAACGTTGGATAATGCCGGTACAAGCTTGCATGTATTGGAGGATTTGGTAGAATCGTTCATATTTCCTGTTTATTATCCGGAAACCTTCTCCGTTCAGGTGATTGATGCGCAAGGAAAGGTGAAAGAGATGAAAACAAAGGTGCATAATCCTGAACAATCTAAATTAAGGAAGTGTGACGAATTACTGCCTTTATTTGAAAGCGAACAAGCCATGAAAAGGGTGAAATTCGGAAATGCAGAAACCATACTCTTTGATGCTTATACCATGCTTGAGGTCATGCTTAAAGCATACGAAAAAGATCAAGTAACGATGTACACTCCAAATGGAATTAAGTGATTTACTTTTATTAATTTTACGCCATGATGACAGATTGGAAAACCATTAAAAATTACGAAGATATTACCTTCAAATACCGAGAAGGTGTAGCTAGGATTGCGTTTAATCGTCCAGAGGTTAGAAATGCCTTTCGACCTAAAACAGTTGATGAAATACTAGATGCCTTGATCATTTGTCATGAATCTCAAGAAATTGGAGTGGTTTTGATCAGCGGAGAAGGTCCGTCGAAAAAAGATGGTGGATGGGCTTTTTGTTCCGGAGGAGATCAAAGAGTTCGGTCCACAACGGGCTACAAAGGTTTAGATGGCGTCAATAAATTCAATATTTTGGATGTTCAACGTCAAATTCGATTTATGAATAAGGTGGTGATAGCCGTTGTTCCCGGTTGGGCAGTTGGTGGTGGACATAGTTTACATGTGGTGTGTGACCTGACTTTAGCAAGTAAAGAACATGCAGTCTTCAAACAAACGGATGTCGATGTGGCTAGTGTTGATGGTGGATTTGGTTCGGCTTATTTAGCTAGACAAGTAGGACAAAAACGAGCGAGAGAAATCTTTTTTCTCGGAAAATCATATTCGGCTCAAGAAGCCTTTGAGATGGGAATGGTGAATGCTGTCGTGCCTCATGATCAATTAGAGGAGGAGGCATTCAATTGGGCACAAGAAATTTTAACTAAAAGTCCTACAGCAATTAAAATGTCAAAATTTGCATTTAACTTAATCGATGATGGTTTGGTTGGACAACAAATATATGCTGGGGAGGCGACTCGCTTGTTATATATGACCGATGAAGCGGTAGAAGGTAGAAATGCATTTTTAGAGAAACGAAAGAGGGATTTTTCTAAATTTCCTAAATTCCCATGATAATGTTTCGTCGTTATATCGTGCTCGTACTAGGAGGAATTCTTCTATTTTTCACTTCGTTTGAAGCGAAGAAAATTAGAAATGAAAAAAACTCCAACTATTTAACCGAAAATGTGATTGTTTTGGTGATTGATGGACCTCGTTTTACAGAAACTTTTGGCGATACCTCCTATCAATATATTCCTCATTTAGCAAACGATTTAGCTCCTCAAGGTGTTCTGGTTAAAAGTTTTTGGAATAACGGTCCCACGTATACGAATGCCGGACATACTGCCATTACTACTGGAAATTATCAGCGCATCAGTAATGTTGGTTTTGAACACCCTAAAAAACCATCGATGTTTCAATACTACAATAAAACATATGCCGATTTAAAAGCGAGTACTTATGTTATCGCCAGTAAAGGAAAGTTGAATATCTTAGGTAATACCAAACAAAAGGCTTGGAAAAATCAATATTTACCCACGACATATTGTGGTCCAAATGGACATGGAGTGGGGTATGAATCGGATGTGAAGACCTGGAAGGCGGCTAAAACCATTTTAAAAGAAAAACATCCAAAATTAACTTTGATCAATTTGTTAGAGGTGGATGTCAGAGGGCATGAAGTCAATTGGTTAGGTTATTTGCAAGGGATTAAAAATACGGATTCTTTAGCCTTTGAGCTTTGGGATTTCATACAAACCGATTCTATTTATCGAGATAAAACAACGCTCATCATCACTAATGATCATGGTCGACATTCAAAAGGAAAACGAAGTGGGTATGTTAATCATGGCTGTCGTTGTGAGGGATGTAAACATATTTATTTAGTGGCTTTAGGTCCAGATTTTAAAAAAGGTTCCACTTCAAAAATGAAATACGAACAATTGGATATCAGTAAAACCATTGCAGAACTTTTACAATTTCAGATGCTAACTTCAAAAGGGAAGGTGATGTGGGATTTGTTTGAAAATCCGAATCTTAAAAAACAATCTCCTTGATCAAATTCTACCGCAATTTATATCAACAGCCTCGAATTTTCGGGTTAGATATACTTCGTTTTTTTGCCATTTTCTTTGTCTTATTGGGACATAGTAAAATTTTATTACCTCCATCTATGGATTCTTTTGTCAATCCCTTGTTGTTGGATGGCGTTGCAATATTTTTTGTTCTAAGTGGATTTTTAATTGGGGGAATCTTGATTAAAACCTTACAGGAAAAGCAATTGAATGGTCCTGTTTTGTTCGATTTTTGGAAAAGAAGGTGGTTGAGAACTATTCCGGTTTACTTTATCGTGTTAATTTTTGTGTTAATATTTGGTTTGTTTTATAAGCCAGAAAGAATTCCAGAGACATGGTATAAATATTTTCTTTTCATCCAAAATTTAGGGACCAACCAGCCTTTATTTTTTTCAGAATCTTGGAGTTTAAGCATTGAGGAATGGTTTTATTTGATTACTCCGATATTGCTTGCGCTATTTATTTTTGCGACTAAAAATCTCAAAAGATCATTGGTCTTGGTGATTGTTCTGGTGATTATCGCGGTAATTATTTTACGATATTACCTCTATTATACTCATGATTTTCAAGATTTTTTAAGTGTTGACTTTACCGTCATGCGACGTGTTTTTTCCCGTTTGGATGCGCTGATGATTGGAGTTTTTGCCGCTTTTATTAAAGTATATTACCCGGCAAGGTGGAATAACTTAACCCATGTAATTTTTTTAGTGATCGGTGTTCTTGGTCTGTATGCCATCAAATACTTTAATGAAGATGTATTAGATGCCCAGACGATTGTATGGTCTCCGTTTCTAAAGTCGATAGCTGTTTTTATGATGTTACCGTACTTGTCAACTGTAAAAAAACCTTGCTATTCTTGGATGCATGTATTCACCCATTTAAGTTTAATTTCGTATTCCATGTACCTCATCAATCGAACCATTGTGATCGATATCTTGATCAAATTTGGAATTTTTGGTGTATTGCGTTCCAATTATGTCATTCCTGAAAACTGGTGGTTTTATTACCTGTTGTTTTGGCTTTTTACCATCGCCATTTCTTCACTAATGTATCAATGGATTGAAGTTCCTTTTTTGAAGTTAAGAAATTGGAAGCGCGTTAAGGGTGAATAGATTGTAACCAAGATTCCAGCTTCATATAAACATCATCTCTTACCTCTTTTTTAGATAAAATCAAATCGTGCATGGCGTTGGGAATACTTATGATGCTACAATTTCCTTCTATTTTTTTTGCTTCTCGTTCAATATCTGTTACGGATAAAACGGCATCACCACTCAGTAATGCATCAGTCCAAACTTTAGATTGAACGGAATGATCGGAATGCATCACCAACACGGGTTTATCAATCTTTAATCCTCTGAAAACTTCTAAATGTCCTTGATGAATGGCGTAGAACCACCCATAATTTAAAGGAGGAGAAACATTGGGTTTCCATGCTTCATTAAACTCCCATTCTCCATGGTTTTTCTTATTGATACTTTCTCCATACAATCCCAAACCTTCTCGTTTGAAAAGTTTATTTGGCTTTTTCTTTCCTTTTTTCGCCACCATGGGTAGCATTATTTTTTTCATCCAGGGTGCAATGTTGAAATCAAAAAACGGACTATTCAGAAAAAGCGCTTGAAATTGATCAGATTGAGGGTGGTGATGGGCATACAAAGCAGCGATCAATCCACCAGTTGAATGTCCGTTGACAAGGGTGTAAATAGAGCCTTCAGCTTGAATAATTTTGAGAGCAGTATCAATATCAGCATCGTATTCATTCAGATTTCTCACATTATTTAACTTTTGATGAGAACGGTAAGATCTGCCATATTTCCTCAAGTCGATGGCATAAAAACGATAGCCCATTTGCGCATAATGCTCGGCTAATTCGCTTTGAAAAAAATAATCATTAAAACCATGAATGTAAAGGACAGCCTTTCTGGATTTAGGTTGATTTTTTAAACGAATTAAGGTGCAAACGACTTCACCTTCGTAATCGTTGGGTTGTTGAATCGTTGTTTGTTCAAAATTTGGACCCAAAAGGTCTTTTTGGTAATTCAATTGGCCTTGGCAAAATCCAATCCAGCATACGAGGGGTAAAAGAAAATACTTCATAGCTTAAAAGTAAATTATTTATGGAAAAAATGAAAGGTATGTTGACAAACTTCTTCAAGATCAACAGGAAGATTTTGTTGGGTGTAGGGATGAACCGCTCCAAAGGTGTGATTTGCGCCAGATATGGTTATCAGATTCGTTTTGGTCCAATCTGCGATTTTTTGTCCTTCACGAATAGGCACAGCTTCATCCAGAGATCCATGAATTACGAGAGTAGGTGTTTTTGAATTTTGACAGGCTTCTTCAATTTGTAAAACCGCCTTGTTCTCTTGAAAATCGAGGTATTGTGCGTAAGAAATTTTTAAATCTTGCTGTGTTCTGCTATTATGTTGCAGACGATATCCAGTTTTCTTCCATTGTTCTAAAGTTTCATTTTTAGGAAATCGGTCTGCAATGGATGATATTCCTGCCCACGCGGCAATTTTTTGAAATCCACCTAATTTTTCAGCTAATAATACATTTCCACCCCCTCTGGAATGTCCAATTGCAAAGTACTTAGCATTTGGAAATTGATCTCGAATTATGGCGCTAATGGACAATAAATCGGTCAATTCATAACTGTAGCGGTTTTCAGCAAAGGACTCTAAATCAACAAATTCAGATGGATTTTCAAGGCTAGTTCCATTGTGGGTATGGTTGAAAAGCAGGAAGGCATATCCTTTAGAAAGAAAATACTTCGCTACCAGATGCCAAGCTCCCCAGTCTTTAAAACCCATAAAGCCATGATTGAATATGATGATGTTTTCAGGTTGGTTATCAGGAAGATAGAAATCATACAGAGCTTCTTTGTTATTTGCTCCACGATAGATTTGGTTTTTTAGTACAATTTCTTTCATATTCAAAGATAATATTTATCAAATTCATTATCTTTACATCTTTGATAAAACATGAGATTTTTAATCGTTACATTACTTTTTTTATGGACTACATCTTGTTCGTCAGGATATGGTAATAAATTGGAAAGCGATGAATTGGTCATATTTTACGAAAATCAACAAGATGAATCAATCGCAAGAGCTTTAGGCCATTTTTGGAAAGAAGAAGGCTTAATTGGTGAACGGCAACAAACGTTACGATTGTTCGTGAATAAAGCAAACTATCGCATTCAATTGATTCAATCTCCTGAATTTCAAAAAGATCCTATATCCTTTGAAGAACAGCAGTTGTTGATTGCTTTACTGAACAAAATGGATACGCTTGTTTTTGAAAACCGTAAGGGTTCTTTTGAAATTTGCAATGATCATTTTGAACTAAAACATTTAATTCAAGAATAAATGAAAATATCGGCATCTATTTATAGCGACAAAAAAAGACCTTTAAAAGAGGTGATTGAAGATCTAGATGCGCATGGAGTAGAATTGTTACATGTAGATTGCAACGATGATTTAGCCGTTTTTGAAGATATCAAAGCCATTCGAAATTGGACAAATATTCCAATTGATTTGCATATCATCACAGAGCATCCAGAAAAATATTACGATTATTTACGTCAAACTCCAGTAGAGTACGTGACTTTCCAATATGAAGATTTAAAATCACCTTTGGAAATTCCAAACGACATTAGTGGGAAGAAAGGCTTGGCGATTATAACCCCAACATCAATCGATGTATTTGAGGATTATCCTCATTTTGATTTCTTACTGGTTATGGCTACCATTCCTGGTCAAAGTGGTGGAGTTTTTGATCAAGTCAACTTTTCAAAAATCAGACAATTTAAACGAAAATATCCATCAAAGACCGTACATGTGGATGGTGGTGTAAATGGAGAAGTTTCCTTTATTCTCCGAAATATGGGTGTATATGCTTCTGTTTCGGGGTCTTATTTATTTAATGCGCCATCCATTGGACATGCGTTAATGAATCTTACGAATCGAAATATTGAATCGCATTTTGTTGTAAAAGATTTTATGATTCCAAAAGAGGAATGTCCCATTTTGACTGAATCGCAATTAAATATCGAATCTGTTTTAATATCCATCGATCAAGGGGCATTGGGTTTTTCCATCGTCGTGGATCAAGACCAAATGTTTAAAGGGATTATTTCGAATGCGGATGTCAGAAAAGCCATGATAAAAGCCTTACCTGATTTAAATGCATTGAACCCTTTAGAAATGTTGAATCGAAAACCTTTATTGATCTATGAGGATCAAACGGTTGAGGAAATGTTAATGACCATCAAACAAAGTCCCATTCCCATCATGTATTTACCTGTAATCAATAGAGATAAATCAGCAGTAGGCGTGGTCAATTTTATGAATTTAGTGAAAGGAGAATTATGATTATACACTTAAAAGAAAGTATCAGTAGTCAAGAAGCGGCAACAATTGCTGAAAAAATTAAAGCATTTCATATTGACAAAGGTCAATTGCAAATTTTGGTGACAGGGTCAGGAACAAAAGAAGTTCCTGCTGAAATTTCAGGTCAAGTTGCTGAATCGTTTGTATTTGCAAATGATATTCAATTGGCTTCAAAAAAATATCAATCTGAAAAGCGATCGGTAAATATTGGAGGAGTAACCATCGGTGGAGACACGAGAAATACTTTGTTGATTGGTGGGCCTTGCTCGGTGGAATCAGAAGAACAAATTACTGAATCGGCTGAATTGTTGGTGCGGTTAGGGCTTTCTACCTTGCGTGGAGGATGTTATAAGCCAAGAACTAGTCCCTATTCCTTTCAAGGAATGGGTTTGGATGGGTTGAAACTTTTAGCTAAAATGCGAGATCAATACGGTTTGAATGTAATTACAGAGGCTCGTGATGCTACGCATATTGATGAAATAATCGAATATTCGGATGTGATTCAAGTAGGTGCGAAGGCCATGTATGATCAAGGGATTTTGAGAGCTTGTGCGAAAACGCAGAAACCTGTATTAATTAAAAGAGGATTTGGAACAACCCTTCAGGAATTTGTTCAAGCGGCTGAGTTTGTTATGGCTGGAGGAAATTTTAATGTCATCTTGTGCGAACGTGGATTGCGAACTTTTGAAACAGCTACGCGATTTACCTTAGATTTATGCGGAGTTGCTTGGTTGCAAGAGCACACGAACTTGCCAATCATTTTAGACCCATCCCATGCGATGGGCTATGCTTATGGCATTCCTAATTTAGCAAAAGCATGTGTTGCTATGGGGATTGATGGATTGTTAATTGAAGCGCATCGCAACCCTTTGGTGGCTAAATCAGATGCTTCTCAACAATTAACCCATCCTCAATTTGAAAGTTTATTGAACGAATTGAAACCTGTAGCCAATGCTGTTGGTTATCAAATGATTTAGTATGTATTTGGAGCAAAATTTAAAAGGGATTTGTAAAAAAAACGGAATCGATTTTGAAGATTTTTTATCGGATCTTGAAGTAGATCATGTAAATGAAATCACCTTGTTTGACTTGGAAGCAATTGCAGAAGAATATGAATATGATATGCAAGCCCTTTTATTTCAAGCGATTTATCCCGTTGAACCTTGGTTGAAGAAAGCAAAAGCAATTCGCCTATTGGTGTTAGATGTTGATGGGGTCATGACTGATGGGGGAATGTATTTTACCGAAAATGGCGATCAAATCAAAAAATACAATACCAAGGATGGAATGGCTATTCGTCAACTTACGAAGGAAGGATTTCCAATTGCGATCATTTCTTCAGGTTTTACGAATCATGTTGTACAAGAACGAGCAAAAATGCTTGAAATTAAATATTGTTATGTTGGTAGGGAGGAAAAAATCACCATCTTGAAACAATATTGCGAAGAATTGGGGATTTCCTTAAAGGAAGTAGCCATGATCGGGGATGATATCAATGATTTGAAAGTTTTTGAGGAAATAGGCTTACGGGTTTGTCCGAAAGATGCTGTTTCCAAAGTTAAAAGTAAAGCAGACATTATTTTGAAGAGTAAAGGCGGAGAAGGTTGTGTGCGTGAGTTTATTGACGAGTATTTGAGACCATAATATTAGATTTAAAAAATAATGAAAATAGGAATTATTAGAGAGGGTAAGGTGCCACCAGATTTTAGAGTACCGCTGACCCCTTCACAGTGCAAAAAAGTGGAGACAATTTTTCCAAATGTTAAGGTGATTGTTCAAAACAGTCCGATTCGCATTTTTAAAGATGAAGAATATCGTGCGCAAGGCATTCAAGTGCAAGAGGATCTGTCCGAATGCGACATTTTGATGGGGGTGAAAGAGGTGAATATATCCGATTTAATTCCTAACAAGAAGTATTTGTTCTTTTCGCATACCATTAAAAAACAACCGTATAATCGAAATTTATTGAGAGCTATTCTTGAGAAGAAGATTCAAATGATTGATTATGAGGTCTTAAAAGATAAGAATAACAAGCGATTGATTGGGTTTGGTCGTTACGCAGGAATTGTTGGGGCATACAATGGTTTATTGGGTATTGGTCTTAAAACCGGATTGTACTCCATTAAGCGAGCGAACGAGTGCCATGATCGCAAAGAATTGGAAGAGGAATTGAAGAAAATTAAACTTCCTTCGAATTTTAAGATCATTTTAACAGGATATGGAAGAGTAGGACATGGAGCTCGTGAAATTATCGATTTATTAGACATTAAGGAGGTGAGTCCAGACGAAATTGTAGCGAATGATTACAATCAGCCTGTTTTTGCTCATTTAGAATTGGAAGATTACTACAAAGCTAAAGATGGAAGTGAATTCGATAAGAAAGTATTTTATTCCAATCCTGAATTGTTTAAATCCAACATGAAACGCTTTTTAAATAAGGTGGATTTTTACATTCCTTGTCATTTTTGGTCTAATAAATCACCGTTCATCATCACAAGGGAAGATTTGAAGATGGAAGATTTACGTCTGAAGTATGTGGCTGATGTTTCTTGCGATATCGACGGACCTATCGGCTGTACCATTCGACCTTCTAAAGTGGCGAGCCCTTTCTACGGGTACAACCCAAAAACAGAATCGGAAGACGATTTTCAACAGGAAGGCAATATCATGGTTATGGCGGTTGATAATTTACCTTGTGAATTACCACGTGATGCCTCAGAAGATTTTGGTTCAGAATTAATGAAATATATTTTACCTGCTTTACTGGGAGAAGATAAAGATCAAATCATTGCACGAGGAAGTGAAACGGATATGACAGGTCAATTAACTCAGGAATTTGCGTATTTAAAAGCATATGTAGCAGGAAACGAATAATTAGGTAAATGGAAAAAGGGGATAAAAAAATTATTAAAGGTTGGATCATGTATGATTGGGCCAATTCGGTGTACAATTTAGTGATTTCATCTGCTATTTTTCCGATTTTTTACGACGGAGTTACCAAAGCAGCTTATGCGGAGAAATTAGGCGTTGCGGTCAAAGATCTTCCCGTGAACACCACTATTTTAGTGGAATTCTTTGGTTTTTCGATGTCTTCTTCCGTACTCTATTCTTATGTATTAAGTGCATCCTTTTTAGTGGTCTCTTTCTTATCTCCTCTTTTATCTGGAATAGCTGATTTTTCAGGGAAAAAGAAAATGTTCATGCGTTTCTTTAATTATTTGGGTGTGATCTCATGTTTTTCCTTGTACTTCTTTGATGTCGATCATTTAGAGTGGGGAATGGTTTCCGTATTTTTTGCCAGCATTGGATTTTGGAACAGTTTAGTGTTTTACAATGCCTTTCTACCAGAAATTGCCAAGAAAAAAGATCACGATCGCATTTCCGCAAAGGGTTACAGTATGGGGTATTTTGGGTCCATGACCTTGTTAATCATTTGTTTGGTGTTAATTAAAGTGTTTCATCAGGATGCACGTTGGAGTTTTGTTCTTGTGGGAGTTTGGTGGATAGGATTCAGTCAAATTACCTATCGTGTTTTACCCAATAATGTACACAATAAACCAAAGGAAAAAGGCATTATTTGGAAAGGGTTTAATGAACTTCGATTGGTTTTCAAGGAATTTATGAAGACGCAACGCCTTAAGCGCTATTTGTACGCTTTTTTCTTTTTTAACACCGGAGTTCAAACCGTGATGTTGATGGCTACTATTTTTGCGAATAAAGAAGTGAAATGGCCCAATAACGATGGCAGTACAGGATTGATTATTTCGATTCTTTTGATTCAAATTTTAGGAGCATTGGGCGCCTTCTTGATGTCGCGATTATCGCGAAAATGGCGAAACATTCCCACCTTAATTTTAGCTGTAAGTATTTGGATCTTGATTTGTATCGGTGCGATGTTGGTAGAAACTCCGGTTGAATTTTATTGTTTAGCGGCTTCTGTTGGAATTGTCATGGGTGGAGTACAAGCCCTCGCAAGATCGACTTATTCGAAATTAATTCCAAACACGACAGATAATGCAAGTTATTTTTCGTTTTACGACGTTACCGAAAAAATTGGAATCGTCATTGGTACTTTTTTCTTCGGGTTCATTGAGTTTGCGACAGGTTCCATTCGTTTTTCAGTACTTTCTGTAGCCGCATTTTTCATTATTGGTCTGATTTTACTTTTATTAATACCTAAAAAAGAAGTTGTAAACTAGATGAAAGTTTTATTATCTCCAGCAAAAAGTATTCGATCGACATCTCTTGAAGGTGATTTTCCATTTACAGCGCCTTTTTTCCTTAATGATGCTGAAAAATTGATGGGAAAAATGAAAAAATTGTCGGCTAAAAAAATCATGGGCATCATGCATGTTTCTCAAGAAATTGCGGAATTGAATGTAGAGCGCAATCAAGCATGGTCTGTTGAAAATCATGAAAAATCCACCGATACTCCCATTATTAGTTTTTCAGGTGAAGTATATCGCGGTTTTGATTTTGAATCTTTAGCGATTTCACATTATAACAGACTGCAAGATACAGTTCGCATTTTATCGGGTTTGTATGGTGTATTAAAACCCTTTGATCGCATGCAATCGTATCGATTAGAAATGGGGACAAAATGGGAGATTACTCCAAAGATTAAAAACAATTATCTTTTTTGGAAAGACAAGCCGACGAATTTTTTAAAAAATGAATTACAGTCCGATGAACTGGTTGTGAATTTAGCTTCTACTGAATACAGTAAAGTCATCCAGTTTAAATCGATAAAAAACAAAGTAATCACGCCTGTTTTTAAAGATTTTAGAAATGGAAAATTGAGTGTGGTGATGATGTTTGCGAAACATGCTAGGGGAGAGATGGCGCGATGGATTGTGGATCAACATATTCAGCATGAAGAGGAACTAAAATTATTTCAAGGAGGCGGCTATCAATGGGATGCAATTAATTCTACCGAAACTGAGTGGGTTTTTATCCGTTAATTTGTATCTTTCTCTGAAATTAACCGAAATACATGCGCACGATAAAATATTCACTTCGTCTTATCCTTAAATTTCTTATTGGATTTATTGTATTCATTCTCAGTTATTTATTGATTGTATGGATCATTTCAAAAATCCCAGTAAAAGCTGAAAATACGCAGTCCCCTAAGTCTATTGAAATCGCCATTTTATCGAATGGAGTGCATACCGACATTGTGATGCCAATTGTTACGCCAGATTTTGATTGGAGTGCTGTTTTTTCTTTCCAAAACACCAAAAACAAATATACCGATTATCAATACATTGCAGTAGGATGGGGCGATAAAGGATTTTATTTGGAAACCCCATCATGGGCTGAACTGCGACCATCGGTTGCTTTTAAATGTGCCTTCGGACTAAGTGAGTCTGCGTTGCATACTACCTTTTTACGGGAATTAAAAAGCGGACCGAATTGCGTAAAAATGAAAATCAGTCATGCGCAATATTCTAAATTGATTGCTTTTATTCTTTCTGAAGTTGATTACAAACAAGGTGTTCCGCAATTTATACCCACCCACATGGTGTACTCCGATGCAGATGCTTTTTATAATGCAAAAGGCACTTATTCAATGTTTTACACCTGTAATTCTTGGGCTAATAGCGCTTTGAAAGCAGCGGGACAAAAAGCTTGTTTGTGGACAGCTTTTCATGGACCCATCTTTGAACAATATCAATAAACATGAAAAAAGATCGCTTTAGCATCGAAGACCAAGAAGTTGGTTTTGGATCAAAAATCACCCAACAAAAAACACGCTTAATTAATAAAGATGGTTCTTTCAATGTGAAAAACAACCATACTTCAGAGCAATTTATGGGGATTTACCACGCCTTGATTTCCATGACTTGGACACGATTTACCGTTTGGGTCATCTTTTATTTTATCAGTATCAATTTCATTTTTGGCAGTATCTATTATTTTTTAGGTGATGGTGCACTTAATGGGGGTAATCACGAAATGGATTTTCATCCGTTTTGGAGTTGCTTATTTTTTAGTGCTCAAACTATTTCAACGGTAGGTTATGGTGGGATTACACCTTTGTCCTTGACGGCGAATACCGTTGCAGCAATCGAATCTTTAATTGGATTATTGGGATTTGCTTTAATAACGGGTTTGCTATATGGTCGATTTTCAAGACCAACAGCAAATATTCTTTTCAGTAAAGAAGCTATTCTAACCTCTTTTAAAGGACAAAGGGCCTTGCAATTTAGAATTGTTAATCAATGGAAAAACAGTCAATTAAATGAGATGCAATGTTTTGTGAGTGTTGCGTTGATGGCAGAAGGGGAAGCTGGACCAACTCGTAAATTTCACACCTTAGAATTGGAGGTGAAAAACATTTTATTTTTTCCGATGACTTGGACAATAAATCATATTATCAATGAAGAAAGTCCGCTTTATCATCTTGATTTAGAAGGGCTTCAACGAGCCAAAGCAGAGTTGTTGATTTTGGTCAAAGGCTTTGACGATACATTTTCTGCACAAGTTAGTCGGCGTTTTTCTTATACCGCAGATGAGATGAAGGAGCATGTTAAATTTGTCAGTGTATTCGACATCAAGGAAAATGGAGAGGTGTACCAAGATTTGAATCTCTTAAGTTCGTACACCCCTCTTTAAGTTCCTATAAAAAATTTGATAATTTAAAAGGTTTGTTTACCAAGTTCAATTTAAGGGTGAATCGAATACGTTCCCCATATTTTTTGGTTAAATAAGCATCTTCCATGGATTTACTCATCCAAATGGGAAAGTATAAACCAAACACTTTTCCGAAACGGATAGCTGCTCCTGTATTGATCGCTGTATTCACAACAGTGCCATTATAAAACGCGCCAAAATCGCTGTATAATCCAAATATTCCCGGTTTAATTGGAATTTGAAAATAGATGTTTGCCGAAGACATCCAGTTTAAGGTCGTTCCGTAATCATTGGTTGATTTGAATCCACCATTATTTTCCATGCGTTGTTGCGACCAAATTCCATGAACTTGATTTCTTCCAAAGAAATAATCTTCAGCAAACCAATCTTGCGTGCCAGATGTTCCTGAAAGCGACATGGCATAACTATAGGTGTTTGCTTTGGAATAAAAATGAGTTAACCAGTATCCGCCTGCAAAAACGCGCAATTCGATCCATCTTTTCATCTTGTTTTTTAGGTAACGGTATTGGTATTGACCAGTTACATGAGATCTTCCAATTTGATTGTCTCGATTGACTTCAGCAAGAAAATCGGTTCTCACATCCCATTGCACTTTGTGATCTGGGTATTCCCATTGCATGGTATAATTAACATACCCACCTGCATGTTCTGTTTTTTGCGCTCCCCATTGATCATAGCGATAAAGGGATTGCACTAAAAGTTGGTGAGAAAAAGGTTTGTGGTCTTTACGTTGACCTAATTTTGCAAACCAATATGGTGAAAGGGCATAGAAATAAGAATCGTTTCGTTTGTAAAAATTATCGTTCTTAAACGATTTAATAGACACCCCAAATCGCGAAAGTTTGACGTTTTGCTTAGGTAAAAATGTATAACTGAATTCTCCTATTCCAGATACCATTTGTCGGCCAAAACTATACATGGGAGCAATCAAATATTGAAAAGGTTTAAAAGGAATTCCATTGTTATGGATGGCTACTCCAAGCATGAATTTATCGTAAGCATTACCTGCCATGATGGGTGTCCAAAACAAGTTTGTTTTTTTTGATTCATTGTCGCCAATTAAAAATTCCAATGTAAGAGGTTCCATTTTTTTGAACGCTCCATGGGTTTTTATCCAATTGTTGGATCGGTTCATTTCAGGGATATTTTTGCCTTCATCGATGATGAAAAAATCATAATCACCTTGAAAGCTGACTTTTTCTTTACGAAGATCGCTTGGCTCGATCCAAATTGAATCCATCAGTTTCCCTTCTTTAAATCCATCAATGCGAATAGGGCCATTCACTTGACCTTTATTTTTGATGGTTAATTCATAGTTGTTTCCATCTCTTTTTAATTTTGAAATCTTATAGTCTACATGATTTGTAGTTTGAATTAAATCGTAAAACAACCAATTTAAATTCCGATTGCTAGATTGTTCCAAGGTTTGTTGTAAATCCTTTGGTTCTGGATGTTTAAATTTCCATTGTTCAAAGTAGGATTGCATCGCTTGATCGAATTTTGCTTCTCCGAGATAATCTTTCAGGTAGAAAAATACCAATCCTGTTTTTTGATACATGATAATTCCATAGTTCATCGAAGTAAAATGTTCGGAACTTGTTTCGATAGGTTGATCATCTCCAAGACTTGCTGTAAATCGGTACGAAATATCTCCCATATCATGGTGATTGAGGTGGTCAAAATGAAAACTTCCACCCATGACCATGTCGCTTAACCGTTGGTTGTTAGGGTATTTTGATTGGATATAACGCATTTCGTTCAAGGTGTTCAATCCTTCATCCATCCATCCGTGAATGCGTTCGTTGGATCCTAGGATACCGTAAAACCAGTTGTGTCCCACTTCGTGAACAATGACTACTTCTAATTCCTCTGCTGAATTTGCATTTCCGATAACTGTCACGTTTGGATATTCCATACCTCCACCGGCAGAAATAGTACCATCCACAGCGGTTACCTGATTGTAGGGATAGTCGCCATTCCATTTGGAGTAATAATACGTTCCATCGTGTAAATATTCACTTGCATTTTTCCAAAGATTTGCATTTTTTGGTGTGAACATGGCCCAAGTGGTCACTTTTCTATTTGAATTCGGTAGGGTGACTTCGCCTTTCAATACTTCATAGCGTTTATCGGCAAACCAGGCAAAATCATGCACGTTCGATTGAGTAAAGCGAATGGTTTTCCATTCTTGACTGGAAGCAGGAAATTCATCTCTTTTTGATTTTGAAAATGATTTTCGTTGGTCAAATTTTCCAGATTGAAAGGCCGCTATCGTTTCTTGATTGCGCTGATTTAAAAATGCCATTTCACTTTCGGTTTTCAAGTCGCCTGTAGCTCCGACCACATAATTTTGAGGTAAGGTAATGGATACATCAAAGCTTCCGTATTCTGAATAAAATTCTCCTTGATTTAAGTAAGGAATCGGATTCCATCCATTCTTATCGTACACTGCAGGTTTTGGATACCATTGTGTAATTTGATAGGATTGTCCAATGTGACCTAATCTTGAAATTTCACCACTTGGAATTTTAACAAAAAAGGGAGTGGTGATGGTGATCGAAGCCCCGGAAACGAGTGGATTTTTTAAATAAAGTTTTAAAATATCTTGATGCTTTGGATCGAATTCCCAATCTAATTTTTGTCCATTTACTCGGAAGTCTAAAGAATCCATGTAACCTTTATCATCCTCTTTAGCAAATTGGAGACTCGTTTCGCCGTTGCGGTAAAGTTGTTTTCCTAAAGCGCTTTTTTTCGAAGCGTAGGCATTTGCCCATACGTGGATGTAAATTTCATTTAAGGTATTTGGCGAATGGTTGATGTACTCAAAGGATTCAAATCCTGATAAGGTGTGCTTTTGATCGTCTAATTTTACTTGGATTTGGTAGTTGACTTCTTGCTGCCAATAGTTGTTTTGAGCAAAAAAAGTAGTACTAAAACCTAAAAGAAGTGTAAGTGATATTATTTTCATGGTCGTGATTCATTTTCACGAAAATACGAAAAATTAAAAGTGGAAGTTAACTTGTTGAAAAGTATTCTGAAGCGCGTATTTATTCGATAGGTCCCTGCTGCATCTGTTCTCCAGATCTTTTTATATTAGGAAAGAAGTACTTGAAATCAATCGAGAGATAAGACCCCGATGTACCACCCGTCATTCGATTGACGTAACTTTGATTTTCGTATTTTGCGACCATCGTAAAGAGCTCTTGATAGGGCACTTTTGCGGAGCCACCCAAATAAAAGAATCCATTTTTTTTCGTTCGGTACTCGAATCCAACGGATGCATTGAAATCAAAGAAAACACGGGAATTAATAATTCCAGTATGGTAAAAATAATGATTACCCCCTGGGGTATTTAAAACACCTACATTAGTCGGCTTATAATTGATTGATGCACCCAAGGCTGTATTCATAAAAATGTTTTGATCTAATTGAATGTACACCAAGGCATTTAGAGGTAATTCATAAGAAATGAACGATAAATTATTGGTCGCAAACAGATTGGAATCTTTGATATCCATTTCGATCTTATAATTGCGTTGGGTAAAATGTAATCCAGTTTCAAGCGCAAGCAGTTTTGTAAAACCAACGCGAACAGTTGCCCCAAAACCATATCCTAAACTTTGTTTGGTGCGGGAGTGAAATTCATTGTTAACTAAATCCAAAACTGGATTACCGACAAATTTAGTGGGAAATAAAGTTTTTACTTGGATCCCAAAATAGGAGGGGATTTTATCGGTTTTATCCCTTTTGGAATATTGACTCCAAAGCGAAAAGTTCCCAAGCGCGATTAATAAAATCAATACATACTTCATACCGAACAAAAATACGTTATTTTTTAAAATAAGATGAATCCAATGTGTTAACCGCAGCAATTATTTAGTAAACCTTTTCCCAAAATTGTAGGGTTGCACCAAGTTTACTTTGTTTAAGTTGATAATTACTTGGTATTTGTGCTTTTTCACAATAATAACTCACTAATCTTGTGCCGATCGGTTTTTGCTCCAATTGAAAATGAACATGGTTTTTATACCGCGTATAATCTGATGGGGCAATGTCGATTTGATGATCCATTTTGGCGGTTTCATCTTTGTGTTCTAAAAATGGATTGAATAAATAGATCGCATCGTAAACTTTGAAGGTTTGGTTTAGTACATTGTCATGCAAGTAATTTACGCGATTCCAATCAAACTGAGAAGCAATTTGACGAGCTATATCAACTTGATCTTTTCGATACTCAATACCTGTAAATGGATTCGGATATAGTAAGGCACCTACCGTACAAAATTTACCAACACCTGAACCAATATCTACAACGTGGGTTTGATCGTCTTGAATTAAAAATTCTAAGGCAAGTTTTGCTACGTAAATTTCGGTGTAATGCCGATTCGAATGATTTTGGAATTGGGGAAACAACAAGGCATCGAAGTCATCATCAAAAACATGTTCTTGCTGCAATAAATCTTGAAGGGTTGTCATAAAATCCTGTTCCATCATTTTACAAAAATAAATGCTTTCTGTAATCTTTTTGTTTTTTCTTCATTTTTGTGATGAATGGTGTTTATTGGATGTTATAAATTCTTTATTTTAGTTTTCTCAAAATAAACGATGATGAATTTACAATTACAATTGCATGAAGATCCCTATGTTTTCTCCCTTACCAATGAAGATGGAGTAAGTACCTTTATTGATGCCAATCCAAGTTTTGGTGGCAAGAACAAAGGGTTAAGACCCACTCAATTGTTGGCTGGATCCGTAGCGGCATGTATTTCGATAGATTTGTTGTCGATCTTGAGAAAGAAAAAATACGAATTCGAACGTTTTGAAATTCAAATCAAAGGGGTTCAACGTGAGGAAGGAACCACGCATCCCTTCGAGCGAATAGATTTACTTATTTTTGTGGAAGAACATATTGATTTGGCTATGGTGTTAAAGAATGCGACATTAATTCACGATAAATATTGCTCTGTTGCCTCTTCTTTAGATGAAAAAATTGAAATTAACCTTGAAGCTCAACATTTTTTGAATTAACTTGTTCTCAAAACAAGTATGGAAAATCTCGTCTTATCACAGCGTCAATTTTTTAATCTTCAAAAAACGAAATCCTTAGATTGGAGAGTAGCGCAGTTAAAAAAGTTGCGAAAACTAGTCGTGCAGTATGAGCAAGAAATGTATGCTGCTATTTATAAAGATTTCCAAAAGTCTGAGCACGAAACGTTTTTGACTGAAATTCAAATCATTTACCAAGATATCGATGAAGCCATAGCGTCTTTGTATTCATGGGCACAATCTGAAAGTGTGCGTACCAACGTTGTAAATTTACCTGCGAAGAGTTGGGTGCAATACGAACCTTATGGTGTTTGTTTGGTCGTAGGTGCTTGGAATTATCCATATCAATTGGCCTTTTGCCCAGCGATAGCTGCTATAGCTGCTGGAAACACCGTGGTCCTCAAGCCGAGCGAATTACCTAAACACACTGCTGAACTTATGGAAGAAATGGTCAATAGGCATTTTGAAGTTGAATTTTTCCATGTGGTGAATGGCGATGTTGAAGTGGCTCAGCAATTATTAGCTACGCGCTTCGATAAGATCTTTTTTACCGGTAGTGTACCTGTCGGTCGATTGGTTTATCAAGCCGCTGCAAAATTTCTAACCCCAGTCACGTTGGAATTAGGTGGTAAAAGTCCCGTGATAGTCAGTGATTCATGTCATTTGGAGGTAGCTGCTAAGCGAATTACTTGGGGGAAGTTCTTGAATGCAGGACAAACGTGTATAGCACCGGATTATATTTTGGTGGAGCAATCGTTATACCAATCCTTTTTGAATGCCATGATTGCGCAAATAAAAGCGAATGATTATCGAGTTGAAAACCAGAATTATGTTCAAATCATTCACGATCGACATTTTAAACGTCTTGCTGAGTTAATCCAATCGTCCAATGTATTGTATGGTGGAGATGTTGACGCTTCCAAACGGTTTATTTCTCCGACCTTAATTCAAGCGGAAAATTGGAACGATGCCATCATGCAAGAGGAAATTTTTGGCCCGCTATTACCGATTATTCCTTATCAAGATTATGCGGAAGCACTTGGTTTCATTCGACAGGGAGAAAAACCGCTATCTGCTTATTTATTCTCCAATTCAAGGAAAGAACAAACACAATTTACCGATTCCATTTCATTTGGAGGAGGAGCTATCAATGATGTGGTGATGCATATAACAAATCCACATCTACCCTTTGGTGGGGTAGGTGAAAGTGGTATCGGTAATTACCACGGCATCTATGGTTTTAGAACGTTTAGTCATTCGAAAAGTGTTTTCAAAAAAAACAATTATTTTGAGCCGAATTTGAAATTCCCGCCCTATTCCCGTCGAAAATTAAGATGGATCAAACGTATTTTAAAATGGTTTTAATTTACTTTAAATTAAAGTGTTAAGTATGTTTAATTATACTTTTAATTTAAATTAGATTAATCTAAAATACCAGCGATCTTGGTCGTAAATAAAGGTAGAATATTCTTCGTGAATTTGAATTTCAGTAGTTGATTTCTCATGATAATACGCTTTGAAATGCACATGGTAATTATCGAAATCTAAAATTTCAAGTCGAATCCAATGATTGGAAGTAGACCATTCTGAAATGGAAGCTTTACTGGTGTATTTACGATCTTTCGGGTAGGTGGTATCCCAGATATAATCGCTTAGGTTGAGGGCATAGGCCGCATACCTCGAACGCATTAGAAGTAACGCAGAGGCAGGGAAGGTGCTACCCTTATGTAAGGGTTCACAGCATGCTGAATAAGGTAATTGGGAATGACAAGGACAAGTCATGGTTTTTCAATGGCTTGTTTTCGCAAGGCGATGAATGATTTAATTTTTTCGTTTTCAATCAATACGGTTAAGTTGTAATACATTAGCTTCCAGCCGTCCTTTGTTTTTTTTACAATTCCGCTTCCACGACAACCTTCCATCCATGTGTCTAAATCCTCATCGAACCAGGCAATTAAACCGGCTTCATCGCGATGCCAAATTCTGTTTTTCGCTTTGAAATCCCATGCCTTTCCTTGATCGAAATAGGGTTTTGAAAATTTGGCAAATTCATCTTTTTTCCAGCGTTCTCCTGGGGCTGTTCCTAAAAAAACAAACGAAGAGTCCATCATGTTAAAATAGCGATCAAACTTGGCATCACTCGCTGCTTGATGCCAAGCATCTATGAATTGATCTAAATTGATTTCTCGCTGACAAGTGAACGAAAATAGGGCGAATCCACAAAGGGAAAAGAGTATTAATTTACGCATGATGTTCTGTATTGGGTTCATGTGCTCTGCCGCACGCAGGACAATGGGTTTGTTTTTTTTGTTTACGATTTTTTATGGCTTCTGAAAATCCTGAAGCTAAAATTCCAGTTGGCAAGGCAAATAATCCAATACCGATGATTGAGATTATTCCTCCTAATATCTTTCCTAAGGGAGTAATTGGGTACATGTCGCCATAACCAACCGTGGTAAGGGTGGAGATACCCCACCACATGGTTTCCGGAATGCTTGAAAAATTGCCCGGTTGCGCAGGGTTTTCGACAAAATACATCATGGAAGAACTCAACAATAGTAAAAATAAAGTTAGGATTAAAGAAATGTAAAGCTCTTCTCTTTTTTGACGAAGTACATCGGTAATTAAGGCGAGCGCGTTCACATAGCGGACGATTTTGAATAAGCGAAAAATTCGCATGACCCGCATGATTCGGATGAAACGAAGGTCGAAGCCGAAAAACGGAAAATAAAAGGGTAAAAACGAAAGTAAATCAATGATGGCTAAAGGGCTAATCATGAATTTCAAGCGTCCTTGAATCGGATGTTGATGCTGCTCATCCTCCGTAATTACCCAAACCCTGAGTAGGTATTCTAAGGTGAAAATTCCGATGGAAAATACTTCAAAGAGGTTAAAAAGGTGTTCAAATCGACGGTCAATTTCTTCTACCGATTCCAGAAGCACCACCAATACATTTAACGCAATTAAGGTGATCAAAAACAGGTCAATCCAATAACTGATTCCCTTATGATCAGTTGAAGGGGATAATAAATGATATAGTTTTTTCTTCATGTGTAGGGACACTTAGGTACTTTTTAACGAAAATACAAAAAAAAGATGCAATGACCATGAACTTGATGTGGGCTGAATAGTGGGATATATGCTTTATTTTCTAAAATTCGCTCAGAAACTGCGAGATTTCCCAGTTGCATATTTCATGGGAATGAATAGTTTTGTAGAAAATTGGAAAGGATGAAAAAATGGTTTCTAGCGTGTTTATGGATTTGGGCTTCTTTTGTGGGTTCAGCTCAAAAAGGACAAGAAAATTTTGAAAAGGCAAGGGTCTTTTTAGAAAAAGAAGATTATAAAAGCGCTCTAAAATGGATTGATTTAGCCATTCAAGACGATCCAAATCAAGTAGATTATTACAACTCAAAAGGGTTGATTTTGAAAAATTTAGAGCGTTATCAAGATGCCTATGAAGTTTGGTCTTTTGGTATTACCCAGTTTCCAGATGATCCTTTTGTATATTATAACCGTGGTGTTTTGTTGTTGGAAGCAGGAGATTTTGAATATGCTAATAAAGACTTCACTAGCGCAATTGAAAAAACAAAGAACGACACGCTCATATCTAGTTTTTTACAAAATAGGGCAGTTACTTATTCACGTGTTCAAGAATTCCAAAAGGCATACGATGATTTGATTTTAGCGCATGAATTGGACCAAACCAATATTGGAATTTTAGTGAATTTAGGGGGTGTTTGTGATGAAGTAGGTAAAGGGGAGGAAACCTTGAAATTTTTAAAGATGGCGCTGGCTTTGGATTCTACATACCTACCAATTTATGGCAATATTGGTTACAAGTATCAAGAAATGGGTGATTATCAAACCGCTATTTCCTATTACAATAAAGTCATCTCTCTTGATCCCAATGAGCCCTTAGGCTATTCAAATCGAGCATATAATTTTTTTAAGTTAGGGAAGTTGGATTTGGCATTACAAGACATTAACAAATCGATCAAAATGTATCCCACCAATTCTTATGCCTACCGCGTGCGGGCATTGATTTATATTGCAGAAAATCGAACGAATTTGGCTTGCGAAGATTTACAAAAAGCATTGGATTTAAATTTCATGTTATCCTATGGTGACGAAGTGATTGGCTTAAAAAAGCAATACTGCGGCAAATAAAAGGAACCTGCTAAATTCAGATTTTAGTCTGAACTAGAATTTATCAAAAACACCTCGCTTTCGTGAGGTGTTTTTTTTTTAATGCTGCTATTTAATTGGGATGCTGTTCAATGGGGGCATCTACTTCGACCCAAACCAAGGCCCCATCTTTAGAGACGCATATGGGACATTCTATTCCTCGTTTAAGGCATTCTTCACGAAGCACTTTTAGGTAAATCACATATTGATGTACCATAAAATAGAGTCCTTGAGTCTTAAGTTTTTCTATTTTTTCTTGTAACTCTTTATTTGTCCTCTCGGACATGAAACTTCTATTATTTTCAAACGATTCAGGATCGTTGGTTCTTGCTGAGTATATTAAGGTTAATCCTTTTCTGATTTTCATAACTTGTTTTTTTAAGGTAAATAACAAGCCGCCTTTGAAACTATTTTGACGGATGTCCGCATCGTTTGACCACCGTGGTGTTTCACTCGGTTGGTATTAGGCTGGCTAATTCTGGATGTTTGGTTATGTTTACGTGTTGGGGCTCTGATGTTCATATCGCTAACGGTTTTAAAATTGATCCCTCAAGGCTTTTAGGAAAGATTGGGTTAAGTCCTTGATGGCTTCAAATTGATTTGATTTTTGATTCGTACCTGGTTCAAGGTATAATCTTCGGTTGATTTCTAACATAACGCTTTGTACTCGTTGGTCTTGATGCCAAAAATCATTGGGTACCATCGTTCCAGAATATGGCCAATCTAGTCCTACGGTAAAGCCTTTTTCTTCAAAAAAACGGACACAAAATTGGCTTAAGGCTTCGGAAGTATGATCAGGGTCAGTACCGATGTTGAAGTCAGGTCTTGGAACCCTTTGATTGAAGTTACATTGACTTGGTACATTGGGAAATGAATGGCAATCTACAATGAGAACCGATCCATTTTTCTTGAGCTCTTGTCCAACTACCTGATTCAGTTGGTCATGGTGGGCATCATAAAAATGTGCTACTTCTTCTCGTTCATCAGGTGTTAATTGGCGTAAAAGTTGACCGTTTTCGCAATGGGTATATGCGAATCCCATACCAAATTGACTCATTGGTTCCAATTCATCTGATTTAAATCGTTCTACATCGCAGAACAGTCTGGAAAAAGGAACGATACAAGCTAAATCATTTGGGTTGGCAAACAATTCATCGGTATACCAATCTGTCATTTTGGTCAATTCTATTTGTAATCTTTCTTCTGAAACGACATATCCTATTTTATTAGGAAAATATACCGAAGCATGGGGGATGTGGAGCACTAACTTTTTCATACTAATCGTTTTGGGTTTTTAGACTAATTCCTGATTCATCTCTTACTAAGAAACAATGGTATTCCACTTTGTTTTCTATAAGTAAGTAGTAAAGTGTTGGGTCTTTTTCGTGGTAATAAAAGTTTACTTCATAAACTTTGTTTTCGATATCTTCCGCAAAGATGGTCTCAATGTTATCCTCATCCCTGTATTTATCGATGATTTTGTATTCGTAGACCCAATTGTTTTCCTCGTGTTTTGGATCTTTAATGATCCAATAGAAGGCATTGGTTCCGAATAGGAAGGAATAAGTTTCTTTTAATTTAGAAGATTCATGAAATCCAAGGCTGTCCCAATCCGCTGATTTAACGACCCGATACATTTGTGCTTGTGCTTGCCATCCGATTGTAGCAAGGAAAAGCGTTACAATTAGTTTTTTCATAACGACGATGTTTACATGATCATCAATGAAATAAACTCGAAAAAATAGGAGGGAAGTTCGAACTACTTTTGGCATTTTGCCCCCATCTATTTTACCACCGTGGTGTTCCACTCGGTTGGTATTAATCCGAAGATTAATTCTTGATGTTATTTGAATAACGTGAGAAAAAATCAATTATTGTTTTTCTTCTCTATTATTTTCCATAAACGAAATTTCGTTTGTCGAGAGAACACTTGTTCTTGTCAGCTTATGTTACAAAACTACATGCTTTGTACGTAATCTATTTACGTTTAATTTGGAAGGGTATTATTTTATTTTTACCTTAGATTATGTTAAAGCGATTCTTCTTTCTACTTTTGGTATTTCCGATTTATTTTTTGGGATCATGTGATAAATACCATGCTAAAAAATTAGCAGGAAACTATTTGTGTTTTAAGTTGCAAGATATCTATTACGGTTTACAGCCCGGACAACCCAGTCATACGGAAAGTTGGGATACCCTCGAGGTGAAGTCGGAGCGGAGGGATGTGTTGGTTTTAGGATATCGAATTCCCGTAGATAGTTTATGGAAAAAAGATACCTATCACGTCCCTACGGGCGATCCTCATGTTCAATTTGAAGTAAAGTTTCGTAAAAAACATTTATCAATGGTTTATGAATACCATTACCTCGGGGGTGGTGGAAAAATCACCTACGAAGGTGACTTAATGGAGTAGCTTGCTTTAAAATGGATTTACGGACACCATCATTAATGCAATGACCGGTGTGAAAATCATATCCACCAAAAACAAAGTAACCATTCCTAAAACTCGGTATTTCGGTTTTTTCATAACAAAACGAGCCAAAATGATATTTAAAATAATTCCCACAAAAAGCAGGGCAAGAATTTCAGTGATTTCAAAAGACATAGTACAGTGAATAAAGTTAATAGTCATTAAAGTTATTTCAAAGATATTTATTTCCGATAGAAAATAAAAACATTCCGTCATTTTTTTTTAACCTTATTGAGTGGATAACTAAGTTGGTGTGCATCTAAGTAAGTATCCTATTTATTTTAGTAATTTTAGTCAATGAAGCATCTTTTTTTTATCGGCCTGATGGGGTCTGGGAAGACCACTTTTAGTAAAAAAATAGCTAATGCACTGAATATGCCATGGTTAGATTCAGATCAAGAAATTGAAAAGATGACAGGAATGACTGTATCTCAATTATTTGAAGAAAAGGGAGAGCCATATTTTCGATCCCTAGAGCACCAATTTTTAATCGATTTAGCTTCACAAAAAACAGCTTATGTAGTTTCGACAGGCGGCGGTTTACCTTGTTTTTCCAATCATATGGAATTATTAAAAGATTTGGGGACATCCTTTTACCTCAATCTGCCTACCACCTTGTTAACCGATCGATTGCTTCATGCAAAAACACCAAGACCTTTACTTGAAGGTTTAACCCCAGCAGAACTAAAAGCTACATTGGATCAACTTTTACATGAGCGTGTTTCCTATTACGAACAAGCAGACTATTTACTTTCTTTAAACGATATTCATGTAAGTGCGGTCACTCGTCTTCTAGACCAAAGAAATTAGTGCTGCTACCGTGCAGTTCTCGATTTAATTTGATGAAATAAAAAATCGAATTGAGGATGAGAATCAGTAAGGCTACTTGATCGAAATTTGAAAAATAGGCTTGGAAAAATTGACCATTAAAGAGGTAAATCGAGAAAAAGATTAATATCAAAACTGGTGCAATTAAAAACCAAATAAAAAGTGCTTTTTTTCGGTATAATAAAATCGAACTAAAAAGTATCGTGAACCAAATGATAAACTGAAGTTGGTTAAAACTTTCCATTTTTTCTAAAATGTCCTCTGTTGGAATGTGCGCTTTGCTGAATTGTTTTTCCAGTAGGGTTTTCAAATCCACTGTTTTGTGTTTCAAAATTAAATCTTGAAATTGCATGACGATGAAGACCACTGTATTCCATGCTAAAAAAAGAAAAGTAATGATCAAATTGATGTAGAAGGCAAGCCGCGTGTAGATGTCCGGTTGTGTCGATCCCAATACCCAATCGCGAATTGATTTTAAAATCGGAAAGGGACTTTGGAATTTCGTTTCTATATTTGTATTTTCTGCCGACATTTTGTGTCTCAAATTTACAATTAAAATGGATAAATATTTGCAATCGACCCCCTTTTTAGATTTTGATCAAATTGAATTGCTTCCTTTTTCCATTGATGAATCGAAATCAACCAAGGAGCTTGCTGTAGAATTATATTTCAAGGTACGAGACCATTTTCTGTACGATCCTTATCATTTGGATTTACGATTAGATGCCTTGAAAGCTTCAAACATTCTGAAAAAACGTAGGGCGTGGTGTGTCGAAAAAGCCATCGTATTCGCTACTTTAGCTAGAAAATATGGTATTCCATCCCGACTCGGTTATGCCATTGTAACCAATCATATCGGTGTTGATAAATTGACCGCTATATTAAAAAGAAATGAAATTGTTTTTCATGGCTACGTGGAGGTGTATTTAGAGGATCGATGGGTAAAGTGTACGCCTGCTTTTGATCAACGTATTTGCAGTCTAAGTGGGGTAGAACCTCTGGATTGGAATGGGAAAGAGGATTCCTTGTTTCAAGCCTTTAGTGGTGGACAACGATTTATGGAATACTTGCACGATTACGGAACCTTTGACGATGTTCCTTTGTTGAAAATGAATCGAGAAATGAAAACCTATTATCCCCATTTGTTTGAAAATACTTACAACGAACGATCGTTTTCTTTTCATCATTTACCAAATGAGCAATTGGTTTAGCTTACTTATTTTAATCTTTTACTATTTTTGATAAAATTATCATTATGAAAAAAAGCATTTTAATCGTCTTTTTAATCTCTTTTTCCATTGCTTTTGGACAAAAAGTGGATTATGAATTGCGAATGGAAAAACCTCAAAATCACTACTTTCAGGTGAAGATGACGGTATCGGATATTACAAGCGATGAGTTGATTGTAAAAATGCCGGTTTGGGCGCCGGGTTCATATTTGGTGCGTGAATTTTCAAAAAACATGAATTTGGTAACTGCTCAAGAGGGTAACAAGTCCTTGTATGTGGAGAAATTGACCAAAAATGCGTGGAAAATTAATACGAAAGGAAAAAAGAAAATTACCATTTCATACGAAGTGTATGCTTTTGAATTGAGTGTTCGAACCAGTTTTTTAGATTTAAATCATGGATTTGTCAGTGGTTCTAGTGTATTTATGTACGTGCAAGGAGCTAAAGAAAATTCAGGAAATCTGACTATTTATCCGCATGCATCCTTTAAAAAGGTGACAACGGCACTTCCCCTTTCGAAAGAGGAAATATTAAGTGATGACCACCGCGTTTATTATCAATACACGAATTATGATCAATTGGTGGATTGTCCAATCGAAATTGGTAATCAAGAATTGTTTTCATTTGATGCGGCGGGCGTTAAACACGAGGTCGCTATTTTTGGAGTCGGTAATCACGATATTGAAAAACTAAAAGTAGATATGGCTCGGATTGTTGAGGCAGCTACTGGCGTATTCGGACAAAATCCAAATAAAAATTACACTTTTATCATTCATAATGTAGTCGATGGACAAGGCGGATTGGAGCATACCAATTCTACAACTTTATCGGTCAATCGTTGGACTTATGAAGGAAGTAAATACCAAGATTTCCTGTCATTAGTGGCACATGAGTATTTTCATTTGTGGAATGTGAAACGCATTCGTCCGATTGAATTAGGGCCTTTCAACTACGATGAAGAGGTGTATACCACTTTATTATGGGTCATGGAAGGATTCACTTCTTACTACGATGAATTACTCATGGTTCGTGCGGGTTATTTGGCACCTGAACAGTATGTTTCTAAGTTGCAAAGCACAGCGAATTACGTTGAAGGAACGATGGGTTCACGGGTTCAACCGCTGGCACATTCTAGTTTTGATGCGTGGATTAAAGGGTATCGTCCGAATGAAAATAGCAGTAATACAGGTATGACCTATTATTCCAGAGGTCAAGTTATTGCGGCCTTGTTGGATGCCAAAATCATTGCTAATTCGAAAGGGAAAAAATCCTTAGATGATTTGATGCGAGCGTTGTATGCGGATTATTACGAAGGGAAAAACAGGGGATTTACGGAAGCTGAATTTCAAACAACCTTAGAAAAAGTAGTGGGAGAAAAAATGGATGATTTTTTTGCGAAATACATTCATGGAACTGAAATTCCGGATTATGCATCCATCTTTGGAGCCATTGGTGTGAAAGCGGCAGTAGAAATAAATCGCACGCCTTCTCTAGGGGCGAGTTTTAAAGAAGTAAATGGAAATGCAGTGGTACGCCAAGTTCGTTCGAATTCATCTGCGGAAGATGCAGGCTTGAGTGTTAATGATGAAATACTTGGAATCAATGGTTTTCGTTCGTCTTACTCAGATGTTGAGTCGACGATGAAGGATTTGCAATTGGGTGATTCTTTCCAGATTTTATATGCTCGAGACCAAATCATGGATATGTTGACCATTGAAATTAAGGCATTCGAAAGACCCAGTGTTCAAATCAACTTAAACGGTAATCCAGCTAAAAAAGCCTTGAGGGATTATTGGTTGCGAAAAAACTAATGCACATGAAAAAGGTTTATCCATCTATAAACCTTTTTTTTATGTATTAACTTAATTTAAAATCTGATGTTTTGTGGAAGGTGATATCCGGATAATCTTGTTCAGCCATTTGAAGCAAGAAAGCCGTTTCTGCCATGAAAACATATTCATCGTCTTTATCTTTTGCTACGTAATTCGATTTTGCTTTGAGAAAACTAGCCAATTGTTCTTTATTGGTCGTGGTCATCCAACAAGCCTTGTAGAAGCTCTTGGGTGAAAAACGACAATTTGCACCATATTCGTTGATTAAGCGATGCTGAATTACTTCGAATTGAAGCATACCTACTGTTCCCACAATTTTACGATTTCCGGGTTGCATGATGAACATCTGCGCAACACCTTCATCGGTTAATTGGTGAATTCCTTTGTCCAATTGTTTCGATTTCAATGGATCTAAGTTTTCCAATTCCATAAAGATTTCAGGAGAGAAAGAAGGGATGCCTTTAAACATCATTTTTTCCCCTTCGGTTAAGGTGTCTCCAATTTTGAAATTACCGGTATCGTACAAACCAACCACATCGCCCGGAAAAGCTTCATCGATGACACTTTTGTCTTGAGCCATGAAAGAAGTAGGATTCGGAAATTTAAAATTCTTATTTAAACGTACGTGGTTGTAAAACTTGTTGCGTTCAAATTTCCCTGATACGATGCGTAAAAAGGCAATTCGATCGCGGTGTTTTGGATCTAGATTGGCATGAATTTTAAAGACAAAACCTGAAAATTTATCGTCATTCGGTTCTACGAATCGCGTGTCGCTTTCTCTTCCAATTGGAGAAGGGGAAATTTCAATAAAGGTGTCGAGTAATTCCTGAATCCCGAAGTTGTTGACCGCAGAACCAAAAAATACAGGTGCTACATCACCAGATAAATAATCTTCTCTGCTAAAAGGATTATACACTCCATCAATAATATCTAATTCTTCACGCAATTCGTTAGCAAATTGCGGAGTAACTAAAGCGTCCAAATTGGGATCATCTAAACCTTTAATTTCAATGACTTCTTCCGCTTTCTTGGTTTTATGTCCTTGAAATAAATTCAAACTTTGCTCGTAAATATTGTAAACTCCTTTGAATCGATCACCAATACCAATTGGCCATGTCAATGGGCGAACCTTTAGATCTAATTTATCTTCCAATTCATCCAAAAGCGAAAATGCATCTTTACCTTCACGGTCCATTTTGTTGACAAAAATGATAACCGGTGTTTTTCGCATGCGACAAACCTCCATTAACTTTTCCGTTTGCGATTCGACCCCGTTAGCACAGTCGATGACTAAGATTACGCTATCTACTGCGGTTAAAGTTCGGTAGGTATCTTCTGCAAAATCTTTGTGTCCAGGAGTATCCAAGATGTTCACTTGTTTCCCTCCATATTCGAATGCCATTACTGAAGTAGCGACAGAGATTCCTCTTTGCTTTTCAATTTCCATGAAATCGGAAGTGGCTGTTTTCTTAATTTTGTTGTTTTTTACCGCACCCGCTGTTTGAATAGCGCCTCCAAATAACAATAGTTTTTCAGTTAAGGTGGTTTTACCAGCATCGGGATGGGCAATGATGCCAAAAGTTCTTCGTTTTTCGATATCTTGGATGTGCTTCATATATTTTTCTAAATCGAGTGGCAAAGATACAACTTTCTTTAATTTTTTAACTCTGTGATGGTCTGTTCGAAATAAAAAAGAATAATTACTTTGAAATTATTACCTTGGTAACTATCTTTGTGCGATGAAAATTGATGAAATCGTTCAGGCTAAATTCAAAAATGCCCAACAAAAGGCTATTGTGAATCTTAGAATTACCAGTAACTTGATTGGTCAAAAGCAAAATGCTTTTATGGAGCCTTACGGACTGACCTTACCTCAATTCAATATCTTAAGAATATTAAGAGGAGCGAATGAAACGCTCAATGTCAATACCATTAAGGATCGAATGATTGAGAAATCGCCCAACACCACACGCCTCATGGATAAATTGATTGATAAACAATTGATAGATCGTGTGCGTTGTGAAGAGGATCGCAGAGTGGTGTATGTCACCATTAATAAAAATGGATTAGCCTTGTTGGAGAAAATTGATGAAGATTTAAAACGCGATAACATTTTTGAGAACAAATTAACTGAAAGCGACGCTTTATTATTGTCCGATTTATTGGATAAATTAAGAAATTCATTCGACTAAAGATGAACAAAAAACAACTTGGTTGGATGATTTTATTGGGTTTAGTGGTCTTTACCAATATCATTGAATCCATGATTCTGATGCCTTTAGCGAGTACCATTAAGTCCGTTTTAGCCATTAACGACAACCAATGGGGGATACTAATCTCCAGTTATTTATTCAGTTCTTTTTTCGCCGGGGTGATTTCAATCTTTCTCATGGATCGATTTGATCGCAAAAAAGCCTTGTTGTTTGTTTATGTGATGTTTATTCTTGGAACCACTTTATGCGGTATTTCGGAAACGTATGAGATGCTTGTTTTTGCGAGAATTTTTGCGGGTTTCTTTGGAGGAGTGATTTCTGCCTTGGTCTTAGCGATTGTGGCCGATTTGATTGCGGTTGAACATCGGGGTAAGGCAACAGGGATTGTCATGGCTGGATTTTCAACTGCTGCAGCATTGGGCGTTCCGATGGGCTTGTATCTAGGGTTAAATTGGAATTGGCACGCACCATTTTATTTTATTGTTTTATTTTCCCTACTTGTCCTGATGGGTTTAGCATTTGTGTTACCTCCGATTGCGGGCCATGTTGAAAAAGCGAAAACCATCAACAAATGGTTAACGATGAAACAAATCTTAGGAAATAAAAATCAAAGGATTGCATTGTTATTCAGTGTGATTTTACTTTTTGGTCAATTTGGGATTATTCCTTTTTTAGCGGATTATGTATCGCATAACATGGGCTTTGCCCAGGAGGATTTAGTTTGGATGTATTTTACCGGAGGAATTTTAACTTTTGTAACGAATCCAATTGTTGGTTATTTGGCAGATAAATTCGGACAAGGTAAAATTTTCTTAATCATGATGTTACTGTCATGTATTCCCATCTATTTTGTAACCTCCTTGCAAGAAACAGAAATGTATGTCGTTTTAATTGCAACCTGTGGATTCTTTGTCTTTGCAGGGGGAAGAAATGTGCCAGGTACAGCTGTCGTAATGGGGACAGCAGCTCCTCATGAGCGGGGAGCGTTTATGAGTATCCGCTCTGCCATGCAACAATTGATGTCCGGAGCATCGGTGATCTTGGCGAGTTTTATTGTGTATCAAGATGAAAATCAATTGTATCATCACTTTGAATGGGTAGGGTATATCGCTATTTTTACCAGCTTAAGTGCTTATGTATTATTTAGAAAAATTAAAAGCAATCATTAATGAAATTAGTTAGTTTATTTATGGCATTGTGCCTTTCTTCACTTGTTTTCGGTCAGGCGAATGGTGTCATTTCAGGTCGTGTAATGGAGTCGGTTAGTGGCGAAGATCTGGAATATGTCATGGTTCGACTATTGAAATCTTCTGATTCAAGTGTTGTTCAAGGCATTTATACTGGAGCCGACGGAAAGTTTGTTTTGGAAAATGTGCCCAAAGGCGACTTCCTTCTCAAAATCAGTTTAACGAGCTACACCACAACCTATATCAACGATGTAGTCATGACTACTAATGCTGCGGTGTTTAATGTTGGAGCAGTGAAGCTCGCAAAGCAGCAGATCAAAGATTTAGATGAAGTAAAAGTGGAGGCCAATCGCGATGCCTTGAATGTAGGAATTGATAAAAAAGTATTCAATGTATCCGATGATTTAAATGCGCGCGGAGGAACTGCAAATGATGCTTTAAACAATGTGCCTTCTATTGAAGTAGATCAAGATGGTAATATTTCCCTCCGAGGAGATGGAAATGTCACGATTTTAATAGATGGAAGACCTAGTTCGCTTTCGGGTGCATCGGGTAAAAGTATGTTGGCTTCTATTCCAGCCAGTTCGATTGAACGGATTGAGGTTGTCAACAATCCTTCTGCGAAATACGATCCTGATGGAACTTCCGGAATCATCAATATTGTATTGAAAAAGAACAAGTTAAAAGGATTTAACGGATTGGTTACCTTAAGTCCGGGTTCAGGGAATTTAAAAAGTGGAAATGTATTTGATGGTTCGGCGAGTATTTCTTACCGCAATGCCTATTTCAATGCTTTTGCAAGTTATTCGAATCATTTTATGAGCGGTTATCGTAATTTCAAGAGTAACTTGACGAATTATTTTCCAGCCGATTCATCCTCCTTGTTGGATCAATATCGAGAAGGATCTGATTTTGAAGTAGGGCATACCTTTCGGGTAGGTTCTGATTTCTATCTAAAAGGAAGAAATACCTTGGGAGTGGTATGGACAGGAAATATTGGTGAGCGCAACCGAAAAGGAGATTTATTCAATAAACGATTTGATGGCAACGATCAATTATTCCGCTATTGGAGCAGAAAATCCTACGAGCCAACCACAAACAATAATATGGATTTCAATCTGAATTGGAAACACGATTTAAAGGCGAATTTAGGCGATGTCATCTTAAGTTTGAATCAATCTATTGGAAAAGATAAGGAAGAAGGATTTTATGATGAATACTATTATTTAGATTCTTTGCAGGGGGTGAATTATGCTCCGTTAAATCAGCGTTTATATAACCGTGAGAAAAACAATATCACCACCCTTCAATTGGATTTTACTCGAAAGTTACCGAATTGGAATGCTCGATTGGAATATGGTGCTAAAGGAATTTTGAGGGATCAGTCGGTAAGTACCTATTCTGATCGTAAAGATACGCTTACCGGACTTTTTACTGCGGACACACTGTCTAATTTTGATTATGCCTACAAGGAGCAAATTTATAGTGTTTACGGAATTTATGGTCAAGTATTTGGTAAATTTAAAGTACAAGGAGGTTTGCGTTTCGAGGCCGCATCACAGGTGCCTAATTTACTTTCTTCGGATATCAAGATCAATAATCAATATTTTAATTTATTTCCTTCAGCACACATCAAATATGAACTGGCAAAAAAGCAAGAATTAAGTCTTTCTTACAGTCGACGTATTAATCGCGCAAGTGCAGGGAATTTGAATCCATTTACGAGTTATGCGGATCCGTTTAATTTACGTAAAGGAAATCCTTATTTACAACCCGAGTTTATAGATTCCTATGAATTGGGTTATTCTTTGGAAGGAAAACAAATTTCAATTGTAAGTTCCGTATATTATCGATATACGACAAATGTAATTCAACGTGTTAAAGAGTTTTATGCGGACGGGACTAGTGCGGTTACCTATGCGAATATTGATCAAAGTCATTCAGGAGGAGTTGAGTTGGTGTTGATTTATCGTCCAAATAAATGGTTGAAAAATACACTTTCTGGAAACGCAAGTTACATCAAGTACCAAGACGATACGCCAGGTGTTTTCAGGAATAATAATGGGGTGAATTGGGGGTTTAAATATGTTGGTGCAATTGAATTTTGGAAAAAAACAGCGAGTATCCAATTGAATGCCCGTTATAATGCGCCATTTTATACCGCTCAAGGTAAAGTTTTTAGACCCAATGCCGTAGATATTTCAGGACAAAAGATTCTCAAGGGTGGGAATTGGACAGTTGGTTTCAAAGTGACTGATATTTTTAATTTCCAGAAATTCCACATGGAATTGGATCAACCTAATGTGTACCAAGAGTCCGAGTTTAAATGGATGACCAGAAGGTTTTACCTTACGGTATCGTATAAGTTTGGTAAGTTAGAAATATCCAACAAACAAAAAGCATCTGCAGAAGGCGGAGGTGGTGAGATGTAGGAATTAATCGAAGTTTGGAAATTCCGTTCGCTGCTCGTCGAGTAAGGATTTTCGACCGTATCGACAATCGTGTATTTCCTCAAAAGCAATAGGGACAACTACTTTAAACGTTCTGGTGTCCATGATTCCGAATAAATCATCTTTCTTTACGGCGATTAAATAGGGGTTTTTACAATCTAAAAAAGTGTAAATACCATCGTATTCAAATGGGGTTTTTTGCTGACCATTTAGGTCAATTAAACCGTATTGTCCATTTTTCTTTGCGATAATCAATATATTGGTATCTAACACGGATTGTTTGGGTAATGCAATGGTTGAAATTCCAAATGCGCCCCGACGGTACCGAATATTACTATACGGTGAATTCTTAAGATAAGGTACATCGTATTCAAAGGGGATCATGACTTTCTTCGTTTCAAGATGGATCATTCCCCATTTTCCATTTAATACACAAGGCACACCACCTTTGAAAGTGTGAAAATTTAAATCATTTCCAAACTGGTATGGAGGACCTAAAATGGTGTCATTGGTTTCAGCATTGATAATATAAGTGATCGTTTCTTCATCTTGAAAGGATCCAAATTTATAATGAATGTTGAATTTGGAATAATAATCCACTGATTTATACATTGAAAATTGATTCATGTATTGGTTCGATAAAAGCTGCTCAAAGTCAAATGTCATGTTTTGATGCTCCAATTCAAGTTGTAAGGATTGATCTTTAAAAACTTGACGATAGCGATCAGGCATTTTGAAAACGAAAGGGAGTAGCGTATCTTTTAAATTGGTAACGCCCACCCATTCATGAAGGTTTTCAACGACATAAATCCCATTCCTTTGCTGAATGTATTTTTGTTCAGATGGAATGATTATGTTGCCATCTAATCCAGTCACGCCGAAATTTTTGTCGTGTTTGCAAATTACACTTCGATGAATAGGATCATAATCCATGAGTTGGTGGGGTAATGCAGGTAATAAAATATTCCCAGATAAGTCGATTAATCCCTCGTGATAGATGTGATTTGGATTCAAATAGCCATAAACAAGCATGTTATTAAATCCTTCTCTTTGCATTAAATCTTCATTTCTTCGTTCAAAAATGGATGGAAAAAGAATTTCTGTTTTGCTGATGAGGAAAGCTTTCCTTTCGGTAATTCCGAAAAGAATTAAAATTTGGTTTGAACTTTCTTTGATGGCTTGTAATTGATAAGCTTGATTAGGATCTTTAATTTTTTCCGTTACTAGAATTTCCTCGCGATCGGTTTGATAAATTTGAACTTTACTTTTAGAAATGAGTAATACAAGCGCATTTGCCTCATCTAACGTGGTGCTACTTAGTGGTATTATTTGTTCGACTTGCTTGAACTTCCTCCTTATTTGCTCTGGATTCCATTGCGCCAAAAAAAAGTTGTTTGTAAGAAGGCTGAAAAACAGAAGAAATAAATAATACTTATGCATGGCTATAACTGGTTAGATTGGATAAAAACTGCATCAATTTGAAGTAAAATTAGTTAAAAATGAACTGTTTATAATTGTTTTATCCTAGAATTTTTTGTTGGCATTATTTTTGTAAATTTGGATTATAAAAATAGATCGCATGAGCTTTATTTACTCTTTACTATTAAGTACTATCCTTGCCTTAAATTGGCAAGTGGAGGTTCCTTTTAACGACATCGAAAAAGGTTTTATTCACAACAATGCTTCTCAAATAGCTGGCTATGCTAAGGATAAAGTATTAATTAATATCCTAGGGAAGGAGGGAGCTTACAGTCAACAACAATCCGTATTGGTGCTTAAAGAATTTTTCACCAAAAAGCCAGGAAGCGATTTTAAATTCACGCACAAAGGGAAACAATCCAATGATAGCTCTTTTGGAATTGGTACGTACAGCTCTAAAGATGAAAAGTTCCGCGTCACCATTCATTTGAAAAAGATGAATACGGAATATAAAATCGAAAGTTTAACGATTGAAAAAAATTAATCCATCCTTTTAAAGCATTATTATTTCTTTTCAACAAACGCTTTAATGGTAATCACATGAGATTTTTCTGCCGTATTTGCCGTTAAGGTTACCGTTTTACTTTGTTCATTCAATTGACCAACCTTTGGATGGAAAACCACTTCAATTTTGTCTTTTTGTCCTGGTAAGATCGGTTGCTCTGGCTTTGCCGCGGTGGTGCACCCACATGATACATCGACTTTATCAATGATTAAAGGTTGTTTTCCGGTATTGGTTACCCAAAACGTTACAGGATTTTCCGTATCCTCTTTGATTTTCCCGAAATCATGTTCCATTTTATCCACTTTCAAGGTGGTCAATGAGGCTTGAATGCGTTTTTCTTCTTCTAGGATGCGTTTTTGCTCCGCTTTAATTTCCTCTTCGGATTGATCTTCTGCAGCGATAGCAGAAACTACTTCTTGATTTTGATGAGCATCGTTTGAACTGCATGAAGCAAAAATAAACATGCCGCATGTTGCGATTAAAAACGTCTTTTTCATTTGGTTTCTTCTGTATTGATGTTATATTTTTTTAACTCGTCTGTGGTGATCAATTCTACAGCGCGATTGATGATTTCATTACTCTCATTGTAGATTTGGTAGAATTCATTATATCCCCATAGGTCTTGCGCAAGCACCGCTTTTAAACGAAGGGCAAGCAATTTTTTGGATGTTTGGTATTCGCTTTCGTTGTAAACGATACTGGTATCTTCTTTTTTAACGTAATCGATAAATGATTGCATGAAGGCATCGTCAGCTTTGAATGTTGCATTGAAGGTTTCAAAACTTGGGTATTGTTGATGCAATTTTTCTCTGTTTTTATCTGTGTATTCTAAAGTGAATGCATTGATATGTCCTTTACGGCTGATATTTCGATAGTAATCGGTGATTTCCGTGGTATCTAGTGGAACGAATACATCAGGCATAATACCGCCTCCACCATACACCGTTCGCTTGTTGATTTTGGTCTCAAATTTTAGCGAGTCGGGTAGTTTGATGGAATCGGCATGAGAGAATTCACCATTTAAATACCGTTGTGTTAAATCTTTTCGATAAGACTCTTTATCGTCGTATGGTTTTTGAATGAAGCGTCCTGTGGGTGTAAAATATCGTGCTATGGTTAAGCGAATTTCTGAACCGTCCGTCAGATCGATTGGTCGTTGCACCAAACCTTTCCCGAAGGTTCTTCTTCCGACAATCAAGGCGCGATCCCAGTCTTGTAATGCTCCAGAAACAATTTCAGATGCAGAAGCTGAATATTCATCGGTCAACACAATTAAGTTTCCGGTTTCAAAAAGCCCTTTATCACCTGAAAATAGTTCGGATTTTGGTTGAGCTTTACCTTCTGAGTATACAATTAATTTACGTCCAGCTAAAAATTGATCCGCTACTTTTTGAGCCGCATAAAGCAATCCACCGCCATTTCCTTGTAAATCAAAAATCAAATGCTTCATGCCTTTGGATTTCAAATCGCGAAGGCTGCGATCCAATTCCTCCATCGTTGTTCTAGAGAAACTGTTTAACTTGATGTAACCAATTTCTGGATTGATCATGTAAGCAGCGTCAATTGAATTCATAGGGATGTGATCTCTGGTGATGACAAAGTCAAGGTTTTGTTTGTTGTTTTTACGTTTTACCTCAATGCGTACTTTGGTTCCTAATTCACCCAAGAATTTTTCACGGACTTGACTGTTTTTTAAACCGACACCAGCTACTGAATTTCCTTCAATTTTTAAAATCTTATCGCCGGCTAAAATGCCTAGCTTTTCTGAAGGACCTCCAGGAATAGTAGCAACCACCATCAAAGTATCTTTTAGAATTTGAAAACGAATACCAATCCCTACAAACGAACCGTTAATGGAGGATTTTGCATCGTCAACTTCTTCTTTGGAGATGTAGGTAGAATGTGGGTCGAGTTGTTCTAGCATGGCTACAATAGCCGTTTCGGTCAATTTTTTAGCATCTACCGGGTCTACGTACAATTTATTCACGAAAGTGATGACCTCCTCGAATTTTTGGGAAGTTGCAATTTTTGCAGTATCAATTTGACTATAAATTGATGAGTAAGCAAATAGACTGATGCTAATGAAAGCGATTTTTTTAATGGAGTTCATCATAGGATACTAAAATACAAAATCTAATTCAAATTCTATACTAATTCAAACGCAATCTAATAAACATTATTTTGTTGAATATAATTTAATTCTGTGGTAATTTCTGTACAATATTGTTGTTATTTCGTACATATGAATTACAATGGAATGAAGTACTTTTTGATGCTGGTAGTCGTGTTTACGGTTACTGCGTTTTCTTTCGGACAAATTAAAGCATTCGATCGTTTGGAAATGTACTATGCGCAAGGGCATTATAAATTGGTGCTTCGAAAATCGAATTTATTATTGGATAATCCGGAGTACGATTTTTCAAAATTGCCTGCTTATTACCAATCCATGGCTAAAATACAATTGAGTCAGGTAGGGCAATGGCGAAGAAAACATCCGAAAGCGTTCCAAGAAGGAATTGATGAATTGTATGCGATTAAAAAATCAACCGACGGACCCAAAATCTTATTTTCCCATCATCACGAATGGGTTTACTTGAAGCGCGATTTAACCGCTTGGGCGGAAGATTTGAAGAATGCACGTGAAATGAAGTTGTTTGATCAAGTTCGCGAAGCGATTCAAAAGGTGTTTGATGATGTTCCCGATTTGAAAAATGGGTCTGAAAAGTCGGATGATCAAAAAGAGTTTGATGTTCAAGCTTCCTCAGCTTCAAAGACGAGAAAGGCTTTAGTGGCCGATGCGCAAAAACAATTGGGCGTGCCTTATGTATGGGCGGGGAGTGATCCAAAAGGATTTGATTGCAGTGGTTTTACGTCCTATATTTACAAATCAGCCGGTGTGAATTTAGAACGCAGAGCAGCAGATCAATATGAAAAAGGGACGAAAATCAAGGAGAAGAATGTGCAAATGGGGGATTTAGTCTTTTTTAGACACGGTTCTGGGATTTCGCATGTTGGTATTGTGATTTCAGATCCAGGAAAACCGTTGACCATGATTCATGCCAGTTCCTCGCAAGGTATTGTGATTACTGAAATCGAAGCATCAAGCTATTGGAAGCAGCGTTTATATGGATTTGCTTCTTATTTGAACGACTAATCCTTTTCCTAGTAACAGAATTAGACTTGCGGTGTTAGATCCAATGATTACATTCTTGATCCAAATTCCGGGATCCACGAAGAACGTACTTCCAAAAAGTAAAAGATTGACAAGGATGAGGATCAAAGTCCCTTTTTGATTTTGATTTCCACCGATCTTTAAAAGATAAAATGCTGCTAAGTAAATGGAAATGAGATGTATAAAGCCAATTATTTCAAGTTTTACTATAAATGAAAATGCAGTAGTGAGTAGAGTTAAAGCACTCAAGCCATTGAAAATCAAAAGGAGTTGAATGCTCATTTTTAAACGATTTTTTGGACCAACCAACAGCGACCAAGTCATCAAGGTTAAAGTCCATGAAAACAAAATGATGATCCACTTCCAATCTGAAAATTGAAAACTTCCCTTGCTTGTCAATAGCAATATAATTAAGCTGATCAAGCTTAAAAAGCTAAGGTAGCGAGGTAGTTGTTTACGCATTTTGATGTAAGCGTCTGTTTTTTTCTGTGGCACAGATTAAATTCCAAAGTGCTCGTGCGCCCACATTAGCGTCCCAATCGCTTTCATTCGATGGAGCTACTTCGTTTAAGTCAAAACCTACAATTTTTCGATTGGATTCGACCAATTTGAAGAACAAGTAATTGATTTGTTCTAAAGTCATTCCACCTGCAACAGGAGTTCCTGTATTGGGACATAAATTGGGTAGTAAACCGTCGATGTCAAACGAAATGTACACGCGCTGTGGTAATTGATGTAAGATTTCATCTACTTGAGCAGCCCACGTTTTTCCTTCGAATTGATTGCGTTTCAAATCCCAATCGAAAAAGGTGTGCACACGGTTATTGGAAGCGTGGATTAAGTCAACTTCACTTTGAGCAATATCGCGAATACCTACTTGCACCAATTTGATCATATTAGGGCAGTTTTGTAGGACATTGTACATGATGGATGCATGAGATTGCTCGAAATCTTCATAGGCCTTTCTGAGATCTGCATGCGCATCGATTTGTAGGATTCCAAAAGGTTGATTTTGCTCATCGATTGCTTCAATTAATCCAAGAGGAGTGGAGTGTTCACCACCTAGTACGGCAGCTATTTTTCCTTCTTGATGCAATGCCTTTACTTTTTCCTTCAGGTTTTGTTTAAGGGCATCAGATGTATGGTTGATTTTATCGACAATGCGTTTAAAATCGGGCTGTTCACTTAATTGACCGCCCGATTCTAAAAATTCAATATATGAAACACTTTCCAAGCACAATTGATCGTTGATTTCCTTCCATTCCTTGGAGATTGGCGTCATGAATACTTTCGTTTCATAGGCTTTTTCTAATTCTGGATGGAAAAAATCCAACTGGGTAGAGGCATCTAAAATTGCCTGAGGTCCGTTTGAAGTTCCTTTACCGTAAGAGGCAGTGGCATCCCAAGGAATTGGAATGATGACCAAATTTGCTTCTTGTTCAGTTACAGGAAACCCAAAAAGATTTCCGTTGGCAACGCCTACGCCATTTGGATCAAAAGTGCTCATGGTTTATTTTTTTAATAACGTTTTTACGAAGTTTGGTGTTGCGAAACTTCCGCGGTGCACTTCTTCGTTGTAATATCTCAATCCTTTTGCTTCAACAAATGCATCGATTCCAGCTGCTTCCAATCGTTTTGGATGTTTGTCGCCTTTGATTCCATATTGGAAACTCCACATACCTGTTGGGTAGGTAGGGACGAAGAACAAAGAAACTGGAGCGTTATCGGTTCCGAAGATGGATTGTAGTGTATGATTCAATTCAGCAAATGCTTTTTGATTGAATTTCGGAGATTCTCCTTGCGCAACTAAAATACCGTCTTTTTTCAAGGCGTTGTAACAGTTGGTGTAGAATTCTACTGAGAATAACCCTTCCGCAGGACCAACAGGATCTGAACCATCCACAATGATGATGTCATACGATTCCGCTTGTGCTTGTTTTAGGAAGGCAATCCCATCGTCAACTTTTAAATCCAATTTAGGGTGATCAAAAGCTGCGGCAATTTGCGGTAAGTGCTCTTTACAAGCTTTAATTACTTCGCCATCGATTTCTACCATCGTCACTTTTTCAACGCCATCGTGTTTCAACAACTCTCGAACGGTACCTCCGTCGCCACCACCAATCACTAACACGTTTTTCGCGTTTCCATGCGTGAACATGGCAGGGTGAGAGATCATTTCGTGGTAATGGAATTCGTCTTCGATTGTCGTCATGACCATATCATCCAAGGCTAACATTTTACCGTATTTGTAAGATTCGATGATGCGTACACGCTGGAATGGCGATTGCACATCGAAGAAAACTTCACCGGTAAAACGCAAAGAAAGAGCCTGGTCTTCATCTTTATCGGTAAACCAAACGTTACGCGTGAAAAACTCTGGATTTCTCCATTCACTTGCTTTTTGACGCATGGTGGTGATGTCAAAATCATTTCGTTCTAATAAGTTTACAGAACCTCTTTTCATTTCAATCGCAGAATACGACTGTGATTTAAAAGCCTCTTTTAGGAAATCGAACGAAATCCATGCGTTCATGTCGCCACATGTAAATAAGTCAACTGCCGCATAACCATATTCTGGCCAAGTATGAATAGCAAGGTGACTTTCTTGGATCACAACCACACCAGAGACACCCCATGGTGAAAAATGATGGAAAGTAGAGTTGATTACCGTTGCGTCTGCTCGTTGTGCAGCTTCAACCATGTCTTTTTCAATTTGCGCCACATCGTTCATGATGTTTGGATCGCAATTCATAAACTCTACTAAAATGTGATTTCCTAAAGCTAAACTCATTTTCTTAAAAACTATTAAATTATTAGATGGCACAAATTTACGTCTATTCCTTGTAAAAAATGATGTTTTCGCCTTAAAATTTATTAAAGGGTGGGTGAAAGATTCTTTTTTTAGCCATTTTCATCCCAGTTACGGGCTATTTTTGAGATGGAGCCGTGGCTTTGATTAATTTACTGATGCTTTTAAATCCGTAGTTTTCAAGGTTGATGACGCCATGCAAGTAGATGATGCAATCGTAGTGAGGCATTTCTTGTGCAATTTTATGAACGTCCGTTTTAACGCCTTGGTTGACACCCGAGTAGCGTGTGTTGAAATAGTATTCAAAATTTGATTTTTCGTCAAAGAGCAATGGTTTGAGTGGGGTCCAAGCACAAGTATGGAAATAACTATCGGCGATGATGAGTGCTTTTACTTTTTTTCCTGTGTTTCTTTTAGGTTTCAAACGGTAAGCAAATAGGGCGGGATCGCTGGGGATTTGAATGAAATTACACAAGTAGCCTAAATCTTGATCTAAAGGGTCAAGTGGGGTGGAAGCACCTTTTTCTATTTCAATGCGGTCAAAGGAAGTTTGTTTGAGTTGATTGAGGTAAGCTACGATGGAATCGAAGGCGTGGGCGCTGGCATAATTGGTCCAATGGATGCCCGCCTTTCCGAAAATCGGGTAGTCGAATTTTTTGGAACGAAAATAGGCATCGAAATCCAACACGTGAAACCCTTTTTGTTGGAAGACTTTTTTGAATTGTTTTAAGTTAGTAGAATCGCTTTTCGTTTTAAAACGACTGGGCAATTCTTTCGTGAAATAATGGCTCTTTTCAGGACCGAAAACATGAAGAATAGGGATGTTAGCCCCAATTTGTTGTTGCAATTGTGCTAATGAATCAGCGATTAAGTCCACCTTTTGTTTTCCAATAAAATTGCCTTCTTCGTTAAATACGGGACTGTAAAATCGATAGAAGATACCGTCAAACGCATAAATGTCCTTCGCGTTGATTTTTCCAAATAGCTTAAATTGAATTTGATTTCTCAGTTTGGTCAAAACAGATTTTCCGTACACGTTTTCCTCCAGGTATTTGTCGATATTTCTTTGGTAGCCAGCATTCCATAGGTTCGGATGTTTTTCATAGCTTACAGGTGGAAAGGCGCCGTTCAAGGGAATGAATTCAATCGGTTTAAGCCACGTCAGCAAAAGGGGAGTCCAAAGGGCTAACGTGAGGAATAAAACGCTATATCGAAGGTGTTTTTGCATCAGAAATTAAAGTAGATAAAAGGATTAACATCACCAGCTACTAAATAACTGAATGCTACGATGAAGCTACATCCAATGACCAATAACTTTCCATAGGTAGCAAAACGAAAAGTGGAATCAAATTGGAGGCTATACCATGATTTCAAGCCTTCAAATCGTCCGAGGAAAATCCAAATCAAACCCATTCCGAACATGGCAAAATAGTACGTCGCATTTTGGTGCTGGAAAAATCCTTCCCAACCATCCCAATGGTACATGTCTTGAAAACGCTGCGTCATCTGTGTCATTTCTTCGTTTTGAAATAATACCCAACCGTTTACGACAATGAAAAAAGTGAATAATTGAAATAGTATAGGCACTTTGAGCGACCATTTCATCAAGAACAATCGGTCTAAAATGAGGAAGAACCCATGCAGTACTCCCCAAAGTACAAAATTCCACGAGGCACCATGCCAAAAGCCAGACAACAAAAAGACCAACATGAGGAATAGGTACATCTTTATTTTTCCTTTTCGATTTCCACCTAAAGGAATGTATAAATAATTTTTCATGAAATCGCCCAAGGTCATGTGCCATCTTCTCCAAAATTCCGTAATGGTTTTCGATAGGTAAGGTCGATCAAAATTTTCTGGAATGTCAAATCCCGCCATCTTACCCAAGCCGATGGCCATATCGGAGTAAGCTGAAAAATCAAAATAAATTTCCACGGTATACGCCAAGGCAATCAGCCATGCATTGATGCTGTGGATGGAAACCTGATTTCCCTCCCAAATTTCGATTTCGATAATCCATTCCGCCATCACATTCGCGATAAAGACTTTTTTGATGACTCCCAAAGCGAAGCGGTAAAATCCTTCCAATAACTGTCCAGTAGAATAACTGCGCTGTTTGATTTGATGGGAAATTTGATGGTATTGCACGATCGGTCCGGCGATCAATTGCGGAAAGAATAAGATGTACAACAGGTAATGACTGAATTGATTTGCAGGCGCATTCACTTTTCGGTAAACATCCACCCCGTAGGTGATGGATTGAAAGGTAAAAAATGAAATTCCTAAAGGAAGAATCAGGTCTAATGCTGGCAAGTAATCCGCAGGATCACTGAAAAAAGCCGCATTGAAGTTGTCGATGAAGAAATTGGTGTATTTGAAATAAAGAAGGATTGCTAAATTGACGGCAATAAAAATGCTCAAGATCTTTTTCGGTTGTTGACTTTGATACATGCGTTGCACCAAGTAGTAATTCAACAAGCTGACTCCCAAAAGCAACAAGAAAAACTGCAAAGGACCCCATGCATAGAAGAGTAGGCTCAAAACCAATAAAAAAGCATTCTGTTTGTTTTTAGGTGTAATTTGGATCCCCAAAAAGTAGATGGGTAAAAAGATGACCAGGAAAATGACACTTGTAAATAACATCTGTACGCAAAGTTATAAACTCCTTTAAATAAATTGTTGCATAAACTTTAATTTCTGTTTTTTATTGTGTTCTTGGGTTGCAGAAGGATGGGAAAAGTGGAAAAGTAAAAAAAATGGTATATTTGCTGAAATTGCAATACATAAAACGCATAAAATGAAAACTACACTTATCCTTATGTTTTTAATTAGTTTAGGAACTGGTTTTTCTCAAAATCTTTATAGAACCTACATGGATCAGTGGTTTCCGAATAATAAACACCGACAAATTGAACGATTAAAGCAACAAAAGGACAGTTTACAAAAGGTAGCGAATCAATTTGAGGCAAATGCAAGGGAGATAGAAGCAGGGCATCAAGATCAATACTTTAAAATAGATTCACTTGAAGCTGCGCTCAAAACCCTTCGCATCAAATACCACGAAGAAAAAGCCAGTTTAAAAGATTCCATCGAAGGGTTAAGCTACGGATTAGTAACCTGTACAGAAGAGATGTTTGCCATTGCGAAGAATCCTAACCCATTGATTAAAAATCATTGTACATGGAGGCATTTTGTCATCACGGAAATTGGAACACCAGATCTTAAGGGTTGGTACAGTTGGAAAACAGAAATCACCAAGCGCGTAGGGGATAGCACTCAAATTATTGGAATTTCTGCGTTTTTCAAAAAAGAAAAAATTTCGGAATTGGAAGCCATGATTAACGCCCAATTAATCAATGATTACCAATATTTAGTGCGCACCGATCCGAAATGTTTCAAGCGTCACAAAACCTTCGTTCCTTTCAAATTGGAGCAAATGCGTTTGATTTTATTGGACAATGCAGAGATGTCGTTTGAAGTCAATTATAATTTATTGAACCAATGTTCTTCGCTCAATGCCAGTTCAGCCGTGTTTAAAATTGACGAATTGAAAGTTTTTTTCGCCGATTAAGAGCAGCTCGAAATGCTTTATTTTCAGTCGGTTAAAATCGAGCACTAAAAAAAAATAAAAAAAAGGCTATTTTTTCCTTGTAGATTTAAATTAAACCCCTATCTTTGCACCCGTCTAACAGAAATGATAGACACTTTTTCAAAAGAGAAAAAGTAAAAAAAAATTAAGATTCCGTAGCTCAGCTGGTAGAGCAATACACTTTTAATGTATGGGTCCTGGGTTCGAATCCCAGCGGGATCACTTAATAATAAGCCAAAGCGTTGTAAATCAGCACTTTGGCTTTTTTTTTGTTGAACAATTGCAAAACATCGTTAATTTTTAGTAGTGAATTATCATTTAAAAAAAATGAAATAAGTTATAGCTAAAAAACATCCATTTTATCCACCCTTTTTTCTAAATACCTTTGTTTTATTGGGTTATAGCGGTTTTTTTAACCTTGAAAACATCCATCTAACATCCATTTATACCCACTTTTGGTGGATAAAACGCCCACCATCGGTATATTTTATTCAATATTTTTGTTTTTAAGGTGATGTTTAACCGAAAAAAACTAAATAGAATACTTCATAAATAACAGACGCAAGTGCTAAAAATACCATTACATCAAATAGGATAGGAGGGAACATTTTTACTTTGGGGTGTACTGGTTCTTCCCACTTCCGAAATATTCTTGATAGTATTCTTTGCTTCATAATTTAAAGATATAAAAAAAGCCCTACTTGATGTAAGGCTTCTTTATTGATTTTATGGATTGGTTAGAATGGGAGTGTATATTCTTCCTCTTCTACTTCGCTTTGCGATACTTCAAGATTAAGTTCATCTTTTCTATACACTTTAAAAAATGGCTTAAGGAATCCTAATACATATTCCTTTGCAACGTGTGTTAATGTTTCAGGTGTTAGATTCCTTCCTTTTACTTCTTGTCGCATAATTGTATCTCCAAGCAAATTACCATAGATTTCTATATGATTTTTATCGTGCCATAAGGTAGATTTAAAATTAAATTCAAGTTGATAGCCTTCTGAAATATATCGCCAAAGCAAATCAAACATCGTATAGTTATTTTCTTTGAACGATTTAAATGTATCATCAAGAAACATATCATAAGCTTGATCTATAAACTTCCATCCTTTATTAATATAAATTCCATTATTTACCTCGTATTCCGCAAGTTCGTTCCATAATACATCACCATCACCATTTACGTTTATAACCAAATCAATCGTTCGTCTACTTGAAAATAATGATGTTATTAAAACTTGGTTATTCGGTAATTCCGTAAATCCAGCATCGGTTCTATCCATTTTGAATTCCTTTTTTTCCATTTCTTTATGGAATAAAACCACCTTGGTATTTAATACGTGGTTCATTACTTTATCTACTTCGGTAGAATTTACTTTATTTTCCATTGTTGTGTTATTTAAATTTTTCATCTTTTTACTTTTTAATTTGTTTTAATATATAATCGGCTATATCATAGCCTTTTTCTTTTTCTTCATCGGTAGCATTTACTTCTAAAAAATCCGATACCATTATTTCCGTTCCTCTCATTTGTTGCCTTAATTCTTCAGCTTTAGAATTCCATGAACTAAACGCCTTCCCATCTTTGGATAGATCTGGAAATAAAATAATTTTCCTTCCTTCTAAAACCTTAAGCCGTTCATAGTTTAAACTACTTAAGTTAAAAACCGCCATCCAAAGTAAATTACTAGTGCTATCAGGAACGCCAAAGTTCATCATTGAAACAATAGCCGTTTTTGGTGCTTCTACTAATCCAATTGGGTTATGTGGGTAATCATTAAGCAAGTGTTCACCGAATAAACAAGATACCTTCTTTTCGTTTTCCTTATACCTTCGAATCCATAGTGGTAGATCTTTATCAATACCTTTTAATTTGTATTCAAGAAGTATTTCGTATTCTACCGCAGTATGAATCCAGTTGGTACTTGTGGTGTGAAGGTTTTCATCAAACGATTTAATTTGAATTGCCCTTATGTTTTTATCCTTATCGATAAACGGAAAAGTAGTTTCACCTTTGCTTCTTGTTCCAATTAAGTACATATCTATCGCACGTTGTTTTAATTTGGAATCAAAAGGAAGCGTATTTAAAAACTTGTTTTCAGAATAGCTAATACCTTTTAAAGTATCATATAGCATTCCTTCGGGAATAAAAGCAATTGGCTTTTTGATTCTTGCAATTGGTTCGGGCTTATAAGGTGTTTCATTTTCAAGCCCTTTGTAACTTGGCTTATTGAAATAACCACAATTTACTTCCCTATCACATCTGCCGAATTCATAGCTTAAATGCTTATTTGTTTCCGTATCGATATAGCGAACATAGGTTTTCTTATCACAATTCGGGCATTTCAACTTTGGAACGCCTTTTTCCAAGATCAATCTATACCCACTGCCCATTCTTGTGTATCATCTAGTTTATCCTTCCGCTTAACCATAACTAATATTCCAGTGTTTTTGGTTTTCTTTTTTATTTCAACTTTTTCGTTTGTAAGCCGTTCTTTGAAACCTTTTTTAGCTACACTTGAATATCCGTTTTCGATGCAAAAATCCTTATACAATTCAAAAAGTTCTTTAAGCGTTATTGCTTCATGGTTTTTATCGGTTTTTTCAAACGGATCATCTTCATCGTTCAAGAATCTATAAACCGAATCACTACTAGCCCTGAATAATGCTAAACCTTTTTCCGTATTCTTTGAATGGGTGAATTCACCTTTATTTTCTAGTATTCTTTTTAAGCCTTCAAGAACCAAATTAAACACTCCTGAAAGTTCATTTTCGATAATCTTTTTATGAAGCTCTAAATCCCTTTCATGATCTGGAATGGTAACATCAAATACTAAGATTAAAAATCTTCTTATAAAACCTTTTGTTTGTTCGGCTACTTTCGGAAGGGTATTAAAATTCATGATGATTTTGGCATAATTTCTAATAGTTCCGACATCCTTATAAAGTGTTTTAGCCGAAACAGGTTCACCCGAGGCTAAAGTTTTAAGGATTTCAGGGTTTACTTCCAAGTTTGATTCCGTTGAATAGTTTAATATTTTACCAACTAAACCAGCACGTGCATTATCATTTTTACATAATTGACCTATTGGAAAATTAGAAAGATTTTCCTGACCCAATAAGGCTGTAACAACTTCCCAAATAACACTTTTTCCATTCTGCCCAGTTCCATAAAGTGCAAGTATCTTCTCAATCTTATAACTATTTCTTATAAATAAGCTTCCTAGATATTCGAATAGTACCATTTGTGCTTCCTTTTCAGGCAATACATGATCCAAGAACTTTTGAAATAGGGGTGCAGTTGCTTTTTCATCATAATCGAAATTAAGCTGGTACATCAAGCAATCATTCTTATCGAACTTTTTTGTTGTGATCTTGCCATCCATGGAAATTTCCATGGTTAAATTTTGGAAGTTCACAAGTGCATTTTCCGTTTCCGTAATTAACGATCCTTTTGTATGGTATATTAGTTGTGTTTTAGCAGTGTTAAAACGCTTGAAATAACCATAAAACCATTTTGGTGTTCCGATTTTATGAAGACATTCCTTATAGAACGAATCGAATTCTTCATTTAAAGTGGATTTCCAATAATATCCGTTGTATAGATAGGGTGTTCCAAGATAAGATACCAGATCAAAATTAGTATTCTGAATCAAAAGGTTTTTAATTTGTTCAGCACTAATAGTTTCGTAATCTTCGCAACTTATTTTTATTCCATCTTCGGATTTATTATTCCCTTCTTTACGTTTTATCTCAACGAAATTAACTTTTGGAATTATCTTTAATATTTCATTCATGGCTTCTTCATGTGTTATCGTTGTTTCTTTAGCCTTAATGATCTTTGAAGATTGCTTGATGTGTTCCATCAAATTTTCCGTATTTAATTCTATCTTCTTTTCCATCCTTCTTTAGTTTGGTTTGTGTTAGTAGAATTAAATAAACTGGTAATTTCTAACTTGCTAATTAGCACGGTTTTACCGATCTTCTTTTTGGTTAATTTCCCATGTTTCAGATAGTTATCAATTGTTTGTGGTGAAACCTTAAGATATTCGGATGCTTCGGTTCTAGTTAAGAATTCGTGATTATTTTCTTTCTTGTATTTTGAATACAATATATCTGCTACCAATTCAGCGAATTGATAAGCCACCCCGTTAAGATTTAGTTCCATAACCTTATGCGTTTAATGATTCTTGGTAATGAACAATATCCGCACGATTAAATAGGAAATGGATTCCTACACGTTTGATTGGTTTTAAATCCCCTCGCTGAACAAGGTAATTCACACGGCGTACATCCACGCCTAACATTTGGGAAACTTCCATTGTCGTTTTTAGGAAGTCGAATTCGAAAGTAGTTTCTTCTTTCATTTGAACTTTATTAACATTATATAATTGTGGTTCAATTGAAAATGTTTAAAAAAAGTTTCTTAAAAAATACAACATAAGATAAAATGTCGTAATTTTGAAAATGTAAAATAAAAGTTTCGGAGGCTTTCTTTACATTCAAGAAATTAAATTTCAACATTGGAAAGCAAGAACCAGTTTTTGCTTTCCTCTTTGTTCTTTTACAAAGTTTCTTTCACAAAGATAAGTGGTTTGAAAGGCTTTACAAATAAAGGTTTTTCACAAAATCCAACGATTATTAACAATCATTTTTCGAATCAATTGGTATAGTTACGATTCCAAGTTTATTAACACGGATTTTAAAACTATTCACAATTCCAAATAAAATCATAACTATCTAATTTTCAATAACTTAACATTTTGATATATTGGTGTGTTTTGCAAATGTTTTACAAATAACCTTTGAAAGCCTTGAAAATAGGCATTTCTTGTAATCCCTTTAGGATAACTATACTATATATGCTACATCTTTGATTCGAAAATTATCTAAATCAAAGTTGAAGGTATAAACGTATTTAGCAAATTTAACCAGCTCGTCATCATTCTTTGGAACGCCAAATGTGAGTGGAACGGATAAGCTGACACAAATCCATTCATAAGCACCCTCAATACCACGATTCCTTTTGATGATCTGAACCACCTTTAGAAAGTTTTCTAAATCTTCTATTTGAATAGCCATAACTTATCGTTTATTTCGTTTGTAATCACTTACAAGGTATTCGATTTCATCTTGTCTTATATTCCTTCCGAAACTATTTTTAAAGTAGTTCTCGGCTATTTCAATAACCTTTGTCAATGGGTGGTTATTTCTTTTGCTTGTATTACTAATTAAGTGTAAAGCACTTTTGGTTTCAATTCTATTCATCAAGTTCTTTATTAATTTGTTCGATTTCGTTACTATTCAAGTGAAGCACCTTAACCACTTCCGCTTGTTCGTTATCATCAAGGTATAATCTATGAAAGGAAGCAAGTAAACGTATCTTATCCGTTGTCGTTAACGTGGAATAGTTTAAATGCAAATCCGATACGATAAGTTCCAATAATGAAACAAGCGTTTTCCTATTTGGGCGTTTTTGTTTACTACCAACTGCACGACCTTTTCCATATTGATTACCTTTTTGAAACATTATCTTTCTATTTTTTCTTTTAGTGCCTTAATGGTGGTTTCCAGTTCGTTTAGATCACATTCCAAATCGTTTAAAGGTTGGTAAGGCATTGCCGTTAATGTAATGGTATCACCATACTTTGATAGTTCGCTATTTATTACTATCCAAGGTTTTTCATCAATTTCAATAATTGTAGGTAGTTTCATTTTCATCTTCATAATTTTTTAAATATTCGGTATAATCACCATTTCTTTTGAATCTATTCAGTAGGTTTTTGCTAAATAGATAGCTTTTCTTCTTTTCGGCATTCCAGCCCATCCACGTGTAAATGTCTACTTCTGGAACGTGTGGCTTTGCTTTCGGAACATAGTTTTTTACTTGTCCGTGGATGTGGATAAATAACTTTCGGCTCATAGTACTCGACCACTTGAAAAGTAATTGATTGACGGCTCGACCATATTTGTTTGTTGGTTAAGGTTTAATTTGAATCCAGCCGTACCTAAATTTACATTTGCAAGACTTAACCCGAAGTTGTGGCGTAATACATTGAACGAATCGGAAAAGTTCTTAAATGCTTCATATTCGGCATCTAATCCTTCGGCTAAATAGATATTGAAATCGGGCTTTTCAATTGGTACGTTATAAGCCATTTCAAGCCGTTCTAACGCATTTAAATCTACTCCGTGTAAATCTAATCGTTTTGATAGTGGAATAGTATTTAACGCTATTGTATGGGCTTCAAATTGTTCGGTAAATTCTTCAACTGCTTTAGCGTGGTTCTTAACTTCGAAGTTATACTTTAAGAAGAATGCTTCGATTAATCGTTTTGCATCTTTGCGTTCTTGCACCGCTTGTTGGTAAATCTTTACCAATCCTTCATTTTGTCCAATTATTGTTTTTTCTTTTATCATCTTATTTTGAATTAATTACTTTTAAAAACACTTTACCTAAAATGTACTTTTCGATTGATACGCCGTTTAGTTTCGCTTGATAGCGTAATACTTCCAGTTCATTATCCGTGAACCGAACGCCAATGGCTTTTGTTTTCTTTTCCTTGATCATCGTGCTACTTTGTTAAGTGATGAATACAACTTGTGGTTAATCTTTCCTTTATGCTTCGATGCACTTAAGAATGTATTCCTTCCAAATCGAACGGCATCCACAATGGCTTTTCCTTTCGATAAGGTTACGTGGTAAAAACTTGCGTTCCTATCGTGGTTCGAACAATGGAGCATAAGAATGCTTTCAAAAAGCAATGGCTTCTGTTTGGCTAACTTCATCATCTTGTAATCTTCGATTTTGTAGGCGTATAATTTGCCTTTAAATTCTTTCATTTTCTTCATATAATATAAATTTGGTTCTCTATTTATATAACGAGAAAAAGTGCAAGTGTTTAAAAAAAAAGTTGCGTTTATATAAGAAAGTTTTCCTTGGAAATTAACAATTGATTGAATTGCTTCTTTCAAGCCCTTATTCCACCTTCTTTTTAAAAGTATTACCAATTTATAACATTGAAAATAAAGTTATTAACAATATTTATTTAAAGTATTACTTTGTGTAAAATTGGATGAAATTTCGTATCTTTGGTGATAGCATTACACCTTATGCTTCCGTAGTTAAAATAAAGCAAAAAAGCCGTTTCCTTGATTGGATTCGGCTTTTTACTTTAGTAGTTAAATTCGTTAAGTTTTCTTATATTTGTATTAGCTATTAGCCACCAAGTTAAGATAGCTTAAGCCCATTTTTCGGTTTCGGAATCTGGGCTTTTTTAATTCCATAAGGGAATCATGCTACTATGAAGGACTATTTTTTAGGAGTGTAAACAAAAAACACCCACCAAAATGGATGTTTGATGGATGTTAAATGGATGTTTTGTATTTTTTAAAATCTTCTATATCCCTTTGTTTATATAGCCTTTAGGTTTTAGGGTGGATAAAGTGGATGTTTTTTCTTTAAAAAGTTTTTGAAAAATAAATTAAATAGAATATAGTTAAATGGTTCGTTTCTTTTTCATGGATTTAATATGTGCTTTGTTGTTATCTTTTCCGATATAAGTAAGTAAGGATGCTTCCGATGAATGACCTGTAACCATTCGTATTTCCGATAATTCAAAATCATGATAAAAGTTTGTTATATAGCTTCTTCTTCCGATGTGTGAAGTTACTAGTTCCCACTTTTCATATATTCCATGAACTTTACGTTTGTCCGATTTATTTGGCCCGAATGTTATGGTTTTAGATCCTTTAGTTAGTTTATTGATTCCAGCTTCTTTACATATTTCCTTTATCAATCTGTTGTAAGTAGCTAGTTCCATAGTTGGTGGAAATAACTTATTTTCTATTTCTTGAAATACTGGAACATCAACTATAATCTTTACTTTATCTTGATGATAGGATATTACCTTATCACCATCATCATCGTATGAAATATTAGAATCATTTAAAGAAAGTAAATCTTCGCCACGACAAGCCGTAAAACAAGAAATAACAAGCCAATCCCTAGCATGGGCTTTTGTGCCTTCTAGTTCAAGTTCATCTATCAATTTAAGTTCATCTAAAGAAAGCGTAATAGTATCTTCTATACGTTGTTGTTTAGTCTTGGAAATGGTTTTAAATTCATCTGAATAAATGAATTCATCTATTTGCATATTGTTAGCCTTGGCAAATTTCAAAACGGTTTTAAGTTTCTTTATATCTGTACCGATTGTATTTTCGTTGTACTTCTTAAACCTTAAATAAGTAACGAATGAACGATAGAAATCACGATCTACCGAATTTACATTTGGAACTTCAAATCTATATTCTATAAAGGCCTCCATTCGTTTTTTGGAAGTTTGAATGGTTTTTAAAGTTCCCTTTGTAATAGGATCGGCCACCCTAGATTTTGCTTGTTCTATATAATAATCATACCAATCGATTAAAAGATTTGATGAATTACTACTATGTTCACTTTTATTTGAACTTTGTTTGATTTTACGTATTAGCCAGTTCTTGAATTGCGTTGGTTCAAAGTTGTTTTCATCGTATGCTTTTATTTCATCTGAAATATACTTTTTCATTAACAACAATACTTCATTGAATTCGCGATCTTCAATGTTTTTTGATTCTTGTTTCTTGCTATCCCATCTTTCGGATAAGATCTTATAAGGGCTAACAAGTAAGAAAGATTTTCTTTTTACGATAACTTGAATATAGATTGAACTATATTCTTTTTTTGCACTTCTTATTAGAAGTTTAACACTACTATTCATAACACCAAGTTTTAAGCAAATATAATAATTGTTTAACAATTGTCGAACAAATGTTATATTTTAATAGTATTTGTTATTATATGGAATTCTCTAAATCCTTGATTTTGTTATGTTTTATGATAGTGAATGATATAAATTGTAATCCCAGCGGGATCACTAAAAGCCTTCCAATCGGGAGGCTTTTTTGTTTTTATCACTTTTCTTCTTGAATTTAATGGATATGGCTGCATCCCTATCGGGTCGGTCTGCGGCTTTTACATGGTAATCGCCTGCGCCCTTGCAGGAAAATTCATTCAAATTGAATTTCGCATTCGCTGGGCAAGAGAGAGCGAATGTAAGCGCGTTGATCCTCTGAAATGGGATTATCACGCAAATCGACATATCTTAAATTTTTAAGGTTCGAAACTGAGGAAGGAAGGGTTTGTAGTCGGTTGTTGTAGAGATGCAACATGGCTAATTGGCTTAACTGACCGATCTCTACAGGTAATTCGGTCAATTGATTTTCCGACATGGAAAAGAGCTCTAGATTTTCACATTCGATGAGCGCCATCGGAAACGTTGAAAATTGATTTTGATCCAAACTCAATTGATGCAGGTTTTTTAATTGGCCAAATGCATCAGGTAGATTGGTCAGTTGATTTTGTGTTAAATCCAATAAACCCAATGCTTGAATTTCTGCGATACAATCAGGGAGGCTGGTCAGCTCATTGTGGGACAAGGACACGATATTCAACTGTTTTAAATGGCATAAAGGTGCTGGGAAGTTTTTAAGATTGCATTCTTGAGCTTCGAACCAAGTTAAATGATGAAATTCAATGAACTCGCTCGTTAAATTAAGGTTCGCTTGCTTCGACAAATCCAATTGCTTCACTTTTTTCGGGTGTTTTAAAGCTAGTTCTAAGTCGGTATACATCCCATTGGCGGGTTGACCGAATGCACCAAAAGTCAATAGGAAGCAGAAAAGGGTGAAGTGCCGAAAAATCATTTTTTTCATTTTGGATGCTTAGATTAGGATTGTAATAAAAAATGTAATTTTAAAATTAAACTTTTCCAGAAACAAATGATGAAATACAAGAAAGAAAGACTTTTTTTGTTTAAATTATTAGCATTTTTTTTCTTCCCCAACGTAAATAGATTACGTTCACCGCACTTTCTTTTGTGTTTCAAACTAAAAAATATGACCACTTTACAGATCGAAAATTTAGTGACCATTGAGGAAGACATCCGTCAAGCTCTTCGGGATTACTTGGAAAAAAGGAATCTTGCCATTTCTACCTTTGCGCACGAAGTAGGGATCCACCCTTACCAATTGTTGCGTTTTCTAAATAGGGGATATGGCATCCATTTTGAAACGCTAAGGCGCATCGGAAACCATGTTGTTGCCTTGCAGGAAGGGTGAAGACAGGACATGAGAAATACTTATTCCGTGATTAATGATCAGTATTTTTGATAATTATTATTTTATCATTAATAATCCTTTTTACTAGGTATAACCCCTCGTACACCCCCTCTAGGATTTTCAACATCTCCTTTGTATCGCGGTATAATGTGAATATGGCAATGGAAAATCGTTTGACCTGCAGTTTCATCAATGTTTATTCCAATATTGAAACCTTCGGGGTTGTATTTAGTTTGAAGCAATTTTTTTATTTCATTCACCATGTTCCAGCATTCCATTTGCTCTTCCGGAGTCAAATCAAAATAGTTTGATATTCTATTTTTAGGGATTACTAAAGTGTGACCTTCAGATACAGGGTATTTATCAAAAATCGAAAAAGCATTAGCGCTTTCCATGACGATATCGTTTACATCGTTTCCTTTCAAAAATGGACTTAACTCTGTTTTACCTTTATTTAAAGTGGTGTAAGGTTCATATTCGTATATTTCACAGTTTTGATTAAGGAAAATTGTATTGTATGGCAGTTTAACTTGACATTGATAGGTTTCTTTTTTGTGCATTTTATGTATTCTAAACCCTTGATAATAAACATCTCTTCTTACTGCAAAGTATGCTTTTCCATTTGGTTTTAATAGCGTAGAAATTCTCATCAGTACCTGATTTTGTTCTTCGGGTAGAAGCACATTTAGAACATAAAAACAAAGGATAGTATCATATTTCTCATGGAGTTGAATCGGAAAATAAAAGGGATCATAACCAATAATATCAATTCCTTTATCTTTTAATAATTCCACATCCTTTCCAATTCCACATCCAAAATCAAGTACTTTGCCAATAATTTTGTTTTGATTAAATAAGATTCTAGCTGGATAAGATAGTGTGGTTCTTTCTATAGCAGTTAAATGGCTGTTAATGTTTTTTTTATTCATTTAAGTAAATAAATCCGTTATTGTGAGCGATGGTAAGTAAGGGTTGTATGGTTTCCATATACCTTTGGTAATCAAAAAAGTTGTCTTCATGAAAATTAGGAAATATGGTTAGAAACTCTTCTAGAAATTTGTTGTTTGGATTGGTGTTTTGAACTATTTCAAAAGCTGTTTTTTGTAATTGATAAAATTTATTGAAATAAATGTCAATTGGAGGTAATTTATCACTTTTTGAAGAATTAAATCTTTTGTCTATTGGGATTAAGTTCCATATTAAATCATGCGAGACAAAAGCATGAGGAACAAAATGATCTATTGCATAATTATTTTCTTCGTAAATTAATTTGTTACCTGTAAATATGCAATCGATGGAATTAAGTTTGTCGAAAACAATTCGCCAATAATTATTTCTTTGTTTTGTTAATACATTTCTTGTAGCGGGTTTTATTAATTTATTTGATATATCTGGAACATTTGGATTTCTTGATTGAAGAAATAAGGCTAAATTCCAAAAACAAAAATCTTTTAATATTTTTGCATTCAAACTAATGTACTCAATCCAAGTAGGATTAATTTCAATAAATTTTTCGCTTAAGCTATAGATACAATTGTTTTCAAAATTTTGAGAAGAAGAATAAATTCGTTTTTTTTGATTCGAGTCAGTTTCATGATTAAATTTAGGAAACCAAGGAGTTAAAAACCAATGAGGGACATTTTTGTCAAAATGATTTAATGTTTTTAAAGTTAAGGGGTTTGTTGTTTCAATTAATGTGTTAAACAAATTCTCCTTTTTTTCATCAATCGTTAAATTCTCATAAACTAATATTTTTTCAACAGCATCTTGAATTAAATCAAATTTACCGAATGATAAATGAAAATAATTGATAGTATACCAAGAATTACAAATCATTCTGGCAAAGATTTCCTTCTTTTCGATTTTGATTTTACCACCCTCTATTAATTCTATAATTGAGATTAACCAATAGTATTTATAAGTTGCTGATGTATTTGAGAAGGCACCAGCCAATAAATTGACAGGTAGTTGTTTTGAATGTGGTAGCTGAAAATTCATAGTTTAAAAATAACAATTCTTTTGAACTCTTCACCTGCGAAATCTCGCAGTTTTCCTCAATAATTCAATAAAAATACTTGAATTATCACCTTGCATAATCCCATATCCATATTTCACGCTCAAACCCATCACTTCAACTCATCAAATTTGGCCTTCATGGTGGGATTTCCATGGGTTAATTTTTTGATGGTCAGTTCTTCGGTTTTGTCGTTGGCCAAGCGCAGGTTGTTTTCAGAGGATAGGAGGGCCTCTTTTGTTTTTTGCAACTCCTTGATCGTTTTGTCGATACCGTCGATGGCATCTTTGAATTTGCGGCTTGCTAGGTCGTAATTGCGGGCAAAACCTTCTTTGAATTTATTGATTTTATCTTCGAAGTTCGTGATGTCGATGTGTTGATTTTTTACCAATGCCAGTTCTGCTTTGTATTGCATGGAGTTCATGGCCGCATTGCGGAGTAGGGTGATGATCGGAATGAAAAACTGGGGTCTTACCACGTACATTTTTGGGAACTTGTGCGAAACATCCACGATGCCGGAATTGTAGTAGTCACTGTCTGCTTCCAGTAGCGAAACCAATACGGCATATTCGCATTTTTTCTCGTTGCGGTCCTTGTCCAATTCTTTGAGGAAATCCTCATTGCGTTTTTTGGTCGTGGTTTCCTCGCTTTCATTTTTCATTTCAAACATGATCGAAATGATTTCATTGCCAGCCTCATCGTGCTCGCGGTAAATGAAATCGCCCTTACTGCCGGATTTGGAATTGTTGTCCTTTTCGAAATAAGCCCTTTGGAAGGCCGTTGGACGCAATTTGTTGAATTCCGTTTCGCAGTGTTGCTCTAGGGTTTCACCAATCATTTTGGTCGAAAGTTTCAATTTCATGTCTTTTCGCAAGGCAATTTCTTCGTCCTTGTGTGAAATGATGGCATCTTTCTCTTTCAAGGCATGTTGAAATTTTTCTTGCAATGATTTTTCCAACAATATTTTTTCGTTTTCCTTATGTTGAATGAGGTGTGTCAATTCATCCCGTTCTTTCTCGATGGTCTTGGTTGCCTCCGTTACCGCCAGTTTTTTCTCTACTTCGGCTTGTTCAATTTTTGCCTTCAATTGCAACAGCTCACTTTCTTTGGTAGCTAATTTTTGGGATAATTCTACCTCCTTTTCGGCTTTCAATTGGGCAAGTTCTTGGTCTTTTTTCGACAACTGCTCCTGTAAGTTATTTTTAATTTTGGCTTCGGCCAATTGGATAGCACTTTGTTTGTCTTTTTCGGCCAATTCCAAGCGTGTTTGGAGTTCTTCCTCAAATTGATGATCGCGTACTTGTTTTAAGATCGCTGCAAATCCAGCTTCATCTACTTTAAAGGCCTTGTGGCAATTGGGACAAATTATTTCGTTCATGTTGTTGTGGTGTTCTGATGTATCTGTCAAAAATAACTAAATATTTAGAAGTTGCACCTGTGAAATCTCGCAGTTTATGTATAAAAGTCAAAAAAAAACGCCCTCTTTCAAGGGCGTTAGGAATGGTGTTTTAGGCTTACACCGTTACTGCTTCTGCTAAATTGATCGGTTTCAAAAGGTGTTTCTTGTGGTAAGCTGATAGTTTGAAGAAATAGATTTGTTTTGATTAATATTTAATCGTATATTAGATTATAATGTAATCAAACTGAAACGAGTATATTGTCATGTTTCTGAAATGTAAAACGCGAAAATTTCTTGTAGTAAGATTAAAGCATGGTAAAAAAATATGATTTATTCGGAATATAACCGAACTTTTATTAAATTTGTAGAAATATGAGATTGATTGGGAAAAAGAAACTTGAAAAGTTGAGAAGAAAAAATATCGGTAATATAAAGCTTATTCAAGAAATAGATCAACTCATAAAAGATATTGAAGAAAATACTTGGAATAATAGTGTTGAATTAAAGAAATCCAGATCAGATGCTGACTGTGTTCATCCTGAGGGTTTCTATTTTTTCGACATTAATATACACAGAGCCTTGATATTGATAGAAATAATAGATGGGGAGGCAACTGTTATTTGGGTAGGATCTCACGACGAATATGAAGTTACTTTTAAAAACAATAAGGACACCATTGCAAAGTGGCTCAGAATTAATGAATATATAGTATGATGACACAATTTGACATAGAGGAAGTATTTAAAAGGGGGTATTTACGCAATGAGTTAGAATATGAACGTGCTTTGATTGCTGATCGAAAATTACGAGTATTGTCTAAATCTAATTCGCGATTTAAATCAATTCGTCAAAAACTTAGAGGTATTATTGAAAAATACGAAAACAAGAACTGGTCTAAGGAAAACGTCATTAGTGAAGAAGAATTGCGTGAATCAGAAATTGCAGAATTAATTGCTGAAAAAGAAAGATTATTTATCCAACGTAGAAAAGTTTTAATTAAAGAAAAATTAAAAGCGTCAGGATTAACGCAGCAACAATTAGGAGAAGTGCTAGGGCACAAGAGCAAAACTTACATGTCTGAACTCATGAATGGTGTTGCGCCTTTCGGATTGAATGATTTAGTGCTTATTCATCGACTTTTAAAAATAAATATGGAGTATTTAATCCCAACCACATTATCTCAACCACAGCGATTACGGGTAAAAAATACCTTGACCTCAATGGGAAATATGAAATTAAAATTGAGTGCAGAAGATTTCGACCTGGTCATATAACCAACGGGAGTTAAGAAGACATTTTTTATTCATGATAAGAAATCTTCCTTATTTTTATTGAAGGGCATATTTTGTTTCATCGTTACATGCTTGAAAAGCGAAAACACCTGGGTTGAATCAAAAAAAACGCCCTCTTTCAAGGGCGATAGGAATGGTATTTTAGGCTTACACCGTTACTTCTTCTTCTACATTGATCGGTTTGCGAAAGACAATTTTACCATCGAAGATATCCATTACTACGTTTTTGGATTTGTCGACTGTATTGCTAAGCAGGGCTTTAGACAACTCGTTCAAGACCTCGCGTTGAATCAATCGTTTAACAGGTCGTGCACCAAAGAACGGATCGTAACCGGTTTCGGCAATCCATTGCAGGGCTTCTTCTTTCACGACCAAATGGATTTCTTTTTCCAACAAGAGCTTCTTCAAGCCGCGCAATTGGATTTCGACAATCTCGCGCACATCGGATTTCGTCAACGGCAAGAACAATAAGGTTTCATCGATTCGGTTCAAGAATTCCGGACGGATGGTTTGCTTCAATAATTCCAATACTTTGAACTTGGTTTTCTCCGCTACACGCTCGTATTCCGACTCTTTTGCGCCTTCAAACTCATCGTGGATGATGGTCGATCCTAAATTAGAAGTCATGATGATAATCGTATTTTTAAAGTTCACGATGCGTCCCTTGTTATCGGTTAAACGCCCATCGTCAAGTACTTGCAGTAATACGTTAAAGACATCAGGATGTGCTTTTTCGATCTCATCCAATAAGACAATCGAGTAGGGCTTTCTGCGCACCGCTTCGGTCAATTGGCCACCTTCATCGTAGCCCACGTATCCCGGAGGTGCTCCCACTAACCGCGATACAGAATGTTTCTCCTGGTATTCACTCATGTCGATACGGGTCATGGCGTTTTCATCGTTGAACAAGTATTCCGCTAAAGCTTTCGCTAACTCGGTTTTTCCAACCCCGGTGGTTCCTAAGAAAATGAATGATCCGATGGGTTTTTTCGCATCCTGTAAACCAGCTCTCGAGCGACGAACAGCATCCGATAAGGCATTGATGGCTTCTTTTTGACCCACCACTCGTCTGCCTAATTCATCCTCTAAGCGCAGCAATTTAGATACTTCGCTTTCCACCATTTTATTGACCGGAATACCTGTCCATTTCGAAACGACTTCGGCAATTTCTTCCACATCGACCTCTTCTTTAATCATTTTGGATTTCGATTGCAGTTCGGTCAATTCCACCTTGGCTTGTTCCAGTTTTACTTCAGTTTCCTTGATCTTTCCGTAACGAATTTCGGCCACTTTACCGTAATCGCCAGCACGCTCTGCTTGATCAGCCTCTATTTTCAAAGCTTCCAATTCTTCTTTGTATTTCTGAACGGCATCGACCACATCGCGCTCCGCTTGCCACTTCGCTTTGAAGGCATCGCGTTGCTCGCATAAATTGGCTAAATCTTGGTCAATCTGTGCTAATTTCTTGGTGTCATTTTCGCGCTTGATGGCTTCTTTTTCAATTTCAAACTGCATGATTTTTCGTTCGATTTCATCCAATTCTTCCGGTTTGGAATTGATCTCCATGCGTAATTTCGAAGCTGCTTCATCAATTAAATCGATGGCTTTATCCGGTAAATGACGGTCGGTGATGTAGCGTTGCGATAATTCTACCGCTGCAATGATGGCTGCATCTTTGATCAAAACCTTGTGGTGGTTTTCATATTTGTCTTTAATTCCTCTTAAAATGGAAATGGCATCTTCGGTGCTTGGTTCATCGACCAACACGGTTTGAAAACGACGTACTAGCGCTTTGTCTTTCTCGAAATATTTTTGGTATTCGTTCAAGGTCGTTGCACCAACAGCTCTCAATTCTCCACGCGCCAAAGCAGGTTTCAAAATGTTAGCAGCATCCATGGCACCTTCACCGCCACCACCAGCACCTACAAGGGTATGGATTTCATCAATGAAGAGGATGATTTCACCTTCCGCAGCAATGACTTCCTTCACGACGGCTTTCAACCGTTCTTCAAATTCCCCTTTGTACTTCGCTCCAGCCACTAAAGCTCCCATATCTAGCGAATACACCACTTTTGATTTCAGGTTTTCGGGAACGTCGCCTTCTATGATGCGATGAGCTAGTCCTTCTGCAATGGCTGTTTTACCGACACCCGGTTCACCAATTAAAATCGGGTTGTTTTTGGTGCGACGGGTTAAGATTTGCAATACACGACGTATTTCATCATCGCGACCAATTACAGGGTCTAGTTTGCCCGCTTGGGCGAGTTCATTCAAGTTTTTAGCATATTTTTCCAGTGACTGGTAGTTTCCTTCTGAACTGTTTGAGGTCACTTTTTGTCCGTTTCTTAAATCCATAATGGCTTGTTTTAAATTCTTTTTCGTAATTCCATTGTCTTTTAACAATTGACCAATCGTATCCGTTTGATCGAGTAGGGAGTACAAGATAATTTCCAAGGAAACAAATTCATCTCCAAATTCTTTTAAGTTGCTCAGCGCCTTGTTTAAGGTAGCGTTGCACGCATTGGAAAAGTACAGTTGTCCACCTGTTACTTTAGGATAAGTGGTTATGATGCGATCGAGTGCGCTTTCAAAATGGTTGTGCTGCACGCCGACTTTTTTCAAAAGGTAAGGAATCACATCTTCATCTGCTTGTAGAAGCCCTTTCAGAAGATGTCCGGTCTCAATCGTTTGAGCGCCATGTTCTTGCGTCAATTGCTGTGCAAATTGAATCGCTTCTTGTGATTTAATCGTGAATTTGTTGAAATCCATAGTTCTGTGTTTTGTGTTGTTAAACCATCCTCAAATGTGTTTCCAAAATGAAAAAGGGTCTTTTTTTAAGTCAAAATGGCATGTAAACCCCTGTTTTACTGAAAAAATGACAGATTACCTCTTGATTTTTAAAGGTAAGCAGCGTCAAAAAAGCCGAATGTAACTTTGCTCACATCCAAAGAATTGCACTATCTTTATTTTTGAAGAAAAAAAATCAGATGGATAGAAAAGCACATTGGGAAACCGTATACGAAACGAAAAGTCCAAACGAGGTAAGTTGGACGCAGAAAATACCAGAAATCTCCTTGGAGTTGATTGGACAAACGGGAGTCTCTAAAACGGCTTCCATCATTGATGTAGGCGGTGGCGATAGTTTGCTGATTGACTTTTTATTGGAAGATGCTTATCAAACCTTGAGTTTGTTGGATATTTCCGCGAAAGCGATTGAACGCGCTCAATTGCGGTTAGGTGCGAAAGGGGAATTGGTAGATTGGATCGTTTCCGATATTGTGCAATTCAAACCTCAAACCTCCTTCGAGGTGTGGCACGATCGCGCAGCATTTCATTTTTTAACGGATCCTCAAGAAATTCAAGTCTATAAAGCGTTAGTCATTCAGAGCGAAGTGAAGGATCTTATCATCGGTACGTTTGCAGTAGATGGACCTTTAAAATGCAGTGGTTTAGATGTAAAACAATACGATGCAGTAGCGATGGAGGATTTGTGGGGAAGTCATTTTGATTTGGTGGAAACGAAAAATCATGCACATCAAACGCCTTTCGATACCATTCAAAAATTCTCCTTTTTCCGTCTTAAAAGAAAATAATTCGATTTTGAACATCAAAAAAAAAGGAAGCTTTAGGGCTTCCTTTTTTAATATTGGCTAATTTTGGATTAATGCGCAATTTCCACCTTTTTAACAAATGTGCCTTCAGCATCTTTCACGAAGTAAAAACCACTGTACAACAAACGTACATCGAAATAGGCAATAGAAGTACCTTGTAAAAGGGTAGTGCTAGCAACCATTTTTCCATTCATATCGAAAAGCTGTAAGGTTGTATTGGCTTTTACCAATCCTTTTGCTTGAATAGCCAGGTACTCATGACCTGGGTTTGGAAATGCGATTAAATCTAAATCCAAGGATCCTTCTTCCAACGATGCTGTACCTGTATAGGTGGTTACGGGTTCGCCAATGGACGTTACTTTGGATGCGGTAATAGGTCCGTAAAACTTAGGTCCTACTGCATATGGATAATACGAGTTATGATTCGCATCTACCGTACAGAAATAAGCGTAGGTTCCTTGAGGGTACTCTGGTGTCACGCAAAAACGCCCGTTGTGCGCATCTAGAGAATCCGGACTTGTACTTGGGTTGAATTGATAGTCTTCACTGAAATACCCTAAGAAATACGTGCTGTTTACGGGAGGTCCATCGGGAACATCGGTTCCATCAGCATGGTGGGTTCTAACGGTGATATTCCTTAAGGTGTATCCTGATTTCATTCTCGTAATTCCTCCGGTTCCGTCGGTATTTTTGTAACCGTATGCTCCGTAAATAGGGAAACCGTCGTAGGCAAATCCGATCAATGGGGAATGTTGCGCGGGATTAATGGTGTACAATCCGTCTGCATCGTATAGGTTGCAAATGGTTGAAATGACATTTAAGTCCAATTTAAAAGCACTTGGATTTTGATGATGGTGGTAATTTCCTTGCGCGGGATGTCCTTTCGAACAGTCAAAACCTGGTTTTTCAGCAGGTACAGCGTCGCGATTCCAATTCTGGGTTGCGGTTGGTCCTCCCGGACAAGGTGGATTTCCAGGTCCTCCACATAAAGCGTTTGCCGTGGTATTCCAAGCTACACCATCTCGGTAGTCAAACAGAGAGGCCCCGTTGATAAAAACGCCAATATTACCCATGGTGGTAGACTGCAGTGTGCCTGTGTTTTGGGTAGGGTTTAAGGGAAATTTATAGATCGCGTTTTGATCCGTCGCCAAAGATGGATTGCCATCTAAAAAAGGTCCGGTTGGGTATGCAGGAATCCCATGGGTGGTGATGTACACATAGTTGGTGGAATATTGCACGGTTTGCACATTGGCTTGCACATTGTCTTGAATGGCTGTTGAATTACCGCTGACATAATGACTTCCCAGTGTTCCGGAAGTATTTTGCAGCCAATTTAAGATGGCAGGGTTAGTTTGTGCTTGAGCGCACAAGTTTAGAAGGCAACCGATGGCAAGAAGTTTGATGTTCATGGTTTTAACTTTTTTGAGTTAGACAATTATTTTTCGAAGTTCCTTCATTTTTTTCCTTGAAATTGGGGATTAAACAAAAAAGTACGATCTGACAAGGTTAATAAAAATGCGTAGAGATCAATTTTTTCGACATCTGTAAAGGTAATCGCATGGATTTCAGGAGCGGTATGTTCGTTCTTTGAACCTTTGGATTGGTAAAAATTCAGGACACTCATCAGTGAAGGAAAACGCCCATCGTGCATGTAAGGATAAGAGAATTCGATGTTGCGCAGGGTAGGGATTTTGAATTGGTATCGATCTGTAGCCGATTGGGTGATGCGCATGCGTCCTATGTCTTTTAAATTCGTGTCTGGAAGTAATCCATTTGAAGCAAAGCCGTGATTGGTAAATAAGGGTTCTTGGTGACAAGATTGACATTGCTGTTGAAAAATTCGATAGCCTCGCTCTTCCTGTTCATTGAAATGGTTTTTACCGGCTTTTACCTGATCGTATTTGGAATCTTTGCTGACTAAGGTTAACATGAACTGCGATAAAGCTTTAAACAGGTATTCTCCGGTAATTTCTTCGGAATGAAAAGCTTGCTGAAACAGTTTTTGATAAACAGGTTGTTTGTTTAGTTTCTCTATGACGTGTGGTAGGTTTTCTCCCATTTCATCGGGGTGTGTAATGGGAAAGAGCGACTGTATGTCCAAGTGATTTACACCACCATCCCACATGAAAGAACTTGACCAAGCTAAGTTTTGAAGCGTAGGGGAGTTTCGTGTACCTATGCGGTCTTGAATACCATGACTCAGTGCGTGATCCACATGTGTAAAGGCGGTAAATGATAAATGGCAACTGCTGCAAGAAATGCTGCTGTCCAACGAAAGAATCGGATCGTAAAATAATTTTCTACCTAAGGCAATTTTCTGCTTGGTTAAAGGGTTGTTCTTGAAGTTGTAATACGGTTTTGGCCAGTAGGAAGGATATGTTAAGGTGACCCGATCTAACCAAAGGGCAAAAGAGGAAAAAAGAAATAACACCAACAACCACTTCATAAGGTTTTGATTGATTGGATGAATAATTGGCTCAATTTAACGGCATCTTTTTGGGGCGACATCACCTTGTAGTCATTCAGTTGGATGGAGTGCGTTAAAAAAGGTGCTAGATCTATTTCTAGTATGTGTACATCTTTTAAAGGGAGGTTTAATTCTTGAAAGGTATTGTAGGATGATTGATAGCCTCCGATATGAAACTCAAAGGCTTGTGTTGTTTGATGCACTACAAAAACACCTTCCATTTTAAGGTGGATATAACCACTGTGCCAAGCCCAATACATTCCATTTGTAGGATCTAAATCGCCTCCAAAAACACCACTCACTTGGGTGATACTATCTATTCCAAAACTTGAAATAAAACTGTTTAAATGATTGATTATGAATGAATTATTGTTAGAAATATCTATTAAGTGATAGGTGGTTTTCTTCTTGTGTTGTACTCCTAAGTAAAATTGACATTTGGAAAGGGTAACGCTCACCGAATCGTTCAGCATGAGTGCGGAATCTAATCCCAATTTACGCTGATTTAAAGTCAACTGAACAGCACAACGGGTTTGGGTAAACCCAAGTGAGGAAAGATGGACGATGATGACAATCAAGGCGTATTTCATGCTAAAGGATTTGACGCTAAAAATAAGATTTTCCTTCACATAAGTCCAAATAAAAAGCCATCCGTCGATTGAGGGATGGCTTTTACTGTTTTCTTTTTTATTTCATTTGTTCGTCCTCTTCAGGATCCGGAGGGAATAACTTCGGTGCGTCTTTGACGTTTTGTAAGCGATCCATTAAATCTTCCAATTGGGAAATAGACAATCCTTTCGCGATGATTTTCTTGTCTTTATCCAAAACGAATACCTTAGGCGTAGAGAAAATGTCATAAGTCGTTTGGTAGTTCAACGATTCAATGCTGGTGTACTTCGGTACAAAAATTCGAGCATCTTCCAAAGCAGCCTTGAATAACGATTCCGTTACAGCTACATTGATGAAGGTCAAATTGTTGGTGTGAATGAATTTTTTCCATTTTTCAAAGTCTTCGCCTGTTGCCTTACCTACTGAGAAAATTTCAATGTCGCGTTTTTTGAATTTCTCTTTGTACAAGGTCTCTAGCTTAGGCGTCGTTTTCTTGCAGTGACCACATTCTGGATCCCAGAAATAAAGTATGGTGTATTCGTTTTTCAAGCTGTAAAAATCCCTCCAGTTTTTATCGGTGGTATCTCTTAAGGTCAAGTTTGGTGGCTTAACACCCATGACTAAATTACGTTGAACTGGAATTTTTTCGCACAATTCTTTCAATTTATCATCGGTTACCCAAAAAGCAGGAGATTTTCCTTCCGCGTTTTTTGAGCAGTAATATTTGTCGGCCATCATGATGTACACTTTATCCATACCCATGATGTTGCTTTTTCCATAGGTAGAAGTGATCCAAGATACCACGTATTCGAAGGTTTTTGATTTTGGATTGAGTTGGTCGCAAAGTTGGTAGCTGTAATACAAAACCGTATCCCAATGTTGAATCATCATGTTTTTTCCGAAGAAATACTCCAATTTAGAATGAAAAATAGGTGTGTTTACTAAGCGATCGTCCTTGAAATCAAAATGATCGAAGAAGTGTTTTCTGAAGTAATTGAATTTAAAGTTAGAATCGATGACGATGCCTTTTTCGTTCACGGGCGCTTCTGGAATTTCAACATCCATGGACATCCGTACAATTTTAGCAATCAATTTATCAGGATTCGTAGCGATTAAATTCTTTTGATAAGCGGCAACGGCTTTAGATTGCTGCATCAAACTATCGTTCAGAACTTTGTAATTTGGATCGTTTTTATCCATTTTAGCTAATCGGTCCGACATTTTAGTTGATTTCGCCTTCATGTCTCCAATGAATTGAATATACGCTAAAAACAATTTGTTTTCTTCCGATTTCTTCACCTTCATCGTACTAATGAAGTCGGGTAGTGCGGTCTCGATGTGCACTTCTTCATTGTTGTAAATGAATTCAAAGAATTTTTGTCCAGGTAACAATACACCCAATACACCTGGGACTTGTTTTTTACCATCAAATTCAACAAATCCATTTTTCAAAACAGCCGTATCTGCATAATACAGGTTTTTACCAAAATATTTGATCAAATGTACGGTGGTGTCTTTTTGACCAAGTACTTTAAATCTAAGTTTTTGTGCAGATAGACTGAGTGTAAGACTTAAGGCAATGAAACTGAATAATATTTTCATGATGAATGTTTTTTAGTATACTTTAAATTGACGTAAAGTTTTGGTTTTGGGTATCAAAAATAACATTTTTTTAACTAATTCGCTTTAGCAACGCCTCTTTTTGCACTTAAAAAGCTGGTCATGACGAACAATCCAAATAAAACCAAGATCGAGATCACTACTGCGATTTCAATGGATGCATTGATTTTGAGTCCTCCGTCTAAAAAGAGTTGATCCAAAAGGAATTTCATACCCATAAAAACCAAGGTTCCCATGAGGGTTACCGCTCCGAATATCGTTACGAAATATCGGGTGATTTTTTTGGTGATGAGCGCAGGATGGTAGCCCAGACGTTTCAAGGTTTTGACTTCGTAAGCATTTTTGGTGATCAACAATTGCAAGTATTGGATTAATACCAAACCGGATAAAAACACGGCCAAGATGGAAATACTCATGATGATGAAAATCAAAGTACCCACCACGCTTTTAAGTCGTCCTACAACCATTTGAGAATTTTTTGAATCCAAGCCTCTTTCATCCAATAATTGCTCGACTTTTCCGAATTCACTTTCTTTCCCGGAAAGCATGATTTGTGTAATTTTCTGCTCTTTTCCTTGCGCATATTTATCGTTGCCGTAATGCATGAATTCTAAAGGAACCAAAATCGAAGGTACTTCGTTGGTAAATCCAACAATTTTAGCGTCCACCCATTCCTTGATGCTATCGTTCGATAAGGTAAATTTGAATTTGATGTCCATCGCCAATTCATCACTTACTTGAGGAATCCCACTAGCACTCATGAACGTGTTCAGCATGACTAAAAAGTCGCGCGGTAAAATGATAGGAACGTACTTGTCTTCTTTTTTCCATGTCCAATCGATGTTTTTCACATCTAAAAATCCTTTATCGACCGTTTGAATGAATACATCGGATCGAAAACGAGGCACTAAAGGATCAGCCGTTTCAAAGGATACATCGAAGTTGTTACTTTCCACGGGTACGGCATCGATGACAAAAGATTCCGCTTTTATTTTTTCCAATTCAGAAAGTGAGAAATCCGTTTTGGTGAGGGCAAGTGAAGAAGCATTGCTTACTTTTTTCTGTACGATAATCGTATTAGGTCCCAAAATATCAGCCCCTTTTCCAAACTCATTCACTTTGATCAAATAATGCATCGAGGTAATTAAAAAGGTAATTCCCAAGAAGGCTCCGATAATCGCAATCCATAACTGCTTCTTATCCTGATGCTGAAATAATATTTTATGTAACATGATTCTACAGTTTTAATTCACGACTAAAAACTCCATCGTAGGTGTCTCCCAAGGTGGTTAGTACAAAACCAGCGTTCAATTCCTCGCAACGTCTGCGAATAAGCGCCAGACACTTTAAGGTGTTTTCTTGATCCAAATGCGAGAAAGGTTCATCTAAAATCAAGATCTTGAAAGGTTGTGCTAAAGCCCGAATGATGGCAACGCGTTGTTTTTGTCCCATGGATAATAGGCCTACTTTTTGAGTCCATTTATCTGGAATCCCCAATTCTTCTAGCATGGAAAGCAATTCTTGATCGGAAAAGGTTTGCGTAAGCTGATTTTTCAACTGTAAGTTTTCCGCAACGGTCAGGTCTGGAAAAAGCTGTAAATCTTGAAAAACAACCGCCAATTCATAAGTTCTCAGGTGACTTAAAAAGTCATCGTCGAATTGTTGCGCATCCCGTTGATTAATGATCAAATTTCCTTCAAAATCATTTCGTAATCCACAAACAATACTTGTAAAGGTGGATTTACCTTTGCCCGAAGATGCATTGAGTAAAACGCTTTCCTTGGACGATATTTTAAAATCGCTACCCCAAATACTTTCTTCCGCATGCGTGATTCCTTTCAAAGGAATAGGCATGATGTTTTTAAAGTGTATCTCCATAGTTGATGGTTTTCTTGATAGAAATCAATTATCGTTCCAAAATTAATGTTGCTGGAGTGTTGCTTCCATTTTTTGCAAGACTTCCTCCATATCTGTATAGGGAATCCAGATGGCTTTTGGCTTTCGGCGGAACCATGTCAATTGTCTTTTTGCGTAGTTACGGGTATGTTGTTTGATCAATTCCACCGCGCGTTCAAGGGTGATTTTCCCATCAATAAACTCAAAAAGCTCTTGATAGCCAACCGTATTTAATGGGGTTTTATTCCTATGTTCCATTAGCGATTGCACTTCTTCGAGTAAACCGTTTTTCATCATCATATCTACACGCTGATTTATTCTTTCGTAAAGCACCGTTCTGGGATGATCCAATACGAAATAAACCGTCTCAAAATCTCTTGTTTTTGGCGCAGCAGCTCGCAGCAAAGAATAAGGTTGTTGTGTCAGTTCGATGACCTCCAAGGCTCTAATGATGCGCACCGGATTATGCTGATCCACCTGTTGGTAATAGGCGTAATCTTTTTCTTTTAAGAGGGAAAGTAAGGGTTGAATTCCTTCGTTTAAAAAAAGTTGATGGTATTTTGCTTTTACAATAGGATCTGTCGGGATGGGATCTAAACCTTCGCACAAGGCATCGATGAACATTCCTGAGCCACCCACTAAAATCAAATTATCTTTCGTTTTAAAAAGTTGATTCACCGTATCCAAGGCTTCATGTTCAAAGGTTCCAGCAGTAATCTCTTGTTGAATGTTGTGGGAGTCGATGAAATAATGTGGAACACCCTCTTGCTCTGCTACAGTAGGTTTTGCAGTTCCAATGGACATTTCTCGATAAAACTGACGAGAATCAGCAGAAAGTACCACTGTGTTTAATTTTTTCGCCAATGCAACTGCAAGTGCCGTTTTGCCCGAAGCGGTCGGTCCGGCGATGACAATGATGCGTTTTATTTTTTGTAGATGAGTTTCCAATCTTCAGCGCGCTTAAATATTTCTTTGACGTAATGGTATGTCACTGTTCCTTTAAAAGAACCATTTCGAACAACAGGATCTCGATAATATTGATGATGGCTCAGTTTGAGAACCATTTCTTCTACATTCTTATCCCATGTATAAGGATCGAGATGATTTTTAAGCGCTAAACGTTGAGCGTCAATGATATGTCCTCTACCTGCATTGTAGGATGCGTGACTGAATTTCATGCGTTGCAAAGTGTCGGGGATTCCTTTCCAGAAATGGTATTCACTTTTCATTTTTCGCATCGCTGCGTCTATTTGTACCTCTACAGGTGAGTCGGGATAAACATGGTATTTAGCACCGGTAGAAGGGATGAATTGTAAGATGCCATAAGCGCCACCAAACGAAACGGCATTCGGATTGAAATGAGATTCATGGTAGGCTTGGGAGGAGAGAAGGATCCAATCCCAACGGTATTTTTTAGCAATTTTTTTGAATTCCGCATCGTATGGCGAAATGATTCCTTTTTTAAGGTTTAGAATGGCTTTCTTGGACTGTTGACGCAGTTCGTTTTTAAAGAAATATTTGGATTTGATGGTTTTGAAAACCGGTTTACGCATAAACTTTTTCAACCATTCATTCAATTCTTGAATCAGTAAAGGATTGTTTTTTCGCGCTGCAAATCCAATTTTTTGATTGAAGGAAACCGCTACACTAGCGTCTAAATTGGAATAAAAATGAAGGTTGATATCCGCTAAATTTTTCGAAACTACGGTGTAATCTTCAATACCCTCAGCCACTAATTCCATCAATTCTTCTTGAGATTCATAATCGTTTTCCAATTGCAATAAGATGGTGTCGCCAATTTCGTGTTGTAAGTGAATTAATCGTTCGTGAAAAACTGAATTTTCTAAGATACAAATTTCATGGTTGGCTAAATCGTTTACATCGTCGATGAATTCATCTTGATCATTTTCTTTTGTGCGTTGAATAAGTACTTGAGGTGTTTTAAAATAAGGGATGGAAAAATTTACTTTGTCTTTCCTGGATTTGGTAATCACAAAATTACATGCAATTAAATCGCCTTCATAGCGATTCAATAAATCGATGTACTCGTTTTGTTTGGGAACGGTCTTTACAATTAATTCCAATCCTTTGTCGCGCGCAAAAGCTTTTAGGATCTCGTATTCAAATCCCATTTTTCGACCTTTATAAATAAAGAATGAGTTTAAACTGTTTTCCATGAGCACTGTCAATTTACCTTTCTTTAATATATAAGGTAGATCAGAAGTATTAGTCGCAGGGGTAGGAGTGAAGGGGGTAATTTGATCGCAGGCCGTAAACAACAGCAAGGTTAAAGGAATTACAACTAAAACGAACAACAACTTCCTCATAGGTAATTCAAAATTACAACAAAATATTCTAAATCGATCATATCTGCTCACGTACCGTTGATTTTGGTTCTTTTGCGATAAAATTGAAAAATATATGTTAATTTCTATATTTATTTTTATATTCAGTTAACCAAGTATTTATAAGACTTTGATGTAATTTATAATCTAAATAATAAGTCACATATTTCATTTTTTTTCACTTTTTTTTCAAATAAATGAAACATAAGTAAAACATCTCCGTATCATACCTAAAAACGAATTAACATGATTAATAATACTTTGAAAACAGCAAAATTTAGATTGAACCAACATAGAGTTCAAGGAAAAGATAGCAAATTAAATATATTTGAGGTTGCAGCCTTAATGGACGTGATCAAGAAAACAGAACAACTAGGTAAGGAGAAAGGTTCAAATTTATTCCATCAAATGAGTTTGAATTAATACAGTTTGTTTGTAGTTAGAGAAAGAGCCAGCATTTATGTTGGCTTTTTTTATTGGTAATTTTTATTTACATTTGTTAATCTAAAATGAATTTACAAATGTTAATTAAGGATAGAGTACAATTGATCATGAAGATGCATAACATGTCTCCTTCGATGTTTGCGGATAAAATTGAAGTGCAACGTTCAAATATTAGTCACGTATTGAGTGGTAGAAGTAAACCGGGATTGGATTTATTGGAGAAAATTGTGCGCAAGTTTCCTAGGGTAGATGCACATTGGTTGATTACTGGGGAAGAAAGTAGTGTAAAATCTGATCAACAGCTTAAAATACAACTGGAAGAAACGGTGGATTTAGTTCCGTTGACAAAAAAAGAGGTAAAGACGGTGGTGTTTTATGATGATGCTACCTACGATGTATTCCTTCCTAATGAGCGATAACTCCAGAACCAATCAATTCTTCATCTTTATACCATGCCGCGAATTGTCCTGGGGTAATTCCTCTTTGAATTTCCTCAAACAACATATATAGTCCTTCGGATTTTAAAACCAAAGTGGCTTTTTGAAGTTTCTGACGATACCTGACGCGAACTAAGTAGTTCACAGGTTCATTTAATGTTAATTGATACTTTAGATTAACATAGTGAATATCTTCATTTTCAATAAATAAAGCATGTTTATTTAATCCTGGATGATGGTCGTTTTGTCCGGAGTAAACGATGTTGTTGTCGGTGTCAATTCCGATAACAAACGATGGGTTTGGTCTTCCTCCGATTTGTAAACCTTTACGCTGTCCAATGGTGTAATAATGAGCACCTTGATGTTGTGCCACTTTTATCCCTTGTTCTTTTTCAAAAACAAATGGTTTTGCTAAAGCTTCAATGTGTTCAAGGTCAACTGGAATATTTCGATACGCCTTGAAGATATCTAAGTTTTCATCGAGTTCTATGACGTCACCTGTTTTTGCTTTTAATTTCTGTTGAAGAAAAGTAGGCAAACTGATTTTCCCTACGAAACAAAGTCCTTGAGAATCCTTTTTTTCTGCGGTTAATAAACCGGCCTCAGCAGCAATTTCTCTTACTTCGGACTTTAATAAATGTCCTATTGGAAACAAAGCTTTTGCCAATTGGGCCTCATTAAGTTGGCAAAGGAAGTAAGATTGATCTTTACTTGGGTCTTTTCCAGCCATCAGGCGTGGTGTTCCATCAGTGTCGTCTATGCGTCTGCAGTAGTGACCCGTAGCAACATAATCAGCTCCAAGATCCAAAGCAGCCTTTAGAAATACGTCGAATTTGATTTCTCGATTACACAGTACATCTGGATTGGGTGTTCTTCCTTTTTCGTATTCGTTAAACATGTAGTCTACGATACGTTCATGGTATTCTTTGCTAAGGTCAATCACTTGAAAAGGAATTCCAAGGTGCTGCGCGACCAGTAAAGCGTCGTTTGCATCGTCAATCCATGGACAATCATCAGAAAGCGTAACGGATTCGTCGTGCCAATTGCGCATAAACATACCAATTACTTCGTGTCCTTCTTGTTGCAATAAATAAGCAGCAACACTAGAATCCACCCCACCAGAAAGTCCAACTACGATTTTTGACATGCTGCAAAATTACAAAAAAAATACAGCTTCTTTTTGCTTGGCGGGATTAATTAATGTTAAAAAATAAGGATTTGAGTTGTTTACAAATGTGAATTATTTAAACAAGCGTTTTTACTTTGTTTAAAATCAATTCCATTTCTTCCTCGATACTCATGTGTGAATTGTCGATTACTAGGGCATCTTCTGTTTGGATCAAAGGACTTTCCTTGCGGTTCGAATCGATCTCATCCCGTTCGGTAAGACTTTTTAAGACTTCTTCGTAGGTTGTTTCAATGCCTTTATCACTTAATTCCTTGAATCTTCGTTCAGCTCGGATGGCTGGTGAGGCCGTTAGAAACAATTTTAATTCTGCGTGAGGGAAAACAACCGAGCCAATGTCTCTACCGTCTAAAATGTAACCACCCTTTTCGGCTATTCTGCGTTGTTCTTTCACCAGTTTTTCCCTAACTTCTTTGATGGCGGCAATTCTGGATACTAAAGCGGAGATTTCTGGTAAACGAATTTGTTGTGTAATATCGTTGCCGTTGATTTTTACAAAGGTTTCTTCTAAATCAGGCTGATAGTCTAGTTGAATTTCAAGGGATGGTAAGCTTTGAAGGATATTTTTTTCGTCTAAATGATCTTTGCTAACCAGATTTTGTTGCGCAAAAGCATAAGTGAGCGCTCTATACATCGCGCCGGTGTCGATAAATTGATAATTCAAAGCTTTCGCTAATTTCTTGGCAAGCGTACTTTTTCCGCAAGAAGAGTAACCATCTATGGCTATGGTGATTTTCTTAGACATGATACAAAAATAAAAAAAAAGAGGAACATTGCTGTTCCTCTTTCCATTGCTTTTTTAGTAAGCTTAGAATCTCCATCCGAAACGGAATGCTGCAGTAGCACTTGTAACGAAAGAACCGTCTTTTCCTGGTGCAATTTTACTTGTAGCTCCAACACCTGCGTTAGTTACTGTGTATTCACCTTCTTTGTAAGAAGTTGTTCCGAATACAAATCCTAACTCAACACCCATGTATAAGTTTTGAACTAAGTAGATATCAACACCACCAACGATTTGACCACCGATGTGTAAAGAACCTTGACTTCCTTCTTCTGTGTAGTTTGCTGTAAACGCATCTGTTGAAGAATCGTAGTTTTCAGTCGTTAATTTATCTTTTCCTGTACCGAAGTTAAATTGAGCTCCTGCGTATGGAGATAAACGATCTGTTCCTTTGAAGTGGTATTCAGCACCTAAACCAAAGTTCATCATAGATGATTTGTAAGTGTATGTACCTTCTTGACCACCTGTTGGTAATTCATAAGCAGTACGTTTAGTTGTGCTGTTATCAATTCCTACTTGTAATCTTAATGCTAAATTATCACTTAAAAAATATCTCGCTCTAACTGCTGGAGATGTAAATGACAATGAAGATGTGTTGTAATTCACCAATCCTTCTAAAGAGAAAGGAGCATCAGTTGTTGCTTTTTGACCAAAAGCAGAAGACGTTAAGGTAACTAAACCTGCAATTAATAGTACTTTTTTCATGTTTTTTGTTTTAATATTTAAGTAAACATACGTATTTTTAAATAACACGGTTACAAAAAATCTAAAAAAATATAAAAAGATATTTGTTGAAAACTTCCTAAAATTATTTCCTCCAAGTACTTAAATTACTTCGAAGGGTTAATGTGTTGTTGAATCCTGCTCTCGAATAATAAGCAAAACCGTAGGCAAAACTAATTTTTTTAAAGTTGAGATTTAAACCCGTTGAGAATCCTGAAATACCAGGCCGTTCCACCAATTTCATTTCTTGTCGCCGGTGGTAGTCAAACGCTAAATTGAACGTAATATTTTTAGAAATGAGCACCTCGACTTGATATGTGAAATGCCTAGCCAGTTTTTCTCCCCATCCTGCGTATTTAACCGGAACAATTTCTCCGGTCAAAGGATCTTTGGTCGGTTTAAGGTTTGGATCACGGTAAGTAATGTCCCATTGATTTAAATGATGCGCTAAAAGGGAGAAGCGAAATGGGGCGTGTTTAATTTTGTAGGATAGCGCCATCTGAAATTCAATAGGTAGACTTTGCTTACTTTTGGTGTAATAGTCCTTGAATTGAAAACCGGCGTTTTTCGCGATTACGGTAACTAATAAATTGCTATCCTTAGATTGGTATGCAGAGGCCAAATCTAAAGATATTCCAAAGGCGTTATAGATTTCCAATTGTGAAAAAATGACGTTCAAATTGGCACCTACCGAAATTCTTGGGTTAAGCATTCGACTGTAGGATGTTCCAATGATGGCGTCAAAGGGATTGAATTTCCCTTCTTCAGTACCATTGATATTGGTGCGTTGGAAAGTACCGTAATTCAAATAACGAACCGCAGGTGCGAAAAGTCCAATTTTAGTTTTAAAGGCATAATTAACCATTCCGTAGGAAATTCCACCTGCGCTAAATGATTGATTCACGGAACCTTGGTGTAGCATTTTTTCATTCAGCAACGAAGGATTATTTAATGCCATGGTGACATCTTGATCTTTGACAGAAATAAAATCAGTACCTAGGGCAATACTTCTAGCCGAAAACCCCATATCTAACATAGGGAAGGTATTTATTCCACCAATTTGCGCATAAAAAATACGAGGCAAAAAAACTAGGGTTATTAGATAAATGTAAAATTTCACGATGTTCATAACGCAAAAAAAGTCAAAAAATTGTAATTAAACACGTTTTCCAAGTTCAATCACTTCTAAGTCGTGGATACGGTCATCTGAAATACTGAAACGCAGCAGGGTTTTCACTTGATGAAACCCTTTAAATCCGCAAGCTCCGGGATTCATCCAAAGCATTTGATGAGTGGTGTCCATTTTCACCAAAAGGATATGGGAATGTCCACAAATGAATAATTGAGGCTGTTCTGATTTTAAGTAGGGGATGATTTTGGGATAATATTTTCCTGGTTTTCCTCCTATATGTGTCATCAATACTTTCACTTTTTCGCAGGTGAAGGATTCAAATTCATGTATTTCTGATCGAATTTGATGGTCATCAATGTTTCCGTATACGACCCTCAGCGGTTTGAATGATCTTAACTCATCAACGACTGCCATGTCTCCAATATCACCCGCATGCCAAATTTCATCGACATTTGAAAAATAGTCTTTGATTTTGGGGTCAAGGTAACCATGCGTGTCGGATAATAATCCAATTCGAGTCATACTGCAAACGTATTGTTTATTTGATGGGATAAAGTTATGAATTAATCTTTTTAAAGCAGGTTTTCTTTTATTACATTTGTTCTATATGGATGAATTGCAATACCAGAATTGGAAAAATGCACGTGCACAGCGAAAAGCTTTTTTGGCTTCTGAAGATCTGTTTCAGGAGTTAATTAAAGGTAATGTTGCAGCATTGGCAAGTGCAATTACATTGGTCGAGAGTAAAAATCCGAACGACCAAGAGATAGCCCAAGCCCTTATTCAGAAATGTATTCCTTATGCGGGTAATTCACTTCGAGTTGGAATAACGGGCGTTCCAGGTGTAGGTAAAAGTTCGTTTTTAGAATCGTTTGGACAAATTGTTGTTCAACAAGGAAAGAAATTAGCCATTTTAGCTATTGACCCTAGCAGTAGTCACACCGGAGGTAGTATTTTGGGGGATAAAACACGGATGGAGCAGTTATCTGTTTTGCAGAATGTGTTCATTCGTCCTAGTCCAAGTGGAGATCATTTGGGGGGTGTGGCTCGCAAAACTAGAGAGTCGATTTTACTTTGCGAAGCAGCTGGGTTTGATTTGATTTGTATTGAAACGGTCGGTGTGGGGCAATCGGAGACCTTGGTGCATTCCATGGTTGATTTTTTCCTATTATTGATGCTTTCAGGCGCAGGAGATGAATTGCAAGGTATTAAGCGAGGGATAATGGAAATGGCTGACGCATTGGTAATTACGAAAGCAGATGGAGAAAATATGCAAAAAGCAAAAGTGGCTGCACAATCCTATAAAAATGCGATGCATTTATTTCCTCCAAAATCCAATCAGTGGATTCCTTTAGTAACCACTTGCTCTGCTTTAAACGGGTATCATTTGAATGAGGTCTGGGAAATCATGCTCCGTTTCGAGAGGCATTGTCGCATGAATGGTTCGTTTGATCAGAATCGAAAAAATCAAGATAAATACTGGTTTAACGAGTGGTTGAAGGAACTCATATTAGCTGATTTTTACCGAGATGCCGCTATGGTGAATCAATTAAAAGAAAGTGAAAAAATGGTTTCAGAAGGAAAGGTAACGCCTTTTGAAGCTGCTCAAATGATATACCAGATCTATAAGAAAAAAGCATGAAACAACAATTTAAAATAGAAGGCGATTTCATCGAGCTGATCCAATTACTAAAAGCTCTAGGTGTTGCGGAAACGGGTGGACATGCCAAATTTATTGTCGAAGATGGAGAGGTGATCCGAAATGGGGAAGTGGAGTTGCGAAAAAGAGCCAAACTGATTCCCGGAGACATCATTGAGATAGACGATTTGCGAATTGAATTAATTTAAACCCATTCTGAATTCACCTGATTGCCTCTTGTTAAACCTTTTCCTTTGGAGGTTTTTGTTTTTTTTCAGGCTGTTTTTTAACCCAATTCAAGGGATTTACTCCCAATCTTTGAAGCGCTTGATCAAAAAGATTTCTTTTTGATTTACGATCACTTTTTGTAGTTGTTTCCATCACTCCTTTTTTTAATTAAACGAATGAAGGGGTGAAATTGTTGTCTGTTTTTTGTAAACCTACTCAATGATTGATTAATCGGTAGTTTAAAACAATTCTTGCAATTCCTTTTTAAGATGTTCCACCGTGATTTCAGTCGGTAATTGTCCGATTTCAGCAACTAATTCAAATATTTTAGCCGATAAATCCATTCCCATTGAAGTCGCTGTCATTTGATTGCCTGCGATATTGATGATTTTAATGGTTTCTTCTTTGGATTGTTTAACCATGGCCCAAGCTGCAGGTGAAATGAAAATTTGTTGAGCGACATTGTGGTCGTATTCCTCGCGAATGGATTTTAACAAATCAGCTTGCATCACTTTTGCAGGCAAACCTGGGTTGTGAATACGCATCACTAAACTACTTGGATGAATACGCTCCATTAGCAAAACCGCTCGTTGATAGGCTTCAACTCGACTGGGTAAGAAATAAGCTTGTCTTTCTTTCTTTAATTCCGACCGAAGATTTGAAACTTCTTTTTGGGTTTCTCTTCTTAAGAAGTAAATGGTAGTCATTAATACTGCTCCTGCAGGTATGATGATTAAAGCGATTTGAAATAAGTAATCCATGATGAATGATTTTAGTACAAATATAGAATGCAAAATGAAAATAAAGTAACATCTACTCAACTTATTGTGGATCGAAATTGAAAATGAACTTAAATTCCCCTTTTTTTTTATAATTTCACCATCTAATATTTTTTATGAGCACAACATTAATCATAGGGATTCTTACAAGTTATTTTCTGATGTTGCTTTTGATTTCATGGCTTACATCAAAGAATGCAAATTCAACTACATTTTTTACAGGAAATAAGCAAAGTCCTTGGTATTTGGTTGCTTTTGGGATGATCGGAGCTTCCTTGTCAGGGGTTACCTTTATTTCTGTACCCGGAAAAGTCTACGCTGAAGGGATGGCTTATTTTCAAATTGTGCTAGGTTATGTACTAGGATATGTGGTCATTGCTAAATTATTAATGCCGATTTATTACCGTTTAAATGTCACCTCGATTTACGAATACTTAGCCCAACGTTTTGGTTGGATTTCCTATAAAACAGGTGCCGCGTTTTTTATACTGTCGAGAACTTTGGGGTCAGCTGCTCGACTCTATTTAGCGACGATTGTACTCCAATTGTTTTTATTCAACGACCTTGGTGTTCCTTATTGGTTAACGGCAGTAATAACCGTTTTGTTGATTTGGGTATACACCTTTAAGGGTGGAATTAAAACCATCGTTTATACGGATACTTTTCAAACTTTTTTCCTGGTGAGTGCAGTCATCATTTGTACGGTAATCATCGCGCAAACCCTTGACTTGGATTTATTTGGACTTTTTCAAGAAATCACTCAAACGAATACAACAGCTGGAGGTTCCATGACACAAATTTTCTTTTGGGATGATCCAAATTCCAAGTTATTCTTTCCTAAACAGTTTTTTGGAGGGATGTTTCTAGCCATTGCCATGACCGGATTGGATCAAGATTTAATGCAGAAAAATTTGACCTGTAAATCCATCGGTGATGCGCAGAAAAACATGTATTCGTTTACTGCAGTGTTAGTTTTTACAAATTTTTTATTCTTAATCCTAGGTGGTGCCTTATATGTTTTTGCTGCAAGTAAAGGAGTTGATTTACCGATGAAAGCAGACAGTGTGGTGACGGATCATGTGTTCCCAACCTTAGCCTTAAACCATTTTGGAACCGTTGCAGGTATCTTTTTCCTGTTGGGAATTACGGCATCTTCGTATGCTTCGGCAGATAGTGCGCTTGCAGCATTAACGACTGGCTTTTGTATCGATTTTTTGAATTTCCACAAACGAGATGAAGGTCAAAAACAACGACTTAAACTTTGGGTACATATCGGATTCTCATTGTTATTTTTAATCATCATTCTATTTACGAAATGGTACGTTGACACCCATCCCGGAACGGATTTAATTTCACTCATCCTTACCATTGCTTCCTATACCTACGGACCTTTATTAGGATTGTTTGCCTATGGTATTTTCATGAAGAGGAAATTACGAGAAATAACCGTTCCCTTTATTGCGATTGGTATTCCTTTTTTGTGTTATTACATTGCACAATACGCACCCGATTACTTGGGTGGCTACCAATTTGGAAATGAATTGTTAATCTTAAATGGAGCGCTTACTTTTCTTGCGTTACATTTGGCATCTAAAAAAATATAACTCATGAATATAGTTCTGTCTGACAATGGTTTACATGATAACTTCTCACCAATTACTTTAACTAGAGCATTGGGTGATGTAAGAATGGGGATATTCACACCAAAAGAACGATGGTTACGGATTTTTCAAGATGCGCACGTTTATTTTGATTCCGTTTCGTATTTGCAAGAGAAATATCCAACGCATGATCAAGTTGACCTGTATTTAAACGCCGCGGTCATTGGGGGAGAGGAATTAGTTTCTTGTGTAAAAGCACTGGATTCGGATGATATTTTGATGGATGGTGATGTTTGGATTGCGAAAAAAGGTAAAGGGAATCAAATCGTACACTATAAAGGAGAATCGCTCGTGCATTTAACCCATCGTTGGGATTTATATTTACAAAATGATACCGTTCTGCGCTGGGATTTTCAATTGGTTAGCCATCAGGGAGTTTCGCAAAAATTATCATCGAGTAATATACTGATTGGAGATGCTAGCCAAATCTTCTTAGAGGAAGGTGCTGTTGTAGAAGGGAGTACCATCAACACGAAAACAGGTCCCGTTTACATTGGTAAAAACGCTGAAGTCATGGAAGGTTGTTTAATTCGAGGTGGTTTAGCGCTTTTAGAGGATGCAGCCCTAAAAATGGGTGCGAAGATTTATGGGGCATGTACTTTTGGTCCTCATTGCAAAGTCGGAGGTGAAGTGAGTAATTCCATCTTTCAAGGCTATTCCAATAAAGGGCACGATGGTTTTGTAGGCAATTCTTTAATCGGGGAGTGGTGTAATTTAGGTGCTGATACCAACACTTCAAACTTGAAAAACAACTATGGTAAAGTGGCCACCTATAGTTATGCAGATAAATCCATGCAGCAAACAGACGTACAATTCATGGGTTTAAGCATGGGTGATCATTCAAAATGCGGGATCAATACCATGTTCAATACTGCTACCGTCGTGGGTGTGTCGTCAAATGTTTTTGGGGCAGATTTTCCTGATAAATATGTTCCTTCTTTTTCATGGGGTGGTTCCGAAGGATTTCAAGATTTTATTTTTGAAAAAGCATTGGAATTCAATAACAACATGATGGCGCGTCGTGGTTTGTCCTTGTCGGAGGCAGAAATAGGAATTCTACGCTACCTGCATCAGCATAAATAAGACATTTTTTCCGATTTATAAGTCATGGCACATGATTTGAAACCTAAGTGCAGAAAGTCTAAAAGGACTATAAACGAAGTATACTGCATTACAGTTTAAAATTAACTGACAAATTGACTTTATAACAAACGTATGAGTAAATTATTTACAGACGATATTTTTCATTTAGGTCCAGAATCAGAGATGGACGCTGAATTCATTCCATTAATTACCTCAGAAGAGGAAGAAATAATGAATAATCAAGTGTTTCCGGAGGATTTACCCATCTTGCCTTTAAGAAATAATGTGCTATTTCCTGGTGTAGTTATTCCGATTACTGTGGGTAGAGATCGCTCGATTAAATTGATTCACGATGCTAATAAAGGAAATAAGACCATTGGCGTAGTTTCACAGGTGGATCAGGAACAAGAATCACCAAATTTTACAGACTTACATCAAGTGGGTGTTGTTGCTCAAATTCTGCGTTTATTTAAAATGCCCGATGGAAGCACAACGGTGATTATCCAAGGAAAGAAACGTTTTGAAATGGTGGATTTATCGCAGGAAGAACCTTATTTTAGAGCGACAATTAAAACCATTGAAGAGGCAAAATTGGATAAGAAAAATAAAGAAAGTAAAATGATGATTGAATCCATCAAAGAACTTGCTTTAAAAATCATCAAAGAAAACCCAAGTATTCCAACTGAAGCTTCATTTGCGATTGGAAACATTGAATCTCCTACATTTTTAGTCAATTTCATCTGTTCAAATATGAATGCAGATGTGGCTAAAAAGCAAGAATTATTGGAAGAAAAGGACATGAATCAGCGTATGTTGAAGGTGTTGGAGCATTTGAATTTAGAGATGCAGATGCTTGAAATGTCCAATGAAATTCAATCCAAGGTAAGAAAGGATATTGATCGTCAACAACGTGAATACTTTTTACATCAGCAAATGCGCACCATTCAAGATGAGTTGGGGGACAACCCTCAAGAACAGGATGTGCGTGATATGCGTGAAAGAGCCGCTAAAAAACAATGGAATGAAGTGGTTTCCAAATTATTCCACAAAGAATTGGACAAGCTGCAACGCATGAATCCGCAGGGTGCTGAATATACAGTTCAATTGAATTATTTAGATCTTTTGCTGGATTTGCCATGGGACGTATGTTCTGAAGACATTTTAGATTTAAATCGCGCTAAAAAGATATTGGAGCGAGATCATTACGGGTTAGAAAAAGTAAAAGAGCGAATTCTAGAATACTTGGCGGTTCTCAAGTTAAAGGGAGATATGAAGTCTCCAATTCTTTGCTTCTATGGACCTCCAGGGGTAGGTAAAACTTCCTTAGGGAAATCAATTGCGGAAGCCTTAGGACGTAAATACATTCGCATGTCGTTAGGTGGGGTACATGATGAATCCGAGATTCGTGGTCACCGTAAGACATATATAGGAGCAATGCCGGGTAGAATCATTCAAAATCTTAAAAAAGCGGAAGTTTCGAACCCTGTTTTTGTCTTGGATGAAATTGATAAATTAGGTAGAAGTAACCACGGAGATCCGTCATCAGCCTTGTTAGAGGTCTTGGATCCGGCTCAAAACAATAGTTTTTACGATAATTACGTGGAAACGGAATATGATTTATCGAAGGTAATGTTTGTGGCTACCGCAAATAACTTATCCACCATTCAAGGTCCTCTAATGGATCGTATGGAAATCATTGAAGTGAATGGCTATACCATTGAAGAAAAGATTGAAATTGCGAAACAACATTTGTTACCAAAGCAATTGAAAGAACATGGAATAACGAAAAAGGAACTTACCATCGACAAAAAAACACTTGAAAAAATCATCGAGGAATACACCAACGAATCAGGTGTTCGTGGGTTGGACAAGGTGATTGCTAAATTGGTTCGAAATCGTGCGCGACAAATTGCGATGGAAGAAACTTTTGAAGTGAAAATCACTTCGGATCATTTGCATGCTATCCTAGGAGCAGGTCGAGGAAGAACGAAATACAACAACAACGAAGTAGCGGGTGTAGTTACCGGTTTAGCTTGGACAAGCGTTGGAGGAGATATCTTATTTATTGAATCTTCGATTACAAAAGGTAAGGGGAAACTTACGTTAACGGGTAACTTGGGTGATGTTATGAAAGAATCGGCTGTCATTGCCTTAGAGTATCTTAAAGCGCATGCAAATTGGTTTGGTTTGAAACAACATTTATTCGATGAATATAATGTTCACGTCCACGTTCCAGAAGGGGCAACACCAAAAGATGGTCCTAGTGCAGGTATCACGATGTTAACTTCTTTAGCCTCATTATTTACCCAAAGAAAGGTGAAAAAACACTTGGCTATGACTGGCGAAATAACCTTAAGAGGCGATGTTCTTCCTGTTGGTGGGATCAAAGAAAAAATTCTGGCGGCTAAAAGAGCTTCAATAAAAGAGATTATTTTGTGTGAGAAAAACAAAAAGGATATTGAAGATATTAATCCAGATTATTTGAAGGGGTTAACCTTTCATTACGTAAGTAAAATGAAAGAAGTCCTTGAGATAGCGCTGACCAAAGAAAAAGTCAGTGACGCAATAACATTAAATTAAAAAAAAATCCCGAAAGGGATTTTTTTATGAGGTAATTAAAGCAATGCGATCTTCTAACAAGGTGACTTTTCGCTCTTTGTAAAGTTTTCCAACTGCTTGTTTAAATGTTTTTTTACTCATACCAATAAGTTCTCGGATATCTTCAGGTGACGATTTATCCGTGAGCATGATTTCTTGATGTAAAGTGAGGTAATCCAAAAGGGTAGACTCACTGTCAATTACTTTCTCGTAACCTTCTTTTGTCAAGCGAATATCTAATTTACCGTCTTCTCTTAATTTGTGGACATAGGCTTTGATTTCATCGCCCGGATTTATGGGTTTGATGATCAAATTATGAAAAATTAATCCGTGGTATTTTTGATTGACAATGACTTTAACGCCTAAATCAGTGGGCTCACAAACTAACACATCAACCATTTGGCCTTCAATTTCTTTCTCCAAGCATTTGGATAGCATGGGGTTGATTTTCATGGTCGCGTATAAGCGATCCGTTGAAAAATCGAAGCGCAAACCAACTAAATAGGACTTACCTTCATCCATCCGTTGGGTTTGTTCTTTAAATGGTACCATTAAGTCTTTTTCCAGACCCCAATCTAAAAAGGCGCCATATCCATTGACCTCTTTTACGGTGAGGTATTTCATTTCGCGCAACTTTATTTTAGGTGTTTCGGTGGTCGCCACAATGCGATCCTCTGAATCTTTGTACAAGAATACATTCACCTTTTCACCCACAAGCATCTCTTCTGTTAAGTACTTATTCGGCAACAGCACATCGTTATCCTCTTCATCTCCTAAATAAGCACCAACACTTGTAAATCTCAAAAGTGTTAGTGAATTGTATTCACCCAGTTCCATGTAATTAATTTAAAAATATAAAGCCGAAGCCAGTTTTGAGTTGATCAACAAACACGGCAGATGCATTTCGTTGTTCATTAAAGTAGGGGCAAAGGTATCAAATTGGGGCATCAAGCTTTCAGAGTGGTAGGAAATGGCAATCACGTCAATGCTTTTGGCTTTGGAGTAATTTAAAATCTTCTTCACGTATGAACCACTTTCTTTGATGAATTCAACTTCACACTTCACATTTTTCTCCTCGTATTGATTTTTTACAATCAAAATTCTGTTTTTCATTTGCTGACTGAGCAAGTCATCGTTTTGTTTTTCACCAATAACGTGAACCGTAGCATCGAATTTATTCGCTAAATCTCCAGCTATATTTACAATTTGTAAGCTTTCTTTCGTTAAATCAATCGGCACCACAATATGATTGATGTCGTTAAATACCGTCTCTTTTTGAACTACCAAAAATGGAATATCACAACTGGTGATTACTTTCATAGCGTGCGATCCGAAAACACGCTGCATACCGCGCATTCCATGAGTCCCCATGATGATCAATTGAGCACCCGATTTATTAGCATGTTGTCCAATTTGATCAAAAATACTTCCAATCAATAAACTTTTCGATAAGGTAATGTTTGAGGGTATTTTTTGTGCCTCTATAATTTGATCCAGCTTCGCATTTGCCTTTTGCACATCTGATTTTGAAGCAGAAATGTGTAAGATTTGAATTTCAGTAGGAGAACTCTTACAAAGTTGAATGGCATACGAAAGCGCAATATCGCCTAATTCTGTAAAGTCGTGAGGTACAATATAAAAGTTTTTACTCATAGCAAATGTATTTTTTAGGTAAATATGATTAGTTCAATCAAATATATTAAAATTCGTGGTAAAAACAAATTTTAACTAGTGTCTTAGCTTTCTTTTTTTCTTTCCTGTACCTAAAGTGGATTGCATTTGACTCGGGTCTCGCTCATCTAATTTTTGGTTCTTTTTAGATTTATTGTGGCTATTCTTCTGGTCTTCTGACACCTCTTCAGGTGTTACTTTTTCCAATGGGTTATTCGGATCAGGTTCTAGAAATTCGTTTTTAATCTCCTTTTCTTCCAGTTTTCCTGTTTTTTCATTTTTGACATAAACGGTCTTCACTCGAGATTCTTTTCCATTCACCGCGATGACGTCCTCTTTTAACTGCCATTTTTTATCCTTGGTGAATACGTAGGCGTCGTAACTCATATCCGGGACATAGTAAGCGTAGAATCCTTTTAAATTGGGTGATTCCGGAGCTAGATGATCAAAAACAATGCGATCGTATCGCGTTTCGAATTTCAAAGACATGGTAGCCTTTTCAGAAAATTCAAAAACAACCCTTTTTTTAACGCCTTCTTTGGTGTCAAAAATGGGCGCTCCTAATTTCGCTTTGTTTCCTGAAAAAGTCAGCACATCGATCACCTTGATATTGGAAGAACCCAAGTGTCCGTCAAATCCAAGTAGGGTGTAATATACCTTGTTTCCTTTCGATTTGGTTACAATTTGATAATACAAGGCACCATACCAATCACTCGGGTCAAGCACTAAATCCGTGCGAGGAGAAAGGGTTATCGGGTTATCTACGAGTTCAATTAATTGCGTTTTTTTGGTTCTTGGGTTCCATTTTTGAATAAAACCAAAGTAGTTCATGGAAAAATCTTCATACTCAATATTCCAATTGATGATCCTAACCAGTCCGTCATCGCTTTTAATAAATCCAACAGACTGATGTAAAGCGCTAAAAGGGTAGTTGAAAGATTCCTCATGATTTAAGGCAGCTTCAAGTAATACTTTAAATCGTTGATTGCGTTCAATTAAACTGTCTCGATCGGTATTCGGCGTACTTCTTAACACGTCCAAATGTTGTTTTAACTGTTGTTCCGTCTGACTGAAATAGTCTTCATCCTGGGACCAAGACAACAAACTGAATCCCATGAGAAAACATAAAAGGAGGTAGTTTAATTTCATATACTCGAACACGATACGCATAGAATTTGGTTTACTGTATGATTTTAAAACGTACTCTAAGTAATTTTATTATGTGCTTACAGCTGTTTTAAGGCTTGAATGGTTTGACTTGGGTTTTCAGAGTTAAATACAAAACTACCAGCAACTAGTGCATCTGCCCCAGCATTCATAAGTCTGGCACCCGTTTCAAGATTTACTCCACCATCCACTTCAATTAGCGTATGGGTGTTTTGAGCCAAAATCATTGCTTTCAGTTCTTTTACTTTTTCAATGGAATGTTCAATGAAGGATTGTCCGCCAAAACCAGGATTTACCGACATGATTAAGACCAAATCCAAGTCCTGCAATATGTCTTTAAGTAAGAATACAGGAGTATGTGGATTCAAGGCAACTCCAGCTTTCATTCCGGCTTGTTTAATGGATTGAATCGTACGATGCAAGTGAGTACAAGCCTCATAATGAACCGTTAACATGTCTGCACCGGCATTTTTAAAATCGAGAATGTACTGATCTGGGTTTTGGATCATTAAATGGACATCCATGGTTTTTTTAGCATGTTTAGCCATGGCTTTCACTACGGGTAAACCGAAAGAAATATTAGGAACAAAAACACCATCCATCACATCGATATGTAACCAATCGGCTTCGGATTGATTGAGCATTTCTACATCGCGTTGAATATTCGCGAAATCACATGAAAGAAGGGAAGGAGATACAATTGCCATATTTTATTTTTTTTACAAAACTACAAGATTTAAAGCGGAATTAAAACAAATTGATAAATTCTTGATCTCTTTGGTAAAAATCGATTCCTAAAATGAACTTTTGATTCAAGCAGTAAACCGATTCGTATTCAATAAAAATAGGAATGGGATTTAACAATTTAATCGATCTATTTTCTACAATTTCTCGATATTTTAATAACGAGTCGACGGTGAAGGAATTGCCTGTTTTTCGCGTTGAATCACGCCATAGAATCTGATTTGCTAGGTCAAACGGATTTTCACAACGCATGCATCCGTGAGACAAGATCCGAGTACTTAAATTAAATAGATTTTTATTCGGAGTATCGTGTACATACACACTGTATTTGTTGTGGAATTCAAATTTAAGGATACCCAAACTATTTTTCTCTCCCGGATTTTGAACAATTTGAAACGGAAAATAATCCTCCTTGTACTTCGACCAGTTGATTTTATAGGGATCTAGCACTTTTTCTCCCCGTTTTAATACCATGTTGTTTTTGTCTAAATAATTTGGATTTCGCTTTAATTCAGGTAAAATCTCTTTCGAACAAATGGAATAGGGGACATTCCAATAGGGGTACAGCATGATTTGGTGCACCTTGGCTTTCAGAATAGGAGTTTTGTTTTTTTCTTTTCCAATAATGATGCGATGCACCGACTTTACGCTATCAGCAATCACCAGTTCTAATTGAAATGCGCCTTGAGAGACTCGTATGTACCGATCGGGGTATTTTGCCTTATGCTTCCATTTTTGAATCGCTAAAACGGTTCTCAATGCCTTATCATAATTGCTTTCATTTAAAGCCAATGTAGTGTATTTTCCAATTTTTCCATCGGGATAAAGCCCATGTGCTTTTTGAAATAATTTTAATTTCGAGGCAATCATTAAACTATCGAGAATGGAATCTTGCAAAAAGCCTTTGTCAATGAGTGATTTTTGCATCAACTCAAATGCATAAAGGGAGTCCTCCTTGTAGGTTTTAACCGTAAATCGATTTTTAGTTATTGGATATTGATCGCAAAATTGATATAAACCTTTCAGTAGAAATAATTCATTGGTATCGGAAACAAATCGTCGGTATAAATAATCAGCTTGTAATATCGAATCTCGATGCATTAAAAAATGATTTAATGAATCCTTCGGTATGGGTTTTATTCGGGAAAAAATCAATGAATCCGGTTGAATGAATCCGTTTTTAAAATCGTTTAAAAAACTAGAAAGATGATAGGTATTGATTATTTCTTGTTCAATGAAATTTTCAGCGACAGGTAATTTGGCATAACGTACTCTAGGTATTCCAAAATGAAGGGTGTTACTTAAGAAATTCTTCAATTGTTCACCTTGGGAATCAAGACAAGAGTCATTGATCCACATGGGTTGATAGTTCCGGTCTTGGTAATAAGCTTCAAGCCATGTCAAATCATTTAAGCCCCAATTCATCGGGTTTTCCTGAAGATATTTTTTGATTTTCACATGAATCGGCAAATCTAAATCGATGATTTTCTTTTTCAGTTCTTTTTGAATGACTTGCTTAGATTCGCAACCAATTAAAAATACCAGTCCTAAAATAAACCAACTTATTTTCTTCATTCGAATCATTTGTTTCTTAATTTCGTTGAATAAAGATACAGATTTAATTATGCAAATACTATACCTGGTACTTTTGAGCATTATTTTGGTTTCCATGAGAGCGTTTAATCACCGTGGATTTCAAGAAAAACTATTATACATTCCCTACGAAGTCAAGCATCACCATGCTTATTACCGCATTTTTTCTCATATTTTTATCCACCAAGATTGGGCGCATTTACTATTTAATCTTTTCACCCTTTATTTCTTAGGCGAACACTTGGAAGTGCTTTTAAAAATGCACTATGGCGAAATCATTGGAGGAGCGCATTGGTTAATTTTATTTTTTGGAGGAGGTGTTTTTGCAACATTATACAGTTATTACAAACACCAAGACAACCCAAATTATCGTTCCTTAGGAGCTTCCGGTGCAGTTTCTGCGATCGTTTTTGCCATGATTATCTGGAATCCACAAATGGAGCTGATGATTATGTTTTTTCCCTTTCCGATCAAAGCCTATATTTTTGGACCTTTATACCTTCTTTTTGAATACTATGGACATAAAAAAGGAAGCTCAGGAATTGCCCATGATGCACACATTGGTGGCGCCTTATTTGGTGTTATATACATCTTTTTGATTAATTTTGAACAAGGCGTTGCTTTTTTCAAACAATTTATTTAAACTTGTTCATGCTTTATATCAACAACAACGGTCATGTGATGCCAAATGAAGGGGGAACTATCCATTCGGGTAACCGTTCTTATCTATATGGAGATGGTGTGTTTGAGAGTATCCGTATCATGGATGGGAAAGTGTTGAATTTAGAAAATCACATCTCTAGATTATTTGAAGGTGCTAAAGCATTGAAAATGAGAATTCCTGCTTATTTGAATTTGGCTTATTTTGAGGAGAAAATCAATGAATTAATTCAGAAATCAGGCATCGATAAAGGTGGAAAAATCCGTTTACACCTAGACCGATCTTCTGGAGGCACTTACTTTCCAGAATCAAATGAAGCAAATTTTTTCATTGAAGTTTATCCTTATCAATACAACAGCTTTGAATTAAACAGTAAGGGTGTTGAGGTGGATATCTATACCGACATTAAAAAAACAAAAAACTTTTTGTCCAATTTTAAGACCAAATCATGTCTAACTTATGTCATGGCAGGAATTGCGGCACAAGAAAAGAAATTGGATGATGTCTTAATTACAAACGATAAAGGTGGAATTTTGGAAACCTCTTCATGCAACTTATTTGTGGTAAGTAATGGGGTTTTGTACACTCCTGGACTTGAAGAAGGTTGTCTTGCTGGAACCATGCGTATGCAAATCATCAATTTAGCCTTGAAAAACGGGATTAAGGTCTATGAATGTAATATTCTACCTCAAAACTTACTCGCGGCAGATGAGATTTTTTTAACCAATGCGATTAGAGGAGTGAATTGGGTTTCAGGTTATCGAACTAAACGATATTTTAATAATATGTCCCGCAGAATGACCGCGCTATTAAATGATCATTGGGAAAGTTACACGAAATTATGAAGCATTTCATCCTTTACCTCTCTATTTTATCTTTGACGATTGGATTTTCGCAATCAACGCCAGGTAATAATTATCAAGATTCACTAGCGAAATCTTTAGGGGCGGATGATTACGGAATGAAGCAATACATTTTCGTTATCTTAAAAAAAGGAGATCAGCGCAATCAATCTCAAGAAGAAGTTGACCGCATTCAAAAAGGTCACATGGACAACATTCAATACCTTGCTGGTATCGGTAAGATGGTCTTAGCGGGGCCTATGATGGAGGATGGCGACATGAGAGGAATTTTTATTTTAGATGTTCAAAGTATAGAAGAAGCGGAACGATTAATTTCGGTGGATCCAGCGATGTCATCAGGACGATTGAAGGCCGAGTATCATCCTTGGTATGGCTCCGCAGCGATTAAAAAAGTACCAGAAATTCACGAAAGCATTCAGAAAAATAAATTTTAACATTTCGATTAATTTGTTGTATCTTTGCACAGGAATTGTAAAATTCTTTGTCGTATATCTTTCTTATTTATAGCAGTTGCTAATTTTTATTTGATTAAAAAAAATAATTTGATGTTTGACCCCAAAACTGATGGGAACTTCAGTATTAAATTATTAAAATTAGCGAATGGCAAAATCTCAAGAGACTTTCAACAAAAAGGAAAAAGAAAAGAAAAGATTAAAAAAACGTCAAGACAAATTGATTAAAAAAGAAGAGCGAAAAGCGTCTTCTGAAGGTGGAGGCTTAGATAATATGATGGCCTATGTAGACGAAAATGGTTTCATTACGGACACACCACCAGATCCAACCAAGAAAAAGAAAATCATTGCCAGTAACATTGAAATTGGAATTCCTAAACGTTCGGAAGAAGAGGAGGATGTTCGCCGTCAAGGAAAAATAACGTATTTCAATGATTCAAAAGGATACGGATTCATTAAAGATCTTCAAACCCAAGAAAATGTATTTGTTCATATCAACGGTTTAAGTGAACCTGTTGTGGAAAATGACAAGGTAACTTTCGAAGTCGAAAGAGGATTAAAAGGAATGAATGCTGTTCGTGTAAAAAAAGCATAATCTCTTTCTAAAAATATTCAACAGCGTGTATTTGATGCACGCTTTTTTTATTTCAAAATCTGAAAAAAGCGAAAAAAAGTAAATATTCCTACAGAAATAGGTAACTTTGAAAACTATGGAAGAAATGATCACCTTTGAAGAACTCAATCTGCCTAAAGCACTGAACAAGTCGCTTGCAGATTTGAACTTTACGCATCCAACACCCATTCAAAAAGAGGCAATGCCTGTGATACTTTCAGGCAAGGATGTCATTGGAATTGCACAAACAGGAACCGGTAAAACCTTAGGTTACATGCTTCCCATTCTTCAAAACTTGACCTATTCTGTTCAAATTCAACCCCGTGTATTAATTGTTGCCCCCACTCGAGAATTAGTCGTTCAAATTGCCAACCGTATTGAAGATTTTGCGAAATACATGACGATTCGAGTTTTACCCATTTTCGGAGGAGTGAATATTGCCACGCAGCGAGAAAAGTTATTGCATCAAGGAGCAGATATTATTGTAGCTACGCCAGGTCGATTGTTTGACCTCTCAGTGAGTAATTCACTTTCCTTAAAACAAGTCAAAAAGTTGATTATTGACGAGGTTGACGTAATGTTGGATCTTGGTTTCAGGTATCAATTGACCAATATTTTAGAATTGTTACCGACCAAAAAACAAAGTATTTTGTTTTCGGCGACGATGACGGAAGAGGTTGAAACCATCATCGATGATTTTTTCATTTCACCGACTAAAATATCCATTGCCGTAAGTGGTACTCCATTGAAAAATATCCAACAGACTTGTTATCCGGTTGAAAATTTTTACACAAAAATCAATTTATTAAAACACCTATTAGCAGATCGATCTACTTTTAAAAAGGTATTGGTTTTTGTGACCGGGAAAAGATATGCTGATTTAATCCATCAATTATTAGGTGAAAAATATGGCGACGAAATTTCGGTCATTCACTCCAACAAAGCGCAAAATTACCGATTAAGAGCCATTGAAGAATTTGATCAAGGTCAGGTTCGTATTTTGGTAGCAACGGATATTATGGCAAGAGGATTGGATTTGAATCAAATTTCACATGTCATAAATTTTGACACCCCTCATTTTCCTGAAAATTACATGCATCGTATTGGAAGAACAGGACGGGCAGAGCAGGAGGGAAGAACCATTTTATTTTACACTCCTAAAGAAGAACCTTCGAAAATTCAAATTGAAGAGTTGATGAGCTATACAATTCCCGTTTTAGATTTTCCAAAAGACGTCGTTGTTTCCACCCAATTGACGCGTGAGGAAAAACCTGACGATAATGACATGGCGACCAAAAATCACAAATTGAAAAAATTGGTCATTGGAGAAGCTTTTCACGAAAAGAAGAAAAAGAACCAAAAAGTCAATTTAGGACCGTCGTATTTATCCAAACCTAAAAAGCATAAAAAACCCAAAACCAAAGGAGATAAAAACGCGAATCGAAGAAAGAAGCGTTAGAATCTATTTAACATAATATTTGCCGTACATAATTCAATATAATTGTCTCTATGTATATTTGTGTAGTTTTAAATCATTCTTAAAAGATCATTTTTAAAAGGCTTAAAAAGTATATATTTTTCAAAAAAACCACTTTTATGAAAAAATTATACGCCTTTTTTACATTATCTACACTGCTGATCATTTCAGCTTGTCAGAAAGATGGATGTACGGATCAAAAAGCTTTAAATTACAATTCTGGCGCAAAAAAAGACAACCATAGTTGTAAGTATCAATCTGTAGTTCATTTTTGGTTTGATGAAACTACATCTAAAAATTTACAAGATGATCAGATTGTCGTGCTAGAGTTTTACACCAATAATCGATTTTTAGGAAGTTGCTTTACGAGTGAATATGTAACCAACATGAGTCAAATGAATAGCATGTGTGTTAGTTATAAATCTTCAATACCTGTTGGGGTGCAAGAAGAAGTGTCGTATCGTGTCATTTCTGAAACCAAAGATTTAATCTTTATTGGGAAGGTAACTTTGTTTGCTGGAGATACCATTAGTGAGCAACTGATTTATTAATTTCATTTTGTCTTATAATTAATATTATGTTAAATTAAATATTAGAAAACTTATTATGACAGTTCAAAGAAAAATTATCATGTGCTCACTCTATAGGCAAACTATTACCAAATAAAAGGAATAAGTATTTTTCGCTGTGAAGGATAATTTTCAAATTTAGCCACGCTCCATCGATAATGATCCCGACATCTTGGAATTAAATTCGCGCATGTCCAGATGGCAAATCCCCAAGTTGCTAAACTGTTTACAGCAATGGCAAAACCAATCCATTCGATAATTTCACCAAATAAATTCGGACTTGCTAAATATTCAAACAGACCTCCTTTTGGTAAGACATAAGCCGTTTCTCCCGGTTTACGCAAATGAATCAAACGATGATCCGCCCAGAAATTGATTGTCCAGCCGATGATGAATAGTCCAATCCCAACTATAAAATGAGGATTCAAATAATATTGTGCTGGATAATCTGCTAAATATCCAAAGTAGATTCCGTTGGTGCTGCCATTCATCAAGTTGAAGAAAATGGCGCTTAACACAATTGCTACAGGGATCTTTTTGTTAGTATCTCTCAGTCTAAAAGGAAAAATAAAGGTCCTGTTAAAGTAATGGAAAACCCAGAGTGTCACAAAAAATGTGGTGTATGCATCTTTTTGCCCATTTCCTAAAAAGTAAAAAAGGCAAATCAAAGCAATGGATGGAAATTCCATAATCACCCACCCCCACTTGTTACTCATTAAGGGACCGAAATCTTTACGCACATGTCGACCAAAAGGTGCCTTAATAAAAAATAATGTAATAAAGGTAACCACCGCTATTGCGATCCAAACCCATAACATTCCATTGAAATTGGTTATGATTGTTTCCATGTAATGATTTTTTGAAGGGTTACTTGAATATCTTCCGGTTGACGATTAATCAGTTTGGGTAAATCATTTTCTATGACGTATCGTTGTCCATAGTACAAGGTGTACATATTAAATGGACTAAAATCCGTTTTTTTATGGAAAAAATAGATCATTTTGGAAAGCGGAAGCAAAAAGCGCATTGGCATTGGAATAACCAGTTTCTTTTTGTTTTTCAAGCCTAGATAAGTTTTACAAAGACGAATTATTGGTTGATTTTCGCCACCTGAAAGGATGTACTCCCCTTCTATTCCGTTTGCAATGATTTGTTCGCAAGCAACAGCAATATCATCCACATCAACGACATCGAAAGCCGTTTTCGGTAAAAACAAAATGGGCATTTTATCGCTTAAATCAAGCGCTTTTTGCATCGTTCCTCCTCTTTCATTATCGCGTCCCATCACTCCTGTAGGAAATAATATGGTCAATTTCATTTCAGAATCTTGACACATGGCTCTCAAGGCAGCAGTAGTTTTCGCTTTTGAGTAATTGTAATAGGCAGCATCGTTTTTTTCCAAAGGCGATTTCACATTGATATGGATCAAATCCTCTTGAAAAGCATGAATGGAACTGAAGTAGATAAAATGCTTCACCCCTTTTTGAATTGCTTGTTCTGCTAAAGCCAAAGTGTCGTGATAGTTTACTTTTAATACTTCATCATTTTTGCCATAATGCAAATGTACCATAGCCGCACAGTGAATTAACACCTCTGTATCTTCGAGTAAATCCTTTTGTACATCAGGTTGGTGAAAATAACCTTGTATAAAAGTTAACTTACTTTTTTGATTGATCTTAGATTGAAAAGATCCACACCCTTTAATGTGATGGTTCTTTTCCAAGTGGTGGGCAATTACCCCACCAATAAAACCATTAACCCCTGTGATTGCTACGTTTGCCATTTATTTTATGATTACAGCGGTTCCGGTTGCTGCTACCATAAGCATGCCGCCAGAACCAACAGTTTGAAAATCCAAATCAATACCAATAACAGCATTCGCTCCTAATTGTTTAGCTCTAGCTTTCATTTCTTCAAGTGCATTTTCTTTCGCTTCAATGAAAACTTTTTCGTAAGCATCCGAACGACCTCCAAAAAAATCTCTAAATCCGGCAAAAACATCCTTGATGACATTCGCTCCAATAATTACTTCGGAGGATACAACGCCAAGGTAAGTTTCAACCTCTTTACCTTGTATTATGGGTGTGGTAGTGAGTAACATTTAATCAATTTTTTGAATGGTCGCCAATAAAAATTTCCAGAATTTTTGAACGGAAGAAATTTGCACTTTTTCATCCGGTGAATGTGCAGCACGAATATTAGGTCCGAAAGAAATCATATCAACCCCTGGTAAGTGCTCTCCTAAAATACCACATTCTAATCCAGCGTGACAAGCTTTTACTTGTGGCTCTTCATGGAACATTTCCTGATACAAATTCCTCATCAAGTTTAAAATTTTCGAATTTGGATTTGGTTGCCATCCCGGGTAATCTCCACCTTGAACCACAGCACATCCCATCAATTCGAACGAAGCACGAATACTGTTCGCTACATCACCTTTCGAACTTTCTACACTGGAACGTTGTAACGATTGCGTACTAAATATTCCGTCTTTAATAATTACTCTAGCTAATGAACTTGAGGCTTCTACTAAATTTTCAATATCTGGCGACATTCTAAAAACGCCGTTGTGCACTGCAGTTAGCGTATTGATGATTTTTTCAAAGTCTTGATGTGCCACTGCAGAATCTTCTGTATTCGTTTCATTCAATTCGAAAACCAAAGCTTTTTCAATGGTATGAAACTCATTGATGATGATCTGAGATATGCGTTTAAATTCGTGTTTTAATTGATCCGTATCGTCCTTATGAATAGCAATTTTAGCATTCCCTTCGCGAGGTATCGCGTTTCTTAAACTCCCCCCATCAAAAGATACCAATTGTATATCCATTAAAGAGTTAAGGTGATACAATACTCTCGCTAAAATTTTATTAGCATTCCCCCTACCCTTGTCAATGTCCATACCTGAATGGCCCCCTAAGAGTCCTTTGACATCCATTTGAAAGCATACAGCATCGCTGTAAACATTTTCTTTTTGATAAGAATAAGTGGTATTCGTATCAATTCCTCCTGCACAACCAATCGACAATTCGTCGTCATCTTCGGTATCTAAATTCAATAAAATTTTCCCTTCGAAATTTGAACCATCCAATTCCTTTGCACCTGTCATTCCAGTTTCTTCATCAATCGTGAACATGGCTTCGAGTGCTGGATGAGAGATATCAGTCGATTCTAACAAAGCCATGATGGCTGCCACCCCAATACCGTTGTCAGCACCAAGTGTAGTTCCATTCGCTTTTACCCAATCCCCATCAATGATCATTTCAATACCTTGCGTGTCAAAATCAAATACTGTCGCATTATTTTTCTGATGCACCATATCCAAATGCGATTGTAAAATTAAGGTCGGTCTGTTTTCCATTCCTTTGGAAGCAGGTTTCTTAATGATTACATTCTGGATCCGATCTGTTTTTGTTTCTAATCCTAAATTATTACCAAAATCAAGCATGAATTGAATGACTCTTTCCTCTTTCTTGGAAGGTCTTGGAACATTGTTTAACGCTTCAAAATTTCTCCATAATGCTTTAGGTTCTAATTGGGTAATACTGTGCATATTCGTGTTTTTTGTTTTAAACAAATCTACAAAAAAAACACGTAGCAATTCGAATTATTTATTCCAATTACTCAATACCATATAGCCATTGGTTTATTTTTTTAACCGCTTAATAGGTTTCAAAGTTGCCGGGAAGTTCTTCTTTAATATATTCCACAATCATGTGATACGGTTGCCATCTAAACCAACTGTGCATGTTAAAAATAACTAAACGGTCGTTTACACGATCTGTCCAATACTCGCCACAAAATGCTACACTATATGTTCCAAATCCAAAAGCGTAAACACGTCGGTCAGATCCGCTAGTTTCGTTCCAGGCATAACCATTACGTTGTGCGATTCCATACACTTTATATACCGCTTTCACATTTGGAATTGAAAAATACTGAAAATCATCACCGTTGTAGGTGCCTGAAATTCTTTTTCGATAAACCTTATGCCCTAGAAAAGTTTCACCTGTTTCTGTTTCTGTGGTCGGCGTTAAATTTAATTCATAATCTTTATCCCATTGCAAAGAAGTTCCGTTGGTCGATAAAGATTTACCTGAATTTCCAGATTGGGTAGGAATGACATCATTCGTAGGTACAATTTTTTGCCATGTTATCCCTGTATTATAATACAATCCAGGAGTGACCGCATTCACCCCACTACCAGCAGTCGCCGTATTGTAGATCATCATTCCTTGAACATGAGCACTTAATGGACTTGCATTATCTAAAGAAACAAGTGCTAACCTTGGGAAAAGAACTCCTTTATTGGTGCTTTCTAACTCTAATAAAGCGTTTGTATTTAGATTTTCATGGTTATCCCCTATTTTTACTTGAGCTTGAATAGTAAAACTCAGCCATAAAACGAAAAATGATAGTGTTGATTTCATATTGATAGTTTAAAATTTAATATAATATTTAACATAGATATTTTTTGGTCTTGATTCATTTCCACCAGTGCTGTCACTTGTGCGTGTACTTCCTTTGAATGAGTAACCTCCAGCAGCATATAATGCAACCGTACTTCCCGGATCATTATGGCTACCAACTTCATAATAAGTATGGGTATGTGCTTTAACTTGATCAGTTTGCTTCGTTCCGAGATTGTCTCCCGAAGTTCCGTTACCTGAATTTGTTCTGGTAGCTGCATCAGGGTCTACTCCACTTGCATCATTCATACCCCGCAGAAAATAACCTCGATAATCGGGAAGATTAAAGGTAGTACTTCCATCTCCAGAACCATACGTTGTACCAATAATCGCAAACAGCGACGCATAAGTACTTCTACTAACCGCTTGACCATTGCAATACAAATAGCCGCTTGGAGTTGCAGGATTTGCGGATGAAATAATTGTCGCTATTGGGGTGTTATTGCTTGCAATATCCATTCGTTCCTATTGTGCACCTGTGTTGTAATATATTCCTGGGCTCACTGCTGTATTACCCGATCCAGCGGTAGCTGTATTAAACACAAGCATACCTTGTACATGGCTACTCATGGGAGCAGCACTTGTGGTTGATGTTAACGCTAATCGGGGTAGTAAAAACCCTTTTGTAGCGCTCTCTAACTCCAATAATGAGTTACTGTTTAATGTTTCGTGATTATCCCCAATTTTTACTTGAGCAAAGTGAAAAATTGGTGAAAAACATAATAAAAATATAGAAAATTGAATTGTTTTCATGACGCTCTATTTTAGTGGTTAATTATTAGTTTTCCATTTGTCAGGGTACCATCTTCATGAATTACCTCATAGAAATAAACCCCTTGCGCTAAATTTTTCAAATCGATTTGTCGTTGAAACGTTGATTCAAATTGCTCGTTAATCACTACATGTCCATTGATGTTAAAGAAAGTTATTGCATTAAAATCTGAATGGTTAGATGAAAATTTGACCCATTCGTTTGCTGGATTTGGAGCAATCAGCACAGCCGATGAATTTCGATAAACAGATTTTAGTTCTGATTTGGAAGCTTTTCCATCTGTATCTACCTGCTCTAATTGATAATAACTGATTCCATCTTGAATCTGAAAATCTTCGAAAGCATAATCGTTTTTTTCAGTGGTAGTCCCAGATCCTTTGATCTCTCCTATTTTTTCAAATGTGACTCCGTCTATACTTTTTAAAATGTTAAAATGATCATTATTTCGTTCACTTGCTGTAGACCATGAAAGTTGGTTGAAATTAGGTTTATCGGCTACCTCAAAAGAAAGCCAAGTAACCGGTAATACGGTTCCACTGCTGACTGAGGCTAAGGTGAAAGGGCTAAAATTGGAAATCGCCATGGGACTACCGCAAGTGGTGGTCGAATTCCCGGTCAATAACATACCTGAGGCTGTTACTGAACCTGTTCCATTACCTTTATTTTCCCAAAGGGTTCCATTCCAATGAGCCACCATTAAATCACAACTGGATACAAAACTGGTGAAATTTGCACTGTTGTAACTCAATCCAACTTCCACACTGCTGGATCCATTATATTGTTCCAAAACCCAATACTCTACACTTGAAACGTTGTTTAACGAAGCTTCTTTTGTAGTGATTGAAAAACCAGCATCTGAAGGATTTACCCGGTAATATGCTGCACCAAAGTATTCTGTTTTACTTGCGGGTGCTGAAATAGATAACGGTTTATAATAGGTACCATTTCCTATCGGGAAAACAAAAGCGGTATTTCCTCTTTTTAATACAGGACAAGCAATATGAGAAGCATCCGTTGGGGTTGCGCCTACAGAACTTAGCGAATCAAAAAGCACTTGAGAAGCATAAACGGCATTAGGATCTATTTTTAAATGTCCTAGGATAGGGTAAAACACCCCATTCACTATAAATTGACCATCCATTAAAACCCCTGAAGCATTTGAAATGGTTAAGTCTTCGATCACTATTGGTGTAGGTGATTTATACTTCTGAACTCCGGTTCCTCTGAATGAAATGGAAGAATTAGCACTATGTTTAATGGTTCCATTATTAATTAGATTCCCCTTAATATTTGTTGTTCCGTTTTCAACGAAATTTACTCTCCCATTCGCGCCTACAAACATATGGTCTTGGGCAAATAAATTTAATACTGAGAAAAAACTTATGATTAGCGTGATTTGTGTTTTCATCATGTTTTTATTAAGTGATCATTAAAATTTAATGTAATACTTCACATTGATATTTTTTGGTCGCGTTTCGTTTCCACCAGTATTGTTTACGGTAATATTTACCATATTTCCGTACCCTGCAGTTCCGCTAGCAAAATTAGGACCAGGTGAATTTTGGCGAATTGCGGTGGCATTATTTAAGGTATGGGTATGACTTTCCAATTGAAAAGCTTGTTTTGTGCCAATCGCATCACCAGTTGTTCCGTTACCCGAGTTAGTCCTACTTGCGGCATCTGGATCATTTCCGCTTCCATCGTTTTGACCTCTTAAAAAGTATCCTCTAAAGTCAGGAACATTGAAGGTTGTACTGCCATCGCCGACACCGTAGGTTGTTCCGATATCAGCAAACAAGGCCGCATAGGTGGTTCTACTTACAGCTTGGCCATTGCAATACAAATAACCTGAAGGAACTGCATTGGATGCTTTTGTAATTACAGTACCCACAGGATTTACAGCAACTACCATAGAAATCCAACGTGTACCATCGTTGATATACAATCCAGGTTGGACATCATTAGCTGTGGCGGTGTTGTAAACAAGCATGCCCGCTACATGACTTGCTAATGGAGCGAAGGAGCTCGTGCTTGTTAATGCTAAACGAGGCATTAAAATACCTTTATTAGTACTTTCTAATTCCAATAAGGAATTTGAATTTAAATTTTCATGGTTATCTCCAATTTTCACTTGAGCGAAAATGAAGAGTTGAAAACTTACAGATAAAGTTAAGAGTATGGTTTTCATGGTTTTTTTAATTAGTTTATACTAACTTACATTAAAGCTTTGGTAGTTTCCCAAAAATGGAAATTGAAGTTTGAAAATTGCAAATTACTAACTAACTCAGGCTACGTATTACTACATAAAAAAAGCCCAACTGCTATAGTTGGGCTTTGAAAAATGGTTGAAAAATTGATTTAGACCAGTTTGCGGTATTTAATTCGCTTTGGACCTGCATCACCAAGACGCTTTTTACGATTCTCTTCATATTCAGTATAGCTACCTTCAAACCAATACACTTGCGAATCACCTTCAAAGGCTAAAATATGCGTACAAATTCGATCTAAGAACCATCGATCGTGAGAAATTACTACGGCACATCCCGCAAAATTCTGGATTCCCTCTTCTAAAGCTCTTAAGGTGTTGATATCAATGTCGTTGGTTGGCTCATCCAATAAAAGAACATTCGCCTCTGTTTTTAAGGTCATAGCTAAATGCAAACGGTTTCGTTCTCCTCCAGAAAGCACACCTACTTTTTTATTTTGATCTGCTCCGTTAAAATTGAATTTAGACAGATAAGCTCTTGAATTAATTTTCTGATTACCCACCTCAACGTATTCTAAACCATTTGAAACCACATCGAATACTGATTTATCTGGATGAATGTCGGCATGGGTTTGATCCACATAACCAATTTTTACGGTCTCCCCCACTTCAAATGAGCCTGCATCTGGAGCCAGCTCCTTCATGATCATTTTAAAAATGGTGGTTTTACCAGCCCCATTCGGACCAATAATCCCTACTATTCCCGCAGGTGGTAATTTAAAGTTTAAATCGTCATACAACAATTTTTCTCCAAATGATTTAGCGACATGTACTGCGTCAATTACATTGTTTCCTAAACGAGGACCATTCGGAATGGGAATTTCAAGTACGGCTTCTTTATCTTTCACATCTTCAGCTAACATCTTCTCGTAGTTCGATAAACGTGCTGCATTTTTAGCGTGTCGACCTTTAGGATTCATACGCACCCATTCCAACTCACGCGCTAACATTTTTTGACGTTTTGATTCCGATTTTTCTTCCTCTTTCAAGCGGTTACCTTTTTGCTCTAACCAAGAAGAGTAATTTCCTTTCCAAGGAATTCCTTCTCCTCGATCCAATTCTAAGATCCAGCCCGCCGCATTGTCTAAGAAATATCTATCGTGAGTTACCGCAATCACTGTTCCTTTGTATTGTTGCAAATGTTGCTCTAACCATTCAATCGATTCTGCATCTAGGTGGTTAGTAGGCTCATCCAACAAAAGAATATCTGGATTCTGCAAAAGTAAGCGACATAGAGCTACCCTTCTTTTTTCTCCACCGGACAAGGTACCAATCAATTGATCATCAGGAGGACAACGCAATGCATCCATGGCTCTTTCCAATTTGGAATCCAATTCCCAGGCATCCAAAGCGTCAATTTTATCGGATACTTCACCTTGACGAGCGATGAGTTTGTCCATTTTATCTGGATCATTTAACACCGCCTCATCCATAAAAGCATTATTGATTTCTTCATACTCCTTTAAAACGTCAACCGTTTCTTGAGCACCTTCCATCACTACCTCTTTTACGGTTTTATTCAAATCTAAATCGGGTTCTTGAGCCAAATATCCAACGGTATAACCTGGAGAAAAAACGACATCACCTTGGTAAGACTGGTCTATACCTGCAATAATTTTCATTACAGTGGATTTACCAGAACCATTTAAACCGATGATTCCAATTTTTGCCCCGTAATAAAATGAGAGGTAGATGTTTTTAATGATCTGCTTTCCTTGAGGTGTTGACTTTGAAACGCCAACCATTGAAAATATAATTTTTTTATCGTCTGACATACCTTGTTTTATTTTAGTGCAAATTTACGATTTATTCAACAATAGCTATAAAAAAAAGCCCATAATTGGGCTTTCAAATGTTGTTAATTTGTTTTTAATTCTATCGAATAAATGCTGCAGCAATGATTGCGATGAATAAAATAAGAATATACATGGAAATCACTACAATGGTAAAAATTCCTAAAAACTTAAAAAATGATTTTAAATTTTCTAAACCAAGGTCTAAATTTTCTTGACTTCTATTTTGAATAGCTTTCTTCGTTTTTGAAGCAAATTGGTATAGATATAAAGTGGGGAAAAAATAAAGCACCGCTAATACCAAATAAACAATACCGATCACTGCAAACTGTTGCATTCCTGGTATTCTTGAAATCGATGCCCCTGCAATAATGGAAACTAACCCACCTAGAACCATAAGACCTAATCCAATAAATCCTAAAATGGCAAGAAAGTTTGCCCATTTCGCGCTATACTTTAGAAAATTTAATCCATTTTTGGAAACGACTAATTCGTTTTCTGAAATCTGTTTATCAATTGTTTCTGACATAATAAAAGTTTTTAATCGTGAATAATGAGTTTAAAGATAAAATTAATGATCAAAATAAGTGCAGAGCAGCTAAATAAAATAATAATGTTACGTGCTCCTTTGTCGAATCGGAAAACTACATGGAGGCATGCATAAATCAATAAGATTGTCATCGGTACGATGGCTGGAAATAAAATGATTGCCTCCTTAAATTGTCCGTTGAATAATAAATAATAAGCTCTTTGTAATCCGCATGTCAAACATTCAATCCCAAAATTTTCCTTCCAACTGCAAGAAACCATAAGATCTTATCGAATTCCGGCAATTGAAAATGCAAAACCAAAAGCAAGCACGATCAATAAGAAGTAAAATGCCGATAAAGACAATCCAATAATCGCACATACATTACCTGCTTTTGCATTTTTAAACGATTGTGCATATACGTTTGGGTTGGCCAAATACAATTTTTTATCTTTTTGAAATAAGGCGATGGCTATTATTCCGCAGATAATTCCGGGTATTCCGTATAAAAAACATCCTACAATTGAGATAATCCCTAGAACTAAAGTAGCAGTAGCATTGGGTAATGATTTCTCACTCATTGGAGATTGTTGACTTTGTTGATCTATTGTTTCTTGTTCCATATTTTCTCTTTTTTTGATAAAGATTAAAAAAAAAGAGGGAAATTTTCAAATCCCTCTTTAATAAATTTATTTAGTGTATTGCTTATTGCATATTTTCTAAATCTTTCAATGCGTCTTGTAATTCTTGAGAACCAGCAGCATCTACTACAGCAGAAACAAACATGATCGCAATGATGATAACTGCAATTCCGATGATCAAACCGATAATCCCCATTACCAAACCACCTGTAGCTTGACCTTTTGAACCAGCTAATGCAGGATCTGCTTTAATTTTATTCTTTGCTACTACTGCGAAAATGATTGCTAAAATCCCACAGATGATTCCTAACCATCCAAAAAATCCTGTAACAATTGAAATGATTCCTAAAATTAGAGAGGCTGTTGCCATCCCATTTGACTTACTTTGTACTTCTGACATAATAATAGTTTTATAATTTAACAATGCACAAATATTGTTAAAAAATTTTAATATTTATATTTTCAATAATAGTTATTCACAATAGTTTTTGTAAAATGCGTTTAAATTTTAACTTCCTAGTACTTGTTTGCCTTATTTTTGGAGTAATATCTTGTAAAAAAAAGGATGCGTTTTTTGTAATTACAGGTGCCGTTAGTGATGTTACTTTCAATACTAGTCTTAATAACGCCCAAGTTGATCTTTACCAAGTAAATGCAGGTTCTGCGGAGGTAAAGCTGGTCGAAACTGCCCTAATTGGTTCAGATGGAAAATACTCCTTTCGCATCAAACGCGATAAAATTGAGAAGTTTATCCTCAAGATACATAAATTGAATTATTTCGAAATTGAGAAAACCATTTATTTCGCTGAACTTTCTGTTGAAAAAGATAATGTGTATAATTTTGAGACCAAAGCGAAAGGATGGCTACGTTTGAATTTAAATAATTTAAATCCTCAACCTACCGATGTGTTAGAATATGTCAGACAGCAAGGTAAATATGGATGCACGGAATGTTGTCCTAATGGAGTTCAGTTAGTTTATGGTGCTCATAACAGCTCAACCATTTGTGTGAATGACGGAAATACAATCTACGAGATTTTCTACAAGATGCAAGGACAATCGGTTGGTACCATGGTTTCGGTCAATACGATAGCTTTTGACACCACCGATTTAACGATTAACTATTAATTGGCGGATACATTCTAATATCCCTTTGTGGGTATGGAATGATAATTTGATACTCTCTAAAAAGTCGATCAATCTCCAAGCGGATTTCCGATTTGTAATTATTGACATCCCAACTTTGATCTGCCCAAAACAACAACTCCATTTGTAAGCCATTTTCACCAAAATCAGATAAGCGAACAAATATCGGTTGTGATTTTTTCACTTTGGGATGACTCAACGCAGCTTGTTTTAAAAGTTTCGATACCAATTCAGTGTCAGAACCATAGGCGACGGTTACAGGGATTGAAAATCGAGTCAATTCAGAACCGTGGCTCCAGTTTTCGATAAATTCTTGGGTCAATTTTGCATTCGGAATAATCAATACATTTCCATCGCGTGTTTGAATCTGAGTGGTTCTTACATTGATACGCAAGATCTTCGCAACGATGGAAGCCTCCCCTTTTGAACTGCTCACTTCGATTACATCACCTACCTTTAAATTTCCCTCCACTAATAAAACAACACCTGAAAACATATCCTTAAACACATCTTGAAGACCAAGTCCGATACCCACTAACAAGGCTGCAGAACCGGTTAAGAAAATGGTTAATTCAATTTCAAGTACCTGCATGGAAATCAGGATGGCAAAAATATAAATGATGTATTTTGCGATTTGCACATAGACATACTCAGTTCCGGTATTGAAATCTTTGGAGTTTTTAAATTTTCGGTTGACGTAAAGTCGAACAAAATTCAAACTGACTTTAGCTCCAAAAAACACGGCAGTAATGACAATGATGTGGTAAAATGAAAGGTTAAACCGCTTGAAATCAATGATTTTAAAATCTAAAAAATCCCTAAAAGATACATTGACATTATTGATGTTAAAACTCCAAACCGCAATATATGCCGCAATAAAATAAATACTTTGTGAAGTTAATTTCAAATAGGTGCTGACTTTACCCTCTACCTTCACATTAGCATTGGTTAAAGATCTTTTTAAGGCTCGATGAATAATTTTTCTTAAGATTGCAGCACTTAAAAAAATAATCATGAAGATGATTAGATTCCATATGCATACATTGTAAGGTCCGATTTTAAAAAGGGTTGTAGTTAACATATCTTTATCTTAAAATAATTCTGCCTAGTTTATTGGTAAATACTCGCTTTATCTTTTCTTTTAAAATTTGTTCTGCCAGTAAATCATTTATGTGGTTCGCATCCAAAGTACTTGACTTTAACTGCTCGCGAATTTCCTCAATTTCATATTCCAACAAAGAAGCTTTATAGAAATAAATCGAATGCATGATAGCCTCATACAGTCGATCTCCCTCGGTTCTGGTGTGTACATTGTATTTTGTACTCCACTGATGGCTTATTTCAGAGTCATTCATTTCGATTTGAGAAACAAATTTGACAATCTCTTGATTTTCATTTTTCAATAAAAAAGAAGATTGGTACAATTCATTATTCAATAATCCTGACTTGTAGATTTCATAAATAGATTGAAATAAGGGTGTTTTAAATGTAATTTCATCACGTTCCAATTCAAATAAAATCAATTCCGTAGCGCTCGTCTTGATGATTTCCTTTTGATTTTTTTCATTGATTTGCTCAACAGCCACTTCGTATGGTGCAAAACTAATGAGCAACCTAATAAGGTCGTATTCAGCAATATAAATAGTTTTACTAAAAGGATTAGTTCCTTCTTTTGTGGGTTCAAGAGGTAGGATCGAAGAAGCTTGATTTACAGCGTCAATATTTTCTTCGGGCTTGAAATTTGTCGATGGAGTTGGATGCTGTGTTCTAAGTGCTTGTCCTTTCAGTCGTAACAATTCTCCTTCAATTACTTTCTCATCAATGTGAAATTGATTTGAAATTTGCTGGGAAAAAATGGACCTTGCAATTGCATCAGGAATCAAACTAACAGAGTGGACAATATCCTTGATTAATTCAGCTTTCTTTAAGGGGTCGTGGTCTGCATCTTTTAAGAGGATATCGGCTTTAAAGGAGATGAAATCTTGCGCATGTTCCTTAAGGTATAATTCCAATTCGGAAGAAGAATGAGATTTAGCATACGAATCAGGATCTTCCCCCTCTGGAAACAACACCACCTTCACGTTTAATCCTTCTTCCAAAATCAAGTCTATTCCTCTAAACGATGCTTTTATCCCTGCTGCATCACCATCGTATAAGATGGTAATGTTATTGGTGTACCGACGAATCAGTTTAATTTGATCTTTGGTCAGGGCTGTACCCGAAGAGGATACCACATTTTGAATACCTGCCTGATAGAGACTAATAACATCCGTATATCCTTCACATAAAAAGCAATTGTCGTATTTTATGATGTCACTCTTCGAAAAGAATAAACCGTAAAGGATTTCACTCTTGTTGTAGATGATACTCTCTGGCGAATTAAAGTATTTAGCAACCTTTTTATCCGTAATCAATGTTCGACCACCAAAACCAAGCACCTTTCCTGAAACCCCATGTATAGGAAACATCACTCGTCCTCTAAAGAAATCAAAATGACGATCTTCTTTAGTTTTGGAAAGTCCTAATTTTTCGAGGTATTCTAATTTATAACCTTTCTTTTGAGCATCTTGCGTTAAAGCATCCGAAATGTTTAAAGAGTAACCCAATTGAAATTTCTCAATGATGTCTTTGCGAAATCCACGTTCTTCGAAATAACTCAAACCGATCGCTTGTCCCTCTTGGTGCTGGTGCAAGTTGTGAACAAAATGATCTTTTGCAAATTCATTGATGATTTGCAAACTTTCGCGTTCTGTGACAGCTGCTAATTCTTCAGCATTGAGTTCGCGTTCTTTGGGCAACTCAATTTGGTAGCGATTAGCCAACCATTTCAAGGCTTCAGGATAAGAAAAATGTTCCTTCTCCATCAAGAAAGTAACCACACTTCCACCCTTCCCTGTTGAAAAATCTTTGAAAATCTGTTTTGCGGGAGACACCATAAACGAAGGTGACTTTTCATCGGTAAAAGGACTTAACCCTTTTAAATTCGAGCCCGCTCTTTTCAGTTGAACAAATTCCCCTATCACCTCCTCTATTCGAGCAGTTTGCATGATTTGATCAATGATATGAGGAGGTATTTTTGCCAAATTTATTCTAAATTGTAATCCTTTTCCTCTACCATATTCCCCTTCTCATCATAGGTTCTCCAAATGCCAACCATAGTATCATTTCGGTATTCTCCCGTGTAATGTAAAATTCCATTGGGGTATTTCACGAGCGTTAAACCATCTTTTAATCCGTGTGTGTACATGGTCGTAGATAATTCTAAACCAGACTCAGAATAATACGTCCATTTGCCATCACGCTTTTTATCAGCATCTTGCTTGCCTTGATATTTGACAGCCTTTTTCCCTGGATAATATTCTGTGTACAGATTGTTTTTGATGACGACTAATTCCTCGTCCATTTTTTTAGTTTCTTTTTGCTCTTCACCGCATCCTACAAGGGCGAAAACGATTAAAACAATACTCCAAATTCTCATTATTTATCTCTATTAACGGTGTATTCTACCAATCCTATTAATGCTTTTTTTGCTTCTGAATCAGGAATGTCCTTCAGTAGCAAAAGCGCTTCTGTTTTAATGGCTAACATTCGGTCGTAGGCATATTGCAATCCTCCACTTTGTTTTACCAATTCAACTGCTCTTAAAATGAATTTTTTTCGATCATTTTTATTTTTGATGATGTAAATCAATTCATTTTTCACCTCTTCATTTGCTTCTCGTAAGGCATAGATTAAAGGCAGGGTAATTTTTCGCTCGCGAATATCCAAACCAGAAGGTTTTCCGGTATTATCAAAACTTCCGTAATCAAAAATATCGTCCTTTATCTGAAAAGCTAAACCCACTAATTCTCCAAACTTCCGCATGGTTTCGCGCTGTTCCATGGCATCTACAGACACAGCACCCGCTTCGCAACAAGTAGCAATTAAGGAGGCTGTTTTTTGACGGATAATTTCAAAATAAACTGCTTCGGTAATATCTAATTTTCTGGCTTTTTCAATTTGAAGTAGCTCACCTTCGGACATCTCTTTTACCGACTTAGCAACAATTCCTAACAAATCAGTATTGTTTTTTTCAATGGATAACAACAATACTTTGGATAATAAAAAATCACCTACTAATACGGCGACTTTATTTTTCCAAAGCGCATTGATTGAAAAATAGCCTCTTCTTTCGTTTGCGTCATCCACAACATCATCGTGAACGAGTGTTGCGGTGTGCAATAATTCAATGAGTGATGCGGCATCAAACGATTTTTCATTCATTTTACCCAGCATTTTAGCGGTTAAAAAAACAAACATGGGTCGCATTTGCTTCCCTTTTCGCTTGATGATGTAGTGGGTAATTTTATCGAGCAATGGCACTTTAGATTTCATGTTGTCACGAAATCTCACTTCGAATTCCTCCAACTCTTGAGCGATGGGGGCCATTATCTCTTTTACACTTAACATAGACTACAAATATAAGCTTAAGAAGTCTTTACTCCAAACGTATTTAAAAGCATAACGATTAAAATATCAACAATGTATTAAGTTTATTTATGAGTAACCTTGGTTACATTTTAAACCGTAAAATGATGGTATATTTACCTCAATAAAAAAATATAACCATGAAGTTTTTAACCCTTATATTGTTCTCCATTCCAATGCTTTATCAAGCTCAAACGAAAGGTGTAATCAAAGATATTTCGGCAAATGAATTTAAAGTTTTAATTGAACAAGAAAAAGGTATTCTCTTGGATGTCAGAACACCAGGTGAAGTTGCAACTGGAACTATTCCCAATGCAAGTGTGATCGATTTTTACGATGCTGAATTCTTAAAAAAGATCAATTTAATGGATAAATCCAAGGAAATCTACGTGTACTGTAAAGGTGGAGGTAGAAGTTCACAGGCAGCAACCATCCTCGCTGAAAATGGTTTTAAAACCATCTACAACTTATCTGGTGGAATTATGGCATGGGAAAACATGAATTACCCAATAACGAAGCCAACTCAAGCAACAGATGAGCACATACAAGAAATGTCTGTTGAAGACTTTCAAAAATTAATCAGTACCCAGCAACCTGTTCTTGTTGATTTCCATACGATTTGGTGTGCGCCATGTAAAAAAATGGCTCCGATTATCGATGATTTAGAAAAAGCTTATACAGGTAAAGCAATTGTACTTAGAATTGATGTCGATAAAAGCAAAGCCCTCGCAAAGCATTACCAAGTGCAAGGAGTTCCTGTTTTTATGTTGTTTCAAGAAGGAAAGGTTATTTGGAAAGACAATGGAATGCAAACCAAAGAAACGTTAGAAGAGCAACTCAATAAAGTGATTGAAAAGCATTAATCTTCTTGATTTGATTTCGTGAACATCACGCCCAGCATCATCAGAATTACGGAAATTAATATGACCTGAATAACCATGGAATTGTTTACTATGGCAATACGATTTGAAGGGTCAATGGATAGAAATAGTAAGATGGTAATCAATCCGCGAGGTGCGATGAACATAAATTTCCCTATGCTTAATCTTAAGAAGGATAAAACGATTACACGAACTAATAAAATCCCCAAAACGATACTGGTTGACCAGAAAATCGTGTGGTAATTAAATACTTCATTCAATTCGATTAAAAATCCAAATAAGAGGAAAAATAATGTTCGTATTAAAAAAGTTGCTTCCATCACAATCTCTTTGAAGGTGTTGACTTCCGTTTTTAACTTTTCAGGTTTAAAATAAGCCAAGTATTTGTACTCTTTAATCTTGTTTATGTTACCGATGACCAACCCGAAAATCATAATGAAAACCAATGCTGGTAAATGATAATATTTATTTCGCCAAAAATGGAGGTTACCAACCCCATGATAAAAGCACCGTAAAGCCCAACAAGAGGTGAAAAACCTGCCAAAATTGCAAAGGACAAGGATTCAGGAATCATCGTCATTGCAACTGTAAATCCAGCCAAAATCTCCGTTTTGTAATTTACTTTTTGAGTAAAATCGAATATTTTGAGGTTTATGGACATCTTTTCGTTTTTTTTTTTATGAATGGCAAAAATAGGGTTTTCAAAAGAACAGGAGGAGGAAATAGTGTCCTATCAATGTTTTACCAAATCTTTTCAATTGGCATTGGTTCAAAATAAGGAATTAGACTAGCCAATTGGAAAGGGCGTTTCGAATATTTATTAGATAAACAAATTAACGTGACACGTTCTTTTCGCAGTGAGATATAACACCCCGTATTTCCGTGCCACCAACCCGTATGAAAAAAATACTTTTCACCTGTTTTAAAATCCACCAAACGCCACCCTAAGCCATAATCTCGTCGATTTCTTCGATCCAAACTGTATCCTGTAAACATTTCCTTTCGACTGGCCAAACTTAAAAAATTAAGATCGTAAGTAGCTTGGTCAAACTTTAATAAATCCCTGGCAGTTGTGTACACATTTTTATCACCATATACACCATCCAAATATTCGTAAGGCGCAATTTTATAATGCTCTTTGTAGGATTGTGCAACCGTATCCACTTGCTTTGGATATTGGAAAATGAAAGAGTGATTCATGTTTAAGGGTTTAAAAATCATCTCCTCGGCCACCTTGTAAAAAGGTTTCTTTTTGATCCGCTCAATAATACTAGCCAATAAGGCGTAATTGGTGTTAGAGTATTGGAATCGCTGATCGGTTTTGAAATTTTGCTCTAACTTATATTTTGCTAATATTTGAATAATCCCCTTATTTGTCAATGGTTTACGAAAATCCCATCGCTTATGATGATAGGAGAAATAACCGTAATACTGTATACCACTTCGGTGGTTTAGCAACATGCGAATTGTCACATCTTGATAAGGAAGTTCTGGCAGGTACTGAACCATTAAATCATCTAAGTCTAGCAAACCCTCATCAACCAATTTCATCGTTATGACTGCAGTGATTGTTTTTGAAATAGAGGCGACATGAATCGGCGTATCGAATGCCATTTTCTTTTTTTCCTTTCGATGTACAAATCCTGAGTAGCGTTCCGCTATAATTTGATTTTCCTTGGCAACTAAAAACATACCGCTAAAATCATGATCGGGAATGACTGAATTGGCAAATTCACGACAAACTTTTTGCTTCTCACGACGGTATTTTTTAGAAAGTGGTTTTTTTAATGATTGAAATTGAACGGTTTTATAATTCGGCTCAACAATAGTTTCTCTGTGCTGCATTCGCCGACATGAAAAGAGCGAAAACATCAGTATTATTCCATACAACCAAAATCTCATCCGGTAAAATTAACAAGATAGACCAAGTGATTTTCGAGAAACAAGTTTCTTTTTTACACCAAATTGTTAACATAAAAAAAGGGACATCAATCGATGTTCCAATTATTTTCAATGACCTTTATTTTTACTGTTAATTTGACGACTACCCTCGATGTTGCTGCCGCATTCGACTTGGGTGTAAATTTTAGTTTTTTGAGGTAATTCTTAGCAGAAACGTTTAAAGGTGTTGAGTTTACCGTACATTTTTCGGGAATCATACGCTCAGAAAGAACAACGCCATCGCGATTTACAGATAGTTCATAAAAAAGCTCGCCTGCTTTGTTTCCATAGATGATAAAATCTGCTTCGTGCGTTAATTTTCGACCATCCGATAACACTTCACCTTCGATCAATTGCGCATGAACCGAAGTTGAAAAAAAGAGTAAAAAGAACCCTCCAAAGAAAAAAGTGCGTTTCATTCGTTTATTTTTCTTCAAAATTATCATTTTTTTCTTTCGAATCCTCTTCTTTTTGATCAGCACCTTTTAAATAATTAGGAAGATTTAATCCCGCCATATTAAATAAATCATTTAACGGGGGTACGGTTTTCATCATTCCTGAAACAAAATTCGCTGTCGAACCTTGTCCATTTTCGTTTTGATTCCCGGAATCCCAAACTGTAATTTTATCGATTTTAATGTTTTTCACAGCCTCCACCTGAGTTCTGACTAAATCAGGAAGTTTTTCAATCAATAACAATTGGAAAGCATTGGTCGGATCACCTCCAGCAGCAGCTACAACTTCTTTATATCCTTCAGCTTGTTTCGTTAAAATTTCATACAAACCTTTCGCTTCCGCCTCCATTTTTGCAAAGATTGCATCTGCCTCCCCTTTTGCATTTTCACGAATACGTTCAGCTTCTGCTTGCGCGTCAATTATAGCTCGTTGTTTAGCGATTTCAGCGGGTACCACAATGTTAGCAATTTGAGTCGAACGCTCTCTTTCTGAACGTGCTAGCTCTGCTTTTTGTTCGGCTACATACGCTTCCTCTAACGCTTTTGCTTGTTGTACCTTTTCAGCGGTAATTGCTAAACGCATCGATTCAGCCTCTTTTTCTCTTCTCAAGGCTTCCGAATTAGCAATTGCAATTCTCGCCTCATTTTCCCCTTGAATAGCTATTGCGTTTGCTTCAGAAGTTTTAACACGAGTGTCTCTTTCAGCTTCCGCTTTACCAATAGCTTCATCTTTTGAGGCGGCAGCAATACTAATTTCTTTATCTTTTTGTGTGATTGCAATTTTAACATCACGATCACGATGTGTTTCTGCAATTTGTGTATCTTTTTCACGGTCAGCTAAAGCTTTTCCAGTCTCCCCAATTTTCTCTTGTTCAGCCACACTAATTTTAGCTTCATTGATTGCTTTTGCAGCCGCTTCTTTCCCTAAAGCTTCAATGTAACCCGATTCATCTTTGATATCCGTTACGTTTACGTTGATTAATTTTAAACCAATTTTTTTCAACTCAGTGTCCACGTTTTTGGAAATGTTATCTAAAAATTTATCGCGATCGGAATTGATTTCTTCGATGGTCATCGTCGCAATAACCAAACGCAACTGGCCAAATAAAATATCTTTCGCTAACTCTTGAATTTGTTCGTAAGACAAACCTAATAAACGTTCAGCAGCCGTATTCATGCTTTCAGGTTCCGTTGAAATTGCAATGGTAAAACGACAAGGGACATCCACGCGAATGTTTTGTCTACTCAGTGCATTGACCAAGTTGGCTTCAATGGAAAGCGGCTTCAAATCTAAAAATGCATAATCTTGAATTACCGGCCAGATGAATGCACCTCCACCATGTACACAACGAGCGGAAGTTCCACCCGTTCTACCGTAAATGACTAATATTTTATCCGAAGGACATCTTTTATACCTTGAAACTAATGCAGAGATGGTAACAAATAGAACAACGCTGGCTACTGCGATTAAAGTAATTGGTGACATAAAATTTAATTAAAGATAGTTACTATTAAAATATTGTTTTCAATTCGGGTAACTTTTACCATGGCGTTGGACGGTAAAGCTTCACCCTCAGTCATGGCATCTAGTTCGTGGTAAGATCCTTTTACACTCACCATTACCTTTCCTTTACCAGACATTTTCTCAGGAATTTTCAAATAAACTTCAGCTGTTTTTCCAATGGTATGTTGGATATCGAAACTATTATCCTCCGCTAACTTCTGAATTTGTCTGATGACTAAGAAGAATAAAAACAAAAAAGCAAATCCAACAAAAAGAGATAGGATAATTAGGATGGTTTTATTTTCAATCGAATCAAAAAATGAAATCCCTGCCCAACTGACACCCAATAAAAAGTTAATCAAATTGCGTAAAGAAAACAATTGGAAAGGAGCATCTGAACCATCAAAATCTCCCTCAAAATCTGCTTCCAACCCATCAGTGGCATCAGCTCCAACGAAAGTCATGACAGTTTGAAAAATAAAAATCAAACTACTTGGAATTGCGATGTACCAAAAAGTGCGCAATAAAGGGTCTAATTGTTCGAAAAATTCCATAGTTATTTATTAAATAGTCGTTAATAATTGTAAATATAATCAATTTAACAGTAAAACAAACATCTACTATTCCCATTTTGGGAATTTATTTTTAACCAAACCAAATATCTCGGATGATCTCCTTTTTAGCAAATTCGTTAACTCGCTGAATAATAATGGATTTACCATGTAGTAATTCTTCACGCATAACCGATGAATCTAATACCAGGTATAAAATATTATTTTTGATATAGATCTGTTTGGTACGGGCCGCCACCGCCTTGCCCATCATTTCTTCCCAAGCATCAACGACATCCAGTTCTTTCATTTTATCATCTAAACGATAAGCCTTCAATAGTTTTTCAACCAATTCCCCAAGAGGTTTGGTGTTTTTGTCTCGGTCTCTTTCGTTTAAATAGGCCATCAGATTGAATGTATTTGATTTTCCCTAACAAGATACATTTTAATTTCCGTATTTAACGTATGAAATATTTGAATTAATCGATCTTTCTCAGTGTCGGTGATGAGTACTTGGCCGAAATCAGGAGATGATACCAATTTCATTAATTTGAGTACACGAGTTTCATCCAATTTATCAAAAATATCATCCAATAATAGCACAGGTTTTATCCCTAAATGGTTCTCTAACCATGCGTACTGGGCTAATTTGAGAGCTATCAAGTACGATTTTTGTTGTCCTTGTGAGCCAAACTTTTTAATCGGGTGACCTTTGATTAAAAATACAAAATCGTCTTTATGGATGCCTCCGTTGGTGTATTGCGAAAAAGCATCTTTACGTTCATTGTCTTTTAACACTTGAATAAACGTTTGGTCGTGCAGTTGTGATTTATAAACCAATTCTACTTTCTCATTTTCATTGGAAATGTAGTTGTATTTTTCTTGAAAATAGGATGTAAACTCCTCAATGAATTGCTTTCTTTTCAGATAAATTTGCTCTCCTAAAGGAATCAACTGCGCATCCCAAATCTCCATCGATTCGCGATCAAAAATTCTGTTTTCGTATTGATTTTTCAACAAGGCATTCCGTTGGTCAAGGACTTTTTGGTAACGGATTAATTCTTCTAGGTAGGTGTGGTCAAATTGCGAAATAATTCCATCAATCCACCTCCTTCTCACCTCGCTTCCCTCGGAAATTAAGTCTCGGTCATAAGGAGAAATGATCACCGAAGGGAATTGACCGATGTGTTCTGCAAGTTTATGGTATTCTTTTTTGTTTCGTTTAAGTATTTTTTTTGAACCATGTTTGACGACACATTGGATCGAAATGGGTTGTTCTGCTTTGTGCCATTTCCCCAACACCGAAAAAAAAGTCTGATCGAATCGTATGTTCTGCTTATCAATGGTATTTAAGTAGGATTTTGCCATACTCAGGTAATAAACCGCATCTAACAGATTTGTCTTTCCAGAACCATTTTCACCCACAAAACAAGTAATTTTGGGAGCTAAAGCAACTTCAAGCTCTTCATAATTTTTAAAATTGACTAGATGTAACGATTCTAAATGCACCTTGCAAAGTTAGCCGATTTTATTCGAAAAAAAAGATTCACAATCAATGTTTCATAAGTTTCTCGATATAATCTCAAAATGAAGGTGTATTTTTCAAAAAAAAAATTATTTTTGCACTTCATAAAACTTAAAAGATGTTAGACAACTTTTCAACTCAAGATTTAAAAGATAAATTTAAAAACAATAAAAACTTCAAAATGGCTACTTATGTCATTGGAGGTATTTTTGTCCTAGTGATTGGTTATTTCCTATACCGTCAGTTCATTTGGTTTCCTGCTAATGAAAAATCAAAAGATGCTTATTGGATTGGTTTAAACTACGCAGGACAAGATTCTACTGACTTAGCGATTGAAGAGTTGACAGGAGTTGTTAAAAAATACGATGGTAAAATCGGTGGTGAAAACGCACAATTTGTTTTAGCTCGTCAATACATGGCAAAAGGTGAATTCAAAAAAGCTTTAGAGGAATTAGAAGGAGTTGAGTTAAACGATACTTATTTATCTGCGATGTCGATTGGTTTGCAAGGAGATTGCCAAAGTGAGTTGAAAAATTACGAAAAAGCGATGGATTTATATGTGGAGGCTTCTGAGAAATCAGTAAATGAATTCACTACCCCAATGTATTTATTCAAAGCTGGTTTAGTGGCTGAAAAATTAAAGTCGTTTGATAAAGCAACTGAATATTACACCATCATTCGCGATGATTACCCATCATATGCTAATCAAAAAGCAATTGAGAAGTACATTGCACGATCTTCAAATCAAAAAGTAAAATAATGGCTACTGCATTACGCAATTTGTCTGAATACGATAAAAACTTTATTCCAAATGGTGCCGATTTCAAAATCGGCATTGTTGTTTCTGAGTGGAACGATCAGATTACGTTCAACCTTTTAAAAGGTGCTAAAGAGGCTTTAATTGAAAATGGCGTAAAGGAAGAACATATCCATGTAGAATTTGTACCAGGAGCCTTTGAACTCCCTCTTGGCGCACAATTTTTAGCGGAGTTTGTCAAACCAGATGGAATTATCACCATCGGTTGTGTGATTCAAGGAGAAACGAAACATTTTGATTTTGTATGCGACGGTGCTACTCAAGGTATTAAAGAAGTAGCTTTAAATTATAATTTACCCGTTTCTTTCTGCTTGTTAACTGACAATACATTACAGCAATCCATCGATCGATCTGGCGGTAAACACGGAAATAAAGGTGTGGAATGTGCCATTGCATGCCTAAAAATGATTGGTTTAAAAAAGAAATTACAAAAAAAATAAACGTCCATGACATTAATTAAATCCATTTCAGGAATTAGAGGAACAATAGGCGGAAAAGTTGGAAATGGACTTACTCCGATCGATGCTGTAACCTTTGCGTCTGCATACGGGACTTGGTTAAAAGAACAACATCCTCATCAAGATTGGAAAGTGGTCATCGGACGAGATGCTCGAATTTCAGGTGAAATGATTTCTCAATTGGTTTGTCAATCCTTAGTTGGTTTAGGTATTGATGTCATTGACCTTGGTTTATCCACTACGCCAACCGTAGAAGTTGCTGTACCATTAGAGAAAGCACAAGGAGGAATCATCTTAACGGCTTCTCATAATCCAAAACAATGGAATGCGTTAAAATTACTGAATGAAAAGGGCGAATTTATTTCTGGAAAGGAAGGTGAACGCGTTCTTGAAATCGCCGCTAAAGGAACATTTGATTTTGCGGAGGTTGATGATTTAGGAAAAGTTTATCCTAACGATAGTTATTTACAGAAACATATTGAAGCCATCTTAAATTTACCCTTAGTCAATCAAGAAGCGATTAAAAACGCACAATTTTCGGTGGTGGTAGATGCAGTAAACTCAACGGGAGGCATTTTTGTTCCTGCTTTACTGAAAGCATTAGGCGTTACTCAAATTACAGAAATGTATTGTGAGCCAACGGGACATTTTCCACACAATCCAGAACCGCTTCCTGAACATTTAACGGATTTGTCCGCAAAAATGCTTGAAACAAAAGCGCATGTCGGTATCACGGTTGATCCTGATGTAGATCGCTTGGCTTTGGTATGTGAAGACGGGTCTATGTTTGGTGAAGAATATACTTTAGTCGCAGTTGCCGATTATGTACTTTCTAAAACGCCAGGAGCAACTGTTTCCAACTTATCATCCACTAGAGCGCTAAGAGATATTACAGAAGCAAGGGGATTAACGTATTCCGCAGCAGCTGTAGGCGAAGTAAATGTGGTTGAAATGATGAAGAAAACCCAGGCTGTAATTGGTGGAGAAGGTAACGGTGGTATTATTTATCCAGAATTGCATTATGGAAGAGATTCTTTGGTAGGTATCGCTTTGTTCTTAAGTTTGCTTGCTGAGAAAAAGATGTCTTTGACTGCCTTGAGAGACAGTTATCCAAGATATGTGATTTCAAAAAATAAAATTGAATTGACTCCTGAAATTGATGTTGATTTAGTACTTGAAAAAATGGCTACTAAATATGCTGATTTTGAAGTAGATACAATTGATGGTGTTAAGATTTACATCGAGAAAGAATGGGTTCATTTACGAAAGAGTAATACAGAACCGATCATTCGAATTTATGCTGAAAGTCAAACCGAAGAAAAAGCGAATGAACTAGCCCTTCGAATTATAGAAGAAATTAAAGCGGTTATTTAACCGCTTTTTTTATTTAATAAGCTCGATGCGCATAATTCAATAGATCCAATACGGTTTTTACCGGACTGAAATTTGAGGAAGGAATTTCAATAAACATCGTAGTCCATTCTGCCATACTACCGTTCCAAAGACCAGGTAACTCTACAAATTTCACTTTTTGTCCTTGATGATTTTTATCCACTACGAAATACTTTGAGTCATCCTTAAACTCACTTAATTCAAATGCCTTTCCGTTGAAATCTTTCATCCCCAAGGCCATGATCACAGGATTGAAATGGGTGCTTTGTACCATCAATCGGTATTGTTCCCCCAACATTGAAATTTGCGCTTTTTCAACAATTTGTTTAGAGATTTTTCCATGCTCATTGACCCAAAATGGTCCTCCTCCAGGTTGACCTTCATTTTTCACCATCCCGCATGCACGTACCGGTCGATGAATCAATTGCTTGAAGAACGAAAGATCGGTGCGACACATTTCCATTTCTGAAGGAGAATACAATTGGAATTCTTGATTTAAGGCTACCAAATCATCGTAATTAGGATGCTCATATAGTTTCGCTAATCGAGATTGAACCTCTAAAACTAAACCACCCAACAACTTCCAAGTCGATTCAATTTCTGGCGCGTATTTGTAATGCTGCACATTGTCAATATTTTTCACGAATACAATATCCGCATCGATGGATTGGAGATTTTCTAGTAAGGCTCCATGTCCAGCAGGACGAGTGACGTAATCACCGTTTTCCTCTTGCAAAGCTTCCCCATTTTCAGTAAACACAAAAGCATTTGATGCAATCGATTGTTCAGAAAAATCAATATTTAACGGATATCCTGTTAAGCCAGAAATATGATTCATCCCTTCTTTGATCGAATCTACATATTTAGATTGAATGGTAAAATGAAATTTGGTATTCGACAACCTCAATCGCATAGCTTGAAGTATGTGTTCTTGAAAAGGAGTCAAAATAAAAGGTTCAACGTGATGAAAAGGAATCAATCCTTTCGGAAGAGCACCATAGCCCATCCCTTCTTCCAATAATAAATATGAAATAAAAGTTTCTAAATCTATTTCGTGATTTTCAATTTGACTTTGTAGTTCAAAAGGTAATTGTTTAAAAAATGCAAATTCGGTAATTGCATGTAAAAAACGCTCTACTTCAGATCGATTCAACTCATTTGGACTATTTAAAAAATCGAAAAGAAATTGAAACATGCGAGATCCTGAACCTGAGGCAGGAACAAAAAAACAAATTGATTTTTTCGTAGTTGAGAATAAATCAATAAAATGGAGCTGTTTAATCTTGGGGATTTGTAAAATACCATCATTTATTCGACAAGGAGCATGCAATTCGATGGAAGGGTTTCCACTTTTTATCATTTGGTTTTGCAATTCCAATTGGGTATTTTGACTAAATTTCATAAGAATTAATAAAGTTTCATTTACTTTGCAGTGTGAATATTTTTGCCGAATATATAAAATATCGTTTAAAAGCGAAAGGAAGACATGGAATTCATTCTCCTTTTGTTTATGATTTTGTAGATAAATGTCTTCGAATACCTTTGACTGACGAATTAATATCCAAACGAAAATCCATTTATCAAGCCTACCGTCATAATCACCAAGCGATTCAGGTAAAAGATTTTGGCGCAGGTTCTAAAAAATTAGGTCGCACCCGAAAAATTAATTCGATATTCAAAAACAGTTCTTCCAAAGGGGTTTATGCCGATCTATTATTTAGGATCAGTGCCCACTACCCGATTTCAACGATTCTCGAATTAGGTACCTCGTTGGGCGTTGGAACATTACACATGCACTTAGGGAATAAAAAAGCGAAAATCACCACGTTAGAAGCTTGTCCAGAAACCAGAAGAATTGCTTTAGAGAACAGTTTAAAAGAGATACCACAAGTTACTTCTGAACTGACCACATTTGATGATTATTTATCCACACACACGCCAAAGGCATTTGATTTCATTTTTGTAGACGGACATCACGATGGAACCGCTTTACTCAACTACTTATCCGTTTTAGAGGCATGGAGTCACGATGAAACCATTTTTATATTGGATGATATCAGATGGAGTGAAGATATGTTTGACGCTTGGAATCAAATTGTAAAAAATGGTAACTATCATCTGACGATGGATTTATTTCGGATGGGAATAGTCATGAAAAGAACCCATCAAGAAAAGGAACATTTCATCATTAAAATTTAATCAAACTTCCTGATCCATATAGAAAGGATTGGATAGAAGTTGGAGTTCCCGTGTAATAAATATTCCCTGAACTTTCTATTTGTGCTTTCAATTTGCAATTTGCAGCATTCACGTAAGAATGAACAGGAGTATTTGAAATGATCGTTATGGAATCTCGAATGTTCAGATTCTCCGTATGACAATAACCATTACTACGTACATCAAGATTGGCATAATTCGCTTTTCCTCTCAAGGTGAAATCACCAAAGCCATGAGCGATTACGGTTTGCAGGTAGTCTGATTTTAACGTTAAATCTACCGAAGATGAGCCATCTCTGATTAATAGCACAAAATAATTTAAATGTAACGTATCTTTGGAATACATCGGAGAAGATCCTTGGTATTCGATGTTAGTGCACTGCTTAAAATGAATTTCTACTTTAATTTTTGATTTACTGTATTTTCTGAGGAAGGAACACTTATTTTTATTAGACAGAGTCAGCAAGCCGTTATCATTTTCTACTTCCACCAAGTTGACCATATTTTCTCCCCCCAACACATTTACAAAGCACACAGTGTCTTGAATCAATTCGATTTCCAAATGCTCCTTAATCATCATGGTCGTGAACTCGCCTACCTCTACCCTTTTTACGACTGATTTCCCAGCTGATTTCCAGCATTTTCGATCCTCTGGTTTTTTACAACCCAAAGCCACGATTAAAATGAGTAAGTAATAAATAATCCGCATTATGGCTTGTATTTAAAAGTGTAACCAATACCGTATTCCACATAATCAGCCTTTGCAAAGTTCGATTTCAAGACCAAATTTGCATGCCAACCTTGGTGAAAATAATAGCGCATTCCTACCCTATGGTAAAAAATTGATTCGGGTTGAAATTTATCTTTGAAATAAGCTCCCATTCCCAATATAAATTGGAGACGATCTAGCGGTAAAATATAGCCCGCAAAAACACCCATTTGTAAAATGTCCCATTGACTTTTAGGAATTTCTCGCTTATAATCCATAATGGCTTGCTTCGAAATGAAATCAACACCTAGTTCCATAGCAACTTTAGGCCTGAAATATCTTTTTGCATGTATATTTAACGCGAACACTGGGTATTTTTTACCACCTGTTGGATAAATCTCTTTAAATGAACCGATAAGCATCCCTCCATACACCCATCTTTTCTGAGGAATAACTGAGCTGGGCGCAACAATTTCATCCGCTTTCCATTTCTGATGCTGAAAAGAATAGCCATACCCTAAAGATAAGTAGGGTAAATTTAATCCTAGATTTGGGGTTTGAGATGCACCATTCGAAAAATGTGTCATATCGATGGAAACAGACAGATAGTTTCGCTCATTTAGGAAATATTGACTTTTTAAAGCAATGCAGATCAATGCATTAAAATGACTTCCAATAGCGGTATTCTTTGGATTGGAAATTGGGTCATAGATCTTTCGCGTATATCCTAATCCAGCACCTAATTTCCCCGCAAAAATAAAATGCTCACTTTTCACAAAAGGAAATTCAATGAATCCATAGGCACCAAAGTATTTTCCTAAAAGTTGGTCATTTCCAACCGAACCAAAAAAAGTGGTAAATCCCATGTATGGATTACGATAAGGCAATTGCCAAGCTTTTCTTCCGTAACCTTGTGTAAACCAAGAAATTTCACCCGCATAAGCTTGAGATTGAGGAATGTGTGCCATTACACCGCGATGTGCAGCCAAAAATCCATATTTCACCCTAAACTCTAATCCACTGGAATGGGATTGAGCAATCATTAGAAATTGAAGGTTTAACCAAAATAAAATCAGGATCCATTTCACCAAGCAAATGTAATTAAAACTCATTTTAAAAATTCAAAAAGAAATAAAAAATGTAATTTTAAAACAAATTAAAGACTTATGGATGCTCGATTAATGGCTTTTGAAAGATTACTCAATATCATGGACGATTTGAGGGAAAAATGTCCGTGGGACAAAAAGCAAACATTTGAAACCCTTAGGCCTTTAACCATCGAGGAATGCTATGAGTTAGCAGATGCCATCACCAATAAAAACATGAAGGAAATTCAAGGGGAAATAGGAGATTTATTCCTTCACCTCGTTTTTTATTCCAAATTAGGGGAAGAGAAGCGAGCATTTGATGTCACCAGTGTTTTAAACGCCATTTGTGAGAAACTAATTCACCGGCATCCACATATTTATGGTGATATCGAAGTGCAAAACGAAGAAGAGGTGAAGGCGAATTGGGAAAAATTAAAACTTAAAGAAGGAAAAAATTCCGTCCTTGAAGGGGTACCTCAATCCCTCCCCGCCATGGTTAAAGCCGCTCGCATTCAAGAAAAAGTGAAAGGAATAGGGTTTGATTGGGAAAATTCAACCCAAGTTTTTGAAAAAGTTAAAGAGGAAATTCAAGAGTTACAAATCGAAGTGGAATCCAACTCACCACGCATTGAAGAAGAATTTGGAGATGTCTTATTCTCGTTAATTAACTACGCACGATTCATTCATGTCAATCCTGAAAATGCCCTAGCGAAAACCAATCAAAAATTCATCAATCGTTTTCAATGGATGGAGCAAAAAATAAAGGAAGATCAACGCGCGATTGAAAATATGAATTTATCAGAAATGGACGCCTACTGGAATTTAGCCAAAGTTGCACTTAAAGATACAGCACAATAAATGAGCAATACGGATAAAAAATGATTTATGAATTTTTAACGCTTTATCGGAATTATATATTAAATTCACGTTCTTAAAAAAAGACCTAAATAATGAAATTTTACATTACGCTTGCAACATTAATCATTACCTACTTCTCATTTTCACAAGACGTTTCCATTCGAGGGTTTATCTACGACGCTAAAGGTGAAGCTGTTGGCTTTGAAAAAGTCCGTCTTTTAAACGCGAAAGATAGTTCTTTGGTCAGTGGTGCCATTTCAGACGTGAATGGTTTCTTTACGATTCCTAAAGTTGAAAAAGGATCGTACATCTTCAAAATCGACCACAGTAGTTCCATGCCTTTTGTTGAAAACATCGTCGTTAAAGACGCAAAAGGTATTGTGGATATCAAAATCAATTTAAAAAAATCGAACATCAAAGAACTTGGACAAGTGGATGTATCCGCGGAATCTAAGAAAAAGAAGACGGATGTGGGAATGTCTCAAATCAAATTGGATAAGAAAGGAATTGAGCGAATTCCAAGCGTTGGTGCCGAAAACGATATTGTTGGTGCGTTTTCTGTAACGCCCGGTGTTGTTACTACGGGTGACCAAGGGGGTCAACTTTACGTTCGTGGAGGAACACCTATTCAAAATAAAATTTTATTAGATGGGATGACGATTTATAATCCCTTTCATTCCATTGGTTTCTACTCTATTTTTGAAACAGAATTGGTGAAAAACGTAGATATTTACACAGGAGGTTTCGATGCGAAATATGGAGGTAGAATTTCATCAATCATGGATATTTCCTATCGCGATGGAAATCGCACCAAATTTGGCGGTAAAATTTCAGCATCACCATTCCTTGCAAAGGTTGTTTTAGAAGGACCTTTTTCAAAACGTAAAGATGGAACACCTTCCAATGCGTCTTACGTTTTTTCTGCTAAGCACTCTCTATTAGATTACACGTCCAAATCTTTATACCGTAATGTTAATGATGGTAACGGAATGCCATTTAACTTCACGGATTTATATGGTAAAATCACCTTTAATTCTGGGAATAGTTCTAAAGTAAGCGTATTTGGATTTTACAACTTAGACAGTGTGCATTATGATGTTGCAGATTTAACATGGAAAGCATACGGTGGAGGTTTAAATTTTATTTTAGTACCTGCCGGCTCATCCATTTTCATCAAAGGACATGTAAACGGTAGCGGCTATACAACTACTTTTAGAGAACAGAATGTTGAACCAAGAACAAGCAGCATCGGAGGTTTTGACATGGGTTTTGACTTTACAAAGTTTTTAAGAAATGAAAGTCAATTGGACTATGGATTCAGTTTTAACGGTTTTAGCACTTCTTTCGAAACCTATAACGAATTAAAAAGAAGAATTGCTATCGATAATTTCACTACAGAAATTACCGCTTACATGAGTTACAAATTAGTCACTAAACGATTTGTCATCAATCCTAGTTTCAGAGTACAAGCCTATGCTTCCTTAGGGGTCATTTCTCCTGAACCAAGATTAGGAATCAAATTCAACGCCACAGAACGCCTTCGATTCAAAATGTCTGGAGGTAGATTCTCTCAAAACTTCACGTCTGCCTCCTCCGATAAAGATGTAGTCAATTTGTTCAATGGTTTATTATCTGCTCCACAGAATGTTCAATCTAAATTTACCACAATCGATGGAAAAGAACGTGAAGTGCGCAATGGATTGCAATACGCTTGGCATGGTATCTTTGGAGTTGAATACGATTTAAATAAAAATTGGTCCTTAAATGTGGAGGGATATTACAAGTACTTTACCCAATTGAGTAACATCAATCAAAACAAGCTGTATGAAGATGTGTCTCAGTTTGCAAACATTGATGATGTTTACAAGAAAGATTTTATCATTGAATCCGGCCAATCTTACGGAGCTGATGTCTTATTAAAATACAACAAAAATCGATTATTTTTATGGGGTGTTTATTCCTTAGGTTACAACAAAAGATGGGATGGGTTCCAAGAATATTTCCCTGTATTTGATCGTAGACACAACATCAACCTTGTAGGATCTTACTTGTTTGGCAAGAAAAAAACATTAGAATTGAACGTTCGTTGGAATCTTGGTTCAGGTTTACCATTCACACCAACAGCAGGATTTTATCAAGCAGAGAACTTTAGTCAAGGTGTGACATCCAATTATGTCACCAGTAATCCGGATAACGTTTCCACCATTTTAGGGAAATTTAATTCAGAAAGACTTCCTTACTATCACCGTTTAGACATTACGGTTAAAAAACAATTCAAATTTAAGAATGAAACGCAATTAGAAGTAATTGCAAGTGTGACCAATGCATACAACAGAAATAATATTTTCTACGTTAACCGCGTCAGTTCAAAAGTCATTTACCAATTTCCGTTCCTCCCTTCATTCGGGTTGAATTATACCTTTTAATTAAAAAGCCACTTTAAAAAGTGGCTTTTTTTTAACCGTTCAATCAATAATTGAACGATTTGAGCCTTAAGTCCTTTTTTTGATTTAAATTCACTTAAACTTTAAATGATGAAACAGTATCTTTTACTTTCGACCGCCTTACTGATACACTTGCACTTTTTATCACAAGACACTAAACCCTTTTCTTGTGCTTCAAAATTTAAAAACGCGCAAGCGAAAAGCAACTCCCTTACGATGTCGCAGATTGCTGAAACTGAAAAATACAATGTTCATTTTTATGCCTTAGATTTAAACATGACCAATCTGAATACTTCGATTAGTGGTAATGTGTCCATTCATGCGAGCACTAATCAAGTCCTTGATTCTGCCTTATTTGAATTATTCAGTTCTTTTACCATAAACACGATATTGGTGAATGGAAACCCTGTCAACTACTCTCGAATAAATTCAGCCATTAAAGTACCGGTCAATGCTCTTGCTAATGAAAATTTTATCATTAAGGTAGATTATACCGGAACTCCGCCTACAGCTGCAACTAATCCTCTTGGAGGTTCTGGAATGACGAATGCCTCATCGCCAAGTTGGGGAAATCAGGTTACCTGGTCCCTCTCTGAACCCTTTGCTGCCTACGAATGGTTTCCTTGTAAACAATCCCTAAAAGATAAAATTGATTCCGTTTCAGTTAAAATCACCGTACCGAGTGCTTGTAAAGCGGGTTCGAATGGTGTTCTTGAACAAGTGGTCGACTTAGGCAATGGATTTACGCGTTATGAATGGTTTCACCGCCACCCTATTGCGTATTACCTGATTTCGGTAGCGGTAGCCGAATATATCGATTATACCATTTACGCAAATCCGATTGGATCAACTCAACCCATTCCTATTCAAAACTTTATTTACAACAACCCGAATACATTAACGAATTTCCAAAATCAGATCAACGAAACGGTTGCTTTCATGAACTTATTCAGCACCCAATTTGGACTTTACCCTTTTGCAGATGAAAAATACGGCCATTGTATGGCTCCTTTGTCTGGGGGAATGGAACACCAAACCATGACTACACAAGGTTTTTTTGAAAAGAGCCTAACTGCGCATGAATTAGCGCATCAATGGTTTGGAAATCAGGTAACCTGCGCATCATGGACAGATATTTGGGTCAACGAAGGATTTGCTTCTTATGCTGAATACCTCATGTTAGAAAACCTTTACCCGAGTCAAAAAGCGCAAGATATGCTCGATCGACACAACAACATCATGAGTGCAGCTGGAGGAAGCGTTTGGGTATTGGATAGTTTGAGTGATGCCAGTATTTTTAACGGTCGTTTAGTATATGATAAAGGAGCTGCCATAGTACATACGATGCGCTTTATGCTTAACGACGACATCGCATTTTTTCAAGCGCTTAAAAATTTTCAGGTGAATTATGCGGATTCATTTGCCATGGCAGGTGATGTAAAAATGGAATTAGAAAATGTTTCTACCGTAGATTTTAATCCTGTTTTTGAACAGTGGTATTATGGTGAAGGTTATCCAACCTACAGCGCAAAATTTAATACCATTGGAAATGATCTCTTATTGGAAATTTCTCATACGGCATCCAAACCAGGCTCTACTCCAACCTTTACCAATGACCTAGAGATCAAATTACAACGCGGTGCTATTGGAGACACGGTTATTCGGGTGGCTATCAATTCTAACCAAAGTCAGTTTTACATTCCAAATACGAAAACAGTTAACTTTCTAGTGATTGACCCCAATAATTGGATCATCAATAAAATTGGTTCGATTATAAAAGATGCTAACTTTACTGCGCAAAATGAAGAATTACAGCCTGTAAATACCATAGAAGTCTACCCTAATCCTTCATCAGATGGTTTATTTCATTTACGTACACATGAAGATTCCGAATATGAGTATGTATTGTATAATAACAAGGGACAAGTGATGGCTGAAGAAAAATCCATTTTGGGAGATTTCAACTTGCAAGTTCCTGAACAAGGTATGTATATTCTAGAAATTAGAAACGTAAACCAAGGAGAAGCGATTAGAAAACTAATTATTCGCAATTAATTAGCCAATTCAAAAACCAATTCGGATATGTGATTGAAATCGAAATAACGCGCTGCTACCTTGGATAAATCTTCCGCTGTAAGTGCGTCTATTTCTTTATGTATGTCTTGTATCGTATCAATTTGATCGAAAAACAATAAACTTTTGCCTAACCCAAGCATGAGTCCTGCGTTGGAATCCATACCCAATGCAATTTGACCAATCAATTGTTCTTTTGCTTGATTTAATTGCTTTACGGTAAGTGGCTCTTGGACAATGCGTTTAATTTCTTTGTAAACCAATTTAATGGCTTTGTTTACATTTTTTTCATCTGTACCCAAATAAATACTCCAAAATCCCCCATCGGCATATCCGGTGTAATTGGATTCTACATTGTAGGCAAAACCGTGCTTTTCACGAATCAACAGTGTTAATCTTGAATTTAAAGCAGGACCACCTAAAATATTGATTAATAATGTCATAGCTCTACGGTCGTCATCTAAATAAGATGGCGCCATTCCTCCGATAATCACATGGGCTTGATAGTTAGATGCCTTTTCCCTTTTAACATGAGCAACAGGTGAATGAAAGGCGAAAAACTGATCGTTTCTTGGTCCAACAGGCATATCTTTGAAGTAAATCGACAACCATTTGATCAACTTTGTCAAGGGAACATTTCCTACATAAGAAATGACCATATTTCCCGTTACGAAATATTTTTTCATGAACTGCAACAAATCCTCACGGGTAAATGATTTTACCGTTTCTGGAGTTCCGAGAATATTATATCCTAAGGAATGATTTGGATAGATTAACGACTCAAAATCATCAAATATTTTATCACTCGGACTATCCAAGTAGGAATTGATTTCATCCAAAACAATTTCCTTTTCTTTTTCAATTTCTTTGATCGGAAAATTGGAATTCATCACAATGTCTGCCAAGAGCTCAATAGCACGTTTCAAGTGTTCTTTCACAAAAGATGCGTAAACGACCATTTCCTCCTTGGCTGTATATGCATTTAGTTCTCCACCAACTGCATCTAATCGAGAAAGAATGTGATACGTTTTTCTTTTGGTTGTCCCTTTAAAAATACAATGTTCTAAAAAATGGGCAATTCCCATCTCTTTTTCTGTTTCAAATCGAGATCCCGCTAAAAATGTAATCCCTAAATGAGAAACTTCACTTTGATTTGGTAAATAAACCCCTTTTATTCCATTGGAAAGAGTGAAAACCTGAGGTTCAAATGCCATAAATTAAGGATTTTTTCGTTGTACGTGCCACTGACCGTTTTCAAAGAAATAAACGATACGATCGTGAAGTCGGGATGGTCTACCTTGCCAAAATTCTACCAAATTCGGTTTCAATTGATATCCACCCCAATGGGCAGGACGTGGAACCAAATCCGGAAATTTTTCAGCGTAGGCAGCAACCTTATGTTCTAATTCAGAACGATTTTCAAGCCATTCCGATTGCTTAGAAGCCCAAGCACCAATCTGGCTTCCTCTCGGTCTACTAGCAAAATAAGCATCTGAAACAAGCTCTTCCACCTTCTCTACAGTTCCCTCAATTCGCAACTGACGTTGTAAACCTGGCCAGAAAAACAACATGCTTGCTTTAGGATTTCGCGCTAAGTCTTGTCCTTTGTGAGATTCATAATTGGTATAAAACACAAAATGTTCATCAATTAGTTCCTTCAAGTATAAGATTCTAGAACTGGGTTGTCCATTTTGATCTACCGTACTTAACGAAAAGGCGTTAAATTCAACTTGATTTGTTTCGAATGCCTCTTGATACCATTTTTGAAATAAATCGAAAGGAGTTGACCCAAAATTGCCCTCTAATTTACCTTGATCAAAGTCGCGATGATCATTTTTAATATCCTCTAAAAAATCTTCCATGCTTAATCTTCGTCTGAATACTCATCCGTTAATTCGCTCATAGCTTCATCTTCATCGATGAAATCATCATCTAAATCCGATCCAGCAGCCGTGAACACTTTTCCATTTCCTACAGGTAAATCGTCCATTTCCTCAATAGGAGTTCTGCTAATTTCTCGATCCAATTGTTCTGCATATGGGAAAATCTCTACAATTGGAGATAAAGAAATTGAAGGTATTGAAAAATCAACCAACAACGTAGATAAAGACTCTTGAATTCGATCGTAGGCTTGTTTAATGTTACTCGCTGATACTAAAAAGTTTTGCGCAACTTTCTTTTTGGATTCACCTTCTCCTTCCCCATCAACTCGTTCATAGGTCACTTTACATTTAAACCAAGTATCAACATCGTCGTAAGCAAAAATGTCATGAATTTCTGTTCTGGCAATTCCTACCACATTGAATTCTCCTCGAATAACTGAACCTAATTCTTCATAAATTCTTGCTTCTGCATCCGTAAAGGTCATTGATGCTAATAAATACGGCTCCGTCACTCTTTTGAAAGAACCATTTTCTAATTGTTTTGTATATTTTACTTTTACGGTGAACCAATTATTCATTACGCTATTTTTTTTAATATTTTTAGGACACAAAGATAAGATATAAAAGTCATTTTTATTTCAATTTTTGCTTTTGTTTTGCACAAAATAAAATGCCTATTTTCTTAACTATTTTTTCTAATCTGAACACCTTAATTGGTGAATTTCTTGCCATCTGACAAAACAATGTAGTTGTGATTAAACATTTTGACTAAAACGGTATTTCCATAAATCTCATATTCAGCATCATTAACATTGGTGATTTCATAAACTTTTCCATCTACTAATGCACTTACCCCGCCGTAAATATTTCGAAATGCCACCACATTGTTTTTGATCTTATAATCTTTGGGGATAAAGTTGGATACCTCGTGTACACCGTTTTTAGAATAAGCATGCATTCTTGCATTTTCATCCCATAAAATAACATCATCATTGACATCCCAAAATCTGGGAGAAAAATCGGAAACCATTTCTTTTGAACTGGTGAAACGACATAAATTTCCGTTAGCGTCCTCGTAAGCAACAAACCCTCTCCCCGCTTTGAATTTTTGCATGAACAAACTTTCTGCATCAAAGAATTTCCCTTTGTAAAAAACGGTAAATGTCCTGGTAATTGGATCATTGTAGGCTAGCACATCAGTTCCAACTGAAAATTGAATATCACCAATCCAAACTCCTATATTGTAAAATTCACCTTTATAAAAAATCTTGTAAAAATCTCCGTTATCCTTGTAGACCACGATATTATCCCCAATAGCCTTTGGCATATACAAATCACCAGTTACATTATAAATGGGTGTTTTTTTATTCCTCCAATAGACATTTACCGAATTATAACGGGTATCCTCATAAACCACAATACTGTCCTTTACGACATATTCTTTAGAGTTATAAGTGAGCGTTTGCAACTTACCTGCATCCCATAAGTTCAAGGTTGGGCCGATATTGTAGGCCATCAAATGATCGGAAACTTGATACGTAAAAAGCATGTTTGAAATATCTTTTCGATCAACACCATCGTAAATTCTTAAATTTCCTCTTGTATCGGTGTAGGCAACAAAATCATCGCCCGCCTTATAATCTCGTATGGGTTGAAACTCCAATTGTTTAAAAAAACCATTTTCAAATGTTTTGAAGTACTGATTAAAATCAATAAAGGGAACCACTTTTTGACTTAAACTTTGTGAACAAATGAGCACAAAGAAGATGGATTTGATCATATGCATGAATCAAATGTAACAAATTTGAAGCCAAAAAAAAAGAGACTTAGACTAAATCTGTTTTTGTAAATTTGCACCATGAACTATCAAGCCTTGATTACCCAACTTAGAGCAGATTTAATGGTTTTTCAAAACGAAGAAAAGATTGTCGCGATGGAAAACTATATGAAAAATCGCTTTTCATTTTTAGGGATCACTTCCCAACCTAGAAATACGGTACAAAAAGTCCATTTCTCCAATTGGAAAATAAATTTAAGTTTAGAAGAAAAGTGGCAATTGATCTTTCTTCTGTTTCAAGAAAAAGAACGAGAATTCCAATACATCGCCATTGATTTTTTAAATCGCTTCCCAAGCAAAGATATTTACGAAAGCGACATTGATCGAATTGAACAACTCATACAACATAAATCATGGTGGGATTCCGTGGATAATATTGCCAGTAATTTTTTAGGGAAATATGCCGTAAAATTCCCCTTACCAATGCGACTTCGTATTAAAACATGGATGAAATCAGAAAATCTTTGGCTACAAAGGTCTTGTTTGATTTTTCAATTAAAATTTGGAATAAAAACCGATTTCTCCTTACTTACTTCGCTTATTCTCGAATTAAAAAACCATCAAAACTTTTTTATTCAGAAAGCTATTGGTTGGTCCTTGCGACAATTTGCTAAATTTGAACCAGAAAAAGTAAAAGAATTTGTTGTACGAAACGAAATCACAGGATTAGCGTATCGTGAAGCGTTAAAAAACATTCAATAAAATGGCATTAATAAAATCATGCAGGGGATTTACCCCTCAATTTGGAGAAGATTGTTACATGGCTGAAAACGCCACCATTGTTGGTGATGTAATTGCCGGCGACTTATGCTCGTTCTGGTTCAATGCTGTTGTTCGCGGCGATGTCAATAGCATTCGCATGGGAAACAAAGTAAACGTTCAAGATGGTGCGGTAATTCATGCGACTTATGAAAAAACCAAAGTAGTCATCGGAGACCACGTATCTATTGGACACAATGCCTTGGTGCATGGATGTACAATCGAAGAAAATGTACTTATCGGCATGGGGGCAATTGTGATGGATAATTGCTATATCGAATCGAACTGTATCATTGCTGCTGGAGCAGTACTTTTAGAAGGAACACGTGTCGAATCTTGGAGCATTTATGCTGGAGTACCTGCTAAAAAAGTGAAAACCTTGACCCCTGAATTATTCAAGGGAGAAGTGCAACGTATTGCTCAAAATTATGTCTTATATTCCAGTTGGTTTAAATAATCCCATATGAAAGTTTATCACAATAATCAATGTTCTAAAAGTAGGAATGCCATTGAGTTTCTAAAGGAAAAGAATCAAAATTTCGAAACCATCACCTACTTAACCAATCCAATTTCAAAAGAAGAATTGATTGAAATCCTTCGCAAATTAAATATTCCTGCCTTTGATTTAATTCGTAAAAACGAAGCTATATTCAAGGAGCAATTTAAAGGACAAGATTTATCAGAATCCGAATGGATAGACGTCATGCTCAAACACCCTAAATTAATCGAAAGACCGATAATCGTCAAGGATGATCGAGCGGTAATTGGGAGGCCAACCGAAAAAATTTTAGAATTACTCTAGTTCATCCTTTCAATTATCGATTATTTAACGGAAATTTGCAATACAAAATTTAGAAATGAGAACAAAATATTTAGATTTAATTGACCAAACTTTTGATTTCCCTCAAAACGAGTTTAATCTTAGGGAAGATCGTCTGATGTTTCATGGAATTGATTTAATGCGATTGATCAATGAACATGGTACACCTTTAAAATTTAATTATTTACCCCAAATTTCTAATAACATTCAACGTGCTAAAGGTTGGTTTCGTGAGGCCATGAATAACTTAGGTTATGCAGGAAATTACTACTATTCTTACTGCACCAAAAGTTCGCATTTTTCCTTTATTTTAGATGAAGTCTTAAAAAATGATGTACACATCGAAACCTCTTCTGCTTTTGATGTAGACATCGTGAAAAATTTATACAACTCAGGCAAACTAGCTAAAGATAGTTTTGTCATTTGCAATGGGTTTAAACCTAAAAACTACATTGAAGGTATTGTGGACTTGATCAATGAAGGTAATTTAAAAGTAATCCCTGTCGTGGATAACACCCAAGAATTACATGAAATCCTTGCTCGTACGGACAAAAAGATACAAGTGGGAATTCGAATTGCCTCTGAGGAAGAGCCAAAGTTTGAGTTCTATACTTCACGTTTAGGTATTCGTTACCGCGAAATTGTACCTTTTTACAAGGCAATTCTGCAAGAAAACCCTAGAGTTGAAGTGAAAATGTTACATTTTTTCATCAATACAGGAATAAACGATACCGCATATTATTGGAACGAATTAACCAAATGTTTACGTGTCTATTCAGACTTGAAAAAGGTATGTCCTAGTTTGGATTCCTTGAACATTGGCGGCGGTTTCCCGATTAAAAAATCATTAGCTTTCGACTACGATTACGCTTACATGGTGCGAGAAATTTTAACGCAAATTAAACGCGTTTGTACCGATAATGACATTCCTGAACCCAATATTTTTACTGAATTCGGTTCATTTACCGTTGGTGAAAGTGGAGGTGCATTATTTAGTGTCATCCATCAAAAACAGCAAAACGATCGAGAAAAATGGAATATGATTGACTCCTCGTTCATGACCAATTTACCAGATACCTGGGCGATTAATCAGCGCTTCATTATGTTGCCCATCAATCGTTGGAATGATGACTATGAAAGGGTGTTATTGGGCGGTTTGACATGTGATAGCGATGATTATTACAACTCTGAACAGCATTCAAATGCCATTTACCTTCCGAAATTTGACCGCAACCAAGTACTTTACATTGGCTTTTTCAACACGGGTGCTTACCAAGAAACCATTGGTGGCTTTGGAGGCTTAAAACATTGCCTTATCCCAGAACCTAAGCATATCTTAATTGAACGCGATGAAAACGGAAAATTAGTTACCAGTGTTTTCAGTAATGAACAAACTGCTACAGATTTTATGCGTATCTTAGGCTATCAAATTGATTAAACTTAACCTTATGAATAAAACATACTACGAATCTCTTTTAGACAACAACAAGAAATGGGTTACATCAAAATTAGCTCTTGACGAAAATTATTTCGCTCGATTAGCTGATGGTCAACAACCCCCTATTTTATGGATTGGTTGTGCGGATAGCCGAGTACCTGCAAATGAAATTATAGGCGCTGAACCAGGAGAAGTCTTTGTGCATCGAAATATTGCAAACATGGTGTTGCATACCGATATGAACATGTTGAGTGTTTTGGATTATGCCGTAAACGTATTAAAAGTAACCCACATTATTGTTTGCGGACATTACGGTTGTGGTGGTGTTAAGGCTGCCATGGGAAATCATCAATTTGGTTTAATTGACAATTGGATCCGACACATCAAAGACGTTTATCGTTTTCATTATGATGAATTGAATCAAATCGAAGATGAAAATGAACGATTCTCTAGATTTGTAGAATTAAATGTAAAAGAACAAGTTTTTGATTTAGCGAAAACTTCTATTGTGCAGAATGCGTGGAGAGCCAAACAAGAACTACATATTCATGGATGGGTATACGACATTAAAGATGGGATTATCGATGACCTTAATGTGAATTTTAGCGACAACTCAGGCTTATCGGAAGTTTATCGTCTGGATTTATAAGTTAGGTAAATGGAAGAATACACGAATGATTTAATTCACGAAACCTCCCCTTACCTGCTGCAACATGCCCATAATCCAGTAAACTGGGTCGCTTGGTCGAATGAAGCTTTTGAAAGAGCAAAAAAAGAAAACAAACTTGTTTTAATATCGATTGGTTATTCTGCTTGCCATTGGTGTCATGTCATGGAACATGAATGCTTCGAAGATGAAGAGGTTGCTACCTTAATGAATAAATTCTTCATTAACATAAAGGTGGATCGAGAAGAAAGACCTGACGTTGATCAAATATACATGACTGCCGTTCAACTGATGACTCAAAAAGGAGGCTGGCCACTAAATTGCTTTACACTTCCAGACGGAAAACCCATTTATGGTGGCACCTATTTCCCAAAGGAACATTGGATGTATATTTTAAGATCTTTACAGGAAACGTACACAAATGACCCTGACAAAGCTAGGGAATATGCCGAAAATTTAACTGAAGGCATTCAAAACAGTGAATTGATCGATCAAATCATTCCCACGCATACTTTTGAAAGCAAACATCTCGACGAACTAGTGCTTCGATGGTCAAAACATTTTGATCGACAATATGGTGGCGACTCTAAAGCTCCAAAGTTTCCACTTCCTGACAACTATCAATTTTTACAAGCTTATGGCTATGTCACCAAACATGAGAACGTTTTAAGGCATGTTGATTTAAGCCTAAAAAGTATGGCCTATGGTGGGATTTACGACCAAATCAGGGGTGGTTTTTCACGTTACTCTGTCGATTTACTTTGGAAAGTCCCCCACTTTGAAAAAATGTTGTACGATAACGGACAGCTGATATCGCTTTATGCACAAGCCTTCAAAAGAACAAAGAAATCTCTTTACCGAGAAGTGGTTGAAGAGACCATTCAATGGTTAGAGGATGAAATGCGTTCCCCTTTTGGTTGCTTTTTTTCTGCCATCGACGCAGATTCTGAAAATGAAGAAGGGAAATTTTATGTTTGGACTAAAGAGGAGTTAAGCGCTTTACTCAAAAAGGACGAACAATGGTTGTTCGATTATTACAATGTCAACCAATTGGGAGCTTGGGAGGGTAATTACATCCTCATGAGAAACTTAAGCGATGAGGAGTTTGCGCAACAACATGGATTACGAATTGACAACCTAAAAGAACAAGTCAAATCTATCCAAAAAAGACTGTTAAATACTAGAAATGAACGCATTAAGCCAGGAATCGATGATAAATGCTTGAGCTCTTGGAATGCGATGACAGGAAAAGGCTTATTGGACGCTTATCTGGCATTTCAAAACGAACATTTTTTAAACCTAGCAAAAGGAATACAGCTCTGGTTGGAAAAATATATGCTTGCTGAAAATGGTAAGATTTATCGAAACTTCAAGGATGGAAAAGCCAACATCGATGGTTTTTTGGAAGATTATGCCTTAGTCATCGAATTTTACATTGCCTTATTTCAAGCCACGTTAGAAGAAAAGCATTTAGAACAAGCCAAAAAAATCTTGGAGTTCACCTTAATCCATTTTTCACATGAAAAACAAGTGATGTTTTACTTCACACCGGAAAATACCGATTTAATAGCAAGAAAAATGGATATCAACGATAATGTGATTCCTTCCTCTAACGCTGTGATGGCAATGAATTTATTTACACTTGGTTCCTATTTTGCTCATGAAGCATGGATGAATCGAGCCAAGCAAATGGTTAATGCGATGTATGACGGAATGGAACATTATGGTTCAGGTTACTCGCATTGGGCACAACTTTTATTGAAATTTACCCATCAACATCATGCAATTGTTATCAGTGGGAAGGATGAAAAAGAAAAGTATTTTGAATTAGCCAAGGAATATCTACCGAATATCCTTTTAGGAATCAGCAGCAACGATAACATCCCTTATTCCAATCATAAAAAAAACATTGAGCCTAAAACGGTTTACTATTGGTGTCAGCATGAAACCTGTTTTGAACCGACTACAGATATTGATTCCATTTTGAAGCGCATCTATGTTTAAACTCCTTAAGCTTCTCGTTTTTTCATTTGTTGCGCTTAACTCGAAAGCCCAAATGTTGAATAATAAAAATGGTGATGCCTTCACGGATAAACCCTTTTTTAACGAGGTTTTCATTCAAAAAAACAAGGTAAAAGAACTGAAAGGTAATTTCATCTACAAGAAAAAAGGAGATGTGATGCGGCCTACCACCTATTACTACGTGTACCACTTTGATACTTTAGGTCGATTAGACTTCACCTATGAAACCAAGCAAGATGATGGCACCAAAGACAGCACTAAGATCTTTTTTTATTACGACTCCCTTCAACGCATTCGAGAAACTTACCAGACAAATTCCAATGGTTTTTTGGTGAAAAGTTACACCTTCGATCATGCTAACTTTAAAACGAGTGAATTAGTCAGTCAATTGTATTACGATTCCATAGAAGAAGCTCCTAGAAGCACCATACTTCAGGAAGAAACTATTGTAAATCAATATTTTGATAAACAAATTCAAAGTACTTATTACAACAATTACCACCTCCCGTACAAAAAAATCACACAGAAATTTAACGATTTAGGTTATCTTTTGGAAAGTGAGGACTTCTTCCTGATGAATTCTTCTCGATTAACCACGAAATACACTTATAGCGAACATGGTTTTTTGGCTCAAAAAACGACCTACATGGATACGCTATCTATTCCGGTACAGGAAGAAAAATACCTTTACGATGACTTTGGTAACCTAACTGTAAAATCGATTTATAAAAACGGAATACATCAAACAGATATTGAATTTTTATACAATCAAAAAAGTGCACTTTTGGCAACCATTATCATTCGAGAAGTAGCTACAAACTTCATGATGATCATCCGATTTACTGATATTTCTTTTTATGAAGTTTCGGATACCACAGATATGAGAATCGATGATGGTGAAGAGGAACAAATCGAAATCGAGTAGAAACTACATCCTTTACCATTAACCACTCATAGTATTCAATTTCCTTTTATCAACAATTGCTTCATATTTCAGAAATTCTAACTTTCTTTGTTTAAACTTTAAAGAACACAATGAAAAAATTAATCTTTTGCATATTGCTCGGTTTATCAACCAATACAGTAATAGGCCAGAAAAAATTAAGCTATGTGGAGTATGATTTACCAAATGGCTTACACGTAATTCTGCATGAAGAACATGCAACCCCTATTGTAACGGTATCCATTTTGTACCATGTAGGTTCTAAAAATGAAAACCCAGAAAGAACAGGTTTTGCACACTTTTTTGAGCATTTGCTTTTTGAAGGTTCTACCAACATTGAGCGAGGAGAATACGATAAATATGTAGAAAACAATGGTGGAACTTTAAATGCGAACACTTCCCAAGATCGTACTTATTACTATGAAATTCTACCTTCTAACCAATTGGAATTAGGACTTTGGCTAGAAAGTGAGCGTTTGTTGCATGCAAAAGTTGACAACAAAGGAGTAGAAACACAACGAAGTGTCGTGAAAGAAGAAAAACGTCAACGTATTGACAATCAACCATATGCTTCTTTTATGTATGAAATGTTCCGTCGATTATTTACCGTTCATCCATACAAATGGCAACCCATTGGAAGTATGGAGCACCTTGATGCTGCACAAGAGCAAGATTATATCGATTTTTACAGAACATTCTATGTTCCAAGTAACGCAACCCTTTCGATTGCTGGTGACATTAACATTGAACAAGCAAAAAAATGGATCGATAAATATTTTGCAACTATTCCAAAAGGACAAGCAATCAACTTATACAGAGATTTTGAAAACTTATCTGACGAAGCTTTTAAAGCGAAATACAGTGTCGATAAATCAAAATTTGATGCGAACAACTTTATGAAATCTTCAACTCCAGAAGCGAAACGTTTGATCAATGCTTATGCTTCCAAAGCGGTTGAAATTCCTCGTCCGAACAAAGACACTGAAGTGTTAACCAAAGTAACTCAAGATACGATTTACGATAACATTCAATTGCCAGCTATTTTCATGGGGTATAAAATGCCAGATCAAAACAATCCAGATACCTATGCGATTGATATGATGAATGAAGTGTTATCTGGAGGAAGCTCCTCAAGAATCAATAAAGAAATTGTAGAGAAAAAAGAATTGGCATCTTTTGCTTTTTCATTCTCATTCGGATTAGAAGATGCTGGTCTTGGAATTTTCGCAGCAATTGCATCAAAAGATGTTCAGTTAGATGTTATCCAGAAAGAATTCGATGCGCAAATTGATAAAATCAAAAACGAATTGATTTCTCAAGAAGAGTTTGAAAAAGTAAGAAATTCATTTGAGAACAAATTAGTTTCATCGAATGCGACCATTGCCGGAATTGCTGAAAATTTAGCGGATGCCTATGTTTACCAAGGTTCAACTGAAAAAGCAAATACGCAATTAGAAAATTATTTAAAAGTAACTAAAGAAGATATTCAGCGCATTGCAAAAAAGTACTTAACGCAAGATGCTCGCGTGATCTTATATTATCTTCCAAAAAACTAACTTGATTCGTTATGAAAAAACAAATAATCGCTTTAGCCATCGCATTACCGACTTTAGTCTTTGGACAAGTAGATCGCACGAAGCAACCGGCAGCACAAAAAGCAACAAAAATAAACATTAAAGATTCAGAAGTATTTACTACTGAAAATGGAATTACCGTAATACTTTCCGAAAACCATAAATTGCCGACCGTATCTTTCGCAGCATTTATGGGTTCAGACCCAAAATTAGAAAAGGAAAAAGCAGGATTATCTGAAATTTCCGGATCTTTAATCATGTCCGGGACCACCAATAGAACCAAAGATCAATTGGATAATGAAGTGGATTATATTGGAGCTAATTTAGATGCAAGCAGTAATTCCATTTCCCTTTCTTGTTTGACAAAGCACATGGAAAAAGGTCTTTCATTAATGGCTGACGTTACTATGAATGCCAATTTCCCAGAGTCAGAGTTCAACCGTATCGTAAAACAATTTGAATCTTCCCTGTTGAGCGCAAAATCAGATCCTTCAACGATGGCTCAGAATGCAGTTTCTAAGGTGAATTTCCCTAATCATCCATTTGGTGAAGTTATGAGTGAAAAAACCTTGAAAAATATTTCAAGAGAAGATGTGATTAATTATTACAAATCAAACTTTAGTCCTAAAGGAGCATACATTGTGGTCGTTGGAGACATTACCAAAGAACAAACCAAAGCGATGATTCAAAAATACTTTGGAACTTGGAATGGTGTTGCTCCATATAAACAAGCCTACACTAGCAAAAACATCAACAAAGGAAATCGTGTGATTTTTGTTAAAAAACCAGGTGCCGTTCAATCGGTCATTCAAGTTTCTTTTCCAATCGACATGATTCAAGGAGATGCGAATCAACTTCCAACAACCGTTTTAAATACCATTTTAGGAGGTTCAGGTTTCGGTTCAAGAATGATGCAAAATTTAAGAGAAGATAAAGCCTACACGTATGGTTGTTATTCCTCTTTAAACATCACTGAAAATGGTTCATGGCTTTCAGCGGGTGGTAACTTTAGAAATGATGTAACGGATTCCGCTATTGTTCAAATATTAATGGAATTGGACAAAATTGCGAATGGCTATGTAACCGATGAAGAGTTAAACCTCATTAAATCTTCAATGGCAGGAAGTTTTGCTCGTTCCTTAGAGAGACCTCAAACCATCGCTCGATTTGCCTTGAACATCATTAAATACAACTTAGCAAAAGACTATTACCAAACGTATTTAACGCGATTGGAAAATGTAAATAAAGACGACGTTCTTACGATGGCTCAAACCTATTTGACAGCAAAAAATTGCAACATCATTGTCGTGGGTAATGAAGCAATTCTAGAGAAATTAAAAGTATTCGATGCTGATGGTAAAATTGAATTTGTAGATGCTTTTGGTGATGAATTGAAAGAAATGAAAAAAGCAGATATTACCAAAGAAAAGTTGATTGAAAACTACCTTTTAGCGGTAACCAAAAGTGCTAACGCAAAAGAAGTTGCGAAAAAACTCAAAAAAGTAAAATCTTTAGTAGAGGTTTCTGATATTTCTATTCCGCAAGCGCCATTCCCGATTAAAAACACGAAAGTTTGGGTATCTCCTGCAACAGAAGGAAGTAAATTGGAAGGACAAGGAATGGTTTTCCAACGTACATTCTTTGATGGTAAATCTGGTTATGCCATGAGCATGCAAACAGGCAAGAAAGAACTCACTGCAGAAGAAATTGTTGAGAAGCAAAAAACAAGTGGTTTATTCCCAGAACTAAACTATACTGCCAATCAAATTAATTATGAGTTATTAGGAATCGAAAGCTTAAATGGAAAGGATGTATATGTCCTTAAAATTGCACAATCAAAAGGTGAAAGTTTTGATTATTTTGATGCTTCTTCTTTTATGAAAGTTAAATCATTTACGATTCAAAAAGAAGAAGAAGAAACACAAGAAATAACCATGGAATTTGGCGATTTTAAAGAAGTTAATGGCATTTTATTTCCATTTACAACCAATTTAATCGCTGGAGGTGCTACGCTTTCTGGTAAAGTTTCTAGTTTGAAAATCAACGAAAAAGTAGACCTTTCAGAATACAAGTAATAGATTTCAACATAGCATGTTAATAAACCGCTCAAATTTGGGCGGTTTTTTTATTTTATTATAAGAATATGAAGTAAATTTGCAGCGTATGAAACACATGTTGACCATTATTATGCTATTTTTTGTTTTCGGCCTTTTCGGTCAAAACATGAGCAAAATATCTATTTTTTTCATCAAGAATTCCGTTGAAATCACCACAACTTCCCAAGATGAATTCAGTCTGTGGTTAAATGACACAAGTAACCATGATCTCAAAATTGAAAAAATTGAGGTCTATAGTGATACTAACGGTACAACACAGCACAATCAAAATCTATCGCTTCGAAGATTTACAAAAATTAATGACGCATTAACATCTTTAAATTACCAAATCCCAACTCCAATTATTTTAGGAGAAAATTACGCCGACTCTATTGAAGACATCACTAATTATGATTATTGGAGGAGAATCGATCTATATTACTTTTCCAAAACAAGAAACGTAAATGAGGTGCAAGAAACAAAAATCGATACCTTGTTGGAAAGTGCACCAGCTGACACCACTAATACTCCATCCAAATTTTTTGTAGATGAGTTTAATCCCATTATTTTAAGTATTGAATTTTATGGTGGAAAAACGAAACTCTTAAATTCATCCTACAAAGAATTAAACTTGTTATATGATTTCATGAAAACAAACCCTAATGTCAATGTATTGATCAGAGGACACGTTTGTTGTGGGAATAAAATGAGACTGTCAAAAAGAAGAGCAAAAGCCGTTTATAAGGAATTAAGAAAAAGAGGAATTGCCAAAAATCGCATGAAATTTAAAGGAATGAGTAACAAAAACCCAATTGCTTTTCCTGAAAATACAGACAACGATCGTCAGAAAAACCGACGAGTGGATGTTATATTCTCTATCTAAATTTTATCGATTTAGTTTTCCTTCTTAAAAATTTGTATATTTATTTTCTACTATTATACAAAAATGGAAATAAAACAGAGTAATTTAATCGAAGTAACCGAACAATTATCCAGAAGTAAATTTATCAGTGATGGATCAATTGATGAAATCATTAATTCTATTCTATTAATTGTAACCAATGTGTTAGACGTTGAACGCTCAAGCATTTGGTTTATCTCGAATGATCAAAGAACCTTAACAAATCAACTTGCTTATTCCATTAATCAAGGTTACTATAAGATGGATCCAATTCTAGAAAAGGACTCCCCAAATTACTTCAAACACATTCAATCCGACCAAATTCTAGTAAGCAATGACGCTTATAAGGATCCTAAAAATTTTGAAATCAAAGACAATTATATCGCTGTCAATGGAATCAAATCGATGCTAGATGTTCCTTTTCGTTTGAATGGTAAGTTTACTGGAGTTTTCTGCATTGAAACTACTTCAAAAAAAAGAAATTGGACGGTCTATGAACAACAATTTGTCATTGCATTAGCCCATATTTTAACACTCACGATTTTAAATCACGAAAACAATACAAATAAAAAATCATTAGAAGATTTATTAGAGGAGAAAACCATCTTAATTAAAGAGCTTAATCATCGTGTAAAAAACAACCTTAGTATTATTCTAGCTTTACTTAAAAATGAAAGCCATAAATCCAAAGACGATTTTCACCAAAATCTATTCGGAAATATCATTCAGCAGGTTTACGCGATTTCATCCATTCACCAATCTATTAATTTTACAGAAAATTTTAATGCGATTAATTTAAAAGCAATTCTAACCGATCTTTTGGGTAACATTCAGAAAAGTTATGGCAATATTTTTCAAGTCCAAATTCAATTGCATTTAATCGATATGATGGTAGATGTGAAAAATGCTACCTCATTGACCCTAATCATCAACGAAGTAATCACCAATTCGTACAAGCATGCCTTCAAACAAAATCGAAACAATCAATTGATCATTAGCTTGTCAAAAGAAGGTCAATCCAATAAAATTATCATTCAAGATAATGGGGATACCAATCCATTCCCTATCAAAAAAGGTCAGGGTACCGAATTAAACGATGCCCTAATTGAACAAATGGATGGTTCGATTCAACAAGAGTATCAAGAGGGTCTGATCACCACCATTATTTTTGATTAATCTTAGGGTTTGACAAATCTCAATACTACTTTATTAACTCCTTCGATTTCAATGAAATAAATTCCTCTTGACCAATTTTCAGCATTCAATTCCAACATGGGTTGTTCCTTTTCCCAGATAGTCTGATTCACTATTTTTCCATGTTGATCAACAATCGTGATGTTTGCGTTTGTTTTATGTGAATTCTTAGAAGAAAGATAAAATAATTTATCGGTAGGATTCGGGGAAATTGAATAATTTACATCATCAACTCCATTTCTTTGAATCGAAATCGTATCCGAAATGGTTTCGCTACCATCAAAGTCGCGCTGAATTAAACGGTAATAATTCATGGATTCACCGATTTCAAAATCATCAAATTCATATTGTAAAGTAGTGTTTGAATTTCCAGCACCTGGAAGTTGGCCAATGGTTGTAAATTCAATTCCATCGTTCGATTTTTGCAAACGAAATTCTTCATTATTCCGTTCATTGATCGTCGTCCAAGTAAGTTTATTTTTAATCGCTAAACCTTCACCTGAAAAATCAACCAATTGTATAGGAAGCGGGATTGCGCCTAAAACACCAATTCCAAACCCTGAAAACCCAGAATTGAAGGTAGCTTTTAATGCCACACCCCCTGAATTGAAAGTGCTTAATGTTGCTGGTTTCGATTCAATACTATAATTAGCAAAATTAGAAGGTGTCACTGCGTTTATCGAATTTCCAGAAACTTTGATCATCTCCAACTCTGTCCTTGAACGACCAGTTTCAGCTTCCCAACCAGCAATTTCAGCTTCGGTATAATACAAGGTAATCTCATAGGAACCGTTGCTAAGATTGGTTGTTGGAGTAATCAAATAGGTTTTTGCAGCTACATTATAACTTGCATTGGTTGACCAGAAATTTTTAGAATAACTGACATTAGTTGGCACATCTCGATCAACAGATACTGAAGTACATCCATAATCCCAATTGGATAAACTACTTAATGCTATCATTCGATTTGAACTTACTACATCGTTGTAAATCAGATAATTGAATGGTTTTATCTGGATATTTTTTGGTTGACTAACATTGACTAAAGTTTGTATGTTTTGGTCGCAAGACATGGTGAAATTATCAATTGCTAACCCATACTTCCAAGCTCCACCATCATTGTAAATGAAACGTATTTGGATTAATTTCCCGAGATATGCGTTCAAGTTGATTTGTTGATTATTCCAACCAGCACTCACTACCCCACTTCCATTTATAGTTGAATTTGGGTTCGCTAAGGTCAAAAGTTGTGAGTAGGCAGTCCAAGTTGCACCATTGTTAGATGAACTTCTGATCCAAACCGTGGCTGATTCACCGTTTTGGTTTGAAAATGCATGATCGAAACTGAGTAATACATTTGATTTATTCGACAAATCAATACTCGGTGAAGTTAAACGATCATTTGCTTTATTACAGTTGCACGCATCGTCATTCGTGTAAGCAAATTTAGTCCCGTTACTTATATTAAATTTTAAATAGGTACTATTTGCTGCACTTGTGGTACCAACTTTAAAAAGATCTGACCCAGTATTACCTAAAGTAGTAAATGCCCCAAGTCCATTTTCAAAATTCTCACTAAAAAACACTTGTGAAGGACTCGAAAAATCATCATTTAAAATAGATAAAGATATCGTTTCCGTTCCATTTGAAGCACTAAATGCATTTCCTGTAGTGTTTAACGTAAACGAAAGTTGGATGATCTCATCATTTTCGATATGTCCATCTTCATAAATACGCAGTGTAACTAATTTTGGTTGTACCTGACCCGCTAAAAATGTGACCGAAGCAGGAATGATATCAAAATCGACTCCTTGTGTAGCGGAAGTTAACGCTTGTAGATTAAAGGTGGCTACCGCATTGGCAGAAGGCGCATCTCCAATGGCTAGATTTACCGTAACCTCCTTATACCCACAGCTCGTTCCTTCGGTCACTGAAGTTGCTGATTGATTGGTAAAATACACCATGGGTCCTGGGTTACATATCGTGACGTAAGAATTCGGCAATGAAGCTCTTCGCGGCGAAAAAGACAATACGGTTCGAATTCGATCTTTTTGGTTCTGTGTAAAGATATTCATACAATTATCATCCGTATAATCCATATAATTTGCCACCATATCATTGACATCTGGTGCAGGATCGGTGCAACTATTTGTTACCGGACATCCAAAATTAGCGGCATCGGACAATGGCGTATCGTTGCAAAAATCATCCACTGTGCAGTCTCCGTCTCCCCAGATATGCCGCAAACCTAACCAATGTCCTACCTCATGGGTCATAGTTCGACCTAAATTATAGGTTGGGTTATAGTTACCTGCTGGATAAATTGCTGAAGATCCAAAAGCATCAAAAGAGGCAACTACACCATCCGAATTGGCAGCACCTCCGTTTGTTGACAAACCTTGTAACCCGGAAGCATCGGGAAATTGAGCATAACCTAACGTTCCAGCCATGTCACCACTGAATCGCATCGTCCACATATTCAAATAATTATCAGGATTCCAAATCGTTGCAGGCTTTAAAGTTCCATCAATCTCAGCCATGGTGGTATAGCTGCTAACACCTGTATTTACGCGATCAATTCCATTTGTTGAATTTCCATTCGGATCAATTTGTGCCATACAAAACTCTACCTCTACATCAGCTCCAACCGAACTTGTATTGTAGCCTGGAGTTCCCATCATGCGTCTAAAATCTTCATTCAACACTTGAATTTGAGACAATACTTGTTCATCCCTAATGTTTTCTTCCGACCCATAAGCATCTCCGTTATGAATAACGTGCACGACTACGGGAATTTTCAAGACAATTAATTTTTCAATTCCACCATTTTTTTGAAGTATAGTTTGTTGTTTTTGGTAGTCTTTGATTTTAGTTTGAAGCCATTTTTCCGTTTGTTGTAAACTCGGCAATAATGGATTTTGAGATCGCCGAATGGAGTCTCTTTCCATGGTAGCACAACGAATAATGCCGTTTGGATCCTTAATAGATTTAAATTGTATTTGCTGAACAAATGCAGAGAAATAGCAAAGTGATGCTACAAAAGTAAATGCTGCTTTCATGTAAAAGGTTTCAGTTCGAGCCTCAGCTCAGTTTAGTTTCTAGTTTGTTGGGTAAATATATAAAAAATATTAAAACAAACAACTTGAATACCAAATATATAGCAACAAAAAACCCTGATTTTTCAATCAGGGTTTTCATGAGATTTATCGAGTAAATAACATTTCTCTGAATTTTGGCAATGGCCATAACTCATCATCGATCAATAATTCTAACTTATCTGCGTGGTATCGAATTTCATCAAAATGAACTTTCACTTTATCGCAATAAGCATATGCTTTTTTGTGCGCATTCTCCAATTGATTCGCCACCTTACGTTCTTTTAACATAACATCAGCAGCATCCTTCATTTTATTTAAATGAATGGAAATTCTACTTAATAAATCGATTTGTGCTGCAGCTGCTTTTTTACCTTCTTTATCGCCGTAAACATCTACCAATCCGGAAATGTTTTTGATCAATTTGTTTTGGTATTCGATTACCGCAGGAATGATATGATTTTGCGTTAAATCACCCATGATACGTGCCTCAATTTGCAATTTCAATACGTAGTTTTCGTATTCAATTTCTTGACGTGCCTCTAATTCACGTGGTGTCAAGACGTTCAAATCGTTGAATAATTTAACAAACTTTTTATCCCCCCACGCCTCTAAAGCTCTTGGGGTATCTTTAAAGTTATTCAAACCTCTCTTCTCTGCTTCTTTCACCCACTCATCACCGTAACCATTTCCTTCAAAACGAATCTTTTTCGATTCTTTGATCATTTTTTGCAATTGGTGTAAGATCGCTTCGTCTTTGCTTTCCCCTTTTTCGATTCTTGCGTCTACTTGCGCTTTAAAGTTTTTCAACTGTTGTGCCATCATCGTATTCAACACGATCATTGCAGAAGAACAGTTGGCAGAAGAACCAACAGCTCTAAATTCAAATTTATTTCCGGTAAACGCAAACGGAGAAGTTCTATTTCTATCCGTATTATCCAGCATGATTTGAGGAATTTTACCGATGTTTAATTTCAATTCCGTTTTATCTTCCGGAGTCATTTTTCCAGCCTTCACATTTTTCTCGATTTCATCTAATAAATTAGATAATTGAGAACCGATAAAGGTTGAAATAATCGCTGGAGGCGCTTCATTTGCTCCAAGACGATGATCGTTTCCTGCAGAAGCAATACACGCTCTTAATAAATCCGCGTTTTCATAAATCGCATAAATGGTATTAACGAAAAACGTTAAAAACTGTAAATTACTTTTTGGATTTTTTCCTGGTGCCAATAGATTCACACCAGTATCTGTACTTAATGACCAGTTATTGTGTTTACCAGAACCGTTTACACCTGCAAATGGTTTCTCATGTAATAAAACTCGGAAATCGTGTTTACGCGCAATTTTCTCCATTAAATCCATCAATAATAAATTGTGGTCATTGGCTAAATTACATTCTTCGAAGATAGGTGCACATTCAAATTGGTTTGGCGCCACCTCGTTATGTCTTGTAGTTACTGGAATTCCTAATGCGATAGCTTCCATCTCGAACTCACGCATGAATGCAGTTACACGCTCAGGAATTGATCCAAAATAATGATCCTCTAACTGTTGTCCTTTTGCAGCAGCATGACCAAACAAGGCTCTTCCTGTCATCATCAAATCAGGACGTGCATTGAACAAAGCCTGATCAACCAAGAAATACTCTTGTTCCCATCCTAAAGTTGCGTTTACTTTGGTAACATTTTTATCAAAATACTGACAAACGTCAACCGCTGCTTGATCCACAGCATGTAAAGCTTTCAATAAAGGCATTTTATAATCTAACGATTCTCCCGTGTACGAGATAAATATGGTAGGAATACATAACGTTTTTCCAATGACGAATGCAGGTGAAGATGGATCCCAAGCCGTATACCCTCTTGCTTCAAAGGTATTACGAATACCTCCATTTGGAAACGAAGACGCATCAGGCTCTTGTTGCACCAATAAATCTCCATCAAAACGTTCTATGGCTCTTCCTGGACCAACTGGCTTAAAGAATGCATCGTGTTTTTCTGCTGTCGCACCTGTTAATGGTTGAAACCAGTGTGTATAATGCGTTGCCCCTTTTGTAATCGCCCAATCTTTCATGGCAGAAGCTACTTGATCCGCCATTTTACGATCTAAACGGGTTCCGTTTTGGATTGCTTCATTCATGGATTTGTAAGCATCGCTTGGCAAATACTCACGCATCACTTCTAGATGAAATACGTTTTTACCAAATAATTCTGAAACTTTACCGTCAAAATCAATGTGCTTCGGAGTACGATTTAACACATCTTGATACGCTTGCATTCGTTTTGTAGCCATAAAAATATTTTTTTTGACAAAATTACAACTTTTCAAGGGGGTTATCCAAATATTTTTATTAATTTTTATCAACACCCCCTAAAAAAATAGGGGGTAAAATAAAAAAAAGCACGAAAATCCGTGCTTTTTTTACTATTTTTCTTTAAGTTACTCAAAAAATTACTCTTTTGATTTCGCTTTAGACTTACTTGGTTTATCAATTTTCACACTAAGATCAGTCTTTTCGGTATTTAAATCTAATTTAATCTTATCTCCTTCTTGAAGATTAGACTTGATGATTTCTTCCGCTAATGGGTCCTCAATGAATTTTTGAATAGCTCTTTTCAATGGACGGGCTCCAAATTTCTCATCATATCCTTTATCCACGATAAAATCTTTAGCAGCATCAGTCATTTCGATTGTATATCCTAAATCGTTGATTCGTCCGTATAATTTAGACAATTCCAAATCAATAATTTTGTGAATACTTTCTCGCTCAAGCGATTTAAAGATGATCATATCATCAATTCGATTCAAAAATTCAGGAGAAAAGGCTTTTCTTAACGCATTCTGAATCACTGACTTCGCATTTTCATCGCGCGCTTCAGTTTTCGCTTTTGTTCCGAATCCAACCCCAGTTCCAAAATCTGCCAATTGTCGCGCACCAATATTGGATGTCATGATAAGAATGGTGTTTTTGAAATCAATCTTTCTTCCCAAACCATCCGTCATATGTCCATCATCCAACACTTGTAACAACAAGTTGAATACATCTGGATGCGCTTTTTCAATCTCATCCAACAAAATAATGGAATATGGCTTTCTCCTCACTTTTTCAGTCAATTGTCCACCTTCTTCATAACCAACGTATCCTGGAGGCGCCCCAACTAAACGTGAAATAGAGAATTTCTCCATATATTCCGACATATCGATTCGAACTAAAGCATCTTCAGAATCAAATAAATACTTCGCTAGAACTTTTGCCAATTGAGTCTTACCTACACCAGTTGGCCCTAGGAAAAAGAATGATCCGATTGGCTTGTTAGGATCTTTCAATCCAGCACGATTTCGTTGAATTGCTTTCACCACTTTGGAAACTGCATCATCTTGACCAATCACTTTGCCACGAAGCTCTTCCGCCATGGTCACCAATTTCCCTGTTTCAGATTGAGAAACACGAGTCACTGGGATGCCACACATCATGGAAACTACTTCCGCCACATGCTCTTCAGTTACAGTTACCTTGTTGGATTTAGAATCTTCTTCCCAACGCTTTTTCGCTTCTTCTAATTGATCTTGTAGTTTTCGTTCACTATCTCTTAATTCAGCGGCTTTCTCGTATTGCTGCGATTTAATTACCTCGTTTTTCTCCAGTTTTAAGGCTTCAATCTTCGCTTCAACATCCAAAATCTCTTGTGGAACATGAATGTTATTTAAGTGAACTCGAGATCCAACTTCGTCTAAAGCATCGATCGCCTTATCTGGCAAATGTCGATCGGTTATGTAACGCTCAGTCAATTTTACACAAGCTGCAATAGCTTCATCTGTAAACACTACTGAGTGATGTTCCTCATAACGCTCTTTAATGTTATTCAAAATTTGAACCGTTTCCTCAACGGTGGTTGGTTCAATAATCACTTTTTGGAAACGACGCTCTAAAGCACCATCTTTCTCAATGTATTGACGATACTCATCTAAAGTGGTTGCACCAATAGCTTGCATCTCGCCACGCGCTAAAGCAGGTTTAAACATATTGGAAGCATCTAAGGAACCAGAAGCTCCTCCTGCTCCAATAATCGTATGAATTTCATCAATGAATAAAATGATATCCGGATTTTTCTCAATCTCCTGCATCACCGCCTTCATACGCTCCTCAAATTGTCCACGGTATTTTGTACCCGCAACTAATGAAGCCAAATCCAATGAGATGATTCGTTTATTAAACAAAACTCTCGATACTTTTCGTTGCACAATTCGCAAGGCTAAACCTTCAGCAATAGCCGATTTCCCAACACCTGGTTCACCAATTAAAATTGGATTGTTCTTTTTTCTACGCGATAAAATTTGACTTACGCGCTCAATTTCTTTCTCACGACCAACGATTGGATCCAATTTTCCAACCTCTGCCATTTTTGTTAAATCACGACCAAAATTATCCAAAACAGGTGTTTTCGATTTTGGGTCTACTGGTTTTTTCTGAGCAGAGAATGCATCTCCATCTTCATCTTGTCCACCAGGGAATTCAGCTCTAGGTAAATTATTTTCTTTTTGCATCATTTCTAGTTCATCTTTTACATTATCGTATATAACCCCATATTTATTTAAAATTGCACATGCTACCGAATCTTCTTCTTTTAAAATCGACAGCAACAAATGTTCCGTACCAATGATTGGGCTTTTGTATAATTTCGCCTCTAAATACGTAATCTTCAACACTTTTTCAGCTTGCTTCACAAGTGGAATGTTGATCAAATTTGGATTTAAGACCTTTGCATTTGCTTTTAAGGTGGTTTCCACTTCAAATCGAATTTGATCCAAGTCAAGTGAAAACCCTTTCAAGATCGACATCGCTGTTCCTTCACCCTCTCTGAATAAACCAATCAATAAATGCTCCACTCCAATAAATTCGTTTCCAATACGAACCGCCTCCTCTCTACTGAAGTTGATCACATCTTTTACTCTTGGAGAAAATTTAGCTTCCATAATTTACGATTTAAGTGAAAATTACACAATTAACCAATGATACAAATATAGTATTTAAAAATTGTTAATAAGTCGATTAAAAATGCAATTTTCCACAGATTTTTGTTTATAAAATACCATTTAGCGTTGTAAAACATAAGGATAATATCCTTAATTTCGACACTTTTAATACTTCACAAATAGTGTGCTAAAATAAATTAATGACAACATGGCAGATGGCGAAAAAATAATTCAGATTAACATCGAAGACGAAATGAAAAGTGCATACATTGATTATTCAATGTCTGTAATCGTTTCAAGAGCTTTACCTGATGTAAGAGATGGATTTAAACCTGTACACCGAAGAGTACTGTATGGAATGCAAGATTTGGGGGTATTCTCCAATCGTCCTTATAAAAAGTCAGCAAGAATCGTAGGGGAAGTACTTGGTAAGTATCACCCACATGGAGATTCTTCTGTCTACGACACCATGGTGAGAATGGCGCAACCTTGGTCGCTTCGTTACCCATTAGTAGATGGACAAGGTAACTTTGGATCTGTGGATGGCGATAGTCCGGCAGCTATGCGTTATACCGAGGCAAGACTTCGAAAAATTGCTGAAGAAATGCTAGCCGATCTTGAAAAAGAAACGGTTGATTTCAATCCAAACTTTGATGATAGTTTAGAGGAACCATCCGTTTTGCCAACTAAAATCCCTAACCTCTTGGTAAATGGATCATCTGGTATTGCGGTAGGTATGGCTACGAACATGGCTCCGCACAATTTATCTGAGGTAGTTGACGGAATCATTGCATATGTTGATAATCCAGAGATTGAAGTAGAAGAATTATTAAACTACGTTAAAGCTCCAGATTTCCCAACAGGTGGTATCATCTATGGTTATGAAGGTGTTAGAGACGCTTTAACAACTGGTAAAGGCCGTATTGTGATGCGTGCCAAAGCGGAAATTGAAGAAGTTAACGGTCGTGAACAAATCATTATTACTGAGATTCCTTACCAAGTGAATAAATCAGAAATGATTAAAAAAACGGCAGAGTTAATTAACGATAAAAAAATTGAAGGAATTTCAGATTTAAGAGATGAATCTGACCGTAACGGTATGCGTGTGGTTTATGAAATCAAACGCGATGCCATTGCGAATGTCGTTTTAAACAAACTTTATAAATATACCTCGCTTCAAACTTCTTTTTCTGTCAACAACATCTGTTTGGTTGACGGAAGACCGTACTTATTGAACTTAAAGGATTTGATTTCAAATTTCGTTAAATTCAGACATGAGGTAGTGGTCAGAAGAGCTACTTTTGACCTAAGAAAGGCAGAAGAAAGAGCGCATATTCTAGAAGGTTTGATCATCGCTTCTGATAACATTGACGAAGTCATCAAAATCATTAAAGAATCTAAAAGTCCGGATGAGGCAAGAGAAACCTTATCTACACGCTTTGGACTTTCAGAAGCACAAACACGAGCGATTGTAGACATGCGTTTACGTCACCTGACAGGATTAGAGCAAGATAAATTACGTGCAGAGTTCCAAGAATTAATGGCGCTAATTGCAGATTTAAAAGATATTTTGGATCGTGTTGAGCGAAGAATGCAAATCATCAAAGATGAATTGATCGATGTCCGCGCAAAATACGGCGACGAAAGAAGATCTACCATTGAATACGCTGCAAGTGAAATGCGTATGGAAGATTTAATTGCCGATGAAGAAGTAGTCGTGACGATTTCGCATGCAGGATACATCAAACGTACTTCTTTAAATGAATATAAAGTTCAAAACAGAGGTGGAATGGGATCGAAAGGTTCTGCTACTCGAGATAAAGACTTCTTAGAACATTTGTTTGTGGCGACCAACCACAACTACTTATTGGTGTTCACCGAAAAAGGTAGATGTTTCTGGATGCGTGTATACGAAATTCCTGAAGGAAACAAAACATCAAAAGGAAGAGCAATTCAAAACTTGATCAACATTCCTCAAGATGACAAAGTGAAAGCTTATGTGAAAGTGCAAGATTTGACCGATAAAGAGTACGTAGAAAACAACTTTATCGTCATGTGTACGAAAGAAGGTATCATCAAGAAAACATCACTCGAAGCGTATTCAAGACCAAGGTCTAACGGTATTAATGCCATTACCATTCGTGAAAATGATGAGTTATTAGAAGCAAAATTAACGGACGGAACCAACGAAATGCTTCTTGCTACTAAGGCTGGTAAAGCGATTCGATTCAACGAATCAAAAGTACGCCCAATGGGTAGAAATGCTTCAGGTGTGAAAGCGGTTACTTTGGCTGACGAGCAAGATTCTGTAGTTGGTATGATTTGCGTGAAAGATCCTTCTGAAACTATTTTAGTGGTTTCTGAAAAAGGATACGGAAAGCGTTCATTCTTAAATGATCCTGAAGATGGCGAACCTGTTTATCGCGTTACGAACCGAGGTGGAAAAGGAGTAAAAACGATTTCCATCACCGATAAAACAGGTCCACTTCTTGGTTTGAAAGTTGTTTCTGATGAAGAAGATTTAATGATCATTACCAAATCTGGGGTGACCATCCGTATGCATATCGATTCCATCAGAACGATGGGTAGAGCTGCACAAGGAGTTCGATTAATCAACTTAAAAGGAAATGCTGAAATTGCAGCGATTGCAAGAGTTCCACGCAGTGATGATGAAGAAGAAGCATTTGACGAAGATGGAAATCCAATTGAACCTGCAACAGAAAATGAGAATGGCACAGAAATTGATAACGATTCTGTGGAATAATGAGCGCAATTGCATCTCATTAAAAATCAAAATGAATGAAAATGAAAAATACAATTAAAAAAGGAATTTGTTTAGCGGGATTGATTTTACCTGCGATCCAAATGAACGCACAAACCGCAAGAATTACCGATGCAGCTTTAAAATACCAAGCCTATGAATTAGCCATGGCAAAAGGAAATTTTGAGGATGCAAAAAGCAATTTAACAGCTGGAAGAACATTTATCAATGAAGCAGCTTTAAATGAAACAACGAGTACCAATACAAAAATGTATTATTACCGTGGGGTCATTCATTACTCATTGATGGAGCTTTCCATGTTACCTAACAATGAAGACTTAGCGGAGTTTCAATCCGACTCTGTGTTCAATATTGCAAAGGAATGTTTAACCGCAGCGTATACCACTCCAAAATCCAAGCAAAAAAGTGATGCTTCTGACTTCGTGAAAAACAAATCAGCCCAAATGTTTAACATGGGACTTATGATGAATGAACAAAAGAAAAAAGCAGAAGCAGCAGGTTTATTCGCCTATGCCTACAAAGTTCAACAGTTACTTGGATTGGAATATGAAGATGCTCGAAAAAATACTTCCATTTTAGGTTCACAAGCGATCAACGGAATGATTGAAAGAAATCAATTGGATTCGGCTCTTAACCTAGCAAATGCTTTAGATGAGTTGGTACCAAAAGATTTAGATTTAATCATTGCTAAAATCAACATTTCGCTTAAAAAAGGAGATGCTAAAGCAGCTGAAAAATATTTAGCAGATGCCATTGAAGCAGATCCAAAAAATAAACAGTTGTATTACTTTACCGCGTCGAATTACTACGACTTAAAAGAATACGAAAAAGCGGAAAACTATTTAAATAAAGCTTTGGAAATTGATCCAAAATATGCAGATGCACAATACCAATTGGGAGCAATTTTGGTAGCTTGGGCTGGAGAAACAAAGACCGAAGCGAATAACTTAAAATTTGGAGATCCAAATTACGATGTGTTGGTTAAAAAGGCAGATGACATTTACAAAAGAGCTTTGATTCCATTGGAGCAATACATTGCCGTTAGCCCGAACGATAAAACGGTTTTAACCATTTTATTCCAAATCAACAAAAGTATTGGAAATACGGAAAAAGCGTTGGAATATAAAAAACGCGCCGACGCAATTCAATAAGCATTGAAAAAAGTTGAAAAAAGCCATCGATTCGATGGCTTTTTTTTGTGGTAATCATTTTAATTTCATAACTTTGCACTCAAATTTAAAATCGCTTGCCTAAGTTTCGGCGATTAGTATTCATAACTTTCAAGTTTTTAGGCGCTTGAAATACAATTAAATAAGCCAAATGGCAGAAAACAAAACAATGCAGGGAACTGCAGATTTCGATTGGGATGCGTTAGCATTAGACGGTTATTCCAAAATTCAACGTTCAGAGTTATCTGACAAATACGAAACCACTTTAACATCCATTTCTGAGAAAGAAGTAATCGAAGGTAAAGTTGTTGCAATTACTAAAAGAGAGGTAATCATTAACATTGGTTCCAAATCAGAAGGTATCGTTGCTGCTTCAGAATTCCGTTACAATCCAGACTTAAAAGTTGGTGATGTAGTTGATGTATTCGTAGAGTGTCAAGAGGACAAATCAGGACAAATGATTGTTTCTCACAGAACTGCTCGTATGCACAAAGCATGGTTACGTGTTAACGATGTATTACGTACTGGTGAAGTGATTACTGGGTATGTTAAATGTCGTACTAAAGGTGGTTTAATCGTTGATGTATTCGGTATTGAAGCTTTCTTACCAGGATCTCAAATTGACGTAAAACCAATCCGTGACTATGATGTTTACGTAGGTAAAAACATGGAATTTAAAGTGGTTAAAATCAACCAAGAATTCCGTAACGTAGTTGTTTCTCACAAAGCTTTAATTGAAGCTGAGTTAGAAGAACAAAAGAAAGTAATTATCTCTGGATTAGAGAAAGGACAAGTTTTAGAAGGTACAGTTAAAAACATTACTTCTTACGGTGTATTCATCGATTTAGGAGGTGTTGATGGATTAATCCACATTACAGACTTATCTTGGGGACGTGTTACACATCCAGAAGAAATCGTTGAATTAGATCAAAAATTACAAGTTGTAATTTTAGATTTCGATGATGATAAAAAACGTATTGCATTAGGTTTAAAACAATTACAACCACATCCATGGGATGCATTGAACACGGAGTTACAAGTAGGTGACAAAGTTTCTGGTAAAGTAGTTGTATTGGCTGATTACGGTGCATTTATTGAAATCGCTCCAGGCGTTGAAGGTTTAATTCACGTTTCTGAAATGAGCTGGTCTCAACATTTACGTTCTGCGCAAGATTTCATGGCGGTTGGTGACACCATCGAAGCTGTGATTTTAACGTTAGACCGTGAAGAAAGAAAAATGTCTTTAGGTATCAAACAATTGATGCCAGATCCATGGGCTGAAATCGAGAACAAATATGCAGTCGCTTCTAAGCACTCTGCTAAAGTTCGTAACTTCACTAACTTCGGTGTTTTCGTTGAATTAGAAGAAGGAGTTGACGGTTTAATCCACATTTCTGACTTATCATGGCAAAAGAAAATTAAGCACCCTTCAGAATTCTGTAAAGTAGGTGACTTAATGGATGTTGTTGTGTTAGAAATCGATCGTGAGAACAGAAGAATTTCTTTAGGACACAAACAATTGGAAGAAAATCCATGGGATGTATTTGAAACAATCTTCGGAGAAGGTTCTGTACACCAAGGAACAATTATTGAAAATAAAGATAAATCTGGTATTGTTGCTTTACCTTATGGTGTTGAAGGAATTTGTCCTGCTAAACACTTAAGAAAAGAAGATGGTAACAACGCGAAAATCGAGGAAACTTTAGATTTCAAAGTAATTGAATTCAATAAAGAAGCTAAGAAAATTGTTGTTTCGCATACACGTACTTTTGAAGAAGGAGAAGACAAACCATCTACACCAGCTTCTAAAGGAGGTAAAAAAGCTACAACAGGAGGAACAGCTACATCTCAAGCAGTAAAAGCAAACAATTCAAATAATGAAAAATCTACATTAGGTGATTTAGATGCTTTAGCTGAATTAAAAGAAAAAATGGAAAAAGGAAAATAATTTTTTCTTTACTATATTTAAGGGCTGATTTCAAATCAGCCCTTTTTTTGTTTATTATGTTTTATTATTTAGAAACATTTCAACTCATTGCTTTATTATTCGCTGTTGGATGCTTAAGCTTGTCGCTATTTCTTTTTGAAAAAAAGAAAATTCATTTTTCATTAACGCTATTAATCTTATCCTCCCTATTTATCGGATTCATGATTTGTTCTTTAAATCCCTTTTTAAATATTTGGGATGAACAATATCACGCTTTGGTAGCCAAAAATATGATGCAAAATCCATTCAAGCCAGTTTTGTATCAAATTCCCGTTTTGCCATACCATTTTCAATCATGGACAAACAACCATATTTGGCTTCACAAACAACCTCTTTTTTTATGGCAAATTGCACTTTCGTTGAAAGTTTTTGGAACACATGAAATAGCTGTTAGAATTCCGAGTATCATCATGCATTCTGTCATGATATTCTTCATATATCGAATGGGTAAATTAGCAATTTCTGAACGTGTAGGCTATATCGCATGTTTATTATTCACCTTCTCTTTCTACCAATTGGAAATCGTTAGCGGAAGTATCAGTACCGATCACAATGATGTTGCCTTTTTATTTTACGTTACCGGAAGTATTTGGGCTTGGTTTGAATATATCAATTCAAAAAAACGTCGCTTTTTATTTTTACTCAGTTTATTGGTAGGTTTCGCCATCTTAGTAAAATGGCTCGTCGGACTATTGATTTTTAGTATTTGGTTCGTCTGGATTCTTTCCAATTACAAAACAAATCCGATTTTTAGGTGGACAACTTGGAAATATTATACTTTTGCATTCATAGGTGCACTTTTGATTATGCTACCTTGGCAATGGTATATCCTCCGTTCATTTCCATTAGAAGCTGCCTTTGAATTCAAATACAATGCCTTGCATTTTTCTGAGGCACTTGAAGGACATGGAGGAACTTTTTGGTTTCATTTCGAGCACATTTCTTCGATTTATGGGAGTGGTACATTTATTCCACTTCTAATTCTACTAGGATGGATTTTATCCATGGTGAAATCAAAAAACAAAGCCTACCGTTTGGCTTTTGGCTGTTCAGTGCTTGTTGTTTACTTATTTTACAGTTTAGCAAAAACGAAAATGGTCTCCTTTACTATTATTGTTAGCCCAATTCTTTTCATTGGTTTAGCGACTCTCATACATGAAATTTTCAACTACTTTGAAAAAGTAAAAGTATTGCATAAAATAAATCCTTTGCTTCGGACATTAATCCTTTTTGCTCTACTTTTTACAGTTTTCAAACCTAGAAAGATTAAAGAAATGCATACCTTCGAAAAAAATCCTGCTTACCTTCAAAAATTCAAAGACAAAATGGGATTCATTCATCAAGTCAATTTGAACCCAAGATTTCAGCACCAAAAACATGTATTTTTCAACCAACATTTTACCGATTATGGTCATGTGAATTTTATGTTTTACACCTCCCATATTGGATACGATTTTATTCCGACAGAAGCACAGATTAAAATCGCTAAAAAATCAAACTATCCTATTGTTATCGTTGATAATGGCGCGTTACCTGAATTTATCACAAAAGATTCTACTTTAATTCTTCTAAAGAACACTTAATGAATTCTAAAATATTCATCCTTTTTCCTTAAGTTTGAACAAAAAAGTTACGTATGGCATTTGTAGACACCGAAATTCAAAATGTATTGGCAATCATGGATCAATTGGATCCGAATAAAAAACCGTTATGGGGAAATTTAAGTGCCCAAGGAATGATTGAACACCTCACGGAAACTTTAAAAATTGCGAATGGAAAAAAACAATTCCCTTTTGCAATTCCAGAAGAAAAATTCGAGAAAATGCAAGCCTTTTTAGAGAGCGACAAGCCCATGGCAAGAGAAATCGTTGTTAATTTTTTTCCAAATCCGGTGCCTCTAGTGCATGAAGAAATAGAACTAGCAATTGATGATTACTTGTTGGAGTGGATTGATTTTGAAACCTATTTTGATGAAGAGGGAAAAACATCGCCGCACCCCTATTATGGTCCTTTAAACTATGAACAATGGTTGAAATTGCATGCAAAACATTTGACACATCATTTTGAACAATTTGGATTACTTGCATAAACATCCGTTAGTACTTCTTTTTCTGCTGGCTACCTTGATTAGCTTTTTAAACTATCAATATTTCAAAAGAAAAGGATACACCTCCTACTCGATTTTTATTTTAGGAATTTTCGTTTTTGCTTCTATTTTACTTACATTTATGAAGTTATTTGCTTAAACATTAAAATTACTTATACATCAACGAATGCTTCAAACCTTACAGGTATATAGTAACGGATTTATCTACGTATTAAATCAATTCGCCAAAGGAAAATATGGGTTGTTTTTTTTACCTGGATTAATCGTTTCCTTATTTTTCGGTTTTATTTTATTCATCACGGATTCCATTTCCAATTTAGATGTCTTTATCATCAGTGAAACCAGTAAATTCTTGGGGCTGATCATCACTCAAATTTATATTTTTTTCATCCTAACCCTTCTTGCGCCCTTCAATACTGCCTTGTCCGAAAAATTTGAAAAAGACTACCAAGGAAAAGAATACATCTTTAAATTGGACAAGTTCTTCAAAGATTTGCTTCGAATGATTGTACTTTCATTTGTATTGATTTTAATCGAATTCACCCTATTAGGTATCATCTGGATGGTGACCAAATTATTCCATATTCCCTATTTAAACGAATTGACTTTTTTAATCATTTCCTCCCTTTTTATTGGGTATTCTTTTTTTGATCCGAGTTTAGAACGACACCGATATGGGATTTCAAAAAGTTTACAATTCTTCCAAAGTAATCTGTTTACTATACTCATTGCTGGCTTGTTTTTTCAACTCATTTTTCATTTACCTTACCTAGGGATTCTCATTTCTCCGGTAATCACAACGCTTTTAGCAACTTATGTCTTTCTTAATTTAAAAAAACAATGATGCTCTTTCAAGACTTTAAAAAACCATCTCTCGAAGAATGGAAAAGTCAATTACTTAAAGACTTAAAAACAGACCAATTTGAAAACGAATGGGTTGACCATCAAATTGAAGGAATTAAATGTCCTGCTTATTTAACGGCTGAACATGCTTCATCTTCAAAAGAATCCTTCGATAATTTAACTGCTGATCGAGGTTACCTATCTGAAGACAATGCTTGGCATAATGGTTTAAAAATTGAAGTGAAGGATGCTAAAAGAGCAAACGATCAGGCCATTCAATATTTACAAAAAGGAGTAGATGCCTTGTATTTTGAAATTTCAGATGAAACTATTTCTTTAAGTGAATTGTTTAAAGGAATTGAATTTCAATACATTGAAACAATTTTCAAAGTAAATTCTTGGACTTTCGCTCAACAAATTTTGGAGATTCTTCCAACGACGGCACACGCCCACATTCGGTTTAGTTTCCCATTGGATGCCATCCATTTACCTGATTTTTCTTTGGATTTCTTGACAGATCATCCGCTGCCTTATTTTTCCATCAATGGTTTTCTAGTGCAGCAAACTGGAGCCAATAACCTTGAAGAATTGAGTTACGTCATCGCTCAAGCTCAAGAAGTGCTGCATCAACTGACGCACTTAGGATTACCCATCGATACTGCTAGTGCTTGTCTTCATGTTGAATTGGGTATTGGAAATCAATATATATATGAAATCGCCAAAATTAGGGCGTTTCGTACCTTGTGGACAAATCTACTTATGGCCTATCAACCTGAGCACACATGCAGCACACAAGCAAGAATCAGCGCTCATATTGGCTGGGTAAATAAATCGTTGAAAGATCCGTACACCAACCTGCTTCGACAAAGTACAGAAGCAATGAGTGCCATCATTGGAGGGGTTGATCTACTTTTTGTACATCCCTACGATGCTTTGGCTGAAAATGGAGCCTCTGAATTTGCCACGCAGTTAGCAGTTAACATCCCTTTGATCCTTAAGGAAGAAAGCTATTTCGATAAAGTCATCGATCCGATTGGAGGCAGCTACACCCTTGAATTTTTAACAGAGGAATTAGCTCGCAAATCGTGGACAAAATTCCTAGAAATCGAAAATTTAGGAGGGATCGAATCATCCGCTGCTCAAAATGGATTACGTGATTCCATTCAACAAACGGTTTCGAAACGAATTCAAGCATTAAAAGATAAAAAATCCATTTTGATTGGTATCAATCAATTCTTAAATCCAGAACAAAACAACCAAAAGCATGAACGAAATTTCTCTTGCCTGGGGTTGAATAATTTGATCCTTGAAAACGAAATTTAAACACATGAAAAGAGTACAATTCCCCAAAGAGATTACCCTTAAACAAGATCCTCATGTAGTTCAAAAGGATGCTGTTGAGAATTACTTGACAGCTGAAAAAATTCCCTTGAAAAACTTCTACAAACCTTCAGAATCCTCACATTTAGAACACATGGGATTTGACTCTGGTTTGGCTCCTTTTTTACGAGGACCTTATACTTCTATGTACAGTATCCGCCCATGGACCATACGTCAATATGCTGGATTTAGTACTGCAGAAGAATCCAATGCTTTTTACCGGAGAAACCTTGCTGCAGGACAAAAAGGTCTTTCGGTTGCTTTTGATTTAGCTACACACAGGGGTTATGATTCAGACCATGAACGCGTAGTAGGTGATGTTGGTAAAGCCGGAGTAGCCATCGACTCAATTCTGGATATGAAAGTGCTTTTTGACCAAATTCCATTGGATGAAATGTCGGTATCCATGACCATGAATGGAGCTGTAATTCCAATTTTGGCATTTTACATTGTCGCTGCAGAAGAACAAGGTGTTAGCCAAAATCAACTTTCTGGTACGATTCAAAATGACATTTTGAAGGAGTTCATGGTGCGAAACACTTACATCTACCCTCCTGCCCCTTCGATGAAGATCATTGCGGATATTTTTGAGTATACCTCGAAACACATGCCGAAGTTCAATTCCATTTCCATTTCAGGATACCACATGCAAGAAGCGGGTGCGACAGCGGCCATCGAATTGGCATACACGCTGGCAGATGGATTAGAATATTTAAGAGCAGGAATCAAAGCAGGAATGGCGATTGATGATTTTGCGCCAAGATTAAGTTTTTTCTGGGCAATTGGAATGAATCATGCGATGGAAATTGCAAAAATGAGAGCTGGAAGGTTATTGTGGTCGAAGATCGTTAAAGAATTCAATCCTAAAAAGGAAAAATCTTTAGCACTAAGAACCCATTGTCAAACCTCTGGATGGAGTTTAACGGAACAAAATCCCTTTAACAATGTCGCTCGAACTTGTATTGAGGCACTTGCTTCGGTTTTTGGAGGCACGCAATCTTTACATACGAATGCCTTGGACGAAGCCATCGCTTTACCAACGGATTTCTCTGCAAGAATTGCCCGTAACACCCAAATCTATCTACAACAAGAAATTGGCATCACTCCATTCATTGACCCTATGGGAGGAAGTTATTACATCGAATCGCTAACCAACGACTTGGTGCAAGAAGCTTGGAAGTTGATCCAAGAAGTCGAATCTTTGGGAGGAATGACAAAAGCCATCGAAACAGGAATACCAAAAATGCGTATCGAAGAGGCTGCTGCTCGTAAACAAGCGCGTATTGATAGCGGAAAAGATATCATTGTTGGTGTGAATCGATACCATTACAAAGACGAACAAAAGATTGAAATTTTAGAGGTCGATAATTCAAAAGTTCGCGAAGCGCAAATCAACCGACTTAACGAATTGAAAACCAACCGAGATCAAGCCAAAACCGATGAAAGTCTTAACAAACTCGAGACAGCTGCAGCAACGGGAACAGGAAATTTGTTAGAAATTGCAATTGAGTGTGCCAGAAATCGAGCAACACTGGGTGAAATTTCAATGGCCATGGAAAAATCGTTTGGACGTTACCAAGCAACCATTCGCTCCATTAGTGGAGTATATTCAACTGAATCTATGGAAGATCAATCGTTTAATGAAGCAAAAGAACTTACGCTTCAATTTGAAGAATTAGAAGGTAGAAGACCAAGAATTATGATTGCTAAAATGGGGCAAGATGGACACGATCGCGGTGCAAAAGTGATTGCTACCTCCTTCGCCGATATTGGTTTTGACGTCGACATTGGTCCCCTATTTCAAACGCCCAAAGAAGCAGCCAAACAAGCTATTGAAAATGACGTGCACATCCTAGGCGTTTCCTCTTTGGCGGCAGGACATAAAACGCTTGTACCGCAAGTGATTGAAGAATTGAAGGCCTTAGGTCGGGAAGATATTTTAGTAGTTGCTGGCGGTGTAATACCACAACAAGACTATGATTTCCTCTATCAAGCTGGAGTTTTTGGAATCTATGGTCCTGGAACTAAAATAGCCTCAGCAGCTATCGATATTTTAAAATTATTGATAAAAAGTTTCGATTAAATCCTTAAAGTTTTTAATTTAGGCATCATTATTGAATAGATTCAATACGAATACAAAAATTTAGAGTTATGAAAAACATACTATTATTAGGTTTAATCCTACTTGGAAGTTTAAAAGTCAACGCACAATCACCTAATTACGATGATTTAAAAATTTTATACGCCGATGCCAATTATGAAAAATTAGTTAAAGCGGCTGAAAAGTACACGTTGAAAGAGGAAACCATGTCGGATCCAATCCCATTCATTTGGTTATCGAAAGGTCTGTATAAAATTTCTTTGACCAACACGACGGATGAGAAATTTCGTAATGCATACATGGATGCTTTAAGTGCTTTAGCTAATGCGATGAAAAAAGACAAAAAAGCGAACGTATTGAAAGATGATCCTTTAAGTATGGAGTTCATTACGATATTTCAAAACTCATTGTTTGATCGCTTAAACGCAGAATACGTAGGTGGAAATTTTGTTAAAGTTTCTACTTGGGCCATGAAATATCAAAAAATTACAGACAATGTAATTGGATCGAAGTATTTGATTGGTGCTTGTAAATATGAAAAGAAAGACAAAGGAGGTGCCATGAAAGATTGGAAAGATGCGGATAAATTAGCGGAAAGCATCAACTTAGATTCTTTTTCTGAAGCGGATAAAAACATATTAAAATTAGGAATTTTGAAATCTGCTGAGTGTTACGTGAATTTAAAGCAATCCGATAAAGGAAAAACCTTATTAGACAAATATGCTGATTTCTTTAAAGAAGATGAAGATTTCAACACCAAATACAAAGAGTTATTCTAAAAAACTTTACGTAAGGAGGGTGAGCTAAATGCTCACCTTTTTTTTTTAACATTTCATCCTCAATAACTTTTAGTTCTTATCCTTTTCAAACAAAAAAAACATCGTAAATTTATTGCATGAGAATATTGAAATGGAAATATTGGAAAAATAAGTATGTGGTCACGATTTTAGTGTTCACGCTCTATTCTCTTTTCTTTGATGACATTGACATCTTCACGATTGTTTCTCAAAATAGAAAATTGCAAAATTTACGCACCGAATCTCTTGAGACGGAAAAAAATCTAAATCAAGTTCAATCGACCTTAAAGCGATTAAAATATTCCTCAGAATTAGAAACTTACGCGCGCGAAAACAAACTCTTTAAAAAAGAAAACGAGGATATTTTTGTCATTTCATATGAATAGCCCTTGGATTAGTTGCTATTATGGATTTTAAATTACAAGCCGATTTCACGCCAACTGGTGATCAACCGGATGCCATCAAAGAATTGGTTTCAGGATTGAGGAATCAAGTGCAGCATCAAACCTTACTTGGGGTAACTGGAAGTGGTAAAACATTTACGGTAGCGAATGTCATCGAGCAAATTAACAAGCCTACGCTGATTTTATCGCATAACAAAACCCTCGCTGCCCAATTGTACGGAGAATTTAAACAGTTTTTCCCAGAAAATGCGGTAGAGTACTTCGTTTCCTATTACGATTATTACCAGCCTGAGGCCTACTTGCCGGTAACCGACACGTATATTGAGAAAGATTTAGCCATTAATGATGAACTCGAAAAACTGAGACTTTCTGCCACCTCTTCCCTATTGTCTGGAAGAAAAGATGTCATTGTGGTAGCCTCGGTTTCGTGTATTTACGGTATTGGAAATCCTAATGAATTTGCGAAAGGAATTATCCATTTGAAAAAAGGACAATTACTATCAAGAAATAAATTCCTATTTCGATTGGTGGAAAATCTATACACCAGAGCCAATCAAGATTTTAAGCGTGGAAATTTTAGGGTAGTTGGAGATACAATCGATATCTTTTTAGCTTATACCGAACAGGCTTTACGGGTCGAATTTTGGGGCGATGAAATTGAAAAAATCACCTTAATAGACCCCATTTCTTCCAAGAAGATTGATGAATACGATGAAATCAATATCTACCCTGCAAACATCTTCGTTTCTTCTCCAGAAAACACCAAATTAGCGATTGATCAAATTGGCGAAGATTTGGTCGTACAGGTTGAAAATTTTAGAAAAGCAGGCAAACTGGAAGAAGCAAAACGATTGGATGAGCGCATCAATTACGATTTAGAAATGATTCGAGAATTGGGTTATTGCTCGGGGATTGAAAATTATTCGAGGTATTTTGACCAACGAAAACCAGGAGAACGACCTTTCTGCTTATTGGACTATTTTCCCGATGATTTTTTAATGGTCGTGGACGAAAGTCATGTCACTTTACCCCAAATTAGAGCCATGTATGGCGGCGACCGCGCACGTAAAATGAATTTAATTGATTATGGATTCCGTTTGCAAGCAGCCATAGACAATCGTCCCTTAAAATTTGAAGAATTTGAATCGTTGATTCACCAAATGATTTATGTCTCCGCCACACCAGCAGATTATGAAATTGAAAAATCAGAGGGTGTCATTGTAGAGCAAGTGATCCGTCCTACAGGTTTATTAGATCCATTGATTGATGTGCGTCCGAGTTTGAATCAAATCGACAATTTGATTGAAGAAATTCAAAAGCGCGTCGTTTTAAAAGAACGTACATTAATCACCACCTTAACCAAGCGCATGGCTGAGGAATTGCAAAAGTACCTCGACAAGTTAGGAATAGCCTGCCGTTACATCCATTCGGATATCGACACCATTGAACGCGTTGAAATTTTAAGACAGCTTCGATTGGGAACCTATGATGTGCTCATTGGAGTGAATTTATTGCGTGAAGGATTAGATCTCCCAGAAGTATCATTGGTAGCTATCCTAGATGCGGACAAAGAAGGTTTTTTAAGAAACGTTCGATCCTTAGTGCAAACCGTAGGAAGAGCGGCTCGAAATGTTAATGGTCAAGTCATTTTTTATGCGGATAAGATGACAGATTCGATGGCGAAAACGATCGAAGAAACCAATCGTCGACGACAAATTCAAATCGCGTATAACGAAGCAAACGGATTGGTTCCAACAGCCTTGAATAAATCCATTGAAGGGATTTTAGAATCGACAAAAGTTGCGGATGGTGAACTGGCATTGGAAAAAGGATATCAAATTCCTGAATCCAAACCACAAATGGCTGCGGACCCTATTCTACAATACATGTCGGTAGCGGACATTGAAAAAAATCGCAAACAAATTAAAGCACAAATGGAAAAAGCAGCCAAAGACTTGGATTTCATGCAAGCAGCCGCCTTCCGAGATGAATTATATATTTTAGATCAACTGTTAAAAGATAAAAAAAATGAACATTAAAACAACACTTGGACAATTGCATTGGTTAGCAATTTTAGAAGGAATTTCCTACATTTCTTTCGGACTGACCATGCCCTTAAAATACCTTTACGACATCAAAGGACCTAATTACGTAGTAGGTTTACTGCATGGTGTACTTTTTATTGCCTATTGTTTATGGGTAGTAGTACTTTCCAAAGAACGAAAATTAGGATTTATGATTACTTTTTGGATGTTATTTGCTTCGTTGATTCCTTTTGCCACTTTTATAGTAGATGCTAAAATTTTGAAAAAGCTTTACTCAAATGATCGTTCTTCCATTCGTTAACTAAAAGTAACTTTTCATACTACCCTTTGAACATATATCGGTATACTTGGTGTTTTTTCTTCCCCCTTAAGAGGGGGATGGAGGGGGAGGAATCTGTTTTACGGTAAGAAATCATGGGGTAAATTTATTAAAATGTTTGGTTTATCAATGGTTAAATGGGAAATGAGAGATTGAAAATAATTAGATTTTTTAAAAGTATTTGCGCAGGATGGTAAATCCAGCGGAGCGGGGGCGGGAAGAATGCCTTTGGACCGACTTCATTCAGAGATTAATATTGTATTACGATATGTAATTGCTTTACTATGAAGATTTAAGTCAACAAAATCATAGCATTCATACAGAGGTATTTTCAACTTTTCTATATTAACACCTACATTACCGTTCCTTCTATATATCAAAATTTGTTTATATTTTTTTATACGTTTCTTGGGAATCTTCATATTATATAAATAAATACCTTCATGCTCAGTTCTATAAGAATTGACTTTTTTTACTTTATTGCCAACTTTAACAAAATATCCTAGTATAGAATCAGTTGATTCAATTGTAAAAAATACAGTATCAATTTTTCTATTAAAAAACAGATCGCTTTTACTATCTAATTGCGATTTAATTTTACCAAAGTAAAACGACCACCTTTCTTCTTGAGTATATGATTGAAAAGAAAAAACTAATAATAGAACTACTAATAATAAATTTCTACTCTTCTGTTTTAACACTTTCATATATCACATTTAATTGGTCATTAGTGATCTTTTCTCCATCAGTTCCCTTTAATTCTTTTAAAGGGTTTTCATAAGAGTTTACAATATTCGTCTTTATTGCGTCGACTAACTCTGGAGATAACTCACTCATTGTCTTTATCCCTTGATTAATGTCCTCAGCAGTGTTTGTAGGGGCCCAAGGATGCTTTACATTTCCGGTATGAGCAAATTCATGTAACGAAGACCCTATCATATCATCCATAGTTCTCTCATTTATTTGATCAACAATACTTCCTTCTGGCGGCCCAAAGTTATATTGTTCAGTAACTTCAAAATATGCTTGCTCTGGAGAAACAAAATACGTAATACCACCTGTTGTTCTTCCATCCACAACCTTTTTTTCTACAAATTCAATAAATAGCCCTTCTTCTTTCGAAATGTCAAAGCCATCAGGTTTTGGACCTAAATTCTCAAATTCAAAATTAATACTGTAATTTCTTTTACGGACATCATCTGTCTGTGTAAAGACTTCATTGGATTTTGATTTGAATTGTTCGGTAAACTTATTTAATTCAGATTCTGAAATAATCCTATCCGAAGTAAATAATTTGATCTTTACATTGAAAGTAACGTTTTCATAGCCATTTCCAGCACCCTCAGTACATTTGCTCCATTCAAGTCCTTCCAACTCAACACCATCAATCACCCTATTCTCACTAAACGCATATGGACTGTTATGTGGATACTTCGGCGCCAACGGATCCACCGCAAAGAACCTACCTAAACGTGGGTCATGCATGCGGTATTTGTAGTTGATGGAGTTACCTTCGCCTTTGATTTCGTGATCTGCCTCCTGCCCCTGGAAGGAATATCGGTATACTTCGCGTTTTTTTATTTTTAAAGTGGTGGGGTTCATGAGGTTAATTTAGCAAAACGTTTGGTTTATCAACAGTTAAATGCAGAAATTGAGAGTTTGAAAAATACTTAGATTTTTCTAGAATTTAATGCCATATTAGTTAATAACAATAGATATTTTTTATAATCTTCGTTACATAAAACATTCGTGTTATATATTTTTTTTTGTTCTAACCTACTTATTTCTAAAGATTTTGATAATATAAGATCATTTTTTTTTAAATAATAAAATGATGCGTATATCGGACCTGGGTCATTACCAAATCCAGTTTCATAAGTTATAATTTCGTTCTTACTTCTAACCACTTCAATAATGTTAGACCCTTCCTTGGGGAAATATATTATTTTATTATTCTTTAAATCCCATAAAAATAATTTGAGTCTACCATAACCAGTTTTAACTTTTGAGATTATTAAATTTTTACTTCTATAATATTTTTCATAATAACCTTCATTAATATTTTTATATACAAATAACGAATCTATTTCTAAATCTTCATCTTCTAGATTTATTGATGTTATATATTTATCTTCTTTTTTTAAGTAAAATGATGTTGAGTCTATATCTACTTTCAATGTGTTTTCATGCATTTTGTTATTATAATTACATGCACAAATCAAAAAGAATGAAATTGCTAAAAACAATTTATTTTTCATTAAAACTTCTCCTTTAAATTATCATACACCTTATCCAATTTTTCAAGTTCTTTCTTTTTAGAAATAACTTTATCTTCAAGATTAATCAATTTAAATTTCAATACTAATCGTTGAGCTACACCACCTGTTTTATTGAAATTAGTATTTTTTAATTGATTTTTAACTTTATTAATTTCTGAATTTGTTGTTTCTATTTCATCTTTTAACACATCTGCCGTATACGTAATAGCATATTTTAAAACATTTAATATTGCCTTTCCTTTATCAGAATCTGTATATCCTCCTCTTTGATGGAAATTACCGCTCTTTAATGCTTTGTTAATATCATCAGCAGTAACTACATCTTTTTTGACTATATTTAACATTTCAGGATAACTATTCTTTAATAAATCATGAAACTCTGTAAATCCTTTTTCAAAACTTGAAAACTCCATTGGATAGCCATGTTCAGTTCCGACTTGTCCATTAGGTGTTTGCTGTAAAAGTGAAAATTGATTATGTGTAACTTTTTGATTATTTCCTGAACCCCATCCCCCTTCTTCAATTGCAAAAGCTAAAATAATTGCTGCTCCAAGAGTAGAAGCTCCCATATCGCTTTTTGCTTTGGCAAAAATCCATTGACCACCACCATCTGTTTTACTAACTACAAAATCATACTTCCATTTTTCACGCCATATTTTACCCCCAATTAAAACTTGATTTTTTTTAACTTCTACGTTCGGTGTACCTAAATTTCCATTTAAATCTATTTGATAAATTGGTGAATTATCTGCATATATATAACCTGATTGCCAACAAATATTTTTTGAATATACATCCAAACTCAAAAATCTCCCAACCCTTGAATCATACATTCTTGCCCCAAAATCATAAGATGAACCTTCAATATTTTTAATTTCATCATCCTTTTCCATACCATTGTAGCTATATCGGTACGCCGGGCTTTCTGTATCCCCATACCCATAAGGCATGCAGGAATATGCTACTTTAGCAGTTTGCCACAAGGAGGGTGAAAAGGATACAACAGAAGTGGTGGATTTCATAGAACATAAAGATATAAATTAAAGGAATTCAACGAAGTTGTTTTCGTTTTTTTTCATGATGCTGAATGTTCAATCCAATTACAACTCCTCAACAAGCGACAACAAGCAAATCTTTTTGCAGTCATTGTTTAATTATCGGAGATACTTTTACAGATCATTTAAATCCTGACAAATGTTCGTATCTTTGCACAAAATTTACATTTTGGAAAAAAGCATACAACTCCATAAACATAAAACACAATCCGTTGAAAGACAACATCCGTGGATTTTTAGCGGTGCAATTTATTCTGATGTTTCTGCTATAGAAAATGGTGAAATCGTTACCGTAACCAACCATAAAGGTCAGTTTCTTGCTAAAGGGCATTTTCAACATGCGACCATATCTGTACGCGTATTGTCATTTTCTGATGTCGCTATAGATCAAGATTTCTATAACGAAAAAATAAAAAATGCGGTTTCGTTGCGAAAAAACATCCAACTCTTTCGGGAAGATCACAATATTTGTCGTTTAGTCCATGGCGAAGGCGATCATTTACCGGGATTAATCATTGATTATTATGCAGGAGTTGCGGTTATTCAATGCCATAGTCTGGGTATGTTCAAGGATATCGATTATATCGCAAAAGCCTTGCAATATGCATTGGGAGAAGAATTAATCGCGATCTATTCTAAATCATCGGATTCATTAACCTCGAATGAAGAAGTAGTGGATCAGTATCTGTTTGGTAAGGTGGAGACACCTCATGTTGCCCTCGAAAATGGGGTGAAAATAAACATCGATTGGGTCACAGGGCAAAAAACCGGTTTCTTTATCGATCAGCGTGAAAACAGAGCCTTATTGGGTAAATATGCCAAGGATAAAAAAATCCTGAATACCTTTTGTTATTCTGGTGGATTTAGTTTACTCGCTTTAAAAGATGGAGCTTCACTGGTACACAGTTTGGATAGTTCTAAAAAAGCCATCCAATTGACCAATGAAAATATCGAATTAAATCATTTCACCGATAAACACGCTTCTATTGTTGCAGATGCCATGGAATACATGAAGGATTTACCGGAATCGTATGATATCATCGTGCTCGATCCGCCTGCATTTGCAAAACATAAAGATAAACGTCACAAAGCCATTCAAGGCTACAAAAGATTGAATGCACACGCTATTCGTCAAATCAAACCCGGTGGAATCATTTTCACTTTTTCGTGTTCTCAGGTAGTGGATAAATTTTTATTCAACAACACCATCATCGCCGCGGCAATTGAGGCAGGGAGAAACGTTCGTATTTTAGAACAGTTGCATCAACCTGCTGACCATCCAATCAATGCGTACCATCCCGAAGGTGAATACCTGAAAGGGCTTGTCATTCAAGTGGATTAATACGAATTCTTAATGTCCATGCTAGATTATCGCTATAAAACTATATTGGCTGTCGCATTGCCCTTGATGGCATCTAGCTTTATTCAATCCATTGTGTTGATTACGGACAGTTCCTTTCTGAGTCGTGTGAGCGCAGAGGCTTTCGATGCAGCAGGGAACGGTGGATTAATTTACATTACGGTGTATATGGCTTTAGTCGGCTTGGGGGATGCTTCTCAAATCATCATCGCCAGACGTATTGGACAAAACAACACCAAGGCTATCGCTGCATTATTTCATTCCTCCGTCTTCACTAATTTCATTTTTGCACTGGTTTTATTCGCCATATCCTACCTCTTAATGCCTGATTTAATCTACGGTTATTCAAAGCATAAAGATGTAGCCCTACTGCAAGGTGAATACATATCCATTCGATCGTTCTCTTTGTTTTTTGCCATGATCTCGCTCAGCATTCAAGCGGTCTTTTTTGCTAACGGGAAAACATGGGTGGTCTTACTCTCGGCAATCATTACCGCTTCGAGCAATGTATTTTTAGACTATTCGATGATCTTCGGAAACTTCAATTTTCCAAAGATGGGTTTAGCTGGCGCGGCTTGGGCTTCTACCCTTGCTGATGGTTTAGGTATGCTAACCCTACTCTTCTTTTTGATCAAATCAAAGGAAAGTAAAGCATTTGAACTTTGGCGAAAAATTAGAATTAAACCTGAAATCATCAAAGAATTATTTCAAATTGGTGGTCCCTTAATGTTACAAGGATTTTTAGCCCTCGCCACATGGACTATATTCTTTACATGGTTAGAGCAAAGAGGGAAGTTCGAATTAACTGTATCTCAAAATATACGTTCCATTTATTTTATTGCCTTCGTACCTATTTGGGGATTTGCAGCGACCACGAAAACGTATATATCCCAATACATTGGAGCCCATCAATGGTCATCCATCAAAATTGTTCAACGAAGAATCCAATTTTTAACCGTACTATTTTTATTGGTTTTAATGCATGGTGCCCTTTTGTATCCATCAAAACTCATCCTGATCATCAATCCCAATGAGTTGTATTTGGAAAAAAGTTCCGAAATTCTTCGTCTAATTTCTGGATCCATTTTAATCTTTGGGTTGTCGAGTGTTTATTTTCAAACCATCAATGGTTCAGGTAACACGAGAAGTTCCTTCATGATTGAATTGATCAGTGTATCCATTTACATCCTTTCTGCTTTTCTTTTTATCCGCATTTTAGTACTGGACATCTATTGGGTCTGGTTTGTTGAATATATTTATTTCATAACCCTAGGATTAGCCTCTATGATATACCTACGCACGAGCAATTGGAGGGAGAAAAAAATCTAATTAAAACATAAGCACATGAAGGATCGATCAAATTTCAACATTGTATTTATGGGAACTCCCGATTTTGCGGTAGCTTCCTTAAAAAACTTGCATGAATCCGGTTATGCTATTGTAGGTGTTGTTACTGCACCTGATAAACCAGCAGGTAGAGGTCAACAAATACAACAAAGTGCAGTTAAAAAATATGCATTAGCCCACGGATTAACTACCTTGCAACCTACTTCCTTAAAAGATCCTGAATTTCTAACGGATCTAAAAAATCTTCAAGCCGATTTATTTGTGGTCGTGGCTTTTCGCATGTTACCTGAAGTGGTTTGGCAAATGCCGACGAAAGGCACCATCAACCTGCATGGCTCTCTCCTACCAAAATATAGAGGAGCAGCTCCAATCAATTGGGCAATCATGAATGGAGAAAAAGAAACGGGAGTAAGTACTTTTTTCATCGAAAAAGAGATTGACACGGGAAAAGTAATCCAACAAGCTACGATCCCTATTGGTCCTAATGACCATGTGGGTAAAATTCACGACCAATTGATGGAAGTGGGTGCCGATTTAATGCTGCAAACCGTCGATGCCATTCGCATGGATACCATTCAACCACGTCCGCAATCGGATTTCGAAGGCATCACCCCTACTTTAGCGCCAAAGATATTTAAAGCAACTACTCAAATTGATTTCCAAAAACAGGTACAGGATGTTCATAATTTTTGCCGTGGTTTGGATCCTTATCCAGGCGCTTGGACACTCCTGAAAAACAACAAAAATGGTGAACTCAAATCGTTTAAACTTTTTGAAACGAGGATCACCGAAATTCCTTCCACACCAAATGCAACTATATATGCAGATAAAGATGGAATTTATATCCCCACCCAAGATTTCTATCTTAAAGTCGGTGAAATTCAAATGGAAGGAAAGCGCAGAATGGATTATAAATCGTTCTTGGCAGGAAATAATATGGAAGATTGGAGCTTAATCTTGGGGGAAATCTAATCGATAAAACGTATTGATTCGTCGAAAAACGCTTGATTTATGCGGAAAAACAGGGCCTTTTTCAACAAAAGCGCCTATTTATCAACAAATTTTGTGTTTTTTTTTTGAAAACGCTTGTTTTAGTGGGATATTCAAATATATTTGTCAAAGTAAAAATTTCTAAAAAATACTAACTATGAACAAAGCAGAATTAATTGATGCTATCGCTGCTGAGGCAGGATTAACTAAAGCTGATGCAAAAAAAGCTTTAGATGGATTTGTTAACGCTACTGCTACTGCGTTGAAAAATGGAGACAGAATTTCTTTAGTAGGATTCGGATCTTTCTCTGTTTCTCAAAGATCAGCAAGAACAGGACGTAACCCACAAACTGGTAAAGAAATTAAAATTGCTGCTAAAAACGTTGTACGTTTCAAAGCAGGTGCTGAATTATCAGGAAAAGTTAACTAATCATATTAGTTAAAAACTAAAGGGGACTATTTTTAGTCCCCTTTTTTTATTTTTGCACTATGTCAAATTTTGAAACACAGGTTTTAGATAAACTTTACGAAATCATAACACCCTCCAAGCGAGAAATGTTTGATCGCATTGCAGCCGACCGAACCAATCACATCACCATAGCGATAGAAAATGTTTTTCAAGAGCACAATGCTTCTGCGGTATTAAGATCGTGCGATTGTTTTGGTCTTCAAAAGATGCACATCATCGAAAAAGACAACGCATACAAAGTGCAACGCGATATCGCCTTGGGAGCTGGAAGATGGGTAGATCAATTTAATTTCAACCAAGGGGATACGCCTACCTTGGATTGTATTCAGCGCTTAAAAAAGCAAGGGTATCAGATTGTGGCCACTACCCCACATACAGATGCAAATACCATCTATGATTTACCGATTGATCAACCGATGGCCTTTTTCTTTGGAACCGAGCGAAAAGGAATTTCTGAGGAAGTAATCGAACATGCAGATGCCTTTGTTAAAATACCTATGTTTGGCTTCACGGAAAGTTTCAATATTTCCGTTTCGGTAGCCATTTTGTTAAATACCATTCGCGAGCGATTAAATGCCTCAAATTTGGACTGGAGATTGAATGAAGAGGAACAAATTGCCTTGAAAATTAAATGGTGTACAAAAATTCTAAATGGAGGAAAAGAATTAGAAGCTGAAATTAGAAGACGATTATTAAAAAAATAATTTTATATTTGTTTCAAAATAAAATCATTAAAATAAAACTGCTATGGGTAAAGGCGATAAAAAAACAGCTAAAGGAAAAATTTTCATGGGTTCTTATGGTAACACGCGTAAACGTAAGAAAAACACGACAGCAATAGTTGCAAAACCTTCGGTTAAAGCGGAAAAAGCTCCAAAGGCGGAAAAACCAGAGAAAAAAGCTGAACCTAAAGCAAAAGCAGCTACCAAGACTACTGCGAAAACAACAGAAGCAAAAAAAACAGCTGTGAAAAAACCAGCGGCAAAGAAAACCGTGAAAAAAACGGAAGAATAAATTGAAAAGCTATCTATTTTTAGATAGCTTTTTTTTTGATAAATAAAATTCATTTCGATTTGATAAAAGTTTATTTTTTATCAAATTTGTACTCCATTTAATAATAAATCCTATGAAATATAATTTTGGTGCAGGACCATGTATTTTACCTCAAGAAGTTTTTAAACAAGCCGCAGATGCTGTAATTGATTTTAATGGACTTTCCATACTTGAAGTATCTCATCGTCACAAAGACTTCGTTGCTGTGATGGATGAAGCGATTGACTTAGTAAAGAAAGCCTTAAATGTTCCCGCAGGATATTCTGTAGCCTTCTTACAAGGGGGTGCTACACTTGGTTTTACCATCAGTGCATTGAACATGATGCGTGACACTAAAAAAGCAGGATATATCAACACCGGTACTTGGGCTTCTGGAGCCATCAAAGAAGCAAAAAAAGTGGGCGTTGATGTGCAAGTATTCGCAAGTTCAGAAGACAAGAACTTTAATTATATTCCAAAAGGATTTGAAATCCCAACGGGATTGGATTATATTCATTATACATCCAACAATACCATTTATGGTACCCAGTTCAAAGAAACACCAAAAACCAATTTACCTTTGGTATGCGATATGTCATCGGACATTTTTTCAAAGGAAATCCAAGTTTCCGATTTTGATTTAATTTATGCAGGTGCTCAAAAAAATCTAGGTCCAGCTGGGGCAACCTTATACATCGTAAAAGACGAAGTATTAGGAAAATCTACTTCTCCATTCATGCCAACCTATTTGGATTTAAAACAACAAATCGATAAAGAATCGATGTTGAATACCCCTCCTGTATTTTCAGTTTATGTTGCCATGTTGAATTTAAGAAATTTACTAGCGAACGGTGGAGTAAAAGACATGGAACAACGAAATATTGCTAAAGCAAATTTATTGTATCAAGAAATTGACGCTAACCCACTTTTCAAAGGTGCTGTAGCGACAGAAGATCGTTCAAACATGAACGTTACATTTTTATTAGAAAATGAATCCTTGAACGAACAGTTTGATAAAATGTGGAAAGAAGCGGGTATCGTAGGCTTACCAGGTCACCGTTCTGTAGGCGGTTATCGTGCGTCTATTTACAATGCTTTACCCCTTGAAAGCGTTCAAGTTTTAGTGGACGTGATGAAAGAATTTACAAAGAAAAACGGATAATGAAAATTTTAGCAAACGACGGTATATCCGATTTAGGGAAATCCCTTTTGGAAAACGCTGGTTTTACGGTATTGACTCAAAAAGTGAATCAGGAAGATTTAGCGAATTATATGGTGAACGAACAAGTTTCTGCCCTTTTAGTGCGCAGTGCAACCACAGCAAGAAAAGAATTAATTGATGCTTGTCCAAATCTGAAATTGATTGGTCGCGGTGGCGTTGGTATGGATAATATCGATGTAGCTTACGCACGTGAAAAAGGGTTAACAGTGATTAACACACCTGCATCTTCTTCGCAATCGGTAGCGGAGTTGGTGATGGGACAAATGTTTTCCATTTCAAGATTTTTAAATGATTCCTTTAAAAACATCGAAACAGGTGATTTTTCAACCTTGAAAAAAAACTATGCAAAAGGTGTTGAACTCAGAGGTAAAACATTGGGAATCATTGGATTTGGAAGAATTGGTCAAAGTTTAGCTTCCTATGCATTGGGTTGCGGCATGAAAGTGAAAGCCGTGAACATTAAACCTTGCGAAGTAAAAATCCCTGTGCTTATTAATGACGAAACAATTTATGTAACGGTAAATGCAGTTGAAAATTTACATGATATTTTAGGCGAATGTGATTATTTATCGCTTCACGTTCCTAAACAAGAAAATGGGAATGCGGTGATTGGAAAAAATGAATTTGCTCTTATGAAGAAAGGGGTTCGCATCGTAAATGCAGCGCGCGGAGGTGTTATCAACGAGAACGACCTGCTCGAAGCCTTGGATCAAAACATTGTTTCCTACGCAGCTTTAGATGTCTTTGAAAATGAACCTAATCCAATGAAAGCATTGCTTTCTCATCCTAGAATTGCTTGTACTCCGCACATTGGAGCGGCTACCTTGGAAGCACAGGATCGAATTGGAGAAGAATTAGCAAATTTAATCATCGACTCCTTAAACTAAAAACTCATGAATTTTGGGAGTCTTTTTGACTCCCTTTTTTACGCATAAAATATGGCTATCATACACCCTTTCAAGGCTTTAAGACCCGTCAGAGATAAAGTACATCTCGTTGCGACAAGACCTTATTATTCCTATAAAAAAAATGTATTGAAAGCCAAGCTCCAAGATAATCCTTACACTTTTTTAAGAATTATCAATCCAGAGTTTCATGCCAAAAGTAAAACACAGCCAAACTCTCCCGAGCGATTTGAGCAGGTTAAGGAAAGCTATGCAAAATTCAAAGCAGAAGGTGTTTTAATCGAAGATCAACAGCCACATTTGTACATCTACCGTCAGACCAAAAATGGACATCCATTCATTGGAGTCATTGCCGGAACAAGTGTGGAAGAATACGAAAAAGATACCATCAAGAAGCATGAGGCTACCTTGACTTCTCGAGAAGAAATGTTTACCACTTATTTGGATATCGTCGGTTACAATGCTGAACCGGTATTGATGTCGTACGAAGGAAATGAAATAATTGATCAATTATTGGAAAAAATAAGTTCAGATCGTCCAGAGTATGAATTTACGACAACCGATAAAATCACCCATGAATTATGGATTGTTCCTGCACCATACGAACAAAAACTGCTGAAAGCATTCCAAGAAATTGAGGCCCTGTACATTGCGGATGGTCATCATCGCTCTGCATCTTCAGTTCGTTTATCCGAGAACCGAAAAAACAGAAACGAAACGGCCTACAAAAATCAAGATTACATCCTTTCTTTTCTCATCGACGAAAAAAGATTAGAAATTCTCGAATTCAATCGATTGATCAAAAATTGTCCATTAAGTCTTGAAGAATTACTTAATGCGCTTGAACAATCGTTCGAAATTAGTCCTTTGAAATCCAAATGTAAGCCGAAAAAAGAACACGACATTCACTTATGTTTCAAAGGGAAATGGTTTTGTTTGACTTGTAAACCAACCATCATTCAAAAAGATCATCCTGTAGAATCGCTGGATGCTGAAATTTTAACCCAATACATTTTAGATCCAATTTTACACATTCAGGATTTAAAAACCAATTCGAACATTGAATTCATCAGTGGAGCAGAGAGTTTAACTGTTTTTGAACAAAAAATCACCAAACAACAATTTGATTTAGGATTTGTCTTGTACCCGGTGCGAATGGATCAAGTGAAAAAAGTAGCAGATCATCAAATGATTATGCCTCCAAAATCGACTTGGGTTGAACCTAAAATGAGAAGTGGATTAACGATTTATAACATCAACGAATGAGCCTTCTTAGCAATTTAGCAAAAGTTCAAGAAAAAATTCCAAGCGGTGTCAAGTTAATTGCCGTTTCCAAAACGAAGCCAATCGAATCAATTCTTGCACTCTATCAAGCCAATCAAAAAGTATTCGGCGAAAATAAAGTACAGGAGTTGGTGGACAAATATGAAGCCTTACCCAAAGACATTGAGTGGCATTTAATTGGTCATTTACAAACCAATAAAGTAAAATACATCGCGCCATTTGTTGCTTGTATTCATGCCGTTGACAGTTTAAAATTACTCATTGAAATCAACAAGCAAGCCATAAAGAACAATCGGGTAATTGACTGTCTATTGCAAGTTTTCATCGCTGAAGAAGAAACGAAATTTGGATTAAGTATCGAGGAATTACAAGCCCTTTTAGAATCCAAAGAATTTATTGAGATGCAAAATGTTCGCATCATTGGGTTGATGGGCATGGCTACCAATACTGCAGATGAAGAAAAAATTAGAGAGGAATTTAGAACCTTAGAAAACGATTTTCAAATCATTAAAAGTCACTATTTCAAATTCAACGAAGAATTCCAAGAATTATCGATGGGCATGAGTGGTGATTTTGAGCTTGCTATTGCAGAAGGCAGCACTATGGTTAGGGTTGGAAGCCTCATTTTTGGAGAACGGTCATGAAAATAGATGGACTATTAGATTTTTACGATCGACTTCCTCAACATGAATTGGAGCTTACGTTAATGCTTCAAAAAATCATCAAAACAACCCTTCCGCAATCAACGGAATACATCCACCACGAAGTACTTTTCTTTAGCATCGAAACCCCCATTTGTTTCATTTGGCCCTCCTCTATTCCTATCCCGAATGTTCCTGAAGATTTCGAAGGCGTGCGTTTAGGATTTACACGTGGTCGATGCATCAAAGACCCTACTTATTACCTCACCAATCAAGGACAGAAATTGGTGTTTTGGAAAGATATCGAATATGTAGAGGACATCGACCAAGAATGTATCAAATCGTTTCTGCTGCAATCTATTGAAATGTAAACATGATGAGTAGACTTCAACTTTATGTGTTAGGACTCCTCACCCTCATGTTATTTCCAATACCTACCCTATTGTGGTATCTTTTTTACTTGAAAAAATCCTTTCATGATTTTCTCAGTCTACCAACATTTCAATTTCAGCCCATTAGCATAGGACTTGGATTTGGCATCGGTTATGCTTTGATAGTCATCTTCATACTTTCAAAACCCTATTTTGATGAAATGCCACTAAAAACAACGCGACTTCTAAAGGGAACAAAATTATATTGGATTGACGCATTGTTTTTATCCCTCTGTGCTGGAATTGGCGAAGAGTATTTGTTTCGTCTTGGTATTCAATATTACCTAGGTCCTTTGGTAACTAGTATCATTTTCATCGCACTTCACGGATATTTCAACCTGAAAAACATGATCACATTGAGCTACGGATTACTTCTGCTTCCTTTTATACTTGGCATCGCGTATGGTTTAAACTACTTCGGCTTTTGGTTCTGTGTCAGTGCTCATTTTGCGTATAACTTGATACTATTTTCAGACTATATCCGAAAACAATCGAAAAAAATTAATGCGTAACAATTCGTAAGCGATTGGCCTTTAAGACATAAAGACAAGGAGGTAAAGCGATCGTTTGATCGATTTCTAACAATTCTAAATTTCTGATTTTACAGAACGATTCGGGCACATCCAACAAAGGACCAGATTGCACAAGATACAATTCTTTAAGGGATTTTACTGATCCTAAACTATCGGGTAAACGCGTTAATTGATTATTATTTAAATATAAAAATTTCAACGATTGACAATTTCCAAGGTGATGAGTTAATTCGGTCAGTTGATTGAAACCCAGATTTAAAAACTCCATTTTTTTCAATTGACCAATTGATTCAGGAAGAGACTGCAATCGGTTTTGTTGCATCCACAATTGTTCTACATTTTCGAGTTTCCCCAATTCTTCTGGCAATATTTCAAGTTGATTATAAGGAACAGACAACCATTTTAAAGCGCTTAATTCGCCAATTTCTTTCGGTAAGGTTTTGAGTTTGTTTTTCCCCAAATACAACTTCTCTAATTTTTTCAATTGTCCAATTTCCTTTGGGATCGAATCCAATTGATTGCCGTACAACTTCAAAACGCGTAATTCTTTCATGTCAAAAACGTAGGCAGGAATTTGTGTTAAGTTTTTTCTGGAGAGATTCAAAACCTCAGGATCTTGCTTCCAAATCAAGGACAAACTCAATACAATAAATACCATAAAAGAAGGAATTATAATGCTTTTTCGTTTTATTTTTATCCTTGTTATTTTGAGAATCACCTTTAATTATTTAAATTGGTACATTATTTGAAGAGAATACTTAACTAATTTAATAATTAAAAACATGAAAAAAACACTTATTGGAGCAATGTTACTTTTAGGAAGCATGAGTTTTGCTCAAAAATCCATTACGACTGGTGAATTAGCGTTGAAAGAAACAGAACAAATGAAGACGGAATTACAACTTACTCCCGTTCAAATTGAAAATGTAGCTAGCATCAACAATGGTATTGCGACCAAAAACACTGCCATTACAACCAATGCAAATTTAACTGAAGCTCAAAAGCAAGAAGCATTGAAAAGCAATGAAGAAGCGAGACAATCCATGTTGAAAAATGTATTGACGGAAGAACAATACGCAAAATACACAAAAGTTGAGATGACTCCAGTTCAGATTGAAAAAAAATCAATCAAATCCGTAGAGCGAAGATCAACCAAAAATGTTGAGTTAAAACAAAACTAAATTGAAAAAAGCCACTTTTAAAGTGGCTTTTTTATTTAAAAATCTTTCGTGATATCGAGTTCTCCAAGTAAAACTTTCATCACGAAAATCATTTTTCCATACTGCTCAAAGGAACTTTTGATTTCTTTTTGAACAATTTCAAAAACCGTTTCATATTCACCGGTAATGAGCGTACAGGTTGCTTTTACGCTTATTTTAATCTGCTCATGGGATTTAATCCGTTCGATAAAATCGATGATTCGACTTTCGTAATCTTTTGTTAATGGATAGTTACTGATTTCAATGGTTGTTTTCATAGTATTTTATTTTGCGATTTTATGGTAAGAACTTACGATTCCCTTGATCAACGCTGAGCTAAACCCACTGTGTTCCATTTCATTTAATCCAACGATCGTACATCCTTTCGGTGTTGTCACGCGATCAATTTCTTGCTCAGGGTGATTTTTATGTTCAATAATTAAGGTCGCTGCTCCTTTCATGGTTTGACTTACAATTTTAGTAGCTGTAGCACTATCAAAACCGACTTCTACCCCACCTTGAATCATCGCTCTCATGAACCTCAATACATATGCAATTCCGCAAGCACCGATGATCGTGGCTGCTTCCATTAACGATTCTTCAATTTCAATAACTTCTCCGATGGCCTTAAAAATAGAATTGACATGAACGGAAGTTTCCGGAACAACGTGATGGGTAGCAATGGCTGTTATGGATTCATGGACACTTGCTGCCGTATTGGGCATGGCACGGTAAATCGGATTGGAATCACCTAAAATTGCTTGCATTTCAGCAATGGTAATACCTGTAGCAACAGAAATAACAACATTTTGGTTTGCTAGGATGCTTTCCCGATATTCCTTCAGAAACGGTAAAATCGTATAAGGCTTTAATGCTATGATGAGGTAATCTGCCTGTTCAATGACGTGTTGATTATCATTTGTGAAAAATACCCTGGCTTCATTTTGTAAATCAGTGACATTTCTTTTGGATGCCCAAATTTCTGCATGCGGCATTTGATCTTGAATTCCTTTTAACAAGGACATGCCTAAATTCCCACAACCTATGATTCCAATTTTCATGTTATTTTTTGAACAAAAGTAATAAAACCAACAGCTTAATTATCAATTAGATTTTATTATTTTAGCGAAGAGATAATACCTTATGAAATATCGATTACTTTTTATATTCCTAACCTGTATCAGTTTGAGCTATGCTCACGATTACCATTTTTCTTTTGCTGAAATGGAATACAACGCAAACGCTCAACGCTTTGAACTAAGTTTATCGATTACTTTACACGATTTAGAACGCGTTTTTCCGGAAGAAGCCAAAGAAATTAGTTTTCATCAACTTTCAGAACCCTCAAAAGTCAAATTACTGCAATGGATCAGTTCCCATTTTAAACTCATCCATCAAATGGAGTTATTAACGCTTCAATGGGAAGGCGCAGAATTATTGAAAACAGGAGAATGGATGGTATATCTTTCGAGTAATCCGACCAAACAAGGAAATGAAATTACCATCTTGTATGATTTATTAATGGATGAATATCCAACGCAACAAAATAAATTGACCTATTTTGAACATCAAAAAAATGAAAACCTTGTGTTTTTGAATTTTACCAGAACACAAACCTTAACGTTTATCAAATCATGAAAAAAATTACCTTATACTTTAGTCTTTTCTGCCTTGCACCTTCAGGGATTTATGGACAGTCTAAGTTTGCGCAATTGGAAGCTGAAATACCTACACCAAATGCTTATCGAAATGCTTCCGGCGGACCTGGATATGCGTATTATCAACAAAAAGCAGATTACAACATTCAAATCACCTTAAATGATGACAAACAAACCATCAGTGGATTTGAAACCATTACTTATACCAATAATTCACCTGAGCCACTGGAGTTTTTATGGCTTCAATTGGATCAAAACTTATTTCATCCAGATTCAGACACCAAAAAAATTGAGGTGGAAAAAATGGAGGATTTTAAATCAATCAACGATGTAAAGAAAAAGTTAGATTTTTACGATGGTGGTTTTAAAATTGAAGATGTTAAAGCACTTGGCGGACAAAAAATGAAATTCTTCATCAACAAGACCATGATGCGTATTGATTTAGCACAACCGCTAAAACCAAAATCATCGATCAGTTTTCAAATTAAATGGTGGTATAATATTAACGACCGTATGAAAGTTGGAGGTAGATCAGGATATGAATTTTTTGAAAAAGATAACAATTACCTCTATACCATTGCACAGTTTTTCCCACGCATGTGCGTCTATAACGATGTGGAAGGTTGGCAAAACAAACAATTTTTAGGTCGTGGAGAATTTGCGCTACCATTTGGGGATTACCAAGTTTCCATTAAAGTGCCGAGTGATCATATTGTGGCGGCTACAGGAGAATTGCAAAATGCCAATGCCATTCTTACAGCAGAACAAAAAACGAGATGGAATCAGGCTAAAAATTCAGATCAACCGGTTATGATTGTCACCCAAGATGAGGCTGAAAAGAAAGAAAAACAAAAGGCAACCGATTATAAAACTTGGGTATTCAAAGCTACCAATGTGCGGGATTTCGCTTTTGCGAGTTCTCGAAAATTCATTTGGGATGCCCAAAATGTAAAAATTGGCACTCGAAATACCATGGCAATGTCCTATTATCCGAAGGAAGGGAATCCACTTTGGGAAAAATATTCAACAAAACTTGTGGCTCATACCCTAAAAACCTATTCGAAATACACGGTTGACTATCCTTATCCCGTGGCTATTTCTGTGCATGCCAAATGGATTGGAATGGAATACCCCATGATTTGCTTCAATGGTGGAAGACCTGAAGAAGATGGGACCTATTCCGAGGAGACTAAATATGGGATGTGGGGCGTGATCATTCACGAAGTTGGTCATAATTTCTTCCCGATGATCATCAATTCAGACGAACGTCAATGGTCTTGGATGGACGAAGGATTAAATACCTTTGTACAATACCTGACCGAGCAAGAATGGGAAAGGGGTTATCCATCTCGCAGAGGTCCTGCGCAATATATTGTTCCATACATGCGAGGTGATAAATCCAATATTGCGCCCATTATGACGAATTCAGAATCCATTTTTCAATTTGGAAACAACGCATACGGAAAACCAGCAACGGCGTTAAACATTCTTCGCGAGACCATCATGGGAAGAGAATTATTTGATTACGCATTTAAAATATATTGCGAGCGTTGGAAATTCAAACATCCCACACCTGCAGATTTTTTCAGAACCATGGAAGATGCTTCAGCTGTAGATCTAGATTGGTTTTGGAGGGGATGGTTTTTCACCACCGATCATGTAGACCTTTCTTTAGAAAAAGTGAATTATTTTCAATTAAACACACAAAATCCGAAAGTAGAAAAAGCTCTTCAAAAAGAACAAAAAGAGAACGCAGACGTATTTATTGGACACCAGCGCAACAAAACAAGTATCCAACAAACTTTTGACGAAAAAGATACTTCGATTATTGATTTCTACATGAAACGTAATGAATTTGAAGTGGACGCTTTAGATTTACAAGAGTATGAAAAGTTTAAAACTCAAACGAAACAAGAAGACCTTGCTTTGTTGGATCGCAACCTACACTTTTACGAATTACATTTTAAAAATGTTGGAGGTCTAGTGATGCCTATTATTTTAAAGGCAACGTTTGAAAACGGCCAAGATACGGTCATCCGAATTCCTGCAGAAATCTGGAGAATGAAAGAATACAATGTATCTAAGGTGTTTATTTTTGAGCAAGCAGTTAGCCAATTTGAAATGGATCCTTTCCTAGAAACCGCCGATGTAGACACCTACAACAATGCTTGGCCAAGAAAAGTGGAGCCTACAAGATATCAATTGTTTAAACAAAAACAACTGCAAGAAAACCCAATGCAAAGAGATCGTCGCTTGAAAGAAACGTTGAAAAATTGATCAATGCCTATCGAATACTGAAATGCTACTCAAAAAATGTATCTTTTTTTAAATAATATGTTAATATTATAACATTTTATCTTATCTTTGAGTAACTAAACTTTACAACATGACTATAGGACAAATTGCCGAACGGATCATTAACAAGTCCCCATTCCTTAGAGAATCAATGACTGAAGATTTAATTAACATTTCAGCATTAGCCAGAAAAATTAAGCCCGAAATCGAAGAAATCATGGGGAAAGAGGTACAGGAAGGTGCGATTATCATGGCCATCAAACGTATGTCACCCGGTCTTTATCGAAGAATGAACATCAAAATCACCAAATTGATGACCGATATGGAGGACTTTTTAGTGCGAAGCAATTTGGTGGAAATAACTGTTTCAAATTCTGAAACACTCAAAGAAAAACAAGCTAAAATATTAGAAGAGGTTAACCAAGTTCAAAACAATTTCTTTTGTATGAACCACGGTGTTACAGAAACTTCCATTGTCACTTCTGCCGTTCATGATGATATCCTCATGAAATACCTTTCAAGCGAAACCATCAAAAGTCATGACACCGGATTGGCTTCTGTTACGGTTAAATTACCATCTATCACCAGCGAAACCTACGGGGTGTTTTACTATTTGTTAAAACAACTCGCATGGGAAGGAATCAATATTATTCAAATTGTTTCTACCGCGTTAGAATTTACGGTAGTCGTACATCAAGAGGATATCGATCGTGCCTTCAGTATTTTAGTAAGTCTAAAAAATACCTCAAAGGCTAATTAATCATTGCGATAAACTCAGACTCTGATAGGATAACAACACCCAAATCTGTCGCTTTTTTCAATTTAGCAGGTCCCATATTTTCTCCTGCTAACACATAATCTGTTTTAGAAGAAATGGAAGATGCATTTTTACCGCCATGCGATTCAATCAATTCTTTGATTTCATCTCTTGAATAGTTGGTAAAAACTCCCGAAACTACAAAGATTTTGCCCTCGAATGTCGCCGATGCTTTTTCCTTTTCCACCAGTTCAAAGCAAATTCCAGCGCGTTCTAAAGCATCAATTTCATCACAATTTCGTTTGTTGGCGAAAAACTGAAGAATCGAATGTGCTATTTTCTCTCCAATTTCATCCGTTTGGATCAAATCTTCGTATTTTGCTAAGGCTAGTTGCTCAATGTTTTTAAATTGATAGGCTAATTTTTTGGCCACTGTCTCCCCTACAAAGCGAATCCCCAATGCAAATAATACCCGTTCAAAAGGAATCTTCTTGGATTCTGCCAATCCAAAGAGAATATTATTGGCTGACTTTTCAGCCATGCGATCTAAATCTACCAATTGGTCAAAAGTTAATGCGTACAAATCTGAAGGTGCATGAATCAGATTTTTTTGAAATAACAAATCGACCGTTTCCGAACCGATTCCATCAATATTCATCGCTTTACGACTGATAAAATGTTCTATTCGACCTTTGATTTGAGGCGCACAATCCAATTCGTTTAAACAATAGTGTTGAGCTTCTCCCTCCTTACGCACCAATTCAGCGTGGCATTCCGGACAATGTTCAATAAAAATTATTTTTTGTCCATCACCCCTTTTTGCAGTATTTACCCCCACAATTTTTGGGATAATTTCGCCCCCTTTTTCTACATATACGGTATCCTTTTCGTGTAGATCTAATTTTTCGATTTGGTCAGCATTATGCAACGAAGCACGTTTAACGGTTGTACCGCCAAGTGAAACGGGTTTTAGATTAGCCACCGGGGTGATTGCTCCAGTTCTCCCCACTTGGTAACTTACCGATTCGAGCACTGATTCAACACGTTCTGTTTTAAATTTATAGGCAATCGCCCACCGTGGAGATTTCGCTGTAAACCCCAGTTGTTTCTGTTGTTGGTAATCATTTACCTTAATAACAATACCATCGATTTCAAAAGGTAAGTTGGCTCTTTCTTTTTCCCAATAATGGATAAAATCCATGATACCCTCAATGGAATCCGTTTTCTCTATGAAACGTTTTTCTAAAAAGGGAATTTTAAAGCCCCACTCTTTAGCGGTAGTGACTGCATCAAAATGACCAGAAAACGGATTTTGATTACTGTAAAAACCGTATAAGAAGCAATCCAACCCACGCTCTGCAACCACCTTAGAATCTTGCATTTTCAAGGTTCCCGAAGCTGTATTTCTTGGATTGGCAAAAAGTGCTTCACCAATTTCTTCGCGTTCTGCGTTTAACTTTTCAAAGCGATCTATAGGCATGAAAATTTCTCCTCTGATCTCAAAATCATCAATATAATTTCCTTTTAACTTCAGAGGAATACTTTTAATGGTGCGAACATTCGCCGTGACTTCCTCGCCTTTAGTTCCATCACCACGAGTAACTGCTTGAATCAATGCTCCATTTTGGTAAGTAATTCCTATTGCAACACCGTCGTACTTTAACTCGCAAACATAGGTGATGGGGTCATCCGATAATTTTTTTAAACGCGCTTCCCAATCTGTAATTTCTTCCTCACTGTATGTATTGGATAAGGATAACATGGGAAAACGATGTTCTACCACGTTAAACTTCTTGGTGATATCACCACCCACTCTTTGGGTTGGACTGTATGTCAATTTAAGATTTGGAAATTGAGCTTCCAAAGCGGTTAATTCAGCCAATAATTGATCAAATTCATAATCAGAAATAGTTGGTTGGTGATGGATATAATACAAATCATTATGGTGATTTAACTCTTCAACTAATTGTTCGATTCGCTTTTTTGCTGCATGTTCCTCCATAAACTTATTTTTTTGCAAACATCATTCTGTTTTTCCCTTGTAAATCTTTTTTCAATTCGATGGAATGGTAATGTAAATCCTTTAACAGGTGCACCATTTCATCACCATAATTTTCATGTATTTCAAATGCCAATAAACCATCCTTCTTTAAATAAACAAGACCTAATTCAGCAATTTTACGATAAAACTGTAAGGGATCTTCATCCTCAACAAACAAGGCTAATTCAGGTTCAAAAAGCACCACATTCTCAGCCATCGACGTTTTTTCTTTCCAAGGAATATAGGGAGGATTAGACACCCAAACATCAAACTCCTTTTCTTGCTGTGGATCGAAATCAGTCAGCACATCGCCTAAAAAAAAATGGACATCCAATTGATTTGCTTCTTGATTTTCTTGAGCTAAACTCAAAGCCGACTCAGAAACATCCACTCCATATACTTTGGCTTCTTTTAAAGATGCCTTAAGTGCTAAAGCAATACATCCAGTACCGGTGCATAAATCTAATATTTTCAATGATTTAGTATCATCTACACGATTTAAAATTTCATATACCAATTCTTCCGTTTCTGGACGAGGAACTAAGGCACGATGATCCGTTTTTAATAGCAAATCACAAAAATAAGTGCTTCCTATGATATGCTGGAATGGTTCATGCGCAAGTAATCGTTTGACAACTGCACGGTAATTCAACAAGTCCGATTCAGATAAACGGATATCCTTTTGCAACAGCACTTCTTCCTTCCTCAATTTTAACAAATGCTCCGTCACTTGAAAAAACATTTGGCGCAATTCACTTGCTGAAAATAAAGGAGTTAAGCGATCATAAAAGTAGCCTTTTACGGCATCTAAGGTGTTACTGTTGACAAACATTACGACTTTTTCCTTTCATGAAAATAATACGTATATCCAAATCCAACCAAGAGATAGTTAGTGATTTTAGAAAAATCGGCTGGATTGTAACCACCATTTGTATAGACTCCAATTTTTGGTAATCCAAATCCGAAACCTTGGAAGGCGTAACCAACATTTAAACGGTAGGAAGAAAATTCATCGGCCGCCAACACTAAACCAAGCGTTGGTTCCACCCAAATCGACTGATCTTTGATGTATTTAACTCCAGTTCGTTTTAAGGTATCTGAAAAAAATTGATTGGCACTTAGTCCAACTTTCACATGTAAATCAATGGCAAAACGCTGTGTAAGAAATTTTTCATAACCTACCTTCGCGAAACCAGCATAGGAATGCATACCTCCATAAACTCGATAAGGAGTTCTAAACTCATTGATGTCAAAATACAAATAACGGAAACCTACTCCAAAAGCCAAACCAAATGGCATGGTGTATTGACCATTCACCTCCGCATTCACTAAGCCTTTCATAATTGTTTTAAAAGGTTGATTACTCGTGGAATGTGGCAAGGATATATTCACATTGAAGGTGAATTTTTGATCCATCGTAAAATCTTGTGCATTTACCTTACTTAAGGATAGGAAAAGCAACATGAAGAGGCTAAAGTGAATTGTTTTCATAAACCGAATGTAAGTAAAATTTTAATTTTTGACAAGTCGCATCTTCTGTAATAAAAACGAAGCGTTCATATTTTGACAAACCCCAGGTCTGATTTTATAATCAAAAAACAACTCATTTTTTTCAATGGTCGAATCAAAGTAATGATTGATAAAGCGTGAATCTTCATGTACAATTTCACAAACCTTTAAATCATGCGTTGCTAAAATTCCTTTGGTATTCAATTCAATGATTTTTTTCAACAGCAAGACACTGCCTTCTTCTTTGTCTTTGGAATTCGTTCCTTTCAGGATTTCGTCCATTAGAAAAAATACTAATTCACCCGATTCCATTGCATCCACCATGTACCGCAAACGATTCAATTCGGCATGAAAATAAGAACTTTCTTGGTTGACGTCATCCTGTGTACGCATACTCGAATACAAGCGCATTTTAGGAATTATGGCGTTGGAAGCTAATACTGGAAATCCTGCATTTGCTAAGACAAAAGTTATACCAACCGCTCGAAGAAAGGTACTTTTCCCTGCCATATTTGGACCTGTTATGATGGCTATTTTTTGTGTTTGATTTAAATGAAAATCATTGGCAACACTTTTCGTATGATGCACGAAGGGATGACGCAAATTCTTGATTTTAATATCCTCTCCATGATGAAATTCCGCAAAAGTGGCCGTTGAAAAATTATGTTGAAATAGAGCACCTGAAATCCATAACTCCCACTCCACCAATAATTGCTCACCTTTCGCTAAATCGTCGTGGTGTTGATTTGACCAGCATTGAAATTGATGTGCCACTTGATAATCCCAAAGTAAAGTCAAATTTAGCACGGTTCCCACCAATAAATTCATTCGATAATCCATTCTTCGCATGATTTTTTCGAGAAGGATTACTTGCTGTTCGAAGAGGTTAATTTCCTTTAAATTCGATTCGAGCCAAGCTGGTAGTGATTGGTTTTTCGTCAATTCATGTTGAAGCAGATGAATTTGTTTTTTCATCGAACGAATTCGACCATAATAAGATCCTACCTCTGTAAATAAGGCCGTATGCTGTTTTTGCCTTGACCCAATTACGATTAAATTGATGAATATAAATAACGAAAGAATACTTCCTGAAACTAATCCCAACAGGTAACACGCAAGGACTACAAAAAACAAACTTGGCAATATCATGCGTACCCATTTACGCCAGCTTTCAGTTACGTTTGGTTGGACAAAAGATCGAAAATTCTCTTGATCCTTTTCTTCCATTAGCCCCAATTGAGTATGGCTTAAAAATTGAAAACACCATGCTATTTTATCTTGTAAAAAGAGAATGGCTTCTCGTTGTACCTCTATGCTAGTTATCCCTTCCTTCAAAGCTTGAGCTACACGAGCTCGTCCCATTTTTGTTGAAGCGCGATTGATCAAGCCAAAAACACTTTTCTTCCCGAATAGATCTAAATCTCGCTCATAGGGATGAATATCACTTAAAAATTCAAGATCTTGTTGATCCCTCCATTGTCCTTCCAACACCATTAATTCATGCTGAATGAGTTCAATTTGTAAACGAAAATCTTTTAAATCAAAACGATTGTTGATGGATTTTGGAATCAAGTATAAAAAACTTCCCCCAAACCCAAAAATGAACATCCATTGCACACTTCCATCCAAAAAATAGGCACTTAAAACCAGTAATATGAAGGTAGTCAAACGACCTAAGATGAGCTTTTTCTGTGTGTTTTTAGCTGCTTCAAGTTTAAGAATTAAACGTTGAATTTGTTCTTGATAAATATTATTTGCCGTCATCTGTATTTATTACTACAAACATAGTTAACTTTGCCCGAATGAATAAAGGAATTCTGTATATAATTCTTTCGGGACTTAGTTTTTTAATCGTTAATTTTTTCATCAAATTATTTGGCGGGCACCACACTTTAGGTTTTTTACCTCCCGTGCAACGCATTCCTGCCCATGAATTGGTTTTAGCCCGATCAATGATTTCATTTGTGATCAGTTTTTACATCATCAAGCGCAGAAAACTACCCTTATTTGGCGTAAACAAAAAATGGCTTTGGATTCGAGGAACATCAGGAATGATTGCCTTGACGATGTTTTTCATGACGATTGCACACCTACCCTTGGCGATTGCATCAACCATTCAATACCTTGCCCCCGTTTTTACCGTCTTATTTTCCATCTGGATTCTAAAGGAGAAAGTACTTAGAATTCAATGGCTATTCATTCTCATCGCCTTGGTTGGTGTTGGATTCATTGGACTTAATAATTTCTTCGCGGTAGAAAATGAGAGCTTAAAAATAGATTACTTTTGGTTAATCATTGGAATTGTGTCAGCCATTTTCAGTGGACTTGCCTACACTTCCATTTTGAAATTAAAGGCCACCGACAAACCCATCAATATTGTCATTTACTTCCCCATGATTTCCTTACCCATCATGAGCATTTGGTGCCTTTTTGACTTTGTGTTACCCCAAGGAATCGAATGGTTATTTCTTTTCATTATTGGAATCTTTACTCAAATAGCTCAGGTATTGCTTACCAAAGCATTTCATGAGGGGGATGCTTCTACCATTGCACCTTTCCAATACTTGGGTTCTATTTATGCATTTTTAGTCGGTTATTTCATCTTTTTTGAAAAACTTTCACCCTTTGTAGAGCTGGGTATCGCTTTCATTTTAGGTGGAATTATTTTAAACGCGATCAGTAAAAAATTCAAAAGAAATCGTAATTTAGAAGGGTGAAAAAATCAATAGACCGTCTTCGATTAGCCCAATTTGGAAATCTAGAATTACTTGCTAAACAAGTGGTGGAGGGATTTATTACCGGAATGCATAAGAGTCCTTTTCATGGATTTTCAGTTGAATTTGCAGAGCACAGGATTTACAACACTGGGGAATCTTCAAGACACGTAGATTGGAAATTGTATGGGAGAACCGATAAACTTTTCACCAAAAAATATGAAGAGGAAACCAATTTAAGGTGTCAAATTGTCATCGATCAATCCAGTTCGATGTACTTCCCCAAAAACAGTGATCTGACAAAATTTGAATTTTCCGTTTATGCTGCGGCATCTTTTATTGAATTGTTGAAACGACAACGCGATGCAGTCGGACTTACGTTTATAGACGAATCCATTGAAGTACATACGGAAAACAAAACATCGCTTGCTCATCATAAGTATTTGTATTCCTTACTTGAAAATAGGCTGAAAGATTACGAGCCGATGAATAAAAAAGGAAGTTCTTTAGCAAATTGCTTGCACGACATAGCTGAACTCACCCATCGTAGAAGTTTGATCTTAATTTTTACTGATTTACTTTCCGATCCTGATCATATCGATGCGTTATTTCAAGCCATCCAACACTTAAAGCACAATAAACACGAAGTGGTATTGTTCAATGTGTTAGCGTCGAGCACGGAATTAAATTTTGAATTGGAGGATCGCCCCTACGATTTAATCGACATGGAAACTGGGGAAAAGATGAAAATTCAACCCATAGAAATTCGCGAACAATACCAAGCATTGACTCAACAATATTTTAAAGAAATGGCTGAAAAATGCACCCAATACGGAATCGATTTTACCCAAGCTACAATCGAAGAAGGTTACGGTCCTGTCTTACTTTCCTATTTGTTGAAAAGACAGAAAATGCGTTAGTTGAATGACTAATTTTGAACCATTTTTCTAATCAAATGTACCTAGTAAAAATCAATTGAATATGAAGCATAAAATATGGATTGCAAGTCTAAGTATGATGATGGCTCATTTCGCATTTGCGGGTGATAAAGAAATCGTAAAATCGACCATTACAGAGGTTACCGTTTACGCGCAAGGCGCACAGATTTATCAGAAAGCCAACTACAATGTCAAACCAGGATTAACTGAAATCATTATTGAGGGTATAAGTCCTTATATTGATGCCAAAAGCCTACAAGTGAAAGCGACTGGAAATGTGGTTATTTTAGATTCGAAATATGCGCTTTACTATCCCAAACCAGAACCGGTATCTCTAGAGGGTATTCCTTTAAAAATTAAAAAAGACATTTCATTATTGGAAGATTCAATTCGAATAATTGCATATGAAATTCAAGAAATACAAGATGAAATTGATGTTTTAAATACTTCAAAATCCATTCTAGCCAATAATGGAGCTATTCGTGGACAAGGAAAAGTGAATGATTCCATCAATTTGCTCAAACAGGCGATGGAGTACTACGCTTTAAAAATGAATGAAATCAATAAAAAATTATTGACCTTGAATAAGCGCAAGGCTGAAAAAAATCTTCGCAAATCAAAAATGGATCAGCGTATGCGAGATTTATTGAATTACCAATCGAGCAATTCACCCACGGAAGATCATCAGCCAAAACACCGTGTTACGGTTACCGTTCAATCCAAAGAAGTTGTCGGCGGGAAAATCACCCTTTCCTACTTAGTTTCAAATGCGGGCTGGACTCCTCTATATGATTTAAGATCAGATAACATGAGTGGTAAAATCAATCTTTCATACAAAGCAAATGTTTATCAAAATACGGGACTCGATTGGAAAGATGTGAAGCTTAATATTTCGACCAATAATCCTTATTTGAATAAAACGAAGCCAACTTTACATCCATGGTATATTGAATACAACCAATACCGAAAAGAAATGCAAGCCAAAAAAACGGACAAATATAAATCGCTGAATAAGGATCAAATTGAATCCATGGGGTATACCAATGCACCTGCGAGTGCAAGAAGCGATGAATTAGATGCGGTTTATGCAAGCGATTTCACAACGGTTGTTGAACAGCTGATTTCTGCAGAATTTAGAATTGATTTACCGTATACGATTCTATCGAATAATGAACAGCATATGGTACTCATTAAAACTGCAGATTTGGAAGCAAATTACACCTACTATGCAGTTCCTAAATTGGATAATGGGGTGTATTTAGTAGCCCAATTAACAAAACTGGATGATCTACAGTTAGTGCCTGCACAGGCCAATATTTTCTTCGATGGTAGTTATGTAGGTGAAACATTCATTGATCCTTCGACTATGGATGACACCTTATCATTGAGTTTAGGAAAAGACCCGAACATCTTGGTGAAACGTACTTTGATGAAGAAACAAAGCAAAGAAAAAATCATCGGTACCCAAAAAGAAAAGTCTTTTATTTATCAGATTGAGGTGAAAAATTTAAAGTCGACTAACATTGAAGTAATTCTTCAAGACCAAGTGCCCATTACAACAAATCCGGAAATAGTCATTATTGCTTCCGAATTGAGCAAAGGAGCGCATGATGAAAAAACAGGACTCGTAGAATGGAAAATCAATCTCAAACCTAAAGAATCGAAAATCATTAAATTTGAATACTTGGTAAAACACAACAAGGATTTATACTTACCTTACTAACACAAAGTGACCTTCGGGTCACTTTTTTTATGCTTTCAAAATACGCTCTTCCTTTTTAATCGCATTATTTTTGTTGGCTAATTGTCCGCAAGCAGCATCGATATCTTTTCCTCGACTGCGGCGCACATGTACGATCATATTTTTACTTTCTAAATACTTGGCAAAAGCATCTACCTTGCGGGCATCGGCTTGTTGAAACCCACCCTCGTCAATGGCATTGTATTCGATGATATTCACCTTACAAGGTACACAACGTGCAAACTGAGCTAATTCTTGGGCATCTTCTATCGAATCATTGAAATCCTTGAAGATGATGTACTCAAACGTAACCCTCGCCCCTGTTTTTTCATGAAAATAAACCAAAGCCTCTTTCAATGTTTCCAAATTATTGGATTCATTGATTTCCATGATTTTATTTCGTTTTAAATCATTAGCCGCATGAAGTGATAAAGCTAAATTAAATTTAACTTGATCATCTCCTAGTTTTTTAATCATCTTGGCAATACCAGCCGTGGAAACGGTAATGCGTTTTGGAGACATTCCCAATCCTTCCTCACTGGTAATCATTTCAATCGATCGGAGAACATTTTTGTAATTCAAGAGGGGTTCCCCCATTCCCATATATACAATATTGGACAAACTTTTCTGGTACCTGGTTTCAGCTTGATTCTTCAGGTAAACCACTTGATCCACGATTTCTCCTGCTGTTAAATTTCGCAATAATTTCAACTTGCCGGTAGCACAAAAGGTACACGCTAAACTACAACCAATTTGGGAAGAAATACATGCTGTAGTTCTCGTGGTTGTTGGTATAAGGACACCTTCTACGACCTTATTTTCTTCCAAACCAAAAGCACATTTGATGGTTTTATCACTGGAAATTTGTTGATCTTTAATGGATAAAAAATCGATATGAAATTTTTCGTCTAATTTTGCTCTTAAAGCAAGTGGTAAATCAGACATGTCCTCAAATTTGGAAGCATTTTTCTTCCACAACCATTGATAGACTTGTTTTGCTCTAAATTTTTTCTCACCAAATGCTTCAAAGATGGGAATTAATTCCTCTAAAGAAGCACTTCTTATATTGATCTTTTTTTCCACCTTACAAAGATATAGAATTTAGCACTAGGAATCCACACTGTAAATCTTAAAATCGTTATCGGTAATTGATGAACAACTGATCCAAAGTAGCTGGGTGTTCATAGCTAAATGAAATAAAATGTTCGCCGGGTAATAAATGAACAAAATTTGCATCCAAACGAAACCCCAAATGTTTGGAATAAATCCATAGATCAGCGACAAACTCCGAGTTCTCAATTTTAAGCACTCCAGTCTTTTGGTTTTCATCGATACTGTCTACACAATATTCAATAGCAGAGGCTTTAGCCTTGTTGTATTTTTTCGTTAGGTGAACATCCTTTAACTGTTGGGTAACACCAAATCGATCAACCCATTCAAATTCGACATAATAATTTTGCAGGGCATATTGTTCGAAGGTTTCCAAATAAAGGGACTTACTCTCAAAAGGTGCTAAAGGTATTGTCGCTTCTTTTTTAGCCAAAAGCTGTCCATCTAAAGTGAAAACCGTCGTATTTAATAAGACTGTATCTTCTATTTCCGCATGTAAGAAATAAACACCTTCGTTCTCCTTCAACACCGTGGTTTCAAGGTATAAATCGCGCACTTTGAAATGCACGGCTTTCCATTGATGAAAATAATCCATACTTGACCAAGTAGGTGCTGGCCAACAATCGTTCAATTGCCAATACAGAGTCCCCATACAACGAGGAGCCGACAATTTATGGGCTACCACCGCCAACTCAATTGCCTTGGCTTGCGTCAACTGACTGTGGTAAACAAATTCTTGAAAATCAGCCGGTTTTCCGTACAAAAGTTTAGCATGTTTCGCGATCATTCCATTACCCACATAACTTTTTTGATGGTGCTTCATGTCCGCGCTTTTTAAACTTCTACCTTTTTCATCCGTAAAACTTGCGATGGTTGACCATTCAGGAAAACTTTGAAAACCATATTCGGCATTAAATCGACCTGATTTTGTCGCAAAATCTGTGATCGGATCTTTACCGTGCCAAACACCCCAATAATGTTGAGTTCCATGGTTATAGTATTCCGACTTCCCCCAATTGCTTAAGGGTGAGGTATGCTCGTAAGGTAAAAAACTGTGTTTTCGAATCATTTTAGGCGCTAAATCTTTGAATAGCAACTGGTAATCGTTTTCAATTTGTTGAATAGCTTGATCATTTAAATGATACGTAGATTGAAATCCCCAATTTTTCCAAGCCACATCTACTTCATTATTCCCATTCCATAACACGACAGAAGGATGTGCTGAAATGCGCGGAACTTGATACTCCAATTCTTGGGTAACACTCGAAAGAAAAGCACTATCGGCAGGATACATCGCACAAGCAAACATCAAGTCTTGCCAAACCATCAACCCTTGTTCATCGCAATAACGGTAAAACGCATCAGAGGGATAATAACCACCTCCCCATACACGTACCATATTAAAATGAGCATCCACCATGGATTGGACTGAATTTTTTATTTTTTTGGAATCGATTCGATGGATAAAAATATCCTCTGGAATGTAGTCAGCCCCCTTACAAAAGATAGGTTTTCCATTGATTTTCAACACAAAAGAAGTACCCCAAGCATCCTTTTCTTGCACCAATACTGAAGTTCTTATCCCAAAATTTATTTTTTCTTCATGACCATTTGAAAATTTAAGCAACTCATGATATACATGAGGTTTGCCATGGCTTCTTGGCCACCATAAAATTGGATTGGATAGTTTCTTTTCGATTTGAAAATGACTAGTTCCTGCCTCTAAGGTAAGGGTATCAAAATAATTTGTAAATACCTTCAACGTGGTTTTGAGTGGAAACCTAAAATTGATATTCAGTTTCATAACAGCTTCATTTTCAGCAATAGAAACCGTTTGAATGGAAGTATGAGTTAAACGATTATCTGCGTACGGAATCAATAAAGCAGGGGCATTCAATCCGATGGTATTGATCCGCAAAGCCCAATCCCAACCAAATTGATATTGTGGTTTTCGCGTTAGTGGTGCAATCGAGATTTTATGGACATCATTTGGAGCCGGATAATGAAAGGATTCCTCTTGGTACCTTTGTTGATGATACAAAACAGGAGGCGTAAAATGAATTTCGAGTTGATTATAACCTAGTTTTAATAATTTTCTAATTTCAATCGTCAGCGGAACGAAAGCATTCGAAGAAGTTGCTAGCGGTTCTCCATTTAAAAACACGGAGGCATAAGTATCTAAGGATGGAAAATGTAAATCGATATGGGAAGCATTGAATTGGGTTTCGGTTAAGAAAAATTTCGTTTTCATTTTCCAAATGTGCTCCTCCACCCATTGGTATTTTTCCTCATTTTCACCATAAAAAGGATCCGGCAATAACCCTTGTTGCTCCAAAGCTTCTTGAACCGAACCACTTTTCCCTAAAGGAAACCAGAATTGTTCAATGGGATGAAAAATTTCCCATTTATCGATGGTATCTTGACTAAACAAAGGACCTGAAATCAAACATAAAATGAAAAAAAATCGTTTCATGCTACCATTTACGATTAAAGCCAGCATCTACCAAATCCGTACCTTTAGCAGTGGTTTTGGCAAAATTAAAACCTTCATAAACACTGTAGGCACCGACTTCTCCTTTTTTATTGATGGCTAAAAAAGCACACTGCAGACCCGTTAAATCTTGATGTTTAGCTATGATTCTTCGAACGGCTTCTTCGCAAGCTTCTTGAGGGCTTTTTCCATGACGCATTAATTCCACCACGGTACTAGATCCAGCTATTCGAATGATAGCTTCTCCTAACCCGGTAGCACATGCTGCTCCCACTTCGTTATCAACAAACAAACCTGCCCCAATGATTGGAGAATCTCCTACCCTTCCAGGCATTTTATAAGCCCAACCACTCGTCGTACAAGCACCACTTAAATTTCCGTGACGATCCAAAGCAATCATTCCAATGGTATCGTGATTTTCATGGTTGATGACCGGTTTTTCAAACTTAGCCGCGTTTTCTTTTTTCCATTTTTCGTATTCCTTTTTCACTTCAGGAAGTGGCGTTTTGATCGTTTTAAATTGGCGATCTAATGCGAATTGTTTGGCACCAGCGCCAACCAGCATGACGTGTTGGGTGTGATCCATAACTGCTCTGGCCACGGAAATTGGATGAGCAATTCCCTCTAAATAAGCGACAGCCCCACACCTACTTTGATGATCCATGATACACGCATCAAGTGTGACATGACCATCGCGATCGGGCATTCCTCCAATCCCTACACTTCGGTTGCTGACATCGGCTTCTGTCACTTTTACACCTTGTTCAACCGCGTCGATGGCTAGTCCATTTTTAGCGATGGTTTCCCAGGCCTTTTGATTTGCTGCAATTCCGTGATTCCAAGTTGATAAGATAATGGGTTCAATGCTTTGATCTTCGTCCTTTGACTTCGATTCTGCAGCTATTAAAGAAGTAGGTTTAAGCAAACTTAAGCCCAAACCCACTGCCCCAAATTTAAAAAATCTTCTACGCTCCATTATTGGTTCTTTAATTCATTCTCCAGCCAATTTTGGAATAATTTCGCATTGCGTTCGTGTTCTTTTCCGCTAGCTGTGAAGTTGTGGTAACCTGAATAATCAGGTCGAGCACACATATAAATATAGTCATTTTTTTCACGATTCAAAACCGCGTCTACGACCTTTGGAGATGGAATGTAAATTGGTCCCGGAGGCAAGCCATAAATTTGGTAGGTATTGTAATCGCATTCGATTGCACGGTGTTTAGCTAACAAACGCTGAACGCCAATCAATTCATCGCCCCAACAAAATTTAAACGTAGGATCGGATTGTAATTTTATTCCTTGCTCCAAACGATTTAAATATAATCCAGCGATGATCGGCCATTCCTTTTCAATTTTAGATTGTTCTGAATACACGATACTGGCTAAAGTCACCGCTTGAGATGGAGATTTCAAACCGATGGCTTTTAATTTTTGCATGCGCTCTGGATTCCAAAACGCTTTGAATGCCTCAGCCATACGCGCTAAAAATTCATCTTCATTGGTATCGTAAAAGAATTGGTAAGAATCGGGGATAAACAGCGCGGGTACTTGCTTTTCAGTAAAACCCAATTGATCCAAAGTACCTTGATTTACAATTTTAGCAATTAACGCATTGGAATCGATGGCCAATTGTTTGGAAATTTTACCAGCCATTTGGTAGATATCTCTACAATTATTGAATGAAACCACCACTTCAACCTCTGCATTTCCATTTCCAGCGGCATTCAAGGTAAACCCATTTAATAAGGTTCTAATTTCAACATCCGGTTCAATTTCGTATTTTCCTGCGGCAATTCTACTCTTATTGAGATGTTTATAAGCGCCCACTTCTAAAAAGGCTGATTTATCATCCAAAACTCCAAGACGGATTAAATCATCCGCAATTTGTTCCAAATCTTTTGATTCAGGAAGCAAGTAAGTAACCATACCTGTATTGATGGTAGTACCCCTACTTTTAAAATACAATTTTACTTTTGGGTACATCACCGCAGCACCAATGCCTAGTAAAATCAAACCAACTAACGCTATTTTTTTAAACATAATTGAAAAATTAATTCATCTATTCTTACTCCATTCAATAAAAACCATTCTTTGCGTACACCCACTTTTTCAAAATTCGCTTTTTCAAATAGATGTATGCTTTTAACGTTATCCGCATGCACAGAACAATGCAAACTGTGCAAACCTAATAAATCCCGAGAAAATTCAATTAACAACTGCAAGGCCTCAAATGCACAACCTTTTCCTTCGTAGTTTTCTTCTCCAATTAAAATACCCACAGCGGCATGACCATGTTTAAAGTTCATGTCGTACAAATCGATTACCCCAATTGGTATGCGATTTTCACCTTCTTTTACATCCATAACAAATCGCAATTGACCTGTACTTCTGAATTGTTGTTGCTGTTCGATTAATTGAAGAATACCGCTTAAGGAAAATGGCACTTCGGTGTCGGAAACTTTCCAATGCTTCGGGTTATTCTCCCAAAGCATGATCTTGTGGGCATCGGTTTTTTCGACTGCTCTAAGATGTATGTTTTTTCCGTTCAACATAGGCCAATTGCGCTAATCTTTTTTGAATTTCTTCTGCCCCATATGTTGGTAAGGCAAAGGATTTATGAATCAAATTTAAACTAAATATTTGAGACAATTGGTTATTTTTTTTCAAGAATTCGAGCAAATGTGCTAATTGTTGAATTTCAGTATTTTCCGCTTGATGAAAAATGGATTTTAAGGGGGCTAGACACGAAACCAAGGGCTGCGGATTTGTCTTGTAGTCAAGAAAATGCGACTCCAATTCGGCTTGAGTGATGGTGTGATTTATTTGAATCAATAAAGTTGGTATTTTTTTCGATTCGATCAATTGAATTGTTTTTTTGAAGGGAATGGCGAAATCAACACCTTTTACCTTTTTAGAATAATAGGCTTGTTGAAAAACACAACCGATATGCGGTGGGATTTTTTGCGCATACCAAACCACCAAATAAAGCGATTGGTCATCAAATTTTTCCCATTCAAATGGAATGAGGTCTTCAAACAAAAAATCAGACATACATTTCCCCTTCAAATACTTTTTCAGCAGGACCTATTAAGTAAATATTCTTGAATTGATCCTCAGTGCGATGAAATTTCACCTTTAAAACCCCTCCTTTTACTTGAACCTCGATAAGTTGTTCCCCCAACAAGGTTTCTTGTTGCGCATGAAATAAGGCGCAAGCAGTAGCACCTGTTCCGCAAGAAAGGGTTTCATCTTCCACCCCTCTTTCATAGGTCGCAATGGCAATTTGGCTTGCATTGATCTTACGAATCAAATTTACGTTCACACCCTCCTTTTGATAGGTTTCACTGTATCGTATGGATTTTCCTACTTGAAAAATATGAGCATAGGAAAGGTCGTCATCGTAACGCATAAAGTGAGGTGAACCCGTATTTATAAATCCTTCTTGACCAGAAATAGGTTCAGCTTTCACGTCATTCATCTGCAATTCAATTCCTGCTTCATTTTTAGTCGCCCGATGCATTCCATCGATTGCATAAAAAACAACTTCTTGTTGGGTAATACCCAGTTCATGTGCAAATTGCACAGCACAACGGGCACCATTACCGCAGAAACTTTTCGATCCATCGGAATTGTAATAATCCATTTCGAAATCATAACCGTCTTTGTTTTGAATCAGAATTAAACCATCTGCTCCAATCCCAAAACGGCGATCACACAAACGCTGGATTTGATCTATCGATAAATGCTCAAAGGCATTCGTTAAGTTATTGAGCATCACGAAATCATTTCCTGTTCCTTGGTATTTCGAAAAATGTATTAATTGCTTCATGATTTTGCAAATTTAAAGAATAGTCTAAGAATATTTCCGTAAAATCCACTTTAAGCGCATTTTTTTTTAAAAAAGGGAGGTTTTAATAACTTTTAAAAATTTAAAACCAAATAATTCGATTTTATCTAGAGAATGTATTAACTTTGCGCCCCGTAGTTGCAACAATAAAATATGTCAAATTCCACAAAATATGTATTTGTAACCGGGGGTGTTACATCTTCGCTAGGTAAAGGGATTATTTCCGCATCTTTAGCTAAATTATTACAAGCAAGAGGATATTCATCCACTATCCAAAAATTAGATCCTTACATCAATATCGACCCGGGAACTTTAAATCCTTATGAACATGGGGAATGTTTTGTGACCGATGATGGTGCTGAAACCGATTTGGATTTAGGACATTACGAGCGTTTTTTAAATGTTCCAACTTCTCAAGCAAACAATGTAACTACGGGACGTATTTATCAATCCGTTATTGACAAAGAACGAAGAGGTGAATTCTTAGGAAAGACCGTACAAGTGATCCCTCATATTACCGATGAAATTAAAGAACGTATCCAAATTTTAGGGAAAAGTGGAAAATACGACATTGTAATTACTGAGATTGGTGGTACTGTGGGTGATATTGAATCACTTCCCTACGTAGAGGCTGTTCGTCAAATGTTGTGGGAACATGAAAATGATTGCATTGTGATTCATTTAACGTTAGTTCCCTACCTTGCAGCGGCAGGAGAATTAAAAACCAAACCTACGCAACATTCCGTAAAACAATTATTAGAACTTGGTGTTCAACCCGATATTTTATGTTGTCGAACAGAACATGCCTTGGATTTGACCTTAAGAAAGAAAATTGCAAAATTCTGTAATGTTAGCATGAACGCGGTAATCGAATCCAGAGATGCCAGTTCCATTTACGATGTTCCTCTTTTAATGGAGGCAGAAGGATTGGATAAAGTAGCCTTGGAGAAATTGGGCTTACCGTCGAATGCAACGCCTAATTTAGGTTCATGGAAAAGTTTCTTGGATCGTTTGAAAAATCCGAAAACAGAAGTAACGATTGGATTGGTAGGTAAATACGTTGAATTAAAAGATTCTTACAAATCGATTTCTGAGGCATTTATCCACGCTGGAGTAGCGAATGAAGCCAAAGTAAATATTAAGTGGATTCATTCCGAAAAATTAACCAAAGCAAACATCAACGATGAATTGAAAGATTTAGACGGGATTTTGGTTGCTCCTGGTTTTGGCTCTAGAGGAATTTCTGGTAAAATTGATGCCGTACGTTATGCACGTGAAAATAAAGTACCGTTCTTTGGAATTTGTTTAGGTATGCAAGTGGCGGTGATTGAGTTTGCTCGACATGTCTTGAATTTTGAAGATGCACATACGACTGAAATTGCCTCTGATTGTAAATTCCCTGTCATTTCGATGATGGAAGAACAAAAGAAATTACAAAATTATGGTGGAACGATGCGTTTAGGTGCTTATAACTGTCAACTTAAACCGGAATCGAAAGTGGCTTCTGCCTACAATACCGATTTAATTTCAGAAAGACATCGTCACCGTTATGAGTTCAACAACGAATATCTAGAAGCATTTGAAGCTGCAGGTATGATTTCCACTGGAAAGAACCCAGAAACAGGCTTGGTTGAGGTAGTTGAAATACCAGAACATCCATGGTTTGTTGGTGCACAGTTTCACCCAGAATACAAAAGTACCGTTGCTACACCACACCCTTTATTTGTAGCTTTTATCGCTGCTGTCATTGAAAATAAAAACAACTAAGAAATGGATAGAAATACAGTCATTGGACTTGTTATGATTGGTTTAATATTATCGGTTTTTACGATATTTAACCAACCTTCAGAAGAAGAAATCAAAGAACAACAAAAAACAGCACAAGAGGCGGAGAAAAAAGCTAAATCTAAAAAAGACGCTACTGCTCCATCCTCTCAAGCAGCGAAAAAAGAGACTTCCCAACCAATTGCCAAGGCATCTGTTGAAGAATCAATTGTTCGTTTAGAAAATGATTTACTATCGATTGATTTTTCAAATATTGGAGGAAAAGTTGCAGCAGTTTACTTGAAAAACTATGAAACGTATGATGATTACGCGAAGAAAGATGGAAAACTGACTCCTCTAGCTTTGTTTAAAAAAGGTGATGCCTACAACGAATTGGTTTTTCCATTAAACGGCAAAACAATCCACACTGCAGGTTATCCCTTTACCTTGAAGGAGCAAACCAAAAACAAATTGGTTTATGCCTTAGATTTAGGTGAAGGAAAAAGCATCGAACAAGTTTACCAATTGAAAAAAGATGCTTACGATATCGATTACCACATCAATATCAAAGGATTTGAAGGAGCGGTTGCTAAAAATCAATTTGGTTTCCGTTGGAAAACCGATTTCAGAAAAACTGAGCGTCTTTTCAGCGAACAACGTAGAGTTTCTACCATTTGTTATCGATACAAAAATGGTGAATTCTCCTATTTGTCAGAAATGTCGGATGATTACCAAGAATTGGAAGATCAAGTGGAATGGATTGCTTACAAACAATCGTATTTTTCTTCCATTTTAAAACCTCAAACGCCATTTACAAAAGACAACGGATCATTTAAAGTAACTAATTTTAAAGATAGGCATAGCCAAGAATGGTCGCACTTGAAAGGATATCATACGATGGTAGGATTACCTGTTTCCAATGCAGATCAAGCGTCCCTTTCTTTTAATTGGTATTTCGGACCAAACGATTACAAACTCTTAAAGTCATACGATTCCAATTACGATGACATCTTAAACTTCGGTTGGGGATTATTCCGTTGGATCAACTTGTATGCCGTACAACCGGTATTTAACTTCTTAGGTGCCACAGGTGTTTCTGTTGGAATCGCGATCCTTTTGTTGACCTTGATTTTGAAGTTCGTCTTGATGCCTATTCAATGGAAAATGTACGTTTCATCTGCAAAAATGCGCATCTTGAAACCGGAAATTGACGAGTTGAATGCCAAGTTCCCGAACAAGGAAGATGCCATGAAAAAACAAATGGAAATGATGACCTTGTATCGCGAATCCGGTGCCTCTCCATTAGCAGGTTGCGTTCCGATGTTGATTCAAATGCCTATTTTGTTAGCGGTATTCCGTTTCTTCCCAAGTGCTTTTGAATTGCGTCAACAACCATTTTTATGGGCTGAAGATTTATCTTCTTACGATTCCATTTGGAATTTTGGCATCAACATTTGGCCTTATGGAGACCACATGTCCTTATTTACCTTATTGATGGCAGGTACTACTTTGATTTACACCGTCATGAACAGCGGAAACATGCAACAGCCACAACAGCCTGGTATGCCCAACATGAAAGTGATCATGTACATCTTCCCAATCATGATGATTTTCTTCTTTAATAACTATTCATCTGGTTTAAGTTATTATTACTTCATTTCTACGTTAATTTCCATCTTAATCATGTTGTTGATTAAAAAATTCTTCGTCAACGAAGAAAAATTAAAGTTGAAGATGGCCGAGCGTAAAGCAGCTAAAGCAGCAGCGCCAGGAAAAGAAAAGAAAAAATCGAAATTCCAAGAGCGATTGGAGCAAATGCAAAAAGCGCAAATGGAACAACGCAATAAACGCAAATAATTGAAATCCCGCTAAAAGCGGGATTTTTTTTTTAGGAATCAGTAACTTTATGTTCTTTCTTCGTTTAAGGTAGTAAAACCCTCTTTACCAGAAAATGATAAAAACACTTTTATGTTGTTTGATGTGCAGCTCGCTTTGGGCACAAGAAGCATCACATACCATCTATTTTGAACACGATGCCTATACCCTAACGGAAAAGGAAACCGAGCAATTGAAGTGGTTATTGGATACTGCTCCAACGCTAATCATTGATTCGATGGAAGCGTACTGTAACCCCAAAGGAAAAACCGAATACAATGACCAATTGGCTTCGAAGAGACTTCACGAAGTGAACCAAATCCTTAGAGAATGGCAATTAGAAGTAGGTATACAAAAAGTCATTGGTGAAAAACATGCTTTTGCAAACGACGAGGATGATCCTGAATGGCGTAAAGTCATTGTTTACTATCATATCCCCATGAAAAGCAAAGAACCACTAACCTTAGAAGAATCTTTTAAAATTCAGGTGAAAACTGGAGTTTTTGAACCCATCCCCTTGCGGATTGAATTTGAAAACGCTTCCGCCGTGCTGAAGAACTACTCCTATCCGGAACTGGAAAAATTGACTCAGCTGCTTCGCGATCATCCTGAAGTTTCCATATTTCTTCGTGGACATGTATGCTGCAGTGATAGTTACGACATATCCTATGCGAGAGCCCAACGGGTGTATGTGTATCTCGTAGAACAAAAAATTGACAAGCGTAGAATCAAGTATGAAGGATTTAGCAATAAAGAACCCATTGTTCCGGAGGTAACTGACGAAGATCGACAACGCAATCGACGAGTGGATGTGGTTTTTTCCCTTCAAAATTAATTTCTAGACATGACAAAAGTCATTGAATAAGACTTGTTTAATCGTTAATTTTAAGTCATTAATAACGACGAACATGAAAAATAAAAAATTAGTCATTCCGATTGACTTCACTGACGCTACAAACAAAGCACTTGAATATGCTGTTCAATTCTCAACGGGTTCACCAAATGATTTAATTTTATTGCACATCGCAGAGGATATTAAAGAAGATATTGCAAAAATTAAATTACAGCAATTTGCGGACAAAGCGTTGGCCAATTATTCAGGAGCCTTTGAGGTTAAAATTCTGGAGGGAAAGGTAACCGAGCAAATTGGAAATTTTGCCGACTCCATCGATGCCGATTATATCATCATGGGAATTCACGAAAATTCTCGACTTGAAAAACTTTTTGGCAGTAAGGCCATCGATGTCATTTCACGCAGTAAGGTGCCTTTTATTATTGTTCAAAATGGAACGGCATTTCAAGCCATTCGTAAAATTGCCATGACCATTGATTTGGAAACTGAAAGTATACAAGTAGTAAAATCTGCAGCAGATTTAGCGCATGAGTTAGGCGCTGAATTGGTTTTGGTTGCCGGCGACCATCACGATGCGGATTTAAGGCAGAAAATTACCAACAACATGCGCGTTGCACTCGACTTCTTGGAAAAACACGAAGTCAAATCCAGTATTCGTTTGTTAGAAAGAAAAAATTTCTTTGATGATTTCATTACTTACTGCCATCAAGAACAAATCGATTTGATTGCCGTGACATATTACATCAATACCTTCCAATTGCTATCGACTAAATTCGTACAGCATTTGTTAGCCAACGATCTTAAAATTCCAGTATTAACGATTGAAGCCAAAGCACTCGCTTCTGGTCCACAGTTTTCGTTCATTACGACATAACCATAAATCCATTTAAAACAAGCATCACGAATGTGATGCTTTTTTTTTCTTCCAGTATTTCTCACTCGATTTTTTCAATTTCTCGAAAATCCGTGGATTGAGCATTGTGTAACAAATGATCATAGTTCAGATGTCCGTGTCCGTAAAAAAAGTTTAATGCATAAAAAAGCTTCCTGATTATGGACAAGAACAAGCACAGCTTGTGATTATTTTTAAACGTTAATGCAAAAAAAAGCCCCGAAGATAGTCGAGGCACTAAATGTTTTCACAACGGAATAATCCTTATTGTGATTTGCTTCATTTTGTAAAACGAAAATACATATCTTTTTTGAATAGGAAACATAAATTCGTAATTATTTTTAAAAATAGTTTTTTTTACAATTAACGTAAATAGATTACGTTTTAATTGTTTAAAATTGCAGATTAAACTACTGAAACATGAAAAAAATACTAGGATTAGATTTAGGAACAAACTCTATTGGGTGGGCATTGGTGTATGAAGCTGAAAATGAAAATGAAATCTCAAATATAATTAAATTGGGAGTTCGAGTGAACCCTTTGTCTGTTGAAGAAAAACAAAATTTCGAAAAAGGAAAAACTATAACTACAAATGCAGAAAGAACTTTAAAACGTTCTGCTCGCAGAAATTTACAACGCTATAAATTACGAAGAGAAAATTTAATTCAAATTTTAAAGGCTAACAATTGGATTTCTGACTCTACGTTACTTTCTGAGAATGGAAATTCAACAACGTTTGAGACTTATTTTTTAAGAGCTAAAGCGGTAAAGGAGAAAATATCTCTAGAAGAATTCGCAAGAGTTTTATTAATGATTAATAAAAAGAGAGGTTATAAAAGCAGTCGAAAAGTCAAAAACACAGATGAAGGATCTTTAATTGACGGAATGGAAATTGCTTTAAAAATGTATAATGAAAATCTTACTCCAGGGCAACTTTCATTAGAAATATATGAGCAAGGCAAGAGGGCATTACCGGATTATTACCGTTCAGATTTGCAAGCTGAATTTGATGCTATTTGGAAAAAACAATATGAATACTATCCACAAGAATTAACAAATCAGTTAAAGGAAGAATCAACTTCAAAGAATAAGTCGCAAACTTGGGCTATATTAAATAAATCATTCAATCTAGTTGGCATAAAACGCGAGACAAAAGGGTTTGATTTAAAAATTGAGAATTATAATTGGAGAGTAAAGGGATTAAGTGAAAAACTTAATTTAGAACAACTTGCCATTGTTTTGTCAGAAATAAATAATGAAATTAATAAATCAAGTGGGTATTTAGGCGCAATAAGTGATCGGAGTAAAGAACTCTACTTTAATAAAAAAACAGTGGGGCAATTTTTAACAGAGAGGTTAAAAGAAAACCCAAATTACAGTTTAAAAAATCAAGTTTTTTACAGACAAGATTATTTGGACGAATTTAACACCCTTTGGGAAAGCCAAGCAAAATATCATCCTGAATTAACAAATGAACTAAAGTCAGAAATAAGAGATGTTGTTATCTTTTATCAAAGAAAATTAAAAAGTCAAAAAGGGTTAATAAGTTTTTGTGAATTAGAACAAAAAGAGATAGAAGTTGAAATTGCAGGAACAAAGAAAAAGAAAACAATAGGTTCTAGGGTAATTCCCAAATCCTCCCATTTGTTTCAAGAATTTAAAATATGGCAAATATTAAATAATTTAGAACTCACTGAAAAAGACAATCCTAACACTAAAAGACCTTTAGAACAAGAAGAAAAAGAAATTTTATTTCATGAATTAAATTTTAAAAATAAATTATCTAAAACAGAAGCTTTAAAATTACTTTTTAAAAATCCTAAAAATCTTGATTTAAACTTTAAAGATCTTGAGGGGAATCAAACTAACACTGCTATCATCAATGCTTGTCAAACAATCATAGAAAACAGTGGACATGGCGAGTATGATTTTAGCAAAATGACAACAGATGAGATCTTTGAAATTGTTAATCCAATATTTGAAGGATTAAACTTTAGTACTGCTATTTTAAATAATTCTTCAGATATAGAGAAAAATGATTTTGAAAAACAAGATTGTTTTAAGTTTTGGCATTTATTATACTCTTTCGAAGGTGATGATTCAAAAACTGGAAATGAAAAATTAATAGCTCAAATTCAAGATAAATATGGTTTTGATAAAGAAGCGGCTACTATCCTTTCTAATATTTCTTTTCAGCCCGATTATGGAAGTTTAAGTGCTAAAGCTATCAAAAATATTTCACCTCATTTAAGAGAAGGAAACAAGTATGATGTAGCTTGTGTGCTTGCTGGTTATAATCATTCAAAAAAGTCATTAACTAAAGAACAAATTGATAAAAAAATATTAGTTGACAAATTAGAAATACTGCCAAAAAACAGCTTACGAAATCCAGTTGTAGAGAAAATTCTTAATCAAATGATCAATGTAGTAAATGCTAATATTGAAGCTTATGGTAAACCTGATGAAATAAGAATTGAATTAGCGCGTGAGTTAAAAAAGAGTGCACAAGAAAGAAGTGATTTAACAAGTGCTATAAATAAATCAACCATTGAGCATGATAAAATAAGAAACATCCTTAAAACAGAGTTTGGTTTAACAAATGTCAGTAGAAACGATATCATAAGATATAAATTATATAAAGAGTTAGAACCAAATGGATACAAAACCCTGTATTCTAATACGTATATTGCGCCAAATAAACTGTTTTCAAAAGAATTTGATATCGAACACATCATTCCGCAATCAAGACTATTTGATGATTCATTCTCTAACAAAACACTTGAAGCAAGAAGCGTAAACATTGAAAAAAGCAATGAAACCGCCTATGATTATTTGGCAAATAAGGGAGAAAGATTGTTAAACGATTTCATTAACACAGTTGAAGATTTATTTAAAGCAAAAATTATCTCGAAAACTAAATACAAGAAACTTTTGATGAAAGGAATTGACATTCCTTCCGATTTTATAGAAAGAGATTTAAGGGATACGCAATATATTGCTAAAAAGGCAAAATCTTTATTGGAAGATTTAGTGCCTAGAGTCGTTTCTACAAGTGGTATGGTTACAGATCGATTAAGAGATGATTGGCAATTAGTCAATGTAATGCAAGAATTAAATTGGGATAAATATGATAAACTTGGATTAACAGAAGTTTTTACCAATAAAGATGGACATCAAGTTAGACGAATAAAGGATTGGACCAAAAGAAATGACCATAGACACCATGCCATGGATGCACTAACCATTGCTTTTACAAAACCTAGTCATATTCAATATTTGAATAATTTAAATGCAAGAAGTGATAAATCTGGAAGTATTTATGGCATTGAAACCAAAGAGTTATATCGTGATGAAAAAGGTAAATTAAAATTTAAACCTCCCTTTACACCAATTGAGAATTTTAGAGCCGCTGCAAAACAGCATTTAGAAAATACTTTAGTTTCAATTAAGGCTAAAAATAAAGTTGCAACCATAAATATCAATAAAACTAAAAAAGCAAAAGGTGAAAACAAAACACAACAATTGACACCAAGAGGTCAATTGCATTTGGAATCAATCAATGGTAGTTCTAAAAAATACATTACTAATTTAGAAAAAGTTGGAGGTAATTTTACCATAGAAAAGATTTCAAAAGTCGCAAATAAAAAACAAAGAGAAGCTCTTTTAAATAGATTGACTGAATTCGGTAATGATCCTAAATTAGCATTTACAGGAAAAAACAGTTTAGATAAAAATCCAATCTATCTGGATAAGGAAAAACTATATAAAGTTCCAGAAAAAGTAAAAACTGTAGAGATGGAAACCTTCTACACCATACGTAAAGAAATTACCCCTGAATTAAAAATAGATAAGGTAGTAGATGCAAAAATTAAAAGACTTTTAGAAAAGAGACTTAAAGAATTTGGTGATGCTAAAAAAGCGTTCTCTAATTTAGAAGAAAACCCAATTTGGTTGAATGAAAGTAAAGGAATTTCAATCAAAAGAGTAACCATAACAACCTTAGCAAATGCAGAGGCTTTACATAGTAAAAAAGACAAAGATGGCAAATTGATTTTGGATCAAAATGGTTTACCTCAACCTGTTGATTTTGTAAATACAGGAAACAACCACCATGTTGCCATTTACAAAGATGTAAAAGGAAATCTACAAGAGAATGTAATAACCTTCTACGAGGCAACACAAAGAGTGAATCAAGGATTACCAATAGTAGACAAAACGTATAAAAAAGAAGAAGGATGGGAATTCCTTTTTACCATGAAACAAAATGAATATTTTGTCTTTCCAAATGAAGGAACTGGTTTTAATCCAAATGAAATTGATCTATTAAATTCTGAAAATTATGCTCAAATAAGTCCAAATCTATTCAGGGTTCAAAAAATTTCAACAAAAAATTACTTCTTTAGACACCATTTAGAAACTTCTGTAGAGGAAAAGATTGAATTGAAAAATATTGCATTTAAACCTCAACTTGGATTAAGTAGAATAAAAAACATTATCAAACTTAGAATCAATCATATTGGTCAAATTGTGGGAGTAGGTGAGTATAACTAAGATTTTGGCAAACTCTTTGCTTGTGAATCCAAAAACTGATTCGCATGATAAAGAAAACCTTGTATTTTGGCAATCCCGCGTATTTGCGCTGTAGATTGCAACAATTAGAAATTAAATTAGAAAATGACGAAACCAAGACACTTCCTATTGAAGATCTTGGTTTTGTTGTTTTAGACCACCCACAAATAACCATCAGCCATTTTGCACTATCGGCTTTGGTCGATAACAATGTGGCGGTCATTACCTGCAATGCAACCCATCACCCTAATGGCTTATTGTTGCCCTTGGAAAATCACACTTTGCAAAGTGAACGCTATAAAATTCAAGTCAATGCAAGTGAACCCTTAAAAAAACAACTCTGGGCGCAAATCGTAGCCGCTAAAATCAACAACCAAGCCTGGGTCCTAAAATCATTAGACTTGCCGTATGAAACCCTTAAAAAAGCCAGTTTGGAAGTAAAAAGTGGCGACCAAGGTAACAAAGAAGCTTTTGCTGCAAGTTATTATTGGAAAATTTTAGCCCCGATCTTAAATCCCATTGATGAACAATTCAAACGCGAGCGTTTTGGGGATCATCCAAACCCCTATTTCAATTATGCCTATGCCCTATTGCGTGCTTCAATGGCACGAAGTATTGTGGCCACAGGCTTACTCCCTACCCTGGGCGTATTTCACCGTAACAAATACAATGCCTATTGTTTAGCCGATGATTTGATGGAGCCTTTTCGTCCCCTTGTGGATTTGATCGTCATTCGCTACATTCAAGAAAACGGTATTGCAGAAGTATTGAGTACTGATATAAAAAGATACTTATTACAAGTTTTAACCTTAGACATTGAATTTTACAAAGAAACCAGTCCCTTGATGATTGCCACACAAAAAGTAAGTCAAAGTTTATTTAAATGTTTCAATGGTGACATAAAAAAAATGAATTTACCAAAATACAAACTATGAATTCAGACCGATTTAACGCCTATCGAATTATGTGGACCTTAGTAATGTTTGATTTACCAACAGAAACCAAAAAGGAGCGCAAAGCAGCTTCAGATTTCAGAAAAGAATTGCAAAGAGATGGTTTCACCATGTTCCAATTCAGCATGTACATGCGCCACAGTCCAAGTTCAGAAAATGCACTGGTGCATAAAAACAGAGTAAAACGTTTGTTACCTGAACATGGTAAAGTGGGGATCCTACAAATTACCGATCGTCAATTTGGAGAAATGGAAGTATATTACGGGCAAAAACTAAAGGAGAAAGATGTTGGTGGCCAACAATTGGAATTATTTTAAAACAAAAAAACCGACTTTTTAGTCGGTTTTTTTAATACGATAAACAATTTTTTTAGTTGTATTCCCCTCCTGAAACCTTGATAAATAATGACTTATAATGGAGTCTGTTGTTTACCAATAATTCAAAGATACAAAATGAAAGCAAATCACAACAGGATGCTCATTTGGAGGCAGTAAAATTGGTTGTTTACCAATAATTCAAAGATACAAAATGAAAGCAAATCACAACGCAACTGAAATTCATCCTGCAACTGACAGCGTTGTTTACCAATAATTCAAAGATACAAAATGAAAGCAAATCACAACTTATACAACCTGTGGACAATGGTATCTGTGGTTGTTTACCAATAATTCAAAGATACAAAATGAAAGCAAATCACAACTGCGTATTCTTCCAATAAACTCGGTTACTGTTGTTTACCAATAATTCAAAGATACAAAATGAAAGCAAATCACAACAGGGAAAACTAAGTTCAATCAAACACATTGGTTGTTTACCAATAATTCAAAGATACAAAATGAAAGCAAATCACAACTAGGTTGGTGCAATTTACTTAGTTCTTTTTGTTGTTTACCAATAATTCAAAGATACAAAATGAAAGCAAATCACAACGGTTTGGTAGGATGATATGCAACATCTTACGTTGTTTACCAATAATTCAAAGATACAAAATGAAAGCAAATCACAACTTTCGCTACGTGTTCTACGTATGGGTCTGAGTTGTTTACCAATAATTCAAAGATACAAAATGAAAGCAAATCACAACTGCAAAAGTGTTGTGAATGTAAAAAGTATAGTTGTTTACCAATAATTCAAAGATACAAAATGAAAGCAAATCACAACAGAAACTATATTGCTCATTAATTCTATTGAGTTGTTTACCAATAATTCAAAGATACAAAATGAAAGCAAATCACAACTTGTTGGACTTTTGCCAATTTTAAAAATCGTTGTTTACCAATAATTCAAAGATACAAAATGAAAGCAAATCACAACCATAATTATCCGGCGTTTTGTAGGTTACTAGTTGTTTACCAATAATTCAAAGATACAAAATGAAAGCAAATCACAACCATCAACGATTTTACCCATCTCAGCCATTAGTTGTTTACCAATAATTCAAAGATACAAAATGAAAGCAAATCACAACGGTTGTACCAATTAAAACGTGTACAAATTTGTTGTTTACCAATAATTCAAAGATACAAAATGAAAGCAAATCACAACTGACATATTATACTGAATTTAATAATATATGTTGTTTACCAATAATTCAAAGATACAAAATGAAAGCAAATCACAACTACACGATGATTACAAAGCATTTTATGAATGTTGTTTACCAATAATTCAAAGATACAAAATGAAAGCAAATCACAACTTCGGGAGTTGATACCATACAATACGCTACGTTGTTTACCAATAATTCAAAGATACAAAATGAAAGCAAATCACAACAGTATAGCTTTTTTAAAGCCCCTAATATTAGTTGTTTACCAATAATTCAAAGATACAAAATGAAAGCAAATCACAACAATTTGCAATCTTAATTTATTCAGTCCAATGTTGTTTACCAATAATTCAAAGATACAAAATGAAAGCAAATCACAACTTCAAACGAGAGAGGGAATACCAGCGAATGGTTGTTTACCAATAATTCAAAGATACAAAATGAAAGCAAATCACAACGCAGGATTAGGTCTTTTAATTTCAGTTTCAGTTGTTTACCAATAATTCAAAGATACAAAATGAAAGCAAATCACAACGTACCGTCATATCCGAACCACCCTTTAACGGTTGTTTACCAATAATTCAAAGATACAAAATGAAAGCAAATCACAACATAGCGGTGGTATATATTACATCGCGCGAAGTTGTTTACCAATAATTCAAAGATACAAAATGAAAGCAAATCACAACCCGAACCAAGGGCGAGGTGTTGAGTGAAAGTTGTTTACCAATAATTCAAAGATACAAAATGAAAGCAAATCACAACCGAACATCATAATGTAGCACAAAAAGGTAAGTTGTTTACCAATAATTCAAAGATACAAAATGAAAGCAAATCACAACAGCGTACTGCGGTGTTACAATCGTACTTCCGTTGTTTACCAATAATTCAAAGATACAAAATGAAAGCAAATCACAACATCGAATACGGCAATACTTCTGAAACCTATGTTGTTTACCAATAATTCAAAGATACAAAATGAAAGCAAATCACAACCA